>OJKW01000003.1_pt1 | contig 497313 bp, 405 predicted proteins | sample 1596591 | NCBI WGS metagenome assembly OJKW01 (sample SAMEA4350166, study PRJEB24818) | metagenome | biome: human; feature: gut; material: faeces | place: Denmark | collected 2013-09 | reverse complement strand
TGGAAATAATACCTAGGAATTTTTGCTAATATAGAAATATCTACCTCTGCCATTAACAGCAATGCTAGTGATCTGTTTGTATCTAATAACATTTTAGCAAAACCATATTCCACTATTAAATAACTTATTGTGGCTGAACTTTCAAAAACAATTTTTCGAATTATATTTGTGCTTATGTTGTAAGGTATGCTGCCAAATATTTTATATGGATTGTGGCTAGGAAATGTAAATTTCAGTATATCATCATTTACTATTTGATAGTTAGGATAATTTAAGAGCTTATTACGAGTTACCTCACATAATTTAGAATCAATTTCTATCGCCGTAACAAAATTACATCTCTTTACCAATTCAGCAGTAAAATGACCTTTCCCTGCACCTATTTCAAAGATGTTATCTTTTTCATCTAAACTTATGCAATTCATTATTTTTTCTATGTGATATTTTGAAGTAATAAAATTTTGACTATCTTTTATATTTACTTTGTTCATTAGAAAACCTCCTTAATTTATTGCATCTCTTTTCGAATATTTATTCATTAATTCCTCTAACCCTGCTTCGGATGTTAGAATTTCAAGATTATCAAATATTTCCTCTCCGCTCCAGTTCCACCACTCTAGCTTTAGTAAGAATTCAATCTTTTCGTCACTAAAGCGTTTTTTGATAAACTTAGCTGGATTCCCACTATATATTGAATAGGGTTCAACACTTTTCACTACTGTTGAATTAGCGGCAATAATCGCACCATCACCAATTATAACACCTGGCATAATGGTTACATTTTGACCAATCCAGACATCATTACCAATCACAGTATCTCCCTTAAAAGGAAGTTGTTCTATTGTAGGAGTAACCTTTTCCCATCCACAGCCAAAGATATTAAAGGGATAGGTTGTGATTCCATCCATTCTATGATTTGCACCATTCATAATAAACTTCACACCCTCTGCTATTGCGCAGAACTTGCCTATTATCAGTTTATCTCCAAGAAATTCATAATGATGCTCTATATTATCATAAAATTTCTCTGGTGAATTTTTATGATCACTATAGTAGGTGTAATCTCCAATCTCAACATTGGGTCTTTTCGGTAGGTTACTTAAATAACAAACAGTTTTTATGTTTTCATTTGGATATAGTTTTTTCTTATCTGATCCTATCATAGGATACACCTCTCTTTCATACTTTTATATATTTTCTATCGTGTTTTATATGATTCATTATTTTGATACCATAGCAAAGCATCCTTTTCTAGTTGCTTTACAAATGCATCCTTACCAGTGCAGTAGCCTTCAATATCCTCCGAGAATCGATAAGCCAGCTCCATCTTTAATTCACCATACTCTAAAGCGATGTCTGGATGTGTACGCAGAAAGTCCCTTACTGCTATATGCCTATTAATATCTTTGTGATTGCTTTGCTCAAAAATATGAATCTGGTGTGTCCTGTTATCGCCGCCTTTGCGGAAATATCTACGTCCTTCAATACCAAACTCACCCATACACTCATAACCAATCGCTACAAATTCTTTGTTATGCTTATCAACCAAACTAATATTTGTCACTACGGGCATTATATCAATGATTGATTTAGCGGCTAACCCTTTGACTGCTGTACTGCCAATATGGTAAACCTCCACCAATATATCCTTCAATATATTCTTTATCTTCTGTGATTCATTTTCATACTCTACTTCCCAAAAGGGGTCGTACGGAACTACTCGTATAAACAATATAAACCCTCCAATCTCATTCTCAATAATATTTTTAGAAAAAAGTCTTTATACTTTTTAACAATGGAGCCGCCAGCCAGAACAGACTATACTGACCAGCGACTACCTTAAATTTAATGTTTCAGATTTATTTTCTTATCTCTAATTTCATAAACTACATCAGCTACATTTTCGAGTAAGCGTTTATCGTGGGTGATAAACACGATAGTTCCGGCATACTCCTTCATTAGTATTTCCAAAGCCTCTAAACTTGGTATGTCAAGGAAGTTACTGGGTTCATCCATTAGTAGGATGTTATATCTACCCATGAGCATTTTAGCTAGCAACAATTTTATAATTTCTCCACCGCTTAAAACAGATAAGCTTTTTCCAATATCGTTCTGTTTGAACCCCATAGATGCTAGCACTGAACGAATTTCTGATATATTGTAATCACAATCCTCCTGCATAAACTCCATGACATTCTGATTACTGTTGTACTTGTAACCATTCTGTGCAAAGTAACCTATTTTTGCCTTAGGTGAAATAGAAATTCCTTCTTCATGGTTTAAGATCATTTGGATTAAAGTTGTTTTTCCGGTTCCATTACCACCAGTTAACGCCACTTTTGCTCCTAGAGGAATTTGAAAAGATGCATTTTCAAACAGTGCCTTATCCCCAAATATTTTATTAATTTCCGTACCGACTATAGGGTATGGATTATGGAGCTCCAATGCTTTACTTTGCCTGAAACGAATTCTGCGAATGTCTTCCGGAGCTTCTACATTTCCTAAGGCTGCAATCCTGTGCTCTAGGGATTTAGCGGCATTATGCATCTTTTTTTCCTTACTTCCTATTGATTTTTGATGAGCTAAACGCCCTCCGCCTTCAGTACTTTTTTTCTTTGAAGCACCTTTCGCCTTCTGTTCTATTTTACGAGCCTGTTTTCGCTTTTCCTCCGCAGCCCTTTCCAATCGGGCACGTTCCGCAATAAATTGTTCGTATTCTGCAGCTTGGCTCTTGCGTTCTTCCTCTTTCTGACGAAGATAATCAGAATAGTTTCCCCAATACTCAGTGATTTTGCCATCTTTCAGTTCCCATATTTTATCTACTATTTCATCAAGAAAATAGCGGTCATGGCTAATAACTAACAGTGCACCTGTAAAATATTTTAGCTGTCCAATTAGAAAATCAATTCCTTCACGGTCTAAATGGCTCGTAGGTTCATCCGCTAAAATACCATGAACCTGTGCCGATAAGGCCTGTGCTATTTTAAGCCTTGTTTCTTCACCACCGCTCATGGTCTGTATATCTAATTGCTCAACACCGAGCTTGCCTACAAGTGCAAAATCTTTTTCCACCTGCAAAGTTACTTCGTCCAACTGGGGAATATAGGCAAGTTCACCCAGACGATTCATTTTACATCCTGGGGGAGTTAATTCTCCTAAAAGTACCCTGAGTAAAGTGCTTTTTCCAGCACCATTTGCTCCTACTAAACCAATACGGTCATAATCATACACTTCTAATTCATCTATATCTAAACAAGTGCGTCCTTTAAATTCCACACGAATGTCTTTTGCTTTTAATATCAATTCCATAACATTTTCCTCCTGTCTATAATCGCATGTTTTCATTTGCTTGTACGCAGGGAAAACCCTGCGATTTTAGCAGGAAAAATTACATGAAAATTAAATACATAAAAATGGCCCTCCTATGAATTTTGTTTTAAATCTAATTTTCTAATCTCAGTTATCATTGGGCAAACTATTGCAATGCAAATAATTAAAATACCTGATAGTAAAAACCAATGATTTACATCGATTCTATCAGCAAAGAATCCAGAAAGAATTAACCCAATTGGCATAGCAAGAGACATGATACTTCCAGTTAAAGAAAATACACGTCCTAAATATTCAGGCTTAATTTTCTCCTGAAAAAGAGCTGTTTGCAAACCGCTGTAAAACGGAACCGAAAGCCCCATTATTGCACAGCAGACTACAAATATGAAAAATCCACTTTGAGGAAGTAATCCTGAAATGGTTAAGCTTATCCCCATCATAAAAATTGATGCCGTTATTAATAAGATTCGCTTTTGGTAATTCCCAAATAACCCTAATAATAGACCCCCTATCAACATACCAGAGGCATAAGCAATCTCCGTAATAGAAATATGCATCGGTGTACCATTAAAATATTCCATAGTGATTAAAGGATATAATGCATTTATGGGCATATAAACAAACATATATAATGTTCCAACGAGTAATAAAGCAAATAATCCTTTATTTTGCCGTAGTACAGCCATTCCTTCTTTCATTTCTCTTATGAAATTTGGTTTCAAACTTTGCACTTGATCACCTAGCTTAGGAATACGTACAATTGCTACCGTAATAGATGCAATCACAGCACCCAATACATCGATGGCAATAATAGCATTTAGTTCCCAAACGGAGTATAAGAGTGCTGCAACCGCCGGACTAACAATATAGCTTATAGACTGCAAAGACTGACTATAGCCTGCACATTTCGTAAGCTGTTCTTCTGGTACTAAAAGTGGAGTAACCGCATTGAGAGCCGGGGTATGAAAAGCTGTTCCAATGCTACGGATGAACAATACTACCATAACCATCCAGATAGGTAACTCCATATACAATGCAACAATAGCTAGCACGGCCCCAGCTGCTGCGATAATTAAATCAGCACCAATCATTATCTTCTTCCTATCATGACGATCCACTAATACACCAATGGCTGGTCCAAAGACCGCATAGGGTAAAAAACCTACAAGTGAAGCCATAGACAAGACCATCGCAGATCCTGTTTTTTCTGTAAGGTAAAAAATAATCGCCATTTGCAGGATGGCACTAGTGATTAATGATACTGCCTGCCCTGCCCATATTGTATAAAACTTAAGTTTCCAATTGTTGTATTTTTCCATTTATATTATCTCCTAAATTCTTATTTGTATCAGCGTATATTTTAACACCCTTAATTCCGCAACACTATAATTTAACTTTATTTATAAGTTCCTGAGCAACAAAAAGTTGCCCAGGATTTTGCCATGTCAGAATTTTCACTTATCTTAGTGTTGCAAAAAGAAAACAAGCAAAACTCTAATATGACATGGCAAAAATCAAATTAAATCTGAGAAACTCACACCTTTTGGAGGAATTTTTTCAATCATGGAGAAATTTGACTCCATGCTTTCACCCGTTATCGACTCAACACTGGGTCAGAGATGCAGCAGTATCTTCGGATATCAGTTCAGCGAGATAGTCCGTTCGCTGATGAGCGTTTATTTCTGTGGCGGCTCATGCGTGGAAGATGTAACGTCACAACTGATGCGCCATCTCTCGTATCATCCTACCCTTCGTACATGCAGCTCTGATACCATCCTCAGAGCCATCAAGGAACTGACACAGGAAAACATCTCCTATACTTCCGACCAAGGCAAGACCTATGATTTCAATACTGCAGACAAACTCAACACATTGCTTATAAACGCTTTGGTTTCTACAGGCGAGTTGAAGGAAATTGAGGAATACGATGTTGACTTTGACCATCAGTTCCTTGAAACGGAGAAGTATGATGCAAAACCGACCTACAAAAAGTTCCTCGGCTACAGGCCTGGCGTATATGTTATCGGTGACAAGATAGTCTATATCGAGAACAGCGATGGTAACACAAATGTGCGCTTTTATCAGGCTGAGACCCACAAGAGATTCTTTGCCCTACTGGAAGCCAACAGCATCCGTGTGAATCGCTTCAGAGCCGACTGTGGTTCGTGCTCGAAGGAAATTGTCAGTGAGATAGAGAAGCATTGCACGCACTTCTACATCCGCGCCAACAGATGCAGTTCGCTCTACGATGACTTGTTTTCACTGAGGGGATGGAAGACGGAGGAAATCAACGGCATCCAGTTTGAACTCAATTCCATTCTTGTTGAGAAATGGGAAGGCAAGTGCTATCGTCTTGTCATTCAGAGACAAAAGCGCATGGATGGAGAGCTTGACTTGTGGGAAGGTGAATACACCTACAGATCCATTCTTACCAACGATTATGACTCATCAACAAGAGACATCGTCGAATTTTACAACAAGCGTGGGGGCAAAGAGCGTATATTCGATGATATGAACAACGGATTCGGCTGGAACAGGCTCCCCAAGTCGTTCATGTCAGAGAACACTGTATTCCTTCTGCTTACGGCATTGATACACAATTTCTATAAGACCATCATTAGCAAGCTTGACACCAAGGCTTTCGGGCTCAAGGAAACGAGTCGCATAAAGGCTTTTGTCTTCAGCTTCATCTCCGTACCTGCCAAGTGGATCATGACAGCAAGGCAATACGTGCTGAATATCTATACTGAAAACCGGGCTTATGCAAGACCTTTCAAAACTGGATTCGGATAAAGTCCGTTCCTTATGGTTTTAATCTGCGTATTGCCTCAAGTCGCATTGTGGGGTAAGGGGAAGGTATGCACAAATCGGACAAAATTCACGCTCATACTATCATGATGCATAGTGTTCAAGCTCTTTACTGCAATTGAGATTGCCATTGAGATTGCTTGCGGATTTTAGGATATATAGGGGCATGTTCTTCAACTCCCGGACAATCCTCTCTACGGTTGCATCATCCACAGTACCACGCATCTGTCCCACGCAGAGGGCAAGCAGCATCAGCACCGTTACCTGTCCTGTAAAAGCCTTGGTAGAAGCCACACCTATCTCAGGTCCTACATGGATGTATGTCCCGGAATCCGTATTTCTTGGGATAGAGGCACCCACGACGTTGCAGATGCCATACACAAAAGCCCCCTTGCTCCGTGCCAACTGTATGGCGGCAACGGTTCCGAGCGGTCATACTTCCTTTGTAACTCCATACACTTCTCAAAGGAGAAGTCGGATGCCTCAAAAAGAGGCTGGATAAGGTGGGCGCATTCGTTCAGCAGTCCCTTGACGATGTGGATGTTCATCTCGTGGCAGTTTCGGCAAATTGCACTGTTGCAGTTGATATACCGATGACTGTTGATGAAGTCATCCACATAGCGGTCATACCGCTTGCCATTCAAAATCACATCCTGAAGATAGAGTTCTCTCGCTTCTAAGAGTAACTCAAACAATTCTTCTGCTACATCCTGTTCGGTAGCGAAGTGGGTCAGGTGTTGCTTCTCTTCAAAAAAAGAGAAGACTTTTTAATTTGTTTTTGCATACTAAATTACTTATTTATAAGTTTATGACGACTGAAATATAAAAATTACACAACATGGTTCAGTATTAGGTTATAATTCTTGTAAAGTTACATTCCTCCTCCCAACGCATGGTAAAGTTTAATTATACTTTGTATGCGTTCAAAACGAGTTTGTAACTGTTGCACTTCCGCTTCGAGAAGAGACTGTTTGGCGGTCAGCACTTCCAGATAGGTGGTATTGGAATGACGCATCAGCGATTCTGTCTTTCGCACAGCGTCGCATAATGTTTCAACCTGCCGAGCATTGATTTCAATTTGCGATTTTGCCGTCTGCCATGCGGTCAGAGCATCGTTCACTTCCTTTCCTGCGTTCAGTAATGATTGCCGGAACAACAGTTTGGCTTCTTCCTGACGGCTTTTGGCTATCTTCAAGTTGGCGATGTTTACGCCCCGGTTGAATAACGGCTGTGTCAGGGAACCGATGGCATTAAGTAACCATTGTCCGGGATTTACGATTACGCCACCGCCGTTATTAGTCCATCCAAGAATTCCCGAGAGGGTAATATTGGGATAGAAGGCGGCACGGGCCGCATTGGTGGCGTAGAATGCTTGCGCCAGTTCCATTTCAGCCTGACGCACGTCGGGACGGTTGGAAAGCAGTTGCAAAGGGACTCCGATCGAGACAGTATCGGGGAAAGCAGCCTCGGCCAGATCACTTCGTCCAATCGAGTGTGACGGCATGGCAAGTATCGCAGACAGGGCGTTTTCTGTTTCGGAAATACTCTTGCGTATGGATAACAGGGATGCTTCGAGTCGCATCACGTTCGCCTTTGCCTGCAATACGCCAGCCTCGTTTGATTTCCCCACTTTTTTCAACGCTTCAAGAGTGCGTACGGTAGTCCGCCAGTTCTCCAAAGTCCGGTTACTTATTGTCATTTGTGCGTCAAGCATGGCAAGGGTGTAGTAACTGTCTGCAATAGTGGCGACAAGCTGTGTCTGTACGGCCTGCCGGTAGGCACGGCTTCCTTGTAATGCGGCGGCTGCGCCACGCTTTGCCGCCGTAAGTTTGCCGAAGATGTCCAGTTCCCAGCTTGCCGACGCTCCCACATTATATGTCTTTGCCGTTGCTCCGTCATGTTTATTGGCATTACCTTCGGCAGTCAGTCCCAGTGATGGAAGATATGATAGTCTGGCAGTCATCAGGACGGCTTCTGCCGCTTCCACGCGTAACCGTGCCACATTGAGGTCTGCGTTCCGTTCAAGTCCGGTTTCAATCAAGGACTGGAGTTTCGGGTCGGTAAACATTTCCCGCCACGACAGGGACGCGATGGTCATTGTATCAATGTCCGCCGGCATGTCCCGATACAGATTCTCCGTTGAGAGGTCAGGGCGATGATACCGGCTGTATGTGCCACAGCCGGCAAGCATCCATCCCGACAATATGATATATATTACTGTCTTCTTCATTTAATTATGCTTAACACGTTCTTGGATATATTGGAATACAATAAACAATGACGGCACAAGGAACAACAGAGCCAAAGTACCTACAATCATTCCACCGATTACACCTGTGGCAAGCGAACGGCTGCCGTTGGCACCCACTCCGTGCGCCATCATCAGCGGGACAAGACCGAACACCATGGACAACACAGTCATCAATATGGGGCGCAGGCGGACTTTTGCCGCACTGTATGCCGCCTGTGCCAGCGTCATGCCTTCCGACCGCCGTTTACCGGCGTATTCGGTAAGCAGGATCGCTGTCTTGGCAAGCAGGCCTATAATCATGATAAGTCCGGTCTGCATGTAGATGTTGTTCTCCAGACCGAAGAGCCACGCAAACAGGAAACTGCCCATCAGTCCGCAAGGCACCGACAACAGAACCGCGAAGGGTATGAACACGCTCTCATACAAGGCGCACAGAATCAGATAGACCAGAACCATGCAGAGCAGGAATATAAGCGTGGCATTGTTGGTCGTCTTGCTTTCCTCACGCGAAATGCCGCCAAACTCGTATGTGTAATTTGACGGAAGCACTTCACGTGCCGTCTCGCCGATGGCTTCGAGCACCTGCCCCGAACTGTAGCCCTGAGCCGGAGACCCGCTAATCGAGATGGCGTTGAACAGGTTGAAACGGGTGAGGTCTGACGGGCCGTTGGTCTTGGTCAGGCGCACGAACCGGCTCAAAGGCGACATGCCGCCATCGGTGGCACGCACATACATGTGGTGCAGGGATTCCGCATTCACACGATATTCCGCCGGAGCCTGCATGGTCACATGGTAGAGCTTGGAGAACCGGTTGAAGTCGGAAACATATTGTCCGGTATAATAGCCCGACAATGTGGAAAGCACATCTGCGGGCGACACACCCGACTGTTCGCATTTGGCGGCATCGATATCCACCCAGTATTGCGGATAATCCGTGGCAAAGGAGGAATAGACTTCGCCGATTTCGGGTCGCTGCGACAAGGCTTCGACAAACTTGTCTGCCTCTTCCTTGAAGGCGGCGATGTTTCCGCCCGCCTTGTCCTGCAAATAAAGCTCGAAACCGTTTCCCATGCCGTACCCGGCAATCATCGGAGGCGACATGGCGAACACCGTGGCATCGGGAATATCCGAAGTGGCGGCATAAATCTTTCCGATGACATCATTGACCGACTGCCCCTCTCCCTTACGCTGCTCCCAGTCTTTGAGTGTCACGAAATACATCGCCTGCGAGGGACCGGAACCGCTGAAAGAGAAACCGGCGACCGCACCGCTGTATTCAATCTCGCCGATGCTGTCGAGACGGCTGTTGATACGCTCCATCACCTTACTTGTCTGAGCCATGGATGTGCCGGGCTTCGTGTTCATGCTCACCATGACCGTCCCGGTGTCCTCTTCGGGAATAAGTCCCGTCTTTGTGACATTGACCAGCAGCACCAGCAACCCGAAAGAAATGCCTATGATGCTCCACAACAGCCATCGGCGATGGATAATGAACATCACTCCACGTACATAGCGTCGGCTCAGACGGTCGAAGACGGCATTGAACGCTTTACGGAAACGGGCTGCAAAATTGTTCTTGGTGTTGCCCTGCTCATCGATATAGGGTTTCAGCAGCAGCGCGCAAAGTGCCGGTGAGAGTGTGAAGGCATTGACTGCCGAGATTCCCACGGCAACAGCCATCGTGATACCGAACTGCGTGTAGAACGCTCCCGAAGTCCCGCCCATCATGGCAACGGGGAAAAACACTGCCATAAAGATGATGGTAGAGGTCAGGATAGCCGACGAAACGCCTTTCATGGCATCATCAGCCGCGAGAACCGCAGACTGATAGCCCTCGTCGAACTTCGCCTGCACCGCTTCCACCACCACAATGGCATCATCGACCACAGTTCCGATGGCAAGCACAAGCGCGAACAGGGTGAGCAGGTTGACGGAGAAGCCGATCATGGACATCACGGCGAACGTACCGATAATGGAGACGAAAATGGATATCGTAGGAATAAGCGTGGACTTAATATCTTGCAAAAATACATATACCACCACGATAACCAGAAGTATCGCTTCAATAAGTGTCCGGATAACAGAATTGATGGAAGCATACAGGAACTTGTTGGTATCGGTAAGCACCACGAATTCCGTCCCTTCGGGCAAGTCCCGGCTGAGGTCGTCAAGCACTTCGTGAATCTCCTTGATGGTGCTTGAAGCATTGGACCCGGCTTTCTGGTTGATGAGCATCATGGCTGCCGGATGCCCGTTCACTTCGGAGGAATAGTTGTAGTATTCATCGCCCAGTTCCACATCGGCAACCTCCTTCAGCCGAAGCACATTGCCGCCCGGCAGTGACTTGATGACCAACTCACCGAACTCTTCCGCGCCGGACAAGCGTCCGCGGTATTTCATCGTGTATTCATTGGCGGTAGGATGATTGGCACCGAAGGAGCCGGTGGCGGCCTCGATGTTCTGTCGTGCGAGTACGGTGGATATGTCATCGGGGATAAGCCCGTATTGCGCCATCTTGTCGGGACGCAGCCAAAGTCGCATGCTGTAGTTGGAACCGAACAACTGTGCCTTTCCCACGCCGCTGATACGTTTCAGCCTCGGCTCGACATTGATTTTCAAGTAATTGTTCAGGAAGGTCTGGTCGAAGCGGTCATCGGGCGAATAGAGCGCGAAAGTCATCAGTTCGGCATTCTGCTGCTTTTCAGTGGTGACACCGGTCTTGGTGGCTTCCGCCGGAAGCTGGCTCAGCGCGCCGTTCACGCGGTTCTGCACGTTTACCGCCGCCATGTCCGCGTTGGTTCCCTGCTTGAAATAGATGTTGATGGAAGCATCGCCCGTATTCGATGCCGTGGAAGTCATATAGGTCATGTCTTCCACGCCGTTGATGGCTTCTTCCAGAGGGGTTATCACTGCCTTCTGCACAGTTTCAGCGTTTGCTCCAGGATAAGTTGCGAATACGTTGATGGTCGGAGGTGCGATGTCGGGGTATTGTTCCACCGGCAAGGAAAACATGGAAATCATGCCCAACAGTACAATCACCACCGAGATAACGCCCGAAAACACCGGGCGGTCTATAAAAAATCGCAGGTTCATTTCGTTTCGTTTTTAGGGGTTATGCTCATGCCTTCTCTCACCAGTCCCACGCCTTCGGCGACAATGGTGTCACCGACCGAAAGACCTTCTTTTACGATAAACCGGTTGCCGTCGTTCAGGCGGTCCACCGTGAGATAGGCGGCTTCCGCCTGTCCGTTTTTCAGACGGTAAGCGATAATCTTGTCCTGCAGTTCCACGGTGGCGGTCATGGGAATGGTTACGGCCTCCGTTTTCGGGTTTTGAAGGATGACATTGCCGATGCTGCCACTCAACAGTTCGCGGTCGGGATTGGGGAACAGGGCTTTGATTTGTACCGTTCCGGTAACAGGATCCACCACGCCGCTTACGGTTTCAATACGTCCTTTCGCCTTGTACAGGCTGCCGTCGTTGAGTTGCAGGCCCACTTCCGGCGTCCCGGCTATCATGCTGTCAATCGAGCCATAGCGAGCCGAATATCGCCGTAGCATATTCTCCGAAATGGAGAAATAGGCATACATCTCCGCATTGTCGGACACGACCGTGAAAGGCTGTGCCATATTGGGACCGACAAGCGCACCGATGCGATAGGGCAATGTGCCTACTACTCCGTTGCTCGGGCTTTTGATTTCCGTATAGGAGAGATTGTTGCGTGCATCCGATTCTTGTGCCTTTGCCTGTTCGAGTTCAGCACACGCCACTGCCAGTTGGTTCCGGGCGAGAGAAAGCTCGTAGTCGGATATGACCTTCTCGTCAAACAATGCCTGCTTGCCCCGCAGCTCGATTCTTGCCGTTTCCACTTTTGCCTGTGCCGCGCTGACATTGGCCTGCGCCGTGCGTAATGCCGCCCGATAGGGCACTTGGTCAATTACAGCCAATACTTGACCGGTCTTCACCCGTTCACCCTCTTTCACTTTCAGACGGATAATGCGCCCGGATATTTGCGGCAGGATGTCCACATCCTGCCGTCCGCGTATGGCGGCGGAATAGGACTCGGAGATTTCCACCGGACTTGCCGCGACCTTTATGACCCGATAACTCTGCACCGCATCCTGCTTGCCGTCCGCCTGCCTGCATCCGGTCGGCAGGAACAGCATGAGAGCAAATGCGGCGAAATTCGTGATAATGAATTGCTTGTTCATATTTTCTTCTTGTTTTGTATTAATTCATAATAGGTTTGGTGTGTCACCACTGACGGATGGTATTCCACTCTTTTTCGAGAATGGCATAAACACAGGTATCTTCATATTTTGGGGAGCCGTCAGGATTGTTTACGAATGTCACAAACTCTTTGAAACATCCTTCGCGGCGCATACCAAGACGTTCGCATAAGCGTTTGGAGCGGATATTGTCATCTTCCACAAATCCATAGATACGCCGTGCGCCCGCCTCTCGGAAAAGATAATCCAACAATCCGGCTGCCGCTTCACAAGCGAATCCTTTGCCTTCAAAACGTTTGTTGAAATGCCACCCCACATTATAAGTGTCTTCATTCTCACGCAAAGCGAACACGTCACCGATAATAAAGTCATCTTTTTTCAGACTCACCGCATAGCGCAGCATGTCTTTCGGGGAATACTGCATATATGCCCATGCCGCCTCTCTGGAACAAAGGCGGTCTCCGGCAAAGCAATTCACACGCGGATGGGAAAGATACTCCAACAACCCTTCGGCATCCTTCTGTTTGAAATTTCGAATGATAATTCGTTCGGTTTCGATATATATTTCCTTGTAATAATAAAATGGTATGAGTACGCCCAAAGTAGCGAAGGCAAGCATGGCATAGAGATACTGGTGGAACCAGATGAAGGTCATCCCGTAGAACAGGAAGGCAATGCTGCACAGCCCAGAGGCCAGTCCGTCGATGCCGTCGATGAGGTTGATGGCATTGATGATGAAAACCGTAACGAAAACGGTGAGAGGGATGCTAATCCACGACGGCATGGAATGGATGAACAGCATTCCGTGAAGGTCGGACAGTTCCACTCCGCCAGCCACCAGCATGATGCCGCAGACTATCTGGATAAAGAACTTGGCACGGTAGCGCACACCGATAAGGTCATCGGCAATGCCGACAAGGTACAACATGATGATGGCGCAGAAGGCGTATGCCAATGGCAACGCTTCTGCGCCTATTTCCTTAAGCAGCTCATCATGTCCGGTTGAGACATTGACCGCCAAAAGCAGGACAAAGGAGAAGAACACTACGGGCTTGAAGGCCATACCGCCAAGGCGAGGCACTACACACTGATGTATCTTCCGCTCGTCCGGCTCGTCGAACAGTCGCCTGCGGAAGGCGATGAGCAGAATCTGCGGTATCACGATTCCTGCGAAAAACACGCACAGGAAGAATACCGACAGGATGTTGACAATCCAAATTAAACTCATTCTCTATCTAACTTTAATAGGCCGTTTGTGTCGGTCTGTCCTGTACTAATCCCTCTGTATCAATCAATTCGGGGGGGGGTAATTCGTGTTTCCATAATCTCAGTCTATGATTTGAATATATTCCGGCTTCACCTCAGCTGAAACCGCCAGTAGGTCGGGAATAATGACGACAAGCTGCCGACCTCTCTTTTTTGCCACTTTTATGAAGTAGCCCTCCACCTGGTCGAACGGTCCGCCATGTACCCTTACTCTTTTACCTTTTTCAATGTTGATTTTATCTTTTTCCTTGTTGATTTCGCTGATTTTGTAGAAGTGTACCTCTTCATCTGCCTGCTTGCACACCTTGATGAAGTTGGTCATGTCTTCATCAGGTACAGTCAGATAGACAAGTTCTCCGCCACTTTTCCATGTGACAAACTGTAGGTCGTAATAATAATTGTGTTTGAAATCAACAATCTTCTGATGACTTGCATGCACAAACACCAGACTATGGATGACGGGTACCATGAAAAAGACTTTCTTGCCCTTGACAGTGCGAAGGACTTTCTGCTTGGGTATGAAATACTCTAAGCCATACGTTTCATTAGAGAGCCGATCTTCGGCAGTATTCTCGTTCTTGTAGGCCCGCATGACATACCACAGTATCTTATCCTTGTCCAATACATTCACCATACTGTTTTGACATGTGTTTTTTGAGAAAAGAACGTACTCATGGTTCATCCCGATATGCGTATCGGTCTGTATATCAGCAACTTTCTATGTGTTTCAACTACAATAGTCATCTATTCTCATCTTTCTGAGTCCACCCCCTGCAAAGCCCCTCTTTACGACATAAAAATTCGGTCGGAAAAGGTATGCAAAAGATGTTTCTCTCTTTAAGAGAAATATCGTTTTGCTAAACAGTTGATATTGAGGTATCATTTTATCGTAAAAGACATATTTGCTCAACAATTGCTTGACGGAAATCAACAAATTTTAGCATTTTTGTAAAAAAGTCGCTATATAATTTGGTGAATTGGAGTTATTTTCATATTTTTGCATCCCGAAGAGTTTCTCTTAAAGAGAGAAACACCTTTTTGCTCAACAATCCCCGACTTTTTTATTATAGTTGCGGTATCACACCGCAATACAATAGTTATAAATATTGAAATAAAGGTGCAGTGAGACGCTGCACCTCCTAAAGAGAATTGATGATGAGATTGTTGGCGTTGTCAACGACAGAGGTGTCCAATGAGGAGAGGTATATCTGTGTGGTTTTCTCGGAGTCATGCCCCAATGCCTCGCTGATAGTAGATACGGGCACGTTCTTGCTCTTGGCTATGCTTGCCCAGGAGTGGCGGGCTACGTAGGTGGTCAGGGGTACGGACAGGCCTATCATTTCTCCGATTTTCTTCAACTGCTTGGTGATACGGCTATAGGCATTCTTGTACTGTCTCCAGAATATGGCTCCCTCTCCTTTTGCTATAGGGAGCAGGTAGGGAGAATCATCTGTTTTGTACTTCGCCACTATCTCCTGCATGGCAGGTTCCCATTTGATGTGCAACTGTTGTGAGGTCTTCTGACGGCGGTAAATGAGCGTACTGCCATGCAGATTGCTTGGTGTAAGTTGTGCCATATCGATGAACGACATCCCACGGGTATAGAAACTGAACAGGAACATATCCCTTGCAAGCTCCAAACGGGGGTTCAGACTCAAGTCCAGCTCTTTCAGTTGCTTGATGATTTCCAAGGGGAGTGCCCGCTTGACGGTCTTGTCGATGCCGGTATATACATGCTTGAACGGTGAGGAAGAGATGACCAGTCCGTCATCTACGGCATGATTGTAGATGGTGCGCAGGTTGCGGATGTAGAAAGAGGTGGTGTTGCGGCACAGTCCGCTGTCTTTCAGCCACTGTTCATAGCCTTGTATCGTTGTCCCATCGACTTCCTCCAATGGCACATCGCCTCCTTTCAGGTAACGCTGGAGGCTGTTGAGGGTGGTTTTGTACCTTGCTACCATCCGCTTCTTGCCGATGCGTCTCAGTTTTTCGTTCAACTCCAGCGTATAGCCGATAATGCCATGTAATTCTTTTCCCTCATGGAAGTTGTCAACGACGGTGTCTGCTGTATATGACTGCCCTTCCTTGTCCAACCGTGCAATGACCAACAGCAGTTTCTTCCTGTCAGCATCCAATGTATCTTTCAAGGAAAGAAGATAGGCTTGACGTTGTGGAGTGACGGAAGTTGGCAAAATGATGTTTGAATGGTCCGCATCCCACTCTGAGGAATAGATTCTGTACTCTGTATGGATCTGACGTGCCACACGATTGTGTATCACCTGATAATACAGGCGACCCTCTTTCTCTTGAACAGATGATGTTCTGAACTTTAATTTGATGGATGCCATAATGCTCTGACTTTAACATTGAAATTGCAATTATTACCTTTATATATAATATAAGTGACAGACAAACAGGTATAGGAGGGATGGTGCCTCACCGCTCGGCATACAACAGCTGATATTCCACCCACCTCCGTTTCCTAATGGATGCCACTGCTTTTCCCCTCCATTTGCAATAGCTCAGATAGAGTGGCAGGATGTCCCTGTCGCCACGTTCCAATCGGGTGAGCAGGGACGCTTTCGGGTATCGTCCATTGCCTAACAACTTGGCTGGTCCAATCTGGTACGAGAGGGTGGCAAGCAGATAAGCATCCCTGCCATAACGGGCATATAGGCGCAGGTGCCGGAGGAGGTCTGTCCGTAACAGCAAATCTGCACGCTGACGTGTCAGTGTTTTCGGGAAACGCTCTCCCTTCTGTAGCTGGTGACCATAGCCCACATAGCCCGGTGTGGTCTTTGGGTCGTGCCAACCCTCGAAGTGTTTGGTAATGGCTACCATCCGTTCAAACAGTGCCCTGTCAATGGTTTGGCTTTGACAGGGCACGCTACAGATGGCCAACATGCTCAATAGTACGATGATGTATCTTCTCATTACATTATTTTATATAGGAGGTGCGATGTCTCACCGCACTCTAATCAATATCACTACATCATAGTGCGGAACTGCTGAATCTCTTTAATCATGGCTTTCACGTCCTCCCCAACCTGAACGAAGTTCTTGTAGAGGATGCGCTCTCGCTCTTCTTTCGACTTGAACTTATAGAACTTAGGGAGAGGGACATACTCCGATTCCTCCTTCTTTATTTCCGTCATATCGAAGTCGGTCTTGCAGTAGAACTTGGATGTCTTGAACTCCTCGCTCTCCTGGATGTTCATGCTTCCGTTCATCCCGGTCTTGGTGACTACGAAGTCACGGGCGGTCTGTCCACATATCCAACCTGTGGGCATATCGGAGATTTTGCTTGCAGGCACCAGGCTGTCCATATTCTCATTGAGGTTGATGGAGGTCTTGTCACGGTCGATGGTCACGCCCTTTTTGAGTTGCACTACTTTACCGAAGATGTCACTCGACAGCCATTCGAGGGTTTCCTTGGCTCTTGCCGAACCGCTCACCACATTGCCCACGGTGGTGATGATTTTCTGCATACCCACCTTGCCATAATCGGCTTCCAACTGCGGAAGTTCCTGAAAGCCAAGTGCCACGCTCACCTTGTTGCTTCGGGCTGTGCCTATCAGTCGGTCTATCTTGTGGAAATACAAGGTCGGCAACTCATCGACGATGATGCTGACAGGAACGTTCTTGCCCTGTCCTGTATTCACCCTCGTTACAAGGCGGTTGAGAATCAAGGCATTCAGTGCACCGATGATGCTCTCCATCTCGGGGTCGTTGGCAATGAGCAGATAACTTGGATTCTTCGGGTCACTGACCTTCAGGTCGAAGTCATCGCCGTCCTTGTGGAATATCCAGTAAGATTCCTTGGTGGCGAGACGGGAGGTATAGACACGTAGCGTGCCAATCATACCTTCCAACTGCTCCATGGCTTTGTTGGCAAAGGCAGTCTGGAACGGGCCAAGCAAGGGGGCTACCTCGTTGTCGGTCTGAAGTACCTCGAAGATGGTCTGATAACTCTCATTGAGGAACGATAGGATATGTGGCATGTCGCTGTACTTGCCCAACCAATAAGCGGGCTGCACCTCCGCGCCCGAATGGTCGAACACCCGTCCTGTGGGTATCAGCCTTTTCGTCTTTGGGTCTTCACGCCGCTCGGCAATCAGCATCTTTCCGTCCTTGTCGTAGGGCTCCTTGCCGTAGTTGCAGAAGAAATAGATGCAGGCGGCAAGGAAGTTGACGGCAGAGGTCTGGAAGAACTGGTCGCTGCCACCGCCGCCTTCCTTCTTGCCTTTTTGCAGGGATTCAAGCAGGGTCTCGGCGGTCTCGCTCGCTGCGGCAAGGTTGTTGATGTACTTCAACTGGATGGGGTTCACACGGCGCGAATACTCCACATCCACAAAGTTGATGATGTTGAACTTCATGCCATGGGGCATCTTGCTGTCCTTGGCATTCTTGTTCTTCAAGTAATGATAGTAGAGTTTGGTGGCGAGAGTGGGAAACTTATAGTCGTACACCACCATGGCAAAGCCCTTCTCGCTGTGCTGCCTGATAAACGGCTCGATGATGGAGAAGGTCTTACCAGAACCAGGAGTACCCACAACCCATGTGCCACGGAACGGATTGACGATGTTCACCCATCCCTTGCGGAACTTGCCCTTGTAATAATAGCGCATAGGGATGTTCACGCTGTACTTGTTCTCCTGCAACTCCCTGCATTGCTCAAAGCTCTCATTCTCGAAGTTGAAGCGGTCTTTCAGCAGCCCTTCCTTCAGGAACTTAGAGATATTGTCGAGGGCGATATGCACCAATACGACACCGACGATGGAAGTGAGCATATAGAGCCAAGTGTTCAAACGGAGGGTGTAGAAACAGGGCATTATCGAATGACCGAACAGCCATACGGACTGCACAATCAGCAGCACTCCCGACAGCAGCGGATAGAGCACCTGCCTGCGAGCGTCAAACTCCAGATGCTTCTTGTTGCGCGTTCCCACACAGGTGATACATATCAGCAGGAACGTAGCCACCTTGCTATACACGAGGTTGCCGTCATGGTAAATCATCCACCGCTTGATGCGAGTGTGGATATCCGTCACTACGCCGCCCAAGAAGTCCAACTGCTCCGGCTCCAGTGCGTAGGCGAAGAACTCCATCAGGATGGAGACATAAATCACCGCCCTGAATATCTTGTAAAAACCCTGTAACTCTTTGCTTTCTTCCATTTACTTTACGATGATGTTGGGTGATAATGAGAAAAGATGAAGGATGCCACGGTGGACACCCTCCAATCCTCTTATGAGTTTTATTCGTAGCCGTTGATGGTCTTCTCAGACTCTACTGTCCACGGAGAAATAGTTGCAGATATGACCTCCAAGGTGTTGCGTACAGGCTTCAATGAATAGCTGTAGGAATGACCCGCTTTCCACGTGTCGTTTGTGAGGAATACGAAGTTCTCCCCATTGCTGAGTTGCAATGTCATGTCTGGCATAACCTGTGCAGGAACATAAAGCGTATATTCCATGTGGTCACTTTGTGGGTCGCCGAAATAATAGGTCGTCACCGACTCGTCACTGCATTCTACCTTTCCGGTCTTGATGTTGAAAGTACCGCTGTCAAAATAACCGACGAACGTGAGTAGGCTTCCTGCAAAATCATTGGTGGTGAAACCGTATTCTGGTGAGGTATAGACCTTGATGATGACACGCACCATCTGATGGGTGAAGTTCAATGTAAGGCTCGGATTGGCGTATGATGCCGCTCCACTGGCAAACAGAAAATCATTGACCTTCTGCTCACTCTGTACAGCTGCCTCCGGCACTTGGAACTCTATGAGGTCGTTGGTAGGATTTGCCGTATAGGGATAGTAGGCATTGAAGGTGTGAGTGTCTGTGTCCGTGAAAAACACCTTGTTGGCTGACACAAACTGATTCGTGCCGCCGCTTCGGGTGAACTTCATATTGTTGATCATCCCTGTGGAAGAGATGCCAATCATATCATTGAGTTCCCACTGGTTGTCAACGGCTCGTGTGGAAACGGCAGGTTGCAGCATCTCCAGATTGGTGAATACCTGAAGCTGCTTGGTTGATGTGCTGTCGGTCACGACCACAGAACCTCCGCCACCGGGCAGGTAAATCTCATTGACGATGTCTTGGTCACAGGACGTGAGGAGCATGGCTCCAAGTCCCAACATTAGAAACAAATTCTTTTTCATGCTTTTTCTTTTTTAATTGTTGTACTTTGATGATGATACGGGTGATACTCGATGTCTGTATATGGGCTAATCCATAATCGTGATGATGGGTCTCGCCTTATGCGGCTGCCACTTGGGAGTCTCCTGTATGGCACCGCTTCCCAGTGAGTAAAGCCATGCCTTGGCGGTCGCTTGTCCTTCTACCTCCGTTGAAGTCCAATACCAACAGTCATCATCCTCATCGGGGATAGGTGTGCCGCCGCATTTCAGGATGTATGGGTTGATGATGTCCTTGGCATGATAGAGCAGACGCATCTGTGCCACACTGGGGATATAGGCACTTTGCCCGTAACGCCACATGTCGAAGACACGCTCAGCCAAAGGCGACTTCACATCGGTCGTGCCATAAAGGGCAAAAGTGTTCTTGTTGCCGTCGTAGGCGGTGAGGTCACAGGATGTGTCCTGTTCCACACCGATACTGTCAGCAAAGGCTTCGGGAGCGATGTCCCACAGATAGACGGCATATCCGTTTCCCTCCATTTCTTCCCTCTGATTGACGTTGAACACCACTGCAATGGCTTGCTTGCACGATTGCTCGTAGGTTTCGTAGGGCATCACCTTGCCGTCAGTGGTCAAGATATGGGTGACCTTCATGGCTGTGTCGGGAAAGTCCTGATGCTCGTCACAGGCAGTCAGCAACACCGTTGCCGCAACTGCCAAGATTGAAAACAGTTTCTTCATACGCATAGTCATTTTACAGGAAGTTTCACACCCAGGACAATACCCGTTCTGAACAGGTCTTCACCCTTGATCATCACATCGGTCTTCACCTGCCAGAAGAGCTTCCAGCCGTGTCTGAGTGTATAGTTTTGCTCATAGCCGAGGTGGATGCCACCCAAGAACCTGTCAGTATCGCTACCTGCCGATGCTCCTATGCGCATGTTGCCATGGTGGTTGCGTCCTCTTGCCACACAGGGCTTATAGGCAAAGCCGAAACCATAACTGCGGTAGTTGTTCCAAAAACTCTCAGGACAGACATGACCGCACGATGCGCACTCGTTCCACTTGATATATCCGTTTGCAAAATACTCCCACGCATTGTGGTACTTCGTCTCATACTCGTAGGACAGCGTCACGTCCAGTCCTCGCTCATACAGGCATCCGAACCCCAAGGATATGCGGTCGCTATTCTGCTGCGCCATTGCCGGAGTCATGCTTGCCATAAAACAGATGACAACGAGTAAGGTATGCACAGGCCAATTCCTCACTCCTAATTCCTCATTCCTAATTCTCATTATTCCTCCTCCAACAGTATATGGTTAAACGAATCGGCAGACAGCACATCCTCATAGTCGATGCTGAGCGAGATGGTGCGTCCACTTATCTGTTTTTCCGACAGCTCGATGGTCAGCACCTTGTCGTTGGGGAAGGTCATCTTCTTCACCACAATCACGTTGCGATAGCCATACTTGAAGGTCTTCGCATCGTCCAACACAAGAGATGGGGTCAGTTCCACTATCTGCGCATTGGTAGCCTTGCTCTGCTTCTTGTCCGATAGTTTGATGCGCATCTCGTCGATGTCGAAGCGGATGTTGGTCTTGTTCTCCACGGAGAAGTCGATGAAGAAATATTCGCCCACGCTGTAGATGTTGTTCAGGCGCATTACCATGCGGTGCATCTTCGTCGCCACGTTGCGGTATTTGGCAGACGATGACCATATCTGACGTGCATACTTGGTCATGTCGGCAGTGGACAGGCTTACAGCGGGATTGTTGTAGGCATTGCGCTCCGAGCATTCTATTTCCTTATCGGTTACTGCCTCCTGCATCCTCGTGGTATAGAGCAGTGCATACTGCGTGCGGTAGCGTTCCGTCACGATTGTCACTATCGCCAACACCTCACCGTCGGCATACACGTTGTCCTTCGGCTTCAGGCGGATGGTGTTGTTGATGGGTTGGTCGCCCACCACCTTGTCTGTGGATATATCGACAAAGCGGATGGGTTCGGAGGCGGTGATGACGGTGGTCACTTGGTCGTTGACCGTCAGCTGCTCCATCTCCATGTAGGTGGTCTGCGCCTTGGCTGAAAGCACGCTCAGCGAAAGCAATGCACAGACATTCATTTTCTGAAAACAATTCATATTAGTTGATTTTTTGATGTTTATACTCTATGAGCCACCGTTCCCGACAATTCCGTTGTCGGGCAGTGTCTATTTCCTTTTCTCTTTCCCATTTACAAGGTAAACAAACGTCCCATACTTCAGCTTCACTTTGTTCTTCTTGATAGCCTTGCTGATGGCATTGCTTGTCTTCTGGTAGGCATTGGTCACGGCTTGCATTCCCCATTGCGAGAAACTGTTGTTCGCTCCACTCTGGTCGATGTTCATGTTGCTCTGCATAGCACCGCTCGCCACATCTTTCGTGGTCTCACGGAACTGGCTGCCGGGGACATACAGTCCCTCCAGTCCGTCCGTGTCATAAAGCGAAAGCGAAACCTTTATCAGCTCGTCATCCACAAGGATGGAGTTGATGCTACCCTTCACTCGCTGCGAACCGAAACCGCTCATGGTGGCATAGAGGTACGACCCTTTCTTCACCACGGTCTCACCAATCTCAATATCGTCCAACAGTCTCAGCCGCACCCTCGACCCGTCCGTAGCCTTCACGTCCTCGTCAATGATGGCCTTGATGAGCTTTGGCTCATGCTCGTTCTGCGTCAGGGTGTTGAAATAGTCCGAAGTCACCTTCACCTTCTTCACCACCTCCTGTGCCTTGTCCTCCTCGTCCAGTGCCTTCACCGCCTTGCTGTCCTCGGCAATCTGACCTTTCACCTCAATCTGCTCCTTGGGAGGCCCAGCCTGTGTGGTATCCTGGGCCACGGGGGCAACTGCCGCCTGTCCTCTCAGCCTCGCTTCGGCGAGTGCCTTGTTGAGTGCTTCGAGTGCTTCCGCTTCTCGCGCCTTGGCATCGGCCACTTCGGCTGCATCGTCCTTCTCTTCTGCCTGACGGACGAGTTCCGCAAGGTCTTCTTCTGTGTACTTGGATTCATACGCTTCTTTCTCTTCTTCGTTGTCACGCTCAATGTTATCAACAGCCGAATAGTCTGCTATGCGACCATACGACTTCGCCATGTTCTCATACTTGCCACCGATGCCGTCACCATTCTTAATCTGCGCTCCGGGCAGGTTGGGGTTCAGAAACTCGGTGGTCTGCAGGTTCTTGTCCTGCGTTTCCGCCACCTCCGTATTGAACATGTCAAAGACAAAATAGCCTGTGGCAATCAACGGGATGTACACGATGGCTGGCAGCATGTACTTCGGCTGACGGAAGTTTATCTTATCTGTTATTCTCATCGCTGTCTGATTTTGATGTTACTGACTTGTCTCGATTCTCCTCGTTGGTTCGATGCGTCACGGGAGGAGTGATGCAATGGGCTGCATTCATCATCTGCTTCATGCGCCCTTCCTGCCGCTCGATGGCACTTGCAGCCTCCGTCCGATGACCGTAATACCGCACCATCCTGTAGATGTTGATGCCGAAGCACGTGGCGACAAAGCCGAAGACGATGACGAGAAACAGCGTCTTGTGGGCATTGGCAAAGCCTTGCACCTTAGCCGCCGCACGGTCTATCCTCGCGGTCTTGGCAAACTTGCGCCCTGCCGCCACCTCCTTCTCATACCGCTTCTTGTACTTGGGGTCGTTCTTGTCGGGCATATCCTCGCCCACAAGCATCCGTCTGATTCCTTTTACACTCATACCGCTAGGATATTAGAAGTTTGACTTCGACTTCTGCTCAATATCCTTGTTGAGCAAGGTTCTCCAGTTCGTGATGAGCAGTCCATGAGGATTGTTCTCCGTCCTCGGCACGCGCTTCACCTGTCCCGCCGTCACCAATTCACGCATCAGAATATTGCTCCTTCGCTCTATCCTTTGCCTACCGTAGTAGGTGAACTCCATCTTCTCCTTGTTGAACTTGATGCTGTCGCAAAAGATGCTGAACACGGCACTCGTACCCATGATATTGTTGTAAAAGCCCTTTTCCTTCAGCGTATTGTACTGCGCCAAACCAGTTTCATCGACCAAATACATCGCCTTCTCCATCGAATAGCGGATGTACTTGTCATCGGGAGCAAGCGTAAAGAAGTAATGGTGGAACATCTCGATATGGCTCTTTGCCTCCACATCCAGCGTTTCCTCCATCGTGGTGCGGTTCACCAGTATGGGCACGTTGCCGTCCAATACATACACCTTTTGCTGCGCGTCCGTCACCATGCAGCGCGCCGTCCAGATGCTCGACACCGAGATGATGATGCAGCCCATGAGGAACGCAGAGCAGATGATGCCCACCAGCTTGATTTTGTTTTCTAAGTTCTTGATTACCATACGTTACTGCTTGTTTGAGGTCTGATTTCTCTTCATTCTCACATATTCACGGTGCAGGATGGTGTATATGTCCTTCTCAACTTCTTCCACCAGTTTGGCGTAATACTTGATGCAAGCCTCTACGTAGATGCCTTCGTATTTCAGTTGGATCCACACCCACCAGATGTCACGTTCACGTCTCCGTCGATTTCTGTAGATTTTGGCACGATGCAAGCGATAACTCAGGTAATCTACCATAGGCACTACATACTCGTCGTTATCCTCAAAGCCTTCTGCCATCTCCTCATACTGTGGGTCGATGTAGTTGTTTTCGGAATTGAAAAACTCTTCCTTTGCACGCTTGTTGGCAAACGCCATGAATTTCTCATCTTTGAGCCAACGCTCAATTTCATTTTTTGCTTTCATTTTTCTTGATGGTTACTTTTATTTGTTTCAATAGGAGGTGCGGTGACTCACCGCACACTCACATGTTATCTCATCACGGTCGCCATGGTTCCCGTAGCCGTCATCTTGGCTTGTTGTGCCACGCCCTCGCCGAAGTTTCGGGTTGAGAAGGCGGTGTCGCCCTCTGGTATCATCCATGCCGCAAGGTCGGGCACGAGGTTCAGGCATTTCAACGCCACGATGCTCGCTGCCATCAGATAGCCTGCCGAGAAGAACGAGTTTTGCAGATAGGCTGCCATCGTCTGCTCACTGGCGGTGATGGCCGTCAGGTTCTCTACCTGTATGCAGAGCACAATATCAAACAGCAACAGGACGTAGAAACCGACGAAGTAGAGCATGGCTCCGTAGAAATGAACTGTCAAATAACGGGTTAGCCACTTCGCCCACGCTCCTTCCCACTTGGGCAGCAACGAAAATGCCCATTGTATTGGACCGAATATAGTGAGCATTCCGAGCAATATCTGCTGACAGTATATCGTCGCCCACCAACCGATGCGGAACACGATCAGGGCTATCAGCATCACTATCTTGTCGATGCCCACCACGGCCCCTGCCGTCAGTGAGGTGAACCACAGTTTGCTGGCATCCTTCTCCATGTTGGTCACTTCGTCCACGCCCGTCTGCTCCATCGTCGCCTCTATCAGGTTGGGGTCTGATGTGCCCTTATGCGCCACGTCTGCCTGTGCCTGGAGGTCAGTGTACATCGAGTCCCTGACATATACCAACTGCTGCACCTCCTCAAACTTGTCGGAAATTTGGGTCGCCTCTGCCTCATAGAGGTCGTGGGTGTAACTGCCGATGCAATTGGGAATATAGGATAGAAAATCCAATACGCACCAGCTGCTGCCGCTGTTGGTCATGCCTGTGTCAGCAGGTGGGTACCACCAACAGAGGATGATGCTCACCACCAAGGGCTTGAACAGTTTCATCACGTCCAACGGTTCGTTCTTCACCATCATCTTGTAGGCCATGCTTGCCGCCACGATGATAGAGAACAGTGCCGCCAATGCCATACACATTTGGAGGATCCACCAGAACGGCCCTTGTGAGCCTGTGAAGGTGGCATCGGTCAGGAACTCGTTGGTCTGGAATATCACATCGTCAATCTCCTCTTCGAGGATGTTGATGCCGAAATCGCTGAGTATGTTGTCTGCCATCAGTGCCTGGTTCTATTGTTGATAATCTCTTTGATAAACTCTATGCCTTTCGGTGTCCATGACAGATAGAAGTGGTAGAAGCAGCGCATCCTGCCTGTGACATATACCGCAATGCCCTTGTCCTGAAGGTCTTCACGCAGTTTCCACATTCCATATTCCTTGGTGATGATGCCTTCCTCTTTGAGGGTCTTCACAATCTTGCCGTAGTAACTTCCGACATATTTGTGAAGCTTTGACATTGAAACTACCTCTAAATCAGATGGCATATAATGCTCATCAACGATGGGTGTCCTGCCGATAACGCTGATTCGCTTCGGCATCCTTGACATCTCCAACTGCCACTTGCCGTTTTTCCTCTTGGCGGCATAGAGACGTAACTGTATTTTTGATATTGATTCCATAGCTATTTCTTTATTTTATGTTCTTTCGATAACAGGAATGACTCCCACGCTCTTCAGTTTCTCATAGAGGAAGCGGCGACCTTTCTGTGTCCATTTGGTGTTCATGCGCACATCCTCCGTACCGTCCTTGTGTTTAATGAGGTAGGTCTCGCTGGTCACATAACCGCAGTCCTTGTAGTCGGCATACAGAATCCACTGCTTGCCACGCTGATACTGGATGTTCATCTCCTTCAGACGTCGGTTGAAGCGGATGGACGACTCGCCATAGTCCTGTGCTATCTGTGTGACCAGGACACTGCTCTTCGTGGCAAGGATGATGTCAAGGTAACTCACCTTGTCCTTCATCTCCGTCACCTCCTGTTGCAGGTCATCCACCTTGGATCCCAACTCAACGATGCGTGTCCTTTGGTGTTCACACTCCTGTTCGACAAGCAGACGCTTTTGTCGTTCTTCCTTCAGATTGACTGCTAACCGTATCAGGAAGTCTGGCTCTGCCAATGCCTTCTCGATGGTCTGCTGTGTCATATAGGCACCATGCTTGCGGATAGAGGGGAGCACCTCCGATGTCACCCACTTGCGGAAACGTTTGGCTTCGGGTTTGCGACTGTCAAGGATGACATCATACAGTCCGTCTTCATTGATAAAGTTTGTAACCTGTTCTCTTCCAAGACTATCCGAGATGGGGTACTTTGAAAGTACATCATCCGAAAGTCGTTGTACCAACTTGCTGGTTTTTAGTCCAAGAACTCTTGCCACATCAGCCAAACAGAACAAGGGTTGCTCTGGTGTTCCTGTGGTTCGGACTGCTCCAAATTCCTCGTTGTTGAAAATCTGAATATCGTTCATATCTCTATGCTGTTTTGTGATTATTTCTTCTCTTCCCTTATTTCTATCTGTTCACACTTTCTTCACCCTCACCGCTGTTGGCATCATCGCCGTCAGTGCCTGTCGAGCTCCTCACGCCCTTCATGTTTTCCTGCCAACGGCTCTTGGCATCGCTGATGATGCTGCCTTTATGTACTACACGGTCGTTGGTGGCTGCCAAGAGGGCGGTAGTCTGGCTTTGGGTGTTGAGCTGCACAAGGTATTTCAGTAGTGTCTCGTTCTGTGTCGTCAGGTCGGCATAGATGCTAAGATACTGCCGCTTTCTCTGTGCATTGGGCATATAGGCATCCTTGGTGGCTTTCACGGCACACTGGTACATATTGTACAGTTCCTCCCACCGACGCTTGTCGTTGATGGTGCCTCCTGTAGGGATGATATGGTCTATGTTCGCCTTCATCTTGTCCAACTGACCGTTGATCTTGCTGCTTTCGGCAAGCCAGGCGAGGTCTATCTGTCGGTCGGCTACGTTCAAGGCTTCCACCTCAGCACGCTTGGTGAGGGCAGAGTCTATCTTCTCCGCATCATCTACTTGGTTGTAGAGGTTGATGCCGGCAAGAGTGCGGAAACCTAACTTGTTCTTCTCTGCCGCTGTCTTCTTATAGTTGTTATGTAACAGCCAATAATAGAACTCAGGGGTGAGAGAACCGCCACCTGTCTCCATCACCGTTATCTGGTTCTGCTTGGAGGAGTCGTGGTTGTAGGTCACGCTCTGGGCTGTGGCTTTGATGGTGGTTGCTACCGCCATGATGAGTATCATTGTCTTCTTCATGTCCGTTCTTCTTTTGTTTACAATCCGTCAATAGTCAAGTTTTCCTGCCACTTTCCATCGGCTGAAGGCATCTTCCAGTATCTCTTCCTTCGTCCTCGTCCGATACACCTTCTCCTTCCAATAGCCCATGCGCAGCTGCACATACCGCCATGTCTGGAAGTAGGCTTGGTTCAGATGTTTTTCTATCAGGTCCAACGAATTGTTGATATTGTCCAACACCATCAGCAGGTCGGAAGTTGAACAGGCTGCCGCTCCTGTGGCATACAACACGAGGTCGTTGACGCTATGGTAGAGTTGGCTTCCTTCGTTGTATATGTTGTCGATGGCTTTCTTGTTGATGCTGATGAGCATCGTGTCAGCCAGTTCGATGTGTTTCCGCTTGATGACCTTATCATTGAAGTCCTCCAACAGGTTCTTGTAGTCACTGATGCGGTCGCTCACCGTCTGGTAGGTGCTCTTCACGTTCAGCACCGTGCGCAACGACTGGTACATCACATCGATGATGTCGAAGGCCCGGGTGTATTTGTCCAAATCCACATTCAGTTCCTTGTATTTGCCCACCTCTTCACTGCTGTATTCATGCAGCAGTTGATTGCTGTACTCCAAAGTGCTGCGTGCCAGCAAGAGGCTGCGCTGCTTCTTGTGGTCGTTGATGTATGCTTCCACCGATACCGCATCGAATCCCCATTGCGCCAAGGCTGTATTGGGGAAGAGGGTAATCAGCAGGAGAGCTATGATGATGGTATGTCTCATTCTCCGTTCCTCCCTCAGTTTTCGTTCTCGTTATCTTCACCATTCCCTCTGTTAGGGTCTGCATTCTCTCTCCATCGCTCGTAGCACTCTTCAATGAGTGTCCTTCTGCGACCTTGGTCTGCGTCGATTGAAGGAAGAATGTCCTTCAGCACGTCAATGATGCTGCGCTTGTAGTGCATCATTTTTTCTAATGATACCAAGTCGGCGTAAATCTTGGTGATACGGCTATCTACTTCACGGGCTATCTCCAGACGGTCGCTCGACCAGAGCAGGTGTATTACATCGTCATTGTCGGCGGTCTGGGTTGCCTCGCTCTTGGCATATTCTGTGGTGATGCTGCACGACGGGAACTCCTGGGCTATCTCCGAGATACGGCTGTTCACCTGCCTCGTCTTCTCCTCGTCAGAGGCATTCGGGTCAAGGGTCAGCACATCCACCACCTGTGTGTCGGTGTATTCCGAGGTCAGCTCCCACGATATTTGCAGTATCGCACGGTGTATCTTGATGCCAAGGAAGTACTTGGGCTTCCTTGCAATGGACAGTGTCGCCTTGAAGGTGATAATGCCGTTGATGTTGGGCATGGTGGCAGTTCGGACGTAGGTGTAGCCGTTCCACGAACCGGCACCTTGCCACGTGAGATTGTAGGCTGACTTCACATCCTGCATGATGGCAGGGATGCGGTAGTAGTCATCGGTGGAGGTGGCATTGTCGTTAGCCGCCTCGCTCTTGGCATTCTGTATGTCTGCCAACTGCTGCTGCCATGTCGCCAATTCCTTCTTCAGGTTGTCTATCTTCGTCTTGTTGACATTATGTTGCTGCCGCAAGGCAGGGGCTTCCTCCACAGAGGCATTGGCTATCTGCGTGAGCAGGTTCCTGTTCTCTGTCTCCAACTGGCTTATCTGCGCCTCCAACAGGGCTATCTTGCTATTCGCCTCACGTTCCTTCTCGTCCAGTTCCGATAGGTCGAGATTATTTTCTGATACGCTTGTCCTCATGGCGCATTCCTTGCTGTGGGCATTGAGCGAACCGCCGCACTCACGGCACTTGTACTGCGTGCTGCCCTGTCCGAGGGTGACACCGTCCGAACAGGTGACGCTGATGGTCACGCTCTCCACGCCCTTCAGTTTGGCGGCATCGGTGGCTTGATAGTAACGGCGTGCGTCACTGCCGATGTAATAGACATAGCCCTCCTCGTTGTCGTTATACTCCGAGAGACGTGCCTGCAACTGACGCTTGAAGGTATTCAAGTCCATGCTGTAGGAGTCGAAGACATCCTCATACACCTCTTCCACGTTGTTCCAGCTCTTGGTAACGTGTATCTCGTAGGCGTAGGCCTTCTTGGTCTGCTTGCCGCCACGGCTGATGATGTACGACGACATCCAATAGTTCATCGTATAGGTGAAGCCGTCGCTCTGGGCGTTGAGCTGCTGCACACGGCTGCGGCTCCATCCGGCATGGTTCTCCGAGTTGGCCAGTATCTGCTCTCGCTGCGTGCTGTTAGGGTAGAAGTTGGGGTCGGAGGTGTTGATACGATACCAATGGTCACCGTTCAGAATACTGTTGTCATCGGTCGGCGGATAGTAGTCACAGAGGCTTACGCTGCCTTGGTCTCGTCGGGCAATGTACCAACGCTGTGTATAGTAGTTGCCCTGCGTCTCGCTCAGATAGTCTGTCATCCACGAGGTGATGTTGTAGTTGGAGAGGTCGAAGAGGGCTGCCACGTTGTCCTCGCCACCCACCAGACTAAGGAGTGTGCTGCCGATGCCGTTCTCTGCCTGTTCATAGAGGTCATGGTAGTTGTCATAGATGTCGATGATTTTACTCACCTTGCCATTGAAAAGGTCGTTGAAGGCACTCTGCTGCAAGAGTGCGCCTGATGCCCCGTTGATACCTGCCGTCGCCAACGATGCTCCCATATTGTAAAGCGTCTCGATGTCGGCGGTGAGGTTCTCCACGGTGAAGTTGCCGGGCACACTGGCGATGTCATCCAACAGCTGCTGCCAATCTACATTGCCTATCTCCGAGAGTTTGAGGATGGCGGCTATCTCTTGGTTGATTTCCAAGAACTGAATGTCGGCAAAGGTCAAGCTACTGTTGGTCACGACACTCTCAAACTGCATACACAGCGACTTTGTGTCGGCGCATATCTTCATCAGGTAACTGCCCCAGTAGAGGGCGGTCTGCGGACTTTTCAGCATCATTCCTGCCACCGTCCATATCTTGGGCATAATCTTGTTCGCCACCATATTGTGGATGCGGCGGTAATAGTAGTTCTCCGTGCTACTGCTCCAAATGCCGAGGTCGGTGAATGCCTTGCGCTCCAAGAACTTGGCAGCGAAGATGCCGGCAGTGGCAACCTCTGCGGCATTGTAGTGCTTCAAGATTTCGCCCACCTGCTCGTTATAATAGCTCTCTGCCATAGCTCCAGCACCGAATGCGGCAGCCATGGCGGCAACGATCTGCTTGTCGTAGTTCACGCTGTAATACTGCGCATGAACCCTTCCCACGACAAGTGTAAGACACATATATATTATAATAAGGTATAAACGTCTCATTGCTTCACTACTTTACGTTTTTACTACTTTCAGTTTCTACTATTCCACTACTTTACTACTTGTAGTATTTACTATTGGTAGTATTCACTACTAATCGTATTTACTACTAATCGTAAATACTACCCAGCCACCGTTCCCGAAAGTTTTGCTTTCGGGCATCTGGGCTTTACGTCTATTCCGGGATTTCCGTTTCCATCAATCAGCCCCCGTGCTCGCCGTGTCAGCGGCGAGTGGCTCCATCGTCCGTCAAATTGAGCACATGCCCCGCCTCATTGACCTTCTGCGCAAATGCCAACGACTTCCCGATGCCACTGGCATCCCAATCTCTGCAATACCGCTCGATAGCCTCCTGATGTCTGCACTTCAGTTCATGCTTATAGAGTTTCAATGCCTCCTTCTCAGCTCGCTCGGTGGTGTAGGTCATATAGCACTCGTGCGGCTCCTCCACACCATACACTCCGCTCGTCGATCCACGTCGGATAAACACCTCACGGAAGAAACTTCTTCCCTCCTTGTTATCCAAGCGGTTGACAGTGAATATCTTCTTGCAATCCACATCCGTCAATCCTAATATCGCCTTGATCTCGTCGAATCGCTCACGAAATTTGCTTTGGTCGAGCAGCATCACCACGTCGGAGTTGTTGATGATGGCTTCCTTCACGATGGGACTGCCGATGATGTCCTGTATCTCCTGTGTCACTACGCCCACGCTCGCCCAGAACTTTCGGGCTGTCTTGTATAGGTACTTGATGTACTCGGCCATCAGCGGCGAGGCGATGGCTTTCCATGCCTCCTCGATGACAAGGCACTTGCGGTTCTTCTTCAGGCGCATCTTCTGCAGGAACACGTCCATGATGATGAGCGTCACGATGGGGAAGAGCTGCTTGTTCTCCTTGATGGCATCCACCTCGAAGACGATGAAGGTCTCGTCGAACAAGGTACTATCCACGTTCTCGTTGAGAATCTTGTCGTACTTGCCGCCACGGTAGAAGTTTTGGAGCATATAGGCGAAGTTGTCGCAGTCGATGGTGGTGATGTTGTTCTCGATGCAGATCTGGTCGAGACGCTCACAGGCGAACTCATAGAATGAGTCGAAGGAGAGGGTCTTCACGCTCAATGCCATGCGCCGTTCCTCCAGTCCCTTGATGAGTTTCTCCACCTTGTCGTGTATCTGCGTCAGCTCCGTGCCGCGCCGCTTCTCCATGGTGGAGAGGTTTTTTCTCAGTGTCTCCTTCTGTGAGGAAGGATAGGGCTGCACACCGTTGAAATAGAAATCGTAATACTCCGTCACCAACTGCTCCACGACACGGAACTCCAGTTCGGGTATCTGCGTCTCCGAGCCTTTCCATATCAGCAGTATCAGGTTCTTCAGGAAGTCTATCTTCTCAATGTTCAGCTCCCGCTTGCTGATGTTGAAGGGGTTCATGGTGATGGGCTTGTCCTCCGTATAGGCGATGTACTTGCCGCCCACATACTCGCAGAGTCCCTCATACGAGTTACCCGTATCGACCATGACGATGTCGGTGTTCTGCTCCCACAACTGACGCACCACGCTGTTCATGTGGAACGACTTGCCGCTGCCCGAAGGACCCAAACAAAAAAAGTTCGAGTTGTCGGTCAGCTTCTCCTTTCCCTCCTTTCCTGTGATGTCGATGGCTACGGGCACACCTTGGCGGTCGGTATAGTATATCTTCAGCGGGGTGTCCTCATTATGCACGATGCGCTCCTTGTACATCAGACAGGTGGCGGCATCGCCGAGGGTGAGGAATCGGTCGTAGTCGGCATTCATGCCATAGCAGTTGCCGGGGAAAGAGTTGACGAACAGCTCCAACTGGTTGTAGGCCCGCTTGCTGATGTGGATGCCCATGCGCGAGAAGGAGTTTTCGAGATGGTTGGTGCATTTCTGTATGTCGGTGTCGCCGCTCACTGCCACCACGAGGTTGTAGTGGGTATAGACGAGCTGCTTGCTCTCACGGGCTATCACCTCCTGCACACGCTTGATGTCCTCTACAGCCATCAGGTTGCTGGGGTTGGGCATGGAGGCATGGCGGTTTTTCTTCTTGTCGAGTAGGGCAAGCTCACGCTTCTGGTTGGGCACGAACACCATCTGGTTGAACACCACGCAGTCGGCTCCGGGCACGCTATCGACGATGCTCACGAGATCAACGGGCATACTGGTGTTGTTCACCTCGATATTTGCGTAGGGACGGATGACCGACGGCAAGTTGGCATAATCCACATCCACAAGGCTATACACCTTGCAGCTACGGTCCCCCATGCCGATGGTCTCGTCATCGACCTTGAAGTTGGTCATCGACACCACCTTGTCACGGAAGTTCATGGAGAAGAAACGGTCCACATACTCGCAGGCTTCCGTTTTGCCGAGGAATCGGGACTTCACGCCGGCATCCCTCAGCTGGTCGTGCACCTTGCGTATCTTCACCAAGAAGTCACGCCATTTCTTGTTGTCGAACGACATCAGACGGCTCTTCTTGTTCTCCTGTGTGATGGTGAGGTAGCAGACGCTGTCGGTAAAGGGTCTGCCGTTGAAATAGCGGAAGTAACTCTCGCTCAGGAACTCATGATTTCCACCGTTCTCTTCCTTGAATGCCTTCCTCACAAACACGTCCTGCTTGTGCAGCGCATAGCCTTCGCCCAAGGTCTGGGCAAGGGCGGCGAAGAGGTGGGTGAACTCATAGTAGGCCTCGATGTTGGCGGAATACTTCTGCACAGGGTTCTCCATCTTCAGAACAGCGGAGTATTCGCCCGTCTTGGTATAGAGCACGCCGATGCCATCCACTTCCTCGATGGAGAAGTAGATGTCCTGGAAGATGCGCTTGCGCTTCCCTCCCGTGCCGAATGCCTTGACACTGATGGCCATGCCCACGCAGATGGCTGAGAATATGAGTATGATGTATAGGGTCATTGTTCTTTTTCTTTTTTAATCGCAAAAAGGCGGGCGCACCCTCATGCGTGATGCCCCCACCTCCATTCACTTACAATCATTGATAGCTTTCCACTTGGACATAATGGATTCTCTTTTTTGTTTTACACTTTCTTTGAATAGGCATAGATGAATATGCCGTTGTCACTCTTCTTGCTGTGCAAGCCCTTGCGCTGCTTCATGACGATGAGAACGCCACCGACAGCTACGGCGAGGACTAGCAGCACGAGTCCTGCCACGAAACCGAAGATGCAGTAGCCGAGGATGAAACCCGCAACGGCTCCTCCTGCGGTGGCTGCCGCCCAGTAGATGTAGCGTCCCTGCAACCCGAAGAACTCCAATGGACGTTGCAGTCCCTTGAAAATGGGATAATCCGGAAAACGCTCTTGCTTTGTATCTGCCATAACTGTCAGTGTTTTAACGTTCTACATACTCACAATCTCACGCTGCGTTTAACCTCCAATGCCGAAGAACAGAGGCAGTGCCTGGGCTGCTGCAATGAGGAAAATACATGCGCCGACGACCATCATGATCTTCTTCTTGACGTCCTGTTCCTCGTTGTTCATGGCGATGTAAACGCTTATGGCTCCGACAATTGCAACGACACCTGCAATGGCATAGCAGAGCTTCACCACGATAGGTACATACTTGGCAATCTCCTCCGTCACTGTGGTAAGCGCGGTCGTTCCTGCCGAGTAGTCGCCGGCTGCGTTCTGTGCCATTGCTGCGGTGGTGCCGACAAGCAACATCAGGGCGAGCGTTTTCATGCGCTGTGAAGAGAAGAATCCCTTCACCTTCTTGTTAATCCTTTCAAACATTCTTTTTACCTTTTAATTTGTTACACTTTGAGTTATCTTATCTCGTATCACCTGTATCTCAAATCTGATAACCGAAGAAAGCGGGGAAGACGATGGTCGCTCCTATGAGGAACAGGCAGGCTCCCACCAGCATCATGATGTTCTTCTTCACTCCTTCTTCGCCCGTATTCATCTTTATATATATCTGCAAGGCGCTGACTATGACCACGATGCCCGCCACTGCATAGCACAGATAAACGATATAGAGCATCATCGTCACGGCATAGTCATGGGCACTCGCAAGTGCGTCCGCTCCCCAGCTGTAGTCCACGTTGCCACACTTAGCACTGGCCAGAGCTGGGGTTAAAGCGGCATATAATGATAGAAATGCACTTCTTGTTTTTGACATCATATCTCATTATTGAGTGATTCCACCTTGACCATGTCACGTCCATTGTGACGAAGACCGCGGGCGATGATGGTGTTGTTCAATTCTTCCGAATACATGGGGTCGGAATAGGTGGTATTCACTTCCTCCATCTTCTTCTCGATTGCGCTTTGTATCTTTTCAAGCACATGAGGCTTGCTCTCTTCCGCAGTGGCGGCTGCCTCCTCTGTAGGCTCTGCAAGCTGCTTCTCCTCGTAGGCTGTCTCATATTGGTTGTCGCCTACGCTGAAACCACCGTCGCTCTCGCTGACCGCTATCGACTCTTCCTCGTCGGTCATGTCACTGACATCAAACGACTCGCCCTGTGACTTCTCGTCCTTGGGCTTTCCGTACAGATCCTGCACGATGATGACCGTATAGTAGATGACATAGATTATGGTCACGACAATGGCGAATATTACAAATGACTTCATATTTTCAAGTTTGATTTTACTATGGTTTGGCTTATTGCCGATGCAAAGGAACTACCTTTTCTTCAATCTTAAACCGAAATGACTTTCCGCGGAGCCAAATCTTAACTCTAATTTTGATTACACTCGCAATCATACTCAAAAATCAAACTCGAAAGGCACAAAAAAAGCCCTTCCGATAGGGAAGAGCTTGTAAAGAGGGTGGATGAAAAAAATGTGGATGGCTATATGGTCAGGTACTTGCCATGGGAGAAGTCCTGATGTTCGTTAGAGAAAACATAGCCCAACTGGTTGGACAAGCATTGGGTGTTGCCTATCCTGGCATCGATGTTGGTGTGCGAATGTCCGTATATCCAATAGTCTATGCCGCTATCGGTGATATAGTCCTCCAACTCTACGGTGAACGCCACGTTTGCCTTGCTGCCTTGAAACTTTGGGTGGAGCATACGGAACGATGGTACATGATGGGTGACAACAATCTTATGGGCTGCTTGCGAATATGCCACTGCATCCTTGATAAAGGTGAGGCAACGTTCATGCTCAGCATTGAATTGGGCATGGGTCATCAGCTCACCTTTATATAATATACGGCGGAAGTCGCTTATCACTTGCTCGGTGAAGTAAGCGTCCTCCAAAGGAATCCTCGACCAAAGGGTGGAGAGGATGATGTCGGTGTCGCCAATCCTCGCAATACCGTTGTAGTGGCTGAATACATTGGGACGTACCTCCAAGAGATAGCCGTCGGGCAGTGTCGCCACATCATAATATTTGTAGAACTCATGGTTGCCCATGCAGCAATGCACCTCCTTGTAGTTCTCCGATGCCCAGTCCCAAAAGGGATGCTTGGAGTAGTTGTCATCGCCGAGATAGCCGATGTCGCCGGCAAGCAGCAGTATGTCGCCCGTCACCTCCAAGGGGTGGGCTTTCAGATACCGCCAATTGTCGGCAAACTCCAGATGCAGGTCGGATGCGTATTGTATCTTCATATTGGTCATGCTTCTATAAACAATTCATCCAGTTGATCTAACAGTCCGGTCACAAATGCCTCGTCTTGACCGAGTGACTTTGACAATGGTTCTGCGAGAGTTGACCAGTCGGCTCTGATGGAGGCGACAAACTCCCTTATACATGCCACTATTGAAGCAGGAGCCTCAATGTTGTCCTCAGTCATTATGACCACATTTTTCAGGATGTCCGAACGGTGCTTCTTGATGTCTTTGGTGTTCACATGCTTGCCGTCCCGCTTGTCTGCCATGAGATTTAGGTAGGCTCTTGCCTTCAGTGCTATCAAGGCAGCGGAATTGGCATGGCGTATGCCATCAGTCAGTTGGCTGTGTGCGATAGTAAAGTGATAGTAATCATCGTCCATGATGATGGCACTAAGACTCGACACATCTTCATCGGTCGGGATAGGTTCTATGACAAATCCCTTTGGCTCTCCAAGCACGTCGGGGTGGCGTGACAGCAGTTCTATCATCTCGGGATAGCCGTCTTTACCATCAAGGAAACGATACATTTCATACCTTGGTGGCTCACCAGCCTCCTGTTTCCTCTTTTCAGGTCGATAGCCAGCCTCCCGCACAAACTGCCAGAAGCGATTGGCGAAAGCCTCGGTCATGTTCTCTACGATGACTATCATGTCGATGTCGTGTGTGGCGCGTGGACGCACCACGGTATTGGTCATGGTGATGTCACAGGCTGCTCCGCCTATCACCACATAGTTTTCTGAGTATTCCGCAAATGCTTCACGGAACTTGACTAATCCTTCCATTTCTGTTCACTGATTATTCGTTCTACTTCTTTTTCTACTCTCGGATCATCATCATCTCTCAACGAAAGGACAAGGGAAAGGCGATCAACCCACTGGCTTTTGTCGCCCATTTTGCTGACAACAGGGTATTTCCATACCTCTATGATATAGTTGCCGTCATAGATGTTGGGATTCTCCATGACATCAGCCGACTTGACGGCACGATATTCCTTGCTTGTCATCATTATCATCTCTTCCCGGTCACGATTAAGCATGGAATAATGTGCCAGGGCATTGATGCCGCATACGGGGTATTCCGCATCCAAGCGTATGTCATCGCAAAAGATGCGGTTCTCCACAGGTGACAGCAAGACGTTCTGAGCCTTGTCCCACAGTTCCTTGCCCTTCAACTCGAAGTGTACCACCTTGCTGCGCTGTCCGTTCTGAATCTTTTGACACAGTCCTACATCTTCAAGACAGGTGACACCCAACGTGACGCTTTCGTAAGAATATGGAAGCAACGGTGCAATATCCCTTGGCGACATTCCTTCAATACTGCCCACCTGTAGGTGATAGAGTAGTATGTATTGCGCCACAGGGGTCAATACTTCGGCAATCTTCCTGTTGCTTGTCTTCTCCAATGCTATGATGCCTGGCAGATGGGCATATTCCTCGGACATGACAAAGAAGACTCCTTTGTCTGCCAGTCTGTGTCGCTCGTAGGTGGGTCCGGGCGCAAGGATAAACACCGCAGGCAGTCCCAGGGCTTCGGTCAACCGCTTGCCCGTGATGGCGCAAGTCCGTGGAGAGGGATTGCCCTTCTTGGGCTCAACGAACAGCAGGGGCGTGCCTTGGTATGTGCCATCATAGAAACGGTATGAGAGTTTCTCGCCAACCGTGATGCCTTTCAGGCTTTCCTTGGCACGAGGTTCCACCTCAAAGCGTCTGCCCAATATCCTTATTTCTTTTTTCAATTCCATTCTGCTACATTTTAATAATGTATTAAAACGATGCAAAAATAAGGATAATAATTGAGAATCAAGCATGTTTGGGCGAAAAAGTGCAGATTTGATATGTAATTTCAATGCATTTGAGCCATTTTTGCATCAAATGATGGTGTTTTCGTCTTTATAATGTCATTCAGATGCCGTTCGTTTCTTCCTCATCAGATAGTCGTTGACATCCTTGTAGTCGGCATATCTGAAGGACTCGTCCGTCACCCTGTACTCGAATACATTGCTGATGCTCTCAACCGTCTTGCGTCCTGCCTGGTCGTTGTCGAGGAAGCAATGGATGTGGGTGTAACGGTCAAGGTAATGCAATGCCTGTTTGAGGTTGGCGACTGAGTTCAGTATCATATAGTCGCAAGGGCTTTCAACGACAAACCATCGGTCTTGCTGTTTAACGAGGGTCATATAAGCAAGGAAGTCCATGAAGCCCTCAAAGACCAGACAACCGTTTTGCCACTCGTTGAACGTATGGGCAAGCAGGGTGATGTCCTTATGCCCGATGCAGCCCTTGAAATAGGGATTGCGCACCTCATGTCCTTCACTCAGATTGCCAAAGGCAATGCCATAGTAATGTTTTTGCTCAACCTTGTAGTGTATCTCCCTGCAATACATCCTGCCAATGGTGATGTCTATCCGTCGGCTACTGAAATAGGACAGCAGAGAATGGTTGCTCAGTGGGAGCAGCTTCACATCGTTCATCTTGGTTGTCGTGTATTCCTTGGCTGCGATAGCGGTCTCGATTGCCTTATCCACAGTGGCAATACTCTTGGACGCAAGGTAGGCAAGGGCATCGGAAACGGATTGTTTGTTATACATACGCTTTACCAGCTCCACAAGGTCACCGCCCTCCTTAATGGCGTAGTCGTACCACAGGTTCTCCTTCTTGCTGACCTTGAACGATGCGGTCTTCTCGTCCCTGAAGGGTGACAGATACCAGTAGGCATTGCCCTTCTTCTTTTTCAGCGTTACATTCTCCTTGTCTAAGAAGTCTATAATGCTCAGTTTCTTCGATTGTTCAATATTCATTGTACTTTCATTTGTTCGGTTTTACTTTGTCCATGGAAACAGTTTACTTTACCCTTTCTCCTATATAGGCACACCCGTAAACTAAACCATTTGCTAAACTACTTTTCCGCTTCCCAATTCAGCCTCCGATTTCGGTTTACTTTGGCCTTATTTCTTATATATAGGTACGGACGTAAACTAAACTGGTTTCTGAACTGTTTTTATTCCTCTTCATGGAACAGGTCAATCTCGGCAGGTGTATATCCGAAATAGTAATGATTATCCCGCTTCACTATGAGCTTTTGCTCGTTAATCAGGTATTTCAGCATTTTGATGATGACGCTTCTGCCACGCTTAAAGCCAATGTCTGCATAGGCTTGCGTTAATTCCTCCACCATGCGATCGAATCCTTTGATAGGTTTCTCCTTGAATGCAGCCGTCAGCGCCTCGTTATGCTGTTCGGATGTCAAGTCTTGGTAAGTAAACCTTGACGGTTGCTTGTCACCTTCTTCCTTCTCCGGCGTGTGCTCGACAATCTCTGGCAACCCTTCCTCATTGACTGTAAAGGCAAACGGCTTGAACTCCTTCTCACGGATGTGCATCGCCTTCACCTCGCTGATGTCGGGATTGGTGGTGCTCTTGGTGATGACAAGCACCGTCTCTGCCTTGTTGTTCATCTCCGTACCGATATGCCCGCGCACGTTATTGTCGCCCTTGTTCTGATGCAATACGCAATGGATGTGCAGGTCATACTTTGATGACCATTCCATCATCTTGTTGATGACCTCGACCGATTCTCCCGCATTGTTGATGTCGAGAAGCAGGTCTCTGATTCCGTCGATGATGACCAGTCCATAGCTTTGGTCTTGGGCAAGCGCATAGTCTATGACCTCTATCCTGACGGAGGGCGTGTACTCTCTCAGACAGATAAAGTCAAGGTTCTCGTTGTCGATGCTTGTAGGTAGACCAGCGAGCTTCAGGATGCGCTCCAGCACATTATGGCAGTGATAGCGGCTCTGCTCCGTATCTACATACAGTATCTTGCGTTTCCCCTCTGGCAGACTGGCGCGATAGTTCAGTACCTTGCCGTTGGCGAGGGAAGCGGCTACCAAGGCAGACACGTTGAAGGTCTTTTTCGCCTTTGCCTTACCAGTAGAAGCACTGAAGTTGCCCAATGTGGCTATGCTGGAATTATCAACCCATATAATCTGAGGAGGTGTTTTATAAGTATCTGTTGCCTTTATCAACGATTCGCTCAATATGCGATTGAGACGCTGTACTCCTTCCTCTTTTGAGTTAGGCTGTACATGTTTGTTATTTTCTTCCATTTTCATTCTTTCGGATTATCAATTTCTATTTTCGTTACCATTCCAATGACCTCTTGTTTGTTTTGGAGCAGCCACTTGTCGATTTCTTCTCTATTAAAATACAGCATTTTTCCCCTTGGCTTATAGTGTGGAACTTCTTTTGCGGCTGTAAGTTTGTATAGCAGGCTTTCAGAAACACCAATATACTTACATGCTTCGTCAAACCCCAAGACGGTTTTGGTCTGCTTGACCATCTTCTCCAATTCCTCGATTCGCTCTATTAGTTTGTCAATAGGTCCCAAAGCCTCCAAACTGTCTTCTATTGCGACAATTCGCTCATAGAGTCTAAAATGTCTTTCATTCATGTGTCACGTACCTTAATTAAATTGTTTACAGACAGTAGCACGGTTATATTAGCCGTCTATTCTTTCTTTGTGTAGATAGTACATATTCCTCTGCTTCTCTTTGAATCTCGTTCTTCGATTTGCCCTTGGTTCCTTGAAGCCATTCATCTATCTCAGATTTGAGGAACATGATGCGTTTGCCTCTCTTGTGAAACGGTATTTCCCGATTGCTTGTCCAGCAATATATGGTATGCTCTACCGGATGTGTTGGGAGATAAGCACATAATTCAGCAACCGTAAACCATGTTTCTTCTTTTTCTGATTGAACAAGTTCATATATACCATCAATCTTGTCTTCTAATGATGACAGCTTTTTCAGTACCCCCGTTATAGCGTTGGGAATATCTTCAAATCTTATACTATTTTCTTCCATGCTAATTATTTTTTATGATTTTTGATGCAAAGTTATGGGGAGACTGTCACTAAATAGAAAAAGTAACGTGATAGTAAGGCAGTATCAACCAAACTATCACGTTTTTACTTTCATTTAGCAGAATTATTGTGATTTATTCCTCTCTTAATATCTGTTCGATGGATTTGCAGATGGCATATTGACTTGCTGTCATGGAAACGTTTCTTCTTATCCTTGAAAGAGAAGAGGAAAGACAACTTGAAGTTATGAATTTCTCTGTTCCATCCTTTTTGATACTGGTTAAGAAGCGACCTTCTCCCATGACATATTGCCAATTATTGTTTATCAAATGGTATTGAGCCATAGCGTCAAACAGTACGGCTACATTACGTACATTCTTTACACGGATAGATGCGTCCAAGTCGCACTTGAATAGGCGACACAACTCGCTACGCACATCACTGTTGTCGGCAAAATCAAATATGTCGTGACTTTGGACAAGTTCTACCAACAAATCCATCTGTCTGTCTGACAATTGGCATCCCAAAGTGAGGATGGACGATTTCTTTCGGGTAAGGATTGGCAGACCAGTACCCACATGTTGAAGAAACAACTCAATAAGTTCCTGCTTGGAATAATCTTCTTTTTTCTTGATTATTGACACACACTTAGAGTCTCTAAACAAAGTACCAATAATGCCAATTGCCATCTGTCGCGAGTTCTTACAACGTGCACAATCACAGTCAATATATTGGTGACTGCGCTCAAATAGTTCTATGAAGTACTCTGTCTTCATATGATTCTTTTCAGCTTGAAGATACCAACTTCTTGCGATCTCAAACAACTCATACAGTTCTCTGTAGAAGTCTTCTGTACACTCCACATGTTTGTGGACACGCTTGCTCTCTTCAAAAAGAGAGAAGCCAAAAAAGGCTGTCTTTTTTCATTTTTATCTGTTTATTGTTATAAATGTTTGGTTTCCACGAAAGGTTAAAGTGCCAAAACAATAGCATCATTACATAGAATGTTGAAAATGAAAGGCACTAAAAACCACCTGTACAATAAAGGACTTATTGATACAAGTGGTCTTCTATACTAAGTGCTTACAAATGATAATCACTATTCATCTATGTCCAACTTAAAAGCTTCTGTAGCTTCATCTTTCTTCTTGTCAATTACTTTTGCGTAGATTTGCGTGGTTTTTACATTGGTATGCCCTAACATTTTGCTTACGGTATATATGTCTGTACCGTTAGCCAATTGTAACGTTGCATAGGTGTGGCGGAAGCAATGAAAGGTGATGTGCTTGGTAATCCCTGATGCTTTTACCCACCGTTCCAAAGGCCTAGATATCCATGAAGGGTCAGGCAGTCCGGCAAACACCAACAGTTCTCCGTCTTTCTTGCGCTCACCGCAAAGCTTGTATGCCTGTGGCGATATAGGCATGTATTCAACGCCCTTAGTCTTCTGCTGAGTGAAATTGAGACGGTACCCACCATTGTATTCTTCAACCTCTGACCATTTAAGCTTTTGAATATCGCTATGTCGCATTCCTGTCAGTGCAGAGAACAAGGCTGCCCGTTTTAGTATATCATCACACGGAGTCTTTGCCAATATATTAAGTTCTTCCAGTGACAGATACTCTCTTCGAGCACTCTGAAACATGATATTTTTAGCCTTGGCAGCAATATCACAATTCAGATAGCCATCCACGAAAGCTTGTTTGAGTGCCGCCTTGAAGATAGAGAAGTACGTCGATGCCGTATTCCTTGAAATAGTTCCTTTCTTAGAACCACCCTGCGGTGCCTTTATCAAGAAGGAACGGAATGCCTCAATATACTTCATGTCAATCTGCGAGAACTGTATGTAGTCACACTTGGCAAACATTGACAACAGTGTGTGCAATCTGCGCCAGTTGACAACTATCGATTCTGACGCAGTTTCCTCTCTTTCTTTGATTAACTTCTCAATATACTCCAGAACATTGCATTTTGAGCGTTCGCTTTGTTCTGCCATTTCCATTTGCTGGTCAGTAAAGAGAGCCATGTTGTCGTACTCTTTTTGACGCAGGACTCGAACGCCATCCGCATAAAGGCAAGTTTCCATATCTTGCTTGGATTTACACTGAATAACGCCATTGTCATCTCGCTTGGGCTTGTACTTTATTCTACCAGCAACGGCTCGCTCGCTTCGTCGTTTATCCCATATAGGGGTAGTAATAGACCTCCTGAGATATTCACGCACTCGTTTGGGTTTGTCATTTCCCGTCTCATAAACAGGATAAGCTTCAAGATAGATGAACCACTCATCTCTCCACTCACTTTTCTTTAATTTGACGGAGACTTTAGTATAATCTAATCTTTTCATAATGGTTTTATATCTTTATAAAGTTTGTCTATTGATTCCTTGTGAGCATACACATAATTACCGATTTGCCGGGTCGGTATTGAGTATTTTCGTATATGAGCATACACGGTGCTGTCATCCAGATGAAATTTCTTGGAAATCTCACCTATTGTATAGCAATCCTCTGGTTCCATGCGGTACATGGTAACTGGTTTCCTTGGCTTGGTGTCAAGCGGAGACTGTCTTAACGGAAACAGATTCATTAGTTCTCCTTTGCATACAAGTCGTATTCCTTTCTCTGGCTCAATGAAGGAAATCTTTTTCATGTAGATGAGCCTATAAATGGTTGAGCGGCTTGCACCAAACATAGCATACGCTTCCGTTATGCTGATATACTCTTTAGACTTGGGCATATTGCTTACAATCTTGTCCAGTTCAAGTTGGCGTTTTTCTTCATCATGCTTACGCTTCCACGCCACCTTGGAGCATTTGGGTGAACAATACCAGGACTCCAAAGTCCTTGCGAAGAACTCTTCTCCGCACACAGGACATTTCCGTACTATCTTATACTTTGCTACTGCCATAATTCATTCATTTTGTAGTTCTTAATATCTATTCTTCTCATCATATCTACTTTTTCTTACAGGTACAAATAAGGTACAGATGTTTATAATAATAACGCAAAGATAGCAATATTATTGTGTACGGCCAAAAACAAGAAAAGCGTGTAACTCATTGAGCTACACGCTTTCCATTTGATATTGTATTCTTATTTCTCTATGTGCTTATTTCACTTCCTCAAAATCGGCGTCCTGTACATTGTCGTTGGCCTTGCCGGTGTCCTGCTGCTGGCCTGCGCCTGCGTTGTTACCGCCGGTGAAGCCCTGGCCGGCGTTGGGCTGTGCGCCGCCTGCCTGCTGGTACATCTGTGCGCTGGCCGCCTGCATTACGGTGTTGAGGTTGTTGATGGCGTTGTCAATTGCCGTGATGTCGCCGCTCTTGTGGGCGTCGCGGAGCTGCTGGAGTGCTGATTCGATGTTCGACTTCTGGTCGGCAGGTATCTTATCGCCATTGTCCTTCAGGAAGTTCTCGGTGGTGAATATCATCGAGTCTGCCTGGTTCATCTTGTCCACGCGCTCGCGCTCTTTCTTGTCGTTCTCAGCGTTCTGCTCGGCTTCCGCCTTCATGCGGTTAATCTCGTCTTGGGTCAATCCGGATGAAGCCTCTATGCGGATGGCCTGCTCCTTGCCCGTAGCCTTGTCCTTCGCGCTGACGTTGAGTATGCCGTTTGCGTCGATATCGAAGGTCACTTCAATCTGCGGAACGCCGCGGCGGGCCGGTGCTATGCCTTCAAGGTTGAACTGGCCGATGCTCTTGTTCTGTGCGGCCATCGGACGCTCGCCCTGCAATACGTGTATTGTCACGGCTGTCTGGTTGTCAACGGCTGTCGAGAACACCTCGCTCTTCTTGCACGGGATGGTGGTGTTGGCGTCGATAAGCTTTGTCATAACGCCGCCCATTGTCTCGATACCGAGTGTAAGCGGTGTCACGTCGAGCAGCACGATGTCGCCTACGCCGCTCTCCTTGTTGAGGATTGCGCCCTGTATGGCTGCTCCTACGGCTACCACCTCGTCGGGGTTGACACCCTTTGAAGGCTCTTTGCCAAAGTAGTTCTTAACCAACTCCTGAACGGCAGGAATACGGCTTGAACCGCCCACGAGGATAACCTCGTCGATGTCTGACGTCGTCAGCTTAGCGTCGCGTATCGCGTTCTGGCACGGAACGAGGCAAGCCTGTATCAGAGAGTGTGCCAGCTGCTCGAACTGGGCGCGTGTCAGGGTCTTTACCAAGTGCTTGGGCACGCCGCCTTCAGCCGTGATGTACGGCAGATTGATTTCCGTCGAGCTTGAGCTTGACAACTCGATTTTAGCCTTCTCGGCAGCTTCCTTCAGACGCTGCATGGCCATCGGGTCTTTGGAAAGGTCGATGCCTTCGTCAGCCTTGAAGCCGTTTACAAGCCAGTCGATGATTACCTGGTCGAAGTCATCGCCTCCGAGGTGGGTGTCGCCGTTGGTCGAGAGCACCTCGAACACGCCGCCGCCGAACTCAAGTATTGATATATCGAACGTACCACCGCCCAGGTCGAACACAGCAATCTTCATGTCCTTGTTGGACTTGTCAACTCCGTAAGCCAGCGCAGCGGCAGTAGGCTCGTTGACGATACGGCGCACGTTGAGTCCTGCTATCTGTCCGGCTTCCTTCGTTGCCTGACGTTGCGAGTCAGAGAAGTATGCCGGAACGGTGATTACAGCGTCGGTGACTTCCTGTCCGAGATAGTCCTCCGCGGTCTTTTTCATCTTCTGCAGCACCATGGCCGAGATTTCCTGCGGAGTATATTTGCGTCCGTCGATGTCTACGCGGGGATAACCGCCTTCGTTGACAACGGTGAACGGCACGCGCTCGGCCTCCTTGCGGCTCTGGTCGTATGTCTCGCCCATGAAACGCTTGATAGAGTATATGGTGTTCTTCGGGTTGGTTATGGCCTGGCGTTTTGCCGGGTCGCCAATCTTACGCTCACCGTCTTTCACGAAACCAACAACCGAAGGCGTTGTACGCTTGCCCTCGCTGTTAGCTATTACAACCGGTTCGTTGCCTTCGAAAACGGCAACGCAGGAGTTTGTAGTTCCTAAGTCAATTCCAATAATCTTTCCCATAATAGTATCTTTTTTTGTTATTTTTTGCAGTTTTAGGATTGTGCGGTCTTGGGTCTTACGGTATTACTTCAATCAGTATCCGCACCCTTGGTGCCGCACTTATTGCCACATATCGTTTAACAAAACGTATGCCAACAGTTGCCCGGTGGCGGCAAGTGTGTCATTTTGGCGCAGTCGGTGGCAGTGCCGGTGGTTTATGGCAAGCCTTTGTGTCATATCTTTGCTTTGTGAAAACGGCTCAACCTCTGTCCTTGGCGTGTGCAAACAGCCGCCGGCCACATGCCGTTTGCGATGGTAACGCGGCGTGATTTCGGTGTAAGTACACGTCCGTATCAGCGGATTTGCAATCCGCTGCCATTTGTCCGGCGGATTGCAAATCCGCCGATACGTCAGATGCCGCTTGACGGTTGTGGTGTGGCGGTTTTGCAAAAGGCGGCAAACCGCGTTGCGAAATGCCGTCTTTTACCGTCCCGTTTGCCGCCTTTTGCAGCCCCGTTTGCCGCATATTGGAAAGTGGCTGGCAGTCAGTCATGTAGGCGATGGTGTCCGGGCGGAATGGAAACGAAGGCTCGCGCTGTATTGTTTTTTTGCTTTTTTATTGTTAATTTTATAAAAAAAACGCATTGCCGTATCATAATAAATTTGTATATTTGCAACGAAAATCTAAGTTGTATCAGCCAACGACAACTTATAAGAGATTGAACTAGAGTTTGTTTTTATAGACTTATACAATGCAAAGACGCAATCGATCATTGGCGGGCATAGAGCGCTTGCGCTCTTCAGAGAGGCTTGAATTAAGTTCTCTCGCGGCTTCTGATGCCCTCCGATTTACTCCCCATACCTTATTTAATAAAGCTGCCAGAAGGCTTTATACGGCCTGTACGGCCATGTCTTCGGCTGTGTGCGTCATGTCGTGTCCCGGCGTGGTGCGCACAGGCGTGTCGCGCCTTTTCGCGGCTTGTTGTCCTTTTGTCTGTCTTTGGTGCCATGATGGTATATATAAATAATGTGAGGCGGTGCGGATGCGCCGGTGCGCTCCGCATGGGTGCAGTCTCCAGGCTGTACGCCTGTTCAATGAATGTTTAACTAAACAGCTGCGACATGAAAAACGTTATATTCCTGATGCTCGGTATGGCGGCAGTGGCCATATCGCCTTGCAACAAGACCTACGCGCAAGAGTCCATACGCGACTCTGTGAAGATATATTTCCGTCAGGATTATTCTACCCTTGACATGTCGATACGCGACAACAAGGCCGTGCTCGACAGTATCACCGGCAGGCTCAAGTCCGACTATGCCGACTCCGTGTACAGGCTGCAGAAAATCCTCGTGGTCGGCGGCGCGTCGCCCGAGGGTACAATCATGCACAACCGCAGGCTCTCGGCCAACCGCGCAAAGCGCATATTCGACTACCTTGAGCAGTACGGCGAACTGCCCGACTCGCTTACAGTATTCCAGTTCCTCGGGCGCGACTGGCGCGGACTTGTACGCCTCGTCGAGGCCGACCCCAACGTGCCTTACCGCGAGGCGACGCTTGAATTCCTGCGCGACATTGTGCGTAGGCTCGACGGCGGAGAGAAAGTGGCCGACAACAATGTGGGCCGCCTGTCGCGCTTCAAGGGCGGCAAGCCTTACAAGTACATGTACCGCGTGCTCTTCCCCGAGCTTAGGGCGTCGAGCATGTACCTGTGGTACCAGCGCGTGCTCAACCCTGTCAGGATTACGCCGCTGCTCGTCCTGCAAGACTCCATAACCCCGCCGCCGGCTCCGCCGCTTACACCCATAGTAATGCCGGTGGTGATGAAAAAGCCGTTCTACATGGCCGTCAAGACCAACATGCTGTACGACGCGCTCCTCGTGCCCAACGTCGGCGTGGAGTTCTACCTCGGCAAGGACTGGAGTTTGGGCGGCAACTGGATGTACGGCTGGTGGAAGTCCGACCGCGCACACTGGTACTGGCGCACATACGGAGGCGACATCACGCTTAGAAAATGGTTCGGCCGCGCGGCAAAGGAGAAGCCCCTCACCGGCCACCACTTGGGCCTCTACGCCCAGGTGCAGACCTTCGACTTCGAGCTGGGCGGACGCGGATACATGGGCGGAGTGCCCGGCGGCGACATCTTCGACCGCGCATGCTTCGGCGGAGGCGTGGAGTATGGCTACTCGCTGCCCATAGCGCGCAGGCTCAACATCGACTTCTCGGCCTGCGTGGGCTATCTTGGCGGACGGTATTACGAATACATACCCGTCGACCAGTGCTACGTATGGCAGGCCACAAAGAACCTTCGCTACTTCGGACCTACCAAGCTCGAAGTGTCGCTCGTGTGGCTCATAGGGCGCGGCAATTATAACAAAAAGTGAAAGGAGGTGGAAAAATGAAAAGGCTGTATTATCTCTATTTGGCTGCAATGGCCCTCGTCCTCGCGTCGTGCGAGCACAAGGAGCTGTGTTACCACCATCCGCATACTGTCACCATAAGGGTGGAGTTCGACTGGAGGGACGCTCCGCAGGCCGACCCTGACGGCATGTGCGTCTACTTCTACCCACTTGACGGAGGCGGCGGACAGCGCTTCGACTTCAACAACACCACCGGCGGAGAGGTCGACCTGCGCGTCGGCAAGTACCGTGTGCTCACGTTCAACAACGACACCGAGGCCGTACAGTTCTACAACACCGACGACTTCGCCACCCACGGCGTGTTCACGCGTGAGGGCAACGTGCTCGAACCAATCTACGGCAACGGAGCCAACTACGCCCCACGCGCCGCCGACACCGAGGACGAGCGCGTGGTAATCTGCCCCGACATGATGTGGGGCTGCACCGCTACCGACATAGAGATAACAGAGTCCGGCGTAAGCTACGTGTGTGTGAAGCCGGGCGAAGACGACGTCTCGGTAAGCAACGACGAGCTGGTGATAACGCTCTTTCCGCACGAACTGGTTTGCACGTACACCTACGAGGTGCGCAACGTCACCAACCTGAAGCACATGACGCAGATGTGCGGCTCAATATCGGGCATGTCGGGCGTGCTCACTTTCTCCACCGAGGAGCTGGGGCGCGAGTGCGTCACGCTGCCGTTTGAGGCGCATGCCGACGGCGAGTCGACCGTGGTGGGCAAGTTCTACACCTTCGGCCACCACACCGAGAACCCCGACCCGCACAAGATGGTGTTCTATGTCGTCATGGACGACGGCGCGAAGTACTGCTACAAGGACGCCGACAACCTCGACGTTACCGAGCAGGTTCACAACGCACCCGACTTCAGGCACGTGCATCTCATCATCGACGGACTCAACCTGCCCGACCCGATTGAGAACGGACACGGATTCGACCCGTCTGTAGACGACTGGGAAATAGTAGAAGAGGATATTATACTTTAATGGTTTTACATGTCTAATTTTTTAATTTCAAAAAGATGAAAAAGTATTATTTCTTAGCAGCAGGACTCATGCTGATGCTCGGGTCTTGCTCACAGGATGACGTCGTCGACGTTAACCGTGACGGAGACGAAATCCGCTTCACGGCCGTAACCAACGGCTCTACCCGTGCTGCGGATATTTACAGTCCGACAGCCCTGCCAAAGTCGTTCCAGGTTTCGGCCATGAGCCAGGGCAAGGTTTACATCTCTGACGACAAGATTGACCGTGTAGGAGAACAACCTCCGTATAAGTGGGAGAACAGCACTGGTACGCGTTATTGGCCGGAGGATGCCGTTGACTTCTATGCTCACGTAAATGCAGGAACAACATTTGCCTTGAACAACGGCGCTCCTAAATTCAACAACTTTACTGTGGCATCGGCAGTAGGCAGCCAGGTTGACCTTCTTTATGCTGTGAAGAAAGGAGAGACAAAGGAAACAACTCCTGTACAACTTAACTTCCGCCACGCTCTCTCGCAGATTGTGTTCAAGGCAAGGAACGAGAGCGAGAATATCTTTGTGCAAATCAAAGGCGTGAAGGTTATGAACGTGAAGAACAGCGGAACTTATACATTCCCGACAACCACAGACCCCAATCTTCCGAATTCTGGCACTGCCGACTCTGAAAACAGAGGCTCTTGGGCTTTGGCAGACACTAAGACAAGCTACGAGGTTGACTTCAGCCTTACTGATGTCAAGGGAAGCAAGACTAATCCCACAGTCGTAAACCTGACCGACGTACTGGGCACAACCCTGATGCTTATGCCGCAGACTACAAATGCATGGAACCCCGAGACAAATCCTGACCCAGATGGCAGCACAGCAGCTTCTGAAGCTACTACAGACACATACCTTCTCGTAGACTGCGTGATTTACAATGTTTCAGGCGACGGTTCAGACCTTCCTGGCGACAATGTTTGCCTTTGGGGTGATGGAAGCAACGGTAGCTATACGACCAAGGAGCTTGCTATTCCTGTCAAGTTCGACTGGAAGGAAGGCCATAAGTACACCTACACCCTCGTATTCGGCAATGGCAACGGCGGTTATGACCCAGACCCCGAAGACCCGGACAACCCGGAACCTGTACTCGTTCCTATCTCATTCGAGGTTACTGTTGACGAGTTCCTTGACGGCGGCAACTACGACGTAGAGTCTCCTGACGAACTTGGCCAGCAATAAGCAGGAAAGCCAGAAAAGGAAAAACTATGGGTGCGCAGACATAAAGTGACGCAACCCAGGCTGGGCGGGGTTGAATGTTCCCCTCCCAGCCACGATAAAAGCAAGCGCGGTGATAAAGACAAGCGCAGTATATGTAAAGACGGAGGAAATGCGAGATGAAGAATAACAGTTTGCTGATTAAGGTATGGGCGCTGGCCGTGTCATCTGCGGCGGTGGTGTCGTGCGAGGTCATGGACGACTATATGCACGTTGACAGTAGTGTTATCAAGTTCGGCGTGGACGCTGATGCCGACGGCGCGCCATCGACGCGCGCCACGCAGTATGCCGACTCCCCGGTGGTGATGCTCGGCGAGGGCGGCAGCGACACGCTTTATCTTCATGCGTCAATAGATGCCAACACGGCGACGGTAAGCAAGGAGGCAAAGGCCGGCACGCGCGGCGTTCCCATCAATTCGAAAAACTTCCATGAAAAGTGCAAGAACTTCGGCGTTACCGCCTACACGGAGGACGGCAAACTGTATATGAGCAACGAGAAAGTTGACGGATACGCCAACGGAGCATGGTCGCCGAGCGACGGAGTGCGCTATTGGCCCGAAGACCAGACGCTCCACTTCTACGCATACGCTCCGTATTCGTTCAAAGACAACAAGCAGTTTGATAACGGCGCGCTAACCATAAACAGAGCCGACCACACGATGAGCTTCAGCTACACCGTGCCAACGAACAACGGCGAGGACGCCGTGGCGCAGCCCGACATAATGTTCGCATACGCCGCATGCAGCCGCTCTACTACCAACGAGCGGGGCAACGTGCCCTTAGAGTTCGCCCACGCCCTGGCCGGAGTGAAGTTTGTAGCCAACGACATAGCAGGATGCACCATAAACCACATCACTCTGAAAGGACTTTACGGCGCAGGCGAGTGCACCTTCACGCCAGCCGGTAAAGAGGGGGCAGGCGTGGACAAGCCAAGCGGAACGTTTGCTTGGACTTGTAGCGGTAATAAAAAAGACTTTACGCAGACATTTAACTTAAAACTTGAAGACAACGCTGACAAGGATAAAGTACTGGACATCACCGACAAGAATCCTGAAACCACATTCATGATGATTCCCCAGCAGCTCGAAGGCGCAACGGTGGAGGTTAACCTTACGACCACCAAGGACGGCATCCAACATACGCTTGAGGGCAAGCTCGCCAGCGGCAACCTCACGGAATGGAAGGCAGGAAACATCTATACATATAAAATCTCTTCAGAGTCAATCAACTGGACGTATGTGTTTGACGTAACGCCGTCGATAAATTTGCCGCTCGGCGGAACATCGTCGACATACACAGTTAAGAGTTACCGTTACCGTGCGCAAGACCCGTCTGTAAAAGAGCCTGTGGCGTGGAGCGTGAATGACGGCGGCATTAGCGGCACGGAAACGCAGTATAACAACGACGATGCAGTCATACCTATCCTCGATACGGCTATTGATGAAATAATAAGACAGTTTACATATGACGACGACGGCGGAGGCGATGTTTATGAAGAAGGAACAAGCTACCCGATAGTTGTCGAAAGGACATACATGGCTACTACCTGGGACGGCGACAAGGAGTTGAGAAAAGCTGCGCCCAAAGGTACAGCCGGCAATCCGTATGACCTGTCGACCGAAGGCGGGAAGCTAAAGCAGACAACGGCAAACTGCTACGTTGTGAACGCCGCCGGCACGTATAAGCTGCCGTTAGTGTACGGCAACGCAATCGTTGAAGGACATCACAATCCCGGAGCTTATGATAAGGACCCGAAGTTCGTAGATTACAACGGCAACCACATTAACAGTCCGTACCTGCCAACGCCTGACGATGCTACGCTCGTATGGAGCGACGGCTTTTATATGTTCAAGGACGTGAGACTGTCGGAGGACAAGAAATATCTTATATTCACGATTGACCCGGACTATATACAGCAGGCCAACGCCGTCGTGGCCGTGCGCGATGCCGGGGACAACATCATGTGGAGCTGGCACATCTGGGTGACAGAACATCCTGTCTTGACTGAAACTGCAGAAATTTCAGAGTGGCAGAATATAAGCAATAAGTTCAATCTTATGAAGTGGAACCTCGGATGGGTTGACGGTAAAATGGTTTTTTATAATCCGCGTAAGTTGGAATTTAAGTTTACCCAAGACAAGACAGGCGACGTAAAGACCATGACGCTGACACAGGCCGGTGCAAAGTTGGACTATAAGGACATCGGCTCAACATATTACCAATGGGGACGCAAAGACCCGATAGTGGCTTTGAAAAACCGTAATCAATTAGGAGTGGGTGATTACCGTCCGATGGAAACACCAACAGAAGCCTATCAATATAAGGTGAAGAAGGGATTGACATACATGAAAGATGCCATCAGAAACCCGAATATATATTATGTTGAGCAAGATAACGATAGTGAACACAAATGGCTTTATGGCACGTCGTTCACGTACAGGCTTTGGGATGGTAATAGCAATAATTACGCTGAAATAGACGAACGTTCCTCGATAAAGACCGTTTACGACCCTTCACCGAGAGGATTTAAAGTGCCGTTCCCAAAAGTGTTTGCCGGATTTGTTCACGGAAGCACTGGTGACGGAAGTAAACCGGACGACCCGGCGTCAGTAGGATATTTGAATGGTTATATTGATGAAACTGGCTATAAATATCATGTTTACCTTGCTCCTTATGGTGAAAAAGGTGACCCTGAAATTACTTTTACAGCAACAGGCCAACGTGCCAGCCGTGACAACTTAGCTGGAGCTAATGCAGGCGGTTTGTGGGCTATGGATGGAGTCTATTTTTGGACGTGTAACGCTATAAGGACAGGTCAGTCATATACGTTTGTGTTACGTAAGGACTTGCCAGGGCATGGCACTGATTTGGTTTACTCTTATGGTTTTAGCGGAACACAGGCCATGGCTCGCCCCGTGCGCAGCATGAGAGAATAGTAAGAAGCTTTATAAAGAGCACAATAAATTATTTTAACTAGAACTCTTGACCCGGTATTGTCGTGATGATAAGGCCGGGTTTTCTCATGCCTTTTTGCCGTCCGGCATGCCTTTATGCAGCGCCCTTTGCAGCCCTTTGCCGTTTCGGGGAGCTAACGTGGTTTGTGATTTGCGGATTGTTTGCGGCGGGCTGTTTTCCGATATGCCGCCTTTTAGCCTGCAAAACATGGCCTTTTAGCGTGTAAAAGGTGGCCTTTTGGAAGGCAAAATACGGCATATTGCAAAACCGCCTGCCGACCGCCGCTCTGCAACGGCTGTACGCCGTAGCGGCGATTTATGAAATCCTTTCCTGCGTTTTGTTTTGTACTTATCGGGATTTGCTGTATCTTTGCGTTTAATAAACATAACGTAGACACAAATGATAGGCATTGGAGACAAGGTGCCCGATGTGCTCGGGCGCGACGAGAACGGCAACGAAATAAGGACGGAAGACTTCAAGGGGCGCAAGCTTGTGCTTTATTTCTACCCCAAAGACCTTACTTCCGGGTGTACGACGGAGGCCTGCAACCTGCGCGACAACTACGAAGAGCTGCGTGCGCAGGGCTTCGAGGTGGTGGGAGTGAGCGTAGACGACGAAGCCAAGCACCGGCGTTTCATTGACAAGCACTCGCTGCCGTTCCATCTGATAGCCGACACGGAGAAGTCGCTCGTAAGCGAGTTCGGCGTATGGGGAGAAAAGAAGATGTACGGACGCACGTACATGGGCACCATGCGCACCACGTTCATCATCGACGGGAACGGCATGGTAGAGCGCATCATCACGCCGAAGGAAATCAAGGTGAAGGAACATGCCGGGCAGATACTTGGCGGCAAGTGACGTTTACGACAATCAAAACCATCAAACACAATACTATGATAAACAAACAATTGTTACATCCCGAGAGCATCGTTGTCGTAGGAGGCTCGAACAACGTGCACAAACCGGGCGGCGCCTTGGTGCGCAATCTTATCAGCGGAGGCTACAATGGCACGCTGCGAGTTGTCAATCCTAAGGAAGACGAGGTGCAGGGCATCAAGGTGTTCCACGACATCCATGAGCTGCCGCCTACCGACTTGGCCGTACTTGTGATACCAGCCCCGATGTGTCCCGACACCGTCGAAGTGCTGGCTGCCGAGAAAGAGGTCAAGGCTTTCATAATAATCTCCGCCGGTTTCGGCGAGGAGACCAAGGCCGGCGAAGCCTTGGAGCGTCGCATTCTCGACACTTGCGAGAAGTACGGAGCCGCCCTCATAGGACCCAACTGTATCGGCCTGATGAACGCCTGGCACCACAGCGTGTTCACAAAGCCCATCCCCACGCTTCACGAACAGGGCGTCGACTTTATCAGCGGCTCGGGAGCCACTGCGGTGTTCATCCTCGAGTCGGCCGTTATGAAGGGCCTTCCGTTCAACTCCGTGTGGAGTGTCGGCAACAGCAAGCAAATCGGTATCGAGGACGTTCTTCAGTATATGGACGAGAACTTCGACCCCGAACGCGACTCGCACATCAAGCTTCTGTATATTGAAAACATCAACGACCCCGACAAGTTGCTCCTGCACGCAGGCTCGCTCATACGCAAGGGCTGCCGCATAGCCGCAATCAAGGCCGGCAGCAGCGAGAGCGGAAGCCGCGCAGCGTCGTCACATACGGGGGCGATGGCCAGCAGCGACTCCGCCGTAGAGGCGTTGTTCAGAAAAGCCGGCATAGTACGCTGCTTCTCGCGCGAGGAGCTTACCACCGTTGGCTGTATCTTCACGCTGCCCCGTCTGAAAGGCCGCAACTTCGCGATAGTGACCCATGCCGGTGGACCCGGCGTGATGCTGACCGACGCTTTGTCGAAAGGCGGACTGAATGTGCCCAAAATCGAAGGGCCTGAAGCCGACGAACTGAAGTCGCTCTTGTTCCCCGGCTCGTCCGTGTCAAACCCCATCGACATCCTCGCAACCGGCACGCCGGAGCATCTCGGGCTTGCCATCGACTTCTGCGAGCACCGTTTCAAGGACATCGACGCCATCTTCGTAATCTTCGGTACGCCCGGACTTGTACAGCTCTATGAGGCATACGACGTGCTGCACAAGAAGATACTTGAATGCAAGAAACCCATATTCCCCATACTGCCGTGCCTCAACACCGCAGGCCCTGAAGTGGCCGAGTTCATCAAGAAGGGGCATGTCAACTTCAGTGACGAGGTTACTCTCGCCACGGCTCTTACCCAGGTGATGAAGACTCCGCAGCCTGCTGACAGCGGAATCGAGCTTGCCGGTGTAGATGTTCCGCGCATCCGCGAAGTCATATCGCACATTGACGGCGACGGTTATCTGCCGCCTGACGGTGTGCGCGAACTTCTTTCGTGCGCCGGAATACCCGTAGTGCCGGAGAAGGCGTGCGCCGACAAGGACGAGCTTGTGGCCTTTGCCGACAAGATTGGTTACCCCGTGGTGGCCAAGGTTGTAGGACCTGTACACAAGAGCGACGTTGGCGGAGTGGCTCTCAACGTGCGCACGGCCGAGCATCTCGGGCTTGAGTTCGAGCGCATGATGCGCATCGAGGGCGCGACGGGCGTGCTCGTGCAGAAGATGTTGCACGGTCGCGAGCTGTTTATCGGTGCCAAATACGAGCCGAGGTTCGGCCACATAGTGCTCTGCGGACTTGGAGGCATCTTTGTTGAGGTGCTCAAGGACGTGTCGAGCGGCCTCGCCCCGTTGTCGTTTGACGAGGCTTTGTCTATGATTAGGTCGTTACGCACGTATAAGATAATAAAAGGTGTGCGCGGCCAACAGGGCGTGAACGAGCGCAAGTACGCTGAAATCATCGTGCGGCTGTCCACCCTTCTGCGCTTCGCTACAGAGATAAAGGAGATGGACATCAATCCTTTGCTGGCCGACGGTGACGACATCGTGGCCGTGGACGCACGCATACGGATTGAAAAAAACAAAGAACATGGAAATTAAGGGTTAAGAATTAAGAGTTAAGAAAATATGCGTTTGCAGTTTGTACTAATGGCAAATACATATTTTCTTAACTCTTAATTAGCTTTATGCTGACCTTCGGCTCTTAATTCTTAATTATAAAATATAAGGTGAAAAGATGAAGATTCTTGTTGTAGAAGACAACGCCGACCTGCGTGAAATAATCGAGCGCTCGCTTCAAAAGGAGCGTCATGTTGTGGAGACGGCGGCCGATTATTCAACGGCGCGTACCAAGGCGTTCCTTTACGAGTATGATTGCATACTGCTTGACATCATGCTTCCCGACGGCGACGGGCTTACGTTGCTGCGCGAATTGTCGGCGCGCGGCCGCCGCGGCAACGTCATCATCATATCGGCAAAGGACTCGATTGACGACAAGGTGGCAGGACTTGAGCTTGGGGCTGACGACTATCTGGCCAAGCCTTTCCATCTGGCGGAGCTTAACGCACGCATACGCAGCGTGGCAAGGCGCAACTCGCGCGACGGCGGCAACGGCATAAAGGTGGGCAATGTCACCGTGCATCAGGATAAGTTCACCGTCGATGTTGACGGCAAAGAGCTTGAACTGGGGCGCAAGGAGTATGACATACTGCTGTATTTCGTCAACCGTAAGGGCCGTCTTGTTGACAAGATGACGCTGGCCGAGGCCGTTTGGGGCGACGATGCCGACCAGGCTGACAACTTCGACTTTGTCTATGCCCAGATGAAAAACCTGCGCAAGCGGCTCAAGGCGGCAGGAGCCACCATCGAAATAAAGACCGTTTACGGTTTCGGCTACAAGCTTATTGAAGTAGACGAGGTGTAAGTCAACGAGTGACGAGATACGAGTTGACGAGCCGATTACCGTCAGCCCAAACCTTGTACCTCGTCTCTTGTCCCTCGTTCCTTGTCAACTTGTCCCTTGTCCCTTGTCAACTAAAAAAAGAAAAGCCATGAAGCTGCAAAACGTCATAACATATCGCCTGTCAATATTGAAGGCCGTCATATTGGCGGTTTGGGCTTTCTGTTTCTATTTCGCGACAATAAACGAGATTAACGACAAGACCGACGACGGGTTGGCCGAGTATGCCGAGACCGTCATGACCGACTATCTTGCGGGACTGCCCGTGCCCGACGAGGGAGCGGTAGGAGGCAGGCGGTATATCTTGCAGGCCGTTTCGGGCGACTATGCCGCCAACGTAAGTCGCATAAGGTTCAAGGACGCAGAGATGCCGTTCGACGAAAGCGGACGCTACGAGCCGGCCCGCACCGTGTCGTATGTGTTCCGCACTGACGACGGACAGTGGCGCGAGCTTGTGGCTTTCACCACCACCATCGACAAGGACGACCTCAAGCGCGCCATCCTCTATTGGCTTGTCGCGCTCTATGTGGTGCTGCTTCTCGGCTTGGTCGGCGTCAACCTGCTCACCATCCGCCACTGCATGAAGCCGCTGAAGGCGCTCCTCGACTGGTTCGACGCTTACCAGATTGGCCGCGGCGGCAAGCCTGCGGCGCTCGAAACCAACGTCACCGAGTTCCGCAAGTTGGACGAAGCTGTGCGCCGGAGCGTAGAGCGCAACGAGCGGCAGTACGAGCAGCAGAAGCTGTTTATAGCCAACGCGTCGCACGAAATGCAGACACCGCTCGCCGTGTGCACCAACCGCCTCGAGATGCTTGCCGACAGCGACAACCTTACCGAGAGCCAGATGGCCGACATAATAAAGACCATGCGCACGCTGAAAAGCCTTGCCGCAACCAACCGCTCGCTGCTGCTGCTCTGCAAGATTGACAACGGCCAGTTCGCGTCAAGGGAGGATGTTGACATGCGCCTGGCAACGCTGAAGGTGCTGGCCGACCTCGAGGAGGTGTACTCTTACCGCCGCATAACGGTTGAGACACATTTTGACGACGGCGTATCGGTGAGCATGGACAAGCAGCTTGCAGGCATCCTCGTGTCAAACCTGCTTAAAAACGCCTTCGTCCACAACGTCGAAGGCGGCCGCATCATCGTCACCTCGCAGCCCGGAAGCTATACAGTAGCCAACACAGGCGTCAGCGAACCGCTTGACGACAGCAAGATATTCGAGCGCTTCTACCACTCCGCAGGCAAGAAGTCGTCAACAGGTCTCGGCCTCGCCCTTGTCAAAGCAATATGCAACATGTACGGCTTCACCGTCACATATTCGTTCGCCGACGGCCTGCACACGTTCCGCATAGACACCGGCAAGGCATGACTTCCGCCGCCACTCGCAACCTCTTTGTAACTGCCTGATAATCAACGTCTCCGCAAAAGGCCGTGTTTTAGCTTGCAAAACACGGCCTTTTACACGGTAAAAGGTGGCCTTTTACCTCCTAATTTGTCGTCTTTTGAATTGAGAGTTGATAATGGTGAATTGATAATTGTGATTTGCTTTGCTAACAGATGGCCTTAAAGGTAATCATAATTAGCTTGACGCTGACTTGCCGTCCGCGCGGATTTGCAATCCGCGCAAGGGACAACCGGGATTTGTAATCCCATGCAATGCAGGCTTAAATATGGGCGGCGGATTGCAAATCCGCCATTCTTGCAGCTATAGGTGCGGATTGCAAATCCGCACGGACAAAGTAAGCAACGTAATTTGCATACAATAGATGCCGCATCGCCGTGCTGCATGACGACTACTGAGAGCCTCGATTGGGTTGTGCATTATAAGTGAAAACCAAAAGTTTACACGACATATTATTTTGCCGTCCGCGCGGATTTGCAATCCGCGCAAGGAAAAACCGGGATTTGTAATCCCATGCAATGCAGGCTTAAACATAGGTAGCGGATTGCAAATCCGCCATTCTTGCAGCTATAGGTGCGGATTGCAAATCCGCACGGACAAAGTAAGCAACGTAATTTGCATACAATAGATGCCGCATCGCCGTGCTGCATGACGACTACCGGAAACCTCTCGGAATTGATAATAGAAGTTCATTTCCCTCGCTTTTATTTTGCGTTGCGCCCGGTTTGCATTGTCTTAATATAAGACAAGCTGCACCTCGGCAATGTAAAATAAAATGCCGTTTCATGTCTTTTTATTTTGCATTGCGCTCGGTTTGCATTATCTTTGTAACCAAATATTAAATCTAATAAAAATGAACAAAACAAAGACTTTCATCGTGTCGGGTTTCTTGCTGGCGGCCATGTCGCTGCCTGCCGCGGCACAGACAAAGGACGGAGGCATATCGGCTGATATGCTTGAGAGCATCAAGAAGGAACAGGCGGTCACTGCGGTGAACCCCGCTTTGAGCAACGCCTTGGCTGGAAACAGCATCGACGTGCTGGCCAAGAACTATGCCAACAACGGCAAGGTGGGTACTTACTTCAGCGTGGAGACCCCCTCGCAGAGCATCACCGACCAGAAGCAGAGCGGCCGCTGCTGGATGTTCAGCGGCTTCAACGTGCTCCGCTCGAACTTCGCGCAGCGCACTGATTCGCTTACAGTAGACCTCTCTCACGCCTACCTGTTCTTCTACGACCAGCTGGAGAAGGCCAACCTGTTCCTCCAAGGCGTCGTTGATTGTGCCGACAAGTCGATTGAAGACGAGCGTGTGCGCTTCTTCTTCAAGAACCCCATCAACGACGGGGGTACTTATTGCGGAGTAGCCGATTTGGTGTCGAAGTATGGACTTGTGCCCTCCGAGGTGATGCCCGAAACCTATTCGGCAGAGAACACTGCGCGCATGGCGCAGCTGCTGAAGTCGAAACTGCGCGAATACGGCCTGAAACTGCGCGGCATGGTGGCGCAGGGCAAGTCGCAGGCCGACATCAAAGCGGAGAAGACCCACATGCTCGCAACCATCTACCGCATGCTTGCGCTCGTCATAGGAGAGCCGCCTGCTGAGTTCACTTACGCCTTCAAGAACAAGGACGGGCGCACCGTTACCGAGGCGAAGACCTACAACCCTGTTACTTTTGCCGCCGAGATAATGGGCGACAAGCCCGTGATGGGTTCGTTCATAATGGTGATGAACGACCCGCGCCGCGAGTATTACAAGACTTACGAGGTGGAGTATGACCGCCATACGTATGACGGCACCAACTGGAAGTACCTCAACCTGCCGATGGAAGACATCGCGCAGCTGGCCATAGCGTCGCTGAAGGACGGACGCAAGATGTACAGCTCGTATGACGTCGGCAAGTTCCTCGACAACAAGCGCGGCTATTGCGACCTTAAGAACTACAGTTACGGCACGCTGTTCGGCACGGATTTCCCCATGAACAAGGCCGAGCGCATCATGACATACGACAGCGGCTCGACCCACGCCATGACCCTTACGGCGGTCAATCTTGATAAAGACGGCAAGCCGTTGATGTGGAAAGTGGAGAACAGCTGGGGCGCGGACTACGGCCAGAAGGGCTGCCTCGTGATGACAAACGAGTGGTTTAACGAGTACATGTTCCGCCTCGTGGTTGACAAGAAGTACGTTCCGGCCAAGATGTTGAAGCAATACGAGCAGAAGCCTGTAATGGTAATGCCTGAAGACCCGCTGTTCTTGCCGGACAATTGAACCACGAGCCATTCAGAGGAAAGCCCCTCTCCAACCCTCCCGAGGGGAGGGAGCTTGATGGGCTTTTCCGATGTTTTCGTAATATTTATAAATGAAAGCGTGGGCGAAAGTTTCTTAACTTTCGCCCACGCTTTCTTAGTTTGCACATCTGCAAAACGCTATGTCTTATATAAATCTTTCCCTGATGCTCCCCTCAAAAGCATTCCAAGCTCCCTCCCTTCGGGAAGGGTGGGGCGGGTCTTCCCTTTATTTAGGCTGGGGCTTACACCAGATGGCTTACCCACTCGTCCCTGTCGCCGGGCAGTAGGTCAACCACCGGTATTTCAATCATGGTGTAGCAGCCGGGCTGCTGGCGCATTGACGCGCGCGCTACGTTGACGAGCACCTGGGCGGTGAGTGCCGGGTTGTTGATGCTCATGTTGAATTCGAAGCGCTGGTTCTGCGTCTTTCCGCTCACGCCTTTGCGCACAAGGTTCACTCCGTGACCCATGTCCTTAACCGCATCGACGCTCGGCACGGCCATGACATAAGTCTCGTCGCTGGCGAAGTAGGGGTCTTCCTTAACGGCTTTTGTCACCTCTTCGAGGCTTGCGCCCTCTTCCAGCTCTACGTAAACCATGCGGCGGTGTATGCCTTCGCCCTTGGGCACGGTGAGCGAGAGCGCGTCCTTCACGCCTTTCTTAGAGCGCACGCATACAGAGTGGCCCATGCTCATGCCCGGGCCGAAGTTCGTATAGCTCAAGCCTTTGGGCGCGAGGCTCTCCATGAGGGTGCGCACTACGCTGTCAGACCCCGGGTCCCAGCCGGCGGCGATTACCGCCACGCGTCCGTGCTCCTTGCAAACCTGCATGAGGTTCTTGCGGTATTGTGCTATGTTTCCGTGTATGTCGAAGCTGTCAACGGTGTTGATGCCCAGCGGAAGGATTTTCGTTGCATACTCTTCGCAGCTGCGTGTCGGTGTGGCGAGTATGGCCACGTCAACGTCTTTCAGCTCAGTGATGTCCTTTACCACGTCATACTGCGCCAGCTCTGCCGGTTTGTTGTCGGCTCCGCTGCGCCTTACTATGCCTGCAATCTCGAAGTCAGGAGCTGCTTCGAGCGCCTCTACCGTAAACTTACCGATGTTGCCGTAGCCTACTACGGCCGCTCTGATTTTCTTCATATCTGCGTAAATGTTAAGTGTATTGTTTGTTTCAAGGGTGCAAAGTTAATAAGTTCGCATGTAAGTCGGTTGCTCCGGCAATGTAAGAAATGTAAAAAATGTGCACAATTTACAATCTGTTTGTTTTTCGACGGATTATATAACAAATCGCAACTCGTATTCCGCTGCTCTCTAAAAGACGGCATATTGGCTTGTGAAAGGCCGTCTTTTGCGTTGTGAAAGACGGCCTTTCGCTGCCCGTTTCGCCGTCTTTTAAAATGTAACTTGCCGGCTTGCTTTGTACGCTTGTATCCGATTTGTTTCATAAAGGTTCAATTAACGTTTTTTAGCTTATGGGGGGGATAAATTTAAAACATTTATATACTTTTGCAGCGTGATACCGTTCCATGGCGGTGTTGTTGCATCAAGGCCGTGCGTGTGTGCCCTTTGGGTGCGTTGTTGGGCCGTCTGTCATTGCAGGTTTGAAACCAACATAATTAATATACAACCACGGATGAATTTTTTTTCAATCTCTTATTCACCTCCCTCTGTCCTTGCTTCATTGCCGGGCCGGTGGGAAGTGATTGTGCATACAAGTGTAAACATATTTTATACAAACTGCTTGTTTTTATAATAAATTTATTAATGCGTAACGTGTTTTTAAATTATTTTATATATCTTTGTGGCTTGAAATAAGAATCGTAGAGAAACTGCATAGCCTATTTTAGGCTAATTAGGTATTTACAACAATTAAAATAGACTGATGAAAGTTTTTGGTTTTGTGGCAAAATTCCTGCCCTGCGTCGCAGCGGCGGGTGCGCTTGCGTTGACCGGTTGTCAGGATGACAATTATGATTTCAACGAAGTAGACATGACGGTAGGCATCGGCGGCGACGGACTTACGTTGCCGGTAAGCTCCACCAATGTAATCAAACTGGAAGACGTGCTTGAGCTTGACGGCTCTGAATGCGTCGTAGTGAGGGACAATGGCGACTACGTTTTCACGCAGGACGGCGGCGAGGCCACTCCCGCGCATCCGCGCATAGCCTCCATAAATGTGGTGCAAAGCGCGGAACCCGTAGAGGGATTGGTTAAAATCAGCGCAGTTCCTTCGACTGGAGGCACGGGCTTCGACATCACCGCAGGCGGCAAGGCACAGTCGTTCTCATATTCCGGCGGCCTGCCTGACGAGGTGGCTTCGCTTTCACACGTGGACGTTATGAGCACCCTCACGTTCACTGTAAATTTCCCGGCGTCTCTGAGTTCGGCTGTAACTACGGTAAGGCGTATGTCCATAACGCTGCCTTCGTATATGGAAGTGGAAGGCGAGCAGCCCGTAAGCGCCGGCAACACGTTTGTTTGCGAGAACGTGCCCACCGACCGTCCGTTCAGCCTGGATGTCACGCTGAACGGCCTTGACTTCTCCGACGACAAGCAGGTTAACGGCCGTGTGGCTATCGAAAACGGTCAGGTTGTTATGGAAGGTGACATCTTTGTGGACGTTGAGGCCACCGCATCGACCAACACCGGCATCGACGGCAGCCGCCTTACAAGTTCCATGACGATGGACGACATAACCATAACGAGCGCTGCCGGAAGGTTCACTCCGGAAATAAACATTGACGACCTCGGCAATGTTGAAGTGACGGGCGTGCCCGACTTCCTTTCCGACGGCCGTGTGCGCGTTGACCTTTACAATCCGCAGGTGATAATAACCGTAAGCAACGACATGGCCGTAGGCGGACTGGTTGACGGCATTATACGCTCTTACAAGGGTTCGGACATGCTTGCCGAAGTGGCTGTACCCCAGTTCCAGGTCAATCCTTCGGGCACTACAAGAGTGTGCATCTGCCGCAGGGACGAGGGCATAGACCATTCTCTGTATGATGTCGTGAAGACGGTTGACAACCTGTCTGACGTTATCGAAACCATACCCGAGCGCATAACGTTCGAGGCTTCGGCGCAGGCAGACCCGTCGGATGACGGCTATTTCGAGTTCGACCACGACTATACCGTGCAGCCGTCGTACACAATCGACGCGCCAATCATGTTCGACAAGGATGCAAGAATTGTCTATAAAGACACCCTTGACGGCTGGCATGACGACATTGAAGACTTTGAACTGGCCGACGGTGCGTATATAAACTTGGCCGCAACGGTGGAGAACCGCGTGCCGGCTTACCTCACTGTTGACGCCAAGGCCGTAGACATTGACGGCAACGAGATGGGCGACGACGAGATATCGGTTGTCGTGAATACTACCGTTGCGGCGTCGGAGGACGGTGAAACTCCTGCCGAGACCGCCCTGTCGATTGACCTGAAACAGGTGGGCGAGGGTGCGTTGAAGCGGCTTGACGGCATCGTGTTCAACATAGAGGCTGCCGCATCAGACGGCAACAAGGCCGTTGTGGGCAAGACGCTCAACGCAACCAAGCACTCGCTTGTTGCCAAAGACATCAAGGTAAGGCTTGTAGGAAAGATTATAGGCGACTTCAACTAATCTCAAAATAACGACAATACAACAATGAAACATATATATATAAGGTGTGCGGCCGCCTTCATCATGACAGCCGCTGCCGGCGGAGCGATGGGCCAGGGACTTAACTCTGCCTACTTTACTGACGACTACAAGTTCCGCCATGACATGAACCCGGCCTTCGGCAACGAGCAGAACTACGTGTCGATACCGGCGCTCGGAAACATAAGTGTCAACCTGCATGGCAACTTCGGGTACAAGGACGTGGTGATGGACAACCCGATGTACCCCCACGAAAGCGGCAAAAGGCTTACTACGTTCATGAACCCTTACATCTCGAACAGCGCGGCGTTGGACGGCTTCAGCAAGGGAAACAACCGCATAACGGGCGACGTAGGGCTGACAATACTGTCTGCCGGCTTCAAGGCTTTCGGCGGATATAACACCATAGAGCTTAACTCTAAGACAACGTTCGGCGTGTCGCTGCCATACGAGCTGTTTGAGTTTGCGAAGAATACGGGCAACAAAACCTACAACATTGGCGACGTTAACGCCCACGCCATGTCGTATGCCGAGCTGGCATTTGGCCACTCGCGCCAAATCAATGACAGGCTGAGGGTAGGCGCAAAGCTGAAGTTCCTCTTCGGACTTGGCCGTGCCGACCTGAAGATGCGTGACCTGAAGGCCGACCTTGCGGCCGACGACAAGTGGACGGTAAGCGGCAAGGCTACGGCCGACGTGTCGCTGAAGGGCTTTTCGTATGTGACGGAAACCGACGAGTACAACGACCCTGACAAGGGTGAATATGAGAAGGTTGGCGACGTGGATGTTGACGGCTTCGGCCTCGGAGGCTTCGGTATGGCTGTTGACCTTGGCGCCGTTTATCAGATAAACGATGACTGGAGGGTGAGCGCGTCGGTGCTCGACCTCGGCTTTATCAGCTGGAGCGAGAACGCGCAGGCCGTAAACCGGGCCGACAGGTTCGAGTTCGGCGGCTTCCATGACATTTCCGTCAACGACGGCGAGGGCGTGTCGATGGACGACCAGGCCGACGATTACGGCGACCAGATTGCCGACTTCGTCAACCTGAAAGACAACGGCAACAAGGGCGGACGCACCACCGGCATAGGCGCGACGCTTAACTTCGGGGCTGAATACAACCTGCCGGTGTACCGCAAGATAACGTTCGGCCTGCTTAGCAGTACGCGCATAAAAGGCGCGTTCACATGGACGGAAGGCCGCCTGAGCGCGAACTGGAAGCCACTGAAATGGCTCGACGGAGGCGTAAACCTGGCCGTAAACAGCTTCACTACGAGCATGGGATGGGTGCTCAACATCCATCCGAAGGGTTACAACCTCTTCATTGGCATGGACCATCTGCTCGGCAAGACGAGCAAGGAGTTCATACCGTTAAGCTCGAACGCGAGCGTGAACATCGGCATGAGCGTTACGTGGTAATGAGGCAATACCCATAGCCTGACACCACTAACACCCACCTCTGCCGGAAGGAAGACCCACCCCAACCCTCCCGAAGGGAGGGAGCTTGAAATGCTTTTGAGGGTTTGTGCTGGGTGGGGTAGGGCGCAGTTGGAACGGATTATGCAAGTAGTTTGTAAATAGCTGATAATCAATGTGCTTTTAAAATGCCGTGTTTTGCATTGCAAAACACGGCATTTTGCGTTGTAAAAGATGGCCTTTTGCAGGCTAAAAGGCCATCAATTGAAAAACCGTTGACTGTCGGCAGGCGGACAATAGGTCGCCGGAGGCGGCCTATATGGCGAATAAGCCTGCTGGGAGTGATAGGCCGGATAGGGCAGATAGGAGTATAGGGCTGCTTGGAGTGATAGGACATATAAGGCTTATAGGGCATATAAGCCCTATTGCTTATTAATTAAATAAAGGTAATCAAGCTCCCTCCCTTCGGGAGGGTTGGGGTGGGTCTCGTCTTTAAAAGCACCCCCTTGCGCAATAAAAACGGGCGATGTGCGTTTTTAATCATGGACAATTAATTTTTGTTTTGAAATGATAGAATACGTAAAAGGCGAGCTGGCCGAGCTTACTCCGGCATACGCGGTGGTTGAAGCCGCCGGCGTAGGTTACGGGCTTAACATCACGCTCAATACATATACGGCTATACAGGGCAGGAAAGACGTGCGCCTGTATGCCTTCGAGGCTATCCGTGAAGACGCTTACACGCTGTACGGTTTCGCCTCGAAGCAGGAAAGGGAAATGTTCCTTTTGCTTATAACGGTGTCGGGAGTGGGCGCAAACACGGCGCGCATGATACTGTCGGAGATGACGCCCGCCGAGCTGTGCGGCGTCATTTCGTCGGGCAACGAGAAGATATTGAAGACCGTCAAGGGCATAGGCCTGCGCACGGCGCAGCGCATAATAGTTGACCTGCGCGACAAGATTGCCGCCCTCGGCATTGCCGGGGAGCAGCCCGTACAGGCAGGCGAACCGCAGGTGCAGGTGGACAAGGAAGTGAAAGACGAGGCCGTAGGCGCGCTCACCATGCTCGGTTTCGCCCCCGCGCCGTCGGCAAAGGTCGTCGTAGCCATACTGAAAGAGCAGCCCGGGCTGCCCGTGGAGCAGGTGGTGAAGCTCGCATTGAAGCAGATTAAATAAGTATGATAATGAATAATGAGAAATAAATAATGAAAAATGGTGTGCGGTTATGCCATGGATTAATATATCATAACAAGGCGCAAGCCTGATTTTTCATTATTCATTATATATTATTCATTTAGTTCGGTTTTGCTGATGAGGAAAATCTTATACGGACTTTTGTTAGTGTTGTTTGCCGTTAGCGTGGCAAGCTACGCCTTCACTGTGCCCTATCAGCAGGACGACAGGACGCGCCGCGCGCGCCAGGGACAGGCCACGCGGCAGCCCGGCGCAGGGCAGGACACCGCCCGGCAGGCCGCGGTGGCTACCCCGATGATTGTCGTGGAGGAGGACACCATACCCGACTCGCTGCTGCATCCGCGCTGGAAGATACAGCGCACGGTGCCGATAACCGAGGAAGACCTTGAGACTTACTCCGCCGACCTTACCTTCCCCGACAACATAAAGCAGGAAGTTGAGTATGACGACTCGTTAGACCGCTACTTCATAGGCTCGAAGATGGGCGACGGATATCTGTCAACGCCTATCGTGATGACCCCCGTCGAATACCGCAAATGGAGTGAGAAGCGCGAGTTTGACCGCTTCTTCCGCGAAAAGAACGACACTCTGATTAAGGAAGGGGGTAAGGACAAGTTCTCGTTTACCGACATGCACTTCGACCTCGGGCCTGCGGAAAAAATCTTCGGGCCGGGCGGTGTGCGCATAAAGACACAGGGAACGGCCGAGCTGCAGTTCGGTGCCACGCTGAAGAACATCGACAACCCGTCGCTGCCGATACGCAACCGCAAGACAACAACGCTCGACTTTGACGAGAAAATAAACCTTAGCGTCAACGGAAAGGTGGGCGACAAGGTGAACATGAACCTCAACTACAACACTGACGCGACGTTCGACTTCGACTCGCAGAACCTCAAGCTGAAGTATGAGGGCAAGGAAGACGAGATAATAAAACTCGTTGAGGGCGGCAATGTGTCGTTCCCCAGCAATTCGTCGCTGGTTAACGGGGCCTCGTCATTGTTCGGTATCCGCACCGACTTGCAGTTTGGCAAGCTGTCGTTGCAGACCGTCGTGTCGCAGAAAAAGTCGTCGTCGAAGAGCGTTTCGTCGAAAGGCGGCACGCAGCTCACGTCTTTCGAGTTCGACGTTACCGACTACGAGGAGAACCGCCACTTCTTCCTGTCCCGGTATTTCCGCGACAGATACAACAACGCAATGTCAAAGTTGCCCAACGTTACGACGGGAATAACCATCAACCGCGTGGAAATATGGGTGACGAACAAGACCGGGACAACATCCAACTCGCGTGACATCGTAGCCCTGACCGACCTCGGCGAGAATACGTCGGTAAGCAATCCGATGTGGACTGTGACGGGGCAGCCCGTCCCGTCGAACAACGCCAACACCGAATACAGCACGATGGTGAACACGTATTCGGCCGCGCGCGACATCAACCAGACAAGTTCCGTGCTTGACGCCGTGCCCGGTTTCACCGGCGGTTTTGACTATGAGAAACTTGAAAGCGCGCGCCTGCTCAACAGTTCGGAGTACACCCTCAACACGGCTTTGGGCTATGTGTCGCTCAAGACGTCGCTGCAGACCGACCAGGTAATCGCCGTTGCATACGAATATACTTACGGCGGAGTGACTTACCAGGTAGGAGAGTTCGCCTCGGATATTGACGACGTGAACCAGGCTCTGTTCGTAAAGTCGCTCAAGAACACGAGCAACAATCCGCAGCAGGGCAACTGGGACCTGATGATGAAGAACGTCTACTACCTTGCCTCGTCAGTGGAGAAGGAGAAGTTCCGCCTCGACGTGAAGTACCAGAGCGACACTACGGGCGTGTACCTTTCATATATACCCGAGCAGCAGGTGAAGAGCCAGACAATCATAAAACTGCTCGGAGCCGACCGTCTGGACAATAACAACAAGGCGAACAGCAACGGCTACTTCGACTACGTTGACGGCTACACGGTAAGTAACGGCCGCGTGTTCTTCCCGAGGGTTGAACCCTTCGGCGCAGACATGTACGATGCGCTTGTAAGCCGTGGCGTGGCGGCGGACGTGGCGCAGCGTTACAGCTATACGGAGCTGTATGACTCGACTAAGACAACGGCCAAGCAGATAGCCGAAAAGAACAAATACATGATGAGCGGACAGTTCCGCGGCACGCTGGCCAACGTCATATCGCTCGGCGCTTACAACATTCCGCAAGGCTCAGTGGTTGTTACGGCGGGCGGAGTGACGCTCACCGAAGGCTCTGACTATACCGTTGACTACTCTTCCGGCGAGGTTACAATCCTCAACCAGAGCATCATCGACGCCGGAACTACGGTCAACGCCTCGTTCGAGAGCAACACCGACTATGCCCAGGAACGAAAGACATTCCTCGGACTGAACTGGCAGTACGACTTTTCAAAGAACTTCCAGCTTAGCGGAACGCTCCAGCACTTGTCCGAACAGGCGTTGACGACGAAGGTGTCGATGGGTTCGGAGCCGCTGAACAACACCCTGTGGGGACTCAACATAAACTGGAAACACGAGAGCCAGTGGCTCACCAACATGCTCGACAAGCTGCCTTTCCTGCATTGTACGCAGCCTTCGCAAATCTCGTTCACGGGCGAGTTCGCCCAGCTGATTGCCGGTCAGGCCAGCGGAGTGCAGGACAATGCGTCGTACATCGACGACTTCGAGAACACGAAAAACGCCATCGACGTGTCCACTCCGACGTCGTGGATTCTTTCAAGCGTGCCTTCCATGTTCCCCGAACAGAGCGACAAGACTACCCTGCAAAGCGGTTACAACCGCTCGTTGCTGGCCTGGTACACCATAGACCCCCTGTTCACGCGGTGCAGTTCGTCGCTCACCCCGTCGCACATAAAGAGCGACCTCGACCAGCTTAGCAACTATTACGTGCGTGAAGTGAACACTCGCGAGCTGTTCCCGAACCGCGGCAACAATTCATATAACAGCGTAACGTCCACGCTCTCGATACTGAACCTTGCCTATTATCCCAACGAACGCGGTCCTTACAACTTCGACCCGAACCTTAACTACGACGGAACGTTGCCAAATCCGCAGAACAGATGGGGCGGAATGATGCGCAAACTGGACACCAGCGACTTTGAGACGGCCAACATAGAGTATATCGAGTTCTGGCTGCTTGACCCGTTCATATATTCAAACGAGCAGCCCGACGCCAACCAATACGGCGGCGACCTTTATATAAACCTTGGCGAAGTGAGCGAAGACATACTGCGTGACGGCCGCAAGTTCTATGAAAGCGGAATGCCTGTGGACGGCTCGCAGAGTTTCACTACCACCCAGTGGGGTAAGATTCCGACGCAAGCCACCGTCACATACGCCTTCGCCACCACCGACGGTTCGCGCGAGTTGCAGGATGTCGGATACAATGGCTTGACCGATGCGGAGGAGCGTGAGTTCGGTCCTTACCAAGAGTTTCTTACTTCTATACAAGGAAGGGTGTCTCCGGCGCAGCTCGATTCGATAATGAACGACCCAGCAAATGACGATTACCACTACTTCCGAGGCTCTGATTTCGACCGCATCGAGGCTCCCATCCTGTACCGTTACAAGCGCATAAACAATCCGCAGGGCAACTCTCCCGACAGCAACAACCGCACGGAAAGCTACGACACGTCTTATAAAACGACACCCGACGTTGAGGACATCAACCAGGATTACACCCTCAACGAGTACGAGAACTACTACCAGTACCGCATAAGCATGCGTCCGGAAGACTTTGTCGTGGGCCAGAACTTCATCGTTGACAAGCGCGAGACTGCTCCGACGCTGCGCAACGGAGAGCCGGGACATGCCACGTGGTACCAGTTCCGCATACCGCTTGACGACTACGAGGAGCGTGTCGGTTCAATCAGCGACTTCTCTTCGATACGTTTCATGCGTATGTTCCTTACCAACTTCCAGAAGCCTATCGTGCTCCGCTTTGCCACTTTGGACCTTGTCAGGGGCGAATGGCGCACGTATGAGCAGCCGCTTGACAACGCGGCGAATGCAAGCGGAAGCATGTCGGTAAGCGCGGTGAACATCGAAGAGAACAACGACAAGTCCCCTGTGAACTACATTTTGCCGCCGGGCATAACCCGCGAGCAAGACCCTACACAGCCGCAGCTGGCCGAAGAGAACGAGCAGGCTTTGAGCTTTACGGTCAACAACTTCTCAACAAACGAGGCGAAGGCCGTTTACAAGAACACCACACTCGACCTGCGCCAGTACAAGAGGCTTGAAATGTTCGTGCATGCAAACGCTTTCGACCAGAACACAACCAACTTGACAGACAACCAGCTGGCAGTGTTCATCCGCCTGGGAAGCGACTACCGCAGCAATTATTACGAATACGAGATACCCTTGAAGCTGACGGCTCCGGGCGTATACAGCCGTTTTTCGGTGGAGGATGCACGCACGGTGTGGCCCGAAGAGAACATGCTTGACATTCCATTGAGCGTGTTTACCGACTTGAAGAAGGCGCGCAACACGGCCAAATCACAAGGACTTGCCTCATATAACACCGTTTATACGGCCTACGACGAGGACAAGCCGAACAACAAAATCAGCATTGTGGGCAACCCGACGCTCGGCGAAGTGAAGACTATGATGATTGGAGTGCGCAACCTTTCGGGCGACATCAAGTCGGGCGAGGTGTGGGTCAACGAGTTGAGGCTCAAGGAGTATAACAACAAGGGAGGCTGGGCTGCGCAGGGCGCGCTCAACATCCAGCTGTCAGACATCGGCTCGCTGAACGCTACGGGAAAGATTGTGACCGACGGTTTCGGCGGCATAGAGGAAGGCGTATCGGAGCGTTCGCAGGACGACTACAAGACTTACAGCTTCACGGCGAACGTCGAGCTTGGACGCTTCTTCCCCGAGAAGGCAAAGGTTACGGCACCGCTTTATTATTCGATAACCAAGGAGGAGACGCGGCCCAAGTACAATCCGCTCGACACCGACATGCTTCTTGACGAGTCGCTCGACGCAATCGGCAACAAGCATGAGCGCGACTCGGTCGAGCGCATAGCAGTGACGAAGACCACAAACACCAACTTCTCGCTGTCGAACGTGCGTGTGGGAATACAGACGAAGCGCCATCCCATGCCCTACGACCCTGCCAACTTCTCGTTCAGCTACAGCCACAGCCACAGCTATTCGAGCGGAGAAACAACCGTATATGAGAAGGAAGACAACTGGCGCGGAGCGTTGAACTACAGCTATACGCCCGTGTACAAGCCTTTCGAACCGTTCAAGAAGCTCATCAAGAGCAAGAGTAAGTGGTATGACATATTCAAGCGTTTCGGCCTTAACTGGCTGCCGCAGAATGTTACGTTCGACACGGAGATGACGCGCAACTACTACGAGTTGCAGGAGCGCGACATGGAAAGCACCGAAGGAAACATGCTTCCGCTGACGTTCAGCGAGCAGTTCCTGTGGAACAGGGCGTTCTCTCTGCGCTGGGACTTGACGCAGAACCTACACCTCGACTTCAGCAGCGCGACCAACGCGGAGATAGAAGAGCCGTACACTCCGGTGAACAAAGACCTTTATCCCGACCAGTACTCGGCGTGGAAAGACTCCGTATGGACGAGCATAAAGGATTTCGGAAGGCCGCTGGACTACAACCAGACGTTCAACGCCTCGTACCGCCTGCCGCTCAACCTCGTGCCGATTTTCGACTGGATTAACGCCGACGGAACTTACAACTCGACTTACAACTGGACTCGCGGCTCGGAGCTTGAGGACGGAACGTCGCTCGGCCATTCGGTGACGATGAACCGCACGTACAACATCAACGGCACGTTCAACCTTGAGAAGCTGTACAACCATGTGCCGTTCCTCAAGAAAACCAACGACCGCTTCAACAAGACGGCGCGCTCGTCGCGCGCCTTGGACCGCCGCCAGCGCAACCAGCGGAATGCCAGGAACGCAAAGAACGCAGGCAAGGACGGCAAGGATAACGACAAGGAAAAGAAGGAACTTCCCAAGAACAAGCGCAGTTTCGAGAAGGAAATAGTGCTCCGTCCCGACACGACGCTCGTCATATCGCACGGCAAGAAGAGCAAGCGCCTGATTGTGAACGCGAAGACCAAGGACGGCAGGGTGTTCCGCCTGAAGTACAAGAAGCTTGACAACAACCGCATACGCATCGTAAACAAGGTTGACACTCCCACCACACTGAAGCTTACTGTTACGCCGAAAGCCCCGCTGGACGAGAACAAGTGGTACAAGGCGGCGCAGTGCGTGGCGCGCGGACTGATGCTTGTGCGCAACGTAAGCTTCTCATACCGCAACCAGTACAGCATGTACCTGCCCGGCTTCATGCCAGAGGTAGGCGACGTGTTCGGCCAGCGCAGCGGCGGAACAATGGCTCCGGGGCTTGACTTCGCGTTCGGTTTCGTAGGCGACAACTACATCGACAAGGCCGCCGACCGCGGCTGGCTGCTCATGGCCGACAGCGTTGCCACGCCGGCGACGACCAGCCTTACCGAGGACTTGCAGCTGCGCATGACGCTCGAACCGGTAAAGAACCTGAAGATTGACCTCAACGCCAGCCGCACCGAAACGAAGTCGAAGAGCATACAATACATGTATCAGGGCAGCCCGACGACGCAGAGCGGCACGCTGACCATGACCACTATAAGCCTCGGCAGCGCGTTCGAGGGCATGGGCGACGCCACAAACGGCTACCACTCGGCCACGTTCGAGAAGTTCTGCAAGTCGCTCGACAAGTTCCAGCAGCGTGTCGAGGCGCGCTATGCCAATGCCACGTATCCTGACGGAACGTTGTTCGCAGGGCAGAAGTTCGACCCGGCCAACGGCACTGTGAGCAAGTACAGCGCCGACGTCATGGTGCCGGCGTTCCTCTCGGCCTACACCTCCATGGGCGGCTCGTCGCTCTCGATATTCCCCACGTTGTCGCGCCTGCTGCCCAACTGGACGCTGCGTTACAGCGGACTGGTGCAGCTGCCGTGGTTCCGCGACGTGTTCAAGAGCTTCAACATCAACCACTCTTACAAGAGCATCTACGCCGTAGGCTCGTACAGCTCGTACTCAACCTTCATGGAATACATGAACGGACTCGGCTTCGTAACCGACGCAACGACGGGCAACCCCACGCCGAGCAGCATGTTCAACGTAAGCACCGTGAGCATCAACGAGTCGTTCTCGCCGCTTTTCGGCGTAGACATGACCTTCAACAACAACCTTACCTGCAAGGTGGAGTACCGCAAGACGCGCGTGCTGAGCCTCAGCATGACGAGCGTGCAGATTAACGAAGCCATAAGCAACGACTGGGTGGTGGGCATGAGCTATAAAATCAACAACTTCAAGCTCTTCGGCGGACGGCGCCGCCGCCGCGCCGCGTCGTCGGGCCGGAACAGGGACAACAACAACAGCACGTCGTCAACATCGTCGTCGCGCAGCAGCGGTTTCAATACCGACCTGAACCTTCGCCTCGACCTGTCTTACCGCAAGCAGGCGTCAATCTGCCGCGACATAGCCTCCATGACAAGCTCCGCCAGCAGCGGCAACACGGCCTTCAGGCTGTCGTTCTCGGCCGACTACACGCTCTCGCGGCTGCTTACCATGAGCTTCTATTACGACCGTCAGACAAACACTCCGCTGCTCTCGTCGAACAGTTATCCTACGACGACGCAGGACTTCGGCCTTAGCCTCAAGTTCTCGCTTACCCGTTGACGCGGCGTTTTGCGCCTTCCGCCATTGCGGAGGGCGCAAAAACAGTAATCAAACAGGCCCTTTTCAGTTTCATTGCAGCATGCGCTTTGCGGTGCGGATGATAATCATTAACCTAACCGCCGCGTTTGCTTACGATGTGAAATGCCGTCTTTTGCACGGTAAAAGGTCGTCTTCCGCACGGTAAAAGGCCGTCTTTTGCACCTCGCGAGACGGCCTTTTGCAACACGCCGTATGCCATTCCGCACAGCCGTTAGCCGCGGCCTGTACCGTAGTCGTCATATCCTATTTGGACAGAAAGATGTGAAAAATTGCACATGTAACTAAAAAATATCCGATTTTTTGCCGTATTGTAATTTTAATTTTATTACTTTGTTGACATAAATGCAATATTTATTGTAATATGTGACTGTTTAACTTAAAGACTGTAATTATGGATGTCAACATGACTGTTATCGGAGAACATGCCGGCCTTGTGTGGCGCACGCTGGAAAACCGGCATCTTTCGTGGGACGAACTTCTTAGTGCCACCGGCCTTAAGCCTGTCGAGCTTGCACTGGCTGTTGGCTGGCTGGCGCGCGAGGACAAAATAGCCTTGTCCCAGGACGGCGAAACCATGTTCCTCGAAGTTTACCAAGAGCATTATTATTGACCCCGGGCCGGCCTGCCGGCCATGCCCGTCCCTCTCAGCTCCGGGCGGCATCCCTGCGACGGGATGCCGCCCGGAACCGTCTGCAAGGCCGTATTCAGCCCTTCCGCCATGCCTCGGCCGCCTCCAGACGGGGCCGCGCCAGGCTTGTAATTGAAAATAAACACTCGTTTTTCCCACATTTATTTTGCAGTTCACTCTACTTGCACTATCTTTGCAACGGAAACAAGATGTGCAACCATTAATGGACGAAATTTTAATAATACTGCTATTGATAGTGTTCAACGGCATATTTGCCATGTCTGAAATAGCGGTAATTCAAGCAAGAAAAACAACTTTATCCAACGACGAGAAGAAGGGCAGCAGGGGGGCCAGGACGGCTCTTCGCCTGGCCAACGACCCCGACCGCTTCCTTTCCACGGTGCAGATAGGTATTACCCTTATAGGCATTCTGACTGGTATTTATTCCGGAGCGTCCCTCTCCGGACGGTTTTCCGACGTGTTCGAAAGCTTTGGCATGCCCGAGCGTTGGGCCTATCCGCTGGCGCAGGGGCTGATAGTCATCATCGTGACCTACCTTACCATAGTGTTCGGCGAGCTTGTGCCAAAGCGCATAGGCATGAGTGTGGCCGAGCGGGTGTCGAAAGTCATTGCCCGGCCGATGTACATATTGTCGGTCATAGCAAGCCCTTTCGTGTGGATTTTGTCCAAGAGCACCGAAGCAATGGTTAACCTCCTCGGCGTGAAGGACGCCGAGACCAAGGTCACCGAAGAGGACATAAAGTCGATAGTCCAGGAAGGCAAGGAGGACGGCGAAGTGCAGGAAGTGGAGCAGGACATCGTCGAGCGCGTGTTCATGCTCGGCGACCTGACCGTTGACTCCATAATGACCCACCGCTCCGACGTGGTGACTCTCGACGTCAGTATGACCAAGGACGAAATCAAGCAGGTGCTCAACGATAACCTGTACGAGGCTTATCCGCTCATCGACCGCGGCATTGACAACATCCTCGGAGTAGTGCTCTTGAAGGATTTGCTCTTCCGCCTCGACGGCGATACGCCCGACCTGAAGGCTCTCATGCACCCGGCTGTCTACTTCTACGAGAACATGAGCGTTTACAAAGCCCTCGAACAGATGAAGGAAAAGCGCCTTACGCAGGCGTTCATCTGCGACGAGTTCGGCAGCTTCCAGGGCATTGTCACGCTGCGCGACATCCTCGAAGGCCTTGTCGGCACTATCGACGAGGTGGCCGAAGACCCTGAAATCGTAAAGCGCGAAGGCTCGGAAAGCTGGCTTGTCGACGGCCAATGCTCGTTCTACGACTTCCTTTCATACTTCGACAAGGAAGACCTTTACGACAACGAACAGCAAGACTACAACACCCTGGCCGGGCTTATCATCGAGCAGCTTAAGCACATACCGCAGGCCGGCGAACGCACGGAGTGGAACTGCTTTAACTTCGAAATCGTCGACATGGACGGCGTGCGCATCGACAAGGTGCTCGTAACGATGAAGGAAGAAAGCAAGGAATAGTTAAGGATTAACAGCCGATAATTAAGAAAACTACCCTTGCTGCTTATCCGGCAAAGGTAATTTTCTTAATCGGTTTGCCGCAGACTTACGGTTCTTAACTTTTGATTTTTAATCCAATAAGTTCTTATTTATTAACTAACAAAATTCTATGGAAATACAAAACGCACAAGATTTTCAAGCCTTGTCGATAGCAAGGCTTATCATGCAGGCCATGAATTACGACTGCTGTCGTTACTTCACAGGGCCTGACCATACGCTTGACGACTTCGAGCGTGTGATGACATCGTTGGTATTATCAGACAAGTCACAATACAGTTATTTGAATACTCTCGTCGCCATCGACGAGGACGGCGGCCTGTGCGGTGCCTGCGTGTCATACGACGGGGCGCGTCTGCACGAGCTGCGCAAGGCTTTTGTCGATGCCGCAAAGGAGAATTTCGGGCGCGACTTCAGTTCTATGCCCGACGAGACGCAGGCCGGCGAGCTGTACATCGACAGCATAGCGGTGCCGGAGAACTGCCGTGGCAAGGGCATAGCTACGGCCTTGCTCAAGGCCACCGTCGACAAGGCGCGCGACATGGGGCTGCCAGCCGCAGGCCTGCTTGTTGACACCGGCAACCCGAAGGCCGAGAAACTGTATGCCCGCCTGGGCTTCAAGACCGTAGGAGACGCCTCTTGGGGCGGCCACGCAATGAAGCACATGCAGTATATATTTAAGTAGTTTAACTCCTCATCCTCAAAAACATACGGGGGCGTAGTGCTTGATGCGTTACGCCCCCGTATGTTTTTGAGGATGCTTACAGCCCTATAACCGCTTTCTCAACCCAGTAAGCCAGTATGCCGGCGATGTAGCCTATGAAGGCAATCCACGATATGCGCTTCATGTACCAGCCGAAGGTTATCTTCTCCAGACCCATCACCACGACACCGGCGGCCGAGCCGATGATGAGCATCGAGCCGCCGACGCCGGCGCAATAGGCCAGCAGTTGCCAGAATATTCCGTCCTGAGCCATGTCGCCGACGGCGGCCATCGGATACATGCCCATGCATCCGGCAACGAGCGGAACGTTGTCAACGATGCTCGACAGCACGCCGATGAGTCCCGTCACGAGGTAGTGGTTGCCGTCGAACACGTCATTGAGTCCCTCGCCGAGAGCGGCCAGCACGCCTATTTCCTGCAAGCAGGCAACGGCCATGAGAATGCCGAGGAAGAAGAGGATTGTGCCCATGTCGATGCGCGATATTATGTTGGTGATGCGCTTCTGCATGCCGCTGTTGTCCTCATTGGCGTGGCGGTAAAACAGCTCCGTTGCCGTCCAGAGCACTCCGAGTACAAGGAGTATACCCACGAACGGGGGCAGATGGGTTATTGACTTGAATATGGGGACGAATATCAGGCCGCCTACGCCGAGCCAGAACACTGCCTTGCGCTGGCCGTCGGTGAAGTCGTTGTGTACCGTCTCCGTGCCGAGTTCGGCCGTTTCGGCCATCTTTCCTTTCAGTGATAGCGACAGTATGTAGGCCGGTATGGCTACAGATACGAGCGAGGGGATGAACAGTTCCTTGATGACGCCTGCCGCGGTGATGAGGCTCTTGTTCCAAAGCATGATTGTGGTAACGTCGCCTATGGGCGAGAAAGCTCCTCCCGAGTTGGCCGCTATGATTACGAGCGAGGCGTAGACGAGGCGGTCTTTGCGGTCGCTTATCAGTTTGCGCAGTATCATAACCATGACGATGGCCGTAGTCATGTTGTCGAGTATGGCCGAGAGGAAGAACGTCAGGATGGTTATTCGCCACAGAAGGGCCTTCTTGCTCTTGGTCTTCATCATGTCGCGCACGAAGTTGAAGCCTCCGTTCTGGTCTACAACCTCCACGATTGTCATCGCTCCCATGAGGAAGAACAGCGTGGTGGCGGTGCTGCCGAGATGGCCTTCGATTACCGAGCCGGCGTATGCCGCTATGCCGTCGGCGGTGATGTCAGCCGGGAAGTTGCCCGGGTCGAACATGTAGAGAGTCCAGCACGCCACGAGCATCAGCAGCGCCACGGCGGCCTTGTTCACCTTGGTGAGCGTCTCCAAGGCGATGCACAGGTATCCGATGATGAATACCACAACGATAGTTAATGTTAAAGTTGACATTTAAGTTTGTTTTTAAGATTAGTAAATTGCAATATACAGTTTGCAAAATTAATGATAAATATTGAATGTAAATGTGTCAACCATTATTTTAACAACATTTATATGTACATCGTCTCCTTGCCGCACGTTTTGCAAGAGGTCGTCTTTTGCATTGCAAAAGGTGCTCTTTTAGCGTGTAAAACGTGGCCTTTTGCAAGGTAAAAGACGACCTTTTGGAAAGGCGTTGACAGTCAGAGGGTTACAAGGCGGATAATGACTAAGGCCGTATTTGTTGTTTTTTACCGCCCGAAAGTTGCAGGAACGGCCTTAAAACAGTATATTTGCAATGCTTCTGCGGCGGTTGCCGGAATGCACGGCGCAGGAGCCTGACTGATTAAATTGACGGTTGTGATGAAGATATTTTGTTTTTTCCGGGGCATGCTGTTGCCCCTGCTGTTGCTCGCCGGAGTGTTTTCGGCGTGTACGGTTGGCGGCGATGACGACCCTGATTATAATGAAAGGCTGTTGCAAAGGGGCGAGGTTGCACCTGACTTTACGATAATCACCGATGAATATCCTGATGGCATTGCGCTCGCCGGGCTGCGCGGCAGCTACGTGCTGATAGAGTTCTGGCGTTCGACCTGCGGCGACTGCCGCGACGTTACGCCCGACATGAAGCGCATTTACGGCACATACGCGCCGCGCGGACTTGTGGTTGTGGGCGTTTCTTTCGACCAGAACGAGGACGAGTGGCGCGCATACATCGAGGAAAACGGACTCGGATGGATGCAGCACCGCGAACAACGGACGGCAAGCGAAAGCCCTGTAGGCACGGCATATCACATCAGCTGGACGCCTACATTCTACCTTATCGACCCGCAGGGGCGCATCGACTTGGCGACAATCTATATTGACGACGTTGAGAAAAGGCTTGAGGAAACAGAAGGGTTGAGTGAAGAATGAAGAACGAAGAGTGAAGAATTAAATTGCATAATACTTGTTATTGCATTTGAATTCTTCACTCTTCGTTCTTCATTCTTCACTTAAACAGTCGGAAAGTTTTTCCGTAATTAAGCATCCGCCATATCCATTCCAACGGCCCGAACTGGCAGCAGGCGAGCCAAAGGCGGCTGAAAAGCATCTGGAAAAGGAACACGCAGAGGGCTATCGCCTCGGTGGTTGACAGGCCGACGCTTGCTCCGAGGGCGAAGCCTGTGCCGTAAAAGAGCAGCATTCCGATGACCGACTGGCCGATATAGTTGGTCAGAGCCATCCTGCCCGGTGCCGCCAGCCACCGCCACAATGCTCCGTCATTGCTCTTGAGGAACAGCAGGCACAGCCCGGCCATGTATGCGAAGCCGAGCGGATAGACGCTTACGAGGTACAGCAAGGAGTGGCCTGTCAGGCCGAAAGGATGGCCGTTGACGGCACTGTAGGCGTAAACTACCGACAGCGGAAGGCCTATTGCGAAGCCCGTATGCGACACGCGGTGCAGCAATTGGCGGTGGGCGGCAAGGTCGGCGTAGAGCTTCCGCCGCCCGATATAAAAGCCGATGATGAACAGTCCCATAACCTTGAAGTAGCGGTTGCCGTCTACAAACTCCTGCACACGTACCAGTGCGCCCTGCACGAGAAACTGAAACACCTCTTTATATGTGCCGGCATCGCGCAGCCAATAGCCGAAGTTCTCCTCCGTTATGCCGTACATCCGGCAGTAATGCCACTGCGCGCGCACCGCCGGAGCCGACAGGCTGACGCCCGAAAGTCCGCAAAAAGTATCGACAACGACCGGCAACAGCAGGAAGAACGCTGCCCAGCGGAGCAGCGAGCGGTCGCTTGCGTGCCTGAAAAGGGGCAGCGCCATACCCATAAGGGCGTACAACATGAGTATGTCTCCGCTCCAGATGAACATCAGATGGACGAAGCCTATGAGCATAAGTACGGCCATGCGGCGGTAAAACAGGCGGAAACCTGCTATGCCCTTGGCCTGCGCATGGCTTATGATTATTGAGAAGCCGATGCCGAAAAGCAGCGAGAACAGGGTGTAAAACTTGCCGTCAACGAAGACGTATTGCAAGAACTTGACCGCGCGGTCGATGCCTGCCGTGGGCATGGCGGCGGCCGCTTCGTCGGGCTGGAACGTGTAAAGGGAAAACTCCGGATAGTTGGCAAGGATGATGCCGATAAGCGCAAAACCCCTCAAAGCGTCCAGAATGACGTAACGCTCGGAAGGTTTTACGGGCGAGAGGTTGTTTTTGTTCATTTCTTTCTTTTGTTGACGCTCATCACACTGAGCAGTATTACGGCCAGTCCGGCCATCTGCACCGCCGTGACTTCTTCTCCGCCGATGCCCGCTCCGATGGCTACGGCCACCACGGGGTTGACGTATGCGTGGGTAGCCACTTCCGTTGCAGGGCGCACTTTGAGCAGCCATACGTAAGCGGTGTAGGCCATCAGCGAGCCGAACGTTATCAGGTAAGCCAGCGAGAGCCATGTAGTTGTTGACACGGAGCGCACGTCTACCTCGGCGAAACCTCCCGTCATGCAGGCGCAAAGGGCGAAAACCGCTCCGGCGGAAACCATCTGCCACGCCGCCCCGGCCAGTCCGCCGCTGTCCTCTTCGGCCGAACTGCGGTACTTGGAGTACAGCGTTCCGCACGCCCATGATATGCATCCGCCCACTAAAAGCAGCACTCCGTACTCGGCGTTTGCGCCCGTCCGTCCGTCGGCAAGCAGTTGCTCGACGTACAAAAGGCCGACACCCACCACGCCGAACGCCACTCCCATGACCGTTGAAAGGCTCTTGAAGTTGTGCCGCCACATTGGAACGTCGAGCAGCATAATCCACACTGCCGTCGAGGAAGCTATGATTGCGACGAGGCTGCTGCTTACAAACCGCTGCGCGAACATGATTACCGCCTGGTCGATAAACAGCAATATGATGCCGCTAACGGCAGACTTCAATATGAGTTTGGGCTTGAACAGCCGTTCGCCTCGCAGCCTGCAAAGCGCCAGGAGCAGTCCTCCGGCCGTAATGAAGCGTACCGCACCGAGTACAAACGGCGGCATGTCGCGCAGGCAGACACCTATGAAATAATAGGTGGAACCCCACACAACGTAGATTAGGAAGTAGGCGATGACTACCTGCATGGAAGCTGTTTAATTAAGAATTAAGAGTTAAGAATTAAGAAAAATACCATTACTCGATTGACAAGGCATATTTTCTTAATTCTTAACTCTTAATTCTTAATTCCTCGTTTTGATTTCACAGTCGGCCGGAGCCTTGATGTTTTCATCGATGGTTATCGAGCCGATAGAGTCTGCCACGATGCGTCCCGACATGGGGTTCTTGATGTTCGTGATAGCGCCCCGTATGTCGGCGTCGAGCGTTGAGTACTCGAATGCGCGGTCGCAGGCCGCGTCGAAGGTGCAGTTCTCAAGCTTCAGGTCGTGCGCATAGCACAAAGGCTGCTCGCCGGAAATGTGGCAATTGACTAAGCGTAGGTTCTTTGAGTGCCATCCGAGGTACTCTCCGTTAAGTTCGGAGTCGTATATCGTGACGTTCTCCACTTCCCAGAAAGCGTCCTTTGTGGTGATTTTCGCGTTGTGTATCTCCACGTTCTTGACGTACTGGAACACGTACTTGCTGTCGCTCTCAAGGCCGTCAACGCGGATGTCGTTGCTGAACATGAAGGGGTAAGTGCCTCCGTGGAGTTTCAGGTTTTTGACGTTTATGCGGTTGCAACGCCAGAACACCTCGTCGGCATCGTTCATTTCAACGTTCTCAATGTCGATGTCGTTCATTTCGCGGAACATCTTTGGCGCGTCGATTATGGTGTCCTGCATCTTCAGGTGGTCGCAATACCACAGGGCGGAACGGCCTCCCACGGCGAAGTAACAGTCCTTTATGGTGAATCCGTGGACGTGCCAGAAGGGGTAGTTGCCCTCGAAGCGGCAGTTGGTTGCAACGATGTTACTGCATTCTTTGATGGCGGATTCGCCCTCGCGGATGGTCACATTGTCGATGTGAAGGTCGTGCGAAGCGAAGAGCGGACGCTCTCCGCCAAACTCTGTGTTAGCTATCAGTTTCATATCTTTTTGCCTTTTATTTTGTTTTCTGCGGCAAAATTACACAAAAACGGTGACAAACCGTGTACATTATTTACTGATAAAACAACCAACCTTACGGTTGAATGAAAAATAAATAATGAAGGAATGAATAATGAAGAATGAAAAATGAATAATCCAAATGACTTTGCAGGTATTGGATTGTTCATTTTTCATTCTTCATTATTCATTCCTTCATTATTCGTTTTCACTATTCCACCACTGCGTTCCCTATGCATCCGTTGGGCATCTGCACGTGGATGAGTGCGCAAACGGTGGCTGCGATGTCGTTGATTGTCGTCGGGCGGTTGGTTGAACCGGGCTTGATGTTCCATCCCATGAGCAGGAATGGAATGTGGGAGTCATACGGGTTCCATACGCCGTGCGTCGTTCCGCGGTCGATGGGGCCTTCGCCCACCTCGTAATGTGCCGGGTTGAGCACCATCTGTATGTCTCCGCTGCGCAGGCGGTGATAGCCGTTTATGATGCGTTCCTTGATTACAGAGGGCAGGGTAGCCGTCGCCGCATGCTCAAGGTCTACCACGTAGGCGTATTGCGGGTCGCGTTTGAGCCATTCGATGGTCTCTTCCTTCACGTCGTCGAAGTCGAGCTGCATCGCGGCAATGGCCTTGTGGTCGAAGAACACCTTGTAGTTGCTTATGCAAGCCACGATGCTTTGGCTTGCGCCGAACTTCTGTTTAAGGTGCGTGTCAAGCTCTCGCGCCACCTTTGTGGCTACGAATCCGCCTGCCGGTATGCCGTGTTCCTGAAGCATGAGCACGTTGTTGGCCGCGCCGTGGTCGGCTGTCAGGAAGGCCAGGTACTGCCCTTTGCCCACCTTCTGGTCAAGATACGCGAACAGGTCGGCCAGCCTTTGGTCCAGGTCAACGAATATTTTTTGTATCTCGGGGCTGTGCGTAGCCACCTCGTGACCCACTTTGTCGGTAACCGAGAAGCTTACCGTGAGCATGTCTGTTATCGAGTCGGCGCCCAGTTGCTCGCCCTCTATGGCGGCTTTCGCCATCTCTTCAGTTATGAGGTTGCCGTATGTAGAGTATGACACTTCACGCTCGCCGCGTCCGCCGTACTTTTTGTTGAACGCCTTTACCCATCCGGGCAGCTCCTTCATGTAGTAAGTGCTGGTTATGAAGTTGCCCGTTGCGTTGTCAATCCAGTATGCGGCGTCGGCCGAATGGCCGGCCGGCAGTATGGCGGCGCGGTCTTTCAGCGACACGCCTATCACCTTGGCGTTGAAAGCCGTGGCTATTTTCAGCTCGTCGCCTATGGTGGTCGAGAGCATGTTGCGCGGCGACATCTGTCCCGCCTTGCTGTCAGTGCCCACGCCGCTTACCGTCGTGTCCTCGCAGCAATAAGCCATTTTGCCGCCGAGCATGAAGTCGTTGCCGGCTATGCCGTGTATTGCGGGCACGCTGCCGGTGAAGATTGAAGTGTGTCCTACGGCGGTTACGGTGGGCACGTAGTTAATCATCGTGTTCTCGCAGTTGTACCCTTCGGCCATCATCCGCCTGAACCCGCCGTCGCCGTAGAGGTTGTAGTAACGGTAAAGGTAGTCCCAGCGCATCTGGTCAACCACTATGCCAACCACCAGCTTCGGCCTGTCCGCGCCGGCGGCGGTGCCTCTTGCGCATCCGAGGCCCGTCAGTGTGAGGGCCGCCAAGAGGACTTTCGCAATCAATAAGTTTCTTTTCATTTCAGTCGTTGATTGTAATCTGTGTTGCAAAAATACGTGTTTTCGGCGAGAAAGTGAAATTAAAAATGGCGTCGGACGAAATCTTAACGGAATATTAAAACGGCGTTCGCACCGCCGTAAATGGCGTGCTGTGGGCGCAGTGCCTGGCCACCGTCGTAACATGTTGACGCTCAACGTGTTGCAAAAGGCCGTCTTTCGCATTGCAAAAGACGGCCTTTTAGCGTGTAAAACATGACCTTTTGGAAGGCAAAAGGCCGTCAACGGCATGGACGCCGGTCAGCCGTTACTGCGCCAACCACTGCGTCATGCGGTCGGGATAGTTTGTTATTATGGCGTCAACGCCTGCCTCTTTCATCTTTACCGCTTCGTCTTCGGTGTCAACGGTGTACGGTATTACGCGCATGCCGTCGGCCTTGGCCTTTTCAACGAATTCCGCATTTATCATGGGGAAGTCGGGGCTTATGGCGTAGGGAGTGAAGCCGAGGCGGCGCATGGCCTCGTCATAGCTGCCCACCGACTTGTCAACGAGGTACAGCAGGCGTATGTTCGGCCAACGCTTGTGCACGTATTTCAGTGTGCGCACGTCGAAGCTCTGCAGCAGTAGGCGCGAGCCGAGGCTGCGCGAGGCCAGTGCGCGCACGCAAAGGTCGGTGAATGTCTTGTAGTCGGGCGACAGAGTGCCGTCCTTCTTCTCGGCAGACTTGATTTCGATGGTGTACTTCACCGGCGGCAGGTTGTGCCTGTGGCAGTACGCCTCAACGGAGTCAATCAGCTCGGTTGCGAGCGGAATGTGCTGCGCCACGTTCTTGCGGCCGGGGAATTTCTTGTCGGCCTTGTCGCCTATTGTGAGCTTTGCCAGTTCGGCATACGTGTTGGCGTAGAGCGGATATTGCTTTTCGTAGCCCTTGAGGTAGGGGTCGTGCGACACCACTACAAGGCTGTCTTTTGTCACATGCAGGTCGAACTCGAGGTCGCCGATGCCTATGTTTACTGCGTTGAGCATTGCCGCAATGGTGTTTTCGGGGTAAAGCCCGGCTCCGCCGCGGTGGGCTATGACGGCTATTTCAGGTCTTGTCACCGCTGAATACTGCTCGCCGAAGCGGTTGGTGAACACTACCTTGATTTCCTTGTAGCTTCCTTGGGGCTTGCAGCGGAAAAGGTGCGGCGTCTCGGAGTCGCTCTTGCGCTTGGCGTAGCGCGAGTTGTAGCCCTCGTCTACGTCGGTAAAACGCTCCATTGCGCCCATCGCGCGCCCGTCCTGATACCACTCTACGCGGCATGCCGGGTCATAGTCCCACACGTTGGCTACGACATAATCCCTCTGCGACGAGAACTCTCCAAGTCCGTAAACGGTGAGCTGGTGGCTCATGGGATAGCCTGTTGACTTGTAGTGCCACGTCAGGTCGTCGCCGTTCACGTCAACAACCAAGTAGCCGTTGGGCGCGCCGCAGCGGTTAATCCATCCCGTCCACCACGCTCCGCAGGCAGCTCCGATGTTGTGCTGGTAAAGGTTCTCGTTCACCACCACGTTCTGGTAGAAGTGCGTGTGGCCGCAGAATACGTGTACGCGGTAGCCCTCCAAAACATTTTCCAGCTGCTTTGCGTTGCGTATGTTGCCGTCGCCGCCCTCGACGTTCCAGCCTGCGGCGTGCATGTTAAGCAGCACGAGCGAGCCTTTGGGCACGTAGCTCAAGTCTTTTTCGAGCCAGGCTATCTGCTGGTCGGTTATGTTCTCCTGATATTTCTTGCCGCCGGCGTAGTCGATGCTCTTCATCGTAATGACGTGCGCTTTGCCGATGTTGAACGAGTAGTCGGTAGGCCCGAAATGCCTGTTATACTCCATTTCGCCGTACACGGGGGTGCCGAGGCGCATGTTGTGAAGGTCTTGCCAGCGCTTGTCGAAGTCGTGGTTGCCTATGCACTGGAACATCGTCATGCCAGTGTTTTCTACCGACTGGATGTAGTCTTTGTACAGGGGCATGTTGTCAAATACAAGGTCGCCGAGCGCGACTCCCACCACTTCGCGGCTCCGCCGCAGCGAGTCAACCGTGCCGCGGATGTCTCTCATGGCCTCGCTGCGCCAGCGTTCCATGTCACGCTGCGTGCGTACCTGCGGGTCGGAGATGGCTATGTAGTAGAAGTTCTCGTCCACTTTGGCGCGCTTTTCGAGCACGAAGTCGCAGCCGTCAGAACCCACTGCCTTGCCTACCGGGATGTAGAAGCCGGCCGCTATGCCGTCGCTTTCAGGCAGGCAGTAGGCCGCCGGGGTGGATATGCTTATGTATTTGCTCACTACGGTGTCGGTGCGCAGCGTCCAGCGTCCGGCTCCGTCGGTCTGCGTGAAGTTCACACCGTCGTTCACCACGACGCCTTCAACGCCACGTCCGGCGGTGTCTTTCACCGTGCCTGAGACGTTGAAAACCGTCTCCTGGGCCACTCCGCTGCCCATGAACACTGTGCTCATGAGCAGCGCCAGCAGTGCTTTCATCTTCATGTTGCCGATAGTATTCATCTTACAAGCTCAACCTTTTCAAACAGTCTGATAACGTCTTCGCCGTTCTTGGCCGCCTTGGCGGCGTCTTCAAACTTTTCCGTGCCGTCCTCGAAGCAGATTACATTGGCGCAGTCGAGAATGTGCGACATTGTCTCCACAGCCTCGTCGCGCGTCATGAGGTTCTTCTTCAATGCTTTCTTGACATACTTGTTGGCGCGCTGTACGGCGTTGTAAACCGACGGCTTTACAAATTCGTAGCCGGAGTTTGACAGTCCGACGCTGACCGAATACTCGTGCCTGTAGTTGGCGATAAACGTATTCCATTTTTCTGAAACGTTGCCACCGAGATAGTGCTCTTCCTCGAACGCCGTCTTGGCAACAGGTATGTCGCCGTATGTGCGGAATGTGTATTCAACTGCGGGCTTGCTCTCCGGCGCAGACGCAGGCGCCGTGTTGGTTACCGGGACTATGTCCTTGTTTGAGGCCATCGCCATGTCTTGTGCGCATGCAAGTGTCGATACGCACAGTGCAACTGCTAAAAACATCTTTTTCATCTTAACATCCTTTCTTTTTGTATGTGTCATTTCTGCCATATAAGTTTTATGTAAAAGTCGTCTCCGCCCATCGATTCCTTGGCCGCGTCGTAGTTGGCCTTGTTCGTTCTTTGCAGGATTGACGGGTATTTGAAACGTGTAAGCATCTTCTTCGTGCTGTCAACGCCCGGGCCAACGGGGATTTCCGGGTATCCGGTGCGGTTGTGTTCGAACCACTGCTGGTAGTCGCAGAAGAAGAGGGCGTAGAACTTCTGTTCCATGATGCGCTCCAGAGTGCCGTCGTATGCGGTTGCAGGGTTGTCGAAATAGTCTGCCGGAACCGTTGCTCCCCATTGCTCTATGGCTGCTGTCACGGCCTGTTTGTACAGGTCTTCGGCGTCGGCGCTGATGACGCCGCGCTGTGCAAGCTCGGCCTTTATGAAGAGAACCTCAGGGTAGGTCATGAGCTGAAGCTCCATCGGGGCTACAGCAAGGTTGTCCGTATTGGGGTAAGACGCGTTTATGCTCGGCAGCACCTGGTATCCGCTTTCTATTCCGTAGTAATCCTCCACGCCGTTGTTTGTCGCGGTTGTAGCGAATATTGGCAGGCGCGGGTCGTTCCATTCCTTAAGCGTGTTGATGAAGAATTCTGACAATACCTTGTATGACGTGAAGTCGGACGGGCGTGCCAGCGGAGCTTCTTCGGGAGCCACACCGCTTACGGAAACCATTGCCGACTCGTCGTTCGACTCGAACACGGGGTATTTCACAGGGTCGTCAATCATCTCTTTCAACTTGTTTGCCGCGTCAAGTCCCGGAACGTCGATGACACGGAGCAACGCCCTCATGCGCAGAGAGTTCGCAAACTTCTTCCAAAGCATTATGCCTTCGGTGTCTTCGTCGGACGTGCAATAGAGCATGTCGCCGGAGCTGTTGAACTGCAGTCCTTTAGATGTGTCGTACAGGCTGTTGGCCTCGTCGAGCATGTCGATGATGTTTGCGTAAACATCTTGCTGCTTGTCGAATTTCGGCTGGTAAACACCTTCCTCGCCCTTGCAGGCGTCCGTGAACGGAATATCACCGAAAGCGTCTGTCAGCAGTTCGAATATCCAGCCCTGCAATGTCAGCGACACAGCCATGTAGTTGTTGTCTTCGGCCTGCTCGCCGTATTTGTACATGGCCTTGGCGTTGGTCAGGTAATAGTAGTAATTTGTCCATGAGCCGTCGCCTGAAGCGTCGGTCGCGTTGTACCAGCCGATGCCCGACGTGGAACTTGTCGACACGCAAATCTGCATCAGTTGGAAAGTCCATGAGTTGTATCTGTTCCAGTTGTATGTAGCCATGCCGTACATTATGGGCTTCATGAAGCTGCCTGCGTTGGCTTCGCTCATGTGTGTGGGGTCGGTGTTCAGCTCGTCGAACGACTCGTGGCATGAAGTGAACAGCAATGCGGGAGCCGCGAGAGCGATTATCGTGTTTCTAATGAGTTTTTTCATCTTGTATTATGTTTGTTAGAATGATACGTTCAGGTTTATTCCGTATGAGCGTGTGCTCGGCAGTGTACCTACTTCAACACCCGTAACCATCGTGCTTCCGTCGAGTGAGACAGTCTCCGGGTCGAACATTGGGTAGTCGGTTATGCACAGGAGGTTGCGTCCGTACACGCCGATGCTTGCTTTTTTGATAAACGTTTTCTTAAGCCATTTCGTCGGGAAGTCGAAGTCAAGGCGCAGCTCGCGCAGCTTGAGGTAGGATGCGTCGAACGAGTTTGTCTCGACGTTGGCTATACGATATGTCTCCTTGTTGTATTTCTCGACCGTCGTAATGATGTCGTTCGGCCTGTAGGTGCCGTCACCGTTGTCGATGACTCCCGGTGCAATCATGTACACACCTTCAAGAAGGGTATATCCGGCGTCGGTGATTTTCTGTGCTATTGCAGGGTCGTTGATGTCGAGGTAGAACGGAGTGCCGGGCAGACGGCCGTTCAGGCTCTCGGTGATGTGTCCCTGTTCCATCATCTTGTGGTGAGACTGTGAGTAGATAAGTCCGCCGTACTGTCCGTCCCATGACATCGAGAAGCGCCAGTTCTTGTACTTCAGCGTAGTGTTGAAACCGCCCTTCCAGTCGGCGTAAGCACAGCCGACGTATTCTATCGCGTCGGTACGTTCGGGCAGACCGTCGCTGCCTATGATTACTTGTCCTTCCTCGTTGCGCTTCAGCTTGTAGCCCCAGAGGTCGCCGGTGGTTCCGCCCACTGTTCCGATTATTGACACGTTGCCGCTCACATACGAGCCGATAACCTGCTGTTCGTCGGCTTCCGGTGAGAGTGAAAGTATCTTGTTGTCGTTTTTCGACCAGTTGAGCGTAACGTTCCATTCCCAGTCTTTAGTCTTGACAGGCATTGCATGGAGTACAAGCTCGATACCTTGGTTGCGTACGCATCCTGAATTGATGGTGCCTTTGGTGTAGCCTGTTGTCGGGTCGAACGGCGCGTCGAGAATCTGGTTCTTCGTGCGGTTATAATAGAATGTGGCGTCAAGGCCGATGCGGTTGTTGAACATGCGGAAGTCGAAGCCTGCCTCGTAGTTGTTTGAAATCTCGGGTTTGAAGTCGGCGTTGAATAATGTCTGCGACGTTGTAAGCGAGCCGGCGAACGCGCTTGTCTCGTAATATCCCGATGTCTTGTACGGGTCAGTATCGTTACCTACCTGTGCCCATGACGCGCGTATTTTCAGCAAGCTGATTTCCTTTGGCATCTTTATCCACTCGTTCAGGATGCCGCTTACGCTTACAGAGGGGTAGAAGAACGAGCGGTTGTTTTTCGGAAGTGTTGACGACCAGTCGTTACGTCCCGTGATGTCGAGGAACAGTTTGTTCTTGTATGAGAAGTTGGCGGTGAAGTAAAGGCTGTTCACCTGCTTCTTGTAGATTGTGGTTACCACCTGTGGGTCAGACACTCCGTTGGCCAGGCTGTACACACCGGGTGTGTTGAGTCCTATTACCGCAGCCGACAACATGTCGTAGTAAGAGTACATTATGTTGCCTCCCACGGCGGCGTTGACGCTAAGTCCGTTGGAGAAACTGTTGTGGTAGGTCAGTAATGCGTCGCTGTTGATTTCGTAGTCGATGATGTTCTGCTTCTTGAAATAACCGTTGGGGAACACCCTGTCGCTAATCGGCCTGTGCTGCTCCTGTGCCTGTGCGGAGAGCTGTATGCCGGAGCGAATCATGAAGTCGAAGTGCCTGCTGAGTTGCGCTGTGGCCGAAGCGGTGGATATTACGCTGTGCTTTGTCGACGGGTTTTCCGACTCGTAGAGCACTACATACGGGTTGGGCAGGTATGAGCTGAACGGACGTATCTGCTCAACGTTTTCCTTCCCCTTGTACCACATCGGCTTGAACCAGTCGAGGTTGAAGTTGGGGTTCTGGAAGATGAGGAAGTAAGAGATAGAGTTGCTGTTGTAGCTGAGCGACGGCACGTTGTCAGAGTGACGGTAGGTGTAAGACGTCTTGAAGTTGAGTTTTATGCGCCGTGACAACTGCTGGTTGGCCGATACGGAGGCTGTTATGCGCTCGTAGCCGGTGTTTGGCAGTATCCACTCGTTCTTTGAGTGTGTGAACGACGCGCGCATGCTGCCCCTGTCGGTCTTGCCTGTCAGCGCGACGGAGTTCGTCATGGTGTATCCTGTCTGGAAGAGGCCAGAGTGGTTGTCCCTGTAAGGCACCCACGGAGTAGGCGATGTGCCGCGTCCTTCAAGCTCGGGGTCGTACTGGTAGTAGCTTTGTCCTTCAAAACGCGGGCCATAGGCGCTGCTCGTGCCCGACGTGCTTGAGTTCCCGTCCTCGGCCGCACCGTATGAGTAGTACAGCTGTCCGGCGTATTCGGTGCCTTCCTTACCTATATATGATGGCAGACCTTGTCCGAATTCATACTGGTAGTCGGGGAAATGTGCGGCCACATCCCATGTGTTGTTGAAGCTGTAGGTCACTCCCCAGCCCTTCTCGGCGTCGGCTCCCGACTTCGTGGTTACCATGATTACTCCGTTGGCGGCACGCGAGCCGTAAAGTGCGGCGGCGCTTGCGCCCTTGAGCACTTGTATGCTTTCTATGTCGTCGGGGTTGAGGTCGGAAAATCCGTTGCCGTAGTCTACGGAGTTCTCGCTGTTGTCTCCGGCTCCGTATGATGTTCCGGGGTTGTTCATCGGGCTTGACATCGGCACGCCGTCAACCACGATTAGCGCGTTGTTGCCGTTGGGGTTGAGCGACACGTCGCCTCGAAGGGAAATCCTTGTTGACGACAGTGGGCCGCCGGCTGATATCACGTTGAGTCCGGCAACCTCGCCTTGCAGTGCGAGCGACCAGTTGGACGGCATTGTGCCTGTGATTTTCGAGCCGTCAACTGTCTCGGTGGCGAAGCCAAGGCCCTTCTCCTCGCGCTTGATGCCGAGGGCGGTCACAACCACGTTGCTAAGTTCGATTGTTCCGTCGCCGAGTTTCGTGTTTATCTCGTTTTCCCCATTCCATGCGATTGTTTTCTTCTCGTAGCCCACGTAGTTGAATGTAAGCGAGTCTGTCTTTTCCGGGTTCTTGTTGACGGTCATTGAGTATTTTCCGTCAATGTCGGTGATTACCCCACTCTGTTTCAAGCTGTTCATCCTTACGGTGACACCGATGAGAGGCTCGCCGGTTTCGCTTGTCACCTTGCCAGTGATGGTGTGGCTTTGGGCGTAAAGCGACGTAGGAAGCAGCAAAGCCGCTCCAGCCGCACAAGTTTTCACAATGTTGTGTAAATAGAACATATAAATACCTTTTTTAAGATTTTGTGCAAAGGTATTTATGTGTTTTTACAGATGAAATGCAAAGATATTAAGACTCAGGAATTAAACGTTAAGAAACTATTACTAAAAACGGTGTATAAGTGTAATAGTTTCTTAACGCATGGTGTCCGTTGCGCCGTCCTTGTGGCGGCTTGACGTTATTTGTATGTGAGCAGAGGCAGCTCTCCGCGCAGCACTCCGAGGGCGTTGTAGGCAAGCGAACCCATCTCGTTCTCGCCCGGTATTGTCACGATGGGCGCGAGATAGTCAATCTGACGCTTCAGTATTGACATGCAGTAGTCGCTGTGGGCTATGCCTCCGGTAAGGATGATGGCTTCCACCTTTCCCGTCATTGCCACGTACATGGCGCCGATTTGCTTGGCTATGGTGTACATCATGGCGTCAATCACCTCGTGGTGAGGCTCTTCGCCGTCCTCGGCCTTGCGGTCGATGGTTATCATGTCGGTCTCGCCGAGCAGTGCGGCCAGCCCTCCCTTGCCGCTTATCATCTGCTTGATTTGCTTCTTTGTGTACTTTCCGCTGAAGCAGACATCTACCAGCTGGCCCGACGGCACGGTGCCGGCGCGCTCCGGTGAGAACGGCCCTTCGCCGTCGAGGGCGTTGTTTACGTCTACCACGCGGCCGTATTCATGCGCCCCTACGGAGATGCCTCCGCCTATATGTGCAACGATGAGGCGCATCTCCTCGTACTTTTTCCCTACCGATGCGGCGTACCTACGCGCCACGGCTTTTTGGTTGAGGGCGTGGAATATTGACTTCCTGTCGATGCCGGGGAAGCCGGTGTAGCGCGCTTCGGGACGCATTTCGTCCACTACCACGGGGTCGGCAATGTAGGCCGGGCATCCGCATTGTCCGGCTATCTCTGCCGCGATAAGCGCTCCGAGGTTGCAGGCGTGCTCGCGTTCGGCGTGCAGCAGGTCGTGCTTCATCAGCTCGTTTACGGCGTATACGCCGCCGGCAAGGGGCTTGGTAAGGCCTCCGCGGCCTATTACCGCGTCGAAGTCGAGCGTTATTCCGGCTTCTTCAAGCCTTTTCATGATGAATTCCTTGCGGTACTCATACTGGTCGCTGATGTGGGCGAATTTGGCCAGTTCGCTCACGTGGTGGTGTGCTCCGGTCATCCAAACGGGCTTCTCGTCCTCGTAGACGGCGATTTTCATCGACGTGGAACCTGGGTTTATTACTAATATACGCATCTTGCTTTATTCAAAATTCATAATTCACAATTCATAGTCTGGCTTCCGCCGTGAGCCGTTTCGCAGTAAAGGCGTTTTTCAATTCATAATCCATGAATCCGCATTTCATAATTTCCAATTCATAATTCATAACCTGGTTGGTGCCTTGGTCACCGTCAAGCTTTTATGCGTATCCTGCCAAATTATGAATTATGAATTAAGGATTATGAATTGACTAAACGCATGCCATGGCGAGGCTGTAGAATTTCGACTCGCACGAGTCGGCTCTCGAAGCCACTACCACGGGCACTGTGGTGCCGCAGAGCATGCCGGCCGTCTCTGCGCCTGCAAACAGTGTGATGGTTTTGTAGAACACGTTGCCCGACTCGATATTGGGGAACACGAGCACGTCGGCATTGCCCACTACGGGCGACGAGATGCCTTTGATTTGTCCGCTTTCGCGGTCGAGCGCCGTCTTGATGTCCATCGGGCCGTCTACGAGCACGTCGCCGTAGTGTCCTTCGGCGGCGCGCCGCTTCAGCTCTTCATAATATAAGGTGTGGGGAAACTTCTCGTTCACCTTTTCGGTAAAGTTTATCAGGGCCACGCGTGGGCACTGTACGCCCGTCTTTCGGCTAATGTTGACAGCATAGCCGAGTATGGCGTCAAACTGTTCAAGGGTTGGACGGGGGATTACCGCCGCGTCGGCGAATACCACAAGCTTGCCGTAGGCTGGGATGTGGGTGGCCGTAACGTGGCTCAACACAGTGCCCGGACGCAGCAGTCCGTGCTCCTTGTCGAGCACGGCGTGCAGCAGGTTGTCAGTGTTCAGCGTGCCTTTCATCAGCACGTCCACTGCTCCTTCGCGCGCCAGGGCCACCGCCTTGCGTGCGGCTGTGTCGGTGTCTGGTTCTACGATAACTTCCACATGGCCGGGATGTTGCCCTGCCAGGTTCTTGAAATCAGTCCCACATTCGCCGGCGAACACCAGCGTGAAGTCTACTATGCCTTCCTCAAGGCCGCGCTCGACTACGTATCTCGTGTGGGAGTCGGCCGGGCATGCAAGGGCTACCCGCGTGCGGACGCTTTTACGCGAGAGGAGGCTTACAAGCCCGTCAAAGTCATGTATCGTGTTCATAGTAAATAAGATTTGGCTACAAATGTAGTAAAAGTAATGAAAAGTGCAAAATAAAAAACGATTAATAACTTGTTTTATATGTTTTTGCATGGCGCTGAGTACTTGTCGGCTGTTGTGTCATAAAGATATCATTGGCGACACTGGTAAAGTGTAGCGGCGGTGTTTTTCTGTCATAATGAAATAGGATTTGTGTTTTGTTTTGCAAAAAGAAAGTTTTGATTTGTAACCGTCCGGCATGCTGGGGTTGTCGCCCTGTGTTGCGTAAGGCCGTAATGCGTGTTGTGTAAGGCCGCCTTTCACATTGCGGAAGGTGGCCTTTTGCAATGTAAAAGACCGTCTTTTGTAACATAAAAGGCCGCCTTTTGCTTTATAAGCAAAGACGGCCTGTATGGTTTCAGTTTGTTCTTCGTGCGACCTGACGGCGCGCAAGGTGTAAGCGGAAAGCGTGCTTTGTGTGGCGGTTTTTATTTTCTTAGCGTGAAGTCGAAGCGCAGTCCGCCCGTGATGTTGTTGTTCACGCTGATGGTTCCGCCGTGCAGCAGCACGGCGTTCTTTACTATTGCAAGCCCCAGGCCGGTGCCGCCCATCTTGCGGCTGCGTCCCTTGTCCACACGGTAGAACCTCTCGAACAGTCTTGGCAGGTGCTCGTAGGGAACGCCTATGCCGTTGTCGCTGAACGTGAAGCTCCAGCAGTCGTCCTCCTGCGACGCCGAGAGGGTGATGGTTGTGCCTTCTCCGGCGTAGGCTATGGCGTTGTCGGTAAGGTTGCGGAACACGCTGTACAGCAGCGACTGGTTGCCCCTTACGGTCACGCCTTGCGGCAGGCGGTTGTCGAATTTCATCTTTCGCTCCGACATCTGCAGGGCCGTGTCCTTCACGATGCCGGCCACCATGTTGTTGATGTCAACCGTATCGAAGTCAACCATCTCGGGAGCGTCGTCAAGGCGGTTGAGCGTCGAGATGTCGTGCAGCAGCGAGGCGAGGCGTTGCGACTGGGCGTAGCACCGCTCGAGGAACTGCTGCTTGGTCTTTTCATTGATGTTCGGGGTCTCCAATACGGTTTCGAGATACCCCTGTATGCTGGCCACCGGCGTCTTCAGCTCGTGTGCAATGTTCTGCGTCAGCTGGCGTTTCAGCACGTTCTGCTCTTCCTTTGTGCGCTTCAGCCGCTTGTACATCTTTATTATGCGCTCGGCTATCTCGCCCAGTTCGTCGCCCGAAAAGCCTACAAGGTCTTCCGTGTCGAGGCTTTCGTTGTGGTCGGCGCGGCTGGCGAAAAGGCGCAGTTTGGCGATGTTGTCGCCCAGCCGGCTGACGAAGCGGTAAAGTATGAATACGAGGATGAGCACCGCCACGAGCGTGAACCACAGGTAGTGCTGGTCGGTTTTCAGAACTTCTGCGAGGCTGTTGTCGTAGGGCAGGGCGCTGCGCACCACAAGGTCAAGCTCCGGTACGTATGTCGCCGAGTAGAAGTATGTCTGGTTCATTGTGGAGCTTCGCCTGCTGAAGTCGTGCCCGCTGCCGTTGGTGAACGCCTCGCGCACCTCTTCGCGGTTCTTGTGGCTGTCCATTTTCGCATAGTTCTTGTACAGGTTGTCATATACAACCTGCCCGTTGCGCTTGACAAGCGTCACACGCAATCCGTGCATGTGGTGTGTCCTGATGTATTGGTCGAGCGCTTTCTCGGAGTGGTCGCCCATGTATTCCAGCGTTTCGGTGAGCCTCGAGTTGTAGTCCTGGAGGCGTGTGTTCAGCGAATTGATTTTGTATTCGCGCTCACGGGTGTGCTGGAAGAGGATGAAAGCAGCTGCAAAGAGGATGAACACTGACAGCACGCTTACGTAAAGACGTGTCCCGACTGATGTTCTGAACATATTTCTTAGGTTGTAAGGTTTTACGGTTATAAGGTTTTACGGTCGTTTTTTATTGGGTTTACGGTTGTACGGTATCGCCTTACAACCTCACAACCGTATAACCGTAAAACCCTGAAAAAACTTTATGCGTCGAAATAATATCCGAAGCCGAGGCGTGTCACGATGCACTTCGAGAACTTGCCTATCTTCTTGCGGAGGCGTGTTATGTTTACGTCTACGGTGCGGTCGAGCACAAGAACGTCTTTCGGCCAGATGCGGTCGATAAGTTCCTGGCGCGAGAATACGCGCCCCTTCTCGTCCAAAAGCAGGTGTAATATCTCGAATTCGGTCTTCGTGAAGGGCACGTCCTCGCCGTCGATGCTCACCGTTTTCTTGTCGAGGTTAAGCTCAAGGCCCTGATAGCGCAGCACGTTCGATTGCTGTTCGCCGTTTTTCTCGGCTGTTCTGCGCAGCACGGCGCGTATCCTTACGAGCACTTCACGTATGGAGAAAGGTTTTGATATGTAGTCGTCCGCACCGAGGTTGAAGCCGGTCACAGTGTCGTTTTCAGTGTCGCGGGCGGTCAGGAACACCACGGGGATGTCTTTGGTCTCGGGGGCTGCCTTCAGCTTCTTTGCCATTGCGAAGCCCGACATGCCGCCCATCATGACGTCGAGCAACAACAGGTCGAAGCTCTTGATGTCCATTTGCAGGGCTTCTTCGGCAGAGTTCGCCGTCTCTACAGTGTATCCGTCAGTCTCAAGATTGAACTTCAAAATCTCGCACAAGTCCTGCTCGTCGTCGACGACCAATATTCGATAATTGTTGTCCATAAACTTTTTTTGTTTGATTTTTGATGCAAAAGTACCGACAAATGTATTCATACCTGTTACACTGATGTTACAATTAGGTTAAAACAGGCAAATTAAGAATTAAGAGTTAATGATTAAGAAAGGATGCTTTGCGGTTTGTCTGTAATGGTATTTTTCTTAATTAGCTTTATGCTGACCTTCGGTTCTTAACTCTTAATTCTTGATTATTCATTGTCGTCGGGCAGCTTCCGCTTGGGGTTTTCTTTCGCTCCCATCTCCACGAGCTTGCGTGCCGAGGTTACGAAACCCCTGTTTCCGGTCATCGACTTGCGTGCTTCGTCGTATGCTCCCTGTGCCGCTTCGATGTTCTTTCCTATTTTTTCAAACCTTTCAACAAACAGTCCGACGCGCTCCAACAGTGAGTTTGCAAGGCCGAACACCTGCTCTTGGTTGTCGGCTTGCCGCTGTTGAGTCCATGCTATCTGCAAGAGGCGCAGCAGTGAGAACAGGTTTTGCTCGCCGGTGATGATTACGTTGCGCTCGAAAGCATAGTTCCACAGAGTCGTGTCGGCAGATACGGCAAGCTGCATGGCCGCCTCCTGCGGCACGAACATTATCACGAAGTCGAGCGTTGTGCCGCCTTCCATCGAGTATTTGCCGTAGCTTTTGGCCGAAAGTTCGTCCACATGGCGGCGCACGCTCTTTACATGCTCGTCCAAATAATGCTTCCGCTCGTCGTCGGTTTCAGCGTTCACATAGCCTATGAAGGCTGTAAGCGAAGCCTTGGAGTCGATGATTACGTCCTTATGGTCGGGGTAATGCAGCACCACGTCGGGGCGCATCATGTCGTCGGTGTCGTCGTTTCTGATTACGTGTCCCTTGGAGTCGCGCATCGTGTACTGAACGTCGTACTCCACGCCCTTGGTAAATCCGAACTTGTCGAGCAGGTCGTTGAGCTTCATTTCGCCGAAGTCTCCCTGTATTTTCGGTCCCGTCTGCAACGCTTTCGACAGCTTTTCTGCCTCTGCTCCGAGGCTTGTCGTGGTGGCGTGCATCTGCCGCAGCTGTTCGCTTAGCGACGCGGTGCTTCGCGTAAACGACTCGCGGTTGTCGTCCATTGACTTCTTCATCTCGGCCATTACGGCTCTCATCGGTGCCAGTATGGAGTCAATCTGGTTGCGGTTGGTGTTGCCCAGTTCCTCGGAACGTTGCTTCAGCAACCTCTCCGTGGTGGTGTTCAGCTGTTCCTGCATCAGCTTCAGGCGCTCGGCAAACTGCTTGTCGAGCATTGCCGTGCGCTCTTCGCTGTCGCGTTTGTGCCTCCGGTCGGCCTCTTCAAGCTGCGTTTCAAACTGTTGTTTGGCCTCGTTCATCCGCCGTTCGTGCTCGTTCTTGCTGTCGTCGAGCTGCCTTGAAAGCATTTCCGCTTCCTTTTGTTTCGCTGAAATGTCACTTGTCAGTGTCGAAATGCGGTCGGACAATTCCCTGTTTTTCTTCTGACCTATGGTCATAAGTATGATGGTTGCGACAAGTGCGCCGGCTAAAAAGAGCAGTATTGATGTCATTTGTCTATTTAGGAGTTAAGGAAGTTATTGAAATCAGATAAGTAAAGACTGCATGTATGTTATTAAAATCAATAGTGATTTATATTTGACAATGTGACATATATGTGTCGATACCGCCAATGTCTTTTATTAAAGACAACATGCTTTGTCGCAACAAAATTACTAATTATTGGCGATACGTACAAACCTTTGCCTGATAAAACGTAAAAGGCGTTTGCCGCATGCGTTGCAAAAGGCCGTCAATCGCCTTGCAAAAGGTGGCCTTTTGCTTTGTAAAAGGCCGTTAATTGCAAGGTAAAAGACGACCTTTTAGAATTGAAAGGGAAAGGTGCGGATTTGCTTGCGGTTATTGAATAAATCCAGTTTGATAGTGTTTGATTGTAATGAATGCCGCAAGTTTTACTTACGGTTTTCACAGCGTATAAAGTCAGTGATGCTTAAAAAGAAATCCCCTCGCCGTTTGTTGTTGTGCAATGGGCGAGGGGAGGGATGGGGAATAAAGGCTTTTGCTTCTTATTTTAATGTCTGCGTCTTCGGCCAGTTGACAAGGAACAGCCGCTCGGTGGCGCGTGTGAAGGCGGTGTACAGCCAGTGGATGTAGTCCGGAGTGAGCATGTCGTCGGTCATATAGCCCTGGTCTATGTACACGTGCGCCCACTGTCCGCCCTGCGCCTTGTGGCAGGTCACGGCGTAGGCGAACTTCACTTGCAGGGCGTTGTAATACATGTCTTCACGTATCCGCTTCATGCGGTCGGCCTTGAGGGGTATGTCCTGATAGTCTTCTTGTACGGCGTTGAACAGCTGTTCGCTCTGTTGGCGCGTCAGTGCAGGCGCTTCTGACATGAGCGTATCAAGCAAAACGGTGGCCTTCAGTTCGTAATTGTCGTAGTCGGGGAATTGCAGCCACACGTCGGCGAACTTGAATCCGTACAGCTCCCTGACGTTGCGCACGCGCTGTATGACGGCTCTGTCGCCGTTGGCTATGAACGAAGAGGTGAGTGAAGAGCGGAGAGTGAAAGGTGAAGGGTTCATTTGACTTGTTGGCAAAGAACCTGTATTGCTATTTAATTCTTCACTCTTCACTCTTCGTTCTTCACTCCCTTTCTCCTTCTCCAGCCAGTAATAGTTGTTTTTTACGACAATAAGCATGTCGCCTGTGGTAAGTTCTTCCTCCCGTCCGAGCACCATGTTGCGTATTCCGGCGTTGTAAATGTTGGCGCGCTTGTTGCTGCGTGTCACAACCATTGTTTCGTCGATGCCCACTTCGGAGTAGCTGCTGTTAAGCTGTTCTATAAGCTCGTCGCCGGGCACAAGGCGTATGTCGGCAAACCCGGAGAACTTTATCAGCGGCAGTTGGGTGACTTCATCGTGTGTTATCATTCGCCTGATGACCGTCGCGTTGTAAAGAATGCCTGAGCCTTCGGCCTGCCTTAACACCTCGTCAAGGTCGCATTGGTACACCCTCATGCCGTAACCGGCCATGTATTCGGCCGACAGTGCAGGCGACTCTTCTGCACCTACGGGCGGCAGCTGGGCCTTGTCTCCTACGAGCATCATGCGGCAGTTGCGGCCTGAGTAGACAAAAGTTACGAGGTCGTCGAGCAGCCGTCCCGTGCCGAACGACATCGTTTCGCTGCCTCCGCCGTTGGCAATCATCGAGGCTTCGTCGATGATAAACAGCGTGTCTTGCGCCAAGTTGTCGTTCAGGTTAAAGCGGCTGTCCTCGCCGGTAAACGCTTTCTGTCGGTATATGCGGCGGTGTACGGTCAGTGCCGGGCGGCCGGCGTTGAGCGAAAACACCTTGGCGGCGCGCCCGGTCGGCGCGAGCAGCACTGTCTTTTGCCGCAGCAGGCTCATTGTTCTTACAAAAGCTGCGGCTAAAGAGGTCTTGCCTGTACCGGCGGAACCGCGCAAAATCATCACAACATGGCTGTCTCTGTCAGTCATGAAGCTGCAGAATGTATCAATTGCAATGGCTTGTTCGTGGGTCGGAGCAAAGCCGAAGGCCTGCCTTACGAGCAAAGCCAGTTCGTCGACAATCATCAGTTTTTAACTTAAAGGTTTGGCCTTACGGATTATTTGGCGTATTTTTGCAACGCATAGGGATGCGCCGGGCTTGATGCAAACTTACTAAAAATAATTGGTATAACGTTTGGCGCATGCTGATAAATTAGTCTTTTTATCTGCGGCAGGCACTGTTTTCGATTATGGCCAAATTCAACATGAACTACGTTTTGGGTGCGCTTGCGGCGGCCTTGGCCGTGACGTGCGCGCTCAGCATACACGCTCCGATGCGGTTTGACGACCGGCGTGCGGAGCGTGAGCAGGCAGTGAAGGAACGGCTTGTCAAGATAAGGTATGCCGAAGAGCGTTACCGTAGGGTCAACGGCGCTTACACTGACGACTTTGGCGCGCTTGTACGCGGCGGATTTCTTGCCGACTCGCTGCAATATATACCGTTTGCCGGAGGAAAGAAGTTCGACATCGCCGTGAACACTCAAACCGGAAAGTCGGGGCGGCAGATACCTTTGATGGAATGCGGCGCGGAATATGCCGACTATCTTGACGGCCTTGACGGCAACAGCATCTCCAATCTTATTGAAGAAGCAGAGACCGCCGGACGTTATCCGGGTTTGAAAATAGGAGACTTAACCACACCTAACGACAATGCAGGAAACTGGGAATAGAATATTTCAACATACAGGCAAGGGTGCTGACGGTGCACGTCCGCTTGCCGATAACACAGTGAACAGTCTGTCAACCAAGAAGAGTCCGCGCTTAGTCATACGTGTGGGACGCCACACTCTGTCGTTTTCCGCGCTCTCGTCGGGCACTTCTTCCGGCATAGTGTTCGAGCCGTACACGGTAAGGAGCGGCATATCCATGGCGGCGAACCTTAGGGAAGCCTTCCGCGACATCGACTTGCAGGCAGGCGGATGGCACAGGGCGATGGTGATGGTTGACTCGCCTGTGCTGATGGTTCCTATCGACGAGTACAAGGATTCGCTGAAAGAAGTGTATTATCATCATGCCATCACGGGGCGCACTGCCGAGAGCGTGATGCATGCCGTGCTGCCTTCGCTCAACGCCGTGGCCGTATATTCCATGAACAAGGACTTGAAGCTGGTTGTTGACGACCATTTTGCTGACGTGCGTTTCACCCATGTCTGCACTCCCGTATGGGAGCACCTTTACCGCCGCAGCTTCACCGGCGTAAGGCAGAAGCTGTACGCTTATTTCCACGACAAGAAACTTGATGTGTTCAGTTTCCAGCAAAACCGCTTCAGGTTCACCAACAGTTTCGACACAAACCTTGTGCCCGACGCCGTTTACTTCATGCTGAACGTATGGAAACAGCTGGCCTTTGACAACCGCCGCGACGAGCTTCACCTTGCAGGAGAACTGCCCAACCGCGACGAACTTGTGCAGGAGCTGCGCCAGTTCATACAAAACGTGTACGTGATAAACCCCAAGGCGGAGTTCAACCGCGCTCCAATAACCGAGATAAAAGGGTTGCCATACGACCTGATGACATACTTCTTGAAGAATTAATAAGGGTATTTTCTTAACTCATAACTCTTAATTCTTAACTTTAAAAGGTGCGAATAATAACGGGAATATACAAAGGACGTCACTTCGAAATACCCAAGACGTTCAAGGCGAGGCCGACAACCGACTTCGCCAAGGAAAACATTTTCAACGTGCTTAACGGCTACATCGACCTTGACGGGGCGGTTGCGCTCGACTTGTTTTCGGGCACCGGCAGCATATCGCTTGAACTGCTGTCGCGTGGATGCGCCTCGGTCGTAAGCGTTGAGGCCGACCGCGACCACCACGCATTCATCCGCCAGTGCCTCAAGAAGCTTGGCACTGACAAGTGCATATCACTGCGCGGCGACGTGTTCCGCTTCATTAAGAGCTGTCGTCAGCAGTTCGACTTCATCTTTGCCGACCCTCCTTACGCCCTTCCCGAACTGCCGCAACTGCCCAAGATGATATTGGAGCGCGGAATGCTGAAGCCCGGCGGCATATTCGTTTTCGAGCACGGCAAGCACAACTCGTTCGAGGACGTGCCCGGTTTCATCGAACACCGCGCCTACGGCAGCGTAAACTTCAGCCTTTTCCGTCAGCCGGAAGCGACGGAATAGCACAGCCAAGTAAATCAGATAAAGTGTTTTTCATTTTTACTGTCACACTGTCACGGCGTGTCTTAAACCGCTGATTGCCAGTCGGATATGCTGTGACAGTAATTCCGGTTGAATGTCACTGTCTGTCACATCGTTAGCTTTTAATTAACGCAATGCCGTCGGCTTTTAGTTGAGTGATAAATGAATAAAATGTAAGACTCCACCTTTCGCCCTGCAAAAGGTGGCATATTGCACGCTAAAAGGTGGCCTTTCGCATCGCGAAAGGCCACCTTTTGCAAAACGGCTGTTTACCGTATGTCTTGCTTGCCGTTACAGAGTGTCGGGAAACACCTCGTCGTCGAGTAGCACGCCGTCGCCTGCCGGGGTGTCGTCTGCGCCGAAGCTATTGGCCAAGTACTGGATGCACATTACCACCATGTGCTCCTTTCCCGTGTTGCGCAGTGCGCGTTTGCCTGCCGGAGCGACGCGGACAAGGCTGCCTTCGGCCACCGGAAACACCTTGTCGTCAACGCGGAACTCGCCCTCGCCCTTGATTATCATGTACAGCTCTTCATGCTTCTTGTGGGCGTGCAGGAAAGGACTTTCCTGTCCGGGCCACATCGTCTGCAACGACATTTCCATGCCGGTGGCCTTCAATGCCTCACCGGTGAATACTTTTCCGTTGATGAACACACCCTCGCCGAGCGGCAAAACATAGTTTTTCAAATCGTCAAACTTGCCAGTGGATATGGCTGTGAAGTTCGTGCCTTCACCTAAAACCTTAAAGTCTTCCATAATGTTTTCTCCTTATTCCTGATGTCTTTACGCCTGCAAAGATAATGCATAAGTAATTGTTATGCAAGAAGTCACCCCGGCGTAATAAGGTTACGCCGAGGTGACTAATGTTGGTTTACAGGGCGTTAGACCGCGGATGTTTTGCAAAGTTTAACTTAATCCGTAATGTATAATACACAATGAGTAATCAAGCTGCGCACCACCAATCTTTTAGGCATAAGCCCAATTATGCATTGTGCATTATTAATTATGAATTAAATTCACTTGTTGTCGTATGCGTGCAGCGGATAGTCGATGGTGTAATGCAGGCCGCGGCACTCCTTGCGCTCGATGGCCTGGCGTGTGATGAGATAGCCTACGTTAATCATGTTGCGCAGTTCGCAGATGTCGCGGCTGGCCTTTACGCGCTTGAACAAGGCTTCGGTTTCCTCGTATAGCAGGTCGAGGCGGTCCCAGGCGCGCTTCAGGCGTAGGTCGCTGCGCACTATTCCAACGTAGTTGCTCATTGTTGCGCACACTTCCTTGACGCTTTGCGTTATGAGCACTTTCTCCTCGTTGGTCATCGTTCCTTCGTCGTTCCATTCCGGCACGCGGTCGTTGAACTCGTAGCCGTCAACGTTCGCGAGGCTGTGGCGTGCCGCCGCGTCGGCGTAGACGACGGCTTCTATGAGCGAGTTGCTTGCCAGTCGGTTGCCGCCATGCAGTCCCGTGCACGAGCATTCGCCAATTGCGTAGAGGCGGTGTATGCTGGATTCGCCGTTCAGGTCAACCTTTATGCCGCCGCACATGTAGTGGGCTGCCGGGCGCACGGGTATGTATTCCTTGGTTATGTCAATGCCTATGGAGAGGCACTTTTGGTAGATGTTGGGGAAGTGGTGCTTGGTTTCCTCCGCGTCTTTGTGCGTAACGTCGAGGCATACGTGGTCGAGGCCGTGTATCTTCATCTCCTTATCTATGGCGCGGGCTACTATGTCGCGCGGCGCGAGTGACAGGCGTGGGTCGTATTTCTCCATGAATGACTCGCCCGTGGGCAATCTGAGGATGCCGCCGTAGCCGCGCATGGCCTCTGTGATGAGGTAGGCCGGGTGTGTTTCATGCGGATTGTAGAGCGCCGTGGGGTGGAATTGTACGAACTCCATGTCCTTCACAGTGCCTTTGGCGCGGTACACCATGGCTTCTCCGTCGCCGGTGGAGATTATTGGGTTTGTGGTAGTCTGGTACACGGCTCCGCATCCGCCGGTGCACATCAGGGTGACTTTGCTCAGGTAGGTGTCCACCTTCTGCGTGTCAGGATTCAGCACGTAGGCGCCGTAACATTCTATGTCGGGCGTGCGGCGCGTCACCTCTATGCCAAGGTGGTGCTGCGTAATGATTTCCACGGCGAAGTGGTTTTCCTTTATTTCAATGTCCGGATTGCTGCGGACTGCAGCCATCAGGCCGCGCTGTATCTCGGCTCCGGTGTCGTCGGCGTGGTGCAGTATGCGGAATTCCGAGTGCCCGCCTTCGCGGTGCAGGTCATAGTTGCCGTCTGCGTCCTTGTCGAAGTTTACGCCCCATTGCACCAGTTCCTTGATTTGGGCGGGCGCGTTGCGCACCACTTGTTCCACGGCCTGGCGGTCGCTTATGTAGTCGCCGGCAATCATCGTGTCCTCGATGTGCTTGTCGAAGTTGTCCACCGCAAGGTTGGTGACCGATGCAATGCCGCCCTGCGCCTTGGCCGTGTTGGCCTCGTCGAGCGTAGTCTTGCAGATGATGCATATTCTGCCTTTGTGCGCCCGGGCCACTTTCAGGGCGTAGCTCATGCCGGCGACGCCGCCGCCGATAATCAGGAAGTCGTATTTGTAGACCATATTTATTGTTTTAAGTTTCATCAGGCAGCCTGTTGCCGATGAATGCCCGGCTTGTGGTTGTCCGCCTGCAAAAGTAATAATAAACGTTGGAAAAATCACAAAAAAACGCATCATAATGATACATTTTATGAATGTCCGCACGGCTTCCATTCATCGGTAGTTAAAGGAGTTAAAGAAGTTAACGCTCCCTGCGGTCGCTAAGAAGTTAAAGACAAATGCCTTGTTGTCTTATATGCATGCTTGACAGTGTAGGGCGATTGTGGGCATTCATGATATATTTTGGCTTATTTCGTGTGTTCTGTTGCCGCCTTCCGGGCATTGTTTTTCACTTGGTAGTAGTAGTGTATGTAACTCGTTGGCATACAGTTACTTACATATAGCCTTGCAAAAGGCCGCCTTTTAGCTTGTAAAAGGTGGCCTTTTGGAGTGCGATTGACGGCCTTTTGCAAGGCGAAAGGTTACCTCTTAAATTGAGAATTGATAATTGGCAATTGACAATTATGATTTGCCTTGTTTGCAGGCAGACTTGAAGGTAATCATAATTATCCATTTTCAATTCTCCGTTCTCAATTGAAAATAAGGGAGGGAGCTTGATTACCATAGTTTGTTAGGGCGCAATCGTAGTACTTGGTAATCGTTAAGTATTGTGTCGTACGTTAAATAGTGTTATATTATTACAGTGTAAATGTACAATAAGTGTAGCCTTTTCATTATCTTTGCAAGAAGTAGATGATTGGTAATGAAGAAACTACGACTTGTATTATTCTTGCTTTACAGTATCCTGTTTGTGGCTGAAGTCTGCCTTTTTGCAAGCGGCGGAGTGCGCACTGTGGGGTTTGTGATGTTCACAATATCATACGTTTTGTTTATTGTTCTTTTGCTGGTGACACGTGGCAAGCGATAATATTTTGTTTCGCTTGTCGCTCGTTGCGTCCGTGCGGATTTGCAATCCGCACATTGTTTATATGGATTTGTAATCCATGGACACACTTTTTCAACGCTTGGGCCGGATTATAAATCCGTATTTTGTTGTGCGGCGGATTGCAAATCCGCCGATACAGGGCATTTGGCTTTAACTCCTAACGCAGCGAAGCGGAGTGATAACTTCTTTAACTCCTTTAACTTCCTTACAAAAATATTTTGCTTTTCGCTCGGCTTTCACTATCTATGTTTCACGAAGATAGGATGCGGTTCGGCAAAGACAAACAAAAAAACTTCGTTTTTCATTTGTCTTTGCGCTCGGCTTTCACTATCTTTGTTTCACGAAGATAGGATGCGGTTCGGCAAAGACAAACAAAAAAACTTCGTTTTTCATTTGTCTTTGCGCTCGGCTTTCACTATCTTTGTCGGTTGAAATGACAGACCGTACTTTCCATTACCGTGCGTCTTTCCTCAATTATGCGGCCATCGTTGCGGTGGGCGTTGCCGTTTTGTGCGCGTTTTGGCACAGGTCGGCGGCCAACGCAGTGGTGGGCCTGATGCTCATGGTTGCCGTGGTGATGATGGTTGAGAGGGTGCTGCACACGGCCTATACGTTCACTGCCGACGGGCGGCTTGTTGTCAGTCGGGGGCGCTTCTCGCGGCCAATATATATAAAGGTAAGTGACATTGTGAAGGCCGAAAGGATGCGTGCCGGAGTGCTCGGGGTGAGGTATGTGCTGCTGACTTATGGCGCAGGGCACACCGTTTCGTTGCAACCTGTCAACGAGGAGGCGTTTATCGGAGAGATAAAGCGCAGGCAAACGGAGATTGAAAGGTGAGAAGGTGAGAAAGTGAAAAGGTGAGAAATGGCTGGAAACAGTGAAAAAGTGAAAGGGTGAAAAGGTGAAGAAAATGGCTAAAAGCATTCTACATATACGTAAGGTTGCCGCTGTTTGGGCAACCGTTTTGTTGTTGTCAGTTCCCAGTCTGTATGCTGCGGCAGGGCAGGGGACGGCCTTCCGCGCAGGCGTTGTGGCTAAGGCTGATACCGTAAGCACGGACACTGCCGCGGCGGATACGGCTGGATATGAAGGCGAAGGACTGTGGCCGCTAAACGTGCAGTCGCGTCTTGACGTGCTGTTGCAGGACGACATGTTCGAGACTTCTGCCGTAGGGCTGATGGTTTACGACCTTACGGCTGACTCGGTAATATATAAATACAACGAGAAACAGCTGATGCGACCGGCCAGTTCGCTGAAGATGATGGTGGCCGTGGCTGCGCTCGACCGTCTCGGCAGCGATTACCGCTATAACACCCGGCTGTATGTTGACGGCACGGTGGACGGTAATGTACTCAATGGAGACCTGTACTGCCGCGGCGGTTTCGACCCCGTTTTCAACTTGTCAGACCTCGATGAGTTTGTTGACAGCGTGCGCTCGCTCGGCGTTGACACGCTGCGCGGCAATCTGTATGCCGACCTTTCGATGAAGGACGGCGACCGCTTGGGCGAAGGTTGGTGCTGGGACGACGACAATCCGGTGCTCACGCCGCTGCTGCTTTCAGGCAAAGACGAGTTTATGGAGAAGTTTGTAGCCCGTCTGCGCAGCGCCGGTATTGTTGTTGAAGGCGATACAAGGGAGGATGGTGTGCCGCAAGACGCACGCGTGCTGTGCAGCGTCACACACCGTGTGAGCGACGTGTTGCCGCGCATGATGAAAGAAAGTGACAACCTGTATTCGGAGTCTTTGTTCTATCTTCTTGCCTCGTCGGCAAGCGGCAGGGCGCATGTTACGGCAAAGCAGGGCCGCCGCGAGATGAACAAATTGGTTGAACGCCTCGGCTTCGAACCGTCAAAATACTACATAGCCGACGGCAGCGGACTGTCGCTTTACAACTATGTGTCGCCTGAATTGGAAGTGGCTTTCCTGCGCCACGCCTACAGCAGGGATTACATTTACGTGCCGCTGTACGCCTCGATGCCGATAGCCGGGATGGACGGCACGCTTGACGACCGTATGCGCCGCGGCCATGCACGCGGCAACGTGCATGCAAAGACGGGCACCGTGACCGGCGTAAGCGCACTGGCCGGCTACTGCACGGCGGCCAACGGGCATGCTCTCTGCTTTTCAATCATCAACATGGGCATACGCCGCGCCGCCATTGGCCGCAGGTTTCAGGACAAGGTATGCGAGGCTTTGTGCCGTCCGTGAGTCTTTTTTGATAAGTAATTGTAACTTGTTGATAATCAGTGGTATTGTAAAAGGCCGTCTTTCGCATCGCGAAAGACGGCCTTTTGGCTTGCAATTGACGGCCTTTTGGATGGTGAAAGGCCGTCAATTGGATTTACTTCACTGCAACCTTGGTGGCTATTCCGCCGGCATTTATGATGTAAATGCCCGGCGAGTTGAATGTGTATGATGTCACTCCGGCGGCTATAACCTGTCCGCCGACGGTGCATACGCTGAACGCGCTGTTGTCCGAAAGGCCGATGCGGCGGCCGTCAAGGGTGACGCCAACCTTTGCGTCGGCTTCTACCGACGCTATGCCGGAAGCCTCGTCGTACTTGTATTCAAGGGTGATTTCCTCGGTGCGTGTGCCGTTCTCGTCAACCGAAACTTCGGTCTTGCCGGCCAGGCGGCCGTCAGCGTCATATACATACGTGATTTCGTCATACGCCTGTCCTTCCGGGATGGATGCCGCACGCATGGCCGTTGCCTGCTGTTCATTGGGAACATCCGGGCCAATTTCTTGGGCTATATCATAATATTTATACTCCTTCGTCAGCCGTCCGTCGGTAAGGATGTAGATGGGCAGCCCCTTGATGTCGCTGCATACAGTCTCGTTGCCGTCGTGCTCTATGGTGAAATACGTCGAGCCTGAAATCGTGTTGGCGTAGTAAGCGGTGTTGTCATACTCCAGCAAAGACGAATAGTAATCATCATTGTCGAGGTATCCGAATCCGGAATTTGACTCTCCTTCGTATGCGCACACTACACGTCCTGCCACCGAAACGACAATCGTGCTGTCAGCTGTCATGCCTTCAACGTCGGCCTTCAGGTTAGGTCTTACGAACGAGATGTCCTCCGTCTGCACGTATCTTGCTATGGTTTCATCGTTGGTATAGCTGTTGCTGGGTTTGCTGTAATACACCTTCCGCATAGCATCCTGCTCCTCAATAGTGATTGTGGAGACAAGTGTTGTGCCGTCGTCGTCGTAATTTAGCTGTGTAAATTTGCCGTCGCCGTAGGTGTATTTGTAAGTTTCGTGCCGTTCATAGGCGTAAGGTGGCTGGCCTTCTACCATGCTTTCATACTTGTCTGTCGTATAAACCTTTACCACTTGGCCGTTTTCCCAAGTGTAATCGGTCGAGAGATAGCCGTACTCGGAGCGGTATTCTCCATTATAGTTGGGGTCGTCCTCCCATGAACCGCTTTCGTATGAATATTCTTGTTCTATCTTTAAGATTTGACCGTTGGCGTCAATCGTAGCCTTGTCAGTCGATGTGTAGTAAGAGTCTGTCACCTGTCCGGGGAACGCGATGTCGGTCAGCTTGCCGTCAGTGTCACGTGTGAAGATTGTCTCCTGCTTTTCCCCGTCCTCGTCGAGCACGTCGATTCGCGACAAGGGGCCGTCCATGCCGAACACGTCGTGCCACGTGTTGCCCACGCCGTAAACTTCGTCGTTGAAGTAAGTGTACACCTCTTCGCAATAGAGTTCCCATTCAGTGCCGTCCGTTACGCTTGTCCTTGCGGCTGTGTAGACAGGTCTGTCGTTCTCATCCACCACTCCGTCTCCGTTGATGTCTGCTCCCGGGTCGGTAGAGCCATTTGACTCATCATTACCGGCTTCATCGTATTCCCTTATCGCGATGATGCGTCCAAGCTCATCGTAAGTGTACGTGTACTTTTTTGCGTCATAATATTCGTCATAATAGTTGTCATATAAGGTGTACTCCACAAGCCTTCCGTTGGACGGGTCATATTTGTAGGTTTCTTGTTTTTCCATGTTCCATGTTGACGTATCGTCTCCGTTCCAGTCAAGATGGTAATATGTCACGACAGGATTGTTCAGCTCTCCGTCGAACGTCATCTTGTATGAGCCGTAGAATATGTAGCCGGTGCTCACGCCGTTGGCGTCGAATGTTGACCCGGTTTCAATATCGCCGTCGTAGTTATATTCGACGTATGATGCCAGCACGCCGTTGTCATGGTAGCTCCAGCTTTCGTTTAAGCGGTACATGTTGTCGCTATCGTCCCAAATGTACTTCTTGTATTCCGTCACGCCGTCGCCGTAAGTGACCATCACGCGGTACGTGTCAAACAGGTCGTTCTCATCGTATGTCACGGTTTTTACAGACAGTCTGTCCTGCGTGTCATACTCGTAGGTGTAGCGGCCTACGGTGTAGAGCTTCTCTTCGCCCCATACTCCGTCGGTCTTTTCCTTAAGGTAGATGGTTTCGGATGAACGCATCTTGTTCTTGTCGTATGCGTAGACGTACCGGTAAATGCGGTCTTCGTCTTTTTCCTCGTATTCGTCAAGAATGTTGTTTGCGTTCGCCTTGAGGGTCTGCGTTTCCTTTGCGGCCTTGGCTGCTGCCTTTTTCGCCGCCTCCTGTTTGCGCAGCTCCATGCGCTGCTTCATGTATCTTTTGCCGAACTTCACGCCCTGTGCGCTGGCGGAATACGACATCATTAAGGCTGACACTATTGCCAGTGTAAATACTTTTCTCATGCTTTTTTAGTCGGTTGAAGGTTGATGAATAATAAATGTGCAAGTCCGTGGGCTTTGGATGGAGACAATAAAAAAACGTGGACTTATAACTTCGTCTATGTTTCGGAGGTATCACCAAACACCATAACACCATATACGAGTAAAAGCACACGCCTTTAGGGCGTGAGCATTAACTTCTACTCTTGGCGTTTCCTAAAAAATGGAGATTTTTCCGAAACAAGAATACAAAGCTAACGCTTTCTTATCTTATGTCTTGGTCAGGTCTTATGCCATAGGCTTTATATATTGATTCCGGCTGCAAATATAGTGAAAAAAACGCGTTCAGGCAAATGTTGAATTGTAAAAAACCGTTACCTGTGAGATGGGTGGCAGCTCCTTTGTAACATGCTGATAATCAGCGGTGTTGCAAAAGGCCGTCTTTCATGTTGCAAAAGGTGGCCTTTTGCAACGTGATTGACGGCCTTTTGGAAGGCGAAAGACGGCCTTCTGGCAAGCCGGGCGGTGCCGACTGACGCAAAAGGCGCAATCCTGAAGCTTCAGGATTGCGCCTTTCCTATGGTCCGCCTTGATTGCCTTTACTCGGCTTCGGCCTCCGCAGCGCGGAAGTTTACAAGGTCTTCGCTGATGAAGTTCTTGACATACGTGTAATGTCCGACAACCTCTTCTTCGGCCATGCGCACATAGACGTTCGCGCTCTTGGTGAAGAGGTGGGGCGCACGGGTGGCGTCGTCGAGGATGAGCAGCGACATGAGGATGTCTCCGGTCATGTCGTACAGGCGGCGTGCGAGGAAGTCGTGAGCCTCCTGGTCGCCCAGTTCCTTGGCGTAGTTGACGGCCTGCTCGTACAGCTCTACCATCTTCTTGACGCGCTCCTGGAGCGGTTTCAGCTCCTCGGCAACCTCGTTTTCAAGCATCTCCTTGATTATTCCGAGGTACGTTCCGTTGGTGATGTAACGTATTGCGGCCACAACCTGCAACTGTGTTGTTCCCTCGTAGATTGAGAAGATGCGCGCGTCGCGGTACAGACGCTGGCTCTTGTATTCCATGATGAAGCCCGAACCACCGTGTACCTGGATTGCGTCGTAGGCGTTCTGGTTGACGTATTCGGAGTTCATACCCTTTGCAACGGGCGTGAAGGCGTCGGCCAGCTTTGTGTATTTCTTAAGCTCCTGGCGCTCTTCGGGTGTCAGCTTGCGCTCGCGCGAGATGTCTTCGAGAGCTTTGTATATGTCGACGTAGCGCGCCGTCATGTACAGGATGCTTCGGCCTGCGTCAAGTTTCGCCTTCATGCGTGCCAGCATGTCGTAGACAGCCGGGAAGTTGATGATGGCCTTGTCGAACTGCTTGCGCTCCTTGGCGTATGCCAGCGCCTCGTTGTAAGCCTCCTGGCTTACGCCCACGCTCTGTGCGGCGATGCCCAGACGCGCGCCGTTCATCAGAGCCATGACATACTTGATGAGGCCCATACGGGTGCTTCCGCACAGTTCGGCCTTCGCGTTTTTGAACACAAGTTCGCACGTGGGAGAGCCGTGAATGCCCAACTTGTTCTCTATGTGGCGCACTGTCACGCCGCCGTTCCTCTTGTCATAGATGAACATTGACAGTCCGCGGCCGTCGTGTGTGCCGGCTTCGCTGCGTGCGAGGACGAGGTGGATGTCCGAATCTCCGTTCGTAATGAAACGCTTTACGCCGTTGAGCAGCCAGCAGCCCTGCTCCTCGCTGTACGTAGCTTTGAGCATAACGCGCTGTAAGTCGGAACCTGCGTCAGGCTCGGTCAAATCCATACTCATGGTCTCTCCGGCGCAAACGCGCGGAATGTACTTCTGTCTCTGCTCCTCGTTGCCGAATTCGTAGAGTGTCTCGATGCAGTCCTGCAAGCTCCAGATGTTCTGGAAACCGGCATCGGCTGCCGCTACAATCTCAGAAGCCATTGAATAAGGAGTTACCGGCATGTTAAGACCGCCGTAGCGGCGCGGCATCGACAGTCCCCAAAGGCCGGCCTTGCGCGTTGCGTCAAGGTTCTCGTAGGTCTTCGATGCGTAGTGCATGCGGCCGTCAACGAGGTGGGGGCCTTCGGTGTCCACATCCTCGCTGTTCGGCTCAAGGATGTTTGCTGCTATGTCGCCGGTTATTTCCAGCACTCTCTTGTAGTTCTCTATGGCGTCCTCATAGTCGACGGGCGCGTCTGCGTATTCGTCCTTGTCGGCGAAATTGCGTTCCTTCAGCTCGACAATCCGTTTCATTAAAGGATGGTTGAGGTGGAACTCAAACTCGGGATGGTCTGTATAATAGTTAGCCATTTCCTTTATATTTTTGTTTTTTTTAGAAGTTAAAGAATTTACAGAAGTTATCACTCACTTCGTTCGTTAGAAGTTAAAGCCATTACTTTTGTTGTATGTTCTTCCAACGCATTTGGCTATAACTTCTTTAACTTCTCTAACTTCTATGACTTCTTTATTTATTTACTGTTCTGCTTGTAATACTTGATGAGCTTCGGAACGACGTCCTCCACCGTGCCTACAATCACATAGTCGGCTATCTGGTTGATAGGAGCGTCGGGGTCGCTGTTGATTGAAATTATGATGCCAGAGTCCTGCATGCCGGCTATGTGCTGTATCTGTCCGGAGATACCGCAGGCGATATACACCTTCGGATGCACCGTTACGCCGGTCTGTCCGATTTGCCTGTCGTGGTCAACGAAGCCTGCATCCACTGCAGCACGGCTCGCACCGACCTCTCCGTGCAGCTCTTTTGCAAGCTGGAAGAGCTGGTCGAAGCCCTCTTTGCTGCCAACTCCGTAACCTCCGGCTACGACAATCGGCGCGCCCTTGAGGTTGTGCTTGGCTGCTTCAACGTGGCGGTCGATAACCTTGACGATGAAGTCTGCCGGGTCAGTGTACTTGCTTGCATCGGGGTAAACAACCTCGTTTTTCGCCTCTCCGTCGTACAACGCCTTCTGCATCACGCCGCTGCGGACGGTCGCCATCTGCGGCCTGTGGTCGGGGTTGACGATTGTCGCCACGATGTTTCCGCCGAAAGCGGGGCGTATCTGGTAAAGAAGGTTGTCGTAATGTGTGCCTGATTTCTTGTCGTCATAGTCTCCGATTTCAAGCTGTGTGCAGTCGGCAGTGAGTCCGCTGGTGAGCGACGACGACACGCGAGGCCCTAAGTCGCGGCCTATAACGGTAGCACCCATGAGGCAAATCTGCGGCTTTTCCTCTTTGAAAAGGTTTACCAAGACTGACGTATGGGGTGCAGATGTGTAGGGGAACAGCCCTTCAGCGTCGAAAACGAACAGCTTGTCAACGCCGTAAGGCAGTATCTGGCTTTCAACTTTGCCCTTGATGCCGGTGCCGGCAACCACGGCGTGCAGCTCTACTCCCAGCTGGTTGGCGAGCTTGCGGCCCTTGGTGAGCAGTTCTTGAGACACTTCCGCAACGGTAGTGCCTTCTATTTCGCAATATACGAATACGTTGTTCATGTTTCTTTTAGAATTTATAGAATTTAAGGAAGTTATAGAAGTTAAAGCCATTTGCTTGGTTCTCAGTGTTTATTCCATTGCATCACAGAATGTGCTTTCTTTTATTTTCCTGCAATAAGCATTGAGCAAGCGGCTGGCGTTTTCAACCAAACTGTTAAGCGCAAGGTAACGTTCTTCATTGATATAACGTATGTCTTTGGACAGGATTATGTAATACCTGCATTCCTCAAGACTGCCTTGTGCTATATTTAAGAAGCGAAGTTTGTCGGCTTTGCTCATCTTCCTGTAACCTTCGGCGATGTTAGCGGCTATTGAGACTGCCGCCCGTTCAAATTGCGGAGACAATGCAAAGCGTTCGTGCTGAGGAAATAATGCAGTAGTATTATATATTTCAAGCACAAACGCATGTGCTGCCTGCCATGCCAATAGGTCTTGGAAACTGTTACTTGCCATTGTCTTTTTCTATATTGCTGATAAAGCTACAGATTACCAACAATGGTAATGGCTATAACTTCTTTAACTTCTATAACTTCTTTAACTTCTTACATTATCCGATAATCTTTTCTTCAAGCAGTTCCTTTATCATGCCTTCTATGTCGGCGTCGCTGCTTGTAAGGGTTTTGCTCTCTTTGGCTTGGAACACTATGTTCTTTACGGTCTTCACCTTGGTGGGCGAGCCTGCCAGTCCGCATTGCTGCTGGTCGCCGTCGATGTCGGCTACCGACCACTGGTTGAGCGTCAGGTACGGGCGCGTCTCGTACAGCTCGGCGTGCGGCGTTTCAGGCGTGCGCTCGAGTGGTACGGTGGCGTATTTGTATTTCATCACGAGCTTGGCGTTGCACGGACGGCACGGTGCCGCGCTGCCGTTTACGGTGATAACGATGGGCATGGGCGCCTCTACGGTTTCCACTCCGCCGTCGATGTGGCGGCGTATCGTCAGCTTGCCTTCCTCGCATTTCAGTATTTCCTCGGCGTAAGTAACCTGTGACAGGCCGAGCTTCTGTGCCACCTGCGGGCCTACCTGTGCCGTGTCGCCGTCGATGGCCTGGCGTCCGCCGATGATGATGTCGGCTCCGCCGATGTGCTTGATGGCCGTAGCGAGGGCGTAGGATGTGGCGAGCGTGTCGGCTCCGGCAAACAGACGGTCGGTCAGCAGCCAGCCTGTGTCAGCTCCGCGGTACAGTCCCTGGCGGATGATTTCAGCCGCGCGCGGAGGTCCCATGGTAAGGATGCCCACGGTAGAGCCGGGGTTTTGTTCTTTCAGGCGCAGCGCCTGTTCGAGCGCATTAAGGTCTTCAGGGTTGAAGATTGCGGGCAGTGCGGCGCGGTTAACCGTTCCTTCGGCGGTCATGGCGTCCTTTCCCACATTCCTCGTGTCGGGTACTTGCTTGGCAAGTACGATGATTTTAAGATTCATAGCAATATATTAATAATGTAAAGTTCTCGGTTGCAAAAGTACAATTTTTTTACTTTTTGGCAAAAGGAAAGTAAGTTTTTCAAAAAGTTGAAGAAGTTAAGGGAGCTGAAGAAGTTAATGACACGGGCATTGTTTTTGCGTAAATGGCATTTGTCTTTTAACTTCTTTAGCTCCCTTGACCTCTTTAAGTTCCAAACGAAATCACTTCTTTTCCAGCGTCATGACCACCTTGCCGTCTTCGGCCTTGAGGTTCATCTTGCCGTCTTTTGTTATTTCATATCCGGTCACCTTGCTTATGGCGGTGAGTACTTTCTGCTCGGTTTCCATGTCGGCGCACATCATCCGCGTAGAGCCTGTCTGTCCGAACGAAATCGTGCCCTTCTTGGCGTCGGCCTGCAGTGCGCCTGTAAGCCTGTTGCATCCGGAGTTGCCGTACACCCGGTTCTCCTTAACGTCGAAGCCGAGGAAGGCCTCCGCTTCGCCAGCTTTTGGGGTGACAGACTGTCCTTCAACTGTGGTTATCTTCCATTCTCCTTCCAGAGCCTCGATGCTTGAGGCCGCGCTTTGCGCCGTCTTGCATGATGACAGGCCGGCCATAGCCCCTGCCATGCACAAGGCAACAAACATTTTCTTCATCGTTAAATCTTTATTTTACTGTTAAAAACTAAGACCTTATCGCCACGGCGTTTGCCGCCGTGTTGTAAATTGGATGCAAAGATAAGGTATTTTGTCAGTTGAATTAAGAATTAAGAGTTAAGAATTAAGAAAATATGCTGTGGAAAAATAATTGGCGAGCCATGTTTCCCTAATCTGCTTGGTGCCGGTCTTCGGTTTCCGGCTCTTTATTGTATTTATGCTTGCCCTCGGTTTTTTATTATCCGGCTTTTGCTTACACATTGATTTTCGTTGACGCTTTCATACGGCGTTATTCTGAAAAACAAGCCGTCTGCCGGCAAATATCGCGTAATAATGTGTGCAAAGGCAACGCTCTGGCGGTAAGCGTTTTATTGGCGTTAGTTTGCTGGATGTGCAATGTCCGGCCGCCTTTGCTTGTGTAAAAGATGGCCTTTCAGGCGGCTAAAGGTGGCCTTTTACATTCTTGTTGACCGCCTTTTACGGGCACATTGACCGTCTTTTCCATGCGCGAATGGTGTGTGCAAGCAGACAGTTATGTACCGTTCGCGTGCAAAGTGACCGTAAGCCGTAGTCCGAAGCACGCTTTGTGGCACTCTGTTAGTTCTATTTCGGCGGTTTTTGCGGACATTTTTTGAATGACATTTTGCGATGTCTTTTCTCGTGATTGCTGACTTTTTGCCTTTTAACTGATGTTGGTTCGGTATAAGGTAATGGCTCGTAAATATTGGAATTTATCCTCAGTAGGGACATAATTTATTATGTCCGAACGCCGCGAAGAGGCGTATAAAAAAGGCAATGCCAATCAGATACGTTCTTTCAGAACGTTCGGACATAATAAATTATGTCCCTACCAAAATGTTGTGCTTATACCGAATTCATGTTAACTGATGCGTGGGGCTGGGTCGGGAGCAAAGGTTTGATGTCGGGCTTTTTTATATAAAATGTACAGAATGATGGTAAACTTTCATTAATATTGCCTATCTTTGCATAAGATAAGCTGCACTCGGGAAACTGCGAGCAAGCTCTCTTTTCTCTCGTTTGCATCATCTTTGCATATAATTTTGTCGAAAATCCAAAGGCCGGATAATGGGTACGCTGATTATTTTGGGCATGGTTGGAATACCGTGTGTTTGTACTTTTTAGCGGCTTCTGACGCTGCGGCGGCATGGACTGACGGCATGAAAAACAACAATGATTGACAAGGCAACCATAGACAAGATAATGGACGCGGCGAACATCGTCGACGTCGTGTCGGAGTTTGTCTCGCTGCGGAAGGCCGGGGTGAACTATAAGGGACTGTGCCCGTTCCACGACGAGAAGACACCTTCGTTCGTCGTGTCCCCCTCGAAAGGCTATTGCCACTGCTTTTCCTGCGGCAAGGGAGGCAACGCCGTGGGCTTCATCATGGAGCACGAGCAGATGACTTACCCCGAAGCCCTGCGCTGGTTGGCCAAGAAATACAATATCGAGATACACGAACGCGAGCTGACCGACGACGAGAAACGCGAGGAGAGTGAGCGTGAGAGCCTGTTCATCGTCAACGACTGGGCGTTGCATTATTTTCAGGACAACCTGTTCAACACGCAGGCGGGACAGGCTATCGGCATGCAGTATTTCCGCTCGCGCGGCTTCCGCGACGACACTATAAACCGCTTCCAGCTTGGTTACGCCCTGCCGGAGCGCGACGCTTTGGCGCGTGCCGCTACGGCAAAGGGTTTCAAGGAGGAGTTTCTCGTCACCACGGGACTGTGTTACCGCCGAGAGGACGGCCGCCTGCAAGACCGCTATGCAGGGCGTGTCATCTTCCCCGTGCATACCGTCACGGGGCGCGTTGTGGCCTTCGGTGGCCGCATTTTGGAAAACAACAAGAAGCTGGCGAAGTATGTCAACTCGCCCGAATCGCTCATCTACCACAAGAGCAACGAGCTTTACGGCATATATCAGGCCAAGCACGCCATAACGAAGCAAGACCGCTGCTACCTCGTTGAAGGCTATATCGACGTAACGTCGATGCACCAGAGCGGCGTTGAGAACGTCGTGGCGTCGTCAGGAACATCGCTCACCACGGGACAGATACGCCTGATACACCGCTTCACAAACAACATAACGGTGCTTTACGACGGCGACTCCGCCGGCATACACGCCTCAATCCGTGGCATAGACATGCTGCTGGCCGAGGGCATGAACGTGAAGGTTCTGCTGCTGCCAGACGGCGACGACCCCGACAGTTTCGCGCAAAAGCACACGGCGCAGGAGTTCCGCGACTATATCGAAGCGCACCAGACAGACTTCATCGAGTTCAAGACAAACCTGCTGCTCAAGGGAGTTACCGACCCGATAAAACGCTCCGAGGCCATCAGCAGCATTGTAAAGAGCGTGTCGGTGATACAAGACCAAATCACGAGGGCGACCTACATAACCGAATGTGCGCACCGTCTCGGCATGAACGAGGCCACGTTGATAAACACCGCCAACCAGTTCATACGCGGCGAAATAGAAGAAAAGCAGAAGGAACAACGCCGCGAGGAGGCCAAGGCCGACGGCCCGTTGCAGCCGCTCAAGCCGTTGGCGCCGGTGCGTCAGCAGCCCGATGTGGAGTATATGCTCGTGCAAATGGTTGTCCGCCACGGTCAGGAGATACTGTATAAAGGCGTTGAAACGGCCGACGGAGGCACGGTTGACCTCAGCGTGTCGCAGTATATCAGCTACGACCTCGGCGCGGACAACCTCGCCTTCAAGAATCCCCTGTACAACCGTATGCTTGCCGAGGCCGTGGAACACAACGGCGATGAAGGCTTCAACGCCGAGGAGTATTTCACCCATCATACAGACATTGATGTCAGCCGCACGGCCACCGAGATGGCCATAGACCATTTCCAGCTGAGCAAGAGCCTGCAAGTGAGGCACGACGAGGACACGCTGCGCAACCAGGTTGAGCACCTGATACTCGACTTCCGCATGGATTACGTGGAGCAGCATCTGAAGGACTTGCAGCGCGAAATTACCCTTTCGGCGAACGATACGGAAAAAGTGATGCGGCTGATGGCCGAATACAAGGACATGCAAGTTATCCGGAACGAAATAGCGAAGGAGCTTGGCAACGACATAGTAATGGGTTGAATGAATAATGAATAAAGAGAAATGAATAACGGAAAGTGAATGATGAAGAATGAGAATACGGCGTATGCCACGATTATTCATTATTCATTTTTAATTATTCATTAACAGAACAGATGGTTTACATACACTGGTTGATATTCATAGTGTACGTCTGTGTAGTGCTTGTGACGATGGTTACGGTGCTCATGGACAACCGCCAGCCGGCCAAGACGATGGCATGGGTGATGGTGCTCATCTTCATTCCCGTCATCGGCATAGTGCTTTACTTCTTTTTCGGGCAGAATACGCGCAAGGAAAAGTATATCAGCCGTCAGAGCATGGACCAGCTTACAAAGCGTTCGATGTTTGAGTTCGCCGAACAGCAGAACCTCGTAGTGCCGGCGGAACACAGCGTGCTTGTCAAGCTTTTCGGAACACTTAACTGGGCGTTGCCGTTCAAGAACAACGAAGCCGACATCCTGACGGACGGCCACTCGTTCTTCCTTGCCCTGCTGAATGACATCGGCAAGGCCACCCATCACATACATCTCGAGACCTACATCATCTGTGACGACCCTCTCGGACGCCTTGTTGCCGACGCCCTTATGGACAAGGCGAGGGCCGGGGTGGAGGTCAGGTTCATCTACGACGACGTGGGATGCTGGAACGTTCCCAATTCTTTTTTCGAGCGGATGCGCACCGCCGGAATAGACGTTCACGCCTTCATGCCCGTAAAGTTCCCTGCTTTCACCAGCAAGGTGAACTACCGCAACCACCGCAAGCTGTGCGTGATTGACGGCAAGGTGGGCTACATCGGCGGAATGAACATCGCCATACGTTATGTGAAAGGTGACAAGGGCACGCCTTGGAGGGACACTCATCTTAGGATAAGGGGCGGCGCAGTGTACGGCATACAGCGCGCCTTCCTTGTCGACTGGTATTTTGTTGACCGCACGCTCATCACCAACCGCTGCTATTACCCTGTGCTCGACGGTTCTGTTTCAAACGACTGTCTGATGCAGATTGTGACGAGCAGCCCGGTAAGCCAGTGGCCGGAGATGATGCAGGGCTACGTCCGCATACTGCTTGAGGCCAAGCGTTACGTCTACATGGAGACTCCTTATTTCCTTCCTACGGAGCCGGTCATGTTCGCCATGCGCACCGCCGCGCTGGCCGGGATTGACGTCTGGCTGATGGTTCCGCTGCATGCCGACGCCAAATTCGTGGAGTGGGCCAGCCGTTCTTACGTACAGGAGGCGGTCGACGCGGGCGTAGAAGTATATCTCTATACAGCCGGTTTCAACCACTCAAAGCTGCTCGTGAGCGATGACTCGCTGTCAACCTGCGGCTCGACAAACATCGATTTCCGCAGCTTCGACAACAATTTCGAGAGCAACGTGTTCATTTACGACCGCAGCATGGCGCTGCGCATCAAGCAGGTGTTCACCGACGACCTGGAGCATTGCGTGAAATACTCCGACTATATGGGCACGCGCCGGCTGTCGTTCACCCACCGTTTGTGGGAGTCTCTTGTGCGTTTGTTCTCGCCGTTGATGTAGTCGGCGGCATGCCTTGTGTCCGGTCTGTAAAGTGTTGGTAATCAACGGTTTTCCAAAAGGCCACCTTTTGCATTGCGAAAGGTGGCCTTTTGGCGTGTAAAAGACGGCCTTTTACCTTCCAATTTGCCGTGTTTTGAATTGAAAGTTGAGAATGGTGAATGGATAATTGTGATTTGCTTTGCTAACAGATAGCCTTAAAGGTAATCATAATTCTTCATTCTTAATTTTTCATTTTCAATTAAAAAACAGACCCACCCCAGCCCTCCCGAAGGGAGGGAGCTTGATTACCGGCTTTTTTTTGATTGCTAATGAGGTATTCGGTAACCAATCTGCGCAATTCAGAAAACAATGAGATGTATTCCAGTTTATTTCCTTTATCTTCAAATTTTCTTCAAAATCTTGCGTTATTTTTGCATACAAAACCGTATAACCGTATGCCCCAATACCTCATAACCGTAAAACCGTACAACCTCATAACCGTAAACAAAACCGTATAACCATAAAACCTCAAAACCGTATAACCGTAAAACTATGTGGAAATATTATGCTTTGCTTTCCGCATTCTTTGCCGCATTGACGGCAATCTTCGCCAAAATAGGGGTGAAAGACATCAATTCTGACCTGGCTACGGCCATACGCACGGCGGTAATCCTGCTCATAACGTGGGGCATTGTCTTCTTCGGCGGCCATTCGGGCGAGGTGCGCGCCATACCGAGAAACGCCTGGCTGTTCCTCATTCTGTCGGGAGCGGCCACGGGACTGTCGTGGCTTTTCTATTTCAAGGCGTTGCAGGACGGCGACGTTTCGCGCGTTGCGCCGGTCGACAAGCTCAGCGTCGTGATTACCATCTGCCTGTCGTTCCTCTTCCTGAAAGAGCCTGTCAGCCTGCGTGTCATCATCGGCGCGCTGCTGATAACCGCCGGCAGCATTGTGATGTTGGTGAAGTGAGGTGTAATGTAATAATGTATCATACAATGAAAATCCTTATAGTAGAAGACGAACGCGAACTTTCAGACAGCATCGCGGCCTACCTCGGCGTTGAGAATTACCTGTGCGAGCAGGCTTTTACATACGCTGACGCGAAGATGAAGCTCGGCATTTACGAGTATGACTGTGTGCTGTTAGACCTTATGTTGCCCGGAGGCGACGGGCTTGACCTGCTTCGCTACATGCGCGGACGGCGCAATCCTGCCGGCGTGATAATAATATCGGCAAAGGATTCGCTCGACGACAAGGTGAAGGGTCTTGGCATCGGGGCCGACGATTACCTTTCCAAGCCGTTCCATCTGGCCGAGCTTGGCATGCGCGTCTATGCCGTGATACGCCGCAGGGAGTTTGCTTCGAGCAACGTGTTGTCGAGCAACGGCGTTGACATAAACCTGCGCGACAAGTCTGTTACGGTGTGCGGCAGGCCGGTGGCGCTCACCCGTTCGGAGTTTGAACTGCTGCTTTTCTTCATCAGCAACAAGGGGCGCGTGGTGTCGAAGGGCGCACTGGCCGAGCACCTTAGCGGCGAGATGGCCGACATGATGGACAACCACGACTTTGTTTACACGCACATAAAGAACCTGAAGGTCAAGCTCGCCGCCGCAGGATGCGCCAACTGCGTGAGGAATGTGTACGGAATGGGCTACAAGTGGGTTGAACTTTAACATATAGAGGGTATGGAATTACGCAATACAAGCCTGCTGCGCACCACGCTGGCGAGGTTTGCCGTATGTACGGCTTTGCTGCTGCTTGTCGCCGCTCCGTTGTTTTACTGGCTTACGAAGAGCTTTTACGCCGAGGACATGATTGACATAATAGAGTCTGTCGAGGCAGGACAGCCGTTGCCTAAGCTCGACCTTGAGCAGGACTTCATGGCCGGAATGATGCTTCAGTACTTCCTTTTCGCCGTCATAACAGGCTCTGCCGTGGTGCTTACTGCACGCATTGTGTCGAAGCGTATATGGCGTCCGTTCTACGACATGCTGGCCGCCGTCGATTCGTTCAGGATTGAGAGCGGAGTCTGTCCGCCGTTGCCCGACAGCCGCATAAGGGAGTTTGCCGAGCTGAAAGATGCGCTCGGCCGCCTTATGGAGGGAAGTGCCAGCAGTTACAAGGTGCAAAAGGAGTTCTCGGAAAACGCCTCGCACGAGCTTCAGACGCCGCTTGCGGTCATGCGCGGAAAGCTCGACCTGCTGTCACAGTTGCCTGAAATCACCGGGCGGCAGGCGGCCATGATACAGGAGCTTTACCAGATAAGCGGCCGCATGTCGCGGCTTAACCGTAATCTGTTGCTGCTCGCCAAGATGGACAACAGCCAGTTTGACAGCACTGAAGAGGTTGACGCCGTTGAGGTGGTGCGCGGCCTGCTGCCTTATCTTGAGAGTCTTGTAGGAGGGCTTAAGTTCACCGCCGACCTGCGCGTTGACACGTTGCCGCTGCGTGCCAACCGCTCGCTGATGGAGAGCATGGCGGCCAACCTTGTTGTCAACGCCGTGCGCCATAACCGCGAGGGAGGCGAAGTGGTGGTGAGGCTGTGTGCCGGCAGCTTTTCAGTGGAGAACACATCTTGCAGCGGAGAGCTTGACGCCGGGCGCATTTTCGAACGCTTCTACCGTCCGTCCGACAACCCGAAAGGCAACGGCCTGGGTCTGGCGATAGTCAAGGCCGTATGCGATTATCACGGCTGGGGCGTGGAATACGCTTACAGCGAAGGACGGCACAGGTTTACGGTGAAGTTCGCCTGACATGCAGCCTGAAACCAGCCGTCAGACGGCCTTTGGCAAAGGGCTTTGCAAAAGGCCGTCTTTTAGCGTGCGAAAGGTGGCCTTTCAGGCTGTAAAAGGTGGCCTTTTGGAAGCCGAAAGGCCACCTTTTGAAATACAGCGGTTATTTTGGCACTGTGTCGGTAAAAATGTTTAACTTTGCACCCCGATAAATAAAGGCAAACTATTTTATGACAAACAATCGGCCATTGACGGCACATCTGTGCCTGTTTTTCGCTTGTGCATTCTGGGGATTGATGGCTCCTCTCGGCAAGGATGCAATGACTCACGGGTTTAGCGGCTTGGAGATGGTTACGTTCCGCGTTGTGGGCGGCGCCGTGTTGTTCTGGCTTACGTCGCTGTTTACCAAGAAGGAGCATGTGCCACGGCGCGACCTGCTCATGTTCATAGGCGCGGGGGTGCTCGGACTTGTCACCAACCAGTGCTGTTACACCATCGGACTAAGCATCACTTCGCCCGTTAACGCCAGCATAGAAACCACGTCAATGCCTATTTTCGCAATGCTGTTGGCATTCTTCATACTGAAAGAACCCATCACGGCGATGAAGGCCGGAGGCGTAGCCATTGGCTGCGTGGGCGCGGTAATACTAATTGTTACGAGCGCTACGGCGCAAAGCTCGAAGGTGGGCGACCTGCGCGGCGACCTTCTCTGCCTTGGTGCGCAGTTCTCGTTCGCGCTCTACCTGTCGCTATTCAGCAAGCTTGTACGCAAGTATTCGGTAATAACGGTAAACAAGTGGATGTTCACTTACGCAACGGTTCTCATCCTTCCGTTCACTTTCAACGACGTTGCGGGCATCAACTACGCCGCCATACCCGTGCGCACATGGCTCGAAACAGGCTTCGTCGTGCTCTTCGGCACATACATAAGCTACATTCTCATGATGGTAGGCCAGCACACTTTGCGCCCCACAGTTGTGAGCATATACAACTATGTGCAGCCGGTTGTGTCGGTAACGGTCAGCGTGCTCACCGGCATCGGCGTGTTCAAGCCGTCACAGGGGGCGGCCGTCATACTCGTGTGCCTCGGCGTATGGCTTGTCACCAAGTCGAAGTCAAGAAGGGATATTGAAGTAAGCGGAAAGTGAAAAACTAAAGGCGGAAAATCCATTGCCCGTCAATTGTAAGGCCACAAGCCATTACCGGGCAATGGATTTTCCGCCTTTAGTTTTCCGCTTTCCGCTTACATTTATGTGGATTTTTCACCTTTCGTTTTCCATTTTTCACTTGGCCTTCAGTCCTTTGACGGCCTCTGCCGCCGTGATGCGGCGTCCGCCGTTGTCAAGGTCAATCAGGATGTAGCGGTCGTTGCCCATTCCGAGTTCTTTCATGTACGACAGTTGGCGCAGTCCGTGGCGCGTTTCAATGCGTTCAACTATGTCGTGGTGCTCGGCTTCGGTCATCGCGTAAATCAGGTCTATGCATGCCTGGTCGAGCGCGAGGATGTCGGTTGACGAAAGGATGCCCACGTCCGGCGTTACTACCGGTGCGGCGTTGACACCCTCGCAGTCGCATGACACTGACATGTTACGCATCACGTTGACGTATGTGACGTGCTTGCCGAAGTGGTCGATGACCGACTTTGTAGACTCGGTCATGCGCTCCATGAACTCCTCCTTGCCAATGTCCCACTGGTTGTCCTGCCCCGGTGTGGTGTGTATCCACGCCTTGCCGATGCGTCCGTCGGCACAGCCTATGCCAATGTTCTTGTTGCTTCCGCCGAAGCCTCCCTGCGTATGGCCCTTGAAGTGGGTCAGTACGACGAGCGAATTGTAATCTTTCAGGTGGCTGCCTACCGACATCTTCGTGAACCACTTGCCGCCAATGACGGGCAGGGTGGTGGTGTCTTCCTCGTCGATTATGTCCACGGGACAGAACGTCCAGCCGTTGACCTTCAGCGTCTCGCGGTGCTGTGCGGTGGTGTAACGGTCGCCGGTGTAGTAGGTGTTGGTCTCTATGATGCTGGCTTCGGGCAGGTCTTTCTGCATCAGGGCCTTCACCCAGGCCGACGGAATGATGTTGGGGCCGTGCTGTTCGCCCGTGTGCAGCTTCACGCCTGTACGCCCGTTGATGTTCGCGCTGACCTGTTCGTAAGCCTTGATAAGCCCTTCCGGGCTTAGGTTGCGCGTGAAGTAAACGATTGACTCGTTGCCGGTGCGCTCGCCGTAAGGCACGTATTTGTTGCCGTCCTTGCCGGGAGCGGGAGCCTGCTGCTCAAGTCCTGACTTGTTTTCCTGAGCCATTCCGCAGCCCGGCATGATGCCGCAGCCGAGGAAGGTCATCAACATTGGTTTTACAAAACTACTGATTTTCATGCCTGTATTGTTTTTAGTTTATGTCCGTGTGTGCGTCAGCCGGTCGTTCAGGCGTGGCTTTTTTGTGTGGGTACATACTCCCACGTTGCAAAAATATATAATTTTTTCAATATCCGATGTAAACTTTTCAAGGCAGAAACAACCAATATTACAGATATTGTCCGCCCCTTGCTGCGATGCCGTCAGGCTTTGGCGCGGACGCGTTTTGCCGTGTATAGCCCATGGTTTTGGATGCGGTCTGTAACCTGTTGATAGTCAGCATGTTTGCGAAAGGCCGTGTTTTGCGCTGCAAAAGGTGCCCTTTTGGCTTGCATTTCATGACCTTTTACAGTGTAAAAGGCGGCCTTTCGGGTTCATCCGCATTTTTGTTGGATGAGAAAAGGAATATAAAATCGTACAAAATTAACGTCAAATGAGGCACTCGGTAATCGTCATTCCGCGCTCCGACGCGGAATCCAGTGTATGCAGCCAACGTCATTTCACGCTTTTAATGTTTTCTGGATTCCGCGTCGGAGCGCGGAATGACGATTACCGAGTGCCTCACTTGAAAACGATTATTTACTGAAAATAGAATAAAAACCATCCAACAGATTTGCGGATGAACCGCCTTTCGCATCGGTGTTGGTTGCGTGCCTGCCCGTAGCAGGCGTCTGGCAGTGCCTCGGACAGGCCGTGCAGGGGAGTGGAAACGGCGGCGCAAAATACCGTAACAATGGTTGTTTATACCGTAAAACGTTTACATTTGTTACGGTAGAGAATGTATATCTTTGCAACGTGAAACAGTTTGCACGGGCTTTAGTCAAATTGCAACATTCCGAACGAAATATAATTAAGGTATGAAAATTAGGACAACAATTGCATCCGCAATGCTCGCTGTGGCGGCAATGGCGGTTGCGCAAACATCAAATCAGACGAAAATGACAGACGAAAAACTTGAACTGACGCAGGAATGGGACAAGACGTTCCCTAAAAGCGACAAGGTGAACCACACGAAAGTGACGTTTCACAACCGTTATGGCGTGACGCTTGCCGCCGACCTTTACACTCCGAAAAACGCTACGGGCAGGCTTGCCGCCATTGCCGTGAGCGGCCCCTTCGGCGCAGTGAAGGAGCAGGCCTCCGGCCTTTACGCGCAGACACTGGCCGAAATGGGCTTCATCACGTTGGCCTTCGACCCCTCGTTTACGGGTGAAAGCGGCGGCACGCCGCGCTATGTGGCATCGCCCGACATCAACACCGAGGACTTTTCGGCTGCGGTCGATTACCTTTCGACGCGCGATGATGTCGACCCCGAGCGCATAGGTATTCTCGGTATATGCGGCTTCGGCGGCTTTGCCATCAACGCGGCGGCCAACGACACCCGTATAAAAGCTACCGTTGCGTCTACCATGTATGACATCAGCCGCTGCACGGCCAACGGCTATTTCGACGCCAACGACAATGCCGACGCGCGCTACGAGATGCGCCGCCAGCTCAACGCGCAGCGCACCGAGGACTACCGTAACGGTTCTTACGCACGCGCCGGAGGCGTGGTTGACCCTCTGCCCGACGACGCTCCGCAGTTTGTAAAGGACTATTACGCGTATTACAAGACCAAGCGCGGATACCACAAACGTTCGCTGAACTCGAATGACGGATGGAACAAAACGTCGTCGCTGCCGTTCATCAACATGCCCATACTTGCCTACAGCGACGAGATACGCAGTGCGGTCATGGTGGTACACGGCGAGAAGGCGCACTCAAGATACATGGGCGAGGACGCATTCAAGAAACTTAAAGGCGACAACAAGAAACTCCTCATCGTGCCCGGCGCAAGCCATACCGACTTTTATGACAACCTGGAGAAGATACCGTTTGACGAAATCGGGCAGTTCTACAAAGAGTATCTGAAATAAGGAAGGAGCATGGTTATGAAGTACGCGTCAAGGTTTTTGCTCGCCATATTCCTGATGTTCGCGGCCGGAAGCCTTGCCGCCTGCTCGGAAGACGACCCTGTGCAGGACGGCATTGAAGGCAACGGCGGAGGCTCCGGCAGCGGAAACGGGGGCGAAAGCAATGGAGATGAAGGCGGAAATGACGGAGACAACGAGGACGAAAGCATGAATAGGAACATCATGATAACCGTAAACGGCACGGCGTTTGCCGCCACTCTGGCAGACAACGCAGCGGCGGAGGCTTTCGCGGCAATGCTGCCGCTGACGCTTGAGATGGACGAACTGAACGGCAACGAGAAGTATCATTACCTTGACAGCAGCCTGCCCACAAGCTCGTACAGCCCCGGAACAATCAATGCAGGCGACATTATGCTGTACGGCTCGTCGTGCGTGGTACTGTTCTACGACACCTTTTCCACCGGCTACAGCTATACTCGCATCGGCAAAATAGACAATCCTGACGGGCTTGCCGCCGCCGTTGGCAGCGGCAGCGCAAGCGTAACGTTCGAGGCGAGGTGACCTGAAGTTTTGGTAAAAACAGCAAAAAGGCCGTGTACCCACAATGGATGCACGGCTTTTTTGTGTATTGTGGAAATGTGTCCCGGTTGTATTGTCTTGCCGTATGGTGTGGAGGCATGCCGCCGCAGACAATGAGAACCTTTGCCGCTGTTACCGCTTTGTTATTTTTCTGGCGGTTTTCAGGCAGGCGCGTCTGTCGCGTTCGGTCAGTCCGGCGTGGTTCTTTGTCCCTCCCTTCTCAACGGTCGCAACAATCCTGAAGCCGCTCCACTTCAGGATTTCGCGCAAAGCGTTCACTGCGCCGCGGCTTTGCCTGAATAATTTGTTGAAAGGCCAGGGGGTAGAGCATGTGGCAATTATTGCCGCACGTTTGCCTTTGTGCAGAGGTTTGGGCATGCCGCGGCGGCTCTCGCCCATCATTCCGTAGACTATGCGGTCGAAAACCACTTTCAGTTCGCCCGGAATGTTGCCCCAATAACACGGCGAACCGACTACTATTGCGTCGGCATTGTCAATCATTTCAAGGACTTTTTGCGCGTCGTCTTCGGGCAATGCACATTTCAGCGTGCTGCGGCATGACATGCAGCCGGTGCACGGCTTCACGTTAAGGTCAGCCACGCGCACTACATTGACCTCGGCTCCTCCGGCTTCTGCGGCGTCCTTAACAATGTCCAACATGCCAGAAACATGGCCTCTACGCCTTGGGCTTGCGTTCAAAATCAATATCTTCATGATTTCTCATGCTTGTTGTCCGGGTTTCCCGGATAACAGTTTTACCATTATGTTTGCGGCATTGTCGGGTGCGTTTTCTTTTCCAAGGCGCTTCTTTACTTCGGCGTAGCCGTCGAGCATGCCCGTGCGTGCCGGTTCGCCGGGCAGCAGACGGCCGAGTTCGCCGGCGATGTTCTCGACTGAAAACGTGTCGGCCACGAGTTCCGTGACAACATTTTTGTCGGCTATCAGGTTGACAAGTGAGATGTAACGGACCTTAATTAGGTGTTTGCGAAGGAACGCGATGACCTTCGGGATGGGTGTCTCGTAGCACACAACCTGCGGCACACCGAACAGCGCTGTCTCCAAAGTTGCCGTGCCGCTTGTTACGAGTGCGGCGCATGAATGTGCGAGCAGGGGGTATGTCTGGTTGTAGACAATGCTCACGTCATGCCCCGAAATGAACTTGGAATAATACTCATGCGGTATTGATGGTGCTCCGGCAACCACCAACTGGTACTTGTCGGCGTAGCGTGAGGCGGCTTTGAGCATGGCTGGAAGATTGTCCTTGATTTCCTGTCGGCGGCTGCCTGCCAACAATGCGATGACCGGCTTGTCCGCCTGTAGTGAGTTCTTACGGCAAAAATCCTCAAAAGTCTCGGTGTAAGATGCCTTGAACTCCGTCACTTCATCAGCCGTCGGGTTGCCCACATAGTGTATGGGGAAGTGGTGTTTGCCCTCGTAAAACTGCACCTCGAACGGCAGGATGGAGAACATCTCGCTGATGTCGCGCTTGATGTTCTTTATCCTGTACTCCTTCCACGCCCATATTTTGGGCGAAATGTAATAATAAACCGGGATAGAGGTGTTTGCGTGCAGGAACTTGGCTATGTCGAGGTTGAAGCCGGGATAGTCAACAAGTATCACGACGTCGGGTTTCCACTCAACGATGTCCTGCTTGCAAAGGGCCATGTTCTTGAATATTGTCCGCAGGTGCAACAGGACGGGGACAAATCCCATATATGCAAGTTCACGGTAATGCTTGACGCGCGTTCCGCCCGCTTCCGACATCAGGTCGCCTCCGAAAAAGCGGAAATCGGCCTTGCTGTCAACCTTGCGCAGCGAACGCATAAGGCGCGAAGCATGCAGGTCGCCACTGGCTTCGCCTACTATAATGTAATACTTCATCGCTTAAGATTATAATTCATGGTTCACAATTGGCCGCTTCATAAATTATGATTGGCAGTCCGTCGCCTGTTGGCTGTTTGTCATACGCAAAGAGAAAAAGCTGCCGACAATATCCAACCGATTATGAATTATGAATTGTGAACTGAAAGTCAGCGTTTAGCTAATTATGAATTGCCCGATTGTGGATTATGCATTGAGATAATGTTCTCAATCCTTTCAATCATTTCGTAAGCCGTAACGTCAATCGTGGTAGGCGTTATCGCAACGTATCCGTGGCGCAATGCCCAATTGTCAGTATCGTCTGCTTCAGGTTCGTTGTTGGTGTATTCCCCTACAAGCCAGAAGTAGTCATAGCCTCGTGGATGATGTGCGCGAACGACCTCGTTGCCCCAAGTTCCGTTTGCCATTCGGCAGACTTTTACTCCTTTGAAATCCTTTTGCAGGGGAAAGTTCACGTTAAGGCATACGCCTTTAGGCAGCCCGTCGTGTAAAACACCTGATACAATGGCTTTTACGTATTTTCTTAATGGTTCAAAATCGGCGTTGTCATCATGGTCGCAAAGTGAGAATGCCACTGACGAAATGCCTTTCATACACCCTTCGCGCACAACTCCCATTGTTCCTGAATAGTGGGAGTTGACCGAAGCGTTGTCGCCGTGGTTTATTCCGCCAATCACCATGTCAGGCTTGCGCCCGTTGCAAAGCTCGCTGAGGGCAAGTTTAACGCAGTCCACAGGCGTGCCGTTGCACGACCACATCTGCATGCCGTCACGTTCGCGGCGCAGTTTCAGGCGCAGCGGTGTGGTGGCTGAGAATGCAGTTGAGAAACCTGAACGTGCCGATTCGGGTGCGCATACAAGGATGTCGCCCAAATCAGAAACCATGTCTATAAGTGAATTGATACCCTTGGCGTGATAGCCGTCATCATTGGAAATAAGTATTAACGGTCTCATCGTATTCTTTAAAAATCTTTTTCTTTCGCCTACAAAAGTACGAAAAAAGGTTTAAATCAATTATTTCTCGCATAAAATATGTACTTTTGCAAAATAATTTTAGCACAGGCAAGCACACAAGTAACAAGCGGGCGGGCGACAAGACAAATCTACTCAGTTAATCCGTATCATGTTACTTGTCGACTTAAACAAAGTGAAAATGGGAAAAATTATCGCATTAGCAAACCAAAAGGGCGGAGTGGGTAAAACCACTACGACAATCAACTTGGCGGCTTCGCTCGCCACATTAGAAAAAAAGGTTCTGGTAATCGATGCCGACCCGCAGGCCAACGCTTCAAGCGGCCTTGGGGTCAACACGAAAGACATTGACTGTACTTTATATGAATGCATTATCGACGGGGCGGACGTGCGTGATGCCGTGTACACCACTGACATTGACGGCCTTGACATCATTCCGAGTCACATTGACCTTGTGGGTGCTGAAATCGAAATGCTTAACATTGAACACCGCGAGCAGGTGATTAAAAACCTGCTTGCACCAATACGGGACGATTATGATTACATACTGATTGACTGTTCTCCGTCGCTCGGACTAATCACGGTCAATGCCTTGACGGCGGCCAATTCGGTGATAATCCCTGTGCAGTGCGAATATTTCGCCCTCGAGGGTATCAGCAAGCTGCTGAACACTATAAAAATAATTAAGAGCAAGCTGAACCCTGACCTGGAAATAGAAGGTTTCTTGTTGACGATGTATGACAGCCGTCTGAAACTGGCCAACCAGATATATGACGAAGTGAAGCGCCACTTCCAGGAACTTGTGTTCAAAACAGTAATACAGCGTAATGTGAAACTTAGCGAATCGCCCAGCCACGGCCTGCCCGTAATCCTTTATGACGCGGATTCAACCGGCAGTAAGAATCATCTTGCATTGGCAAAGGAAATAATAAACAAAAATTAGGGTTGTGCGGTTGTTATGGGGTGTTGAAATGGGGATAAGACCCAAGCTCTGAATATGACAACCTGAACCGTATGGCCGCAAACCGTAAACCACACATATACAATGGCAGTAAAGAAAAGATACGGCAACGCATTGGGACGCGGACTTGACGCGCTTATATCAACTGACGACGTGCGTCCGCAGGGCAGTTCTACAATAAATGAAATTCCACTGACTCAGATAGAAGCCAATCCCAACCAGCCGCGCCGGGAATTTGACCCTGTGGCTTTGCAGGAACTTGCCAACAGCATACGCGAAATAGGCATAATACAGCCGATAACGTTGCGGCAGGTTGATGAAAACAGATTCCAGATAATAGCAGGAGAACGCCGTTGGAGGGCATCGCAGATAGCAGGCCTGACGGCCATTCCCGCATACATACGCACCATCAAGGACGAAAACGTCATGGAGATGGCGCTTGTCGAGAATATCCAGCGCGAAGACCTTAATGCCATAGAGATAGCCCTTGCTTACGAGCATCTGCTTTCAAGTACGGGTATGACCCAGGAAAAGGTGTCGGAGCGTGTTGGCAAGAGCCGCACGGCCATAGCCAACTATTTGCGTCTGCTCAAACTGCCGGCGCAAGTGCAGATGGCCTTGCAAAACAAGGAGATAGACATGGGGCATGCACGTGCGTTGTTGGCTATAGACAGTCCGTCACTGCAAGTAAAGCTGTTCAAGGAAATACAGAAAAACGGCTATTCTGTGCGCAAGGTGGAAGAGATGGTGCAGAAGCTTAAAAACGGGGAAGACATTGTAAGCGGAAAGAAGAAAATCGCCTCAAGGCAGCAGGTGCCCGAAGAGTTTTCCGCCTTGAAGCAGCGCATGTCCGACTTTTTCAGTACGCCTGTGCAAATGACGGTTTCTGCAAACGGCAAGGGCAAGATAAGCATTCCTTTCGCCAATAGGGAGGAACTGGAACGTATAATGAGTCTTTTCGACACACAGAACGAACAGCAATAAGGTTGTGAATACCCAGAGCAGATTGTCTAAATACATATTGATGAGGACATTGGCCGTTTGTGTCGTGCTGTCTGTTCTTTTGCCGTGCAAGGCGGCGGAAGTTGACTCTTTGGTATTACATAATGCTAAAGACTCCATTGCCGTGGCAGAACAAGAGTCTTTTGTGGCGATGGACGATTCTGTAGCGAAGATAATTTCAGCTGTCGATTCAGCCAATTTGAACAGTACGAAAGACTCTTTGTCGAAAAGACCGAAGGTGAAACGCGATTGGAGTACTTGGCGGCCAAGTGCCAAGCGTGCCATGTGGCTTGCAATCGTGATACCCGGTGCGGGGCAGATATACAACCGCAAGTACTGGAAGCTTCCCATCGTGTACGGCGGATTTCTGGGATGTCTGTATGCGATAAGGTGGAACAACCAGATGTACCATGACTATTCACAGGCATACATGGACATCATGGACAATGACCCGAATACGCAGAGCTATAACGAGTTCTTGCATTTGGGCAACACGATAACTTCTGAAAATACGGAGCTTTACCAAGACTTGTTCAGGCGGCGCAAGGATTTTTACAGGCGGTACCGCGACCTTAGCATATTCATATTGGTAGGAGTCTACGCCTTGTCTGTCATTGATGCGTATGTTGATGCTTCGTTGTCAGAATTCGACATATCGAAAGACCTCAGCCTTAGGATACAGCCGGTGATAATAAACAACGGCTTGTCAACAAATCCGCTGAAGGCGTCGTCCATAGGCTTGCAATGCTTTGTGACATTTTGAGATTGCTAAAAAGATATTCCTTAAACAGATAAATGTTTACACAATATAGAACAATGAGAAAAAAGACGTTAGCTATCATTGCCGCCATGTTTTTCGGATGCAACTGCGTGATGCAGGCGCAAACCGGAAACGAGGAAATTACTGTTATTGATGACGACGGGAAGGAGGAAGTCATCGATGTGCCGGAAGCTATGAACTATGAAGTTGACAGCCTCCTGAACCTATACTATTCGAAAACCTATCTGCAGCCTGACAACGACTGCAACTACCGTGACGAGAACAAGACTTATCCTAAAGAAGTTTATATTGACAGGCTGAGCCGCCTTCCCAATGTCATGGAGATGCCTTACAACGATATTGTGCAGCAATTCATCGACAGATATACAGGCCGCCTGCGCCATTCGGTGAGTTATATGCTGGGAGCGTCAAATTTCTACACCCCGATATTTGAAGAGGCTCTTGAGGCTTATGGCCTGCCGCTCGAACTTAAATATTTGCCGGTAATCGAGTCTGCCCTCAATCCTATGGCTACGTCACACGCCGGGGCTGCCGGGTTGTGGCAGTTCATGGTTGCTACGGGTAAGCAATACGGGCTTGAGGTCAATTCTTTGGTTGACGAGCGTCGCGACCCAATCAAGTCGTCATTCGCAGCGGCGAGATACTTGAAAGACCTTTATAATATATTCGGTGACTGGAGCCTTGTCATTGCGGCGTATAACTGCGGGCCGGAAAACATCAAGAAGGCGATGTACCGTGCAGGGGGTGAGGCCGATTATTGGAAAATATATCCTTATCTGCCGCGCGAGACAAGAGGATACGTGCCGGCTTTTATTGCCGCCAACTATGTTATGAACTATTATTGCGAGCACAATATTTGCCCGATGCGCACACAGCTGCCTGCAAATACTGACACGATTGTTGTGAACAGGGACGTGCATCTGAAGCAGATTGCCGAGGTTTGCGGCATCGAGCTGGACGAGCTGCGCACTCTTAATCCGCAATACCGCCGTGATATTGTCAACGGCAGCAGCAAACCGTCAATAATAAGGATGCCTACAACGGCCACCAACACTTTCATTGCTAATGAAGACTCAATATACAAATTTAATTCCGACGCTTTCTTTACAAGGCGTTCTTTGGTTGAAGTCGACAATTCCACAAGTTCGAGCAGCGTGCGCAAGAGTTCGACAAAGCGGAGAAGCTCGTCAAGCCGGAGAAGGCGGTCAAGGGTGAAAAGGGTCACCATAAGGCAGGGTGACACCTTGTCGGAAATAGCCGAGAGAAACCATACAACGGTGAAGAAGCTGCGCCAGCTCAACGGCATACGTGGCAACAATATACGTGCCGGGAAGAAAATCAGGGTGAGGTAATCTTCTGCACCGTAAGTCAATACACCTTATTTATATAATATCCAAGAAGCACACAGCAATGGAAGAGCAGAACAGCATAGACAAGGCTAAGGCCGAGGCGGAAGACAAACTGGTGAACGACGCGTTCCAGCATTTGCTTGACAGCTATCTTGCCACACGCCACCGCAAGAAGGTAGACCTGATAACAAAGGCGTTCAATTTCGCGAAACAGGCCCACAAGGGAGTGCGCCGCCTGTCTGGCGAGCCTTACATAATGCACCCGATAGCCGTAGCGCAGATAGCATGTTCGGAGATGGGGCTTGGCTCGACGAGCATCAGCGCCGCCTTGTTGCATGACGTGGTGGAAGATACCGACTATACCGTAGAGGACATTGAAAACATCTTCGGGCATAAGATTGCGCAGATTGTTGACGGCCTTACGAAGATTTCTGGCGGAATATTCGGCGAGCAGGCGTCGGCGCAGGCCGAGAACTTCAAGAAGCTGCTGCTTACCATGAGCGATGACATAAGGGTCATCCTCATAAAAATATGCGACAGGCTGCACAACATGCGTACCCTTGCCAGCCAGCCGGCGAACAAGCAGTACAAGATAGCCGGCGAAACGCTTTATATTTATGCGCCTTTGGCGAACCGCCTCGGGCTGAACAAGATAAAGACTGAACTTGAAAACCTTAGTTTCAAGTTCGAGCATCCTGAAGAATACAAGCTGATAGAAGACCAGCTTGCCGACACGCAGGCTTCGCGCGAGAGCCTGTTTGCCGACTTCACCGCGCCTATACGCGAGGCGTTGGACAAGATGGGGATTGAATATCAGATAAAGGCGCGTGTGAAAAGTCCTTATTCCATTTGGAACAAGATGCAGAACAAGCACGTCACCTTCGACCAGATATACGACATCCTTGCCGTGCGCATAATCTTCAAGCCGAAAAAACGGGAGGAAGAGGTCAACGAATGCTTCAACATCTACGTGGCGATAAGCCAGATATACAAGGCGCATCCCGACCGCCTGCGCGACTGGGTTAACCATCCGAAGGCCAACGGCTACCAGTCCCTGCACGTGACGCTTATGAGCAAGCAGGGGCGGTGGATAGAGGTGCAAATCCGTTCCGACCGCATGGACGAGGTGGCCGAGCAGGGATTTGCCGCCCATTGGAAATACAAGGAGGGCGAGGAGATTGCCGAGGACGACGGCGAGCTTAACAACTGGCTGCGTACAATCAAGGAAATACTTGACGACCCGCAGCCTGACGCTATGGACTTTCTCGACGCCATCAAGCTAAATCTTTTCGCGTCGGAAATATTCGTGTTCACCCCGAAGGGGGAAATCAAGACCATGCCGGCCGGATGCACCGCCCTTGACTTTGCTTTCCAAATCCATACTTTCCTCGGCAGCCACTGCATCGGGGCGAAGGTGAACCATAAGCTTGTGCCGTTGAGCCACAAGTTGCAGAGCGGCGACCAGGTGGAAATCCTCACATCAAACTCGCAACATGTGCAGCCTTCGTGGATAAACTTCGCTTCTACGGCCAAGGCGAAAGCGAAAATACAGGCCATCCTTAGGCGCGACGCTAAGGAAATACAGAAAAAAGGCGAGGAGGTGCTGGCCGAATTCCTCAAGAAACACTCGCTTGAGCCTAACTCATCGATAATAGACAAGCTCTGCGACTACCACGACGTGCAGAAGCCCGAAACGCTTTTCAAGGCTCTCGGCGACAAGACCATCATACTCGGCGACAAGGACATCGACGAAATAACGGGCAGGAAGAAAAAACAGAACATCGCAGGCAACCTGCGCAAGTTCGTGCCTTTCGTTGGTAAAAAGAAGAAAGAGCCGGTAAACAAGAAGCCCGACTATTTCATAGTGAAGGACGGCTTCAACCGCAAGAAGCCAATCTACATCACTGACGAGAATATTCACCAGTTCGTATTTCCGCAGTGCTGCCACCCCATACCCGGCGACGACGCCCTCGGCTTCATCGACGGCAAGAACCGCATCGAGATACACAAGCGCTCGTGCCCGGTGGCTACAAAGCTGAAGTCGAGCTACGGCAACCGCATTCTTGACGCCAAGTGGGACATGCACAAGCAGCTGTTCTTCGACGCTATGATTGAGGTTAAAGGCACTGACCGCATAGGAATACTCAACGAAGTGACACAGGTAATATCCGAAGAGCTTAACGTCAACATACACAAAATAACCATCTCATGTGAGGAAGGCATCTTCGACGGCTCGCTCGACCTGCGCATACACGACCGTGACGACGTGCGCACGATAATCGACAAGCTGAAAAAGATTGACGGACTGCAGGAAGTCACACAGGTGGTTTGATGTTACTGTAGTCACTGTTCCTTACTCTTACAAAAATCACTGAAAATCAACGCATTGCCCATAGGCCGCCTTTTACAGCCTGAAAGATGGCCTTTCGGGCTGTGAAAAGCCGCGTTTTGCAATGCAAGATGCGGCATGCCGGAAAACATCCGCCATCGTCATACATTCATTAGGCTAACGTAAAATACTAAAATCAATCAGGAAAATGAAAAAGTTTTTTATCTCCCTCCTGGCTTTTGTCTGCTCATTGGCTGCCAATGCAGCCAGCAAATACGACAACCCGGACACTCTCTTTGTCGCCCGTGACGGTACGGGGCAGTTCCGCACGGTGGGCGAAGCCGTAGAGGTTTGCCGCGCCTTCATGGAATACCACAAGGTAATATACGTGAAGAACGGTGTCTACAAAGAGAAAATCATAATCCCGTCGTGGCTGACCAACATCGAGATTTGCGGCGAAAGCGCGGACAAAACAATCATAACATACGACGACCACGCCAACATACGTCTGCCCGAAACGGGCAAGCCCATGGGCACGTTCCGCACATATACGGTGAAAGTGGAGGGCAGCGACATAACATTCAAGAACATAACAATTGAGAACAATGCCGCCAAGCTGGGTCAGGCCGTAGCCGTACACACCGAGGGCGACCGCCTGACGTTCACAGGCTGCCGCCTGCTTGGCAACCAGGACACCGTCTACACAGGCGTTGGCGGAACGCGCGTCTATTTCAACAATTGCTACATAGAGGGCACGACCGACTTCATCTTCGGTCCGTCAACGGCTTGGTTTGAGGACTGCACCATACACAGCAAGGCCAACTCATACGTCACAGCAGCGTCAACTCCGCAGGACGTGGCTTTCGGCTACGTCTTCAACCGTTGCAGTCTGACCGCCGCTCCCGGTGTAGACAAAGTATATCTCGGCCGTCCGTGGCGTCCATACGCTTACACCCTGTTTATGAACTGCGACCTTGGTGCCCATATAGTGCCTGCCGGATGGCACAACTGGAAGAACCCGAAGAACGAACAGACCGCCCGTTACTTGGAGTATAACAACACGGGTGCCGGCGCGAAAACCGCAGAAAGGGTAGGGTGGAGCAAGCAACTCACCAAGAAGGAAGCCGCCCAAGTGACCGTTGAAAACGTATTTAATGGCTGGGAGGTTAATAAGTAAACGAGTTGACAAGTGACAAGAAACGAGCAGACGAGATACAAGTTGACAAGTGACGAGCAGACGAGGAACAAGGAATGAGTGAAATATTATCACTTTTCTAATCGTCACTCATATCTTGTCTACTTGTCCCTCGTCCGCTTGTTCCTCGTCTGTTCGTCACTTGTCAACTTGTATCTCGTCTGCTCGTTTCTTGTCAACTCGTCAACTAAAAAATGGTAGAACAAATTGAAATAACACTGAAGTCGCACCGACGTGGCTTCCACCTCGTAACCGATGAAATAGTAAGTCAGCTTCCGCCCCTGCCGGGCAAAGGGCTGCTCAACCTCTTCGTGAAGCACACCAGCTGCGGACTCACCATCAATGAGAACGCCGACCCTGATGTGCGCACCGACATGGAGAGCATCTTCAACCGCGTTGTGCCCGAACGCCAGCCGTATTACACCCACACCCTCGAAGGCGATGATGACATGCCGGCACACGCCAAGTCGACCCTCTCGGGTGTAAGTCTCAACATTCCAATAACCAATCACCGCCTCAACCTCGGCACGTGGCAAGGCATCTATCTCTGTGAGTACCGCAACTATGGCGGCGCGCGTCGGATAGTCGCCACAATAATAGGTGAATAATCAATCTCCAGCCGTCTCCGTTCGATTTTTTTGTGACATGTCATAAAAACGAGTGTAGACGGCTAATGAAGAAAAAACGGTTATGTGTTAAAAATAAAGTCTTCATTCAAATGACTTTATGAATGCTCCCATATTGTTTGTGTCGATACTCCCTGTGTATTATATTAACCCGTTGGCAGAGTTAAGCATGTGCTAATTTAAGTCCGCCAACGGGTATGTGAAAGATAGAATGCAAAAGCATGTCCATTGCGGTAGATATGGCAACATGTAGCTTTTTTATAGTAAAAGGTCGTAAAATGCCTTCCAAGATGCCATCTTTTACACTGTAAAAGATGGCATCTTGGAAGATGATATACGGTGAAATGATTTTTGAAAAGTACCGTCACACTGTCACTGCGTGTGCTAACTTGCTGAAGGTGAGTGCGTTGCGGTGTGACAGTTGCGGTGGTTTTACTGTCACGTTGTTGTCACAATTTTGGTTAATCGGGGCTTTTGTGTGGGGTGGAGTGTGACATTGTGTGACAGAGAACAGAATTTACTGTCACGGGATAAGTCGCTGATGGACAGTTGGTTAAGTGCCGCGGTGACAGTGTGACAAAGAAAGTTGAAAAAAGATATGTGGTATTTGATGTATCAACAAGATGCTGACTGAATGGGGCCATGCGGCTGCCGGTGGGGCGTTATGTCAGGTAGTCGAGATGTTTTTTCATCTCTTTCAGTTCGTCGCGCACGCGGATAAGGCTTTCCATGAGCCGTGCGTTGTTGTCAACATCCTGCTTGTTTTCGCGCAGCATCTTGCGTGCGGCGGCCAGTTTGAAGCCACGCACCTTTACGAGGTTGTACACAGCCTTTACATTTTCAATGTCGGCGTCGGTGTATTGGCGCACGTTGTTGCCGGTCGTCTTTGGCTTCAGCAGAGGTATTTCCTTCTCCCAGAAGCGCAGCGTGCATTCCGGAACGCCTATCATTTCGGCTACTTCCTTTATCGAGTAATATAGCTTCAGGTTCTTTTCCGTGTTCAGTGCCATAGTTGTTTGCTTATTTCAGTCCGTTCTTGTGTAGCAGCGCGTCAATTTCTTTTGCGGTGATATTGCTGCGTTCCGCCTTGTCGTAGATGTATAGCAGGTTGACTTCGGTCTCGTCAACGGCCACTATTACCGTGAATGTGATGACCCTTGCTCCGCCACTCTTGCCTTTGCCTTTCGCCGTGATGCGCATACGGATTTTTCGCAGACCACCACCGAGGTCTGTTCCGAGTTGCGGATTGGCGCGAAGTTCGGCCAATAAAGATTGTAAGTCGGACTTAAATGAATGGTAACGCTTGCTTAGTCGTTTTACTTCTTTTTCAAAGCTGTCGTCCAATATAAAACTATAGTTCATTTATCAGCTCCTCCAAAGTTTTCGCTTTTCTGCCAGTACGTTTCCTCTCCATCATTTCTTTCAGCCCACGGTCGATGCCTGCAAGGATTTCCTCCTTGCTTATTGTCTCTTCGCTTTCCGCCTTAAGGTCTTCTATCAGCTTTTCCGACAGCCATTTTTTGTTGCTCTTTGGCAGCGACTGCAAGTACAGCCAAAGGTTCTCCATTGCAGCAGATGTTCTCATGTCTTTTCCCTCCTCAATATCAAATGCTATAGCGCAAAGGTACGATATTTTATCCGATAAATCAAGAAAACGGGCAGATAACCAGTCATTATCTTTGAGCCTAATCTGTTTTCTGTTATTTTTGTATTGGTAATACTGTAATGTAAAAGCGGTTATTCATGGCAATCAAGGTGAAGATACGTCTGTTAGTTGCCCACTTCATAAATGCTGTTGCCAAGTGTCTGATATTCAACGACTTTGCAAAAGGCCGTCTTTTAGCTTGTAAAAGACGGCCTTTTGGCGTGTAAAACGTGGCCTTTTGGAATGCGAAAGGCCACGTTTTGGAAAACGGGTGACGGCTTCCCTCCCTTTCACCTTCTTGCTTTCTCACCTTTTCAAGCCTTTTCCCCTTGCAGCGTCAGCATCCTTGCGAAGTAGCCGCCGCGTGCTTTCAGTTCGCCGGGAGTGCCCTGTTCGATGATTTTTCCATTGCCAAGCACCAGTATTTTGTCGGCGTTGGCTATGGTGCGCATGCGGTGTGCGATGATGAGTACGGTCTTGTTCTTCACTAATTCGGATATGCCTGCCTGAATAAGCGTCTCGTTCTCAACGTCGAGCGATGCCGTGGCTTCGTCGAGGAGCACCACCGGCGCGTCCTTCAACAGTGCGCGTGCTATCGATATCCGTTGCCGTTCGCCGCCCGAAAGGGTCTGTCCGTTCTCGCCGATAACGGTCTGGTAGCCGTCGGGCAGCTTGCTTGCGAACTCGTCGCAGCATGCAAGGCGCGCCACGCGGAGCACTTCCTCGTCGGTGGCGTCTCGTCGTCCTATGCGTATGTTGTCAATCACGGAAGCGTTGAACAGCACCACGTCCTGGAACACTACCGAGAAGTTGCGCAGCAGTGCCTCCGGGTCTATGGTTGAAATGTCAACCCCGCCCAGCGTGATGCGCCCCGAGTTTACGTCCCAGAAGCGTGCGGCCAGTTTGGCGGCGGTGCTCTTTCCTCCGCCCGACGGGCCTATTAAGGCCGTTATCTCACCTTGCCGTGCGGTGAATGAAACATCGTTCAGCACCTTTTTATTAAGAGTTGACGAGTGACGAGCAGACGAGTCAACAAGGGGAATGGCATTGTCCGCATGTTTGTTGGCGGCAGTCGCTTGTCTGTTTGTTCCTCGTTCCTTGTCTGCTTTGTCTGTGTCATAAGCAAAATCCACGTGCTCGAAGCGTATGTCATAATTGCCGTTTATCCTTACATCCGAGCCTTCCTGCACCGGCATACGTTCCATCTCGTTCATACGGTTGATGCGTATTTTGAGGTAAGACAGCGCCGCTATGTTGTTAAGCACTTCGTTTATCGGGCTGTAAACGCGCGAACCTATGACGAGGAACACAAGGAACGTGAACACGTCAACTGTCCCGGCGGCCACTAATCCGGCACCAGCTATGACTACAGTGGCCAGCCCCAACTTCAATATGCTTTGCGAACCGTTAACCAACACGCCCAACATAAGTTCGCCGCGCGTCATCACACGCTCGTAATAGTCCACCGCCAGGTCGAGCTTCGCTGTGTAGCGGCTCTCCTGTCCGTATGACTTTATCTCCTGAATGGTGTCAAGCCCTTCCTGTATCACTTCAGTAACGGCGCGCTTGTTCTTGTAGTTCACCGTGTTGCTGCGGCGCATTCTCCTGTTTGAAAGCAGCAGAATACCCATAGCCACGGGCACAACCCAGAACAGCGCGGCGGCCAGCTGCCAGCAGTAGAAGGCCATGCCGACGGCTATCAGCGCAATGCTGGCGAGCGAGGCGAACAGCTGCGGCACGCTGTGTGAGAACGTATGTTCAAGGTCTGTGCAGTCGTCCATGATGGTGGCGGTGAGGTCTGACAGGTTCTTCTCGCCGAAAAAGGCCAGCGGCAGGCGGCGAAGCTTCTCGGCAAGGCTGATGCGTCGGTTGGCGCTTTCGTCGTAGACGCTTGTGTATGTGCTGCGGTACTGGAACACGCCGACGACATACATCACTGCCATGAACGCCAAGGCGAGAAGCGCGTAGTAGGCGAGTCCGTGGCCTGTTGACGGCGTTCCGCCGAGCAACGGGCGCAGTGTGTCGTCCAAGAATACGAACACAAACACCGCCGGAAGCATCAGCACGATGTCGAAAACGGTAGTCCACGCCACGCCGCGGCAGAAGTCCCTCGCTCCTTTCTCCGACAAGGCGAAGCGCCGTCGGAGAAAGGAGAAAGCCCCTCCCGACCTTTCTCGTAGGAAGGAGGATGTTTCTTTTGCAGTATAAGCACTGCTGTTAGCTGTCTGTGATGTCGTTTCCTGTGCCCTTTCCGCAGTGGAAGTTGAGGCTTGTTTGCCGTCTTTGGCAGGCTGTCGGTGCTTTTCTATCGTCCAGTTCACCGCCCGGCAATACTCGTTCCACCTATTATAATATATCCCTTTCATGCCGAGCAGAGTGTCGTGCGTGCCCCGTTCGGCAATGCGTCCGTTGTCTATGACAAGTATCTCGTCGGCATCGGCCACGCTGGTGAGGCGGTGTGCTATGGTTATCACCGTCTTGCCGCGCGTCAGCTCGCGCAGTGCGGCCTGCATAAGGTGCTCGTTCTCCGGGTCGGCAAAGGCCGTGGCTTCGTCTAAGACGATTACCGGCGCATTCTTCAAGAACGCCCTTGCCAAGGCGATGCGCTGTCGTTCGCCGCCCGACAGGTATGTGCCTTCTGTTCCTATTACGGTGTCAAGGCCGTCGGGCAGGCGGTCGATGATTTCACGGCACTGCGCCATGTCAACGGCGCGGTTCACCTCTTCCATCGTAGCTTCCGGCCGGCCGTAGACAATGTTTTCAAGAATTGTGGTCTTGATTAGCTGTGGGTTCTGGAATACGAACGACACAGTGCGCATCAGTTCTTTGTGGCTGATGTCGCGGACGTCAACCCCTCCTATTCTCACCGAGCCGCCGTCAACGTCGTAAAAGCGCGGAACAAGGCGCGCAATAGTGGTCTTTCCGCTGCCCGAAGCACCTACAAGAGCCACCCTCTTGCCCTGTTGTACTGTAAATGTAACGTTTTTCAGCACGTCGGTATCAGTGCCGGGATAGGCGAATGTCACGTTGCTGAACGTTATGCCGTATGTTGCCGGCTGTACAGGTTCTGCCGTTTCCTTCAGGGTAGGGTAGGCGGTAAGGCTGTCAAGGCGGCGTACTGCCTCGTCGGCCTGTGCGAAAGCCTGGCCTATGTACATGCTCTTCATCACGCATTCAGAGAACACCGGCGTTACGAGCACGAACAAAATAAGGTTTACTAATACCGTGCCGACGCCCTCACCCATGCCCGTAAGGATTACCGCCACAGGCACAAGGAAGTAGGCGAAGCTGTTGATGATGACCGTGTAGAGCGTCATCGGTCGTTCCCAAAGGCGCGTGTAGCGCGTCGCGGTGTGGTTGTATTGCATTATGGTGCGGTAGAAGTTCTTGAACGAATACACCGTCTGTTGGAACACCTTGACAACGGGTATGCCGCGGACATACTCCACCGCTTCGGTGTTCATCTGTTCGAGAAGGTTCATGTACTGGCGCATGAACTCGCGTCCGCGCGTGTTCATGGTGTATGCCATGATGCCCATCGCCGTGAAAACGGGCACGAGGCAGGCCAGCCCCAACCGCCAGTCGAAGGCCGCAATCAGCACGACGGCCAGCAGCGGCACGAGCGCCGTGCCTGCCATGTCGGGCAGTTGGTGGGCCAGGAAAGAGTGGGTTATGCTGGCGTTGTCGTCTATTATCTTGCGGATACGGCCTGTCGTGTTGCTGTCGAAGAAGCCCAGCGGCATGCCGACGATGCGCCGCATGGCGCTCTTGCGGATGTTGCTCTCAACGCGGAATGCCGCTAAGTGCGAGCACATCAGCGCACCGAAATACAGCACTACGCCGCCTACCGCCGTTCCGGCAGCCCACCACGCATAGCTTATAACCTGCGTCTGCGCCCCGATGTCGCCGCCGCTTAACAGTTCTCTCACTATCAGCCAGATGAACACGAACGGCGCGAGACCGGCCAGTCCGCCAAGTGCTGACAACACAATCGCCACCGGCAGCAGCGCCTTGCGCCGCCCCATGTAGCCTTGAAGTTTGCTTAATGTTTTCATTCTCTATCGTTTTTTTAAGTTAATATGGTTGCTTGTTCATTTTATAGATGCCTCATCGGTGTGCGGCATGACGGTTACCGGGTGCCTCGATTGTGGCTAAATGAGAACAGGCTCGCAGCTCTTTGGAAGCAGGTTGCCAAGCTCCCTCCCTTCGGGAGGGTTGGGGTGGGTTGCTTTTCAATTGATAACGGAGAATTGAAAATGGATAATTATGATTACTTTTAAGGTTGTCTGTCAGCAAAGCAAATCATAATTGTCAATTCTCCATTTTCCACTCTCAATTTAAAAGACGGCAAATTAGAGTGTAAAAGGCCGTCTTTTACCTTCCAAAAGGCCACCTTTTGCAGGCCAAAAGACGGTCTTTTGCAACGCGCTGGTTTTCAGATGGTTACGCAGCCGGTCAGAAACCGCTGTGCAGACGGCCTGAAACGGTGCGTTGATGGCGCTCCTGTTGACCTGTTGACCGGCGCCTGCGGTAAAAGCGAACATATCGGGATATCATTCAAAAAAAGGAGAGAGCTTATATTTTCATAAGCTCTCTCCATCCTGAAACCTCTATCGTCATATATTCGCCGACCACACGCGGCACGTCGGCCGGCCCTATGTCGTGCGTTATTATCTCCTCGAACAGGCTGAATATCCATGCCGAATGCACCTGTATGGAGAAGTCTGAAATGTCCGTTTGCAGCTGGGGGTGCCGCCGTTTCATCTCCTCCAAGTACACCTTTACTGTTTCCGTGGCGTGCCGTGTGAAGTCGGCCTTGTAACCGGCGAGCGACGAGCCGCGCGCTTTCAGCAGCAGTATGGCGAGCAGGCGGCGGTGGCGGTTGATGTAGTCGGTGTATTCGCGCACAAGAAAATCAAAGTAGCTGTCGCTGCACATGTTGAGTATGTCGTGCCCGGCGCGGCCGTGATGCTCGTCGAGCATGCGCTCAAGACCGCGTGTGGCAGGCGCAACCACGCTGCTGAACAGCTCGTCCTTGCTCCTGAAATAGTTGTAGATGTTGCTCAACCCCACGCCCGACCGTGCCGCTACGGCACGCATCGACACGCCGAGGTAGCCTTTCTCGAAGAACAGCTCCTCGGCTGCGCGCAGTAAGTCTTGCCTTATGTAGTCCTTTGGTGTCTGCATTCCGTACAGCGTTATGACATCTGCAAAAGTACGGAAACGCGCCGTTACGGACAATACCCAATAGTTGTGATTTTGTCAGGGGCGGCAGTATGCCCCCGGATGCGGCAGGAAGCATTTTACAGGGTATTGTAAACTATTTTGTTCTTATTCTTGAAAAAGCACAAAAAAGGCATTCCGTTTTTATTCCAAACATGTGCCGGACGTGTATTTTTGCAGTCGAACAAAATCTAAAAACGTGAGACTATGAAAAGAATTACATTACCAAGAGCGCTCATGCTGATGGCATTCCTTGTTGTGTCATTGGGCATTACCGCGCAGCACGCGGCCAAGCGTGCGCCTCAAGGCAGTCCTATGAGAACCATGAAGCAGGCTGCTGAGTTGTTTGAACAGCAGAGGAGAAACTGCAAGGACATAATAACGGCAAAGAAACAGGCCGAAATGAAGGCCACGCAGAAGGCCGAAGAGACAGGTGACTGGGAGACGCTGATTAACGAGGATTTCTCGTTAATGACCGCCGGAACAGAGGATGTGCCCGACGGGACGATGATGCCGGGCGAGACGTTCGGTCTCCTTCCCGACGAGCTTTTCCACACTCCGGATTGGTACGGAATAGGTGTCTACCAGGCAGGAGGCAACGTTGCGCTCAATTATCCGGGCTTCGGCGGCGTGCTCAACAGTCCTCTGATGAACATGGAAGGAAGCATACGCATCAAGATGCGCGTGAAGTCGATAGACAAGACACGCCTCTTCTTCGTTCAGCTGGCCGCCGGAGGCTATGATTTTCCTTTCGACCCGACCGGCACAGGGCAGATGAACATGTACCAGTTTACGCCTGAAGAAGGATGGCAGGACATAGAACTGAACATCATCAACCCCTACACGGGCGACGACTGCTTCTTGCAAATCGACGCCGGAACGTATAACAACGGCGGACTTGTCATCGACTACATCACCGTGGAGCGTGACAAGGACTATATTGCAACGCCCACCGACCTCAGCGCGACAGCATTCAAGGAAGACGGATTTACCGCAAGCTGGGCAAACCCTACGGAGCCGAAAGCTATCTCGTGACCTTGTATGAGAAGAAAATTGTTGGAACAGACAACTTCACAAGTGAAGAAACGTTTGAGAACGCCTCTGTTGAAGGCGGTACAGTTACCGGCCTGTCACAAGGATGGACGGCAAGCGTAAGCGGAACGGCCGACGGACAATATTTCACCGATACAGATACGCCTGACGGCAACAAAGCCCTGCTCTTTGCAAGCGACAATGACGTGCTTGAGTTTGACGCCGACGGAAGCGAAATCCTCGGGCTTACATTGACAATGAAGACCCTCGCAAGCAGTGAAAACTCAGACGTTACGGTCTACTTTGAACTCTTCGACGGAACAGGTTGGCATACCTATTCAACCGGGCTTGGCTTCATTCCTACCGACGAATGGCTTGTTATGGACCTGACAAAGGTTCTCGATGGCTTTACACCCGGTATGTACACGAAGTTCAGGTTGAGATTCAGCGGTATAGGCTACGCCCTTGGGAATGGCTTGTCAGACATTTCCGAGGTCATCGCCGCCGACGTGGTGTCGTGTACAACGTCGCCGCTCACCGAGACAACTGTGTATGCAGAAGACATGCCTGCCGACAATACGAGAATGACTTTCACCGAGCTTGACATGAACAACGTCTACTCTTTCACCGTGAAAAGCACAAGGGCCGACGGCAAGACGTCAGAAGCCAGCGAACTGTTCTACGCTTACGGCGTGGCCGCTCCGCAGGTAAAGGAGGCTACCGACATAGACAAGCGCGGAGCATACACCGCCAACTGGGCACCGGCAACCAACGCTACGGCATACAGACTGTACAACTACGAGGTGTACACGGTGCCTGAAGACGCCGAGGCGTACACTGTTTTCGAGGAGAACTTCAACAAGTCAACCGAAGGAACGCTGCAAAGCCCAATATATCTTGAGAACTACGACCATACATACCTTGACGACTACACCGACAACAAGGGATGGTCAAGCTACGGCACGATGGTATGCAACGGCATGGTAGGCTGCATGGAGAACTATTACGGAACACTTGACATCATCTCGCCTGAACTCAGCGTAGGCCACGGCGACGGCACATTCGAAGTCACAGTGGAGTTCACCACGCTTACAGACGGCACCACCCTGATAGTGCAGAACGGCAACCTTGACTATCAAAGCATAACGGCAGAGACAGCCGGAGCGCACACCGCCACGCTGAAATTCGCCAACGGGACGAACCAGACACAGCTTATGTTCTATACATTGGAGGGCACTGTGTTCCTGCTCGACCGCGTAACGGTTAAACAGGACGTAAAAGCCGGCGACGAAATCTTCTCACTGCAGGGCTTGTATGACGTGACCGATGGCGGAACTTCGGCACGCGTAAGCGGCCTCCAGGCAAAGTCGGGCTACAAGTTTGGCTACAACGTAATGTCAATATATGACCGCTACGGCACCCTCTACACGTCAGACCGCTCTGAAACGCAGTATGTTGACCTCGTAACGTCAGGCATCGACAACGTGGAAACAGGCGATGAAGAGGCGCAGCAGCCGTCAGCTGTCTACGACTTGTAGGGACGCAGGGTGAGCGACACCTCCGCACGGGGCGTGTACATCATCAAGCAAGGTAATAAAGCACATAAAGTAATAAGAGGACAAGGCAGGTAACAGCTTCTATGCTTGGGGCAGACGGGCGGCAGAGGCCGTCACGTCTGCCCTTGACATTTAATCAATCATTAACAGAAAAACCATGAAACGTACATATACAATGTTGCTCGGAGCGTTGTGCTGGCTGTCAACGGGAATGGCGGCGCAGGCCGCAGACTATGGCGCACGCTACGATTTCACCAACGGCATACCGGCCGACTTCACCCTGATTGACGCCGACGGCAACACGCCTTCGGCCGACATAGCCCCTTACGGCTTCAGTGTTGGCACGCCGTGGGTGGCCTATTACGTGGAAAGCGAGCAGAACCATGTGGCCGCAAGCACGTCGTGGTATGCCCAAAGCGGCACTTCTGACGACTGGATGATACTGCCGGCGGTGAGTGTGGAGACTGCCGACGCCGTTGTGGCATGGCGCGCACGGGCCACCGACGCCAACTTCAGTGACGGCTATGCGGTGTATATAAGCGAGGGCGGAGACGCCATCGAGGACTTTGACAAGGCTCATCCGCTGTTCACAACAGCGGCGGAAAGCGCCGAATGGACTTACCACAGCATAAGCCTTGACGGCTATGTGGGCAAGACGGTGCGCATAGCCTTCGTCAACAACAGCACCGACTGCAGCCTGTTATACATCGACGACGTATTCGTAGGCACGCCGCAGCCGGCCCGTGTCATCTCCGGCATGAGGCCGATAGTGAAGCCGACTGACGAGATAATAGTGCAAGGCACGGTGACTACAGACATGGCCGAGCCTGTAAAAGGTTTTACCGTGGGCTACGAATGGGACGGCAAGACCGGACAGGTTGAGTTCAACGACACGGAACTCGTGCCCGGCGAGAGCGTACCGTTCAGCATAAGCACAGGCAGCTACATAGAAGAAGGCGGCTCGGCGACATTCACTATATGGGCGGAAGCCGGCGGCAGGCGCAGCCAGACGGAAGCGACAGTCACGTCGCGCGTGAACAAGGTCGTGGCCGAAGAGCTTACAGGCTCGTGGTGCGGATGGTGCGTGCGCGGCATTGTCGCGCTTGAAGAGACGAAGAAGGCACACCCCGGGCAGTTCATCGCCATAGCTGTGCACGGCAATGACTTCCTTGAAAGCCCCGAATATACCGATTACATAGCTGGCTTGATAGGAAGCTCGGGGTATCCAAATTCAGTCGTCAACCGCGACAGGAATACCGCCGGCGACCCTGAATACATACCAGTGCGCTTCGAGCAGAAGGCCAGTGCGCCGATTGAGGGCTATGTAACGCTGGAGACGGGCGGTGAGGACGGCCTGTATGAAGCCACGGCCAAGGTGGCTCTTAACAGCAACGGACTGGACGGACGCTACCGCATGGCCTACGCCATAGTTGAGAACGACGTCTATGAGGAGGGCAACTCCAACTACGTACAGCATAACAGCTATGCCGGAGGCGCGAACGGCGAGATGGGCGGATATGAGGACTTGCCCGAATACGTGCCCGATTTCCACTTTCAGGACGTGGCGCGCGGCACCATCGGCGACCCTTCGGGCATAGAAGGCAGCCTGCCTTTGCGCATGGACGCAGGCCGGGAATATGTGACAACTGAAAGCTTCACGCTGCCCGAGACGGTTCTGAACGTTGACAATGTGTATATCGTGGCAATGCTCATAGACACACGCAGTAGCGGAATTGTGAATGCCGATATGGCGAAACTGACGGCCGACGACCCTGCGGGAATAGCCGGACCCGGCGTCAATACGGAGCCTGAGCGCGTAGAGATATACACCGTTGACGGGCGGCGCGTGGCGGAAGGCAGTCTGGTTCCGGGCATATACATAAGGCGGACGGTGAGCGGCGGCAAGGCCACGACTGAGAAATTCATAGCAAAATGACGCAAAACTAAGCTGTGGCTGCCATAAATTAAACAAGCGGAAAGCGGTGTGCTGGCATTGGCTGCACACCGCTTTCAATCTGTAAGCACACCGTTTGCGCCGCCTTTGCACGCCGAACGGAAAACGCCTTGTAACAAAGGGGGTTGCAAAAGGTGGCTTTCCGCCGTGTAAAAGGTGGCGTTTTGAGTTGTAAAAGGTGACCTTTTGCATTGTCAAAGGCCGTCTTTTGTCTTGCGTTTGACGGCCTTTTTATCTTTTCATGCGCGCCTTTCAATCCGTAACTGTGTAACTGCTTGGCTGTCAAATGCCTGCTGCCTGTTCCAGTGTTGTTGCGCCGGTATATGCTTGCAATATTCAAGCATGCGCCGGGCGGCTGACTCCGAACTTCTGTAAATATATGGCATGCAGCACCGGCAAGACTAACGTAAAACGGTAAAAATGTTCGTTTTACGCAAAAAAACATTAATTTTGCAGTGTACATAATGGCTGCAAACGATATGTCATCAACTAAGAAAATAATCATTCTTTTGGCCGTGGTGCTTGCGGCCACGTTCTTTTACGCATACGGAAAGGCTGATTACGACAACATTGTCAACGAATACAAAGGGACGTCGGCAAGCGAGCTGAAAAGGAAAGGCGACCGGTTCTTGAAGGAAGGGCTTGCCGACAGCGCACTGACATTCTATACCCTGACGGTCAACAAGTACCGCAGCGGCATGAATGGGAAAGACATTGAGCTGTGTTCGGGCGCGCTCAACAATGCCGGTTACATTTACATGCTCGACTACTACAACTATCCGCAGGCCTACATCTGCCTGCTCAAGGCTCTTGACTTGGCCGAAGAGGCCGGCTGCAAGGGCGTTGAAGCGTGCGCCTACCTCAACATCGGCAACATATATGCGATTTATGACGACTGCGAGGCTGCCCTGAAATACTACAAGAAGTCGTTTTACGCAGCCATAGAGGCCAAGGATTACAAGAACCTTCTTACCGTATTCGCCAACATGGTGGTGACGGCCATGCAGGAAAACCGCGTCGGCGACGTGGCGGAGGAGAACGCCGTGTTCAGCCGTCTGGACATTCCGCAGATGCCGATGCTGACCTACGCGCGCGAGATAAGCCGTGCAGCAGGAGCCATGACGGCAGGAGACGCAACCTATGCGATAAGCTGCCTGCGCAAGGCTATTGCGTCGGTGGACACCGACCTTACGCCTGAACGCTTTAAACTGATAACCCAGCTGCTCGTAGCAATCATACTTGACGGGCAGGGACACACGCGCCAGGCCATATCGGAACTTGTCGATGCCGAAGGCAAATCAGGCAAGGAAGCCTTGGACATACAGGAACAGGCAGCGCGCCTGATAGTCGGGATGTACAGGAAGATACACCGGGCTGACTCCGTGATGATATGGCAGGAACGGCAGCTGGCGCTGAAAGATTCCATCTTCAGCAACCAGCAGTACAGCCGCATACGCGACCTTGACACGTCGTTTGAAATCAGCAAGATAGACACAAGGCTGAAACAAAGCGAAAGCAGGCGGCGCACAACGGCGGTGGCACTGGCCGTAACGGTGGGCTTCACGGCCGTAGTGCTGGTGCTCGCGGTGCTGATTTTACAGAAGAACAGGCGCCTCAACCGGCAGAACCACGACCTTTACCGGCGCAATACGGAAGTGATGAGGCTCAACGAGAACGAGAGCCGCATGAGGACAGCATACGAACGGCGCATAGCCGAATGTGAAGACAAGCTGGCGCAGCTCGCGCAAAAGGAGGAGGAAACACAGCCGCAGCGCAAGCAGCACACAAGCGGCATGGACGAGGAGACCGGGCAAAGGCTGCTGGAAAAAATCGGAAGGGTTACCAATGACATATCGGAAATATCTAAAAATGAATTCTCCATTGACCGGCTTGCCAAGCTGGTAGGCTCGAATTCGCACTATGTGTCGAAGGTAATCAACGATTATTACGGCAAGAACTTTGCGACTCTGCTGGGCGAAGCACGTGTGGCCCATGCCTGTAAGATGCTGTGCGACATGGGCACTTACGGCAACATGACCATTGAGACCATAGCGCAGGAACTGGGCTTCAAGTCGCGTAGCAACTTCGTAACAGTGTTCAAGAAAATCACCGGGCTTACTCCGTCGGAGTATAGGAAAATCAACCGGGAGGTGGAAGGCTTCAAGGCTTAGGCCATACGTAGGCCGGTGTTTTTCCAATTGACTGTCTTTCATATTCCAAAAGGCCGTCTTTTGCACGCTGATATGCCATCTTTTGCCGCATAAAAGACGGCCTTTTGCAACACGCTGGTTGACAGGTTGTTACGTGGCCTGCCGAAATCCGCAGAGCAGGAGTCCTGAAACGACACGCAGGGACAGCCATTATAGAAGAATACTTCTTTTACTGAGCGCAACAGTCCGTACATTATGTTAGTCCTTTTATATGGGCTGTGATTGTTTTTAAGCATGGCTCTTGTGCAGCCTTAAGCAGTAAATACATGCAGATTATGCTGCAAATATTTGGCCGTTAGACATATATTTACGATATTTGCGTTACGAACTTTACGTAACACAAACATCGTAACGACATGGCAAACAACAAGGGAATGGCTCCGGTCAATCCGTTTCTGACATACGGATATGCTGGACCGGAATACTTTTGCGACCGCGAACAAGAGACCGCCGACCTGCTGTCGGCTCTGCGCAACGGGCGCAACGTAACGCTTACCGCGCCAAGGCGCATGGGAAAAACCGGGTTGATAAAAAACGCTTTTTACCATGTCGGCCGGGAGAAAGACGGGACGGCGTGCATATATCTCGACATTTTCCCGACACGTAACCTGTATGAGTTCACACAAATGTTCGGCAAAGCCGTAGTAGAGGGACTTCAAAGTACTGGTGGTTTGGCGTTGTCAAAAATAACGTCGATGCTCACACATTGCCGTCCCACACTGTCAATAGACCCCTTGACGGGTGCGCCGGGTCTTTCGCTCAACATTGTCCCGTCGCATGAGGAGCAGACTTTGGGTGAGATATTTGCTTATATTGCCGCCTCGGGGCGCAAGTGTTATATATCCATCGACGAGTTCCAGCAAATCACACAGTACCCGGAACAGCAGACGGAAGCGTTGTTACGCTCGTATATACAGTTTTCAAATAATGCAAGATTTATCTTTTCCGGCAGCAGCCGGCATCTTGTCAGCGAGATGTTCTTGTCTGCCAAACGTCCGTTTTATCAGAGCACCCAGCTAATGGAGCTGCGACCGATAGCGCGAGATGCTTATTACAGGTTTGCCGAAGGCTTTTTCAGCAAACGCGGAGGGCATATTTCGGAAGAGGCTTTTGATGCCGTATATCTACAGTTTGAGGGGCAGACATGGTACTTGCAGGCTGTACTCAACCGCATGTATGAACGTTTTTACGATGTTGACTCTGTTGAACTTGTGGAAAGGACAATATCCGCACTCGTGGTGGAGAACACCCCGGCTTATCAGACTTTGATGTCGTTGCTTCCCGACAGGCAAGTAGAGATAATGAAAGCCATTGCGGCAGAAGGGGCGGTTGCCGCCCCGACAAACGGCGATTTCATACGCCGCTACAACCTGAAGGCGGCAAGCAGCGTAAGCAGTGCGCTTAAATCTCTGGTTGAAAAAGAACTTGTGTACAAGACGGAACGCGGCTATGTGGTTTACGACAGGCTCATGTCGCTGTGGCTGAAGAGCCTTTAGCGCAGCCAAGTCATTTTGCGTTGAGCCTCACTCCGATGCCGAGCATCAGGTTGTTGGGGTCTTTGAACTTGTTGAGTTCATACCCGATGTGCAGGAAGAAGTTGCGTGTGATGTCGGCTTTCAGTGCGAGTATCTGGTAGAAAGAGTCGGTGTCGCTGCCCTTGTAGATGATGTTGCGGCCCACTCCAGCGTTGATTGAGAAGATGGGCATCACAAACTCGACCCTTGCCGAGAGACCTACCGATATGCGTTCGCTGAACGGCTGGCGGTAAAACTTTACGTCTTCGTCAATCGAGCCGTCGCCTGCCACGTGGCCGGCGAGGTTCGCGCTCTCGTCATATTGCATGTCAAGGGACAGTCCGGCGCGCAGGTTCTTGTTGAAATTGTACAGCGGCGTGAAGTTAAGGCCTGCCACGGCGAACTTTCCCGGAGCCATGCCCGGAGTGCCGTCAGGCGGATATACCGCCCTTTTCCGCATCGCCCAGTATGCCACAATGTCGTAACTCACATGCCGCTTGAACGGCTCTTGCGCTGTGGCGGACGGCGTACTGTAGTCCAACTCGTTGGCTTTGTCACCCCCGAAAGAGCGCGTAACGCCTATTGTCGCGCCGACGGTGTTCGCTCCGGCGTTGGGGTATTCGGTGTTGCCGTTAGAGTAGTGGGAGGCCGTTACGCCAGCCCTTAGGCTCGTGTTAGGAGCAATGCGCCAGTCGAGCAGCAGCCCGACGCTCATGTAAGCGTTGACGGTTGAGCCGATGGCGGTGTTGTACGGGTTGGTGTCTTCATTGTATTTCTTCCATCCGAACGAAGCTCCGAAGTTCCATTCATAGTCCAACGACAGCCTGCGCGACAGCGAGGCGATGCGTGAAGTCTGGAATATGTATAGGGCGATAGGGCTTCCGACTTCGCGCTGGTTGAAGAAAGTGTTGTAGCTTATGCCCACTCCCTGCACGGCGTGCGGATAGAGACGGCCGAGGCGTGTGCCGCGTCCGAACTTGAAGCCGTACTTCACATGCGCTGCGAACGTTGAGCTTATGGCTTTTCCGGCGGCGTTGTCACCCTTGAAAAAATAGTGCGTGGGGAATACGTATCCGGGCCTTATGTCAAGTCCGACGTAGTGTGTCGGCCTGCGCGAGAGGCTGTCTGTTGTGCCGTGTTGTGCCCAGGCAGGGCAGGCGAGCATGGCCGCAATGGCGGCGAAGGCAATCTTCAGTTTATTCATCGCTGCTGTTTCCCATGTCATGTTTTGCCACTAAATATCCCTCCGGGCAGTTGCATACAAGCGTGCCGGAGTATATTCTGCGCCTGCCCGACCACGGACATGAGGCGTAGACCGTATAAGGCACGCTGTAAGTGCGTATTCCGTTGGCAATGGTTATTTCCTGCCAAGCCCCGGCTTCCACCTTTATGTCTATGCTGAAGTCGGTGTCGCGTCCGTAATCCATTGTCTGCCTGGCCACTCCGAACTCCACTTCAGTACCCTGCATGGCGGCTTCTCCGTCGGTTACGTCGGGTATTTCGATTTTCGGAAGGCTGTTGCCGAACACGCGGCGGTAGTTATGTTCAACCCAGTTGGCGTCAGAAGCGTAGAACGTCGCAATGCGTTTTGAGTAGCGGTAAGGGTACATCCTGACGCTGACGGGCTGCGAGCTGCCGCGGTTGTCCACAACTGTCGAGTAGGCTATTTCCACCTTCGGGTCTTCCGACCACGAGCTGAAACTGCCCCAGTCGTATGCAACGCTGTCCACAGTGTACTTCGGCGTGGGCATGAGCAGCGGTTCGAGCATGCGCGTCTCATACTCGTTGCCCACCTCTATGTACATTCTTACAGGCTCGTCGTACAGGTTTTCGCGCAGCGTCATGTCAAGTCTGCCGCCGCCCGTCTTCTCCAGATGGAAGTCGAGAAAGCGGTCGCCGTAGTCAAGCCGTCCGTTTCCGCCGGTGTGCCACGGCAGTTCCTGCGGCTCGCCGCCGAGCGTAGTGGCCGACATGTCCATGCCTCCGTACAGGCTGTAACACTTCAGCACTCCCCAGTTTGAAGCGTCGAAACGTACAGCCGCGCAGCTGTCTTCTTCAGACAAGAGCACCTGCGGCACTTCAGTCATGAAGTTGTCGATGAACACGTCGTCGTTGCATCCGGCTAACATTGCCGCCGCAAGCAGGCTGGCGCATGCACATTTAGCTTTTACCATACAGTCAGTCATTGTTGCGGAGCCAATCCGCATGTTATGGAAAGACATGCAAAGATAGTGTAAGCCGGGCAAAATGCAAAATAAAAGGTCGTGAAACGGACTTTTATTTTGCATTTCCGAAGCACGGCATACTTTTGTTCACGTGGGCACGCATCATACGTTGACTATACGGCAATATACCCTTTAGGGTGTAATTAGGGCAAATTTACATTATTTTATACCTTAAAGGGTATAATAAGAGAATATAAAACGTGATGCCGTCTACATCTGCCATCGTAATGAAAGGTTTGTCAGCAGAAAGCGGACGGAAAACTCTCAATATCAAGCCGTTGATTTCCCATTTTCCGAAAGGCCACCTTTTACGTTGCAAAAGGTGGCCTTTCAGCGTGTAAAAGGTGGCCTTTTGCAGGCTAAAAGACGGCCTTTTGGAAAGTGAATAATTATAAATGAAAAACGAATAATTATCCGATGGCAATACAGGTGCAGGCAGGAGGTTGGACGGCATACGGCAGGCGCCCCGGCAATAATTTCCGCTTTTTGCGGCAAACGTTCGTTTGTTAGGCGGAAAATTAGTAAGTTTGCATACATGAACAGCGATTTGACAAACATCACGGAGTGGTGTGAAAACATAATAATAGCCGACGCCGACCACATAGACAGGGTGGCGTTCGACCTTATTGTGAACTTCGAGCGCATGCTGATGCGCCGCATTCCGCAGGCCGACATGGCGCGGTGGATTGACTGCGTGGCCTTGGACGGCGGCGTGCGCGAGGGCGACAACCATACGCAGGTGGTGCTAATCCACGACAAGAAAAACGACCGCATGGAGAACTTCTTGCCGTCGGTATATGCCACAGAGCTTGACGGCAAGGCCTTCAGCGACAACCTCGGAGAGTTCACGATAAGCTCGCTCGCGGTGGAGAACATGGTAGGCAAGGACGACTTGATGTGCGAAGTGCTTGCCGAGGCGTGCCGCCGCAAGGAGGTGACGCGCATTATGGTTGTGCCGGGCGAGGGCGAGTCGTATGACGCAGTGCGCCACGAGCTGCGCCGCGCAGGCGACGACAAGCGCGTAACCGTGTTCGCCATGCAGCCCATGCCGGGCGGAAACTTCCGTCAGGAGATACTCGGCTACTCGCTGATGAGCGCACTCGGAATAAGAGCGGAGGAACTTAAATAAAGGTGAGAAGGTGAAAGGGTGAGAAGGTGAGGAAAGGTGAAAGGGTGAAAAATTGAAAAGGTGAAGAACGGCTTGGCGGTCAACGGCGCTTTGCCTGTTCGTCCCATTCCTCCCATAACTCCCAGCCCTCCCAGTCCTCCCAATCCCAAAAAAGAAAACAAACAACAAATAAAAATATTACAACAATGGGAAAAGTATTGATGATTGGCGCAGGTGGCGTTGCCACCGTAGCGGCGTTCAAGATTGCCAAGAACGCCGACGTGTTCACCGATTTCATGATAGCAAGCCGCAGGAAGGAGAAGTGCGACCAGATTGTGGACGCCATCCACAAGGCCGGACTGGACATGCCCATACGCACGGCGCAGGTTGACGCCGACGACGTGGAGCAGCTCAAGGCCCTGTTCAACGACTACAAACCCGAGCTGGTTGTCAACCTCGCGCTGCCTTATCAGGATTTGACTATCATGGAGGCGTGCCTTGCTTGCGGTTGCAACTATCTCGACACTGCCAACTATGAGCCTAAAGACGAGGCTCACTTCGAGTACTCGTGGCAGTGGGCTTACAAGGAACGCTTCGAGCAGGCAGGGCTTACGGCCATACTGGGCTGCGGCTTCGACCCGGGCGTGAGCGGCATATACACGGCTTACGCGGCAAAGCATCACTTCGACGAGATACAGTATCTTGACATAGTTGACTGCAACGCCGGCAACCACCACAAGGCTTTCGCCACCAACTTCAACCCCGAGATCAACATACGCGAGATAACCCAGAAGGGGCTTTACTACAAGGACGGGCAGTGGCTGGAGACCGAACCGCTTGAAGTTCATAAGCCGCTGACCTATCCGAACATCGGTCCGAGGGAGAGTTACCTCATGCACCACGAGGAGCTTGAGAGCCTTGTGAAGAACTATCCGACAATCAAGCAGGCGCGCTTCTGGATGACTTTCGGCCAGCAATACCTCACTTACCTTGACGTTATACAGAACATCGGCATGTCGCGCATTGACGAAATAGAGTATGAAGCGCCGCTGGCCGACGGTTCGGGAAAGACCGCACGGGTGAAGATTGTCCCCTTGCAGTTCCTCAAAGCCGTGCTGCCCAATCCCCAGGACCTCGGCGAGAATTACGACGGCGAGACCAGCATAGGCTGCCGCATACGTGGACTGAAGGACGGCAAGGAGCGCACCTATTATATATATAACAACTGTTCGCACCAGGAAGCGTACAAGGAGACGGGCATGCAGGGCGTAAGCTACACCACTGGTGTGCCCGCAATGATTGGCGCGATGATGTTCTTCAAAGGTCTGTGGCGCAAGCCGGGCGTTTGGAACGTCGAGGAATTCGACCCGGATCCGTTCATGGAGCAGCTCAACAAGCAGGGACTGCCTTGGCACGAAGTGTTCGACGGCGACCTGGAACTGTAAGGAAGATACAAGCAGACAAGGCACGAGCAGACAAGAAAACTTGCTCTTTTGTGCTTGGTTTGCAGATAAATACATATAATAGGGTAAGTAGGCGAAGGTGCAGTAAGGTCTGGTAAAATAGGCAAATGCCCTTGTCTGCTTGCCACTCGTAAACTCGTTAACTGAAAAAACAATGGCAAAAGAAAAAGACAATGCGGCAGAAGCAAGCGCGCAGGATGGCAAACTGAAAGCCCTTCAGGCCGCAATGGCCAAGATAGAAAAAGACTTTGGCAAGGGGTCTATCATGAAGCTGGGCGACGAGAATATCGAAGCTGTGGAGGTAATACCCACAGGAAGCATCGGCCTTAACGCCGCATTGGGCGTTGGCGGATATCCTCGCGGCAGGATAATAGAAATCTACGGCCCTGAGAGCAGCGGTAAGACGACGCTTGCCATACATGCAATCGCCGAGGCGCAGAAGGCCGGAGGCATTGCGGCTTTTATAGACGCGGAGCACGCCTTCGACCGTTTCTATGCGGCGAAGCTCGGCGTTGACATCGACAACCTGCTCATATCGCAGCCCGACAACGGCGAACAGGCTCTTGAGATAGCAGACCAGCTTATCCGTTCGTCGGCCATCGACATCCTTGTTGTTGACTCCGTGGCCGCCCTTACGCCTAAAAAGGAGATTGAAGGCGACATGGGCGACAACAACGTCGGCCTGCAAGCACGCCTCATGAGCCAGGCTTTGCGCAAGCTGACGTCTACCGTAAGCAAGACAAATACTACCTGCATATTCATCAACCAGTTGCGCGAGAAAATCGGAGTGATGTTCGGCAATCCGGAAACGACCACCGGCGGTAATGCGTTGAAGTTCTACGCGAGCGTCCGTTTGGACATTCGCAAGGTGACAAGCATCAAGGACGGCGACCAGATTGTTGGCAACCAGGTGCGCGTCAAGGTAGTAAAGAACAAGGTTGCGCCGCCTTTCCGCAAGGCAGAATTTGAGATAACGTTCGGCGAAGGCATATCAAAGGTTGGCGAACTCGTCGACCTCGGCGTTGAGTATGACATCATACAGAAGAGCGGCTCATGGTTCTCTTATCAGGGAAGCAAGCTCGCACAGGGCCGTGACGCCACCAAGACGCTGCTGAAGGACAACCCGGAATTGTGCGAAGAGATAGAGGCGCAAATCATGCAGGCCATCTCCGCCAAGGAACAATATTAAAAGGTAAAAAGGTGAAAAAGTAAAAAGGTAAAATAACTGCTTGTAATTCAACGGTTTTTACCTTTTTACTTTTTCACCTTTTTACCTTTTCACTCTTAAAATAATGCAGGTAACTACAGACATATTGCAGGCTTGGTTCACGCTGTTCAACCAAAAGTATTTCGGCGGAAGGCTGCCTGTTCCGGCATTGTCGGTGGGCAAGTCGCGCACGCGCCTTGGCTCGTTGACGTGGAAGTTGAGGCGAAGTATGTTTTCAAAGCAGCCTTGTGAATACGCCATACGCATCAGCAACTACTATGACGCGGACGAGATTACGTTCAAAAGTGTGCTCTTGCATGAGATGATTCATTTGTATGTGGTGGCAGGAAGGTTGAAAGATACGTCGCCGCATGGTGTCATCTTCCGTCGTGAAATGCGTAGGATAAATGCCGACGGATGGCAGGTAAGCGTGTCGGCGAAGGTTGTCGGCATGAAGGCGGCGGCTTCCGTGAAGGTCAAGAGGCGGCCGCGTATTGTGCTAGCAGTGGTTATGAACGACGGCAAGCGTCTGCTTTCGGTTGTAGGCAGGAACTATGTCAGGATGGTGGACAGTGCCGTAAGGCGTTCACCTGGCGTGAAGTCGCACGCATGGCATGTGTCGGCTGACGAGTATTTTGCCGCCTTTCCAACCGTGCGCACGCCGAAAGGACGTGTCGTTACGCCTGAGACATTTGACCGTTTGGCTGCTTCCATGCAGCCGTTGAGCCTTTAGCCGGTGTGTGTTTGCATAAAAATGAATGCCTCAAAGGCTTTCGCCCCTGAAGCATTCCGAGTTTGTGCGTTGGTTGATTTGTAGAAAGCCATGTTACCATTGGCTGTATTTCTTGTTGCTTAGTTTGTCGCTATACATCTTGAAGAAGTCGCATCCGAGTATTTCGGAAATTCTGAACAGCTCTTCGGTGCTGATTGTCTGTTTTTCAAAAATCTTGTAGACGTTGGTGCGGCTGCATTCCAGTTGCCCTGCAAACCAAACTACTGAATGTTTGCTTGTCTTCAGCCTGTTCTTTATTTCAGAGCCGATGTCGATTTTGCCTGTGTGCAACCTTGTCGGTTTACGTCCTTTCATCTTTGGTGGGTGGTAATGTCGTAATGCAAAGATAGTCGTTTACGGCAACAAATGCAAATGCCGGTTGTGGCGTAATGGAGCAGTGTGTACGGATGGGTGCTTGTTCGGTCGTATTTTGTGCTTGACCGGTTGAAAAAACAATGACGCTCTTTCGCCGGTTGTGGCGTGTCCGGGTAAAAAGAGATACGGGCAGACAGGAAATCCCGTCCGCCCGTACACATTATTAAAGTTATGGCGATTTTACAGGTTTGCAAGCTCCACAACCTTGTCGACTGCTGCCGAAAGGCCGTCTGTGTTCTTGCCTCCGGCAGTGGCGAAATGGGGCTGTCCGCCGCCTCCGCCTTGGATAAGCTTGGCCGCCTCACGCACCATCTGGCCTGCGTTCAGGTTATGGTCGGCCACGAGGTCGTCGCTAATCATCACGCTCAATGTTGGCCTTCCCTCGTAGACGCTGCCCACAACGCACAGCAGATGGCCGTCGGCTGCGGCACGGAGCTTGAACACAAGGTCTTTGGCCATGTCCTGTTTCATCGGCATTACGGCTGTTACAACCTTCACGCCGTTCACAATCCTTGCCTGCGCCAGCAGTTTTTCCTTGGTCTGTTCAACAGCTTCAGCCTGGAAATGCTCGATGCTTTTCTTCATCGAGTCATGTTCTTCTATGTACTTCTCGATAACACCTTTCAGGTCTTTGGCGTTGTTGAACAGCGCACGGATGGCCTTCATGGCGTCCTCTATATTGTAGAGCAGTTCCTCGCATTCCTTTCCCGTCTTGGCCTCGATACGCCTTACGCCCGCAGCAACGCTGCTTTCCGACACGATTTTGAGCATGCCTATGCGGCCGGTAGAGCGTGCGTGGATGCCTCCGCAGAACTCAACGCTGGGGCCGAACTTAACCACGCGCACCTTGTCTCCGTATTTCTCGCCGAACAGGGCGATGGCTCCCATCTTCTTGGCCTCGTCCAAAGGCATGTCACGATGCTCGTCAAGCGGAATGTCCTGGCGTATCATGTCGTTGACGATACGCTCGACCTGACGCAGCTCTTCGTCGCTAACCTTCTGGAAATGTGAGAAGTCAAAGCGCAGCGTGTCAGGCGAAACATACGAGCCTTTCTGCTCAACGTGGTCGCCCAGAACCTGCTTTAGAGCGTAGTCGAGCAAGTGGGTGGCGGTGTGGTTGGCCGCACTTGCCTCGCGCTTGTCGGTGTCAACGCAGGCCATGAAGTCGGCTTCAGGCTGCTTCGGCAGAGCCTTCACGATGTGGACAGACTGGTTGTTCTCCCTTTTCGTGTCGATTATGTCGATTGTCTCGTTCTCGCTTACCAATACGCCGCAGTCTCCTACCTGTCCGCCCATTTCTCCGTAGAAGGGCGTGTTGTCGAGCACAAGCTCGTAGAAGGTCGATTTCTTCTGCGTAATCTTGCGGTAACGGAGTATGTGGCATTCATATTCGGTATAGTCGTAGCCCACGAACGTCTGTTCGCCTTGGCGCAGTTCGGTCCAGTCGCTGTTCTCAACGGCGGCGGCGTTGCGTGCGCGCTGCTTCTGCTTCTGCATCTCCTCGTCAAACTGCTTCTCGTCAACGGTCAGTCCGTTCTCGCGGCATATAAGTTCGGTAAGGTCGAGAGGGAAGCCGTAAGTGTCGAACAGGCGGAACGCCTTTGCGCCGTCAAGCTCGCTCTTGCCGGCCGCCTTCACCTCGTTCATAGCCTCGTTGAGCATGCTGATGCCGTTGGAGAGCGTGCGCAGGAACGAGTCTTCCTCCTCTTTCATCACTCGCATGATGAGTTCGCGCTGCGCTTCAAGCTCGGGGTAGGCAGCTCCCATCTCGCTGACAAGCGTCGGCACGAGTCGGAAGAGGAATGCGTCCTTCTGTCCGAGGAAGGTGTATGCGTATCTCACGGCGCGGCGAAGGATGCGGCGTATCACGTATCCGGCCTTGGCGTTGCCCGGCAGCTGGCCGTCGGCTATCGAGAAAGCGACGGCGCGCAGGTGGTCGGCAACGACGCGCATCGCCACGTCCGTCTTCTCATCCTTGCCGTATTCAAGGCCGGAGAGACGCGATATTTCCTTTATTACGGGCTGGAATATGTCCGTGTCATAGTTTGAGTGCTTGCCTTGCAGGGCGCGTACAAGGCGCTCGAAGCCCATCCCTGTGTCGATAACGTTCATCGACAGCTTTTCAAGAGAGCCGTCAGCCTTGCGGTTATACTGCATGAACACGAGGTTCCATATCTCGATTACCTGCGGGTCGTCCTTGTTCACAAGCTCGCGTCCGGGCACTTTGGCCTTCTCTTCGGGCGTGCGCGAGTCGAGGTGGATTTCCGAACACGGGCCGCAGGGGCCTGTGTCGCCCATCTCCCAGAAGTTGTCGTGCTTGTTTCCGTTGATTATGTGGTCGGCCGGAACGTGCTTTGCCCAATACCGTGCGGCCTCGTCGTCGCGTTCGAGGTTCTCCTCCGGCGAGCCTTCAAACACTGTAACGTACAGGTCGGCAGGGTCAAGATGGAGCACATCGACGAGATATTCCCACGCCATGTCTATCGCTCCCTCCTTGAAGTAGTCGCCGAAGCTCCAGTTGCCCAGCATCTCGAACATCGTGTGGTGGTAAGTGTCGTGGCCCACCTCCTCAAGGTCGTTGTGCTTTCCGCTTACGCGCAGGCACTTCTGCGAGTCAGCGCGGCGGCGCGGTTCAGGGTCGCGCGTACCCAATATAATGTCTTTCCACTGGTTCATGCCTGCGTTGGTGAACATCAGTGTAGGGTCATCCTTGATAACCATCGGTGCCGACGGCACTATCTTGTGTCCTTTACCTTCAAAAAACTTCTTGAAAGATTCGCGTATTTCGTTAGCTGTCATCATATTATGTTTTGTTTGCTTTCGGTCGGCAAAATTATAAAAAATCCGACAAAAAGCCAAATTATTTGCACTTATGGATGATAATTTCATAATGCGTTGACAGTCAACGCATTGCCAAGCGTCCGCCGTCGGCGTTGCAAAAGGTGGCCTTTTAGCGTCCCAAAGAGCACCTTTTACAAGCTAAAAGGCCATCTTTCGCAACGCAAAAGACGGCCTTTTGGAAAGCCGCTGTTCACAGGCTGTTTAGCCGCCGGTTACCGCGTGCCGTCACGTTAGTCGGCAACGCTTTGCCGGAAAAATGCGCTTTGCGGCGCCTCTTTTTGCAAAATGTGAAGCGTTTTGTCAGCAAAAGGTCTTATCTTTGCATAAGATAAGCTGCACTCGGGAAAATGCAAGCGAGCTTGCTTTCCTCTCGTTTGCATTATCTTTGCCGCCGTTCTTATGTCAAAAAATCATTTTGCAGGATTATGAATTGGCTCATATTGATTATAGCCGGCCTGTTTGAGACGGGCTTCGCCTTCTGTTTGGGAAAGATGAAAGACACCGCAGGCACGGAGCACTGGCTGTGGTGTGCAGGCTTCTTGGTCAGTCTTACGCTTAGCATGGTGCTCTTGGCGAAGGCCGTACACACCATACCGATAGGCACGGCCTATCCCGTGTGGACGGGCATAGGCGCCGTGGGCACGGTGCTTGTGGGCATACTTGTGTTCAAAGAGCCTGCAACGTTCTGGCGGCTGTTCTTCATCACCACGCTCATAGCATCGGTCATAGGGCTTAAAATGGCGCATTAGAGGCATGGTAGGGCGACTGTAGGTCATTTAGTTCATAGTGATTTGCAGTTTAGTCCGCGCGGATAAAGAGAAGAAGTCAATGCCGGCAACGGGCTTAATATTTATGTTTTATTACACCCTAAAGGGTATAAAATAATATATTTTTAATAAAATTACACCCTAAAAGGTATAATTATTGTTTTTATTTTGTATCTTCGCAAATGGCAACAAGCCAATAAACACGGTGGAACATGAACAATGCTGACATGGAGATAGCGGCCTTCGTGAAGGAAGCACGCAAGAAGTTCGGCCTTACGCAGATAGACCTGGCCGACAAGGCTGGCGTGGGGCTGCGCTTCGTCCGCGAACTGGAGCAGGGCAAGCAGACGCTGCGCATGGACAAGATAAACCAGGTGCTGCGACTGTTCGGCCGACAGGTGGGGGCTGTTTCCATAGCAGACAAGTGACGAGTTACAAGTAAACGAGTGGCGAAACAAATATCCTTGTCTGCTTGTCCCTCGTCCCTTGTCAACTAAAAGATTAAGAATGAAACGCGCATTGGTATATCTGCACGACCGGCTTGCAGGCCGGTTGACCGAAGACGAGAACGGCTACACGTTTGAGTATGACGCGGCCTATCTCGCGTCTGACGGCGCGGAGTCCGTAAGCCTTACGCTGCCGTTGGCGGCGGAGGCGTATCACGACACGGTGATGTTTCCCTTCTTCGACGGCCTTATACCCGAAGGCTGGCTCTTGGGGATAGCCGAGCGCAGCTGGAAGATAGACCAGCGCGACCGCATGTCGCTGCTCTTGGCCTGCTGCAAGGACTGCATAGGGGCGGTAAGCGTGGTGCCGGAGGACCATCACGACGCTACCTAATACCCACCCCAGCCCTCCCGATGGGAGGGAGTTTGATTAGTCTTGCAATTTGAAAAAACATATTAATAACAGATAAACAACGCTCATCACTCCTTAGGCAAACTAAGCTCCCTCCCTTAGGGAGGGTTGGGGTGGTATTATATGAAGTGCCTGTTTTGCTATAAAGACCTGAAGGAAGGCCAGACCGACTACCATCCGGCCTGCGCCCGAAAGTTTTTCGGCGTGAAAAACGCGCCGAAGCTGCCTTACGTCCGCGCCCAGTTAGGCGACCTGGCGCGCAAGGTGGTGCGCGCGCAGACCACGCTAACGGGCGTGCAGGCAAAGCTGTCGCTTGACATCGACAAGGGAGGCAGGAACCTGCCCGACCGCTTCACCATCGTAGGACTGTGGGGACGGTTCATCCTTAAGCCGCAGACCGACACGTACCGCGCACTGCCCGAGCTTGAAGACCTTACCATGCACATGGCCGAAGCGGCAAAAATCATGACCGTGCCGCACTGCCTCATACGCTTCAGCGACGGCGAGCTGTGTTACATCACGCGCCGCATCGACCGGCTGGCAGGCGGCGGCAAGGTGCCAATGGAGGACATGTGCCAGCTCACGGGAAGGCTTACCGAATATAAATACAAGGGTTCTTACGAGCAGATTGCCAAGGCCATACGGCGTTATTCGTCGGCTCCGCAGCTCGACGTGGTGAACTTCTGGGAGGTGGTGGTGTTCTCGTGGATAACCGGCAACGCCGACATGCACCTTAAAAACTTCTCGCTGTACAACCCCGACGGCGGCGGATACACGCTGACTCCGGCCTACGACATGCTAGCTACGACGCTCGTGATGCCCGAAGACACCGAGGAACTGGCCCTTACACTTAACGGCAAGAAGCGCAAGTTGCGCAAGGCCGACTTCATACGCTCAATCACTTCAACCGGCGTTGACGAGAAGGTAATCGAAAACATGGCGCGCCGCTTCGGCAGGGTGCTGCCCTCGTGGTTCGACCTTATCGACCGCTCGTTCCTGCCGGAAGACATGAAGCACGCCTACAAGAGCCTGATACTGCGGCGCGTCATCATGCTGAAATGACGCCGCAGGGGCGTTTCAGCCTTGTGAAAGCTGCCAATCTGCGGTTTTGGAGGGTGTTTGACAGCCTTTTATCCTTAAACAATATTAAAACACCCGGCTGCAACCTATTTTTCAGATTCTTTTCAGAAAAGCTCATAATCTTTGCAACAGAAAAAGAAACAAGATGAATAATAACACTAAAAAGAAGAAGATTATGAAACGTATCATTCAAAGCGCAGTAGTAGCATTAGTATGCCTCGTGGCATTTTCAGCAAGTGCATTGGCCGACAACGACAAGCCGATAAACGTAAACCAGCTCCCGGCAACGGCACAGCAGATTATCAAAAAGCACTTCAGTGCCAAGAAGGTGGCTCTTGCCAAGGTGGAGTCAGGACTTTTCGAGAAGAGCTATGACGTAGTATTCAATAACGGCGAGAAGGTGGAGTTTGACCGTAACGGCAACTGGACGGAGGTAAACTGCAAGATGTCTTCAGTGCCTGCGGGACTTGTTCCGGCGAAAATCGCAAGTTATGTAAAGTCTACTTATCCGGGAACGAAAATCCTTCAGATAGAGAAAGACGACAACCGTTATGAGGTGAAGCTGTCTAACCGTCTGGAAGTTACGTTCAACAAGAATTTCCAGGTAGTCGATATTGACGACTGATTGCGGCAATCCCGCCCATGCCAAAGCGGCATGGACGGGAACGCAAGCCGTGTTCCTTACAGGGAAACATGCCTGGCCATTTATGAAACGGAGGCTGTAGAAGCCCTTAAACCACATCATTACAATGAGAACTATCATAATATCGATGCTTGCCGCGTTGGCAATGCTTCTGCCGAATGTGGCCCGTGCCAATACAGGCGACTACAAGGCTATTCCCGTAGACCGCCTGCCTGCGGTGGCTTTGCAGACTATCAAGACACACATGGCTGGCCGTAAGGTGGCCATTGCCAAGGTGAAGAGCAGCCTGTTCAGCAAGGAGTACACCGTGATATTCACCAACGGGGAGAAGATTGAGTTTGACGGGCATGGTAAGTGGACGGAAGTGAAGTGCAAGCGGTCGGCCGTGCCTGTATCGCTTGTCCCCCAGCAGATAGCCAGGTACATAAGTTCTAACTATCCGGACTGCCGCATTCTTGAGATAGAACGCGACGAAGACGAATATGAAGTGAAGTTGTCGAACTATGTGGAAGTTACTTTCGACAGCAAGTTTAACGTCATCGACATCGATTGAAAATAATGGATAGCTGAATAAGACAGGAATGAATTGAATGAATGATTTGACAAATCAGCTGCTTCCTGGTATACGGGAAGCAAACGGACGGCCGGCTTTCACACGATGAAAGCCGGCCGTTTAGTTGTATATGGAACGTCTGACGGTTACGTGTCAGCGTCAGAACACCGGCAGTGAGGCCAGCTGGCGGACGAGCGTTTTCGCTATCCGTTGCTGCCCTTTGGTGCCGGGGTGCAGCAGGTCGGTGTGCTTGTCGTGGAAGTAATGTTGCTGTGCGGCCACCATGGGGTTGAGTCCGCTGACGGAGTTGAGGTCAATCACGGGCACTCCCCACACGTTGCCGGCCTCTTTCACGGCATCGACGTATGCGCTGAAATACTCTCCGCAAAGGTTCTGCCAGCTTTCGTCAGGCTGTATGTTGGTGTCGCCGAAAGTCGCATAGGCGCGGTGTATGGGCGTAAGTAGCACAATCTGCTTGTCGGGGAAATACGTCTTGAGTTTTATCAGGGCAATGTTTATACGCCCTTTCATTGTGGACTGGTCTATTGACGGTATGCGGCGTTTGCGTGTGTACGTCTTCTTCGCTCCGTGAACGGCGGCTGTCACGGTGTCTTCACGTTCGTCATACCACCGCCCAAGGGGCACTCCTGCGTTGAAGTCGTTGGTGCCGATGAACACTATTACGGCGTCAACGCTGTCGCCATGTTCCTTATACAGCAGGTCGGCTTGACGCGGAACGTCGTCCCACTGGCGTCCGCTCTTGCCGTAGACGTAAGGCTTTATGGCGAGCGTCTGGCTCAGGTAGTGCCAGTATTTGTAAGGAATGTCTTGCTTGTTGTTCGCCGGGTCGGTCATTGAATCGCCGATAAAGCCCACGCGTTTGCCGTACCACGGATGACAGGTAAGCCGTTCTTCCGTGTTTACGGGGCAGTTGCCTGCCTGCTGCTGCGCCTGTTGCGCGGCAATGTTTGCGCTTGCCGCGATGGCAAGCGACAGCAGAAAACATCTTGTTTTCATTACTCTCTTGTTTTGATTTGTTTTATTTGAAAAGCTGTGTAGACAGATACCGTTCGCCGGTATCGGGCAGCAGGGTGACTATGCGCTTGCCCTTGTTGTCGCTGTTCATGGCCGCTTTCACCGCCGCTGCTACCGCCGCACCCGACGATATGCCCACTAATAGCCCCTCGGTGGATGCCACGAGGCGTGCCGTCTGCATGGCTTCGTCGTCTGTAACGGTAATGATGCCGTCAACAACGGTGGCGTCATAGTTGTCGGGAATGAAGTTCGCGCCTATTCCCTGGATTGCGTGCGGCCCGGCAACGCCCTTTGACAGCAGCGGAGACGATGCCGGTTCAACGGCCATAACCTTTATGTTCGGGTTGTATTCTTTCAGTCTGCGGCCTGTGCCTGACACCGTTCCGCCTGTTCCGACACATGCTATGAACATGTCAATCCGGCCTTCAGTCTGTTCAAGTATTTCCTTGCCGGTAGTCAGGTAGTGGCAGCGTGGGTTGGCAGGGTTGCTGAACTGGCCGAGTATGACAGAGCCTTCAATCTCACGGTGCAGCCTTTCCGCCTCGCTTACGGCGGCTGCCATGCCTCCCGATGCAGGCGTAAGGCGCACTTCCGCGCCGTATGCCGCCACGAGTTTGCGCCTCTCTATGCTCATTGTTTCGGGCATTGTAAGGATTAGCCGGTAGCCTTTTACGGCGCAAATCATTGCCAGTCCGATGCCGGTATTTCCGCTGGTAGGCTCTATTACGGTTGCTCCGGGCTTTAGCCTGCCGCTTTGTTCGGCGTCCTCAATCATCGAAAGGGCAACCCTGTCCTTGACGCTTCCGCCGAGATTAAGCATTTCCACTTTTGCCATTATCGGCGTTTCGATGCCGTAATGGTGCGACAACCGCCGCAATTCCATTATGGGTGTGTTGCCGATTAGCCGTAAAACATTGTCGGAAAACATGGTTTTTACTGTTTGGTTTGTTTACGGACGATGGTGTTCCCACCTTTTATTATTTCGTCCCTGCACTGTTCCATGAGCCATTTCGGCGTGCTTGTGGCTCCGCATATACCGACAGTCTCCACACCGGCAAGCCATTCCGGATTGATTTCGGCAGGCTCTTCAATGAGATGGCTGTTAGGGTTTACGCGGCTGCATTCGGCAAACAGCACGCGGCCGTTGCTGCTTTTGCGGCCGCAGACGAACAGGATGAGGTCATGGCGCATGGCAAACGCGCTGATGGCCGGCATACGGTTGGCTACCTGGCGGCATATCGTGTCGAAGCTTCTGAACGTTGCTCCTGGCGCCATGTGCATTTGGATGTAGTCGGTTATGCGGTGAAACTCGTCGAGAGACTTCGTCGTCTGCGAATAAAGGTATATGTCCCGGGTGAAGTCGAGCTGCTTTACGTCGTCCAGGTCGGCCACGACGACGGCGCGTCCGGCGGTCTGTCCCACGAGGCCGAGCACCTCGGCGTGGCCCGGTTTGCCGAAGATTACTATCTGTGCGTCGTTGTTTTCGTCGTGCTTCCGCTTTATCCTGCGCTGCAGTTGGAGCACGACGGGGCACGTGGCGTCTATGATTTCGATGTTGTTCCGCTTCGCCAGCTCGTATGTTTCGGGCGGTTCGCCGTGGGCGCGGAGCAGCACTTTCACGCCGTTCAGCCGCTTCATGTCGTCGTGGTTGATGGTTATCAGCCCCATTTGCCTAAGCCGTTCGCACTCCATTCCGTTGTGTACGATGTCGCCGAGGCAGTAAAGCGTCTTTCCTGCGGCCAGCTCTTCTTCGGCCTTACGTATCGCCGTAGTCACTCCGAAGCAAAATCCGCTGCCGCTGTCAATCTCGATTTGCATTGTGAGTGTTTTGTTTTTCCGTTATGACAGACTTGACTCTTTGGCGTTGAAATAGCTTTCCAACAGTTCGTTTGCTGCCGCGAAGCTTGTGCGGCGGCCGTCCAATACCGAGCGTTCGGCTGCCTGCAACCGTTCCTGTATTGACGGATTGTTGTAGAAATGACCACGAAGTTGCTCGTTGATGGTTTCGTACATCCAGTATTTGCTTTGCTCGTTGCGCCGGTAATCGAAGTATCCGTTGCCCTTGACAAAGGTGAAATACTCGTACACCATGTCCCATATCTCCTTTATTCCGGTGCCGTAAAAGCCGCTGTAACACAACACCTTGGGTTGCCATCCGCTGTCAGACGGCGGAAAGAAGTGCAGCGCATTGCGGAAGTTTCGTGCCGCCAAGTGGCATTTGTCGACGTTTTCGCCGTCGCATTTGTTGATTATTATGCCGTCGGATATTTCCATGATGCCGCGCTTTATGCCCTGAAGTTCGTCGCCGGTGCCGGCAAGCTGGATGAGCAGGAAGAAGTCAACCATCGAGTGGCAGGCCGTCTCGCTCTGTCCGACACCTACCGTCTCGACGAAAATCTTGTCGTAACCGGCGGCCTCACAGAGTATTATAGTCTCCCTCGTCTTGCGCGCTACGCCGCCCAATGAGCCTGCGGTAGGGCTGGGACGGATGAACGCATCTTCCCTGACCGACAGCTTTTCCATGCGCGTCTTGTCGCCGAGGATGCTGCCTTTTGAGCGTTCCGAACTCGGGTCGATTGCCAAAACGGCGAGCTTTCCGCCTGTACGGTCGAGCACATGGAGGCCGAACTGGTCGATGGATGTGCTCTTGCCTGCTCCCGGTACGCCGCTTATGCCTATGCGGATGGAGTTCCCGCTGTGCGGAAGACACTTCTCTATGACTTCCTGCGCCTTTGCGTAATGGTCTGGGTTCACGCTTTCAATCAGCGTTACCGCCTGACTAAGCACCGTCACGTTGCCCCTCAGGATACCTTCAACGATTTCCCCTACCGTCATCTCACGCCGCTTGTAGCGTCCGCGGTTGAGGTAAGGATTCACGGTTGAGGGCTGTTCCACGCCGGCGTTTACCGTCAGCCCCTTGTATTCTTTGCTGTTTTCGGGATGTTCCATGTTCGTGTCTTTTTTGTCATTGTTTGACGTTTACGTGTATCACCACTTTCGACTTGTTGGGGTCGTTGGTTATCATCAGTACGCGAGGCTTGCTCCTTGCGTTTTTAAGGAGCTTGCGGTAAGCCGTTATTTTAATCTTGGCCGACTCTCCGGGGTCGAGCCTTGACTTGTTCAGGCGCACCTTCAAGCCTGTTGTGAACATCTGCATCGAGCTTATTGTTAGCCTGCTGCGTCCCTGGTTTTCTATCGTTATAATGCCGCTCTTGTGGTCTTTGCCCTCGAAAGAGCCGAGGTCGAGCGTTTCGGTTGACAGTTTCATCACCGGCGCGTTGTGCCTCTGCGTCTCAGACATGTTCCTGAATTCAGGCAGGAGTACGGCCGAAATGGAGATTTCCTTGTCGTCGCTCACCTTGTCGCCGGGGAACATTCCGAGGTAGACTGACGATTGTGTCAGGCCGTAGCTGCGCAGTTTCATTGAGTTGAGTGTGAACGTTGCCACTCCTGTACGGCCCGGAGCGATGGTTTCGGGCGAAACCGTTGCGCTGATGTAATTGGGCAGGTGCATCACCACGGGAGTTACACTCTCGCTGCCGCTGTTGATGATGTGGATTTTCTCGACCGGCGTTTCGCCGAGGTTTACGTCGTCAAACTCAATGTTGTTCTTGTCTGTGCGGACGCTGCCAAGCGTATAGTCATAGACGCCCGAATAGTCGGCAAGATGGTCAACCACTACTCCTTTCATCGTAAGGTAGAACGGCCTGTCCGACGCGTTGCTGTAAATCGCCGCCTCTTTGTAGAAGTGTCCCATCTGCCGGGCGTCGAACGTCACCTCGACGGTGAAGTTGTCGCCCTTGGCTATGGTGCCTTTCGGATATTCGGCAACCACGCAGTCGCAGCTGGTCCGCACCGTGTCGATTGTCAGTTCGCTGCCTTTGTTGCGCAGTTCGAACTTCACAGTGACGGGCGTTTCGTACATCACGCTGCCGCAGTCGATTACTTCCTGCTTCGCCGAGATGCGTTGTGCCGACACACTCAATGATACAAAAGCCAGAAGAACGGCCGATATTGCTTTTTTGCTCATTGTTTCCCTTGTCTTGTTTTATTTAATTTCAACCGACTGTGAAGCCGCCCTTGCCGAGTATTCCGGCGCGTAAGCGCATGAAGCGGTGCATGTTCCGGTCTCATAGCGGCCTGCGCGGTCGATGTAGTATTCAGTTTCTATCACGTGCGTGCCTTTGCTCATGCGGTCGTAATAATAATATGTGGCGTTGTCCTTCGGTGCGCAGTAGTAGCCGCGGCGGTATCCGCTGAGCTGGCCTACGGGTTCCATGCAGGCCGCGCGCTTGTCTTTCACTTGCACGTAGTCATAGTCGCGGTCGGCATTTATGGTGATGCGCACGGTCACGCGGTCGCCCACTTTCAGGCTGGTCGCAGGCCGTCCGTTTTCGTCGAGGATTTCCCTCGTCACGCGAAAGGCGGCATTTGAGCTTTCAATTGATGACGTTTTGCACAGCGATTGACCGTATATTGCGCCCCAAGAGGTGCCCTTTGATAACTTGTTGGCTGTGAAGGTGTTACCGCCCTCATAATCGGTTGTTGTCTTGACGTAGCCCAAACCGGCTGTGGCCTGTGGCAGTTCGAGCTTCTTGCCGTCAACGGCGAGCGTTGTTTCTTCCTTGCCGTCAAGCTCCGTCATGTTTCCGTCGAGGAATGCGTAGACGGCGTTCACGTTGTTGAACGGCGTGTCCCATGCCTGCACTCGCTTCTGCATGAGCAGCCAGCGCCTCATTTCTTCAATGCTTTTGGCGTAGCCCTGCTCGTCGACAAGCTTCATTGCTTCAATCGCTGCGACCTGTGTCGGTATGCGGTAGTCGAACCAGCTGTAGCCTGAACGCGGAGAGTCGTAGTAGCGTCCCATCTCTTCCGTAGCCACGGTGTACTCGTCAAGGCTCTTGATGTATTCGCCTGCGAGCTGCGTTTCGCCGTGTTTCGCCAGCACGACAGCCATCAGTGCCTTGTAATACAGGTTCAAAACGGCATTGTTCTCTTTCAGACTTTCAAGTACATAGTTGGCTGCCTCTTTTTCTTTGGCTGAAAGCTGTCTGCCGTTCAGTGCGCAGATGTACAGGTAGTGAACGCTGTTGTCAACGAATACTATGGGCGTTGCGTCCTTGTCCTTGCGCTCCTTCAGCTCCTCGTATTCCTCAACCAGCTTGTTGCCGAGGAACTTCATCGCGCGGTTTATCATGTCCTGCGTGTCCGCCTGCTTGCCGGTCATCTTGTCAAGGCGCACAAGCGTTTCGGTTACTGCTGCCGTGAGGGTTACCGAACCGTAGCGCATCCCCGGCCACCAGCACCACGAACCGTCCTCCTTACTTTGCAGTTTGCTTAGCTTTTCGAGCGTGGTCGAGAGGTTGTTGGCCAGCGTAGAGCTGTCAAGATAGTTCGCCAGCATCTGCTTCTGGTCGCTTTCGCGTTCGGCATCAGCCACCCAAGGCGTCTCGTCGAGCACGATGTCTTTAAGCTCCTGGTTCTTTTCAAGGTTGCTCTTCAGGCTCTCCTGTCCGGCCTCTCGCTTCCACTGCTCGAATACGGAGCGTATTCTCGGCGACTGCTTCATCAGGTATGCGCTTATGCTGTTGGCATAATAAGCTACGGCAAGGCTTATGGCGTTGTCCTCGCGTGCGTTGTTTATATAAGGTAATGCCTGTATTGTGAGCCAAGCCGGATTGTTGGTGTACTCTACAGTCAGCTTTTCGTCGCTTCCGCCGTCGGGGAACAGTTGCTTCAGGTCAATGGTCTTTACGCCCGGTCCGTGCTGAGTGAAGGGCACGGTGTTGGTTACAAGCTCCGCGTCGGGCAGTATCGGCAGGTAATGTTGCTCTCCGTCGCTGAAGTCTTTGCCTTCGGCGAATATGCGGCAGACAAGCAGTGTGTGGCTGTTGTCGGGATTGTAGCTGAACGATACGTTGCCAGTCGAGTCGGCGGCAACCTCGAATTTCTGTTTAAGTTCCAATACAACCTTCTCTGTTTCGGGGTCAACCATCTGCATGATGGCCGTTCCCTTCACTGCGTTTTCAGACGTGTTGAATATCCGTGCGGCAATGGTTGCACGGTCGCCGACGCGTACAAAGCGCGGCATGTTTGGCTGAACCATGACTTTCTTTGATGCAACGGCCTTGCCGTAAACCATTCCGTTGTTCATGTCTTTGTCGTGAGCCAAGCCCATGAAACGCCATGTCGTCACGCTTTCGGGCAGGGTGAACTTCACTGTAACGTTGCCAGTGCTGTCCGTCTGGAGAGCAGGATAGAAGAAAGCGGTCTCGTTCAGGTTCTCGCGCAGCTGCACTCCGGCATCCACTGCGTCATCGCTTACAACCTCATTCTCACTCAACTTCAACATTTCCCCTCCGATTTCATCGCGTCCCGCAACATTGGATGCTCCAATGGTAACCTCTGATTTTACCTCCTCATCTCTCTTAATGACAGGTGCAGAATACTTTGGAGACACACCTTTTACCGCCCCTCTAATCATCAGACCTCTCGTTGAGCCGTTGGAAACTTCGTCACGAGCGGACAACACTTCACCTACTGCGCCATAGAAACGCGGCTCAATGGCTATATAACCGAAGTCAAGCGAGGGCACGTTGGCAAGCTTTAGCCCCATGCTTCTGTGCAAAACAGTCTGGTAATAATTGGGAACTGACCAATGAGCGTAAGGCAACGAGATTGACATATACGACGGGAATGACCACGAAAGGCGTGCAAACTGGTCGAGCGAATAGTCGTACATCGTGGCGAGGAGCTGCGCGTCGGCCGGTGTTCCGTCAGGTTTTGTTATGTTGAGCGTCCACTCTTCCTGTTGTCCCGGCGTCAAGCGGTCGCGGAAAGTGCCCCATTTCACGATAAGACGCTTGTCGGGCAGCGGTCTCTTTATTCCTACATTGTGGCTGTAAGCCTCGCCGTCTTTCACCCAAATCAAGTTTATTCGCAGACCGTCGCCATACTCTTCCTTGTACGCCAACTTGCGTGTAGTCACCTCGCCGTCAAGCTCCAGCGTGCCGTTCTTCAGCAGTTTGTCGCCCGAAATGACGGTGTAGAGCACGTGGACGTCGGCGTCCGACGAGCCGAACTGCATGTAGACGGGGCTTCCGTCACGCGGGAACTCGTTGCCGGAGATATAGAACCAGTCGGGAGTCTCGATGCACGGCACGGTGTCTTCATAGCTGAACACAGTGAAGTCGCGGCGTATGGTGTCGTTGCCACATATAGCCGTAAGCGTATGTTTGCCCGACTTGAGCTGCGCCGCGGTGTTCCATGTAATGCTTGTGGCGGTGTTCGCCTTGGCGGTGAACGTTCCGTCTACGCCGCTTACGGTATAAGTCACGTCGCCGGGGATGTCGTTTCCGGCGGAATTACGCAATGTGAAGGTTACTGTTTTCAGGCTGTCGCGCAGTGTCTGTTTGGGAACGTCGCAGCCAAAGGCCGTCGGCTTGCTGCCCAAAGGCAACGAGATGGTGCCTTCGTGGCTCTCCCCGGCCACGTCGGTAACGTCAGCCTCGGCTATGATGTTGTAGAAACGAGCCATGCGTTTGTACACGTCGAGGGTGACGCCGCAATTCTCTTCCCACACGGGCAGCAGCATTGGCATCTTTATTTTGAACTCTCCGTTGCCGTCGGTAACGACCTCTCCCTCGGCCAAAACGGTGTTGTCGGCCTCGTTGAGGTAAAGCCCCCAGTAGCTGAAACGCCACCACAGAGCCTGCTTGCGGCGCACTGTGTACTTCACTTTCGCGCCCTGAACGGCCACTCCTGAATAGGATTTTGCACGGCCTGTGACGGTTATCGTGTCGCCGTCGGCGTATTCCTCGTTCACCTTGTCGAACTCAACTTCGAACGTGGGGCGCTTGTATTCCTCTACACGGAACGTCGCAACACCGCCAAAACTGGTTTCGGTGCGCACGGTGAAACTGCCCGTCAGTCCGTTAGAAGGCAGCACGAAGTCGGTCGAGGCCGTGCCGTAGGCGTCAGTGGTGACGGTCTTCTCGGCCATTACCTTATAGTTGGCATCGCGCAAAGTCAGCTTTATGGCCTTGCCGCTCACTGCCTTGTCCGTAAGCCCATCAATTTTCCTGACCACTGCCGCCACGTGAACTGTCTGCCCGGGGCGGTATATCTTGCGGTCGGCATACAGCGAAGCTACTGTACGGTCGTTGTCAGCGTCATACCAGCTGAAGCTGTTATATGCGCTGGTTGGCGGCATGGCGTTGTCAGCAGGCGTGCAGGCGCGTATGCGTTCACGGTTCATGTCGATATAGTCGAGCATTGCCTCGCCGTTGGCATCACACGTTACGGTGCGTTCCTTATTATCAGATGTCTCGATGTATAGCTTCGCTCCCGGCACGGGTTGCCCCGTAGTGCCGCTCAATGCGGCTACGCGCAGCTTGTTGCCGGGCAGTTTCTGATGTACAATGTACATGTCGGTAACGTATAGCAGGCGTCTGTCTGGGGCGATGGCTTTGTTCTCAGACGACACTTCAAGCAGGTAAACGCCTGCTGGCAGACCGTCGACGACAATAGAGTCTTCCACGTTCTCGTAGTTCTTATGCCCGGTGAACGTGCGTGTATAGGTCTGTTTCGTGCTGCTTACGGCCAGCGCTTTCAGCGCTTTCAGGTCGTTGTTGTTCTGTGGAGTGCGCTTTTCGCTGCCGTCGGTGTTGAGCCGTGTCAGCGTAAGTGTCAGCTTGGCGGTGTTACGGACGTTGATGTTAACGGTAAAAGGCTTGCCGGGCAGCATAACGTTGCGCATTAAATCAGCGCTGAATATGGGGTTTGTCAGCTGCTTCATTGCATTGCGCAGCGCGCCCATGCGCTGCCATCCGCCCCAGCGCGAGAGGGCGTCTTCGATGAGCTTTACTTTCTGTTCAACTTCAACGTCAATGCATTCGTCATATAAATCATACTTTTCAATGGCTACCTCACCGCACGCCTCAAGGTCGCCGTAAAGGCTGATGAGTGAGTCGAGCGAAGCCGCGTAGCGCGAGCCTTCAAGCTTTCGCATGTATATGTCGCCGCTCTTCTCGGCCTGCTGCTTCACCATATCGAGGGCGGTAAGCAGCGTGGCGGTGCGGTTGTGGGTTGTGGCGTAATAGTCGTGCATGGCCTTGTAGTCCTCGGCTGTATAGCCGATGAGGCTCAACAGGTCGTTGTTGAAGAGCGCAGCGTCGCGTCCTTCAACGGTGAACGGGGCGTAGTCGCCGGCTTTCTTGCCTGCAAGCAGGGCAGGGTTGGCCATCGCTTTCTTGAAGTAAGCCTGCGCAATGGTGTCAACCTTGTTGACATCCATCCGCCGTTGGGTACACGTTTTGCCGAGTGCGGCGTAGCACACAGCGGCCAGGGCAGGGTCGGTCTTCTCAAATCCGGCGGCCTTCTGTTCCAAGCGTTTCAGCTGCGGTGCGAGCGAGTCACGCGATATTGTACCCCATGTGTACATCATGTTCCACTCGGCTTTTAGCATCTGGCCGTAGTTTTTCTCTTTTTCGGCCATCGCCGATATTGTCTGCAAGTGTTCTATCTGCGTTCTCGGCAAATCCTTCTTGGCCGCTTCTTCCACCTTTTTCCACAATTGTGTGTATCCGTCGGCCTGCATTGTGGCCGGTGCAAGCAGCAGAGCCGCGAGTAAAGAAACCACTGTTTTTTTCATGTCTGTAAGTGTTTTGGTATGTAAACGGCATTCGCGCGGCCTTTCAATGGCCGTGCATACCGTTTTACAAAGGTAGGCAAATAACGCTAAAGGGCAAAAAGATTTAATGTTTTTTTAAGTAGTTAGAGTAGTTATATTTAGGAGTTAAGGGAGTTAGAAGGAGTTATCGCTCACTATCGTTCGCTGGGAGTTAAAGACATTGCTTTTGTTAGCAGACAAGTAACGAGGTACAAGCAGACAAGGCATTTGTCCTTTAACTCCCAGCGAACGATAGTGAGCGATAACTCCTTCTAACTCCCTTAACTCCTAAATGAAATTCATTTGCTCACCCTCAATGTGTCAAATCCTTCGCCGAATACGCCGTGGCAGAACGTCTGCGAGACGATGGCTTCGGGGTCGATGATTTTTATCGTGGAGAGTATTCCGTGCGACTCATACTTGCGCGCCAGCACGATGAGTATGTCAACGTCGCGTTTCGAATACCAGCCTTTGCCCGGAATGACGGTTACGCCGCGGTGAATCTTGTTGTTAATCATGTCGGCTATCTGCTCGTATTTCTTCGAAATGATGATGAACTGCATTGTCTGGCGCGAGCCGTTAACCACGTAGTCGCACACGTAGCTGTATATCAGGGTGAAGGCGATGCCGTAGACAATCGGCTCCATTTCCTTGAAAATGAGGTATGACGATGCGATGATGCAGGTGTCAATGAGCTGGATGGCGCGTCCGAAGTTCATGTGGAAGTACTTGTTGAACATCGCGATGAGGATGTCGGTGCCTCCGGTGGAGCCGTTGTGGGAGAACACGAGGCCGAGGCCGGCGCCGCTAAGCACGCTTCCTATTAGCAGGTGCATGAACTTGTCTTCGCCTGCTGTCACGATTGGGAACGCTTCGAACACAGGTTGCAGCGCGCCGATGAAGACCGAAATGATGGTTACGCCTATGACGGTGCGCACGGTGAACTGCTTGCTGAGCGTGCGGTAGGCTATCAAAATCATTATGATGTTGATGCCCCAGATTGAAATCGCGGGGGGGATTTTGAACCCGTAGAACAGTAATGCCGCGATACCTGCCGCGCCGCCCATCACTATTTGGTCGGGCAGGATGAACGCCGTGTAGCCGAAAGAATACATCAGTATGCCCATGCAGATGAAAAACATGTCCTTGACGGCCTGTCTTTTCAGCTTCAAGTGAATGTGCGTGATGTCTGAAATTTTGTTCATAGCATTGAATATTTAAGATAAAGGTTCGGCGCAAACGGGTTGGGGGCATGGCATCCTGCTGTTAGCCCGAATGCGTATTGCGCCCTGCAAAGATAATGAATAAATCATTAAGCGGTAAAGGTTGGCGCGAAAATATTTTTTGAAGACTGAAAATCTTTTGCCGTCAGGCGCAAGAGTGACGGCGAAAGACCATGTCCTGTCTTCCAAAGGCCGTGTTTTGCCTTCCAAAAGGTCATGTTTTGCAAGCTAAAAGGCCGTCTTTTGCAAGCTAAAAGGCGGCATATTGGAAACTGCCTGGCAGCCAGCGTGTTGCAGCCGGTAGGCATACGCCTGTGCAAGCGTACACGCAGTGCCTGCAGCAGGGCGGTCTGTTGCGGTGCGGCGGGCTGTATGCCAGGCAGCCGTAGGCCGGTTAACCATTTTTTACGCGCAACGTTTCATCGTTTCATTAATAATCCCTATATTTGCATAAGGCAAGCTGCGCCCGGCGATTTGGTAACAAGTTTCCGCTGTCCCCGCAAGCGTTGCCTTTGCCGTAACCTTACACCTTAAATATATACGATATGCAGAAGTATGCCGATTATATAGAAAGTGTCGAGATAGAGTCGCTCTGGAGCGGACGCAGGCACGTGACATGGGAGCTTGACCGTAAGGTGAACATATTGAGCGGAACCAACGGTGCGGGCAAGAGCACCATCATAAACAAGCTCGTGCGCAGCATAGGGCCGCAGGGAGACATCGTGAACCATGTAATGAAAGGCGTACACATGAAGGTAAGCCCGGAAGGAGCCACGCACATAAGGTATGACCTGATACGCTCGTTCGACCGTCCGCTAATACATTCAGAACTTGTTGCCGACATAGGGATGAACCTTGTTACCGAACTCGACCTGCAGCTGTTCAAGCTTCAGCGGAAATACCTTGACTACCAGGTGAACATTGGCAACCGCATCATATCCATACTGCAGGCCGGCGGCGATGACGCGGCGGAGCGCGCCCAGGCCGTTTCGGAGCCAAAACGCATGTTCCAGGACATGATTGACGACCTCTTTTCAGACACGGGGAAGACAATCATGCGCAACGAGAACGAAATACGCTTCTCGCAAATCGGCGAGACGCTTTATCCTTACCAGCTGTCGAGCGGCGAGAAACAGATACTCGCCATACTGCTTACGGTGCTTGTCGAGGACAACCTGCCATACGTATTGTTCATGGACGAGCCGGAAGTAAGCCTGCACATAGAGTGGCAGAAGCGCCTGATTGGCCTGATTGTGCAGCTCAACCCCAATGTGCAGGTAATCCTCGCAACACATTCGCCGGCGGTGGTTATGAACGGATGGCTCGACAGGATAACCGAAGTTAGCGACATTACGGACAACATTTAAGCGGAGATATGCTGACGGAGGGAGAAACATGGGCAAACGACTTACCGACAATGTCAACTCAAACTACTTCTCGGCGGCGAACAGCCTGAGGCCGAAGAATGCGAGGCGCAGGATTGTTGCTTATGTTGAGAGTTACGACGACATACTTTTCTGGCGCACTCTGCTCTCGCTCTACGAGGACGGTACGCGCTATTTTGAAGTGATGCTGCCGTCGCACAGGACTCTGGAGCGCGGCAAACGCTCCGCGCTGATGAGCCTGCTGTACGGCAAGACGGGCGCGGACATGCTCGCATGTGTGGACGCCGACTATGACTATCTTATGCAGGGTGCTTCGGAAACGTCGCGCGAAATAATCTCAAACCCTGCCATACTGCATACTTACGCTTATTCAATAGAGAACCTGCAGTGTTATGCGCCGTCGTTGCACAATGTCTGCGTGATGGTGACACTCAACGACCGCAAGGTTTTCGACCTGCAAAACTTTATGACGCGGTTCAGCGAAATAATCTTCCCTTTGTTCGTATGGTCAATCTGGCACTACCGCCGCGGCGTTTACGGACAGTTCACCATCACCGATTTCAACCGCACGATAGAGCTTGGCGGCTTCAACATCAACCGGCCGCAGGACGCCCTCGACAACCTGAGGTCAAAGGTTATGCGCAAGGTGAACTATATGAACCGCCAGCATCCGGAGGCCGAACAGGAGTATAAGGAACTGTCAGCGGAGCTTGTACGGCTCGGGGTGGAACCTGAACAGACTTATCTTTATATACAGGGGCACCATCTTTTTGACAAGATTGTGATGCCTGTGATGAACAAGGTATGCGGCATGTTGATACGCGAACGCGAAGCCGAGATACGCCGGCAAGCCGTGCATACCACGCAGATGTACAACGAACTGTCGTGCTATGCGCACTCTGTCCAGGACATTACGCAGATGTTGAAGAAGAACAACGGCTTCACCATGTCACCCCAGTTCGCGCAGATGCGCCGCGATGTGGAAAAGTTTTTGGAATTTAAGAATAAGAGTTAAGAATTAAGAAAATATGCTTTGTCAATTGGATAAAGGTAATTTTCTTAATTCTTAACTCTTAATTCTTGATTAACTTACACGTATGTTTCAAGGAACTTCAGGCTTCCGTCAACGTTGATGATATTAGTCGTTGCCGGTACAAGCAGCGTTTCGCCGCCGCGCAGGGTTAAGGTGTTGCCCTCGTTGTCGGTCAGGCTGGCCTCGCCTTTCAAGCCTATAAGTATTACAAAGCTGTCAAGCTCGCTGTAGTCGAGCGTCATAGGCTCGTCAAGGTCGTACACGGCAGTGTTGAAGTAGGGGCTGTGTACAAGCGAAACGCCCTCGTTCTTTTTCCCCACATACTCCGTCCTGTAGTCGGGCAACACGCTGTAGTCGATACATTCTGCTGCTTTTTCGGTGTGCAGTTCGCGCAGGTTGCCGTCCTTGTCGCGGCGGTTGAAGTCGAAAATCCTGTATGTTGCGTCTGAAGTCTGCTGTATTTCCGCCAGGAAACAGCCCTTGCCTATGCTGTGGATGCGCCCTGCCGGAATGAAGAAACAGTCATCGGCCTTGACCGGGTATTCCGCTATGGCGTCGCATATCGTCCCTTCAGCCACCATGGCTTTGTATTCTTTTGGGGTAATTAGGTGCTTCATTCCGCAGCGCAGGCTCGCGTCCGCGTCAGAATCCATTATGTACCACATTTCCGTCTTGCCGTTCTTAAGGCCGTATTTCCTGGCTTTCTCGTCGTCGGGATGTACCTGTATTGACAAGTCCTGCTTTGCGTCAATGAACTTTATGAGCAGTGGAAACGTGTCGCCGAAGCGTTGGTAGTTGTCCGTTCCGACGAGTTTCTCCTTCAATTCGGCAACTATTTCAGGCAGCTTCCGCCCCTCGTATTCACCGTTTGCGGCAATGCTCTCGTTGCCGTTGACGCCGGACAGCTCCCAGCTTTCGCCTATTTGTTCGCCATCGTGGCCTTCAATTCCCTTGAATTTCACAATCTTTCCACCTCCCCAAAGAGTTTGTTTGAGAATTGGCTTGAACTTGATTGGTTCCATGATGTTAAGTTTTTTGTTATTATAAGGTGATAGGTTAATCTGTTACAGTGTCAGTTCTCCTTCCAGAATGACGGTGTGAAGAGAACGAGGACACTGAAAAATTCAAGACGTCCCATCAGCATCAGTGCCGAACATATCCACTTGGCGGCGTCGGGCAGGATGCTCCATGACATAGTAGGGCCAATCTGTCCGCCGAAAGCCGGGCCTACGTTGCTTGCGCTGCTAATGGCTATCGTGATGGCGTTGGTGCTTTCTATGCCCATAAGCTGGAAGCAAAAGAATGCCGTAAGGCATGATATTCCGTACAGAGCGAGGAATACCAGCAGGGTGGCCTGCGCCTGGTGGGGTATTATCGAGTTGTTAAGCTTTACAGGAATTACGGCTCTCGGGTGTAGCAGGTGCTTGAATTCGTTGCGTATGATGCGTAGAAGCATTGCACCGCGGATGCATTTTATACCGCCGCTTGTGCTTCCTGCGCATGAACCGAACACCATACATATCGTCAGGGCTGTCCATGTAACGTGGGGCCATAGCCCTGAGTCGGTGTTGAAAAGGCCGGTTGTCGATATGAATGAACTTACCTGGAACAACGCGTGGCGGAACGAATCGGCCACTGTTATGCCGTTCCGTGTCACCAGCATATACGTTATGAACAGTGTGCTTGCTGATATGACGCCGATGTAGAAGCGGAGTTCGGTGTCCTTTACGAACTCCTTTACCTTGCCCTTGAGCATCAGTATGTACAGCAGGGAGAAATTGATGCCGGAGATAATCATGAACACCGCAGCCGTGTAATCTATCGCAGCGGAATCGAAGAAGGCCATGCTTGCATTGTGGGTGGAGAACCCTCCTGTCGCAGCTATTGACATGGAGTAGTTTATACTGTCAAAAAAGCTCATGCCGAAAAGCCAGAAACATGTGGCGCACGATGCCGTAATGAGCAGGTAAATGCCCCATATCCACTTGGCCGTGGTGCTAAGTCTCGGGTGCATCTTGCTCTTTATAGGGCCTGTGGCTTCTGCGGAGAACACCTTGACGTTACCTCCCACGAGCGACGGCAGTATGGCTATGGTGAAGAACATGATGCCTAAGCCGCCTATCCAGTGTGTCAGCGAGCGCCAGAAAAGCAGTCCGTGGGGCAGCGCCTCGACATCGTCTATTATGCTCGCGCCAGTCGTTGTGAAGCCCGACATTGTCTCGAAGAAGGCGTCAGTGTAGCTTGTCAGGTAGCCGCTGATGACGAACGGCAATGCACCAAGCGCACTGAACACCACCCACACGAGCGTAACCAAGAGGTAAGCCTCCCTTCGTCCCATGCTGTTTTCAGCCTGATAGCCCTTGTATTTCAGCCCGATGGCCGCCATGGTTGTCACCGCTATGGTGATGAGGAACGCCGGTATGTCGTCTTCGTGGTAATATATCGACACGGCAAGGCACGCCACCATCATGATTGCCTCTATGAAAAGCAGCGAGCCGATGACCTTGTAGACTAACTTGAAGTTTATCATACGAGCCGGTTAGATGAAGAATTTTTCGACTTTCGACATGTTTACATTGTGGCAGAACACCACCACTATGTCGCCGGCTTCAATCTGCGAGCCTCCCGACACGAGGTGTCCTTCACCATTGCGGACAAGTCCTCCGATGGTGGTTCCGTGCGGAAGGCCAAGCTCGAACACCTTTTTCTTTGTGACCTTTGAGCCTTCCTGTGCAGTGAATTCGGCCACGTCGGCGTTCGCTGTCATAAGAAATCTGGTGTTCTTCACGTCCGAATCGAGCATCATCTGGTATATGTGGCTGGCCGCAATGGCTTTTTTGTTTATTATGGTGCCTATGTCAAGGCTCTCGGCCATCTTCACATAGTCCATGTTCTCAACCATTGCGATGGTCTTGCGCACGCCCAACCGCTTGGCCGTAAGACAGGCCAGGATGTTCGTCTCGGCGTTGCCGGTCAGGGCGACGAAGGCCTGCGTGTTCTTCACGCCTTCCTCGATGAGCAGCGGAATGTCGCGTCCGTCGCCGTTGATAACCATCACACGGTCGGTGTCTATCTGTTCGTTTATTTGCTCGCAACGGTGTTCGTCGGCCTCGATTATTTTCAATCCCATGTATTCGGGTATCATCTTTGACGCCCTTATGGCTGTGTTGCCGCCGCCCATCACCATGACGTTCTTTACGTCTACGTAGTGTTCCTTGCCAACTATTTTCCTTATATAAGGTATGTAGTTGCGTGTTGTCATGAAGTAGGCCATGTCATATATCTTGAGCACATCGTCACCGCGCGGTATTATGGTGTCTTCGCCGCGCTTTACGGCTACGATGTGGTATGGCGATTCGGGTTTGCACAGTTCTTTCAGAGGCTCGTTCAGTATTTCGCACGTCTCCCTCAGCTTTATGCCGAGCATCACCAAGGCACCGTTGTGCACGTCCCAGCGCTGGCGTACCCAGCTCATCTTCAGGCCGTTTACGATGTCTTGTGCCGCAAGGTTTTCGGGATATATCAGCGAGTCGATGCCTATTTTGGTGAAAAAGTCCTTCAGTTCCGGGTTCAGGAACTCGTAGTTGTTCACTTTGGCCACCGTTCTTTTCGCCCCGAGGCCTTTTGCAAGGATGCAACTGTTCATGTTCATGTTTTCGTCTGGCGTAACGCCGATATACAAGTCGGCATTGCCGGTGCCGGCATCCTTGAGTGCCTGTATGCTCGACGGTGACGCATGGACGGTCATCAGGTCATAATCGCTGCTGATGCCGGCCAGCCTTTCTTCGTCCTCGTCTATCAAAACAATGTCCTGGTCGTTGCGCGATAGCAGTTTTGCCAGGTGTGTTCCTATTGCATAAGCTCCTGCAATGATTATTTTCATGTTGTTCCTTGTTGTGTCTCTGTTGTTTGGAAAGAAGTTCAGGCGCCAGCCGCCTCTATTATCGCGGCGGTTATCGAGTCGGTGTCAATGCCGGTTATTCGGCGCAGTTCGTCTACGGTGCCGTGCTCAACGAAGTTGTCCGGCAGTCCGAGGCGTGTTATGCGGGGCGAAAAACCGTGGTCGGCCATCCATTCGAGCACGGCCGAACCGAAGCCGCCGGCGCGCACTCCGTCCTCAACGGTTACTATTTTGTCAAACCGGCGGCCAATTTCCTCAAGCAGGTTTTCGTCCAGCGGCTTGATGAAACGCATGTCGTAGTGTGCCACGTCGAGTCCGCTTACGGCCTCTTCCGCCTTCGTTATGGCTTCGGCGGCGATGTTTCCGATAGGGCCTACCGTCAGTACGGCCACCTGCCTGCCGTCTTTCAGCCTGCGGCCTGTGCCTACCTTGATTTCCTCGAACGTGTTGCGCCAGTCCACGAGCACACCGTGTCCGCGCGGATACCTGATTACAAACGGCCCTTTACCGTCTAACTGGGCGGTGTACATCAGGTTGCGCAGTTCGTGCTCGTTCATCGGCGAGGCTATCGTGAGGTTGGGGACGGGGCGCAGCGCGGCAATGTCGAACTCGCCGTGGTGGGTCGCTCCGTCTTCGCCTACAAGTCCGGCGCGGTCAAGGCAGAGCACAACGGGCAGCCGCAATATGGCTACGTCGTGTATGATGTTGTCGTAGGCGCGCTGCGCGAACGAGCTGTATATGTTGCAGAAGGGCAGCAGTCCGTCCTTCGCCATGCCTGCCGAGAAGGTCACCGCGTGGCCTTCGGCAATGCCTACGTCGAACGTCCGGTCGGGCATGGCCTTCATCATGATGTTCATCGAGCATCCTGTGGGCATGGCCGGGGTCACTCCTACGATGCGCCCGTTGGCCTTGGCAAGCTCGAGGAGCGTCTCGCCGAACACCGTCTGGAACTTCGGCGGCACGCCCGTCTCGTCGGTGACGATGCGTTCCTCTGCGTCAATGTCGAAGCGTCCTGGCGCGTGCCATGCCGTAGGGTCTTTCTCGGCAGGGGGATAGCCGTGGCCTTTTATGGTGTGCAGGTGCAGCAGTTTCGGGCCTCTCATTTCCTTGAGCTGACGCAGTATGCGTACAAGCTCCTTCACGTTGTGCCCGTCGAAGGGGCCGAAATATCTGATGTTAAGCCCCTCGAATATGTTTTGCTGGTGGCTGATGGCCGATTTCAGCGCGTTGTTCAGCCTTAAGATGCCCTTGCGGCGGTCGTCGTTCAGGTAACCTTTTGAGTTGAGCCAGCGCGACGCCTTGAACCTCATGCGGTTGTAAGTCTCGTTGGTGTTCAGCTTGAGCAGAGCCTGTTTCAGTCCGCCCACGCTGCGGTCTATGCTCATGTTGTTGTCGTTGAGCACTATGAGCATGTCGTTGGGCGTGGTGGAGACGTTGTTCAGTCCCTCGAAGGCCAGTCCTCCGCTCATGGCTCCGTCGCCTATCACGGCCACGACGTGCCTGTCGCCGTGCCCCGTTTTCTTTGCGGCTACGGCCATGCCGAGTGCTGCCGAGATTGAGTTTGAGGCATGTCCGCACACGAACGAGTCGTATTCGCTCTCCAGAGGCGAGGGGAACGGCATGATGCCGTGCAGCTTGCGGTTTGTGCAGAAGCGCTCCTTGCGCCCCGTAAGTATCTTGTGTCCGTAAGCCTGATGCCCCACGTCCCACACTATCCGGTCGTCGGGCGTATTGTAAACGTAGTGCAGCGCCACGGTAAGCTCAATCGTTCCCATGCTCGAAGCCATGTGCCCCGGGTTTACGGAAAGCTCTTTCAGGAGGTCGTCGCGCAGTTCCCTGCACAGTGCTGGCAGCTGTTCAACGTTCAGCTTTTTCAAGTCGGCAGGGTTTTGTATGTTGTTCAGGATATTAAATCCGCTTTTAGCTGCTTTCATTGCATATATGAATATGAATGCAAAGGTAATGCAAGTTGAGTGAAGTGCAAAATAAAAGTGAGAGAAACGAGCTTTTATTTTCATTTCCGAGGCGCAGCTTACCTTATTCAAAGGTAATGCAATTAAAGGAAAGTACAAAATAAAAATGAAGGAAAGACCCACCCCAGCCCTCCCGAAGGGAGGGAGCTTGACATGCTTTTGCTGATTGTCAGGGGGTATTCGGCCTATTAGCCCCATCAGTCCTATCGGCCTTATAAGCCCTATTTGCAGGTGGTTTGCTAACTGCTTGATTATTAGCGGTTTGTCAATATGCCGTCTTTTAGCTTGCAAAAGGTGGCCTTTTAGCCGCTAAAAGACGGCCTTTTGCAAGCCAAAAAGCCACCTCTTGCAAAGCGGCCGGCTGCGCTTTGCCTAAAAAACGTCAATAAGTCGATATTTTGATGGTTTTTGTTTGACTTGTCGTCATTTAGTGATAAATTTGCATAACGTATTTAATCAAAACGCAATAGACAATGAAGAAAATCTTAACCATTGCAGCCTTGCTCATCGGCCTGCTGCCGGTGAAGGCGCAAGACACGGCTTACAAAATCACGGGTACTGTCCCGGCGGATGTTAAGACGGTGTATCTCGGAGTGATGAACGCGCGCCAGCCCGTTGACAGCGCAACCGTAACAGGCGGAAAGTTCACGCTTGACGGCACGCTGCCGAAGGACGAAATAATGCTTATTGTCACAGGAAACTATTACCTGCCTGTGTTCAACGACGGTACGCCCGTCGACCTCAACACTGTTGCGAAGACCTTTTCAGGTTCGGAACAGAACAAGAAAATGTACGATTACGACAACGAACTCTCTGTTTACACCGAGCAGTTCAATGCGGCGGTAATGGAATACCGTGCGGCCGCAGCTGACACTACGGCTGCCGGAAAGGCCAAGGCGGAGAGTCTTATGGCCAAGTGCGAGCAGCTTCAGAATGAGGTCGTGGCAAAGCAACTGGACATTGTGAAGGCCAATCAGGACAACCTCATACCTGTGTTTTTCCTCAGCCAGCTGTATTACATGCTTGACTACAACGAGCTGAAGGCGCTTCTGCCCGAGACGGCTCCTTACTACAACCACCCTGCGATGGCGCGTGTAAAGGCGCAGCTCACGGCTCTTGAGAAGCGCATGCCCGGCAAGATGTTCACCGACTTGTCGATGAACGACACCGAGGGACAGCCCCGGAAGCTTAGCGACTGGTGCGGAAAAGGCAACTATGTGCTGGTTGATTTCTGGGCAAGCTGGTGCGGCCCGTGCCGTCAGGAGATGCCCAACGTTGTGGCGAACTACAAGAAATACCACGGAAAAGGCTTCGAGGTTGTAGGCGTTTCGTTTGACAACAAGGCCGAAGCGTGGAAAGCCGCAATCAAACAGATTGGCATGGAGTGGCCAAACATCAGCGACCTGAAGGGCTGGAAGTGTGCCGCTGCTCCTGTTTACGGCATCAACTCGATACCGGCCAACATCCTCCTCGACGGCGAAGGCAAGATTGTCGCCTCTGATTTGCGCGGCGAAGCCCTCGGCGAGAAGCTCAAGGAGATATATGGTTTTTGATTTTTAGGAGTTAAGGGAGTTGTCTCTGGAAGTTAAAGGAGTAAAAGAAGTTATCGCTTCCTGCGGTCGCTAAGAAGTTAAAGCCAAATGCCTTGCCGGTAAGAGAGGGTATAAACCCTGACTGCCAGCAAGGCATTTGGCTTTAACTTCTATAACTTCCTTAACTTCTTTAACTTCCAGCCATGCTATGTTTATCAACAAGGCATTTGGCTTTAACTTCTTAGCGACCGCAGGGAGCGATAACGTCTATAACTCCTTTAACTTCTATCAATTATCCTACCGTTATCTGCCTGACCACGTTCTGCTCTTCTTTCTTTATCTTGGGAAGAACCACTGTGAGCACGCCGTCAGCCACTTTGGCCGATATGTTGTTGCGGTCAACGTCGTCGGGGAGTATCAGTGTCTGCTCGAACTTTGAGTAGGCGAACTCACGGCGCAGGTAATGCGCTTTCTTGTTATCCTCGTTGTGCTCCTTCTTGCTTTCCATCTTGATGTGCAGGTCACCCTCCTGGTTGAGGTGAACGTTGAAGTCTTCCTTCGTCATTCCCGGTGCTGCAACCTCCACTTCATAGTCAACCGCGCTTTCCTTCACGTTTATTGCCGGTGCCGTAGCACTTGTACGGGGCATGAAGTCAGTGTCAAAGAAATCGTTGAATACGTCCGGTAACCAACTGTTTTTACGATTAACTGGTGTCATAATAATTGTCTCCTATTCATTAAATGTTATTCGTTAATTCTTTGTTTGCGGCTTCAAGCGTTGCTTTCCGCCTTCACCAAACGTATTGCAAGTAACGTACCACTTCGCGTAATGCGCCAAATTGTCTTATGGGCAAGACATTTTGGCGCATTACGCGAATTGAGAATTGAGGGTTGAAAATGGAGAATTATGATTACCTTATATAGTTGTTGCGCTTCCAATGGCACTGCTCTAATAAATAAAGGTAATCATAATTCTCCATCCTCAACTCTCAATTATCAATTAAGTTATCTGATTCCGCTGTCGTAGTCGGCGTTGTTCAGTCGGCGTTGTTCGGTCTGATACTTGCGTCCGTGGCTGAAGTTGTATGACAGGGTGATGTAAACCATGTTGCCGTTGTCCTCAATCCACGTCTTGTAATGCGACTTGTAATAGCGGCTGTCGGTGTGTCCCGGGTATTCGTAGCCATGCGGATAGCCTACGAGTATTGCTCCGAGACCCACACGCAAGTCTTTCCACCTGTAGTTTACGCGCAGGTCCGACGAGTTCTCTCCTCCGCTCATGCTCTCTCCGTAGTAGCTTTTCGGCGTGGTGTAGAAGTCCGCATTGACCGTCCAATTGCCCAACATGAGGTTCGCTTCCGCACCCCACTGCCATGCGTTGTACGTGTGCCGGTAGGTGTTTCCACGGCTGTCATAGCGGTCGTAGCAGCCATACAGCGATATGTCGAGCACGTTTTTTATGGCGTGCAGCGTCAGGTTGCCGCGCACCCACTTGTCGTAGTAGGCGCGTTGGTTCTCCGGCCGCGATACAATCATGTATTCCCCGTTGTCCTGCTGCACGGCGTTGTAGGTCGTCATGATGACGTCCGGGGCGTAGGTGATGCCCGCGTTGACCCATAACGACAGCAACGGAACGTTCCATGTGCCGGTAAAGTAAGCCTGATAGACGGTGTACGGCTTCAGGTTTACGTTGCCGTCGCCGGCCATGAGGTCGCTGCTTTGCTGGCGCACGTCGCTAAGCTGTGAGAGCGAAGGCGTGCCTTGGTACATTTGTCCCGTAAGACTTAGTGAAACGTTTTTGATTGCCGAGGTCTGGAATGACAGCCTCGGGCGGAACGTCCACTTCTCAAATCCGATGTCGCCCTGGTGTATCGACGCCCTGTTTGCACCCACACCTACGGTGTAGTTGAGCCAGGCGAGCTTGCCTTGGAGCTGCGCAAAGAGGTAAAGGTTGTTCGAGTTGAGCAGCGCGTCGGTGTTAACAGCGCCGGTATAGTCGTTGTCCGTGCGGCTGATTGAGAACTCGCCGCCGGCCGAGAGGGTGGTTTTCTTGAACTCTTTGGCATATATCGCCTCGGCAATCAGCGAGTACTTTTTGCCCAAAGTGGAGTAACTGTAGTCGTTTACGGGGGCTGCCTGCATCGACTGCGACGGCGACTGGTCGAACAGGTATTGGCGCATCAGGTAGTCATAGTCGGTGTGTATATATGTGCCAACGACGTTTGCTGCGATACTTTGCTTGTGCGGCAGGTTGGCGGAAAAGTACAAGTCGAGTGCCGGGCTGTAGCTGCTTGACGAAGCCTTGTTGTACTGGTACAGGTCAGGCTGCCCCGTCTCCACGGCCAACTGGTTTACTCCGCGGTAGGGATTGTTGCCTATGTTAAGGTTGAAGCGCGCGTTAAGGGTGTACTTGTCAGGCTCGGCGAGGTTGTAACCCAGCTGGAAGTTGTGCGTGTTATACATGAATGGAGTGTTGTAGCCGCGGTATTCGCGGTGGCGCGTGGTGCCGTCAGGGAAGTAGTAGTCGGCCGTCTCGTCATACCGCCGCTTGTCGTAGTCGCGGTAATTGAAGCTGTAGTTGAAGCTGAACTCCGACTTCTTGTGGTTGAACTTGAAGTAAGCCGAGCTGTTGTTGAAGCCCACCGCTACGGCCTGCATGGTCTGCGCGCCGCCCACATAGCCTGAATACCGGCGCTTGACGACGTAGTTTATCACCGCGTCGAGCGACGTGTCGGAGTAGCGCACGCCGGGATTGTCGATGTACTCCACGCGGATTACCTCGTCGGGTTGCAGCGCGAGGATGTCCTGCGTGCCTGCCTTCACGTCGTTGATGCGTATTTGCACGCCTCCGCCTCGCAGCGAGGAGATGGTCTGTTGCACAGGGTCAACCTTAATTCCGGGCAGCATCATCAGCTTGAGCAGGTCGTAGCCGTTGGCCGACGAGCGAGCCATCTTCTTGGTGGGTAGGAACAGCGTGCGGTCAACCTTCTGTATTGTACGCATTCCATTGACCGTAACTTCACCGAGAGTGAGCGTCGTGTCAACGGCGAGAGTGTCCGTCTGGGCAGCCGCCGCGCCGCAAAATGTAATGGCGGCAAGTGTTGTCAATAGCTTGTTTTTCATCATTTTGCCTGTTATATGGTTGTTTTATATTCTATAACCGTATTAATTTATTTTTGCAATTGATGCCATTGCAAAGATAGAACGTTTACGTATTTTTATACGATTTAAGGTATTAAAATGTGACAACGCTTAACAATTATTAAACAAAAGGAGGCTGCTTTGTTTTCGGTTGGTTGCCATTGGCTTTGCAAAAGGCCATGAATTGTAATGCAAAAGGCCACCTTTTAGAGGCTAAAAGGTGGCCTTTTGCGAGCTAAAAGACGGCATGTTGGCAAGCTTCTGATAATCAGACAGTTAGCAGACAGCCTGCAAATAGGGCTAATAAGGCCGATAGGACTGATGGGACTGATAGGCCGAATAATCCCTAACAATCAGCAAAAGCACATCAAGCTCCCTCCCTTCGGGAGGGCTTGGGTGGGTGTCGGGTGGCTGTTTGGTGGGTGTTTACATGTCCGAAGCGGCGTACTTCGTCCTGTAAAGTCCGTCGATTATGCTGTCGGCCAAGCTGATGTTGGGCACTTGTATCTTGTCGCATCCGAGGGCTTCCGCGGCGAGCATGAAGATTTCAGACGCCGGAATGATTACGTCGGCGCGGTCAATCTTCAGTCCGTACTGTTCTATGCGCTCCTCGACGCTCAACACTTTGAGCTTGTCGTAGATTGCTTTAATTTCGCTGACGGGCACAGTCCGTGTGGCCTTGTCAGAGTTAGTGAGCTTGAACAGCTTGTTGATGTTGCCGCCGGAACCTATTATGCGTATGTCTGGCATGTCTTTGGCGTATCGCGTCAGGTCGTCTTTCATTTGCTTTATGGTTTCTTTCGACACCATGCCGCCAAGCATTCTCAGCGTGCCGATGTTGTAAGAGTGACTGTGGGTAAGCACCCCGTCGTGCAGCAGTGAGATTTCCGTGCTGCCTCCGCCCACGTCGATGTAGGCGTAGTTGCCTTTCGCGCTGCCGATGTTTTCCACTATGTTGTTGCACAGCAGGCGCGCTTCCTCTCGACCGTTGATTATCTCAAGGCCGATGCCGGTGTCCTCGTGCAGTTTCTTGAGCACCTTCTTGCCGTTTTCGGCGTCGCGCATGGCCGATGTGGCGCAGGCGCGGTAGTCGTCAACCTGGTTTAGTTTCATCAGCTGTCGGAACGCCTTTAGCATGTGTTTCATCATCACTGTGCGCTCCTTTGATATTTTTCCGAGCGTGAACACGTCAGAACCCAAGCGCAGGGGCACGCGCATGTACATCACGCGCGAAATCTGTTGGCTGCCGTCCTGAGCTGTCCTGAAGTTCTTGATGAGCAGTCGCGCTCCGTTTGAACCTATGTCTATTGCTGCTAATCTCATGGCTTTTGTTTTTTAGGAGGGAAGGAGTAAGGAGATGAGGAGTAAGTAGTAATGTTTCCTCCTATGTCCTTTCTTCTTATGTTTTGTTATCTTTTTATTTTAGGGAGTTAAAGAAGTTAAAGTAGTTATCGCTCGCTTTGCTCGCTGGGAGTTAAAGCCAAATGCTTTTGCGGTTGCCTTTTCTTCTTATGTTGCTCCGTTGTTTACTTTCAATTTGTTATCTTGTTGATAGTCAGTGCGTTGCTGACGGCCTTGCAAAAGGTGGCCTTTTACGCTGCAAAAGACCGCCTTTTGTGTTGTAAAACACGGCCTTTTGCACGGCGAAACACGGCCTTTTGCATTGCAGGCATTATTCCGCCGCAGTGCTTACGGTTTTCACCTCGGCCTCGTAAGCTGTGTAAAGCTCCTCCTGCGAGCGGAAAGGCCGGTCGCCCTCCATGGGCTGTATGGTGTTCAGGCCGGTGCCGTCAACTATCCGTCCGTTGGTGGTGTCGCGCAGGCCGTAGTCAACCGTGCGCATAAGGTCGCGCTGCATGTCGGCGTCGTAGACGGGAGTCATCACCTCGATGCGGTTCAACAGGTTGCGCGGCATCCAGTCGGCACTGCCTATGTAGTACTTCGGCGCGCCGCCGTTGCAGAATATCAGTATGCGCGAATGCTCCAGGTAGCGGTCTATTATGCCTACGGCCTTGATGTTGTCGCTCACTCCGGGCACGCCGGTAACGAGCGAGCTGTTGCCACGAAGCACGATGCCAATCTTCACTCCGGCGGCCGAAGCGGCATACAGTTTGTTTACAACGTCCATCTCGGTGATGTGGTTTATCTTCATCTTCACCCACGCCTCGCGGCCCGCCTTGGCGTTCTTTATCTCGTTGTTGATGAGCGAGAGAATGCGGTTCTTCATCGAGTTGGGCGACACCATAAGCTCCTTGAAGCGCACTTGGGAGAAGGGGCGGTCGATGAAGTCGAACACCTTGCCGACTTCCTGCACGATGTTCTTCCTCGCGGTCATCATCAGGTAGTCCGTATAAGTCTTGGCGTTGCCCTCGTGGAAGTTGCCCGTGCCAATGCAGGCTATGTTGCCCTGCTTCGACTCTATGTACAGAAGCTTTGAGTGAATCTTAAGTCCCTCGACGCCGAAGATAACGTTTATGCCTTCTTCCTGCATGCGCTTGCTCCACTTTATGTTGCTTTCCTCGTCGAAGCGCGCCAGCAGTTCCACCACGGCTGTCACCTTCTTGCCGTTGCGCGCGGCGCAGATGAGCGCCTTTACGACCTTCGAGTCCTTGGCAAGACGGTACAAGGTGGTTTTGATTGACTTCACTTCGGGCTTCAACGCGGCCTCGCGCAGCACGCGGATGTAGCCGTCGAACGAGTGGTAAGGCACGTGTATGAACAAGTCCTTGCGGCGTATCTGGTCGAGGATGCTTTCCTGCGACAGGAACTCCGGCTTCAATATGGGCTTCCACTTGGGATATTTCAGCTCGTTGTGTCCGCAGTCGGGGAAGCCCATCAGGTCTTTGTGGTTCTGGTAGCGGCTGCTTGCCAGCGAGGCGTCGAGCTTGCTCACGTCGAGCTTCGACATGAGTTTCTTTTTCATGTCCTTGGGCATGCGCCTGTCGTAGATGAGGCGCACCGGTTCGCCGCGCCGCCTGCTGCTTACGCCTTTGGCTACTTTTTGCAGTACGCCGTACTCAAAGTCGTTCTCCATCTCCATCTCGGCGTCCTTCGTGAACTTGAAGGAGTAAGCCTCGAAGGTGCTCGGCTTGAAGCCGATGAATATCAAGGGAAGGCAGTAGCGCACAACGTCGTCAAGATACATGATGTTGTCAAAGCCGTCAGACGACGGCACTTTGACGAAGCGTCCGTGTTCCCTGTCGGGCACTTTGATTATAGCCAGGCTGCTCTTTGGCAGGCGCAGGCCGTCGGCAGGCTCTGTCTTCTTTATCAGGAGATATATTCGGTTGTCCTCAAGCTGGCCGATTTCGTCGATTTCGGAGAACCAGATGGGGTTTGTATAGCCGTTAAGGCGCTCGTGGTAGAAGTTCTTGAGGAAGACCTGCTGCTCTTCGTTGAGCTGCGTTTCGTCAAGAAGTCGTATGTTGTGCTCCTCCAGTGCCTTGAACACTTCGTCTATTGCGACGGCGTATTCCTGGCTGAACTGCGAGTTGAGCTTGTTTATTGTCTTGATGGTTTTGCGTATGTTGTCGTGCTGCTTGCGTATTTCCTTGTTGTCAGACTCAAGCAGGCGGTTGAGCGACGCCATGCGCACGCGGAAGAACTCGTCGAGGTTGTTGGAGTATATGCCGAGGAACGACAGGCGTTCAAGCAGCGGTATGCTCTCCTTGCGCGCTTCTTGCAGTATGCGGTGGTTGAAGTACATCCAGCTTACGTCGCGCTCAACGTAGTGTGTTTCCTTGTTTTTCTTCTTTGTGGTTATTATTGCCATGATATAGGTTTGTTTCCGGTTGACTGCGGAACGGATGCTTCCGCTTTTGCAAAAATACGCTTATTATCCAAGACCGGGGCTTCTGCCGATGTTAAAATTCTAATAAAATATTGTTACAAAACGGGTTTGTTGGGATGCAGGTCGGCACCATTGCGTAACCGCCTGACTGTCAATGCGTTTGCAAAAGGCCGTCTTTTAGGCTGCAAAAGGTGGCCTTTTAGCGTGTAAAAGACGGCCTTTTGCATTGCAATTTGCCGTGTTTTAAATTGAGAATGGAGAGTTGAGAATGGAGAATTATGATTACCTTCGAGGTCGCCTGTTAACAAAGGTAATCATAATTCTCCATTCTCAACTCTCCATTCTCAATTTCCAAACTCTCCATTCTCAATTTAAGAAGTTTTTAATCTTGTGCTTAAAATCATGGCGTTCAAGGCGCATTGAATGAAATAAAATCCGTATCTTTGCCTTTCGATGGCAGTTGCCATGTTCTAATTGCATAAATAAAAACACTTATAACGTTATGGACATTGTTGAAAGATTTTTGAAGTATGTGAGTTTCGACACACAGTCGGCCGAGGAAAGCGACTCCGTGCCGAGCACGGCGAAGCAGCTTGTATTCGCCAAATACCTGCGCGACGAGCTGAAAGACGAGGGCTTTGACGACGTGGAGATGGACGACATGGGCTACGTCTACGCCACGCTGAAGTCGAACATGAAGAAAGACGTGCCCACCATCGGCTTCATCAGCCACTATGACACGTCGCCCGACTGCAGCGGAAAGGACGTGAAGCCGCGCATCATACGCAACTATGACGGGAGCGACATCGAGCTTTCGCCGGGCATAGTGTCGTCTACAAAGAAGTTCCCCGAACTGCTTGCGCACAAGGGAGAGGACATAATCGTGACCGACGGGCACACCCTTCTCGGCGCCGACGACAAGGCCGGAATAGCCGAAATAGTGCAGGCCATGTGCTGGCTGCGCGACCATGACGAGATAAAGCACGGCGACATACGCATGGGTTTCAACCCTGACGAGGAGATAGGAATGGGCGCCCACCACTTCGACGTAGAGAAGTTCGGCTGCGAATGGGCGTACACGATGGACGGCGGAGACATCGGCGACCTTGAGTTCGAGAACTTCAACGCCGCTTCAGCGAAAGTAACGATAAAGGGAGTGAGCGTGCATCCGGGTTACGCCAAAGGCAAGATGATTAACGCCAACAGGCTGGCGGCGGAGTTTGCGGCCATGCTTCCGGCTGACGAAACACCCGAAACAACCGAAGGCTACGAAGGTTTCTACCATCTGTTGGGCATCGAGTCGAACATCGAGCAGGCCAAGCTGTCGTACATCATACGCGACCACGACCGCGAGAAGTTTGAAGACAGAAAGGCGTTCATTGCCGAATGCGTGAAGAAAATGAACGAAAAATACGGCGAGGGCACAGTAACGGCCGACGTGAAGGACCAGTATTACAACATGAAGGAGAAGATTGACCCCAACATGCACGTAATAGACATTGTGCTCAAGGCCATGCAGGACTGCGGCGTCGCACCCAAGGTGGAGCCGATACGCGGCGGAACGGACGGCGCGCAGCTGTCGTTCAAGGGTCTGCCGTGCCCCAACATTTTCGCCGGAGGCGTCAACTTCCACGGCCCTTACGAGTTTGTCTCCATACAGGTGATGGAGAAGGCCATGCAGGTTGTTGTGAAAATCTGCGAGATAACGGCAGGATATAATGACTGATTGCGGTTATAAGGTCTTGCGGTTATAGGGTTATGGGGTTGTAAGTTTTGAGCAATGAAGACTTTACAATCCCATAATCGTATATCTGTGAACGTCCGGACGTATGCCGGTATTTCACAAATACCGTACAACCTTATAACCGTATAACCTTATGACCGAAATAAAATGAGTGAACTTCCTTATCTTGTAAAAGACCTTGCGCTGATACTTGTCGTTGCGGGCGTTGTCACAATAGTGTTCAAAAAGCTCAAGCAGCCGCTTGTGCTGGGCTATATCGTGGCCGGATTTCTTGTCAGTCCGCACATGCCTTATACCATGTCGGTGGTTGACAAGGCCGACATCGGCACGTGGGGCGATATCGGCGTGATGTTCCTTCTTTTCTCTTTGGGGCTTGACTTCTCGTTCAAGAAAATACTGAAGATGGGCATTTCGCCGATAATAGCCACGTGCAGCGTGGTGTTCTGCATGATGATGCTCGGCATTATGGCAGGACACGCCTTCGGATGGAGCCGCATGGACTGCATATTCCTTGGCGGAATGCTTGCCATGAGTTCGACTACCATAATATATAAGGCGTTCGATGACCTCGGCTTACGCCAGCAACGCTTCGCCGGATTGGTTATGAGCGTGCTCATACTTGAAGACATCCTGGCCATCGTGTTGATGGTTATGCTGTCGGCTTTGGCCATCGGAGGCAATCCCGACGGCGGCGAGATGCTCGGCAGCGTGGCGAAAATCGGCTTCTTCCTTGTGCTCTGGTTCGTCGTGGGAATATTCCTTATACCGTGGATGTTGCGCTCCATGCGTAAGCTAATCAACAACGAGACGCTGCTCATAGTGTCGCTGGGCTTGTGCTGTGCGATGGCCGTTCTGTCTACGCAAGTAGGCTTCAGCAGTGCTTTCGGGGCGTTTGTCATGGGGTCGATTTTGGCCGAAACGGTTGAGGCCGACAGGATAATAAGGCTTGTTGAGCCGGTGAAAAACCTCTTCGGAGCGGTGTTCTTCGTGTCCGTAGGAATGCTTGTCGACCCGGAAATCCTTGTCGAATACGCCGTGCCAATAGCCATTCTCGTGCTTACTATACTTATAGGGCAGGCCGTGTTCGGCACGTTCAGCTTCATGTTGAGCGGCCAGCCGCTGAAGCCAGCGATGCAGTGCGGCTTCTCGATGGCGCAAATCGGCGAGTTCTCTTTCATAATAGCGTCGCTCGGACTGTCGCTCGGCGTCATAGGCAAGTTTCTTTATCCCGTCGTGGTTGCTGTCTCGGTAATCACCACTTTCCTTACTCCTTACATGATACGGGCCGCCACCCCGTGTTACGGAATGCTTGAACGGCGGCTGCCCGGGCGGTGGATTGCGGCCTTGAACAGCATAACATTGAGCCGGCGTCCGGCCAATACGGGTAACAAGTGGAAACGGTTGCTCGTGCAGATGTCGCGCGTGACCTTGATATATTCAATACTTTCGGGCGCGGCAATAGCCCTGATGTTCACGTTCTTCCTGCCTTTCATACGCCATGTGCTGCCCCATTGGTGGGCGAACGCAGTGTGCGGCCTTGCCACCTTGCTGTTGATAGCGCCTTTCCTGCGTGCGATTGTGATGAAGAAGAACCACAGCGAGGAGTTCAAGGCTCTGTGGGGAGAGAGCGTCTACAACCGTTTTCCGCTGGTGTTCACCATACTTGTACGCCTTGCCGTAGCCACGGCGTTTGTCTTTTACATCTGCAATTACCTTATGCCGTTCGCCAACGCGCTGCTGATAAGCATCGCCCTGGCCGCCGTCATGCTGATGGTGGTGTCGCGTTCGCTCAAGAGGCGCAGCATAAAGATGGAGCGGATGTTTTTGCAGAACCTGCGTTCGCGCGAGATTGCCGCCGAGGTAATGGGGCGCAAGCGTCCCCTTTACGAGGGAAGGCTGCTTGACCGTGACATCCACATAGCCGACTTTGAAGTGCCCGAAGACTCTGTCTGGGCCGGCAAGTCGCTGCGCGAGCTTGGATTGAGGAGCAGGTACGGAGTGCATGTAAGCAGCATCCTGCGCGGTATACAGCGCATAAACATTCCCAACGGCGACTTTGTCATATTCCCGTGTGACAGGATTCAGGCCATCGGCAGTGACGAACAGCTGACCGCTTTCGGCTCGGCACTGGTGAAGGACGTGCGCCAGAAAGACCCTGACATTGAGAAACGTGAGATGAAGCTGCGGCAGGTTGTCATCAGCGAGGCCGGCTCTTTTGTGGGCAAGACGATGAAAGAGAGTGGGATAAGGGACAAGTTCAACTGCATGGTAGTTGGCATAGAGGAGGGCAAGGAGAACCTTTCGCCCGTTGACCCTTCGCGTGTTTTCATGGCCGGCGACATTGTATGGCTTGTCGGTGAGGAGGAAGACATAATGCGTTTGAACAGTGACAATTGAGCCTGCTGTAGGCGGCGGTTTGCCGTGTGCAGGCAACTGGTTTTATGAAAGGTGGCCTTTCGCAATGCGAAAGGCCACCTTTTGCGTTGTAAAAGACCGTCTTTTGCAGGGCGTTTTGCGGCCTTTTGTAAGGAATAATCTTGTGAATGGCTATCCCCTTGATAATCAAATGGTTACTGAAGGGGCACGTTATGCTCTGCAACGGGCCGTCAATACCACTGCACGGCGTTGCTGAAACCGCTGCGCTTGTCGTATTTCAGCGCGTCGGTAAGTGTCGCCGCGTTGCATCGGAACGAGAAGTTATACGACGTGTATGGCGCAAGTACTACCGAACAACTCATGTTGAAGCAGTGCAAGTCACGCTGTAGCGATGCGGTAGTCATTGATATTTCGTGGTTCTGGAAGTCGTAACCTGACGAGAAACTGATGTTCCATCCGTCGCTTATGCGTATGTTTCCGCTGAAGTTCAGCGTCTGTGTGAACTCGTAGGGGTAACGCATCGTCTTTTTGTTGAACTTCGAACGGTCGGTACTTTCACGCATGGAGATACCGTAACCGACGGTCAGCGACCACGGCATCGAGAACTTCATGTAGCCGTCCTCGTCGGTTTCGGCCTTGCCGGTGTTTTCCTTTTTGGCGCCGCGCTGGCCTCGCACGAGGTCGTCGTCAACGTTCGACTCTATGTCGGTGTTGTCCTCGTCGTCGGTCTCTTCATCGGTTTCTTCCTCATTGTCGTCGTCTTTGCCAAACCATTTTTTTATTTTCTCTGGCGTAAGCGTGAACGATATGTTCTGCGACATGCCCTGGAAGCGGCCGAAACGGCCCTTGCTGTACTCTGTGTGTGTGCCCACGTAAGGGTTGCCGTTCTCGTCAAGCTCGTATGCGTATGTGGCGAACACGGCGTTCATGTTGAACGTGTAGTTCTTCCACCACTTCAGACGCAGCCTCACGGTAAGGTCGCTCCACGGGCGTTCCTTGGCCGCAAGGTTGTAGCCCATGTTGAAGCCAAGCTCGTCGATGATGCTTAATTTCTTGAAACCGGTAGAGTCTTTGTCTGACTTTATTTTCATCTCGATGTTGTTCGACAGGTCGAACGTGAGGCTTCCGGTCTTTCCTCGTGACGGAATTCCGTACAGGCTGTTTGCAAACGGAGAGTATTCAACCAGCTCCACGCTGCCGTCGGCGTTTGTCCTCTGGTAGGTCTCGTAGTAGCGCGAGCCGTTGTCGGGCGCGTAGTTGAACGATATTTGCGGCGTGACTACGTGGCGTATGGCCTGTATTTTGTCGCCGAATATCTTGCGTGAGGGCGTCCAGAAGCCGTAGAGTTTTGTCGAAGCGCTCACGCTCATGTTCCAGTCGTACACGTTGTAGAAGCCGTAAATGGTGTCGCGTGCCACGTCCTGGCGCTCCTCGTCCCATGATTGCATCACCTTGTTGGAGTACATACGGTCGGTGAAGTTGAACTGGGGGTTGATGTTTATGTAGTTGAACAGGGTGAAGTTGGCCTGTATCGGTATGTTGTGTCTGAAGCCGTTTTCCCAGTCCTTGATGAGGTTCGACTTGAACAGCTGGCTCTCCTTTGTGTCTATCGAGTTGTCAAACTGGCCGGTGTAGCTCATCGAAATCTTTTCATACCAGCGTTCCTTGCCGGCTGCGTGCTTCCGCTTGAAGGGGTAGAAGCGGCTCACCGAGATGTTGAGACTCGGCAGGGTGAGGCTTACGGTGGAGTCGAGCATGTTCTGGCTGAGGTTGGCCGTACCGCTGAGTGTCATGCCTATGCTTGAGAATGTGCTGCTCCAGCTTACGCTTGAGGTGCGCAGGCTCTGGGTGTAGCTTTGCGGATTGTACATGCTGGAGAGGTTGTTGCGCTCGTATGAGGTTGACGCGAAGTTGACGCTTGCCGAAAGGCTGGTGTACGGGTTGGCCTTGGAGTCCTGGCGGTGGCTCCATTGCAGCTTGAAGCTTGTCTGCTCGCTGTAGTCGGGCATGCCCTTGTCGCCGCTCTTGGTGTTCTGGTAACTGAAGAGGAAGCTGCCGCTGTACTTGTACCTCTTGCGGTAGTTCGAGGCCACGCTGACGCCCCACGAGCCTTTGGTATAGATTTCGCCGAGCAGCTTCAAGTCCCATTTGTCGCTCATTGCGAAGTAGTAACCGCCGTCGCGCAGGTAGAATCCGCGCGAGCTTTCGTCGCCGTATGTGGGCATGATGAAGCCGCTCGAATAGCTTTTTGTGAACGGGAAGAAGCCGTAGGGGATTGCCAGCGGCAGGGGGACGTCGGCCACTACGAGGTAGGCAGGGCCGAATACGACGTCCTTTCCCGGGCGTACCTTGGCGCGTGAGAGGGCTATGTAGAAGTCGGGGTGCTCGCGGTCGCAGGTGGTGTAGCGGCCGTGTTGGAGGTAGAGCACGCCGCTCGAGTCGCGCTTTGACTGCTCGCTTGAAAGGAAGCCGTCCTGCTGCGCCGTGTAGACGCTGTTGATGAAGCCTTTTTTAGTCTTGAAGTTGAACGACATCGTGTCGCTCTCATAAGTGTCTTGTCCCATCACGAACACCGGCTTGCCTGTCAGTTCGCCCGTAGTGTCGGCCGTTCCCGTGGCATGGACGAGGTTGCTGTCGAGGCTCATGTATATGCGGTCGCTCTTCAGGTCCATGTTCTGGTACTTCACGTTGGAGCTTCCGTAGAGGTATGCGCGCTTCAGGGAGGCGTCGTAGACGAGCGAGTCTTCCGACGAGAAGTCTACCGGAGCCTCGAGGCTGTTAGACTTCCTGCGGTTGATGCTGTCAAGCCTGATAGAGTCGTCAACGTGCTTGTTGTGCTTGTATATGGCCAAGGTGAGCGAGTCCATCTTGGTAGTGTCAGGCTCGTCGGAGAGTTCCGCCGTGTCAGGGCGCAGCGTGTCGCCGCCCGCAAGCGTGTCCGCGATGGTGCGGACGGCAGTGTCACTTACGGCCGTCGAGTCTGTTCTGCCGCCGTCTTTGCCGCTGTTGTGGAAAAAAGGCATGGTAGGCTCTGCCATCACGAATATGAAAGCAGTCAGCAGTATGAATATGACGGTTTTAGTTCTCATTGCAAATGCAGGGTGCAAATTTACGGAATTAAAACCTAATTATGTGCCATCTAACATTTTTTTCTTGTTATTTTAACTTTTTGGCTTATGCTGGGGAGTCGGCGTTTGGCGTTCCTTGCAGGGCCGTCAGTCCGTGTGCCGCGGCATGTCAGGTGCCCTTTCTTGCCGCCCTTTCCGCCTGTCCGGTAACCGTTTGGCAGTCAGCGCGTTTCCAATATGCCGCCTTTTACCTTGCAAAAGGTGGCCTTTTGGCGTGCGGTTGACGGCCTTTTGGAGGGTAAAAGGCGGCCTTTCGCAAAGCGGCTGTACAGCATCCGTCTGCCAAATAATGGCAATATCGTGGCAGGGTAGGGGTGAATGTCGGGAAAATTGACTAACTTCGCACGCTGAAAGGCATTGCGCCCACAGTGATACAAAGACATAACGAACAAGCAATATGATTATGAACGAAACGCAAACTACATCGAAGGTGTATTTCACCGACTTCCGCTGCCGCCCCGACGAGGGACGCGCCGACAAGCTGAAAAGGCTAATCAAGGCCGCCGGCATTGACAAAATAGACATGGACGGCAAGTTTGTCGCCATAAAGATGCATTTCGGCGAGCTTGGCAACATGAGTTTCCTGCGGCCAAACTACGCCCGCGCCGTGGTTGACGTGGTGAAGCAGCTGGGCGGAAAACCGTTCCTCACCGACTGCAACACGCTTTATCCCGGCAGCCGCAAGAACGCCATAGAGCATCTTTACTGCGCATGGGAGAACGGCTTTACGCCGCTTACCGTGGGCTGTCCCGTAATCATTGGCGACGGCCTCAAGGGCACTGACGACATTGAAGTGCCCGTAGAGGGCGGCGAATACGTCAAGGCTGCCAAGATAGGCCGCGCCGTGATGGATGCCGACGTGTTCATATCGCTCACCCATTTCAAGGGGCACGAGATGGCCGGCTTCGGCGGAGCTATCAAGAACATCGGCATGGGCTGCGGCTCAAGGGCAGGCAAGAAGGAGCAGCACTGCAACGGCAAGCCGGTAATCGACCAGGAGGCGTGCCGCGGATGCCGCCGCTGCATGGCCGAATGCGCCAACAACGGCCTTGTCTTTGACGCTGGGAAGAGGAAGATGTCGATAAACCAGGACAACTGCGTAGGCTGCGGACGTTGCATCGGGGCTTGCAACTTCGACGCCATATCGTTTGCCAACGACGCTTCGGTGAAAGACCTTAACTGCCGCATGGCGGAGTACACCAAGGCCGTAGTGGCCGGCCGTCCGCAGTTCCATGTTTCCATAGTATGTGACGTTTCGCCGCTGTGCGATTGCCACTCGGGCAACGACGTGCCCATACTTCCAGACCTTGGCATGTTCGCTTCGGCCGACCCCTTGGCGCTCGACCAGGCTTGTGTGGACGCATGTCTCAAGCAGACGCCCCTGCCCGGCACGCAGCTTACCGAGCACATGGCCGCCCCCGGCTTCTGCGACCATCACGACCACTTCGACAACGCCAACCCTAACACCGAGTACAAGTCATGCCTCGCCCACGCCGAGAAAATAGGGCTGGGCAGCAGGCGGTACGAAGTTGTGAGAGTGAAATAAAGGTGAGAGGGTGAGAAAGTGAGAAGGTGAGAAATGTGTTGATATTTAATCGCAACACATTTCTCACCTTCTCACTTTCTCACCCTCTCACTTTTATTCAAAGATTTGTTCCATTTCCCTAAACCGCTTCAGGCCTTCCTCGCCGTGTTTTGCCACGCTGCGCTCAGCCTGCTCAAGCGTTTTCTCGCGGTCGAGCTTTGTTTTCGAGAAGAACTTGTCGGCGTAGCAGATTGCTTTCTCCTCCAAGGTCTCGGGCAGCAGGTCTTCATGCGGCAGCGGTAGGTGCTGCTCCTCAATCTCCTTCAGCGACAGCCCGGCGCCTGTGTGGCGTTCGCACACCCGGGCGTGGAGCGGAAAGCCCTCGGCCCTCATCATCTCCGCGCCGAGCACCCCGTGGCGTATGTACGGCTCCGCGCCGAAGCATTGTATGTCGGGAGCGTCGGTCTTGATGATGCCGATGTCGTGAACCATCGCCGCCTCGATGATGAACTGGCGGTCAAGGTGCAGCTCCGGGTGGGCGTCGGCTATGGCCAGCGCCTTCCGCGCCACGGCCTTGCTGTGCCGCAGCAGTATGTCTTTCAGCTTGCCGTTGCCCTTGTAATACTTGTCGATTATCGATTCATAATCCATGTTGGAAAGGTGAGAAGGTGAAAAGGTGAGAAGGTGAGAGAAATTAAAGAGGTGAAAAAGTGAAAGGGTGAAAAAACTCTCACTTTCTCACCTTTTCACCTTCTCACCTTTAAATCATGCATTAATCCAGTCCCTTTCGATGTAGGCGATGACGTCTCCGCGGTTGACGCGCGAGCCTTGCTTTGCCGCAATCTCGACCAGCTTGCCGCCGAGCGCCGCCGGTATGGCCTCGAACTCGCCCCAGGGAGTGTGTATGTAGCAGAACGTTTCGCCCTCCTTGTAGTGCTGGCCGATGTACGGCTCGAGGCACGGTGTGCACTCGCTGCCGCCTTCGAAGTCGAAGAACACCTGGCCCTTGCACGGCGATACGATTGCGTCAGCCTTCGCATGCTTGAACGCCGCAATCTCTTCCGGCTTCAGCGTAGCGCCCAGCTTCGCGTCCTTTGCCTTCTGCAGGTCGGCCAGGAAGCGCTTTTTCGCCGCGCCGCTCTTGTAGTCGCGGTACTGCTCCGGGTGCATAGCAAGCTCGAACAGCTCCTCGTCGTCCTGTCCGTATTCCCATCCGTTGTCGTCCATTTCCTTGCGGAAGCTGTCAAGGGCGTCGGGTATGAGCGTGTGCGGGTCGGCCTCGGTGAACTCGCGTCCCTGCTTGCCGGCAAGCTCTATGAGTTCGGGGTCTATGCTGCCGGGTATCTTTCCGCTCTTTCCGAGTATCATTCCCCACATCGAGTCGTCCATCATCACGAAGCGTCCCTTGCCCTGAGCCATGGTGAGCAGGTTCAAGAGGGCTATGTTCTTGACGTACTGTGAGAACGGTGTTACGAGTGGTGGGTAGCCTACGCGCGGCCATACGTATGCCACTTCGTCGAAAAGCTTAACGAGAAGGTCGTCGGTTGACAGTTCGGGCTGTCCCTTTGCCTTCAGTATCGAGTTGATGGAGCGGTGGACACCGGCCAGGTCGGCCATCATGCTTCCCATCATTCCGCCGGGCAGTCCGCAGCCGAGCAGCAGCGAACTCATCAGCTTGTTGCCCGGGTTGATGAAGTAGCCCAGCCAGTCGTCGATGAACTCCTGCGTCAGCGTCCTTGCGCGCATGTATGCGTTCATGTTGATTTCGGCCACCTCGAAGCCCTCGTTCTTCAGCATGCTCTGCACGGAGATGATGTCCGGATGCACCTTTCCCCATGACAAAGGCTCGATGGCCGTGTCGATAACGTCGCCTCCGTTCTCGCACACTTCGAGTATCGACGCCATTGAGAGGCCCGGTCCCGAGTGGCCGTGATACTGTATTATTACGTCGGGATGCTTTGTCTTTATGGCCTTTGTCAGCTTGCCGAGCATTGCGGGCTGGCCTATGCCGGCCATGTCCTTGAGGCAAATCTCGGTTGCGCCGGCCTCAATCAGCTGGTCGGCTATGCCGCTGTAGTATTCCACCGTGTGTATGGGCGACGTCGTGATGCAGAGCGTTGCCTGCGGCGTCATGCCGGCCTCGAGCGCCCATTTTATGCTGGGTATGATGTTGCGCACGTCGTTCAGTCCGCAGAATATTCGCGGTATGTCAACGCCCTGTGCGTGCTTCACGCGGTACATCAGCCGGCGCACGTCGTCGGGCACGGGGTACATGCGCAGCGCGTTCAGTCCCCTGTCGAGCATGTGTGTCTTTATTCCCACCTCGTTGAACGGCTTGCAGAAAGCCCTTACCGCGTCGTTGGGGTTTTCTCCGGCGAGCAGGTTCACCTGCTCGAAGGCTCCTCCGTTGGTCTCAACGCGCGAGAAGCACCCCATGTCGATTATTGCCGGGGCGATGCGCTCGAGCTGGTCTTTTAAGGGTTGGAACTTGCCTGAAGACTGCCACATGTCGCGATAGACGAGACTGAATTGGATTTTCTTTTTCATAATTAGATTTTTTTGGTTGCACGGGCCTTTCCGGGGCGCGCGTAAATAATGTTAAACTTGCTGCAAAAATAGGAATTTTTCCGAACAGAAAAACGTTTGCCGCCTTTTTTTGTGCGCCTTTTGGCTTTTGAAATGATTTTTAACTAAAAATCGCCACAGCCTCTTACGTTTTGTAAAACACGCCTCGCAAATAGAGGGGTTACGGAAGGTTACAATCTGAAAGCAATCTTTTGTTTTGGCCGTCTGTATATGCTTGATTTACAACGGCATGAATGCCGCTTTGTAAAAGACCGTGTTTTGCCTTGCAAAAGGTGCTCTTTTGGCGTGCAAAAGGTGGCCTTTTACAATGCGAAAGGCCACCTTTTGCAAAGCGCCTGGCTAATGCCTGTCTTTCTGTTTGCTGTTTTATTGTTGGCTTGACGACCGTATCAGAACTTCAGCGTTGCGCTGAACATTACCGTCCTGCCCCTCAACGGCACGCTGAAATAGCTGTAGTTTGCGCCCCGGTAGGCCGATGTCTCGTAGCTTTTGCGGTCGAGCAGGTTGACGGCCGACAGCGTGAAAGCAAGCGTTTTCATCACTTCCATGCGCGCTCCGGCGTTTACAAAGAAGTCGGTGGAGTAACGCCCGTGGGTTATCTCGCAGGTTGTTCCGGCTGCGTCGGCGTATATCCGGAGCTTGGCCGACGGCATGAAGTCGAGCCGCAGCGAGCAGTATGCGTTCTTCAGCACGTTGTTTGAGGGCGAGAAAACGTCGCGGCGTTTCCACGTAATGTTGCCTGCGCAGGCGAGGTTGGCCGCAATCCAGCTCAGCTTGTCCCACGATGCGCCCGCCTGCACGCTTGCCGCGCTGTACCGCAGGTAGCCTTCCGTGCCGTTCTGCGAGGCCAACGCCTTGTTGTATGAATAGCTGCAAGTGCCCCTCAGGGTGAGCCTTGTGCTGCGGAACACCTTTTTCACATTGGCCGCCGCGCTCCATGACGTGTGCCTGTTGTCACGCCATACGGGCATAATCACGGTCATGTCGCCTGCGTAAAGGTAGCAGTAATAGCGGTCGGCCTTTTCCTGCTGCCAGCCAACGTACACGTTCCACGACAGCATCGTGGCCGTGTTGAGCCACGACAGGCGCGCTCCGGCCATGGCGGTGCGGCTGAACGACATGCTGTCAGTGCCCAAGGTTACGGTTCGGTAGTTGTTGGCTATGGCGTCGCCGAAGGGTGTCGTCCGCGTGTCGGCGTTGCGGTTTATGCCTATGTTCAGGTCGATTGTCGCCATTGTGCCGAGCCTGTAGTCGATGTCAAGCATCGGCGAGAACATCACTTTGCGTGTTTTTACGCCGCGCCGGGGGCTTGAATATGAGATGTATTCAAGCGGAAGGGTGAGCGTCAGCGTGCCGTCGGGCAGGTTTAGTTCGTATTGCGGCTCCAAGGTATGCAGCCAATAGCTGCTCAGCCACTTGCCTTCTGCTCCGCCGCCGCTGGCCGAATTGTGTTTGTATTCCATGATATAGCCAAGGCTCAGGCTGCCTCCCAAGAGGCCGAAGTTGGTGCCTATGCGGTTGCGCGTGAACAGGTTGCGCAGCCTTACGGCGTAATCCGCGCCGCCGTTGCCGTCGTCGAAGGTCACGCCGAGCCGCTCCCTCGAGCCGTAAAAGCGGACGATTGACGACACGTCGAACAGCAGCGTATTGGTGTTTACGGTGGCTTCGAGCACGTTCTGCACGTCATACTGCCTGCGCCTTACGCCCTCCTGCAATGCGCCGAGGTTGCTTCCGCCCCGGTTCAGGGCGTTGCCTATGCCGAGCATGGCCTGTGCTTCTTCCGTGAGGTACAGCCTTTTGGAGTTCAGCTCGTAGCGCAATGCACCCTTCAGAAGTTCCTGTTTGTCGCTTATGTCGTTGTTTTCGAATATGGCGACGGTGTCTTCTCCCGTTGTATATCGGTTGAAGATGCTGTCCCGGTCAAGGCTGTGGTCGCGGTAGTAAAGCACGTTCAGGCGCAGCGTTTGTTCCTGAGTGAAGGCGTGCAGGTAGTTCAGTCCGGCGTAATATGACTTGTTCCTAAGGTAATACAGCTGCGACACGGGCGGTGTCTGCGCCGTAGGCGAATAGAGGAACGGCTGTGGCAGCGGCTCCGTGGCGTACATTCCGGTGTAGTTGTCCATGCTGCGCGTCATGCCTTCAAGGCTCATTCCGCAGTTGTTCATCCGCCCCGTGAGCAGCAGTTGGTTCTTCTTGTTTATGTTGATGGCCGTCAGGTGGTTGTCCCATGCCGTGGGACTGCCGCCTATTCCGCCCTCCACTTCGCCGAAGGGGCGCGCCTTGTATCCCTTCTTCAGCTTCAGGTTGAGCGTCGCGCGGTCGTTGTTCACGCGGCCTTCGAGGGCCTTTATGGGTTGGTTTCGCTCCATAATCTGCACCTGGGCCACGGCCTCCGCCGGCATGTTTTGCGTGGCTTGGTTGTATTGTCCGCCCATAAGGTCAAGCCCTTCGATGTTCACCTTGTTTATGGCTTTGCCCTGATAGCTTATCTGTCCGTCGTCGCTCACCTCTATGCCGGGCATCCGCTTCAGCACGTCTTCTATGCTGCGGTCTTGCTCCTGACGGAAAGCGTCCACGTTATAGAGCAGCGTATCCTTGCGCCGCGTTATCGGGTCGGCGGTCACTGTGACGTTTTCAAGCTCCACGGCGGTGCGTTCCAGCCGTGCGTCATACCGCGTCCTGCCCTCTTGCAGGGGTGTGCGCAGCGTCTCGTAGCCGAGGAATGCGAACTCTATCCGCCGCCCTTCGGGCACGGCTTCTATCCTGTACGTACCGTCACTCTTTGTCAGCGCGTAAGCCAAGAGCGAGTCCTTGCCGTCGAGCAGCTTGCAAGTAACGTTGCCCACGGCCTTCCCCTCGCCGTTTGTCACAGTCCCGGTGAACGCCGTTTTACCGCCTTGCGCCATGGCGTATGCGCACGGAAGCAGGACGGAAAGCAATAATATAAGAATGTGTTTTACCATTCCAGCTCAAGCATGTTGCTCGGACGGGGTGCCAAATGCTTATCGAAATCAGCCCCTTTCTTTTCAATTGCAATCACACCACTTTCTATCGCAAGGCTCAAATAATTTTCCTTTTCGTTACGATAGGCAGACAAAGCCTCCTCCCTTGTAGTTTTTCTGTATTTCTTTTCTTTATATATATACATTATATCGTGCGGTGTTGCCTTGCTTATGCCGTTATTTATGAATATCCAATTTCGCTTCTCGTCATATAACTGCATGACAAGTCCTGGCAAACCGCCAAACACATACGGGCCGTAAGGCAACGGAATGCTCTCCGCATACCATGCTATGAAGTTGCGCCCAGCGTATCTGCACGTTGCTTTTTTGCATGGAATGTTGTTTATTAAGGTATCTCCCGGCTGTAGAGTCCAGTTAAATTCAGGTGCAGGATAGGTGTATTGATATTTGTTGAGTGCTTTTAACTGTACCGTTATTTGCGACTTTTTCAAATCGTTTAGCATTACATAATCGAAAGCGGTTTTTCTTATGAGCATGTAAATATCATCATTTGCCTTTGGGGCATGGGCGTTCTTCTTGCTCTCAGCAAGGAAATCGTTTACAGAATCCGCCTTTAATCTATAATAATCACCAAACCATATGTAGCTGTCAGATATCATCAATAATGTTTGCCCCTCTCTGTATTTATCGTTTTTAGTAGAATCCGGCAAGAATTGCACCTTGTAAAAGACATTGACCTTTGCGGTATCGCAAACTGTCCTCTCTATAGTTTTGTACGCGTACATGCCTCCGTCGGGGCTTGTCATATATGCAAGTCCGCCTTGCGCATACCCAGCACGGCATAAAAACATATAGAACACTAAAACATTGATATATTTCATAACTATCGGAAGTTAATGTTTTTGAAAAGGCCGTATAGCCGATACCACAGCTTTATTTAATTAATCACAGCCTGCAATGCAACCTCCATTAGGGCGTTTTGTCAACCATGCAGTATTTGGATCAAGATAACCTTGATTAATCAAATCATTAAATAAGAAAATTGCGTCGTTACTATTATCAGCACGGACTGTTATTACAGTCCCGTCTCCGACATGAACGTAATACTTGTAAGCTGAAGCTGTTTGTGGGGCAACAGCAGAACCCAAGGCCAAAAAGGCCGCAAAAGCAAAAATTCTTAATGCCTTCATAGTTGTTTTGTTTATAAATTACCATGCTTTCCAATGGCTAATCATGTTAAGAGGGTGGCTTGGAAAGCCTGCAAAAGCAGAAGCCGCTCGGCGTTGCAAACAAGTGATGCAAGGCTCGTGCATGGACGTCCAAGATGCGTCGGGCTACAAGACTGATTGTAGATATCAAGTGCAAATTTATAAAAATATAATAAATAAAGCAATATCATGCCTGTAAAAAGCCGGAGTTTAACAATGTTTTACATACTAAAAAACATGCTTATAGTTTTATTGCTTACATCTTTTGCTGCGCATTTTACCGCCTTGCGCCATGGCGTATGCGCACGGAAGCAGGGCGGAAAGCAATAATATGACAAGGTGTTTTACCATTCCAGCTCAAGCATGTTGCTCGGACGGCGGGGGTTGTTGGCTTCAGGCGTAAACCATTTGCCATTCCTGTAGACCTTGACTTTTGCCGTTTCAATAAAAAGATTGTCAAAGTTTTCTATGTCGTTACGGCTTGAAGTAAGTGCTTCTTCACGGCTTACCTTTCTCAATTTTCCCCAAAAATCCTTTTTATAAAGATACATGTCGCGGAACGAACGGGCGTTTTCCATACCGGCGTATGTGAACACCCAGTTGTCCTTTTTGTCGCGTATGTCGATTACAAGGCCGGGCAGTCCGTTGAAGATGTACGGCCCGTAGGGCAGCGGTATGCTGTCAGCGTACCACGCGGTGTAGTCCCTTCCGGCATAGCGGCATGTCGCTTTCTTGCACCTTATGCCGCCTATCACGGTATCGCCAGGCACTAAACTCCAGTCGATGCGCGGTTCAAAAGTATATTCAAAGTTATAAATATCGTCATAGGTCTGGACTTTCGTCTTATATGTTGACAGGTCGGTAACGCTTACGTTGAAGTATTTTATCCTTTCAATGGCTCCATCCCACAGGGCAACGGCCTGTGGGTTGCGCTTGTTCTTCCTGCTTTCATTGAAATATATGTCCAATGAGTCGAGCACAAGCTGGTGGTAATCGCCGTATTTTGCGTACTTGTCAGACAGTTGCAATACGGTTTTCGCCTTGGTGTATTCGCCGGTCTTGGTGCTGTCTTTCAAGTATTTCAGGTCATAATACACGGCTATCTTGGCCGTGTCGTAAACTTCTTTTCTGACCTTTGGATATGCGTCCATGCCTCCGTCAGGGCTTGACATACGTGCCCGTTGCGCCAACACAGGCAACGGCAGGGCACACAGAATAGCGGTAAATACCGAAAACATCAGTTTCATACGCTTGTTGTTTAAGATGATATAATGTTGAATTAGCCTGTCCTCTACGGGCAAGCTGTGTTTCAGGGTGGCTTGGAAAGGCTGCGGAAGCAGAAGCCACTCGGCATTGCAAACAAGTGATGCAAGGCTCGTGCATGGATTTCCAAGATGCTTCGGGCTACAAGACTGATTGTAGAAACCGACTGCAAAATTATAAAATTATGGTAAGACAAGCAATATTTTGCCTGCGAACGGCTTGGAGTTAACAATGTTTCAACATGTTAAAAGCAACGTTTTCACTTCACGCCCGGCAGCTTTGGCTGAGCATTTTACAGCCGTTGGAGAGTGATTATGTAACTTATTGATAATCAATAAGATATGAAATGCGTTGCAAAAGGTGGCCTTTTGTCTTGTAAAAGATGGCTTTTCAGCGTGTAAAAGGTGGCCTTTCGGGCTGCGAAAGGCCACCTTTTTGAAATATGCTTGTGCCTGGATGTGCGCCGTGCTCTGGCAGGTGTATGTTCGGTGTGTGCCGGCGCTTCGTGCAGTCGGTCGTCCGGGGCGTGTCCGGCGGTGTGCGTCAGAAGTTGAAGCCGAGGTTGATGTAGAAGTAAGGCTCTTTTGTTTTGCTTGAATATCCGAGCGATGCGCCCAGCGGACCGAACATGCTGTTGTAGAAATAGGCCAGCTCGCATCCGGTCATGGTTTTGCGCCTGAGGGCGTCTTTGAGTCCGCCGCCGTGCTGCGCCACGGCTATGAGCGCCATTACGTAGTTGTTGCCGCCCATGCGCTGCTGCGCTTTCAGCTGGCAGGCCAGCAGGGCGTTGCCGGCGAACTCTACGTTGCCCACTCCGGCGAAGGGCATCTGCTGGGGCAGGTATTTGCCGGGCGTCATTCCGCCTATGGCGTTGCGCATTACGGCGGGCGTGCCGTCGCCCATGATAATCCGGCCGTAGAGCATTGGCTGCAGCGTGAAGCGTCTGCTGGGCGAGAACGACATGCGCCACATTGCGTCAACGATGCTTATTCCCTCGTGCCCGTCCCAGCCTATGAAGTTGTCGGTGTAATAGCCGAAGCCGGCCTTTAGCTTGGCGCCGCGCGTGGTGAAGAACCAGCGGTCTTCCGAGTCGTAGTTGAGGTTGAACACGTAGCTGTATGCGTGGACGTTGTCCAGCCTCACGCGGTTGGTCTGCTCTCCTGAGAGTATGTCGTGGAAGTCGAAGAAGTCGAGGTGCAGGTTGATGTCGCACGAGAAGTTGCGTATGTTGAAGCTCAGCGCCTGCAGGTTGACGGCGTGCTGGTTGTATGTGAAGTTGAAGTCGCGCTTGCCTTGGTCGTAAATGTTGATGTCGTCGTGGCGGAACTGGTATGACAGGCCTATACGGCCGTAGTGCAGCGGGCTAGCGCTGGCGTCGATGCGCGCCATGATGCGCTTGCCGAGGCGGCCTGTAAGCTCGAGCGTTACGGGCAGTCGTGTGCCGAGGCGGTGGGATATGTTGGCTTGCAGGGCTACGGTCTCCTCTGTGTCGAAGCGCACGCCGAGGTTCACGCGGCTTGTCTTGCGCTGTCCGGCGGAGACGGTCAGCAGGTAGCGTCCGCCGCTCTTGCTTACGTTGTAGCCTGCGTTGGTGTAGAGCAGTGTGGCGCCGAGGTCGGTCACGGCCTGTTCAAGCTGTCCGGCGGTGACGGCGGTGCCGCGCCTTATGCCGTGTTTGGCGGCTATGTAGCTGCTGTCTTGCGGCGATATGTTCTCGAAGCGTATCGAGTCGGCGCTGAACACGAGGGCGTCGCTCTGTGGCACGGGGCGGTGCAGGCGGTGTGGCTTGTAGCCGTGGGGCAGGCCGAGGCTGCGCTTCAGCGCGGCGAGCTTGTCCCACTGCGCCATGGCGGCCTGCTCGCCGCGTGCTATGAGGGTGTCGATGGCGGTGCGCGTGAAGCTCGCCGAGGAGTAGCCCTTTACGTTCACCTTTATTGGTATGTCGGTGATGGCCCAGTTGTCGGCAAACTTGTTCTTGCAGTTCTGGTCAACTATCTGCATCAGTATGTCCTGGCTGCTGTTAAGCTCTGCGGCCGTCCTCGGGTCGCTCTGCACCGAAACGCCTATTATTATGTCGGCTCCCATCAGCCGGGCCACGTCCGCCGGATAGTTGTTGCGCAGGCCGCCGTCTACGAGAACAAGCTCGTTGAGTGAAGAGTTAAGAGTGGAGAGTGAAGAATTCGTTTCTGAATGACATTTGAATTCTTCGTTCTTCACTCTTCGTTCTTCCCTTATCCTCACCGGAGTGAACACTCCCGGTATGGCCATGCTTGCCCTCATGGCGGTTGTAAGGTAGCCGTGGTGGAACACGTATTCGGTGTTGTCTACGATGTTCGTCGCCACGCAGGCGAATGGTATGGGCAGGTTGGCGAAGTCGATGGAGTCGTGCCAGCCTACGGTTAGCCTCGTGAAGAGCTGCGAAAGGTTGGTGCCGCTTATCAGTCCGCCCGTGGAGCTGCGGCCGTGGCGCGTGATTGAGAGCGGCCGCGACAGTATGTAGGTGTTCTGCTTTTCGCGTTCGGCGAGGCTTTGGCTGCGCGAGTCGGCCTTGTCTGACAGCAGCACGTTCCAGTTTTGCACGCTTACGAGCGAGTCGAGCGTCTGGGCGTCGTAGCCGATGGAGTACAGTCCGCCGATGAGCGCGCCCATCGATGTGCCAGTGATGATGTCTATCGGTATGCCGGCACGCTCAAGCACGTGCAGCACCCCGATGTGGGCCATGCCCTTGGCGCCGCCTCCGCTGAGCACAACGGCCACTTTGGGGCGGCCAAGCGTGTCGGTATCCGCAGCGTACTTCGCACCATACTCCGAACCCACCCCATACCCCTCTCGAGGGGAGGGGCTTTGGATGCCTTTGCCAGTGGCTGCGGATAGAGGTAGCACCTGTAGTAGGGCAAGGCACAGAGCAAGGAACAAAAGACCACTACATTTATTATGGCCATCGCTTTTGTTCCTTTGTGTCGTCTTTACTTTGTGCATAGCGTCAAAAGCATATCAAGCTCCCTCCCTTTAGGAGGGGTGGGGTGGGTGTTGGGTTGGGTGGGATGTGAGAGGTGTTTTGTCCTTTACTCGTGCCTTGCAAACCTTTCTTCGGCCAGCCGTTCATACTTAGTGCCGGGCCGTCCGTAGTTGGCGTATGGGTATATGCTTATTCCGCCACGTGGGGTGAACAGCCCCGTCACCTCTATATATTTGGGGTCCATGAGGCGGATGAGGTCTTTCATGATGATGTTCACGCAGTCCTCGTGGAAGTCGCCGTGGTTGCGGAAGCTGAAGAGGTAGAGCTTAAGGCTCTTGCTCTCAACCATCTTCACGTCGGGGATGTAGCTTATGCGTATCTCGGCGAAGTCGGGCTGGCCGGTGATGGGGCACAGCGACGTGAACTCGGGGCAGTTGAAGCGCACCCAGTAGTCGTTGCCCTGGTGCTTGTTCACAAAGGTTTCAAGCACCTCCGGGGCGTAGTCCATGCGGTATTCAGTCTTGCGGCCGAGGCTTTTCAGCCCTTCGTCCTTACGTGTGTCGTTGTTTGTCATGACAGTTTAAATACTTTCCAGATGTTGTAACTTATTCCTTCGTCATATACGTCCTCGCCCTCGTGCTGCTTCGTCTTGCGCACGATGCGCACGGTGAGCGGCAGTATTATGATTTCATACAGCGTCTTGAGCACCACCTGCGACACTATGAGCGGCAGCATCTCGCCGGCCGGCACCACGCCGGAGAGGGCCAGGGGGAAGAATATGAGCGAGTCGGCAGTCTCGCCGAAGACGGTGCTCACTACGGCGCGCACGGAGAAGTGGCGTCCGTTTGACGATATTTTCATGCGGCTCATCACGTAGGCGTTGATGAACGAACCGGCGAGGAAGGCCACGAACGAGGCGGCGGCGATGCGCGGAGCGAGGCCGAACACGGCGTGGAAGCCCTCGTCGTTGTGCCAGTAAGGCGCTCCGGGGATGGCGTCGGCAAGCGCGCCGAAGGCCACGAACATCAGGTTCATGGCGAAGCCCAGCCATATAAGCAGGCGCGCCTTGCGGAAACCCCACACCTCGCACACGCAGTCGTTGATGATGTATGACACGGGGAAGACCAGCAGTCCGCCCGTGATGTTGACCGCCCCGAATGAAATCTGCTTTGTTTCCAGTACGTTTGCCGTAATCAGGCAGACGCAGAACAGCGTGCTGAAAAGCATGAACAGCACGCTGACCTGTTGCTTCTTTGTTTCCATTTCCTTGTTTTAAAGAGGTTAGACAAGCACTCTTGTTTGCGGTTCTGCAGTTACGGGCCTTTGCGGTTCTACGGTTATAAGGCCGTCAGCCAATGTCAAACCCTTGCGTTGTACGTCAACGACCGTATAACCCTAAAACCGTATAACCTCATAACCGCATATACCTTAAATCTTTCCGTGTGCAAAATTACTGCATTTTCCCGTATTTCATACAACGTGCAGGCGTATTTTTCGTGTCCCGTTATAACTTATTGATAGCCAGAATGTTGCCGGGCGCTTTGCAAAAGGCCGCCTTTTACACTGTGAAAGGTGGCCTTTTAGCGTGCAATTGACGGCCTTTTGCAAGCCAAAAGACGGCCTTTTGCAAAGCACCCGGCATTTTGCGTGCCGGCGGAATGCTGTTTTTACCTTTTTATTGGTATATTTGCAATCGTTTTATACCATGTCCGTCAATTTTCTAACTGACCTTTGCAAATGAAAAATCATATCTTTTATCGCCTGTGCTGGCTTTCGCCGTTATGCTGTCGGCAGTGTTCCTGTCGTGTACCGGCAGTGGTGGGGGCGCTTCGGTGAACGGTGCCGCCGCGGCAAGGAGCGCCGCCTCGCTGGCTGACAGCATAGCGCTCTGCCTGGAAAAGGGCGGCGAGTGTTACGGCAAAGGCGACTATACAAACGCCTTGGAATATTATGTCAAGGGACTGAAATACAGCGAGACGGGCCACAACAGCGACAGCGTGGCGCGCTTCTACAAGAACATAGGCAACATATACTGCCTGTTCGAGGACTACGAGCGCGGCAACCTTTACTACCGTGACGGCCTGAAGTACAGCCGTTCGTCGGGCGACAAGGAGACGGAGGCCAAGCTTCTTGTCAACCTTGCCGGCATACACATGTTCATGGGGAAGGGTGACGAGGCGCGCGGTTTCCTTGACGAGCTTAGGCGCGTTGACTATGACGGCGGTCCGGCGATACGCTTCATGGCCGACTACAATCTCGGGATGTTGCAGATACACGACGGACGGTATGCCGAAGCGATAGCCAACTACCGCCGCCTGGCGGCTTACGCCGTGCGCGGAAGGCTGCCAGGCGAGTATCTGTGCTCGGCTTACCAGCAGATGTACAAGGCATTCATGCTGCAAGGACGCAACGACTCGGCGCTGCACTACATGCGCAAGTGCGAGCAGATAGCCGACTCGTGCGGCATAAGGCACATGTTCAAGGACTTGCAGAAAGACATGTCGGCATTGTATGAAAGGGTGGGCGACACGGCATCTTCTCTCGCCTGCAAGGCCGCTTACCTGTCGTTGAAAGATTCGGTGTACAACATGCGGCAGTTCGATGCGGCCAAGCACGCACAGTTCCTGTACGAGATGGACAAGGTGGAGAAGGAAATAGCCACGCTGCAGACGCAGAAGGAGAGGTTCAGGCGCACGGCAGGCGTGCTGCTGCTCGTCGTTGCCGTTGTCACGGTGTTTCTCGTCGTGATATACAGGCAGAAGCGCAAGCTCGACGTGAGCTACGCCAGCCTCTATTCGGTAAACCGTAAGTATGTGGACAATTCGGAAAAGATGAAGCGGCGCCTGGCCGACTGCGCCGAGGCGCTCAAGGCCAAGGACGGCGAGATAACGCGGCTGCGCGGCGAGCTTGTAGACAGGGACGGCGACAAGGCCGCAGCCTCGTCGAAATACCAGTCGAGCAGTCTTAACGACAACCAGCGGCAGGCCATAGTCGAGACGATAACCGACGCGATGGAAAACCGCATGGAGTTCTGCAGCTACGACTTCTCCCTTGACAAGCTGGCAGAGCTTGTCGGCTCAAACAGCAAGTATGTGTCGCAGGTCATCAACGATACGTTCAACAAGAACTTCAGCATCTTTGTAAACGAATACCGCATAAACCTGGCCTGCATGAGGCTGGCCGATTTCGCCGCATACGGCAACTATACGATACGCGCCATAGCCGAGAGCGTGGGCTTCACGTCGTATTCCACGTTCAACAGCGTGTTCAGAAAGTTTACCGGCATCACTCCCTCAATCTATCAGAAGATGGCGAGAAGGGAAGAAAATATGCTCGTAGACGGTTGATTTGGCAGTAAAACGGGTTGAATACTTCCAAATTCATGAATGTAGAACTATTGAATTTGCAATTAATAACGAAAGCTTTTATATTTGCCGACGGTTTCAAATGTTTAACCCGTAAAACGATTTAATTATGAAAAGCTTTGTACTTGGTTTGAGTATGATATGTATTCCGGCACTCGGTTTTGCTGCCGGAACGGACGTAAAGACAGGCGGCTACGTGCCACACTTCGACCTGAAGATACATGAGCCGAAGCTGGAAGTTGTTGAGATGATGCACAACGGCAAGATGAAAGTCAAGGCGCCGGTGGCTGACAGCCGGGAAGACGCGCCAAAGGCGTCGCCGTTCAGCTTCGACAACGGCATCAGGCGGTTGCCCGTAGGGCTTGCAGCAGCGCAGCAATATAAGGAGCGCCTTGACAGCATCGTAGGCTGGTATGGCAACGGACAGTACAAGTACACGCGCCAATATTTCACTTACGACGCCGACGGCAACCCCGTAAAGGCACCAACTCATACTGGAACGAAGGCACGCAGCAGTGGGACGACGAGGAGTTTACGGAGTATGTGTGCGACGAAGACGGATATGTGCTCTCGATGATGGCTTACAGCAAGGTGTCGGGACAGCGTTATGACTATGAGTACAACGACAAGAAATGGGGCATATCGCAGACTTATTACACCTACGACGGCAGCGTGTGGACTCCCGTGCAGCGCGGAGAATACAAGTATGACGACCGCGCCAATATCACCGAGGAAGTCATTTCGGCATGGGATGCGGCGTCGGAAAGCTGGACGCCGGTGGTAAAGAGCATCGCCGAATATGACGAGTACAACAGGATGGTGATGCTGGAGCCTTACGAATGGAACGGTTCTGAGTGGTATGGTTCTGGCGAGAAGAAGAGGTATGTATGGACGGAGGACGGAACAAACCAGACTCTTGTGGCATCAAGCTTGTGGATGGCTGACACCAAGAGCTGGTTTGAGTACTGCCGTTACGAAAAGGATTTCAACGAGCACGGCAGCCTGACGCGCGAGGAAAAGAAGTTCTACAACAAGGACAAGGGCGACTGGAGCGGAGCCTACGCATGGGACGGAGCCGTATGCACGAATTATAAGGTTGACCTTCAGTACGATGAAAAGAACCGTGAGATTTACGAATGTGCATATAGCGGATATACAGCCGACGGCTATACGAAGACCACAGACATTACGTTTACATGGACAGACAACGAGGACGGCTCGTCGTCAGTGCTTATAGTATCGAAGCTTGGTTATGACACCGGCGAGATTTACGTTAATGACGAGACAACGGAAGAGTATGATGCGGCAGGCAACAAGCTGCGTGAATATATCAAGCACGTTAACGATGCAATAAGCCGTGACCTGCAAGAGTATCAGGAATTTGTATGGACTTATGACGAACGCGGCAACCAGCTTTCGGAAACTTCATACGTGCCGGGCGCAAATGGCCTTGTGGCATATATAAAAACGGAGTTTACATATAATGCAAAAGATAAGGTGACGGAGCAGTTCGGATGGAACGGACAGGGTGCAAGCCGTGACGACTGGATGGAAAGCAACCACTTTACTTACGAGTATGACCAGGATACCATATTCGTAAAGAAGATGTGTTACAGATATAAGGACGGCGACTGGATGGTTCCGAGCTGGGGCAACGAGGACGTTTACGACTACAACACGCCTATAGAAGACATCCTGCTTTGGCCGGGCGGCAACTTCTATCACAAGATGACGGAGCAGTATTCATATTCGGGCAACGGCTCGGGATGGGACTATACCAACCAGATATATTACTATTCGGCAATGGTTCCTTCGTCAATTGGCTCGATAAATGCCGGTGGCGGCGACGTACAGCTGCATTGGCAGGGCGACGTGCTCACTGTTGTTGCAGATGGCGAAGTGACGGTTAGCATCTACGGAATAGGCGGAACAAAGGTGCTCTCGTCTACGGAGAAGAGCATCGACCTGTCCTCTCTGCCGGGTGGAATATACATTGTAGAGGCTGGCGGGCAGAAAGCCAAGATTATGAAGAGGTGATGGCAGATGTCAATACATTGCTGACGCCGGGAGCTGAAACATGCTTCCGGCGTTTGTTTTGCCGTGGGTGGCAAGCTTGTTGCCGCCATACAGCCGCGCCTGCTGCTCCGCGTTGCGATGCGCCGCCTTGCTTTCCTCCGTATGAAACACCGTGTTTCAGCGTGTAAAAGACCGTGTTTTGCAACGTAAAAGGCCGCCTTTCGCATTGCGAAAGGCGGCCTTTTGGTAACGCGTTGACGGTCAGTGTGTTAGCGGTTGTCAATATTCGTACAGGCGGACGTGCAGTATCTTGTTGTCGCCTGACGATATGCTGACGTGGCGGCCTTGGTGTGTCTGGTCGCCGTTGAGGCGGCGCAGGTACTTCATTGTGCCGTCTTCGCTGATGGCTACTTCGTCTACTGTGCCGATGCCGATGCGCTTTCCTGTGAACTTCTTGCCGTTTCCTGCGGTGTCGTCTTTACCCTGGCCTGACAGGGCAAAGCCGTCTTCGCCGAGCGCGCGGCTCTCTTCCTGTGCCTTTTCCGTTTCGGTCTGGAATTTTACCACTATTCCGTTGCCGGCCACAATGTAGTCGTTCTTGCCCAGCTTTATGATGATGCCTCCGCCTTCAGGCCATGTCTCGGCCTTTGCGCGTGCGTCCCAGGGCAGGGTGAAGTAGTGGTTGCAGGTCATTACAAGGCCTCCGTCGGTGATGTTACGCTCGTTGTCGGCCTTGTCAAAGAGCACTCCCCATGTTTTTTTAGCAGACAAGGCACGAGTTGACGAGTTGACAAGGGATTTTGCCTCGTTGCTTGTCTGCTTGTCTCTTGTTTGCTTTCCGATAAGCAGTGGTGCAAGCTGGTGAAGCACGGCGTAGCTTCCCTTTACCGAAGCCTTGTCGGCCGGTGCCGCAACGTCGATGGCGAAGGGGCAGAAGCCTACCGCATGGTGTTCGCCGAAGGTGTACATGGCGCGCACTCCGCTGTTCTCGCAACAGCGTGACTCGGGTATGAAGAGCGGATTTCCGGGCAGGTCGTACTGTGCCGCCCAGCTTTTGAAGCCGGTGTCGTATATGTCTGGTGAGAGCATCGCTATGCCCGGGGCTGCACACCGCCACATGTCGATGAGGTGGGCGAGCGGCCCTGCCGACGGATATTCGCCCGGTTTGCGCCCGCGGCTGTTGAGCGCGGCGTTGACATATAGCGGTAAGCTGTGTATGCCTTGTGCGCTTTGGGCGAGTTGCTCTACATATTTTGCGTAGTGGTAGGCCATGAACATCTCTTCGGTAAATATGTCGTCTCCGAACATTTCGGCCCATGTGCCGCCGCGCTTGAGCTTCTGCGCGAGTGCCTTGCGGCTGTCGGATGAATATGTTTCGCTGCCGGTGAGCTTCTTCAGGATGTAGGGATGCAGCGTCTTGGCGTGGCTTTCAAGGTATGAAAGCAGCTCTTGAGGCACGTCTGATGTGTACAGCTTTGTTGCTGCAGGCGAATAGTCGCGCGCGTTTTCAAGCATTCCTATCTCGTTTTCAACCTGAATCATGATGACGGTTGACTGCTCCTTGTCCTTTTCTGCGATGTATTGCAGCAGCTTGGTGAAGGCGCGGCGGTCGGCGTCAAGCACGTTCTTGGAGAACGCGCTGGCTATTTCCATGGGTTTGCCGGTGGCCGTCACTGCGCGTGGAAAGCGCTTAGTGTCTTCCTTGAACCATAAAGGTGCGTAGCAGCTCATCGAGTTTTTCCATGCGCCGAACCATAGGAAAACCACTTTCAGCTGGTTCTCGCGTGCCTTGTCGATGGTGCGTCCGATGAGCGAAAGGTCAAATTCGCCTTCGCGAGGCTCAATCAAGTCCCACTGTGCGGGCGCGAGGACGGTGTTCAGTCCGAGGCTTTTCATCTCGGGCATTACGCGGTCGATGTCTTCAAAACACGTCGCGGCGGAGTTGCTCAGTTCGCCGCCGAGTATTAGCATCGGCTGTCCGTTGACGCTTATGTGTGTTCCGTTGGCGCCTTTTTCGAGCACGCTCTGTGCCGTGGCTGCAGCCGGAACGAATAGCGTCAGGGCGGCAAAAAGGGTTTTCAATAAGTTCTTTTGCATGGTTTTATTCTATTATTTGTCGTGAGAAAGAACTGAAATAACCGAGGCAGATGTTGCGCCATTCTTTCGCGTTGTCCACCTGTTCCTTCATCAGGCGGCTGACGTGGGCGAACCGCTCGTCGTCAACATACGGCCGCATAGTCTGCCATACGGCTGCGAACCGCTCCGCCTCGCTTACGCCTCGGTCGTAGTGCGCGCATAGGTTCTGCCACAGTGTCTTGCCGTTCTTCATCTTGTAGTTCCAGCTTACGTGGTGGAACCACAGCAGGTATTCCTCCGGACAGCTTTCAAGGCTGTTGTATATGCTGTCGTAAGGGTGGCGATACTGGCTTACGGCGTCGGTTCCCGAGCTTGTGCGGTCGAAGCCGATGCCTGCCGTGTCGGCCTTGTGGTAGTACACGGGACACCACTCTATCGGGAACTTCGGGTAGGAGCCTTGCGGCTCGGGACCGTAATGGTGGTCGGCCTTGAATATGTGGTGCAGGCCGAGGGGCATCATGTAGTCAACGCAGGCTTCGCGGCTGGCTTCCATGACTTCGGTCATGGGATTGACAAAGGCTGCCTCGTGCGTGAATGTCTGTTCAAGCCATTCGCGCGCTATGCTGTCCGATGATAGTTCGGAGTTCCACGCCAGGCGGCCGAAAGCGTACCAGTTGGCCTGCGAGAAGTGATGGCCGCACCAGTTGGCGTCGTCGCCCGTGTTGGCAACTCCCGCTATTCCGCGCAGCTGTTTGGGGTTGACAAATTTGAAAAACTCCTTCCACATCGGGGCGAGATATACCAAGTGGCGGCTTTGTCCGAGGTATTCCTGCGTGATTTGCAGCTCAGCCCAAAGCGGCGTTTGCTTCATCTGGTCGAATATCGGGGCGTAAGGTTCGCGCGGCTGGAAGTCAAGCGGCCCGTTCTTCGACTGTAGTATGACATTCTTTGCGAACTTTCCGTCAAGGCCGTTGAACTCTGTCACGGCCTGCTTCACGCGGTCTTCACCCTCGTGGTTGCCATAGACGAAGCTGCGCCACATCACTATTCCCTTGTGCGGTGCAAGCGCTTCGGCCAGCATGTTGGCTCCGTCGGCGTGGGTACGGTTGTAGTCGCCGGGGCCGGGTTGGCCTTCCGAGTTGGCTTTTACAAGGAAACCGCCGAAGTCGGGGATTTCCCTGTATATCTCTTTTGCCTTCTTCTTCCACCATGCCCTTACCTCGTTGTCGAGCGGGTCGGCGGTTTTCAGGCCGTCAAGCACCATTGGCGACGCGAAGTTTACTGACAGGTAAGTCTTTATCCCGTAAGGGCGCAGCAGGTCGGCGATGACCTTCACCTTCTTAATATACTCAATCGTGAGGATGCTTGGCGATGCGTTGACGTTGTTCAGCACGCTTCCGTTGATGCCGATTGATGCGTTTGCCCGGGCGTATGTGGTGAGCCGTTCTTTCAGGTCGATGCTCATCGTGCCCTTGTCGCCGTTTATTTCCTCCCATTTCCAGATGCTTTTTCCTGCGTAGCCGCGCTCAACGCTGCCGTCAGGGTTGTCCCAATGGTTGAGTATGCGGTACTCGAAGTCAGGCTCGCTGTGCTCTTCTGCAATCACGCCGCTTGTCTGCTGCATCCTTAACAGCTCGTATGCGCCGTACATCAGGCCGGCACTGCGGCGCGCCTTGATTATTATCTCACCGTTTTTTGCGGCTTTTTCAATGGCAAATCCGTCGTTGTCGGGCATCTTGCCGTCTTTTTTCAGCGTCACGTCCCCTCCGTGCCAGTAAGCCGTAAGTTCGTTGACCGCGTTTTTTGCTACGGCGGAATTGTCGTTGGTCTTTATTCTCTCGGTATGCGTCATGCGCTGCATGTCCAGCCAAAGGAGCGAACCGTCTTCGGCGTTTGAGGCAAGGCAGAATGTGGCTGCCGCCAATGCGGACATAATCCTCAACTGTATCATAATCTCACTGTTTGTTTATTTGTTTGTCATTGTTGTCTTTGCTTGCGTCTTTCCCTTTCTTGTCGGGCTTTACAGAGTTCGCATTCTTCTCGGCATATTCAGTCGGGGACATCCCGAAGTGCTTTTTGAATATGGTGGAAAAGTGTGTCTGGTTGTTGAACCCGACGTTATACGCCACTTGGGTGATGTTGATTTTCCCCTCGCAAATCAGCCTTGCGGCCTGCTCCAGGCGCAGGTTGCGTATGAATTCGCCTGCCGATATGCCCGTTATTTCCTTCATCTTGCGGTGCAGCTGGGCGCGGCTTATGCCTACGTCGTTGGTGAGTTCCTCGACGTTGAAGTCGGGGTTGGCAAGGTTCTTGTTGACGGATTTCATGATTCTTTCCATCAGCATGTCGTTGTTTCCCTTCACTTTGATTTGCTCCACCTTACCTTCCTGGTTCTGCGCTCCTGAGAATTTGCTCCTCAGATGGCGCACGCGGCCTACTAGGTGGTCAATCATGACGCGCAATTCTGCCATGTCGAACGGTTTGGGAAGATATGCGTCGGCGCCTTTCTTGAAGCCTTCAAGCCTGTCGGCGGCATCCGTCTTTGATGTGAGCAGTATCACAGGTATGTCGGAAATGAGGCTGTTGGCCCTGATGCTCTTCAACAGTGAGATGCCGTCCATGACCGGCATCATGATGTCGGAGATAACCAGGTCGTACTGGTTTGACAGCAAAGCCTGCAGGGCTTCCTTGCCGTTCGGCACACTGGTGAACCTGTACCATTCGCCAAGTTCGCCGCATACGTAGTTCAATATTTCCGTGTCGTCATCTACCAGAAGTATCCTGTAGCTCTTGCTTGCGTGGTGCTTTTGCGTGTCGGCCTGCGGCTCTTGCTGTGCGGGAGTCTCGTTGACAATCTCTTCAGGCTTCAGGTGCTTGTTGCCTGTGGGCAGTGTTATTGTCATCAGTGCGCCTTGTCTGCCGTCGGTGCGGTTTGACGCTTTGATTGTGCCTCCGTGCATTTTGATAAGCGTGCGGCAGAGGTTTAGCCCTATGCCGGTGCCTGCCGACTTTGTGCCTGCCGTGTTCTTGCCTTGGTAGAAGCGGTCGAAAAGCTTTTCCGTGTTCTCTCCGTTGAAGCCGATGCCAGTGTCGGCTACTTCTATTTTCACGTTTTCGCCGTCGTTTTTCAGCGTTATGCTGATTTCGCCTCCGTCCGGAGTGAACTTGAAAGAGTTTGACAGCAGGTTCTGTATCACCTTCTCAAAGTTTGTGCGGTCAATCCATGCGTAAACATCCCCGTCGTTTCTTACGGTCAGGTTTATGCCGTGTTGCCGTGCGCTGCTCTGGAACATGGCCGTTACTCCCTTGGCAAGCGCGGTGAGGTCGGTGTGCTGGCAGTGCAGGTGCATCTGTTTTTTGTCGATGCGCCTTTCGTCGAGTATCTGGTTGACGAGCAGCAACAGCCTTTGCGCGTTGTGGTCGATGGTCTCAATGTCGGCGCGGCTTTCCTTGTCAGTAATCCTCTGTTTCAGCTTGTTGAGCGGCCCGATGATTAGCGTTAGCGGCGAGCGTATGTCGTGTGTGGCGTTGATGAGTATGCGCATATTGGCTTCTTCAAGCTCTTCGCGCTTGTTCTTCTCATACTGCCACATGGCGTATGCCACGATGCTTATTATCGCGGCGATGTAGAACAGCCATGCCGTTGTGGACGAATACCACGGGTCTCTTACCGTGATTGTTATCTTCTTGGTTTCTTTGGAGTATTTTCCGTTACACTCGGCTCTTACGTAAACCTCGTATTTTCCGGGCTTCAGCTCGTTGAACTGGATAGAGTTCGAGCCGTCCCTCACGGTCTGCCACTCCTTGCTGTCGTTTATTCTGTACTGGAACTTTATCTCGTTAGTGTGCTTGAAGTTGAGCAGCGAGAATTCCAGCTGCATCATGTTGCTGGTGTACGGCACTTCAAATTTGTCCTTGAAGCTGAACGTCGGCTTTCCGTTTACAATGAAGTTGGTGAGATACACCTTGTCCATCTCGATTGTGCTGTTCTTCACATTCTCGGGATAGAACACGGTTACGCCGTCGTTCGCGCCGAAGGCTATGCGGTCGTCGGCAGCCTTTACCGCCGCGCCGAGCACGTATTCATGGTTTGACAGGCCGTTGCCGCTGATGTGGCTGATGAAGCTTTGCTCGGTCTTGTCGTACATCAGTATGCCCCGCGAGGTGCTGAGCCAGATGTCGCCGGCCTTGTCTGTCACGATGCCGTACACCGACCTGTCGCGCAGCTTCTCCGAACCGGGGAAGAGGCTTATCTTTCCTGTCTTCCTTGAATACGTGTACAGGCCGTTGTTAGTGCCTATCAGCACGTTGCCGCCGCGCGTCTCGCAGAACGAGAGACTCTGCATTCCGGGCAGCAGTTCGGCTTGTCCCAACACTTTGAAGTTGAAGTTCCGCGTGTCCATGCACGACATTCCGTTTGACGTTCCAATCCAAAGCAGGCCGCGGCTGTCTATGAACAGGGCTTTTATCCAGTTGTTGCAGATGGTGCCGAGGTGTCTGCGGTCGGTCATGCTGAATTTTGTCTGGCGGCCAGTCCGTGTGTCGTATATGCACAGGCTCTTGCCGTAGTCGCAGATGTAAAGGCGGCCTTTGCCGTCGTCGGTTATGCAGTTGATGTCAAATCCGCCGTATTCGTTCTTCTGCTCATACGTCCCGTTGTACGGGTTATACGAGTATAGGGCGTTTTCCGTGCACAGCCAGTAGCTGCCGTTCTTGGCTTTGTAGATAGTGCTTGCGCCGTAGGGCGAGCTGGGATGGGCCGTGATGCGGCCTTGCTTGTTGAAGATGTACACGCCGGCTTTCTGCACAATGGCGAGTATGTCGCCGTTGTTGCCTGCCGAGATTGACGACAGTCCGCTGCCGAGAAAATACCTTTGAGAGGTGAAGTCCCATTTGCTGAAGGCGTCTTTCTCGTTGTTCAGCATATACACGCCGCGCTTGTAGCAGCTTATCCAGATGTTTTTGTCCTTGTCTTCCAGTATGTCGTTGATGTTCGACGTTGACAGGTCGAACGCCCTGTCCTTTGTTTCCACCTGCTGCAGCTTCTTGCTGCCGCGCGGTATCATCATCAGTCCTTTGCCCGATGTGCCTATGTAAATGTTGCCGTCGTGGTCGGCTATGGCTTTCCTTATCGACACGTTGCGGTTGAGCAGGCTCATGTCGTAGTCGGCCGTGGTGAATTTGCCGGTGCCGTAGTCGTACCTCATTATGCCGTACAGGCACACTACGATGAACCCCTTGTCATCAGTGTCGATGAAGCTGACGGCCGAACCGCATGACAGTTTGTATTCCTTAATCTCTTTCTGTTTGTCGTTGTGGCTGGCTCTTGCCACCTGTTGCAGGTGGTTTGACAGCCAGATGTCGCCGCGCCTGTCGATGAACAGCCTGCTTGAGAACTTGTACTTGCTGTTCCAGCCAAGCTGCTCGTCGGGCGTTATGACGTCGGTGCCGGCCTTGATTACAAACAGTCCGTAGCCGGCCGTGCCTATTATGATGTCGCCGTTGTGAGCCTGCTGTATGTCCTGCACCCTCGGCTTCAGCCCGCTGGGAAAGCTGTAGTGCCTGAAGCTGTTGCTCTCGGCGTCGTAAGTCATCAGTCCCAGCTCGCAGCCTATCCACAGGCGGCCTTGCTTGTCAGGCAGAACTTTGGTTATGTCGTTGCTTGCAAGCGATGTGGAGTCCCTGTCGTCAAGGTTGTCTTTCAAGTAGTTGGTAAAGCGGTAGCCGTCAAACTTGTTCAGACCGTTCTCCGTTCCTACCCAGATGTAGCCGTACTTGTCCTGGCTTATGCAGCTGATGAGGCTGCTTGAAAGCTCGTCGGCGGTGTACAGGCGGCCGCTGTCGGCCATAGCCGTGACGGCGGTCAGCAGGCAGGCGGCCAGCGTCGTTATTACGCTTTTAATCCGAATTTTCTTTCGGGGGGGGTAATTTGTAACATTTCGCATGAATATTGTTTTAATCCGTCTGTGCCGGCAGTGTTTTCATTGCTTGTCTGTAACCGTTTGGGCGGTGTTTGCTTACGGTTCAATATGTGGCCTTTCGGCCTGCAAAAGACCGTCTTTTACGTGGTAAAAGGCCATGTTTTGCAAGCCGGAAGGCCATGTGTTGTTTGTTCGTTGTTGCGTACTTGTGCAAGCGTTGTGTTCTGTCAGCAGGTTATTATCAAGTGCGAAGTTAATAAATTGCTTGTAAAACAGCAAGTATTTTCATCCAAAAAGTTATTTACCCGGCTTTGTACGCTCTTTTTCTGATGCTTCCATAAAGAGGTATGACGGCTTGTAACCGCCCATGTCTACTACTATTTTCTCGAACACAATGCCCGGGTCGTTGGGCGTGACGGTAAGCTCGTGTATGCCGTCATGTCCGCCGTTGAAGGGCAGTGTGACCGTGCTTTCCACCACGCGGCGCGCCACGGTGGGGTAGTACACGGTGTATGTGTTGCCGTTTTCTTCGTTCAGGTTGTGGTTGAAGTTTACAGTCTGCGGCTCGCCTCCGTCCAATGCGACGCTGTATGTAAGTCCGCCCTTGTCGAGGTAGTCGAGCGTCGACTTTACCACAATGTGTACTTTCACGCTGCTTGCGCCGTTGCCGGCCTGCTGCGGGGCGGTGAAGCGGTAAGTCAGCGACGCTCCGTCAACGGGCTTTGTGTATGGTTGCAGCGATATTCCGCTAAGCGTGCGTCCCATATATGGTATGACCGTCCACTCCGCCTCGCCGGCGTCGGCCTTGCTGAAATAGTGCTCCGCCTCCATTGCCACATATCCGTCGGCCGCCTTGTGGGTGAAGCCGCCGTGCGTGTCGCCGTCGATGCGGAACACTTCGGGCATCATGTCGCGCTCAAAGTCGTCGTTCCAGCCGGTGTAGCCGATGTGCTTCTGTGTCATCATGCCGTTCCATTTGCCTCCGGCAATGTCGTGGTTGTACTGTGCGCAGAGCATGGAGTCGCGCCTGAAAGCCTCGGCCACGCGGTCGGCCCAGAGGTTTGCCGCCGGGTCGCCCAGCTTGTACAGCTTGTTGTTCATTGCCTGCGCGTAGTACATCTGGTAGAGGTTCGACATGGCCTGGACGGGGAACAGTATCAGCTCGCGGTATGTGTCGCGGTATTCCTCGGGCAGGGTTATGAACTGGCGCAGGGCTTCCGCCTCAAGCCGCATGTACTCGTCGGCCACCTGCCTCCACTCGCCCGTTTCAAGGTTATACGTGTTTTTGTCCAACAGTTCGGCCGTAACTCGCCCGTTGTATTTAAGGTAAAGGTTGAGTATGCGTGCCGCTTCTTCGGCCTGTGCGTCGCCGAACTGCTGGCGGCAGAAGTCGACGGTGTGTGCCGTGACTGATTGCGCCTGGTATTTCTTAGGCTCCCATGCCATGTCCATGAACAGCGATATGGCGTATTCCATCGGCTTGAGGTCGCCCACGTTGAGTATCCACAGGCGGTCTATGCCGTAGTCGTAGGCCAGTGTGAGCTGTTCGCACATGTTCTGCGGCGGCGTGTTGCACAGCCATTTTGAGTTTCTCGGTCCGCCAACGTAGTCAACATGGTAGTAAAGTCCCCATCCGCCTTTGCGCTTGCGCTCCTCTGCCGTAGGCACGCGCCTTACGTTGCCCCAGTTGTCGTCGCACAAAAGAAGCGTCACGTCGTCGGGCACCTTCAGGCCGTTGTCGTAATATCCGAGCACCTCTTTATATAATGCCCACACCTGCGGACGCTCCTTTGCCGGACGGCCGGTCACGTCGCTGATGATGCTACGCTGGTTGTCTATGATTTTCTGCATCAGCTTCATCATGCGCTGGTACTGCGGCACGAACTCGTGGTCTTTGCCTTCCTCGCCTCCCATGGGCGCGTCGCCGTCGCCGCGCATGCCTATTGTGATGATGTCTTCAGTATTCTTGGCGCGCTCCATGCCCTTGCGGAAGAAGCTGTCGATGGTTTCCTGGTTCTTGGCATAGTCCCAAACGCCGTACTTGTCACGGTTGCGCGCCCATTCCTGGTGGTTGCGCGCCATAGGCTCGTGGTGAGATGTGCCCATGATTACGCCCATCTCGTCGGCCGTCTTGCTGTTCAGCGGGTCGTCGGCGTAGAAAGCCCAGCCCCACATCGCCGGCCAAAGGAAGTTGCCCTTGAGGCGGAGTATCAGTTCGAAAACCTTGGCGTAGAAGTCGTGGCCGCCGTAATCGGTGCCGAAAGTGTTTTTCACCCATGTCGTGAGGCACGGCGCCTCGTCGTTCAGGAATATGCCGCGGTAACGCACGGCAGGCTCTCCGTCGGTGTACACACCTTTATTTATATATATGCTCTCGTGCCTTTCGATGGGCGTGTCGGCCCAGTAGTACCACGGAGAAACGCCAATCTGGCGCGACAGCTCGTATATTCCGTATATGGTTCCGCGCCTGTCGCTGCCGGCGATGACGACCTTCCCGCCAATGGTCGTTATTATATATTTCTCACGTTTGCCTTTCAGGGCGGCCTTGTCGATGGCGTTCGACTTCACCATTTTGTCTATTTCGGCGGAATGTCCGATGGTGCCTACAATTATTTCGGCATCGGTCATTGTGGTGGTGGTTGTTTCCGCTCCGCACACCTTGTTGATGTCGGAGGCGAGGTTGTTCGCCGCAATTGACACTCCCTTGCAGTCGTTGGCATCCACGTATATTGATATTTTGCCTTTGCCGTTCAGCTTCAGGTCGCCCGACTTGAAGCTTACGAAACGTTCTGCGGCGTCCGACGATGTCGGCGCAAGCAATAAAATCAAAGTGGAAATAATAGTTACAATGTGTTTCATGATGGTTGATTTTTTTGCAAAAATAAGTATATATGAATGATTTTAATGAGTGATTTTGTTGAAATAAATCATAATGAAACAAATTGAAACGTAATAGTTACAAAAACTATTGCGCTTTATGTAAAAAAAGGAGTACTTTTGCAACATAGCCCGGGTTGGTCGTCGTGGTGTGCATGGACGCTTTCTCCGCAGGGCTTTATCATGAAAACTGGCCTGAAAGGTAAGTGCTCGCTTTTCGGTAATGGGCGGGTGATGCCGGCCGGAACGCATGCCGTCCGCGTGTAAACGGCGGGATGCGTTGGATGGCGGATGTTTTTTACACTTAATAAGATATGCAAAACGAAATGAAAACACAGCCCGAAAGCCATGAGGCGAAAGGGTTTTACAAGCTGTCATGGATACAGAGGATAGGCTTCGGGTCGGGTGACTTGGCCCAAAACCTGATTTATCAGACAATATCCATGTACCTGTTGCTGTTCTACACAAATGTCTTCGGCCTTAACCCCACGTCGGCGGCGTTCATGTTCCTGCTTGTCCGCATTGTGGATGTCCTGTGGGACCCCGTTGTCGGTACGTTTGTCGACAAGCATAACCCGAAGCTCGGCAAGTACAGGTCGTACCTCGTGCTCGCCGGAATACCGTTGTGCGGCTTTGCGATATTGTGCTTCTGGAATGGCTTTTCTGGCTCGTTGGCCTACGCATACATTACTTATGTGGGCATGTCGATGCTGTACACATTGATAAATGTGCCTTACGGGGCGTTGAATGCGTCATTGACGCGTGATACAAATGAAATCACCGTGCTCACGTCTGTACGTATGTTCATGGCTAATGCAGGCGGACTTGCCGTAGCTTACGGCATCCCCATGGTTGTGGCGGCTCTGTCTCCGGACGGCAAGATGAACTCAAAGGACTCCGGCGATGCGTGGTTTACCACGATGGTTATTTACGCTTTGGTAGGTCTTTTGCTGCTTGTCTTCTGTTTTTCACAGACAAAGGAGCGTGTGGTGATGGACAAGTCGGAGGCCGCCAACGTAAAGGTGAGCGACCTTTGGGTGGAGTTCAGCCGCAACAGACCGCTCAAGATACTCGCTTTCTTCTTCATTACGGCCTTCGCGATGACGTCTGTAGGCAACGCCGCAGGTTCGTATTACATGATTTACAACGTTCATGCCGATGCCGGACAGGTGGCCAACTTCATGGCGTTAGGCTCTATCCCGGCCTTCATTTTCATGCCCATGGTGCCTGCTATAAAGCGTAAGGTGGGCAAGCGTGGGATGTTCTACATCTTCCTTTCGGTAGCTATTGTGGGAATGGCTTTGCTGTATGTGATATCTGTCATACCGGCTTTGCGTTCGCAGATGTGGCTCGTTTATGTGGCGCAGTTTGTCAAGTCGACCGGCGTGATAGTGGCAACCGGGTATATGTGGGCGCTTGTTCCTGAAGTTATTTCATACGGAGAGTATACCCATGGCAGACGAATTTCAGGCATAGTGAATGCCCTTACAGGCATATTCTTCAAGGCCGGAATGGCTCTCGGAGGCGTTGTGCCCGGATTGGTGTTGGGTCTTGTCGGTTTCGACCAGAACAACACAGTGTCCCAGTCGCCGTTGGCCGAGCAGGGAATACTCTGGCTTGTGGCCGTTATTCCTGCGTTGTTGCTCATCCTTGCGATGTTCATCATATCGAAATATGAGTTGAGCGACGAGGTGATAGATAAGATTAACATGGAAATTGAGCAACGTACTAAAAATTGAAACGTACATGAATAAGAGTTTTTTGCTGGTTACAGTATGCGCAGCTGCATGCTTGGTACCGTCTGAAGTTGTTGCGGCTGACACCCTGAAGGATGTGCTCGGCAAGTATTTCACAGTTGGTGCGGCGGTGAATGTCGACGTTGTGTGGGGCAGGAATGCCGCCGAAGCCAAGATTGTAACCGACAATTTCAACTCCATTGTGGCTGAAAACTGCATGAAAGGTGAGGAAATACATCCTGAGGAGGACACGTATTTCTGGGATGATGCAGACCGCACGGTCAAGTTTGCAGAGGACAATGGACTCGAGATGATAGGCCACTGCCTTGTTTGGCATTCGCAACCGCCGAAGTGGATGTTCACCGACGAGAAGGGCGATACTGTTTCGCGTGAGGTTCTTATAAGGCGTATGCGCGACCATATTACTACCGTCATGACAAGATACAAGGGGCGGATTAAAGGCTGGGACGTGGTAAACGAGGCTGTGAACGATGACGGCACAATGCGTGAAACACCTTATTATAAGATAATAGGGCCTGATTATATCGAGCTTGCATTCAAGTTCGCGCATGCCGCCGACCCTGATGCGGAGCTTTATATCAACGACTATGCCATGGCGAAGCCCGGCAAACGTGCCACAACGTGCAGGATTGTCAGGGATTTGAAGGCGAAGGGATGCCGTGTCGATGCTATCGGAATGCAGTCACACAACGGGTACGATTATCCCGATTTGAAGGAGTACGAGGCTTCCATCGACTCTTTTGCGGCATGCGGCGTAAAGGTGATGATGACCGAACTTGACCTCAACATGCTGCCCAACCCCGAGAGCTTCAGCGGCGCGGAGATAAGCCAGAACTTCAAGTATGACGAGAAATACAATCCGTACAAGAACGGGCTGACACCCGAGGCGGAACGGCTTTTCGAACAGCGTTACCTCGAAATGTTCAAGATTTATTACAGGCACCGCCACCAGATATCACGTATCACCCTTTGGGGCGTGACCGACGCTACTTCGTGGCTTAATGATTTCCCGGTTCTCGGGCGTACTAATTATCCGTTGCTGTTCGGCCGCGACAACAAGGCCAAGCCCGTTGTAGCCAAGATTATAGAACTGTTCAAGCAGTGACGGCAACTTATTAATGGGGCATGGGGCGGCTTTACGCGGAAGGCGTGGCCGCTGCCAGCCCCGTTTTTCCATATCGAATAAACCTAAACACCTATCTATTATGAACAAAGCAAGGTATCTTTTTCCGAGTGATTACATGGCAGACCCCTCTGCCAACGTGTTTAACGGCAGGTTGTATATCTATCCTTCGCACGACTGGGATTCGGGCGAAGCCTTCGACGACGATGGCGGACACTTCCAGATGAAGGATTATCATGTGCTTTCACTTGACGACGTTGAGAACGGCGAAGTTGTCGACCATGGCGAGGTTCTTGCCGTGAAGGACATTCCTTGGGCGAGCCGTCAGCTTTGGGACAACGACGTTGTGGAGAAAGACGGCAAGTATTATATGGTATTTTGCGCCAAGGACAAGAACGGGGTATTCCATCTCGGAGTGGCCGTTGCCGACCGTCCCGAAGGACCTTTCACGCCGCAGCCCGACCCGATACGCGGCTCATATTCGATAGACCCGTGCGTGTTCAAGGACGACGACGGCTCTATATATACATATTTCGGAGGCATCTGGGGCGGCCAGCTGCAGCGTTACAAGGACAACCAGGCGCTCGGCGTAGAGCATCTGCCTGAAGGCGATGAGCCGGCTTTGCCCGGACGTGTGGTGAAAATGGCCGATGACATGCTCCAGTTTGCCGAAGAACCGCGCGCCGTGCTCGTTGTTGACGACAACGGGGAACCGCTTAAGGCAAGTGACCCTCACAGGTTTTTCGAGGCGTCATGGATGCACAAGATGAACGGCAAGTATTATTTCTCTTACTCTACCGGCGACACTCACTTCCTGTGCTACGCCGTAGGCGACAATCCTTACGGCCCCTTCACATACAAGGGAGTAATACTTGAGCCTGTGGTGGGATGGACAACACACCATTCAATCGTTGAGTACAAGGGCAAATGGTACCTGTTCCACCATGATTGCGTGCCGTCAGAGGGCAAGACATGGCTGCGCAGCGTGAAGGTGAAAGAGCTTGACATCGACGCCGACGGCAACATAAAGACGATGAAGAGCGAATAAGAAAACCCTTGAATAATACTATCTTAAACATTTTACGGCCACGACGGGCAATCCGGTCGTGGCCGTTTCTGCAATATGCAGCCTTTTGCAACGCGGAAGGCCGCATATTGCATGATGAAAGACGGCCTTTCACACTGCAAAAGGCCGTCTTTTTCAACGCAGCCGTTAAGCTTTCCGCAAGTCGTTGAGTATCAGGCTTGAGGCAGTTCGCGCTTTCCCCAGTGTGTTAATTATGGCTAAAAACCTTACGTCCGTTTGTTTTATAACGCACAAACCGTTATCTTTGCAAGGATTTACGGCGTTGTTCCGACGCCCGTTACGGGGTTGACTGGATTTGACAGCGGGTTGGAATGGTACGTAAGCACGCGGAGCGTGGTCTGTTTGCTCCTAAATCTCAGCGGTCATAAATTTATCTGGCGAAAACAAATACGCTCTCGCTGCCTAATCGAAGCATAGTAGATTACTGGCTTAATCCCGTCACAAGGTGACAGGACGTGACATCGCCCGGAAGCTGTTGTCCCGAAGCATTCCGAACCGGCGGTGCGGTTAAATCGGGAATAGTCACGCCCGGTCCCGCGTGCGTGGTGAAATTTCAGGGGATAAGGTCGCCGTTGGTGGTCCGGGTCTTGCGGCGGCACGAAAACTGAAGGCCGGAATAAGCGTGTAGAAAGCGTATGGTTTCCCTGTTTGGACGAGGGTTCGATTCCCTCCAACTCCACTGAAAGCACTGCTTCGGCGGTGCTTTTTTGTTGCATGCAACAAAAACTAATCATTTATATACGTTTCGTCCCTGTGTTGTAAAATATAATCAGTATTTTTGCAGAAAATAAGCGGCGCTCGGAAATTCGGGGGCAAGTCCTCTTTCTGCCCGTTTGCGTTGTTTTTGCATTTTAATGCTTTCATGCGCTTAATCTTAAACGAAACATACATTATGAAATTAAGTATTACATCAAAGTTGATTGTCGGAGCACTGCTTGCTGCAGGTTGCCCGTCAGGCGTTTTGGCTGGTAGTGGAGATACTGAAGGGTCGTCGGTCATGTTCGATTATTTCGAATACCGTGGCGATGACGACTATTACAAGGAAAATCCTCTGCCCGACGCGTCGTCTTTTTACAATCCGATACTTCCCGGATGGTATTCCGACCCGAGCATTTGCCGTGCCGGTGACGATTATTACATGGTTACTTCAACCTTCTCTTTCTTCCCCGGCGTGCCCTTGTTCCACAGCAAGGACTTGCTTAACTGGAAGCTTGTGAATTACATCCTCGACCGTCCGTCGCAGCTTCCGCTTGACGGCCAGCACGTTTCCGGTGGAATTTTCGCCCCTGCCATATCATACAACCCCCACAACAAGACGTTTTACATGATTACCACCAACGTTGGGTGGGGCAACTTCTTCGTGAAGACGAAAGACCCGCTCGGCCAGTGGTCGGAGCCGATACGCCTGCCCGACGTGGGCGGAATAGACCCCTCGTTCTTCTTCGACGATGACGGCAGGGCGTACATCGTGAACAACGACGAGCCTGAAGTGCCTGCCGAATATGACGGACACAGGGCTATCAAGGTGCGCGAGTTTGACGTGAAGACCGACAAGACGGTAGGCCCGACCAAGGTGCTCGTCAACAAGGGCGTACATCCCGAGGACAAGCCAATATGGATTGAAGGCCCGCACATGTATAAGATAAAGGGAAAGTATTATCTGATGGATGCCGAGGGCGGTACGAGCGACATGCACTCTGAAGTCATATTCAGGAGCGACAGTCCCTTTGGCCCGTTCGTTCCGGCAAAGCAGAACCCCATACTTACGCAGCGCCATTTGCCTGCCGACCGTCCCAATCCCGTGACCTGTGCCGGTCATGCCGACCTTGTGGAGACGCCCGAAGGCGACTGGTACGCAGTGTTCCTTGCATGCCGTCCCTATGAAGGCAAGTTCGAGAACCTTGGACGTGAGACGTTCCTCATGCCTGTAAGGTGGAACAGCGACGGCTTCCCGTATATGACGGAAGGCGACGAGACCGTGCCCCTCATCTCGAAAGTGAAAGGTGCTAAGCGCGGAGACAATGTTACCTTCGGCAATTTCTCTTACCGCGATGATTTCAGCGAGAGCAAGCTGCCGCTCGACTGGTTCTCGCTGCGTGGCCCGGTTGACCATCTGGCTTCGCTCGGCGACAATCCGGGTTACCTTACAATGCAGTGCGCCGGTGTCAAGTCGTCGGAGAAGAAAGTCCCCGCATTCCTCGCCCGTCGCATCAGTCACCACAAGTTCGAGTGTGAGACGCGCCTCAAGTTCAATCCGGTAAATGCAGGCGAGAAGGGCGGACTTGTGCTCTTCAAGGACGAAACGCACCAGTATATGCTTTGTGTGGCAATGACTGCAGGAGGCAAGCAGGTGCAGGTTATACGCGTAGGCAAGGACGGCAACGAGGAGAGCATCGCCTCCAAGCCATTGGAAAAGGCTGATGACGATGTTCGCCTGAAGGTTGTTTCGCGCGGCCTTTACTTCGATTTCTATTACGCCAAGGCTGGTGGAGAGTGGCTTCCGCTCCTGGCTGATGTTGACGCCGGTTATCTTTCTACCAAGAACACTGGCGGATTTACCGGTACGGTAATAGCCCTTTACGCCTCGTCAAAGTGACGGTCATGGCCCTGATGGGCCGTGCGTAGCCGCCAGACGGCGTTCAGCGAAAATGTTTTTTAGCGTATGCTGATGTGTTTTTTGCCGCCGGTTGCCTGTCAAGGTGACCGGCGGCAGTGTTTTGTCAGCCGTCAATGTTGCCGCGACGGACATCCGTCGCAGTGCCATTGACGGCTGTACTATGCTTGTCGGGGTGTTAATTTCTTTGTCTGCGTGCAATATTTAAGTTGTTTTATGGTTTATTGTATTAGGACAAATATTTCAGACCGACGTGAACGTATATATATATAGTATTATTGTGGTGTTCGTGATAAGCGTGGCGTGCGGCTTCGTCTTTATCCCGGCGATACTCAATTTCTGCAAGGCCAAGAACCTTTATGACATGCCTAGTGCCCGGAAGGTGCATAAGGATGCCGTTCCGCGGCTTGGCGGAGTCGCTTTCATGCCGAGCATGTCCATAGCGTTCGCCGTGGCGTTGCTTGTCATTAATTCAACGCAAGAGTTGATTTCAATAAACGTCTGGAGCCTTTTTTTCCTCATAAGCATACTCATTATTTATGCGACTGGCATTGTTGACGATGTGCTCGGGCTTCCGGCGCATGTCAAGTTTATTGTCCAGGTGGTTGCCGCCTGCATGCTTCCGCTTGCCAATCTGTACCTGAATGATTTTTACGGCTTCATGGGGATACACGGGATTCCTTACAGCATAGGCTTCCCCTTGACGGTGCTTGTCATAGTGTTCATAGACAACGCTATCAACCTTATCGACGGGATTGACGGTCTTGCGGCAAGCCTTTCAATCCTGGCATTCTGCGGTTTCATCTACATGTTCGCCTTGCAGGGCATCTGGTCTTATGCCATCATGATATCGGGGCTTGTGGGCGTGCTGGTGTCTTTTCTTTATTTCAATGTTTTCGGCGATGTTTCCAAGAACAGGAAAATCTTTATGGGCGATGCCGGCAGCCTTACCCTGGGGTTCATATTGGGAGTGCTCTGCGTGAAATACTCGATGTACAACGAGCATGTTATGTTTCGCCACGCCTTCGATTTCATAATGCCTTACACGCTGCTCATCGTCCCCGTGTTGGATGCCGTAAGGGTATCGCTCGTCAGGATGTTCCATGGCGTGTCGCCGTTCAAGGCTGACAAGCGTCACATCCATCACAAGTTCATCCGCGCCGGGCTGTCCCAGCATCAGGCGTTGCTGTGCATCGTGGCCGTGGCCGTGGCATACATCGTGCTCAACTGTCTGCTGTTGAAGGTTGTTGACAATACTTTGGTGGTCGTGGCCGATGTGGTCTTGTATGTTATTTTGAACCTTGTGCTCAACGTTTTCATACGTAGAAAGGAGTTGGCCGCAGCCAGGCTGTAAAGCGGTAACCCTGCTTCCTTGTTTCGGGAAAACTTAGAATGTGGCATAGGGAGTGGAGAGTCGCGGCAGCATTCATGGGCGTCTGCCGGCAGGGCAAATCATAATTGTCAATTATTCATTTTCAATTGTCAATCCGAAAGGCCGTCTTTTGCATTGTAAAAGACGGCCTTTTGGCTTGTAAAAGGTGGCTTTTTGCAGCGCGTTTTGCCGTCTTTTGCAAAACGCCTTGTGGCAAGGCGTTTTCCGGCTTGCGTGCTTCCGCCTGTCGTAAGGCCGCCGCTTTATGTGTTTCAATACTGTTTCCAACGTTTGGCGAAGGTGTTTCCTTCGGCGCAGGAAAGCAAAAAAAGACGTTTTTGTTTTGCCGTTAACATTACATGACGTATCTTTGCAAATGATAAGCTGCACTCGGAAATGTGCAAGCAAGCTTGCATTATGATATTAAAAAGTTATTATGAAGAAACTCATTTTTATTTTCATACTGTCGTTCTCACTCGTGGCAGTATGCGGCTTTGCCCAGAAAAAGTTTTCGGTTTACGCCGTAGGATTTTACAATCAGGAAAATCTTTTTGACACTTGCCACGATGAGGGCAAGAACGACTATGAGTTCCTGCCATCCGGTTCGTATCGCTGGACCGGGTTGAAATACTCGCACAAGCTGCGCAACATGGCGCGCGTGCTTGCCGAGATGGGCACCGACAAGCTGCCGCAAGTAGGCTGCGCGGTAATCGGTTTGTCTGAAGTGGAGAACTCGAAGGTGCTTGACGACCTTACCGCACAAGAGCCTTTGCGCGCGCGCGGATATAAATATGTACACGTGGAAGGTCCCGACAGGCGCGGTGTTGACTGCGCAATGCTGTACAACCCGGCACTGTTCAAGGTCGGAACGGTCAACCTCCTGCCTTATGTGCCTGACTCGTCGATGAAAGACTACTATGCTACCCGCGGCTTCCTTACCGTTACTGGCGAGATGGGCGGCGACCAAGTATGCTTCATCGTTTGCCACTGGCCGAGCCGTGCGGCAGGCCCTTCTTACAGAAACCACGCCGCAGCGCAGGTGAAAGCCATCAAGGACTCGCTGCTGAGGGTAAATCCCGACATGAAGGTGATGGTGATGGGCGACATGAACGACGACCCGACGAACAAGAGTATGAAAGACATCCTCCGCGCATTGCCCGACAAAGACGATGTGGGCGAGGGCGACATGTACAACCCTTGGTACAACCTGCTTGCCAAAGAGGGGCAGGGCACGCTGTCATATCAAGGTTCGTGGAACCTGTTTGACCAGATTGTGCTTACTCCGAACATGATTGACAAGAATGGCAAGAGGGACTATTCAACGCTTAAATTCTGGACCAACCAGATATTCCGTCGCAATTATATCATCAACAAGGAAGGTCGTTACAAGGGTATTCCCAAGCGTACACATGCCGGCGGAGCATGGCTTGACGGCTACAGCGACCACCTGCCGGTTATCGTCTACCTTGTAAAGGAGCAGCAATGAATGGCGTAGAGAGCCATCCGCTGCAACCATTCCTTCCGCCAGACGCACGCCTGCTGATGCTCGGCAGCTTTCCGCCGTCGCGCCGCCGCTGGTGCATGGATTTCTTTTACCCGAATTTCATCAACGACATGTGGCGCATTTTCGGGCTTGTGTTTTTCGGGGACAAGGAACGTTTTGTAGACGTAGAGCGGTCGGTTTTCCGCCGTGAAGACATCATGCGCTTTCTTGAAGAGAAAGGCGTGGCCCTGTATGACACGGCCTGTGCCGTGCGGCGGACGAAGAACACGGCGTCAGACAAAGACCTTGAAATAGTCACTCCGACTGATATTGACGCCCTGCTGCGCCGCATCCCGTCGTGTGTCGCCGTTGCGACCACGGGGCAGAAGGCAACCGACGTGTTCACGTCGCACTTCGGCATGCGGCAGCCGAAGGTCGGAACGTCGGAGCCTTTCACCTTCGAAGGCCGCCAGATGCGGCTTTACAGGATGCCGAGCAGTTCGCGGGCATACCCCATGAAGGTGGAAAACAAGGCCGCATACTATGAAAAAATGTTTGAGGAAATAGGCTTGAAAGACTGATTTTATGACAATAATAGGCATAGCCGGAGGTACAGGTTCCGGCAAGACAACCGTAGTAAGGAAGATTGTGGAGGCGTTGCCTCCGCATTATGTCGTTGTTGTACCTCTCGATTCGTATTACAATGACACGTCGCACATGACCGAGGAGGAACGCCGTGCCATAAACTTCGACCATCCCGACGCCTTTGACTGGAAGCTGCTTGTAAAGCACATGAACGAACTGCGCAACGGCAGGGCTGTTGAGCAGCCCACTTATTCATACCTGCTTTGCAACCGGTTGAAGGAAACCGTACATGTAGAACCGCGCCCGGTAATCATCATTGAGGGAATTATGACGCTGCTGAACAAGAAGCTCCGCGACATGATGGACCTCAAGATATTCGTCGATACGGACTCTGACGAGCGCCTGATACGCAACATACAGCGCGACGTTTTGGAACGTGGACGCACGGTGGAGATGGTTATCGACCGTTACCTTGGTGTGCTGAAGCCGATGCACGAGCAGTTTATCGAGCCGACAAAGAAGTACGCCGACCTGATAATACCGCAGGGAGGAGAGAACCATACGGGCATAGACATACTCTGCAAGTATATCGAGAGCATAGTAAAATGAAAGATTTTCAATTAAGGATTAAGAGTTAAGAATTAAGAAAACATGTCTTGAAGACAGCCTGCAAAAGGTATTTTTCTTAATTCTTAACTTTTAATTCTCAATTCGTTTTTCGTTTCCCTGTATATTTTCACTGCGTTGACGCACTCGGTAACGCCGTAGAACAGCAGGCACCAGCCGATTATGAGCAACGGCAGTTCGGCCGACTCCATCGGCTTTACGATAACGAAGATGCCGGTGATTAGGATTACCGACGGACAGACCCAGAACCATGCAGGCACGCGGAAGACGCGCCTTGCCCCGGCAAGTGCGATGAACTGGTTGACGGCTCCAAGGATGATGAGCACGCCGAGCACGTACATCAGCGACTTTACGAACGTGCCGGGGATGACGGCAAGTATCAGTCCGAGCAGTATGCTGCCTATGCCCACGAGGGGGAACGGCGGCCTCGGCGAGGCGATAAGCCGCCCTTCGGCGTCGTAAATCTCCGCACCGACGGCGTTTTTGCGGGCGTTAAGGTATGTGGCGCATGATATTACACCCGACACGAGGAACATGACGCCTATGGCAATGGTTATCCAGCGCACCGTGCTGTCGGGATTGTTGATTAGCAATATGCCTGTGATGATTGCGCAGATTGCGCGGAAAACCGAGCTTCTCAATATCTTCATGGTTAACTTGTATATGTTTGTTAGCCCCAAAGTTAAGGAAAATATCATATAGAAACAAGACTTTTCGTCACTTTTACGTAAAAATATGACAACACTTTACCTTGTCCGACACGGCGAGACCGTGGACAACGCAAACCGCATAATGCAGGGACAGACGCAGGGAGAGCTTACCGCCAATGGCAGGGAACAGGCGCGGGAGGTTGCCTTGAAGATGGCCTCCGCGCATATCGACGCTTTTGTTTCAAGCGACCTGAAGCGTTCTTATGATACGTGTAGCATCATCGCAGAGCCTCACGGTGCAACTGTAACGGCCACTCCTTTACTGCGCGAGAGAGACTGGGGCGGCTTTACCGGCAGGTACATTCCCGACTTGAAGGACGAGCCTTGGCCTGACGACATCGAGTCGCTGGAGGCTTTAAGGGTGCGCGCCGCCAAGTTTCTTGACTACATCCGGGCGGAGTTCCCCTCGCAGGTTGTGCTTGCCGTGGGGCATGGCATCATCAACAAGGCAGTGCAGTCGGTATTCTACGACAAGCCGATGCAGGAAATCAAGCCGATGGCTAACGCCGAGGTGCGTGTGCTTGAGCTGGTGTGACGCGCTGCATAGGGCGCTTACAACGAGAGGGCGGCGTGCCATGACGGCTGCGCCACCCTCTCTTCATAGACAATCAATGTATTGGGGCTTATGTGTCGCGTGTTTACCTGCGTCCGCCGAAGTGCCCTCCGCCGCTTCTTCCACTGCTTTTCGCCGTGCTGCCGCGTGAGCTGCTTGGACGGCTAATGCTGCCTGTTGTCCGCGTGGGCCTGCTGTTTGTCCTGACTGCCGGGCGCGAAGTGCTGCGCTTCGGTGTGAATGTAGCGTTGGGCTTGCGCGCCGTTCCTGTGGTTGAAGGCCGCTTTGAGCTGTTCTGGTTCAAGTGGCGGCGGCTTGTGCTTGACGGCTTTACCGTTTTGCGTGTGCTGCTTTCGCGGTTGTTGCGAGGCTGGAAACGGTGTCCTTTGAAGCTTGCCGACGGCTGTTTTTTGTCGTATCTGCCGCTTTGAGGCCTGACTGAAGACGTGTTTACGGCCTTTCCTCCGCGGTGACCGCTGAAGTTGCCGCCCCTTTGTGGCTGCCTTTTGTTTCCTCCAAGGTCTTTCTTGTGGAAGTCCCCACGGTCGAAACGGTCCCTGAGTCCGTGCCCTTTCGATGCCGCTCCGTGGTGGAAGGTGCGCCCCTTGTACCAGCTGTGCCCTCCGTTGTGGTGCCAGCTGTGCCCTCCGCGGTAAGTGATGTATATCTGCGGGCGGCCGAAGTAGTAATAGTGGCGGTGCGGATAGCGCGAGTAAACGGCAAAGTGCCATACGCCGGCAGTCCAGTACAGCGGTCTGTAGAAGTACGTTGCGGCGCAGAAAGCGCGGTATTGCCAGTCCAGCAGGATGTAGCTAAGGTCGAGGTTGCGCTGCCTCCAATACGCCTCGTAGAGGTCGTCGGGCGTGTTTATGCTCATAAGGTAGTCGAGGTTCACCTCGTAGGCGGCGTCATACTGTTCTTCGGTCAGGTTAAGTTCGTAGGCCATCTTGTCCGTCAGGAACAGAGCCTGGTCGCGTGCCTGCTCGTAGCTCATTGCGCTTGCGGTGGCCGTCATGGTGGCGAGAACCGTGATTATGGTAGCTATACGTTTCATGATGACAATCTTTTTTGTTCTGTTTTCTGCTGCAAAGTAACATATAATCCACCTCATGCCGAAAGGTTTTTCCCTAACTTTCATGGGGAAATTCCCTATTCTTATGGCTTTCCGGCGTCCGTGCCGGCATGCACTGACGGTTGAAGTCAGCTGATATGCGGCAGCGTTTTTAGTGCTGCCGTCCTTGCGCCTGCAACATGCTGATTTACAGCTGGTTGCGAATGGTGCTGCAAAAGGGCGTCTTTCGCTTTGTAAAAGGTGGCCTTTCAGGCGGTAAAAGGTGCTCTTTTGCACGGCAAGACACGGCCTTTGGCAAAACGGCATGCGGCGGACGGCAGTTTGTTTTTGGGGATAGTGTTACGCCTGCGTTAAATTTTTCTCCTGTTGCAATACAAATTTCAACATTCATTTTGAGATTTATTCTATTTCGCTTAACTTTGCAACGAGTATTAACAAAACACATTATCTATGCAGAACAAGCTGAAATTAGCAGTGATGGCCTTGTGCTATTCTCCTTTGGCGTTCGCCCAAAGCGATTCGATAGGACTGAAGGGCACTGTCATGAGCGAGTCGGCATTCACATTTACGGAGGCTCAGTTGGGCGAAGACGATGATATGTCATCGAACGTATCAATCATCAACTCCAACTCGAACATCTACGCGAGCGAGGTGGGATATCTCTTTTCGCCGATGCGCTTCCGTTATCGTGCGTTCGACCAGAAGTACAACGACATTTACATCAACGGGACTCCAATCAACGACATGGAGTCGGGACAGTTCAGATATTCATGGGTAGGCGGACTGAACCAGCAGACGCGCAACATGGAATCGGCACTGCCTTTCGAGACAAACAACTTTTCAATGACGGGCATGGGCGGCTCGAACAACTACAACTTCCGCCCCGCGTCGATGCCCGTAGGCCACAGGTTCACGCTTAGCGGCGCCAACCGCAGCTACACCCTGCGCGGAATGTACACGTTCAACTCCGGCCTTAACAGCAAGGGGTGGGCCTTTTCGGCCAACGTAACCTACCGCTGGGCCAACGAAGGATATGTTGAGGGCACGTTCTACAACTCGCTCTCTTACTTCTTCGGAGTGCAAAAGGTGTTCGGAGACGGCAGCCATTCGCTCTCGCTCGTCACATGGGGCAACCCTACCGAGCGCGCGTCGCAGGGCGCCGGCACAGACGAGATGTACTGGCTCGCCAACGACCGTTACTACAACCCTTACTGGGGCTATCAGAACGGCAAGAAGCGCAACTCGCGTATAGTGCACGACTATTCGCCCACCGCGCTGCTCACGTGGGACTGGAACATCAACAAGGACACCAAGCTTACCACCTCGCTGCTCGGCAAGTACACCATGTATGAGAGCACCAAGCTCAATTACAACAACTCGAGTAACCCCCATCCGAGCTACTGGAAGAACATGCCCAGCAGCTATTACGATGTGTGGGGCGAGAGCGACGAGAGCAACCGCACGTCGCAGGCGCTCGAAGACTGGAACCGCGCGTACGACTTCTGGACAAGCTCGAAGGCCAACCGCCAGATAAACTGGGACCAGCTGTACTACGCCAACGGCATAGCCGCACAGCAAGGACAGGACGCCATGTACTATATACAGGCAAAGCACAACGACGCGCTGACGCTTACCTTCGCGTCGACGCTGAACATGCAGCTCGGCAAGAACCAGCAGCTGAACATCGGTATAATAGGCTCGTCAAACAAAGGCATGCACTACCAGACGATGGAAGACCTGCTCGGAGCCTCTACCTACCACAACATCAACACCTACGCGCTGGGCACTTACGACCGCAACTCAGACGAGATACAGTATGACCTCAACCACCGCGACAAGGAAATAGGCGTTGGCGACAGGTTCGGTTACGACTATAACCTGCTTGTGAACAACTCGAAACTGTGGGCAAGCTACAGCGAGAACTTCGGCATCCTGCACTACACCATCGCCGCAAAGCTGGGCTACACCTCGATGCAGCGCGACGGAAAGATGCGCAACGGACTTGCAGCCGACAACTCTTACGGCAAGAGTGACATTGCAGAATTTGTTGACGGAGGATTCAAACTCAACACAAGCTTCAACCTCGGACGCGGCAACACGCTCACCTTCGGTATCGGCTACGAGCACCGCGCACCGCAGGCACGCACGGCGTTCGCTTCGCCTGAAATAAACAACGACTTCGTTACCGACCTCAAGAACGAGCAGGTGTTCAGCACGGAGCTGGGCTACCAGTTTGAAAACGCTTGGCTGCACGCCAACTTCAACGCTTATTACAGCCATTTGAGGAACGTCACCGACTGGCAGAACTACTACTTCGACGATATCAACTCGTTCTCTTACGTATCGCTTACGGGCATCAAGAAAGAGTATTACGGTTTGGAGGCAGGTCTTAAGTTCAAGGTTACGAGCGCGTTTGACATCAAGCTCCTGGGTACAATCAGCGACGCAAAAATCCGCAACAACTCGCACGTGCGTTACATGAACTCGACAAGCGCCGAGTACACCGACGAGATTGTATATAATAAAGGTATGCGCGACTCAGGCACGCCGCTCACCGCAGCCAGCCTCGGACTCAGCTACCACAGCGGCGGATGGTACATCGACCTTAACTGCAACTACTACGACCGCATCTACCTTTCTTACTCGCCGAGCTACCGTTACGAAAGTACGCTCCAGACAAGGCAGAAAATCTACGGCAACGTTTACAACGAAGGCAAGGTGCTTGCATCGGCAATCGAGCAGGCGCAAGGGCACGGCGGCTTCATGCTTGACGGCTCAATAGGCCGCAGCATCTACCTGAAGCGCGGCATGTTGTCAATCAACCTCATGGTGACAAACATCCTGAACAACCAGAACCTCTGCACCGGCGGTTACGAGCAGAGCCGAAGCAACTACACGAACAGCGGCAACACGCGCGCTTACAACTTCACACGCAACCCGATGAAGTTCTACGCTTACGGCACCAACGGTATGCTGAACATTACTTACAGATTTTAAAACACAGTGAAGAAGATGAAGACATTAAAGTATATAAGACTCGCAATGACGGCCCTCGTCATCAGCATGGCGGCCACGTCGTGCATGGATGACGACTGGGACAACCCAACGGGAGACATTCCTCCGTATGGGAACAACGACTTGCAGGAAACCAACGTCGTAACCATTGCCGACCTGAAGGACATGTACTCGTATGCCTTGCAGGAACAGACGGACACCGCACGCATAACGGACGACATACAGATAAAGGCCCGTGTGACAGGAAACGACCTGGGGGGAAACCTGTATAACCAAATCGCTGTTGACGACGGAACGGGCGCTTTGCTCATCTGCATAAACAAAGGCGGCCTTTGGGGCTACCTGCCCGTCGGTCAGGAAATACTTGTAAGCTTGAAAGACCTTTACATAGGAACTTACGGCAACCAGCCGCAGATAGGCACGCCGTACACCAGCAGCAGCGGATATACATCGCCGAGCCGCATGAACCACACTCTGTGGCTTGAGCACATGAAGCTTATTGGAGCGCCCGACGCATCGCAGATTGACACTCTTGAATTTGACATGAGCCGTGTTGACGACACCGATTACATGGAGGAGAACTGCGGAAAGCTGATGGTTGTGCGCGGCGTAACTCTGCCGCAGGCCAACGGCAAGCGCACTTTTGCGCCTGAAGACGCCGTAACGGCGGGCAACGCCGTCAACCGGATGATAGCCGGAACAACGTCAATCGTTGTGCGCACGAGCACATACGCCGACTTCGCGGGCACCGTTATGCCCGAAGGCAAGGTTGACATTACCGGCATATTCACGCGCTACCGCGACACATGGCAGATACTCATGCGCCAGGACGGCGACTTCAAACAGTCAGAATAAGGCATTAACAGACAACAGTTTTATCAACAATCAGAAAACATTTAGTTATGAAAAAGATATTATATTCAGTGTTCGCCCTTGCCATTGCGGCGTTCACATTCACGAGTTGCGAGGATGTTCCGGCACCGTATGACGACCCGAACGGCACGATCGACATGCCTATCGTCATAGAGCCGTCAGGTGACGGCACGGCGGCAAGTCCATACAACGTAGCCAGGATACTTGAACTGGCCGGAGCGTTAGAGTCAGGAGAGAATTTGCCTGAAAAGGTGTACATCACCGGCGTAGTAGTAGATATAACGGAGAACTATAACGGCGGCCACGGTAACGCCCAGTTTAAGATTGCCGATTACGAGGACTCGAACAAGACGTTTGAGATTTATCGCGCAAAATATTTGAACAATCAAAGCTGGCAAGAAGGCCAAGACATACTTGAGTTCGGTGACTCTGTCGTTGTGTATGGTACTGTTACCAATTACAACGGCACGCTTGAGACTGCGCAGAACGATGCTTATCTCGTTTACCTTAACGGCCAGACAGGTGATGGTGGAGGTGATGAGCCGACACCGGGCGTTGAACCCGAAGGCGACGGTTCGCTTGAAAATCCGTACAATGTGGCAGGCATTATAGCTTATGTTTCTACATTTGAAGCGAACGAACAGTCTCCTAACGATGTCTACATCAAGGGGAAGGTGGCTTCAATCAAGGAAAATTATGATGAAGCAGATCCGCAATACGGCAACGCCACTTATTACATTTCCGACGATGGGAATAATGACAACACATTCTATATCTACCATTCGTATTATTTAGGAAATACAAAATACACATCGGGTGATGTACTTAAAGTAGGCGACGAGGTAATAGTCTGTGGAAAGGTGACTAACTATGTCGGCGACAAAGGCTACAGCACGCTGGAGACTGTCGGTGGTCAGAGCTACCTTTACTCGTTAAACAGTGTGGGCGGCGGCGATGAGCCGGGCACTGGTGATGACGAACCTATCACTGGAGGTGAAGTTGTTGGCAACAGTGTTGTCGTTAAAGCAAACGGCTTTGGGTTGGCAGATAAGACAGGCTTGTCAGTTCTCACATTGGTTGATGGGACGACTTTGACTTTTGACAAGAATGGTGGTTATACTGCTCCTGCGTTCTATACGCTTGGCGATGGTTCGTTTAGAATGTATCCCAGCAACACATTGACTATAAGTTCTGCAAAAACAATAGAAAGTGTAGACATTAAGTGTGACGAATATCAAGGTACTATTTACAATGCTTCAGGCGATATTTCTACTTCAGCAGGAACGATTAACGTTGATGGTGCAGCAGTAACGGTCACAGGAGCGTCAACAAACAGCCTTGTATTGACCAATACGAGTACGACAACAGGTGCTCCGTCACAAATAAGGATAGTAGAGTTAACCATCCATTATGCCGAGTAATTGAATGGGATTTGTTGCCAGTGCGTAACCCGCTGACAATCAGCCTCTTTCTAAAATGCCGCCTTTCGCATTGCGAAAGGCGGCATTTTGTCGTGTAAAAGATGGCCTTTTGCAGTGCAAAAGGTGGCATATTGGGAAGCGACTGGTTATCAGAAGCCGTCTTATTGGCGGCAACCGGTATGTTGGAAGCATGACTATTGGCAGTCAGGCAAAGGCATTATTTCACTTGAAACGTTTGGAAATGACGGTCAAAAAGGTTATCTTTGCATAAGATAAGCTGCACTCGGGAAATTGAGAGCAAGCTCTCTTTCCGCTCGTTTGCATTATCTTTGCTTGCGGATAAATATTTTTATGGCTGTTGACATTGCTAAGAGAATAAAAGATACGGCACTGGCAGTAATGCCAGAAAACGGCAAGGTGATATTGTTCGGCTCGCGTGCGCGTGGTAATTGGCATGAGGGGTCGGATTGGGATTTGCTCGTTTTATTGGACAAAGACTGTATAAGTGAGAGTGACCACGAGCAGTATGCCTATCCGTTTTGGGAACTTGGTTGGGATATTAACGCCATGATACATCCCATAATCTATACAATGAAAGAGTGGAATGCACGCCGTGGCAGCGAGTTTTATGATAACGTAATATCTGAAGGGGTTGTGATATGTTGACAACGGAGGAGCGCAGGGCAATAATAAGGTTTAGGGTGGAGAAAGCGTATAATGTTTAAATAATGGTAATAAACCTCCGGATAAATTTTGAAGTTAGCCGGAAAATGAGTAACTTTGCAGCCCGAAAGCGTTTTATCGCGAAGAAACAGATTAACATTCAATTTTAAACTAACGATGAAGAAAGGTATCCATCCCGAAAACTATCGCCCCGTCGTATTCAAGGATATGTCCAACGGCGATATGTTCCTTACACGTTCCACATGCAAGACAACGGAGACAGTGGAATTTGAAGGTGAAACTTACCCAGTGGTAAAAGTCGAAATCTCAAGCACTTCGCACCCGTTCTATACGGGCAAGAGCAAGCTCGTCGACACGGCAGGCCGCGTAGACAAGTTCATGAGCCGCTACGGTAAGGCGCGCAAATAATATATTCACATATATTTTGAAGGCAAAAGGAAATGCGTTTTGGCGTAGTCGCATATGCGCCAAAACGCATTTTTTGTCTGTTTAGGCAAGCTTCTACTACTAAACAAACAATGATATGAACAGGTTTTATTATTTTCTCATGCTGCTTGCCGCAGTCTTTTCGTTCGCATCGTGCAGCGATGACGACGGTGGAGGCTCTTCCAGTGGAGGGCGCAACGCCAACAGGAACATCGTCACTGACGAGCCGGCGGTGGCTCGACTTGAGTTTCCGCGCCTGAAAGAAGGCAACAACAAGGTGATTGTTTATCGTACAAATGACAGTCGGGTGTATGACGCTGACCGTGTGAACTTCGCCGTAGAGTGGGACTGTGACAAGAAGTCGCAGCGCTGGACGTGCTATCAGATGCACCAAGGATATCGTGGAACATACAGCAGGGTTATTGATGGAATGTATCCGTTTGACCTTACCAATCTTGAATCCGATGATTATTGGGATGAAGATTATATATGGAACTCAGGTTTCCAGCACGGCCATATCTGCCCAAGTTATGACCGTAGGTTTTCATATACAGCTAATTATCAGACGTTTTACATGACCAACATGCAGCCGCAATATGGTAATTTCAATGGCTCGACATCAAATCAGAGCCTATGGTTCAGACTTGAAGGGCAGGTGCGAGACTGGGTTCCTGTTAGCGTAAGTGACACTTTATATGTATGCAAAGGCGGTACCATCGACGATGAAGACCAAATCCTTACGCGTATACAGAACCGAATGATTGTACCAAAATATTTCTTTGTTGCCCTATTACGCAAGGTCTCGTCCAATTATCAGGCTATAGGCTTTTACCTGGAGCATACCAATCAAAGCACAGCAAGCGAGAACTTGGCCGACTATGCTGTGTCTATCGACGAGCTGGAAGACCTTACCGGCATTGACTTTTTCTGCAATTTGCCTGATGAAACGGAAAACCATGTTGAGCAGAGGGCGTATCTTGTGGACTGGGGACTTGATTAATTCATAATTCACAATGCACAATTCATAATGGGGCGGACGCTGTGCAACAAGTCAGTAATCAATGACTTTCGTTAAGTTTGCACGGTGTCCGCCCCATTATGAATTGTGCATTGTGAATTATGAATTATTTATCTGTGAGCAGTTCCTTTTCCGCCATAAGGTCGTCGTCGGTCATCCGTGGCGCCGGCACGTCCCTCATGCGCACTACGTCTTCGCTTCCGCAGGTGTATTGGTAGTAAAGCCGTTCCTTTTCGTCAAGCTCTTCGTATTGTTTCAGGCATCCTTTGGCTTTGAGAAAGTCCTCGCGCGACGTGTCGTCGGTAGCCTTTACGAAGAGTATGCGCCTTGCTATCGGGTTGTGGTTGTAGTCAAGGCAGGTGTATATTCCGCGCAGGTAGGGCGGGCGTTCGAACATGGGCAGCTTCAGGCAGATGTTGAAAAGAGCGAGTTGCGGCGGCTTGTTTTCGTTGAACATGATGTACATGTGGCTGAGTCCGTTCATCAGTGCGAAGCCGTGATGCGTGGAACCGTAGGCGTTGTTGTGCACAACTTCCAGGTAACTGCCGTCAGCCGACGGCGTGATGAGGTACGGTTCTATTTTCATCGCGTTTGAACTTGACGACACGCTGTAGCTGATGTACATTCCGCTGAAGCCGGTGCTGCCGTTCAGCGCGTCCTTCATGGCCTGCGATATTGTGTCGGTATGCACGTTGCCGGTATTGCTCTCGGCCTTTTTGGGAGTGGCGTCCATGGCGAATACGGCGGTCTTTATTTTGTCCAACTGCCCGAGCAGCTTCTTCTTCGACACATTGTTCACCCACACAAGAGCCTCGTCAAGGGCCTTGTCTTCGTCCATTCCCTTGCCCGTGTTCTTGAAAAATTCAGGCATTACGGTGGTGAACAGCGCTGAGAGTACGCTTGGCGTAAGCCCCGTCTGTGTGGCAATCTCCTTCATCTTCACACCCTTGCTGCGCAAGAACTTTATCCTTTCGTAGATTTCTTTCAGGTCGTTCATAATTTGTTTTGATGAAAAATGAAGAATGAATAATGAAAAATCAGCCTGTTGCATGTGCCGTATTGTTCATTTTTTCATTATTGATTTTTCATTTGCATAAATTCCGTTGCAAAGTTAAACATTATATTTAAATACCTATATTACAAACAGGTTACAATGGGATTGCAATGTTTTTGTATTGGCGATAAGTAACGGTTTCATTCATCTTAATGAATTGTTACGGCTGTATTATTCATTTGATATTCATTTTTTCACTGTCGGCGGCGGCGTAATTTTGCAGCGTCAAAGAAACTTCATGGGGTCATGCGGTCGTAAGGTGATGCGGTTGTGCGGTGCAACCGATGAGCCGTAAAACCTCAAAACCGTAAAACCCATAAAACCGGATATGACATGAAACAAGTTATCAGCAAATTTCCAAACCTGCGGACGGCGGCCTCAAACATGCCCGACTGGCTCTTCGTGCTATGGGCCGGAGGCACTGCGCTGCTGTCGTATTCACTCGTTTACGCCCTGCGCAAGCCATTCACGGCAGCCGAGTTCGACGGACTGCAGGTGGCAGGGATGGACTACAAGATTGTCGTCAGCATCATCCAGCTCATCGGTTACGTGTGCGCCAAGATGCTCGGCATCAAGTTCATATCAGAGCTTAAGCCTGAAGGCCGCCTCAAGTTCATCATCGGTTCGGTGGCGTTGTCAGAGCTGTCGCTCGTGGCTTTCGGTCTTCTGCCCACGCCTTACAACATCTTCGCCTTGTTCTTCAACGGCCTTTCGCTGGGCTGCATGTGGGGAGTAATCTTCAGTTTTCTCGAAGGCCGCCGTACAACCGACATCCTCGCGAGCATCATGGGAGTAAGTATGGCGTTGAGTTCTGGCGTTGCAAAGTCGCTCGGTCTTTATGCTTTGAACGACCTCGGGGTAAGTGAGTTCTGGATGCCGGCACTTGTCGGGGCGGTGGCTTTTCCCCTGCTGTGCTTCATGGGATGGATGATGACCAAGTTTCCGGCGCCCACTGCGGCCGACATCGCCGCCCGCACCAAGCGCGTTACGCTTGACGGACGCCAGCGTTGGCAGCTTTTCGTCAAGTTCATGCCGCTGCTTATAATGCTGTTCGGCGCCAACCTGCTGCTCACCGTGCAGCGAGACATCAAGGAAGACTTCATCGTCTGCATCATCGATGTAAGCCAAGTGTCGTCCTGGGCGTTTGCACATCTCGATTCAATCGCCACCCTTGTGCTGCTCGGAGTGTTCGCCCTGCTGTCAGCTGTCGGCAACCATCTGCGCGCCTTGTGCCTAATCCTTATAATGTCGGCCATCGGCATGGGCACGATAGCTTTCCTCGGAGCTGAAGCCGGGTCGCTGAACATGCCGGTAACGGCGTGGCTCTTCTTGCAGACTCTTTGCATAGACATAGCCTATTTGAGTTTCCAGACCATCTTCTTCGAGCGGTTTATCGCCTGCTTCAAGGTGCAGGGAAACGTCGGTTTCTTCATAATCACAATCGACTTCATCGGCTATCTCGGCACGCTTTGCCTGCTCCTGTTCAAGGAGTTCCAAGCTCCGCATATCGACTGGACGTCGTTCTACAACGGCATGAGTGTCTACATAGGCATTGCCTGCTGCCTGGCGTTTGCAGGGTCGATAATCTACATGATAAACAAAGTGTACACAGTAAAGGGTTTTAAGATAGTAAAGGGCGGCGCGGAGAAAAGCAGTGAGCATCACAACTGCGACCTTTCCACCACCCAGCAGCAAAACCTTACAACCGCATAACCCGGTAACCACATAACAGTAAAACCTCAATTACTACCGTAAAACCGTACAACCTTACAACCGTGAACCCCCAAATACAGCGTATAACCGTAAAACCCTATAACCGTAAAACCCAAAACAACAGATATGAGAAAGATTGAATGTGTGATAATGGACTGGGCGGGAACCGCCGTTGACTATGGATGCTTCGCCCCGGTGGCGGCGTTCGTGGAGAGTTTCAAGGCCATCGGAGCGCCCGTATCGGCAGCTGAGACGAGGGCGCACATGGGACTTACCAAGATAGAGGAGGTGCGCGCGCTGTTCGCCATCGACCATGTTGGCGCTGATTTCCGTGCCAAGTACGGCCGCGAATGGGGCGAGGAGGACGTCCAGAAGTGCTACAATATGTTCCAGGAGGAGCTTTTCCGCACGCTTGAAGACTATTCAAAGCCCATCACGGGAGTAGTGGAGACCATCTCGGAGCTGCGCCGCAAGGGGATAAAGGTTGGCTCGACGACCGGCTATACGCGGCAGATGATGGACGTGGTTATACCTGCTGCGGCGCGTCTCGGCTACGTAATAGACAACTGCGTGACGTCCGACAACCTGCCCGGAGGCCGCCCAAAGCCCTACATGATATTCCAGAACATGTGCGAGATGGACGTTCCCTCGCTGCAATCTGTAATGAAAGTGGGCGACACAATATCCGACATCAAGGAGGGAGTGAACGCCGGCGTGTGCAGCGTAGGCGTAATCTTGGGCAGCAACGAGCTTGCACTTACCGAGGACGAGGTGGCCGCCATGCCTGCCGACGAGCTGAAGGCGAGGATGAAAGCGGTGCGTTACAGGATGTACGCAGCCGGTGCCGACTATGTGATTGACGACATAACGGAGCTTCCGGCATTGATAGAAGTGTTGAACAAATAAATAAAAGAATCCCTAACCCTACCTCCCCGAGGGGGAGGAGTCAGGCAATTAGTCACCTCCACTCGGCGAGGTTGGGTGGGAACTTATAAAATTTTTGACTTATGAGACCATATTTATTGCTTACCCCCGGACCGTTGACTACAACGGAGACAGTGAAGAACGCCATGATGAGCGACTGGTGCACATGGGACAAAGACTATAACGAAGGCGTAGTGGAAGTAATCAGGAAAGAGCTTGTAAGCATCGCTTCGAGCCGCCCCGAAGAATATACGGCGGTGCTGATGCAGGGCAGCGGCACGTTCTGTGTCGAGGCTACGCTCGGCAGCACGGTGCGTCCTGACGACCATCTGCTCGTCGCAGCCAACGGTGCTTACGGCAAACGCATGGGCGTGATTGCCGAGTATTACAGGCTGAACTGCCACGTGATGAAGTTCGACGAGACTGAACCCGTCAGCCCTTCGGCCATCGACGCTTACCTGACCGAGCACGAGGAAGTGACCCATGTGTCGGTAGTCCACTGCGAGACGACCACCGGCGTGCTCAATCCTCTTGAAGAAATAGCCGCCGTAGTGAAGCGCCATGGCAAGACGTTGATTGTCGACGCGATGAGCAGCTTCGGCGGAGTGCCCGTAGACATGGCAGCTCTCGGCATAGACTTCCTTATCAGTTCGGCCAACAAGTGCATTCAGGGCGTGCCCGGCTTCGGCTTCATCATAGCCCGCCGCTCGCTTCTGGAGCAGTGCAAGGGCGTTGCACGCTCGCTCTCGCTCGACATTTACGACCAGTGGGAGACAATGGAGAAGGGGCACGGCAAGTGGCGTTTCACATCGCCTACACACGTAGTGCGCGCCTTCATGCAGGCTCTGACGGAACTGAAGGCCGAGGGTGGGGTGGTCGCACGCCACGCACGCTACTGCGAAAACCACCGCGTGCTCGTCGAAGGGATGCGCTCCTTGGGCTACAAGACACTCCTGCCGGACGAGTGGCAGTCGCCCGTCATCACTTCGTTCTACTATCCCTCGGCATCGTTCGACTTCCAGTCGTTCTACCAGCAGCTCAAGGCGAAGGGCTTTGTCATCTATCCCGGCAAGATTTCACAGGCCGACACGTTCCGCATCGGCAATATTGGCGACGTGCATCCTGACGACTTCCGCCGCCTGGTTGACGCCATACGCGAGTTGCAGTAGTAGCGCATTGAATGGCGCATTGGGGTGATTTGACATGCCGGAGCAGTTTGCCGGCAAAACGAAAGGCCGTCTTTTAGCTTGTAAAAGACGGCCTTTCGCGTTGTAAAAGGTGGCCTTTTGCAGGGCAAAAGGCCACCTTTTTGGAAGCGGTTTGCAAGCTGCTGGTAATCAGATGGTTGCCGGGAGAACTGGGAGAGCTGGGAGTTATGGGAGGAATAGGGATGGAAATAGACCTCAACAGCATATCAGGCTCCCTCCCTTCGGGAGGGTTGGGGTGGGTTTTTGTTATATTTTTATTATCTTTGCACCATGCTAATGATAATCACAGTGCTGGCGTATTTCGCCGTGCTTTGCCTTTTAGGCAGGCTTACTTCGAGGCGTGCCACCAACGAAACGTTCTTCCGTGCCGACCGCAAGTCGCCTTGGTGGATGGTTGCTTTCGGCATGATTGGCGCGTCGGTGTCGGGCGTCAGCTTCGTCTCCGTGCCCGGAATGGCGGTCAGGTCAGACTTCACCTACCTTCAGGTGTGCCTCGGCTTCATCCTTGGTTATTTCATTGTGGCGTTCGTCCTGCTGCCAGTGTATTACCGGCTGAACCTCGTCACCATATACACTTACCTGCTGAGGCGGTTCGGACGGCGGTCGTACAAGACGGGGGCGGCCTTCTTCATACTGTCCGACCTTTGCGGCGCGGCGGTCAAGTTCTACATTGTGTGCATCATCCTGCAACGCTTCGTGCTCGACGGTTACGGCGTTCCGTTCTTCGTCACCGTGCCCGTGCTGATGCTGCTCATCTGGCTTTACTCGCGCCGCGGCGGCATAAAGACCTTGGTTTGGACAGATTCTTTCCAGACGTTGTGCATGCTCGCCGCCCTTGTGCTTATTATAATAAAGGTGGCCGGGGCGTTGGACATGAGCCTTGGCGAAGCCGTCAAGGCAGTGGCGGCCAGCCCTCACAGCCGCGTTTTCGAGTTCTCTGACTGGATGTCGCCGCAAAACTTCTGGAAACAGTTTGTCAGCGGCGCGTTCATCGTCATCGTTATGACCGGCCTCAATCAGAACATGATGCAGAAAAACCTTACCTGCAAGACGCTGCGCGAGGCCCAGAAAGACATGTGTACGTATGGTTTCGCCTTCGTGCCGGTAAACCTTTTGTTTTTAAGTCTTGGCGTGTTGCTTATTATGTTGGCGCAAAAAGATGGGCTGGCGATGCCCGCAAGCCCCGACGACCTTCTGCCGATGTTCGCCGCAACGGGGCGTATGGGCGACTTGGTGGCCGTGCTTTTCACCATAGGTATTGTGGCGGCGTCGGCCAGCACGATTGATTCTTCGCTCACGGCGCTTACCACTTCTTACTGTGTTGACATAAAAGAGCGTCCCGGTGACGAGCGTCTGCGCCGCCGTGTGCACCTTGGCATGGCCGCGGCGGCCGTGTTGTTCATCATAGCTTTCCGCGCATTGAACTCCACAAGCCTTATTGATGCGGTCTACATCCTGTGCTCTTACACCTACGGTCCTCTGCTCGGACTATTCGCCTTCGGTCTTTTGACAAAGCGCGAGGCCGACGACCGCATCGTGCCTTATATCGCCGTGGCCTCTCCCTTGCTCTGTCTTGCGCTCGATTACGTCACTTCCCACTTCACAACCTACCGTTTCGGCTACGAGCTTCTGTTGCTTAACGGCGCGCTGATGTTTTTGGGTCTTATGATGAAACACCCACCCCAGCCCTCCCGAAGGGAGGGAGCTTGATTACCTTTTGCCTGTAGCGTCATCATAAGTAACTAAGCTCCCTCCCTTCGGGAGGGCTGTGGTGGGTGTTGCCTTCTCACCTTTCACACGATGCCTTGTTCCCTAAGATACCTGTCGGCCTCGATAGCTGCGCGGCATCCGCTGGCCGCCGCCGTTATGGCTTGCCGGTAGTGAGGGTCTGCCACGTCGCCAGCGGCGAACACTCCGGGCACTTTCGTGCGTGGCGTTCCAGGCTCGGTAATGATGTATCCGGTCTCGTCTGTGTCGAGCCAGGGCTTGAATATGTCGCTGTTCGGCTTGTGTCCGATGGCGAGGAAGAAGCCGTCTATGGGCAGTTCGTACACCTGTTCGTCGGCTTCTCCTTTGCGTTTTACCAGGCGAACGCCCTCAACGTTGCCGTCGCCGAACAGTCCCAGCGTGTTGTGTTCAAACAGAATTTCGATGTTTTCGGCTTCTTTCACGCGCTTCTGCATCACGTCCGACGCACGCAGGAACGGCTTTCTTACTATCATGTACACCTTCTTAGCCAGTCCGGCGAGGTAAAGTGCCTCCTCGCAGGCTGTGTCTCCGCCGCCCACTACGGCAACGGTCTTCTTGCGGTAGAAGAACCCGTCGCATGTGGCGCATGCCGAAACGCCGCCGCCTTTGTACTTTTCCTCGTCGGCAAGGCCGAGGTATTTGGCCGACGCGCCTGTGGCTATGATAACCGTGTCGGCGCTGATGGTGTGACCGTCGTCGGTTGTCAGCGTGTAGGGAGCTTTGCCGAGGTCTGCCTTTGCAATTACTCCTTCGCGTATGTCGGTGCCGAAGCGTTCGGCCTGTGTGCGGAAGTCAAGCATCATCTGGTTGCCGTCCACTCCGTCGGGGTAGCCGGGAAAGTTCTCGACTGTTGTCGTCTGTGTAAGCTGTCCGCCTGTCTGCAGGCCGCAATACATTACGGGATGCAGGTTGGCGCGCGCCGCGTAGATGGCCGCCGTGTAGCCTGCCGGGCCGCTGCCGATGATGAGGCAGCGTATATGTTCGTAATTCTCCATAGAAAAAGAGTTAAGAATTAAGAGTTAAGAATTAAGAAAGTATGATTTGCCGGCAGTTTGACCGTCAAGGCATATTTTCTTAATTCTTAACTCTTAATTCTTAATTATTCAATAGTTCCACAATCTGTTTTTCGATGTTCTCAATCTTCTCTGTCGGCTCGAAGCGTGCTACTACCATGCCCTTCTTGTCGATGAGGAACTTGGTGAAGTTCCACTTGATGTCCGATTTGCTCTTATAGTCAGGGTCTTCCTTCGACAGCATGTCGTCGAGGATGTGTGTAAGCGGATGGCTCTCGTCCCATCCGGCAAAGCCCTTCTGGCTCTTGAGGAACTGGTACAGCGGCTCGGCGTCGTCGCCGTTAACCTTTATCTTCTTGAAACGGGGGAACTCCGTGCCGTATGTCAGCTTGCAGAACTCGTGTATTGCCTCGTCGGTGCCGGGAGCCTGCTGGCCGAACTGGTTGCAGGGGAAGTCCAATATGGTGAACCCGTCGGCGTGATGACGCTCGTAAAGTTTCTCCAACTCCTCGTACTGTGGCGTGAAACCGCACTTCGTCGCGGTGTTTACTATCAACAGCACTTCGTTCGCATACTCTTTCAGCGATACGTCCTTGCCTTTCCTGTCCTTGACAGCGAAATCATAAATAGTCTTCATCTTATTTGTCGTTTAAAAACATTTGGTTTGTCATTGTCGCCTGTGCATGAGCCGTGCAGGCGGTTGTGGGGAGAGTGTCGCCCGTCTTTTCCGTATGCAGGCTTGCATTATGCAAAGATAGTGAAAGGTGAGCGTAACGGCAAATGAAAAACGTTTTTTTTGATTTGCCGTTGCCGAACCGCATCCTGTCTTCGCGAAGCAAAGATAGTGAAAATACGTTTCAGTTCAAAATTTAATACAATTTTATTTTCATCTTTTAACCCTTGGCGGCTTCGTTTGCAGCGCGTTGCCGGGCGGTTTGTGCCTCTTTGTAACCTATTGAGTATCAGCGCGTTTGCAAAAGGCCGTCTTTCGGCTTGCAAAAGGTGGCCTTTTAGCTTGTAAAAGACGGCCTTTTGGACGGTAAAACGTGGCCTTTAGGGTTCATCCGCAGTTTTGTTGGATGAGAAAAGGATTATAAAATCGTACAAAATTAATGTCAAATGAGGCACTCGGTAATCGTCATTCCGCGCTCCGACGCGGAATCCAGTGTATGCAGCCAACGTCATTTCACGCCTTTAATGTTTTCTGGATTCCGCGTCGGAGCGCGGAATGACGATTACCGAGTGCCTCACTTGAAAACGATTATTTACTGAAAATAGAATAAAAACCATCCAACAGATTTGCGGATGAACCCCTTTCGCAAACACGTGTGACTCACTGTGTAGGGGAAACGGTAATGCCTGATAGGGAAATCCCCCGTAAAAATATGGATGTATGCTTATGGAAACACGACGAAAACGCTAATTTTGCAGCATGGAATTTAATCAAATAACACTGTGAGTATGAAAAAGTTTACTTCTTTATCAGTTATAATAGTGATGATGGCGGCGGCGTTCACGCTTGTGAGTTGCAACGAAGACGACTACATTGCCGATACGCTGTGGGGCGTGTGGGAAGGCGACATGCAGGTAAGCGTGGACTATCACGGGTACACGTACTATGCTTACGAGACTGAACTTGCCTTTGACCGCGACCCTTACGAGTACGCTTCCGGCACCGGGTATTGGGTTGATTACTACAGCGGGGCGCCGTGGGACTATTATGCGAGCCACATAACGTGGACTGTTGACGGTGGTGGCATAAACATATATTCGCACGAAGACGACACGTATTTTTACATTTATGACTACACCTTGTCTGACAATTACTTCACGGGATGGCTCGAAAGCGAATACGGTGACGACATACGTTTCCGCCTGAGCAAGACTTACTCGCCCAATTGGAACGACTTTGACTATGGCTGGGACGTCTGGCTCGACTATGGCTCGCCGTGGTACTCTGCGTCAGGAACACGCTCCGGCGACGCCGTACAGGACAAACCTGTAAGGCATGTGGGGAAGAAATAATTAAGAATTAAGAGTAAAGAATTAAGAAAATATCCTTTGTCAATTGGGAAATGGACATTTTCTTAATTCTTTACTCTTAATTCTTAATTGCTATTAATGCTTCTCAGCACGTTCACCGCTTCCTCAACCGTGGGAACGTTGCTTACCGTCATCATTCTTTTTCCGGCTATTTCCTTCAGGTTGCAGCGGCGAGGGTTGTGACCGACGAAGTTCAACACGTTGTCGAAAGCCTTGCTCTTGTAGTACGCGCTCATGGGGTTTGACACGAATTGCATGCGCATCTGCCCCTGCCGCAGCATTATTTTCTCGCATCCGAGGCTGCGACCCAACCGGCGCAGGGGCACAACCTGCATAAGCTCCAGTCCCTCGTGGGGCACCGGGCCGAACCTGTCTTCAAGCCGGGAGCGGTATTCCTGCAGTCCGGCGTCGTCCTTTATGTTGTCCAGTTCGCGGTAAAGCAGCATGCGTTCGCTGCTGCTCGGCACATACAGGTCGGGCAGATACATCTCCAAGTCGCTCTCTATGGCGCAGTCTTCCACGAACTCGTCGCCGGCGATTTCCTGTCCTCCGGCCATCTCCTCTTCGTACATCTCGCTGAACTCGTCGTTCTTCAGTTCGGTCACAGCCTGATTGAGGATTTTCTGGTAGGTCTCGTAGCCAAGGTCTTCCATGAACCCGCTCTGCTCCGCTCCGAGCAGATTGCCCGCCCCGCGGATGTCAAGGTCCTGCATGGAGAGGTTGAATCCGCTGCCAAGTTCGGAGAAAGTCTCAAGCGCTTCGAGCCTGCGCCGCGCCTCCTGGGTCAACGCCGACAACGGCGGAGCAAGCAGATAGCAGAACGCCTTGCGGTTGCCGCGCCCCACGCGGCCGCGCATCTGGTGCAGGTCAGACAGTCCGAAGCGGTGCGCGTCGTTTATTATTATGGTGTTGGCGTTGCCTATGTCGATGCCGTTTTCAACGATGGTGGTTGACAGCAGCACGTCGTAGTCGTAGTTGATGAAGCCCATCAGTATCTTCTCAAGCTCCTCCGGCTTCATCTGTCCGTGGCCAATCGCCACCCTCGCATCAGGCACATACTTCTTTATCAGACCGGCAATCTCGGGCAGGTTGCTTATCCTATCGTTGACGAAAAACACCTGACCGTTGCGGCTCATCTCAAAGTTTATCGCGTCGGCGATTACTTCTTTGTCGAACGTATGCACCTCGGTGCTGATGGGGTAGCGGTTAGGCGGCGGCGTCTGGATAATACTCATGTCCCTTGCGCCCATCAACGAGAATTGGAGTGTTCGCGGAATAGGGGTCGCCGACATTGTAAGCGTGTCAACGTTTACCTTCATCTTGCGCAGCTTCTCTTTCGTTGCGACGCCGAACTTCTGCTCTTCGTCGATGATGAGAAGCCCCAAGTCCTTGAAGGTTACACTCTTTCCGATGAGCTTATGCGTGCCTACGATGATGTCTATTTTGCCTTCCGCCAGGTCGGCGAGCACCTCTTTCGTCTTCTTCGGACTGCGGGCGCGCGACAGGTAGTCAACCCTTACGGGGAAGTTCTTGAGCCTTTTTGAGAACGTCTGGTAGTGCTGGTAGGCCAGTACGGTTGTAGGCACGAGCACGGCAACCTGCTTTGAGTCGCACGCAGCCTTGAAAGCGGCGCGCACCGCCACTTCGGTCTTGCCGAAACCAACGTCTCCGCACACCAGCCTGTCCATCGGACGGGAGCTTTCCATGTCGGCTTTCACGTCGTTGGTGGCCTTGAGCTGGTCGGGCGTATCTTCGTACATGAAGCTCGCTTCGAGTTCATGCTGCATGAAGTTGTCCGCCGAGAAGGCGAAGCCGCGTTCCTTCCGACGCGCCGCATAGAGCTTGATAAGGTCGCGGGCGATGTCTTTTATCTTCTTCTTCGTGCGCTCTTTCAGGCGTTCCCATGCGCCGGTGCCGAGTGTGCTGAGGCGCGGCGGCGTCTCGCTGTCGCGCCGTTTGTACTTCGATATTTTGTAAAGCGAGTGGATGCTCACGTCCACCTTGTCGTTGTTCTGGTAGATGATGCGGATTACCTCCTGGTAACTGTCACCCGAAGGGACGCGCACCAAGCCGGCGAAACGCCCTATGCCGAAGTCTACATGCACGATGTAGTCGCCCGGTTCCATCTCCTGAAGCTCTTTCATTGTCAGCGCCATCTTGCCCGAACGGGCGGTGTCCGAACGCAGGGAGTACTTGTGGAAGCGGTCGAATATCTGATGGTCGGTGAAGAAGCAGGCCTTCATCACGTTGTCGGCAAAGCCCTCGTGGATGGTTTTCGACACAGGAATGAAGGGGAGTGAAGAACGAAGAGTGAGGAGTGAAGAATGTTCTTGACCGGATGTATTGTTACCGTCATTGGTAACGAATTCTTCGTTCTTCACTCTTCGTTCTTCACTTTTCCCTCTTAATTCTTCACTTCCAAATATCTCCTTGAGCCTTTCGTGCTGCTTGGTACTGTCTGCAAGGATGTATATCTTGTAGCCTTTCAGGATGTAGTCTTCGAGCGCACGGGCAAGCAGGTCGAAGTTCTTGTGGAACAGCGGCTGCGGACTTACGTCGATGTGCAGCACCGCGTCGGGCGTGCCGGTGGGCTTCAGGCCGAACTCTATGCGGCGGAATTTCACCACGTCGTCGGCAAATTGTGCGCCCGTTGTCAGCGCATTGTCGGCCCGCAGCTCTTTCATGGCCGCCTGCTGCTCCATTTCGGTAAGCCCTTCGAGTCGGTCTTTCACGGCCTGCGATGAGAAGCCGTCGCGGTATATCTGGTCGATTTTCTCGCGGCAGAACACAAAGTCCTTCATCACGAGCACAGTGTCGGCAGGCAGGAAGTGCAGGAAGGGCACTTTCTCGTCGACAAGCGTAGCCACTTCTGGCACAATCTCGATGCGTTGCCGCTTGTCGCGAGAGAGCTGGCTCTGCACCTCGAAGGTGCGGATTGAGTCGATTTCGTCGCCGAAGAAGTCGATGCGGAACGGGTACTCGCTGCTGAACGAGAACACGTCAAGTATGCTGCCGCGCACTGCGAACTGGCCCGGCTCGTACACATAGTCGGTCTCCTCGAAGCCGAGCGAGCGCAACTGCTTTGACAGCTGCACAATGTCGTGCGTCTCGCCTGCGCCCAATATCACGGTGCGTTCGTCCAGCTTGCGGCGTGAAACCACGAGTTCGGCCAACGCTTCGGGGCATGTGACGATATAGAGGAGTGAAGAGGGAAGAGTGAAGAGTGAAGAACTTTCTTGACCTGACGTATTGTTAGCGCCTTTGGTAATAAATTCTTCACTCTTCGTTCTTCGTTCTTCACTTCCCCCAAGCAGTCTTCCCAACACCTCGGTGCGCAGTATCTCGCTGGCCGCGTCTCGCTGGCCGTACTTCACCTGCCGGCGGAACGACGAGGGGAAGAACAGCACGTTGGCGTTGCCAAGCATCTGCGTAAGGTCGTGGTAGAAATAGCCTGCCTCCTCTGCGTCGTTCAACACGAACAGGCACGGACGCCCGACGCTGCCCGCCACCGATGCGAACAGCACGGGAACGGCCGATGCCAGCGCGCCGTCGATGTAGCCGGTGCGTGCCGACTTGTCACAAAGCATTTTCGCCAACGCCGCCGACTGCGGCGACTTGGCGTATAAATCCAATACTCCTTGTATTTCCATTTCTAACAGGACACAAAGGTACTGCAAAATTTTGGATAACCGTTATTTATGCGTATATTTGTGCAACCACTAACCATAAATCATTTTACATGTATGAAGAAATCAGGGATTACAAGGATTATGCTCGTTTCTGCCGCCATGCTGCTTGTCTTGTCGTGTAGCAACACGAAGGCGAACGCCGCGCAAGACGCGGCCGCTGCAGTGGAGGGGGTTGACGTAATGGAGGTAGACTCGCTGACACTTGTCGCCATAAACGACAACGAAGGAGAGAAACGTATGCCAAACAAGCTGTTTTACGGAGAGGCCGATTCTGCCAAGGTCGAGCGTCTTTCGCCGGAAGGGTCGGTACCGTCGTCGGTCAGCTGCTTCATCGTCAAAACGCAGGGCAAGAACATCCTGTTTGATACGGGCAACGGGATGGAGCGCGGCGGACGGCTGCTCGACCGCATGAAGGCAGTCGGGATACAGCCTGAAGACATAAATTTGCTCGTACTTACGCACTTCCACATTGACCACATCGGCGGCATGACCGATGGCGGCAGGCCGGTGTTCACCAATGCAGAGGTGTATGTTCCCGATACGGAATACAGTTATTGGATGCGCATGGGCAACCAAAACGGCAAGGCTGCGATGGCCGCAATGGCGGCGTATGGCGACAGGGTACACCGGTTCAAGTACACCGACGTGCTTCCGTTAGGCGTCGAGCCTATGCCGGCTCCCGGCCATACGGCTGGCCACACGGTGTATCAGATAGGCCGGTTGCTCATCGTCGGCGACTTGATGCACGGCTTCGACCTGCAAATACAGAGCCTCGACATCTGTCCGAGTTACGACACAAACCCGCGGCTGGCCGCCAGAATGAGGAAGGAATATGTGGAATATATACGTCGCAACAAGCTCGTCACGGCCGGAATGCACTTCCCCGGCAACGGCGTGAAGGAAAGCTTGTAGCCCATCCGGCTGCATGTTTGTAACGCATTGGCAGTCAGCGCCTTTCCAATATGCCACCTTTTACCTTCCAAAAGGCTGTCTTTTACATCGCGAAAGATGGCCTTTTGGAAGGTAATTTGCGGCATATTGCGGTTCATCCGCAAATCTGTTGGATGGTTTTTATTCTATTTTCAGTAAATAATCGTTTTCAAGTGAGGCACTCGGTAATTGTCATTCCGCGCTCCGACGCGGAATCCAGAAAACATTAAAGGCGTGAAATGACGTTGGCTGCATACACTGGATTCCGCGTCGGAGCGCGGAATGACGATTACCGAGTGCCTCATTTGACATTAATTTTGTACGATTTTATAATCCTTTTCTCATCCAACAAAACTGCGGATGAACCCATATTGCAAGGCCGTCTGTAGCCGTGCTCACTGCAAGTGACGGCCAACATTGCCGCGGAAGGAGAAAAATATGGATGAAAGTTGCCGCCGTTTGACATAAAAACACTATTTTTGCACTGGGTAATCATGCCCGTTATATACGTTGAAAAATGAACGGAAGCGACAGCATTGTAATCATACCGACTTACAACGAGAAGGAAAACATCGAGAAAATCATACGTGCGGTGTTCTCGTTGGAAAAGTGTTTCCACATCCTTGTGATTGACGACGGCTCGCCCGACGGCACCGCCGCCATCGTACACCGCCTCATCGGCGGCGAGTTTGGCGGCCGTCTGCACATCATCGAGCGTTCGGGCAAGCAGGGGCTTGGCACGGCTTACATTGCCGGTTTCAAGTGGGCGTTGGCCAACGGATACGACTACATCTTCGAGATGGACGCCGACTTCAGCCACGACCCCAACGACCTGCCGCGGCTTTACGCCGCCTGCCATGACGATGGCTACGACCTTGCCATCGGTTCGCGCTATGTCAGCGGCGTGAACGTGGTGAACTGGCCTATCGGCCGCGTGCTGATGAGTTATTTCGCGTCGCAGTATGTCCGCTTCGTTACGGGCTTCAAGGTGCACGACACTACCGCCGGATTCAAGTGTTACCGCCGCCGCGTGCTCGAGACAATCGAGCTTGACAAGATACGTTTCAAGGGTTACGCCTTCCAAATCGAGATGAAATACACGGCCTACAAAATCGGCTTCAAGATAAAGGAGGTGCCCGTGGTGTTCGTAAACCGCCGCGAAGGCGTGTCGAAGATGAGTGGAGGCATATTCGGCGAGGCGTTTTTCGGCGTTATGCGGCTGCGCTGGGACGGGTGGACGAGGAAGTACCCGAAGATTTAATACCCACCCCAGTCCTCCCAAGGGGAGGGAGCTGGATATGCTTTGGCTGCATATAGATAAGTTGACAACAATAATATTGCTTAACATCCACGTCCGGAAGTCAAGCACCCTCCCGTCGGGAGGGCGGGGGTGGGTGTCATTTGAATTATGAATTACTTATACCGTATTTACCAAATCGTCATTGCCCTGCCGATAATCATTGTGCTGACGCTGCTCACCGCGCTGACAACGAGCGTGGGGTGCATCATCGGCAACGGCCACTTCTGGGGCTATTATCCGCCTGTGATATGGTCGAAGTTAGTACTTATGGTGCTGTTCCTGCCAGTGAAAGTCACTGGACGGGAGAACCTTAAGCACGGAGAGTCATACGTGTTCGTGAGCAACCATCAGGGAGCGTTCGACATTTTCCTCGTGTTCGGCCACCTTCACCGCAACTTCAAGTGGATGATGAAGCAGCAGCTGCGCAAAATCCCGTTCGTTGGATATGCCTGCGAGAAGTCTCACCAGATATTCGTAGACCGCCATGCGCCGAAGAAGATACAGGCGTCTTACGACAAGGCGCGCCATACTTTGAAGGAAGGCATGAGCGTTGTGGTGTTTCCCGAAGGCTCGCGAACGTACAACGGACGCATCGGAGCGTTCAAACGGGGGGCTTTCATGCTGGCCGACGAACTGCAATTGCCCGTAGTGCCGCTTACAATCAACGGCTCGTTCGACGTCATGCCGCGCACAAGCAAATGGTACTGGGTTCACCGCCGCAGGCTCACCCTTACCATTCACAAGCCCATTTATCCGCAGTCGCAGGGCGCGGAGAACGTCAGCCGCCTGATGGAAGAAAGCCGCAAGGCCATTGAAAGCGCGCTTGACGCTAAATATAGGGACGGAGAATAAGTGGAAACGCTTGGCGTTCGTTTCAATTGAAACGGTCGTCCGGCCATAAAGAAACAATATCCCCGGAAGAAGGATTGCCTCCTGTCTTCTGGGGATATTTGCTTATTGTGAGTTCAATGTTCCGTCAATGCTTTACTGTCAGCTTGAAACTCTTGTGTGTTCCGTTGGCGTTTACATCGAGGATATACAGCCCGGCGGGAACGTCGCTCACGTTAATCACGTTGGTCATGGCTGTTGTTGTTACGGCCTTCACACATCCGCCTTGCAGGCTGTACAGGCTTATGCGCGTCTTTATGCCTTCGAACGGGAGGTCAACATGCAGCTCCTCGCTTGCCGGGTTGGGATATACGGCAGCCTTGGTCTGCTCCAGCTCGCGCTCTATGCTTGACGGAGTGTTGCCCTTGAAGTCAACCACGTATGCGTATTTGTTCATGCCTTTCATGCACCATCCTGTCATGTCGCGTCCGTTCGGAGAAATGTCGTAGATGCCCATGATGCCGTATTCGCCGAGGTCTATGCCGAGGTTGTTGGTCAGGTATTCGTTTACTCCCACGAGGCCGGTCTCCTCCGTCCATACTTCAGAATTGGTTACGACGAACGAACCGTCGTTTGTCATGTCGAATACTTGGTTGGTTGTTCCACCCAACAGCTGCAAACCTTTCTCCTCACTCCAAAGCCATGCGCAGTCGGTTGCATACCAGTCGCCCTGGCCTCTGCCGCCAATTATTTTGCCGTCGGCCGACACAGCCTCGGCTTGTCCTAACAGTTTGGATGCCTTGTCGTTGAAATCGTCCCAGTTAACGTCGTCTTCCGTCATGTTCGGGTCTTTGAACATAAGGCTCTGGTCATAGCTTCCGCTTGCGTTCTTGCGCCACACTGATGCAATCCACGGGCTGCACTGGTCTTGCCATCCTACGATAACGCTGCCGTCATAGCTAACGCCACGCGCTTGCGAATTTCTGTTGATGTCAGCGAATTTGTTGCCGGGTATTACAAGTTCTCCGTTCACCCAGGCCGCAGCATCACACCTTACGGCACTGTTTTCGTTAAGCTGTTCATAATTGTAGACTCCTCCAATAACGGTCGTTCCGTCACCTGATATGTCGTAACCAGACGATGCCGCGTCGCCGCTAAAGTATCCCGTGCTTGCAAGCGGAGTCCATGTCTCAGTCTCGATGTCATACACTGCGGCTGTATATCCTGATACATTCTCTGACGCTCCCTTGTAGAACATGCTCGCGTCGCTGCCGCAAAGCACATACGCTTCATCGTTAACGTATATTCCGTAGAAGTCGGTTGCGGCCCCGTCATCGACTGTTATCTTTGTCCATGTCTGTCCCATGTCTGCCGTCTCGTAGGCATTTCCATCAGAACCAACGACGGTGGCTGTGCTGTTAAGGAAGGCAACGTCGTTCCATGCAATGTTTTCGGTGCCGTCGGCAACCGTGTGCTGCGCCCATGTTGCTCCTCCGTCTGTGGTTGTATAGACAACTCCTGTGCCAAGAGCCATGCCGTTTTGCTCGTCGGCGAACCTTATGCGGTTGAACAACGGAGCGTCGCCGTCAGCCCAGGGGCTTGGTGATGCGCCCGTATTGAGCACTGTAGTCCATGTCGCTCCGTAGTATTCCGACTTCTGTATGAGTCCGTTGCGTGTCACCATAAAGTATTTTTCGCCCACGCTTGTGATGTAAACGGGTACGCCGCCTACGCCCGAAGCGGCATTGAATGATGTCGCGCCATCGGTTGTGTACCATACAGCGCCGCTGCCGTCGGCAAGCTCAAGTCCGAGCACTCCGTATTGAGCAATACCTGCATATTCAGCTGATTTCCTGGCCGTCATCGTTTTGAGCCACAGCCATGCCACAGCCGCACAGGCCCGTGAGCATAAGTAAAAATGTTCTGTTCATAAGCTCTTAAGTTTATAGGTGTGATTCATGTCTATTGCAAAGTAAGTATATGTAACAGAAAAATCAAAGTTTTCAGGATGGACAATGTGTCGGACAGGTTTATTAAAAATGTAAATCCGCTGATATTGAATGAGTTGCATTGTGAAAATATAGGCAAATTAATGTTATTTTTGCATGACGTTTAATTGTGAAATTGTTATGAAACGCTATAAGGATTTTATGCGTAAGACGGCATTTAGCTGTCTTACGGTCATGCTGCTGGCCGCTTGCGGCGGCAAGGGCGATGACGGGAATGTGCTTTTCGAGCAAGGTCTTGATGAAATGATTGCCGGCAACATACCTGTGGCTTACCAGAGGTTTCACCGTGCGATGGTGGCGTTTGAGGAGCAGGGCGACAGCGCGGGGCGGAGGTTCTGCGCCACATAGCCGTGATACAGGAGCGCCACAAGTACGACCTCGCCCTGATGGAGGCGCAGAAAGAGCATCAGGAGCGTGACATCCTGCTGCTCGGCTTGGCTTTGTGCATCGCCGCATTGTGCGTCATAGTGTTCTTGCTGTACAAGCAAAGCAAGCTGAAGCTGAGGACTGAAACGGTCGAGCGGTGCAGGCTGGACAAGGACATAGAGTACAAGCGTTTTGAAAACGAACTGCTGACATTGAAAATGGAGCAGATGAAGGACGAGCTGACACGGCAGCGCAACGACAATGAGAACGTGCTGAAACAGGTCGCCGTGTCTGACGGAAGGAAAGACGCGAGGACACGTATCGACATGCTCAAGGCGACGCTCAATACCGAGCATGCCCCGTTCCTGCGCTATATTGAAAAGCGTTTTCCGCAGCTTACCCACAATGACGTGCTCATACTCGGCTTCATACGTATGGACATGACGTCGCGCGAGGCGGCGTTGGCGCTCGGAATTTCCGTTGAAAGTTACTATAAGGCATGTTACCGCCTGCGCAAGAAAATGCAGATTGACGCCGTTGACGGGCTTGTCGACTTTGTGAAGAACGTCGAAACGGGGCAGGCCTGACCGCCCTCTGTTAGCCGCGTGCCGTCCGCTGTTGCGGCGTGCCGTCGTCGTCGGCATTGTGAAAGGTGGCCTTTTGTGCTCCGAAAGGCCGTAAATTGCACGCTAAAAGGCCGTCTTTTGCATTGCAAAAGACGGCCTTTTACAAACCTCCTGATTATCAGGCGGTTATTCGGTTAGACTCTTGCCTGTCCTATTTGGTGCTGTGCAGGGTTATCACTACGATTTCATTGCTTGCCCCAAGGCGGAAAGGTATGAAGCCGCCCATGCCGTATGACACGTTGATGGCGCGCTTGCCTTCATGGTACATGCCGCCCCATTCCGTGTAGTTGATTGCCGCCGGCGACCAGCCGAATATCTTTAGCTGCCCGGCATGGGTGTGTCCGCTCAGCGTAAGCTGTGCTCCGCTCTTGGGAAGTATGGTTTTACGCCATGACGAAGGGTCGTGTTCAAGCATCAGCGTGAATGCTCCGGGCTGCACTCCGGCAAGCGTCTTGCCTATGTCTCCTTTCTTTGGGAAACGGCGTCCGCCGTCGTTCTCCATTCCGGCTACTACAATAGAGTCGGCCCCTCGCCGTATTACGCGGTGCTCGTTCATCAGCAAATCCCAGCCCAGCTGCCGTTCAAGGCTGATGAGTTCGCGCTCGTTTGCCACCTTGGTTGCGCTTTCCGCGTCGATGTACATTGAATAGTCATGGTTGCCGAGCACGGAGAACACGCCGTCCTTCGCCTTTATGCGCCCTAATGTTTCCATGAACGGGTAAAGCTCTTTCGGCTCCATGTTCTGCAGGTCGCCCGTAAACACTACCATGTCGGCCTTCTGTTCGTTGATTAGGCGTACCGCTTTCTCCGGTATGTCGGCGTAGCTGCTGCCGTAAGTGCCCATGTGGGCGTCGCTGAAATGCACTATTTTATAGCCGTCGAAAGCCTTTGGCAGGTCGGCGGAGCTGAAAGTCTCGTATCTTACTTCAAGTTTGCGGAAGCCCCATGTGCCGCCATACGCCACAGCTACTACAGCCCCCAAGCCCAGCAGAAGCCCCACAAGGTTGCCCCAGTTGTTGTGCGTGTGGTGGTACTTGCAGTGTGCCCAGCCGAGGAACGAGCACAGGGAAAACAGGAACTTGGGCACTATCATGATGCCGAAGAGCAGCAGGTACAGGTGGAGCAGGAACTGGTTGTCGGGCGCGAAGTTGCGCCTTGTGGCAAGGAAGATGGTGTAAAAGAACATGAACGCCCCCGGAATCCACCACAACACGCGTTGCCACCACAGGTAGCGTGTGCGCTTTCGCAGGAAGCGGCGCTCAAGATATAAGTCGGGAAGGGTTATGAATATTATTAGATAGATGAAAAATTTGGCAATCATAAGGGTGCTTTGTTATCTGAAAAGTACTTCTTCGCCTCGGCACGAAGTGTCGAAACGTCCATTGTCAAGTATGTGGATGCCGTTGCAGAAGGTGTGTTCTACACGCCAGTTGAACGTGTGTCCCGTCATCGGACTCCATCCGCATTTGCTCTGTATGCAGTCTTCCGTCACCGTCCAAGGGCTGTCAGGCCGCACAATAGCAAGGTCGGCCTTGTAGCCTTTGCGTATGAAACCGCGCCGGCGGACGTCGAACAGCATGGCCGGACGGTGGCACATAAGCTCCGCCACGCGCTCGATTGGCAGTACGCCGCAGTCAACAAGCCCGAGCATTGCCACGAGCGAGAACTGCAACATCGGCATTCCTGACGCCGCCTTGGCGCATCCGCCCTGCTTGTCGGCCGGCTGGTGGGGCGCGTGGTCGGTCCCGACAACGGCTATCCGGCCGTCAGTCAGCGCCTTGCGTAGTGCCTCACGGTCGGCCGAAGTCTTTATTGCGGGGTTGCATTTGATAAGCGTTCCGAGCTTAGGATAGTCCTCGTCGGAGAACATCAGGTGGGCTATGACGGCCTCGGCGGTGATGTCGGGCATGGTGTCAGTCCACGGTTCAAAGAGCGAAAGTTCACGGGCCGTCGTTACATGTGCCACATGCAGCCGCGCATTATGCTTCTTGGCGAGCCTTACAGCCAGTTCGGTCGACTTGTAGCAAGCCTCCTCGCTGCGTATTTCGGGATGGTGTATGACGTCCGGGTCGTCACCGTACAGTGCCTTGGCTTTCGCCATGTTTGCGTTGATTAGCCCCGTGTCTTCGCAGTGTGCCATAATGGGAACGGGCGCGGTGGCGAATATCTGGTCGAGCGCGGCTTCCTTGTCAACAAGCATGTTGCCTGTTGATGAACCCATGAAGAGCTTTATTCCGGGTATGCGGTGTATGTCGAGACGGCTGAAAAGGTCGGCGTTGGTGTTGGTGGCGCCGAAGAAAAAGGAGTAGTTCACGTGGCTGTCGCGTGCCGCTATGGCGCGTTTCACCTCGAGCGCGACGAGCGTTGTTGTCTGCGGAACGGTGTTCGGCATGTCAAAGTATGTAGTGACGCCGCCGAATGCGGCAGCGCGGCTCTCGCTTTTGATGTCGGCTTTGGCTGTGAGTCCCGGCTCGCGGAAGTGTACGTGGTCGTCGATTACGCCCGGAAGGACGAAACACCCCGTGGCATCGACGGTCTCGTCGAATGTGCCACGGGGTGCAATGCCTTCGGATATGTCGGTGATGCAATCGTTATCGATTACGATTGAACCTTTGAACGCTTTTCCTTCGTTTACTATTGTAGCGTCTTTTATCAGTATTGTCATAATAAATGTGTATGCCTGCGGTGTGCGGCCAAGGTGTCATTCGCCCGTAGTTGCGGCAATCGAGTCGCTGCCCGTAACGCCGGGTGCGGCCAGTTCGTTGGGTGTCGGCACGTCTTCCGGCTGTGTGTTGATGTCGCCCGGAATGGCCGTACCGTTCATTATGGCCTGGTTCTGCTGTGCCTTGCGGTAGTAGTCGCTTACGTATGGGTCGTTCTTGAACTTGTCTGTGGCCTTGCTCATGATGTCTTCAATCCATGGTGACAGCTCCGGGTAACGGTGGTTTGCCGTCATCATGAAGAACACTCCGGGGCCGAGCACGTTGTCGAAGTTCTCGACTATGAACGACGTTACCAGCTTGTCTTCGCGCTCTGCTATTTTACTTGCCTTCTCGGCCAGCTGCATGTTCACCTCGTTAAGGTCTTTCCCGTCCATTATCGCCTGGCTTTGCAGGTGGCCGAGTTCGTTCACCTCGTTCTCAAGCTGCTTGTATTTCTCTATGAAAACGAACAGTTTTTCGTTCAGGGGGGTGCCGCTTACCTTCTGTTGTGTATTGTCTATTTTGATTGATATCTCGCCTTTCTCGAGCACTACCGGCATCAGTCCCTCGTCGTCCATGAACAATGTGGCAAGCCGTGTGGAGTCGAGCGTGCCCGTGAAGTGGAACTGTCCGTGTACGATGTCGCACGAATCGATGTCCTTCAGGTCTGTGCCGTCGTATGCTTTCAGGTACAGCATCCTGCCGTCGAGCGTGGGGACGTTTGACGAGCCTTCTATGTTGTATGTGCTTGCGCATGACGCAAAAGCCATGACTGATAGCAGTGCGTAAAGTGTTCTTATCATAAACGAGTATTCAAATGCAGGCACAAAAGTACAATCTATTGCCGATGTATGGAAAATTTTTTATGCAATTTAAAACAAATGTGCCGTCTTTTATAGTTTTTTTAGCCGCTTTATGCTTGGTTTGTTGGGGCTTGTCCTTCTTTCTTCAGCTCGCTGGATATGCGGTGGGTGGTGTATATTTCGAGTATGGCGGCAACGAGGAGCAGCACTACCCAGTTGTTATGTATATAAGTAAGGTAGTGGTAATAGCCGTTGGGTATGTACTTTACGAAGAGCGGCAGCAGCGTGTTGTAGGTGTTTTCGAGCATCAGCGCGGCGGAGAGTATGAACAAGGCGTCGCCTACTGACATTATTTTGCGCAGTCGCCTGACGGTAATGTTGCGCCCGTCGTATGTCTGTTTAAGCTGCATTGCGGCAAAAGCCACGGAACCTGCGGCGAACAGCCATGCCGCAACGGCCTGTGTCCCGAACACGTAAAGGCCTGCGCCTACTACCATGAGGAACGCTCCGATGAGCATTGTCAGTGCCTGTGCCTTACTCAGTTGTTTCATTTTCACCTCCTTGTTGTTTATAGTCGTCGCTTAAAACGAAGATGTCTTCGTCGTCGGCTTTCATGAAATATTGTTCCCGTGCGATTTTTCTTATAGCCTTGGGGTTGCGCTGCAGCTCCTTGAGCGTATGCTCGTCTTTCTCGTATTGGGTGTTGTAGGCTTCTATTTCGGCCTTCATCTCGCGCACGAGGATGCGGTTCTGCACGTGCTTCATGATGCTGTTTTCGCCTACGAAACCGATTAGTATTATTCCGAGAACGGATACGATGAGGTATTTCCTGCGGCTTACGAATTTCGAGAATGTATATTGCCGGTTCATGTCTCGTGGTTGTTTTTGGTTGCAAAGATAATGCAAACCGAGCGCAATGCAAAATATTTTTATGGGGAAGTTAAAGGAGTTAAAGAAGTTATTACTCCGCTTCGCTCCGTTAGAAGTTAAAGCCAAATGCCTTGCAGGGTGGTTGTAAATGGATTGTGGATTATTAAATTAGAGAGAGCTTGGTACAAGCGTACACTCTTTAAGTAGGGACGTAATTAGCTTTCGCTGACCTTTGGTTCATTATGTCCGAACGCCGAGAAGAGGCGTATAAAGTAAGCAATGCCAATCAGATACGTTCTTTCAGAACGTTCGGACATAATGAACCAAAGGTCAGCGAAAGCTAATTATGTCCCTACCTATAAGTTTGATGTTTATGAGGCATTAATCTTATGCCGGATTAACGCTAAATTAATTATACATACTTGTCAACCGGACCGCGGCTTTTGCTTACACATTGATTTCCCTTGACGCTTTCATACGGCGTTATTTGAAAAATCAGGATGTTTGGGCGCAAATAACGCCGTGTGGAGTGTGCACGGGCAAACTGCTGAATGCCAGCTGTTTGCACGCGCCTTGTGCCGTTTTGTGCAACGGAGTGCGGCTTGCAGTCTTGTAAAAGGTGGCCTTTTGGAAAGTAAAAGATGGCCTATCGCATCGCTATATGCGGTCTTTCAGCGTCATGAAAGCGGCTTTTTAATGTCTTTTTGGCGGCCGGTAACGTTGTTTTTGGCAGTTATGCTATACCCGTTCGGGCGCATCCTGCCGTCTGTTTTGCCGCCGTCAGGTTTCCTGTTTTCCTGCTTTGCCGGTTGCGCCGTACATTTCCGGTGTGACAGTTTGGCTGTTTTGGGTGAGGCTATGGTTTCATTTTGCCACCGCCGCGGCATTGTTTTCCGCGGACGTGCAGGTTGTGCCGTGAGATTACTTTTTGGTAGTTCCGGCGCGTTTCGTCGGCCCTGTTGGGGCGCCGTGTGGCACATCTTCGCTGTAAAACGGTGCTCCGTGCTTTCATTATGTATATATTGGCATTTGAAAAAATCTTCCTTTTTCTTGTTGCTTTTGTGTAAATGCGCTATCTTTGCAGATTGTAGGAGACGGCGCGGACAGTCGTTTGTCTGGCGTATGCCACGCCGGCGCACTTTGTTTAAAAATTAAGTTAACTGTTATAAGATTTGATGCTATGGTAAAGACAAGGCAGATTGTTGAGTGCGTGCCCAACTTCAGCGAGGGACGCGACAAGGCTGTAATCAAGCAAATCACAGACGTTATAGAACAGTCGGGCGGCGTAAAGCTGCTTGACGTTGACCCGGGCGAGGCCACAAACCGCACCGTCGTAACCTTCGTGGGCAGTCCCGAGGCAGTTGTCGAGGCGGCTTTCAAGGCGGTGAAGAAAGCCGGCGAGGTAATCGACATGCGCCGCCACCACGGCGCGCATCCGCGTATGGGCGCGACAGACGTGCTGCCGCTCGTGCCGGTAAGCGGCATAACGCTTGAAGAGTGTGCCGCTTTGGCGCGCAAACTGGCGGAGCGCATCGCCGCGGAAACAGGCATACCGTGCTACTGCTACGAGGCCGCCGCGCTGAAGCCGGAAAGGCGCAACCTGGCCGTTTGCCGCAAGGGCGAATACGAGGCGTTGCCCGAAAGGATGACCAACGCCGCAGAGCAGCCCGACTTCGGCGCACGCCCGTTTGACGAGGGCGTGGCGCGCACCGGCTGCACGGCTGTGGGCGCGCGCGATTTCCTTATCGCCGTAAACTTCAATCTCAATACAACGTCCACGCGAAGGGCTAACGCCATAGCCTTCGACGTGCGCGAAAAAGGCCGTCCTGAGCGCATCGGTAACCCCATAACGGGCGAAATCAAGCGCGACGAGAACGGCCGTCCCGTGATGCGTCCGGGCACGCTCAAGGGTACGAAAGCCATCGGGTGGTTCATCAAGGAATACGGCATCGCCCAGGTGTCTATGAACATCACCGACATCAACGCCACGCCGCTGCACGTTGCTTTCGACGAGGTAAGCCGCGCGGCACAGGCCCGCGGCCTGCGCGTTACTGGCACGGAAATAGTTGGTCTTGTGCCCGAACGCGCCCTGATAGACGCCGGAAAGCATTTCCTGCGCAAGCAGTGCCGCTCTACAGGACTGCCGAAGGAGGACATACTGAACATCGCGATAAAGTCGATGGGGCTTGACGACCTGCGTCCTTTCGTGCCCGAAGAGAAGGTAATCGAGTATATGCTCGATGCCGGAAACGCCGCACAGGACAAGTTGACGGCGCTCACCGTGAAGGGCTTTGCCGACGAGACGCTGCGCGAGTCGCCGGCTCCCGGCGGCGGTTCGGTGGCTGCATACATGGGCGCCCTTGGTGCCGCGCTCGGCACGATGGTGGCCAATCTCTCCGCCCACAAGCCCGGATGGGACGACCGCTGGGAAGAGTTCAGCCGCTGGGCTGACAAGGGCGTGGAGCTTGAAGAGGAACTGCTGATGCTCGTCGACGAGGACACTGAGGCGTTTAACCGCATAATGGCAGCCTTCGGTATGCCTAAAGGAACTGACGAAGACAAGCGTCTGCGCTCGGAGGCGATACAAAGCGCCACGCTGTTTGCCGCACAAGTGCCGCTGGAAACAATGAAGACGTCGTTCAAAGCGTTTGAAATCTGCAAGGCGATGGCCGAGACAGGCAACCCCAACAGCGTGTCAGACGCAGGCGTAGGCGCACTTGCCGCACGCGCGGCCGTGCTCGGTGCCGGGCTGAACGTAAAGATAAATGCCTCTTCCTTGAAAGACAAGGCACAGGCTGAAGCCCTCGTCAATGAGGCGAACAACCTGATGGCGGAGGCTGACAAGGCCGAACGTGAAATCATGGAAATTGTTGAAAAGTTAATAAATAATTCATAATAAGTGGTTGACGTGGTTAAGTAGTCAGAGTAGTTAAAGCCAATACCTTTGCAGGTGATGACAATACGGCATCCCACAAGGGTAATGGCTTTAACTGCTTGGCGAACGAAGTGAGCGGGAGTTTACTTGAGCGAAGCGAAAAACTACTTTAACTCTTATAACTACAAAACATAAAATGCTATGACAAAAGAAGAATTTGCATTAGACATACGCGCCGGAATACCCGACGTGTTGCCCGAGCCGATGCCATACGACACCGCCATCAACCATGCGCCAAGACGCAAGGACATACTTACAAAGGAAGAGAAGAAACTGGCGTTGCGCAACGCTTTGAGGTATTTCCCAAAGAAGTTCCACGCCACGCTGGCGCCGGAGTTTGCCGAAGAGCTTGAGAAGTACGGCCGCATCTACATGTACCGCTTCCGTCCGAGGTACGAAATGTATGCCCGTCCGATTGACGAATATCCGCACAAGTCGCTCCAGGCGGCGGCCATCATGCTGATGATACAGAACAACCTGAACCCTGCCGTTGCGCAACATCCGCACGAACTCATCATATACGGCGGCAACGGAGCCATCTTCCAGAACTGGGCGCAGTACCGCCTGACGATGAAATACCTCAGCGAAATGACCGACGAGCAGACCCTCGTGATGTATTCAGGTCATCCGCTTGGCCTCTTCCCGTCGCACAAGAACGCTCCGAGGGTTGTCGTAACCAACGGTATGGTAATTCCGAATTACTCCAAACCCGACGACTGGGAGCGCATGAACGCCCTCGGAGTGAGCCAATACGGCCAGATGACAGCCGGTTCTTACATGTACATCGGGCCGCAGGGAATAGTCCACGGAACTACAATCACCGTGATGAATGCCGCCCGCATGCAGCTGAAAAAGCAGCCCGGACGCAAGGATATACACGGAATGCTGTTTGTGTCGTCGGGTCTTGGCGGCATGTCGGGCGCACAGCCGAAGGCCGGAAACATTGCTGGCGTTGTCAGCGTAGTGGCCGAAATCAATCCGCTTGCAGCGCAGAAGCGTTACGACCAGGGATGGGTTGACGAGCTGCATACCAGTCTTGACGAGCTGATTCCGTCAGTACGCAAGGCCGTTGAGGAGCGTAAGACTGTGTCGATGGCTTACGTCGGCAACGTGGTTGACCTGTGGGAGCGCCTTGCCGAGGAAGATATTAAGGTGGATTTGGGCAGCGACCAGACCTCGCTTCACAACCCGTGGGCAGGCGGTTACTATCCCGTTGGCATGTCGTTGGACGAGTCTAAGAAGATGATGGCCGACGACCCGGACGAGTTCCGCAACCGTGTGCAGGCTTCATTGCGCCGCCAGGTAGCTGCAATCAACAAGCTGACGGAGCGCGGAATGTATTTCTTCGATTACGGAAACGCCTTCCTCCTTCAGTCAGAGCGTGCCGGGGCGGACATCATGTTGCCTGACGGCAGGTTCCGTTATCCGTCATACGTGCAGGACATCATGGGGCCGATGTTCTTTGACTACGGCTTCGGCCCGTTCCGTTGGGTCTGCACTTCGGGCGACCCGAAAGACCTTGAAACCACTGACCGCATAGCGGCCGAGGTGCTGGAGGAAATCAAGAAGACCGCGCCTGAAGAGATAATAGGCCAGATGGACGACAACATCCACTGGATAAAAGAGGCCGGACGAAACCACCTTGTGGTAGGTTCGCAGGCACGAATACTGTACGCCGACGCCGAGGGACGCACCAAGATAGCCCTCGCTTTCAATGAAGCCATCAAGCGTGGGGAAATAAGTCGTCCCGTTGTTCTTGGCCGCGACCACCACGATGTGTCAGGAACCGACTCTCCGTTCCGCGAGACAAGCAACATATATGACGGTTCGCAGTTCTGCGCCGACATGGCAGTGCAGAACGTGATAGGCGACTCTTTCCGCGGCGCAACATGGGTTTCGCTACATAATGGAGGCGGAGTCGGCTGGGGAGAGGTCATCAACGGCGGCTTCGGAATGGTGATAGATGGCGGCGAAGACAGTGCCCGCCACATCCGCGAGATGCTTTTCTGGGACGTTAACAACGGCATAGCACGCCGCAGCTGGGCACGCAACGAAGGCTCGATGCACAGCATCGTGCGTGAGATGGAGCGCACTCCGGGGCTTAAAGTGACAATGCCTAACATGGTAGATGACTCCATCTTGGAGAATTTATAGAATGAATAGAAGTTATAGAAGTTAAAGCCAAATGCTTTGCAGACGGAGGAAAAACCGGCAAGAGTAATGGCTTTAACTTCTAAGTGAGCGTAGCGAACGATAACTTCTTTAACTACTTTAACTTCTAAAAGACAATAAAAGAATGAATATTCACCAAATTTCAGCCGAGCATCTGACAATCGAGCGCATCGGAGAAATAATCAAGAACGATTACAAAATTGAGCTTAGCGAGGACGCGAAGCAGCGTATCGTGCGCTGCCGCGAGTATCTTGACAAGAAAATAGCAAAGACAAAGACTCCTATTTACGGCGTAACTACAGGATTCGGCTCGCTTTGCAATGTGTCCATCGGCAAGGACCACCTTGCCCAGTTGCAGATAAACCTGATGATGTCGCACGCTTGCGGCACCGGCGACCGTGTGCCGAATGAGATTGTCAAGATTATGCTGTTGCTGAAAATACAGTCATTAAGCTATGGATATTCAGGCTGCAAGCTTGATACAGTGGAGCGTCTTGTTGACTTCTTCAACAACGATGTTTATCCGGTTGTCTATATGCAAGGCTCCCTCGGGGCGTCGGGCGACCTCGTTCCGCTGGCTCATTTGTGCCTGCCCCTTGTCGGATTGGGCGAGGCGGAATATAAAGGCAAGGTTGTAAGCGGCGCCGAAGTGCTTAGGAAGAATGGCTGGAAACCAATTCAGTTGGCATCCAAGGAAGGCCTTGCCCTGCTCAACGGAACACAGAACATGAGCGCATTTGCCGTTTGGGCGATACTGAACAGCCAGCGGTTGAGCGACTGGGCCGACATCATAGCAGCCATGTCGCTTGACGCTTACTGCGGACTTGTAGAGCCGTTTACCGACGCTGTGCATCTGGTTCGCCCCCATAAGGGACAAATCGAGACTGCGCGCCGTATGCGGGAACTGCTTGAAGGCAGCGAGATTGTTGAGAAACCGAAGTCATACGTGCAAGACCCGTACTCTTTCCGTTGCATTCCACAGGTGCATGGAACGATGAAGGACACGCTGGCATACGTCAGCTCGGTTATAGATACGGAAATAAATTCGGCCACGGACAACCCAACCGTATGCCCCGATGACGACCTTGTAATATCGGCCGGCAACTTCCACGGCGAGCCGATAGCGCTGCCGATGGACTTCCTCGCTATTGCCGTCAGCGAGCTTGCAAACATTTCGGAGCGCAGGATATACAAACTTGTGTCGGGAACGCGCGGTCTTCCCAGCTTCCTTGTTGCCAATCCGGGCGTCAACAGCGGCTTCATGATAACGCAATACACGGCGGCTTCCGTTGTAAGTCTCAACAAGAGCCTCTGCACTCCGTCGTCGGTTGACAGCATTCCGTCAAGCCAAGGACAGGAAGACCATGTGAGCATGGGTGCCAATGCCGCCATTAAATTATATAAGGTGGTGCTCAACACGCAGCGTGTGCTCGCAATCGAGCTGTTCAATGCCGCCCAGGCATTGGAGTTCCGCCGTCCGTTGAAGTCGTCGCCGGCCATCCAGCGTGTGTTCAAAGCTTACCGCGAGGTGGTGCCGTTCATCGTCAACGACGAAGTGATGTATCCCTACATAAAGCATTCAATAGACTTCCTTGAGAACAATGCGCCTGCTTGTAACTAACATAAAGACCCTTGCCGGTATTTCCGGCGATGGCAAACCGCGCCTGCAGGGAGCTGAGATGAAGGGTCTCGGAACGCTTGATGACGCGTGGCTTCTTGTTGAAGACGGCAGGTTTTCGGCGTTCGGCAGTATGCAGGACATGTCTTCCTGCGGCATTGTTGCCAACGAGACAATCGATGCGCAGGGCGGAACGGTGCTGCCGTCGTGGTGCGACCCCCACACGCACATTGTCTATGCAGGCAGCCGCGAGGGCGAGTTTGTTGACAAGATAATGGGTTTGAGCTATGCCGAAATAGCCCGTCGTGGCGGCGGCATACTCAATTCCGCCGACTTGCTCCACACCCTTTCGGAGGAGGAACTCTACCAGCAGGCCATGTGCCGGGCATGGGAAATAATGCGTAAGGGTACCGGCTGCGTCGAAATCAAGAGCGGCTACGGACTCAATACGGCAGACGAGATAAAGATGCTCCGCGTTATCCGCCGCATAAAAGAGAGCGTGCCGATGCGCGTTGTGTCTACATTCCTCGGTGCGCACGCCGTCGGACGGCAGTACGGTCACGACGAATATGTGAACCTTATAATCTCAGAAATGTTGCCAGAGGTGGGCCGCGAGCATTTGGCCGACTATGTAGACGTGTTCTGCGATGAAGGTTTCTTTACGCCGGAGGACACCGACCGCATACTCGAAGCCGCCGCCAAGTGGGGGCTGAAGCCGAAAATCCATGTTGACGAGCTGGCTGCCACGGGCGGACTTCCCGTCGCGGTGAAGCACGGCGCGCTGTCGGTTGACCATTTGGAGAACATGCCCGAGACGGAGTTTGACATATTGAAGAACAGCGGAACGATGCCCACTGTGCTGCCGGGTACGTCGTTTTTCCTGAACATGCCATACGCTCCGGCGCGCAAGATGATTGACGCCGGACTGGGAGTAGCTGTCGCCAGTGACTACAACCCCGGCTCTACACCCTCCGGCGATATGAAGTTTGTCGTGTCGTTGGCCTGTATCAAGATGCGTCTTTTGCCAGCCGAAGCCATCAACGCGGCCACAATCAACGCCGCGTATGCAATGGGGCTGAGCGGCGACTACGGCTCAATAACTCCGGGCAAGGTGGCAAACTTCTTCATTACCGAGCCTATACCGTCGGTCGATTACATTCCTTATGCCTACACGTCGCCCATAGTTATGCGCGTGTTCTTCGGCGGAAAGGAAATGTATTGAGCGAACAGAGTAGAACGAAGGGTGAAGAATTAGAGTGACATCAACATCAAAAACACTTTAATTCTTCACTCTTCGTTCTACTCTGTTAATTTATTTCTGCGGTTCATACTTTATCCATTCAATCAAGCCGGGCGTGCCTTTTTGCGTGCGTTTGTATGTGTACGTCTCGCCGCAGCCGTTAAGTTTTATCTCGTCGGGCGTGTGGCTCTGGTACGACCAGTATATGAACCCGTCGCCTGCGAAGACGCATTGCTCCGGCTTGAACTTCGACTTGTCTATCTGTGGCAGGTGTGTCAGGAACTCGTGGCTGTCGTAGAAAAAGATGTTTGAACGCTCCTTAGTGTTCGGGTTCTTCATCATGCGGATGTTCTGGATGAACAGCGAGCCTTCGTTGCAATGCAGCAGAGCCGCCGCGCGCAGGTAAACCATGCCGCCGGTGATGCCGTACATGAACGAGTTGCGGTTTGTCCCGACCATCACAACGATGTCGTTGCCGCTTGTTTCTACCACTGTTCCGAGCTGCCACTCCTGCAAACAGCGGCCTATCTGCCACTTGTCGGTGGCGTATGGCATGTCGTATGGCTGCGTGATGTCGATGTCCTCCACCTTCATCAGCCGCTCGCCGTTAATGCTTAGCGTGCCGTCGTCGGCCAGTGCAAGCTGGTATTGCGGCGCTTTTTCCGTCAGGATGGTGTCCGCCGTGAACGTTGTCAGCATGCTTATGTTGCGCGACGGCACGCACAGCGCAGCCGACCCGTTGCCTGTAACGGTGTCTTTTGCGAAATACATCATCACCGAGTCGGTTATGACGGCCTCTTGCTTGGCGCTTGCCCACACGCCTTTGAACTTTCCGAAACCGTCATTCCCGGCCTGAATTGCGCCCGGACATAGTGCGATTAGCACTACGGCCATGATTTTACAAATGCTTTTTTCCATAACTGAAATTTGTTTTTGCGGTATGACAAATATACGTTTCAGTACGCTCGGATGTGACAGCAATACAGCGGATTTGCATTTATTAAACATATATTCACTATATTTTAGCAGACGGAATGCCGGCGTCGGCCAAATGGCTGTCCGCTGAATACAGGCACGACCGGGCGTGTTTGATGTGTGGAATAATACCGAATGGAACGTTATGGAAAACAATACTGCAACCCGTTGATAACCAGAGGGTTTGCAAAAGGCCGTCTTTTAGCGTGTAAAAGACGGCCTTTTGGCTTGTAATTCATGGCCTTTTGTAAAGCAAAAGACCGTATGTTGAAAACTCACCCCGGTTCTTCCGGAGGGTGCGAGCTTGATTTCCGGTTTTCAGATAGCTCCAATCCGGTTACCGGGTAAACCGAAAGAAAGCGGTAGTGTGCTATGTTCGTTCTTCACGCTTCACATTTTATACCTTATCCACACAGAGTTCGTGCCAATGCGGCGCACGTCTTCAAGCTGCAGCAGGGTGGTGGGGTAGTCCATGTCCTCTATTCCGTCGAACACGGCTGTCATGCCCTTGCGCCCGTCTATGCCGCCGCCTATGATTAGGCTTACCTCGTCCAGCAGTCCGGCTGTCAGGAAAGCGGCGTTGATGTGGCCGCCGCCGACAATGGCGAGGCGGTTTACTTCAAATTCGTCATGCAGTATTTTCACTGCGCGGTTAAGGTCGATGCCGTTGCCGCCGCAGGCTATCCACGATATGCCCTGTGCCGTAAGGCGGTCGTGATACTGGCGCGGACAAGCCTCGCCGGTTATTACCAGCAGGTTGTTTTCAGCCGCGTTGTCGGGCCAGAGCAGCGTTCCGTGCGTGTCGATGCCTATCTCGTACCGTCCCGTGTGCGCCGCCTTGTGCCATGCCTCGCGGCCTATCGGTGTGGTGTCGTCAGCCTTGAACGTGCCCGGCAGCGCCGTGTGCATCTGCATTGTTACGTGGCCAGACAGGTTGGCGTCGCATCCTAATTCGTCCAGCGCTTCATAGTAAGCGTCAGTGTCGCCAAGGTTTTCGGTCATGTCGCAGTCTATGCGCCCGTCAACGGACGACATCATGTGGCAGACTATGTAAGGCCTGCCGTTGTCAGTGTTGTTTGTCATGTTTTCAAATGTTTTGTTCATGCTGCAAAGTTACGCATTACGCGCGCCACGGGCGATACACGCATTACGGTTTTGCCAATACATTTTACGGTTTGTCGGTTGTCCGCCTGTGCCGCGTTGGGCTTGCTGCCGTGGCGGATGGCACGGCTTGTGTCATTTTATTACGATTTTTCCGGCCGTCTCTTCCTGTCCGTTTTTCAGCTTCACGGTGTATATGCCGCGCGGCAGCTGGCTCACGTTCGTCTCGCCTGTCGATGCCGTCAGCACGAGCCGTCCCGACAAGTCGTACAGCCGCAGAGTGTCAAACTGTCCGCTGACGGTCAGCATTCCGTCGGCGTATCTCACCTTGGGGAAGTCTCCAACGCTTGCGCCGGTTATTCCGCTGCTTGTGTTCAGCCCCGTATCTTCAAGCCATCCGGCTGTCATTTCGTGGCAGTTTGAAGTCTGCGACGAGCGTATCCATAGGCTCGGGCTTACGAAGTTGCCGCCGGGTATCAGCCTGTGCGCGTCGGCCTCCACGCCGCTGATGCCGCTGCTTGCGCTCGACACTATGAGACCTATGCGCTTGCCTGCCATCCGCGCGCCGTTGTGGAACAGGTATGTCTGCATCGGTGCGGCCATCTGGCTCCACCACAGGGGCGCCGCCACGATGATGTCGTCATAGTCGTCAAGGTTTACCGTTACCGGCTTTATTTCCGGATACGACGCCGCGTCGTCAGGGTTCTCCCTTATGGCGGCTATCAGCGCGCTGCCTATGGCGTAGCCGTTGGCGGCGTAGTCTATGCCTTCCTCGGCCGGTTCAATCCTTGCCACGTCGGCGTTTGGCAGCTGTGTGCGCAGGTCGGTCACTATGGTGTGCGTGTTGTTGGTGAAGCTGTAATACACAATCAGAGTCCTCGCGCTTAGCGTAATGGCGGCCATGAGCGTGGCCGCGAGTGTAAAAATCATCCTTTTCATATTTTTCCTTTCTTGTTTTAACGGTTGCAAAGATAGGCTGTTTGCGCCATTGCGTGTGTATATTGATTACTGATGGTTGTACATCATTTACTGATTGTTTGGCCAAATTGCAGCCGGTCTTGTAATCCGTTGATACTCAATGTGTTGTAAAAGGCCGTCTTTCGCATTGTAAAAGGTGGCCTTTCATAAGGCAAAACATGGCTTTTCGCAATGCAAAAGACGTCCTTTCGCGTCATGTCCGGTTACTTTTTGCCGCTATAATTTTAACGGACGGGATTTTTGTTGTACTTTTGCCGCGTTAAATATAGACGTAAGTGTCGGCGGCGTTTGCTGTCGGCCGTTTTTTATTCAATGCGTAAAATGAAGGTAATCAGGATTTTCATGGCCGCCGTTCTGCCTCTGTGCTTTCTCCATGCGGCGGCGCGGGAAGACTCGCTCCGTTATGAAGTGGAGCTGTCGGCCAATGCCTCGTCGGGCAAGTATGCGCCGCTATGGTTTACGGCCAACCGCTACGGCCTGTCTTCCGAGCGCCCCAACAGCGGATACCTGCGCGCCGGAGTTCAGTATGACACACGCTTCGGCCGCGGCTGGAGCTTGCAGGCCGGGCTTGACTTGGCCGGCACTGTTGACCAGTCGGCTCCGTTCGTGGTGCAGCAGGCGTATGCCGACTTGTCGTGGAAGGTGCTGACTTTGAGTGTGGGCAGCAAGGAGCGAGGTTCTTTCCCTTTGGACAAGGACATGCGGCTGTCAAGCGGCGCGATGGTTGAAGGCCCGAACGCACGCCCCATACCGCAGGTAAGGCTCGAAGTGAAAGACTATTGGAACGTGCCTTTTATCAAGGGCTGGCTCGGCGTGAAGGGACACATCGGTTACGGATTACTGACTGACGGACGCTGGCGCGAGGACTTTGTTGCGGCAGACAAGCAGTTTTCAAAGAACGTAATATACCATACAAAGTCTATGATGTTCCGTGTGGGCAATGCCGAGAAGTTTCCTCTGACGATGGAAATAGGCATGCTTGAGACGGCGCAGTTTGGCGGAAGCCTGTGGAAGATGCAGCCCGACGGCTCGCTTTCGCTCGTGGCCGACATGCCCAGCGGCATAAAAGACTTTTTCAAAGCGCTAATCCCCAAACAGGAAGGCACTGTGGAAAACATTGACGGAAACCACACTGGAAGCTGGAACTTCGCACTTAACTATGAGGCGAAGACTTGGAAAGCGCGCCTGTATTATGAGCATTTCTTCGACGACCACTCGCAGCTGACGTGGCAGTACGGGCGGTGGAAGGACGGACACATAGGCGTTGAGGTTACTCTTCCAAAGAACCCAGTGGCTACGAAGGTGCTTTGGGAAGGGTTGTGCACCACCGACCAGACCGGACCGGTGCTCTACGACGGCGTTGCCGGGTCGTTCACCGACTTGCAGATGAGCGGCCGCGACGATTATTACAACCACATGACATACCCCTGGACGCATTGGGGACAGAACATAGGGCACCCCTTTGCCTACGGACCTGTCTACAACAGCGACGGCAGTCTGTTGTTCCACAGCAACAGGCTGAAAGCCCATCATGTGGGCATAAGCGGCGACCCGACAAGCGAACTGGCTTACCGCATGCTCCTGTCGTTTACGCGCCACTGGGGCACTTATAATGTGCCGTTGGACGAGACGAGGCATCAGAACAGCATGCTATTCGAGCTTACGTACACGCCGAAGCGGCTGAAAGGATGGCAGTTTGAGGCTTCCTGCGGCATCGACGACGGCGACTATCTCGGCAGCAGTGTAGGAGGAATGTTGACAATAAGGAAAAGCGGAATATTATGGGCAAAGTAATTAAGATGGCATTTGCGGCCTTGCTGGCCTGCGCGGTGTGCAGTTCGTGCGACTGGAAAGACCCAATCGACGAGGATATAGAAGGCTTTTGGCAGCTGGAACGTTTCGAGACAAATGCCGACGGTGAGGTGCACGACTGTGAAAGGCTGTATTACGGCATAACGCGGATGGTCGTCGAAGTGTCAGAAAAGGACGGCCCCAACGGTTACGGTTCGTTTGTCGCCCGTTTTGAGTACAAGGACGGGCGTAAGAAAGTAGTGATGCGTGATTTCAAACGGCGTGCCGCCACGAGCGATGCGCACGAGGACGCCACGGTGGACGAGCTGCTGCCGTTCGGCATGAATGCGACGACTACAGAGTTTGAGGTTGTCGTTGCCGACGGCGACAACCTCGTTCTGCGTTCCGATTATGCCACATTGCAGCTAAAAAGGTTCTGATTTTTAAGTCAACAAGTAGACAAGTGACGAGCAGACAAGGGTATTTCCTTAGTCAACAAGTAAACAAGTGACGAGCAGACAAGGATATATGTTTTGCCATCAATAACCTCGGCAAATCTCCTTGTCTGCTCGTCACTTGTCTACTTGTTGACTTAAAACTTGTCAACTTGTTGACTAAAAAAGCTACTCAAGCTCAAGTCCCAGCATCTGGCTGAGCTTCGCAAATGCCTTGTTTTCGTTCTTCAGTTCGTCAAAACGTTCGCGGTTGGTCGGGATGCGCTTGATTTCTTCCGGTTTCGCCAACCGCAGGTTGAGGCTTATCGCGCTGTTTTTCAGCGCCAGTGCGAGAGTGTTCCGTATGCGTCCCCTTATCTTCTGCATGTCGTCGAGCAGTATCTTGTTGTCAACAACGACTTCAATGTCAGGGAAAGACGTTATTTTCGGCTCCATGTTTTTCATCCTGGCGGCTATTCCGGTCATGCTCTGCGGCATGCGGTTGCACATGGCCGTCCATTGTGTAAGCAACTGTTCTTCGGTGAAGGTGTTGCGTCCGCCGTTATCGTGTACCACTTCCTGCACCTCTTCTACAGGCTTGCGCTCCTCCGCTCCGCGTCTAAGGTTTTCGAAAGTCTTGCCTATCCGCGACAGTTTCAGGCCGCGAAGAGGATTTGCCGGGGCTGCCTGCTGCTGCCCGGCGGTCTGCTCCTGGTGCGCCGTAGGCTGTGTTTGTGATTCGGTCTTGCGGCTTTCCGCGCTTCCGCTTACGGCCGCAGCGGTTGTCGGGCGCGCTTCCTCGGCCACCTGCTTAGCCTCTTGCGGCTTCGCACCCGTAAGTCTTTTGAACAGGGATTTCAGTCTTTTAGGGCCACGCCCCGAGCTTGCACCGTCATCATCGGGCTGCGTCAGCTGCGACATCTCTATCAACGTAAGCTCCACTAAAAGCCGCTTGTTGCCGCTTTGGCGGTAGTTTATGTCGCAGTCGTTCATTATCTTCAGCGCGCTGTACAGGAACTTGGGCGTGCACCGCTGTGCCTGTTCGCGGTAACGCGCCGTCTGGCGTTCGCCTGCATGCAGCAGTGGGAGCGTCTGTTCGTCGCGTGCCATGAGCACGTTGCGCGTGTGTGCCGCCAAGCCTGATATCAGGTTGGCGCCGTCGAAGCCTTTTCTTATGATGCTGTCGAGCAGCGCCATAAGCTCCGCCGTCTTGTTCTGAAGGCACAGGTCGATGATGTTGAAGTAGTTGTCGGCGTCGAGTACGTTGAGGTCTTCAATGACTTTGGCGTATGTTATGTCGCCCTGGCAGAAGCTGGCGGCCTGATCGAATATGGAGAGAGCATCCCTCATGCCGCCGTCGGCCTTCTCCGCAATCACTTCAAGAGCCGCATCCTCATACTTGACACCTTCCCCTGCGGCCACCTTCTTCAGCTGGTTCACTATGCCGGGCACGGTCATCCGTTCGAAGTCATATATTTGGCAGCGCGACAGGATGGTAGGAAGTATTTTGTGCTTCTCTGTCGTTGCAAGTATGAACACTACGTGGGCGGGCGGTTCCTCAAGGGTTTTCAGGAATGCGTTGAACGCCGCCGTTGACAGCATGTGCACCTCGTCGATGATGAATACCTTGTATTTGCCGACCTGCGGCGGTATCCGCGTCTGTTCCATCAGGGCTTTGATGTTCTCGACGGAGTTGTTGCTCGCCGCGTCAAGTTCGAAAATATTGAACGAGCGTTGTTCGTCGAAGGCGCGGCAACTCTCGCATTCGTTGCATGCTTCACCGTCCGCCGTGGGGTTGAGACAGTTGATTGCCTTGGCGAAGATGCGTGCGCAGGTGGTCTTGCCGACGCCGCGCGGCCCGCAGAACAGGTAGGCGTGAGCCAGCTTACCGCTTTTCACGGCGTTGCGCAGTGTGGTTGTAAGCGCTTCCTGTCCTACCACGCTGTCGAATGACTGCGGCCTGTATTTTCTGGCCGAAACTATGTATTCTTGCATAATATTAAATAGGTGTTGTTGCTAAATGTGGATGGCTGCGCCGCGTTGTCATATTATCGCCATGCCGAGGCGCGCGCATTCGTCGAGCATGTCTTGCGGCCATACGCTGGCTTGTATTTCCCCTACGTGCGCCTTGTGCAGCAGAATCATGCACAGGCGGCTCTGGCCTATGCCTCCGCCGATGCTCTGCGGCAGTTCGCCTGCAAGCAGGCGGCGGTGGAAGTACAGCTCCTTACGGGCCTGCTGGCCGGTCATGTCGAGCTGGCGCAGCATTGTCTCGCGGTCTATGCGTATGCCCATGGACGACAGTTCGACGGCGCGTTGCAGCGTCGGATACCATATCAGTATGTCGCCGTTAAGCCCTTTGTGGCCGCCGTCGGTCGGCGTTGTCCAGTCGTCGTAGTCAGGCGAGCGGCCGTCGTGCGGCTTGCCGTCGGCCAGAGGGGCGCCTATGCCGATGATGAACACGGCCCCGAGCTTGCGGCAGATGGCGTCTTCGCGCTCTTTTGCGCTCATTCCGGGGTACATTTCGAGCAGGTCTTCACTGTGGATGAAGTGTATTTCTTCGGGCAGGAACGGCTCAATGATGCCGGCGTAGCGTTCGCACACAATGAATTCGGTGCGCCTTATGGCGGAATATATGCGGCGCACTGTGGATTTGAGACAGTCGAGCGTGCGCTGTGTGGGGGTGATTACCGCCTCCCAGTCCCACTGGTCAACATACAGCGAGTGCAGGTTGTCAAGCTCTTCGTCGGCCCGTATGGCGTTCATGTCGGTGTATATGCCGTAGCCCGGCTCTACGGCGTAGTCGGCAAGGGTGAGCCTTTTCCATTTCGCCAGCGAGTGTACAACCTCCGCCTTGGCGTCGCCGAGGTCTTTGACGGGAAACGTCACGGGGCGTTCCACACCGTTCAGGTCGTCGTTTATGCCGAGTCCCTGGAGCACGAACAGCGGTGCCGTGACGCGGCGCAGCCGCAACTCGGCCGACAGGTTGGCCTGGAAGAACTCTTTTATCAGCTTTATCCCCTGTTCGGTCTGCCGCATGTCCAGCAGCGGCTTGTAGCCTTCAGGGCGTATCAGTCTGCTCATGATGGATGTTGTTAGTATGGTTGTTTTCTATGCTAAAGACAATGCAAACGGGCTGGAAGCAAGCTTGCTTGCAGTTTCACCGGTGCGGATTATCTTCTGCAAAGATACTAAATATTGGTCAATGTGCAACAAAACGGTGGCATAAAAACGCAATGTGACATGATGACAGGCTGCTGGCCGACGATTGTCAACCGTGCGCACGCGCCTTGTGATACCGCCGCCGGCCGCAGGGCATGAGCCGTGTGGAAATGCGAAAGGCCACATTTCGCATTGCAAAAGGCCGTCTTTCAGGCTGTAAAAGACGGCTTTTTACAGCCTGAAAGACGGCCTTTTGCAACGTGTTGGTTACCAGGCAGTTACGCAGGGGCTTTTTCAGCGGCTGCTCAAAAACCGCCTGAAAGTGGTGCAACCAAGTCACATAATGGCATTTAAAGGCTGTCAGCAGGCTTTTTTTCGAATAAAATATGCTATCTTTGCAACAATTTTGCGAAATTTGGGTTATAATAAATGTCAACAGAACATACTTACGGTGAAATTGACAGGATGTGGTCATACGGGCGCAGGCGTGGTCGGCGGGGACGTTGACGTGGCTGACGCAATGGGAATGTGGCAGCATGGGGTCAAACGTTTGTTGGACTTTGTGTTCGCCCTTGTCGGCATCGTGGTGCTGTCGCCGCTGATGCTTGTGATATGTATACTGCTTAAAGCCCAGCGCAACGGCCCTGCAATATTCTCGCAGGAGCGGATAGGCCAGGGCGGAAAGCCTTTTACCATATATAAATTCCGGACGATGAGCGGGTGTGGCGACGAGCCGATGCTCGTTGCCAAGAGCGACAAGGAACACTCCACATGCACGGAGCGGTTTCTGCGCGAGCACCATCTTGACGAGCTTCCGCAGCTGTGGAACGTGTTGAGGGGCGACATGTCGTTTGTCGGGCCGCGGCCGGAACGCAAGTATTTTATAGACAAAATAATGCAGGAAGACACCCGTTACGAGCTTATTTACAAGATGAAGCCGGGACTGACATCGGAAGCCACCCTGTACAACGGCTACACGGACACGATGGAGAAGATGCTCAAGAGATTGAGCATGGATATAAGCTATCTGGAACGCAGGTCGCTTTGGCTCGACTTCAGCATTGTAGTGCGCACGGCGGCAAGCATCGTAAGCGGCAAGAAATTTTGACATACATGCAAAAAATATCATAAATCATAATTTAGAAAGGTTGTGAAAAAACTTCTGTCAATATTTGTATTGGCGGCTTTGATGCCGTTGTTCGCCATGGCGCAGTCGTCAATGACCGACTCGGAGATAATACAGTTTGTAATGGAAGAGAACGCCGCAGGCACTTCGCAGGCGCAGATAGTGACCAAGCTGGTGCAGCGCGGCGTGACGATAGACCAGATAAGGCGCTTGCGCGAAAGGTATGCAGGCGCTTCAGCCAGCGCGTCCATGACCGGGACTGACGTTTCAGGCATGGGCATGTCGGTCAACCGCATGCGCGTGAACAACGCCGTTGAAGGCTCGTCTGCCGAGACAGGGCTTGGCACGAGCATCCCAAGCGCCGCGTTCATGATGCCCGATTCGCTGTACTTCGAAAGCCTTATGAGCGCGATGGCGGACAAGAAAAGGGTGTTCGGACGCGACATTTTCAACAACAAGTACCTAACGTTCGAACCTGACATGAATATAGCCACGCCGCAGAACTACCGCCTCGGACCGGGTGATGCGGTGTTCATCGACATATACGGAGCTTCGCAGAAGACAATAGAAGACACTGTGTCGCCCGACGGTACGGTGACAATCGAGGGTTACGGCCCGGTAAGCATATCAGGGCTTACAGTGGAAGAGGCCAACGCCAAGCTGCGTTCTACGGTGGGTTCGCGTTACCGTAGTTCGAAGATAAGCCTTACAGTGGGGCAGACCCGTACTATAATGATTAATGTAATGGGCGAGGTCAAAAATCCCGGAACTTACACCCTGCCGGCTTTTGCCTCGGTGTTCCACGCACTGTACATGGCCGGAGGAACGAACGACATTGGTACGCTGCGCAATATAAAGGTGTACCGTAACAATAGGCTCGTGACAACCGTTGACATCTACGACTACATACTGAACGGCAAGCTGACTGGAAACATACGCCTGGCAGACAACGACGTCATAACCGTAGGTGCGTATGACTGTCTTGTAAACATAACGGGAAAAGTGAAACGCCCGATGTATTACGAGATGAAGAAGAGCGAAAGCGTGGCCACATTGCTGAAATATGCCGGCGGATTTACCGGCGACGCTTACAAGAAGTCGGTGCGTTTGGTGCGCAAGACTGGAAGGGAATATTCAGTGTACAACATAGACGAGTTTGACATGGGAGCGTTCCAGTTGGCCGATGCTGACTCTGTAAGCGTGGACTCCATCCTGCCTCGCTTCTCGAACATGGTTGAAATAAAGGGTGCCGTGTTCCGTCCGGGCATGTACCAGGTAGGTGGCAGCATAAACAGTGTGCGCTCATTGATAGAGCATGCCGACGGACTTAGGGAGGAAGCCTTTACCGCACGTGCCGTGATGCACCGCATGAAGGCTGACCGCACGCTGGAAGTAATCCCTGTGGATGTTGACGGAATACTGGCCGGACGCGTGGCCGACATACCTATACAGAACAACGACGTGCTCTTCATTCCCACGAAACAGGAGTTGATGGAGCAGCAGACCATCACCATACACGGCGAAGTGTTTAAGCCAGGTGTGTACAAATATGCCGACAACGAAACGCTTGAAGACATCGTGCTGCAGGCCGGCGGACTGAAGCAGACCGCTTCTACGGTGAAAGTCGATGTGGCACGCCGCATGGTTAATCCCAAGGCGTTGACAACCGACTCCATAATTGCGCGTACATACACCTTCGCCTTAAAGGACGGGTTCGTCATTGACGGCGAGCCGGGCTTCAAGCTGATGCCGTTCGACGAGGTTTACGTGCGCAAGAGTCCCGGTTTCTACAAACAGCAGAACGTCATAGTGGAAGGCGAGGTGATGTTCGGCGGTACATATACGTTGTCGAAGAAAAACCAGCGCCTTAGCGACCTGATAAAGAACGCTGGAGGAGTGAACGACCGTGCGTATGTAGAAGGAGCGAGGCTTGAGCGCCGTCTGAACGATACGGAGCGCAAGAGGCTTGAAGTGGCAAAGCAGATGGCATTGGAACAGGCGGAGAACCTCGAGCTTGAAGCCGCAGCCCAGAGCCGCAGTCTTGACTTGTCGAATGCCGAGAGGCTTAAGAAGTTTGAAATTCCTGAGACCTATTCGGTTGGTATCGAGCTTGACAAGGCTTTGGCAAATCCCGGCGGCGACGAGGATATAGTTTTGCGTGAGGGCGACCGCCTCGTGGTTCCACAATACAACGCCACAGTGAAAATCAACGGCGAGGTGATGTATCCCAACACCGTAGGTTTCATTGAAGGCAAGAAGGCGAAGTATTACATAAGCCAGGCCGGAGGCTACAGCAACCGGGCCAAGAAGAGCCAGGCGTTCATAATTTATATGAACGGAACCGTAGCTAAAGTGAGCGACGGCGCAAAACCCAAGCCCGGATGTGAAATATTTGTGCCGCAGAAGAAGATTAGCACAATGACAATAGCAGACAAGATGACCATCGGCACGTCTGTAGCTTCAATCGCCACAGTGATAGCGTCATTGGCAAACATCCTGAAATAGCAAGTAGGGACGGCGGCAATGAAAGCCCGATTGGCATGCGGAATTTTGAAAGTAAGAGAAAGGATGTATTATACATGGTAAGAATGATATAATGGAAGAGAACAAAAAAAAAGATGTTATAGACCTTAGAGTGCTTTTTAAGCGTTTGAAAGAAAAGAAAAGGCTTTTTATAAAGGCTTTGTCGATAGCTTTTATTTTGTCATGTCTTTGGATATTTCCACAGCCTCGCTATTACGTGACAACAATAACGCTTGCACCGGAAACAGACATGTTGTCAAGCGGCGGAAGTCTCAGCTCGTTGGCTGCATCGTTTGGCTTTAACCTTGGAAACATGACATCTACGGACGCAATTTATCCTACGTTGTATCCCGACGTAATGGAAGCGTCGAATTTTATAGTGGACTTGTTTGACATAAAGGTTGTCAATGAAGACGGGGATATAAAGACAGACTATTATACGTATCTGACTAAAAATCAGAAGGTTTCCATTTGGCAAATGCCTCTCGTCTGGTTGGAAAAGCAAATACGCGGGCTGTTTCCCCGGAAAGAGGGTGTTTTGAAAGCTGATGGCAATAATGGAAATTCAGACATTTTAGTCTTGTCTGAAGAGCAGGACAAAGTTGTTTCGATGATACAGGAAAAGATAACCTGTGCGGTAGACAAGAAGACAAATGTCATAACGATTACAGTAAAAGACCAAGACAGGCTGGTTAGTGCCATGATGGCAGATTCTGTGCGTGTGCGGTTACAGGATTTTATAACTGATTATAGGACGAGGAAAGCCCGCGTAGACTTGGAGTATTACACCAAGCTTACCAATGAGGCAAAAAGCGACTATGATAAAGCGCGCAGGCTGTATGCAAGCTATGCTGACGCCAATACAGACCTTATGCTGACGAGTTTTAAGGCAAAGGAACAAGACCTTGAAAACGACATGCAGCTGAAATATAACACATATACGACGTTGACCACACAGTTACAGATGGCCAAGGCTAAGGTTCAGGAACGCACCCCGGCATTTACTGTAATACAAGGTGCTTCTGTTCCGCAAAGGCCGGCAGGGCCGAAGAGGGTTTTGTTTGTTTTATTTATGTTATTTCTAACGTTTACAGGGACATTGTTGTATGTGTTAAAAAATGATATAGTAAGTCAATTCCGTTCTTGAAAATTTATGATGCTTGATTTCATCTTAAGAAGATGTCATCTGTCCGAAAGAAAAGAACAGATTGCCAAAAACTTATTTTGGGCTGTTATTGGTAAAGTAACGACCTTGCTTGGCAGTTTGTTTGTTGGAATCATCATAGCCAGATATTTGGGACCTGAACAGTATGGACTTATGAATTATGTCATAAGCTATGTTCAGTTGTTTCAGATATTTGCAATTTTCGGTTTGGATAATATAGAAGTAAGGGAGGAAGCTAAAGGGGATGTTGATTATCATGTAATAATAGGAACGGCATTTGCAATAAAACTTGTATTGGCGTTTATAACGGTTGCACTTACAATTGTTACATCATTGTTGATGGAAGCTGACGCTTATACAACAATACTGGTCTCAGTTTATTCAATATCTATAGTTGCTAACGCATTCAACGTAATACGCAACTATTTTACTGCAATGATGCAGAATGAATATGTAGTTAAATCAGAAATTGGTAGGACAATATTGGGAACAACGATAAAGGTCGTACTTCTCTTATGTGGTGCAAATTTGACTTTTTTTGTTTTAGCATCGGCTTTTGATTGTATTCTGTTGGCAAGTGGTTATTGTATTGCTTATAAGAAGAAAATAGGAAGTCTGAAAAAATGGGAAATAGACAAATGTTATGCCTTGTTTTTATTGAAAGAGTCATTCCCTCTTTTGTTGACGAGTGCAGCAGTCATAATATATCAAAGGATAGACCAAGTGATGATTGGTCAAATGATAGATAATCAGTCTGTCGGTTTCTTTTCTGTAGCGACACGCATTGTTGAAATTCTTGTGTATGTACCGACAATATTAGTTCAGACGTTGATACCGATATTGGTAGGAATGAGGCAAGATTCAGAAGAGATATATAGGTGTAAGGCGCAAAGTTTTATGAATACAACATTGTGGCTTACAGTTTTGGTCTCAGCTGTAACGTCCATATTGTCTTATGGGATTGTGCTGCTCCTTTTCGGGGAACAATATACTCCAGCTGCTGCAATATTGCAAGTGTTGTCATTTAAGGCTGTGGCAATGGCGTTGTCAAGCACGGCTGGGAATATGCTTGTAGTGGAAAATCTGCAACGTTTCGCAATATTTAGGGATGTGTTGGGATGCGTTGTCTGTATTTTATTAAACTATTATTTGTTGCCTTTATATGGAGTGATGGCAGCTGCGGTTGTGGCGATAGTAAGCAATGTTGTGGCGGGATATGTGGCTGATGCTTTGATACCTTCATACAGGCATTTGTTTGTCATGCAGACTAAAGCACTGCTGTTTGGTTGGAAAGACATCTTGAAAATTAAAACGGTAATACGGGGTTAAGTATGGTTTTTGTACCTTTTATATATTTCACGTTGCTTACGGCCTATTGGTGGAAGAAGCATGGAGCGTTTGACATTTGTGTGTATATGTCATCGTTGTATGCTGTGTCTTCATTTTTCGAGATAGTGGTTGTATATGGTGGTATGCTTGGTGAAGGTGGTATCCTTTTCGATGAGACCGACATCGAGCTTGGAGTGCTTCCGACAATCCTTTTTTGCCTTATTCATACATTTGCAATGTTGCCGTTTTCCTTGATTTATAAAAAAGACATCAAGGAGATAACTCCTCCGCGCACTAATATATTGACGGTTGTTGGATGGATATTGATAGCTGTGTCGCTACTGAATTTTTATTTGGTAGGGAGTTCTACAGTGGAAATATTATCGGGCGATTTGGCTTCCATACGTGCAGACCACTATAATGGAATAGAATCTCCTGCTCAAGTAAAGGCAGAGGCATTGCCTTCATTTTTGGCTTATTTCTATTATTTGAACACGTCTACATTGCTGGCTCTTCCGTTGTTCTTTTATTATTTATGTTGTGACAAAGGGAAACCGTGGTGGTTTAAAGCACTGCTTTTGTTTGCGTCTCTTAGTGTGCCTTTGCAGGGAATACAGGTGGTTGATAGGACCGAAATTCTGCTTTGGGGAATGATGTTGGTTTTTTGCCTTGTATTTTTCGGTAAGTTTTTGGCGAAGAAGCAAAAACGTATAATGATGTTGTCTGGCATTCCATTTATTGTGTTGGCTCTTATTTATTTTATTGCGGTGACGCAGGCTCGTTTTGACGAGATGGACGGGGGAGCTGAGGCTGGTGCTGTACAGTATGCGGGACAAGGGCATCTTAATTTTTGTTTCTTTTGGGAGAACCAAAGAACGGATATAGTCTCACCGGAACGTGAATTTCCTTTAATATATCATTTTTTGTTTAATATAGATTCGAATCCAGAGCGTCGTGATGACCGTTCCGGTCAACAAGGATTTTTTATAAGTGTCTTTCCGACGTATATTGGTGATATAATGTTGGATATTACTCCTATAGGAATGATTTTATGGGTAATTTATTTCTTCCTTATAACAATGCTTGTTATAAAAAAAGGACATAGAAACGAATTTGATGTCGGTGAGATGTTGTTAATATATATATTGTCTGTAATACCAATTTTTGGAATTTTTTATTACAGATATTTTACATTTACATACACCATACTTGTTATGCTTACATTCTTGATTTATGTTATTTCAAAAAAACAATTAAAAAATATTTGCTAAAATGAAAATATATACAATTATTGTGACATATAATGCAATGCAATGGATTGATAGGTGTTTGGCTAGTTTGCGTAATAGTAGTATTAAAACAGATGTTATTGTAATTGATAATTGTTCGGCAGATGGAACTTCAGAATATATACCTCGTAATTATCCTGAAGTTATCTGGATGCCTCAAAAAAGTAACTTGGGATTTGGGCAGGGAAATAATGTTGGCATGCGTTATGCTTTGGAGCATGGGGCTGATTATGTCTTACTTCTTAATCAGGATGCTTCGTTAGAGAAAGACGCTTTAAGTTTAATGCTGAATGCAAGTGATGGAACGAATCTTGTTACACCATTGATGCTTAATGGTGCAGGGACTAAAGTAGACGAATCTTTTAAATGGTCAATTAGAGATGTAAGTGTTGATATTTTTGTTTCTACGATTGTGAATGGTATTTTACCTGAAAAATGTTTTATAGGCGAAGCTTGTGCCGCATGTTGGTTTATGCCAATAAACATAATAAAAAAAATAGGTGGTTTTAATCCTTTATTTTTTCAGTATGGAGAAGATAATAATTTTTATTGTAGAATGAGTTTTCATGGAATAAAAAATATTTTTGTACCTAATGCAATTATGTATCATGATAGGATTCTTAAGGGAAATATGCAAATATATAAAAATAAAATGTTACGTCGTGAAATGTTAATTATTGTAAGTGATATAAATTTGTCGAAAACAAAATGCATATTAAAAATATTGCGTTTATTGGCGATTTGTTATGTGCGTGATTTGCCTCGGCGAAATTATAAGCCTGGTACATTTATGTTATATATGTTTTGGATTTTGTATCATATTCGTTCTATTCGAAATTCAAGGAAACAAGAAAAGATGTTGGGGTATAATTGGCTGTATTGATTTTTTCATATGTAATATGATATTTTGGTGCTAAAAGTAAATCTGGCTGTAGTTGATAAATCGTATGAATATTCAACAAAAATTAATGCAAAAATATTAGGTGATAATGTTGTATTTATGTAGGTCGAGTGATTGTAAGAAATGTACTAAATGTCTATGTCATATGAAGTCTGTAAATGTTGATTAGAAGTAAGGAATGAAAGTCTTATATATATTCAATACAAGTAACTTCCGTGACGGCTCAATAAAGTCTTTGTTGACTTTAATCAGCGGTCTGCAAGAGCGTGGTATTGTTGCATCAGCTGTAGTGCAGCGGAAAGGAGAGATGTTTACATCTCTTTCGAAGAAAGGTATTCATACGTATGTTCTTCCGTTGAGGTTCAATACATATCCGCTTGCTCGCAATATGGTAGATAAGCTTTTGTTTTTGCCGCGATTCGTATTTTGGCAAGTAATGAATGTTTTTTCATATTTAAGTCTCTTGAATGTTGTTCGTCACGAAAAGTTTGATATAATACATACAAATGTAAGTGTGATTAATATTGGGTTTAAGGTGGCTAAACGGTTGAGGATACCGCATGTTTTTCATGTACGTGAATATGTTGATAAGGATTTCGGGTTGCATTATTTTCCTACTGATAGGTATTTAAGGAAGACGCTTGAAAACTCATATTCAATTTGTATAACAAAAGATATTCAACTACATCATAAGCTGAATACATCAAGGCGTTCGTCTGTTATTTATAACGGAATAATTTATCAAAGCCAGATAAAAACTAATCCAATAAAAGAAAGGTATTTCTTATATGTTGGAAGGATAGAACCGGCAAAGGGGTTGGATGTTCTTGTCAAAGCATATCATAAGTATGTGTTAGATACAAGTGTGACAGTAGTGCCTTTATTGGTGGCTGGAGAAGTGAGCGATACAGTTTTTTATAAAAACTTATTGCGTTATATACAATCAAATGGATTGTCAAAGTATATTTCTTTTTTGGGTGGTCGTGATGATGTTTTTGAACTCATGCGTAAGGCTTTAGCTATTATCATACCATCGGTATTTGAGGGCTTTGGACGCTGTATGGCGGAGGCAATGTTTAATGGATGCTTGGTAATTGCGCATGATACGGGTGGATTAAAAGAGCAGTTTGATAACGGAAAGGAACTTTGTGGTGGGGAAATAGGGTTGCGGTATAAAACAGAACTTCAGCTTTCCGGGCATTTACAGGATGTATCGAAGCGTCCATATAAATTCTATTCAGATATGATATGTAGGGCATCTTCTGTTGTCGGCAGATTGTATTCCATTGAAGTTTATGTAAATAGCGTTTATGACGTATATAAACGAATGCTTGGCGTTTCTGAAAATAATGATTAATATGAATGAGGTATGGCAAATGAAAGTAATATCGCAATAATAATTGTTCTATTCAATCCCTCATCTGTCGAATTGGAAAATGTCCGGCATATATCTTCTGTTTATAAAGGTGTGATTGTTGACAATTCTTCGGTATCGCATTTTTCTGATCGTGTAAATAAAATGCGGTATATTGGCTTGGGCGAAAATACAGGGATTGCAGAAGCTCAGAACCTAGGATTAGGTAACGTATTGGAAGACAGTGAGATTGAATATGTTTTTTATTTTGACCAAGACAGTATATTTGCGGATGATTATCCGTTGAAAATGGTTGAAGAGTATGAGCATATAATAGGCCAAGATATAAAAATAGCAGCTTTAGGGCCAACTGTCATACAGAAAAAAACAGAAAAAGAATATAAATCGGTAATACATAAGGATAAAATAGTAAACAATCATTTTATTTTACGGCGTGAAATTATAGCTTCAGGGTGTTGCATAAGTAGGAGCGTCATTGAGAGTGTTGGTCGTAATGATTCTTCTTTATTTATTGATTTTGTTGATTTTGAGTGGTGTTGGAGGGCGAGATACAAAGGCTTTGTTTGTGGCATAACGCCTAATGTTAAAATATGGCACGAGGTTGGAAGGTCACATTTGAGTGTATGGAAATATGAAGTGATACTTTCCGCTCCAATGAGATACTATTACCAATATCGTAATTATCTTTGGTTGTGCAGGCGTAAATACGTGCCGTTGCAATGGAAGTTTGCGATGGGAGTCAAATTGTTTATGCGACTGCTGTATTTGCCAATGGTTATGCCTGAAGGGCGGAACAGCAGAGGTTATATGCTTAAAGGGATAAAAGCGGGGCTGAAAAATTAAACGTATTAACTATGAAAACGGCATGTATTTTAGTCTTATATGATTTTAGTTTGGAAACAGTGGAGAGTTTGATTTCTTCATTGTCGAAACAGGTTGAAAAGATTTTTCTTATCGATAATTCTTTGAGATGTAGTGAAGAGGCCTTTTCTCAAACGTCTCATGTCGAATATTTATGGTTAGGTGGAAATAAAGGTATTGCTGTCGCCCAAAATGTAGGCATAAGAAAATCATTAGATGAAGGCTTTGACTTTTTAATGTTTTGTGACCAAGACAGCAAAGTACCTATTGGTGCAGTCGAAAAATTGGCGGATACATTTTATGATTTATCTTCGATAAATATAAAGGTTGGGGCTGTTGGAACCCGTGCGGTGAATAGTGATACAGGAATTCCGTATTCTTATGGAATTAGTAAAATTGATAGGCATAAGGGCAGCCTTTATCCGTTGCATGTGACAGAAGTAACATTTGTAATGAATTCAATATCGTTGTTCCCTGTCGACTTTTTCAGGATGGTCGGCCTTATGGACGAGCGCCTGTTTATAGACGGTGTTGATAGTGAGATTTGTTGGCGTGCAAGACATGATGGAGGCTATCGTTTTTTTATTAATGAAAATGTACAAATAGGCCATTGCCTTGGGCTTGGTTTGAAAAAGATATGCGGACATTATATTTCTATAACTCCTCCCAACAGAATATACTATCAATACAGGAATTACTTATGGCTTTCCAGACGGAAATATGTACCACGCAAATGGGTAATATATAATGGCATTAAATATTTCATTAAGCTTTTGTATTATCCGTTAGTCTATAGCAACCGTGCGTTTTATTTAAAAAACATGATTAAAGGTTTGCATGATGGAATGGCTAAATACTGATTGCGTATTTCAACGGTCGGTTTTTTGCTTGGTTAATGAAAAGTCATACCCTCCTGATAAGTTTATAAGTGTACGTTCTGAGTGTATAAGGCATAATTCTTGTCAAGAAGCGTATGGCCATGTTTCCTATCATTATGGGGAATGTTATAAAACCTAATTTATAGATGTTGTATTGTATGATAATCTCGTCTTTTGCATATTTCCATCCTCCGCGCCGTCTGATGGTGTCTGGAGAATAACGGAACCATAACAATGACTTGTTGATATTGTAGAATTTGGCTCCGCTCATCAGCATTCTTATCCATAGAAAATAATCTTCGGGAAAATATTTTTCCAGATAGCCGTTTGCTGCCAAAACGGCTTTTCTCCGATACATCACAGTGGGGTGGTTTATGGGACATCTGTGTTTTGCGTATTCGTATATGTCTTTGTGGTATTGCGGAACCTTTCTTTGGGCAATAATGTTGTCAGGTGTGGAAATAAATTCATCTATCCATGAGCCTACAATGTCATATTCAGGATGAGTATATAAAAAGTTGTATTCTTCTTCAAAGCGTTCAGGTTTGGCAATATCATCAGTGTCCATTCTGGCAATAATCTCGTATGAGCATAATTTTATGCCGTCGTTAAGGCATTTACCTAAGCCACGGTTTTTCTCAAATGGAATGATGCGTAATTCTTTATGTTTTTGCTCAAATTGGCTTATTACGGAATCCAGCTCGTCTGTAATAGGACCATCTTTTATAAGAATAACCTCTTTTGCTGCTAAGGTTTGGTTGAATACGCTCGTCAGACTGTCTCTTAAAAATTCAGGATTCTCTTTTTTATAGACAGACATTAAAACGGAAAAATCAGCACTGTTGTTTTGCATAAATATTTTCTGTTTTTTATTTTGTAACGTGTGTGATTGTATTTTATTGTTTATTTTGTAGCTTGACAATGTTTTATATGCAATTATTGTAGATCATCTCGTTTTTGTTTTATGCGTATGAATTTGTTTGATTACTGTCCGTCATCTGTCAGTTTTCATTGTAACTTGTTGGTTGTCAACATTTTGGAGGCTGAAAGATGATGCCCTGCATCTTTCAGCCTCCAAAATGTTGTGTGTCAGTATGATAAGTGTTGTTGTGAGAGATGCTTAGGATGTTTTTGCTATATGAAAGATTGGCGATTGCGATGTGGCTTATGGCTTTTTGCACTGCAAAAGGTCGTCAATTGTGTGCCAAAAGGTGACCTTTTACAATGTAAGTGAACGTGAGTTCGGTATAAGAAAACGATTGAAAAAGTTGTGGGAATGAAATATTTTTTAGTATCTTTATAGTTGACAATCAATAAGTTACATAAAAACATCCATTCCCATGACTGATGCAAATTTAATAGAAATTTTCTGTATTCTCGATGAGTTCTGCAAATATTTTGCTCCCGAACTGAAAAAACACACGCTGGACACCTGCGGCAAACACCGCCGAAACCGCCCATGTCGCATGTCCGACAGCGAGGTGATGACCATTCTCGTACTCTTCCATACCATGCGCCAGCGCGACCTCAAGTCGTTCTACCTCGGTTACGTGTGCAACCACATGCGCAAGGAGTTTCCACACCGCCTGTCGTACAACCGCTTCGTAGAACGTCAGGCCAAGGTAGGACTCCATCTTTTGCTGTTCCTGCAGACATGTGCGTTGGGTAAATGTACGGGAATATCCATTATCGACTCCACACCGTTGAAGTCATGCAATATAAAGCGTGCGCACAGCCACAGGACGATGAAGGGATGGGCTGCCAAGGGCAAGTGTACGATGGGATGGTTCTACGGGTTCAAGCTGCATATAGTGATAAACGACCGTGGCGAGATAATACAATGGACGCTCACGCCCGGGAACGTGGACGACCGTGAGCCATTGAAGAACAAGGACTTTACGCAAAGGCTTTTCGGCAAGATTTTTGCCGACAGGGGATACATAAGCCAAGAGCTTTTCGAAAGGCTTTTCATTGACGACATACACCTTGTGACCAAACTCAAGAAGAACATGAAGAACTCGCTCATGGACCTGCATGACAAAATCCTGCTGCGGAAAAGGGCGCTCATTGAAACCGTCAACGACGAACTCAAGAACGTCTGCTACATTGAGCATACCAGGCACCGCAGCATTGACGGCTTTGCTTCCAACCTGATTGCAGGGCTTATCGCATACAACCTGCTTCCTAAGAAACCGTCACTCAATATTGACATCATTGATAAAAGCAGGCTTATTGCATAAGATTATTATACCGAACTCACGTTAAGTGACGGTAAAATGTTTTTAAGGAAATACCTTCATACTGTCACGGAGCGTACTAACTTATTGGAAATAAGCGAGTTGTAGTGTGACAGTGGATGTTGTTTGCTGTCATATTTATTGGTAAAAAACATCAAATGACTATGGCTTTGAACGACATATAATCCGGTTTGAGGGCGTTACCTGGCGACGGACTGACAGTAAGTTATTTTAACTGTCAGGCGTGTAACACGCTGTATGCCAGTTGTTTACCTCCTATTCCTGACAGATGGCGCATTTTTTTGAAAAACATGAATATTAGTGAGTATGTGGCAGATTATGCTTGTTGCTGGACGAGGATTACAACTGTTCTATTTCCTCCGTCGTAAGCCCTGTGGCTTGGGCGATGATTTCTGTCGCCACACCGAGCCGTTTTAGGTTGCCGGCATTTTTTAGACGTTCTGCTTGTTGGCCTTCAGCTCTTCCTTCTGCCCTTCCTTCTGCCAGGCCTTTAGCCCTTCCTTCTGCCAAACCTTTTTCCATGGCTTCGCGTCGTGAACTGCTGATTTGCATTTTCGCGGTGCTTACCATGTCCCAGAAGCGGTCGTAGCCGAGGAGTTGCGCCTCGCTGAAGGCGGACTCTTCCAGCTGTGTGACGGCTTTGCTTATTTCGGGGTTATTCAAAAGTTCTTCGGGCACTTCACGTGTCTTTTCGTTTATTTCCGTGAGGTATCTGAGCCAAAGCACCTGCATTTTCTTGTCGCCGTAGTTTTTCGGGGTGAACTTTGGCAACTCGATGAAGATGAAACGCAGGCCTTCGATGACTTCTTTCGTCTCGGCCACTTCCACGATGCGGAAGTCGTGGTAGTAGTCGGGGCTGTCTGAGAACGTGTCGTTTACGAGGTTGAGCGAATACACCGGGTGCAGCAGGTCGTAGTCGCCTCCTTTGTCAAGTTGGCTGACGTATGCCTTCGATGCGTTGAACAGCACACGCTGCTTGTATGCCGACGTCCACATCATCTGCATTTCCACGATGAACTGCCGCCCTGCCTTGTCGCGGCAGCGCACGTCAACGATGCTGTCCTTGCGCAACGGGTTTTGTGGCACCAGTTCAGGGTTGAGGTATTCCACCCATGTTATTTCCTCGTCGTCCTTGTCAAACGGCAGCAGGGCGTTGAGGAAACTTATGATGAGGTCGGGGTGCTCGCCAAACACTTTTTTGAAGGTGAGGTCAGCTTTTGGATTGAGGTATCTCATAATGACGTTTTGTTCAGAAGTTTATTTTACAAAGATAATGTAAGTTTTTATAGTTTTGTCCATACGTTTGTGTTAAAAAATATGAATGTGGCGGATTTTTCGAGGTGTGATTAGCAAACGTAAAGGATTTTGGCGTATATTTGTGCAATTTTTATAAAAAATCACTATGAAAAACAAACTAATTACTTTCCTACTGCTTTTTATGGCGGTATCTTTTTTCTCTTGCGAGAAGTTCAGTGATGACGAAGTGTTTAACGACAAGGACGCTAACAGTATGTTGGTGATACGTACCCGTGCTGCGCAGGTTGAGGGCGCAGAGGGGACGGCGAAGATTAGCTATCCTGTGAATGTTTACATCTTCGACGAATCTGACAGGTGTGTATATTTGGAGCAGATAGTTTCTGAAGAAGAGAACTTGTCGTTGAACTTGCCGGAGGGAAGTTATGATGTTTATGCGTTGGCTGGTACCGACGCGGAGGCGTATGAGCTGCCGACGAAGGAGAATGCGGTGAAGGATGCCGTGGTGGCCTTGAAAGACGGGCATGGACACGGCGATGTTATGACCGCGCATAACTCGGTGACGTTGGCTTATGGCGAGGAGAACACGCTGACGCTGTCGCTTGAACGTAAGGTGATGATGCTTGAGGCTGTTACAATCAGCAATGTGCCTTCAAGCGTTACGGCGGTTGCGGTGTCGGTAAGTCCGTTGTATGAAAACATAAAGCTCGACGGCAGTTATTCCGGTGAGAAGGGTGAATATATAGCCGACTTGGTGCGTGAGGGCGAGAGCAATGTATGGAAAAGTAGCGGAGCGGTTTATCTGCTGGAGGCGGCAGGTTCGGCTACGGTGAAGGTTTCGTTTACGGCAAATGATAAGATACATAGTTATTCTTACCTGTGTCCACAAGAACTGAAGGCCAATTATAAGGTGAACATAAGCGGAACATACCGTGGTGACGGTGTCGAGCTGAACGGCTCAATTACAGGTGTTGAATGGGCCGGAACGACCAACGTTACGTTTGAGTTTGACGAGACTGGTGAAAGCGAGACGGTTGTACCGGGCGGTGATGGCGACGACGAGCCTTCGGGTGGCGATGTCGTTACGGGAACAGTCCCTGAAGTCGGTAGTTTGTATAAGGGCTGTTATGTGTTGATGACGGACGAGGTGGAAAAGACTGCTACGTTGATGTCGCCGAAATGTTTGACCAACCTTGTTTTTGAAGAGGGCGACCAAGAGTCGTTGAAGGCGGCTGTCGATGAGGGTATTGCAGGACTTGCGGTTGCCGGTGTGACGGGTTGGAGATTAGCGAATGTTGAGGAAATGGATTATATGAGGGCGAATTATACCACCATCATGAATAATATAGCGAGTTTGAAAGACGCAGGTGAGGACGTTGATGCTTTTATGGATTATGCGGTTTTGTATTATTTCTTGAACGGTGAGGGATTTATAAAATCAGGTAATTTGAGGAATACAGTAGAAAACGACCCTGTTTCAAATTCGTCATCGGATATCCTCCGTGCTTTCACTACAGTTTCATTCACTGAATAAAAATCATCCTATTGAAAAATATCCGTGGCGCAGGCTTCAATAAAAGTTTGCGCCACGGTCGTTTTTGATTATACCGAGTTTGGGCATGGCGTTTTGTGTCAAGAAAGGTGTTTTTCTTGTGATAAGGGGCTGTAAATGGATTTTTTTGTGTAAGTTTGCAAATTAAATACATTTACGTTCAAGGATGGAAGGTAATATCAGTCCCTTGTTGGGAATGTCGCTTTCAGAGTTGAAAGATGTCGCAAAAGCGCTGGGTATGCCGGCTTTTACCGGCGGACAGATGGCCAAATGGCTGTACACCAAGCGCGTCGGCTCTATTGACGACATGACCGACATTTCAAAACAGAACCGGGAGAAGCTGAAAGAGCAATACACTATAGGATGTATGCCGCCTGCAGGCTGCCAAAGGTCGAAGGACGGAACGGTGAAATATCTTTTCCCTACGGCCGGCGGCAAGTTTGTCGAGACGGTGTATATACCCGACGACGACCGCGCCACACTGTGCGTCTCGTCGCAGGTGGGGTGCAAGATGAATTGCCTGTTTTGCCAGACGGGCAAGCAGGGGTTTGAAGGCAACCTTACGGCAAGTGACATACTGAACCAAATATATTCCCTGCCCGAACGCGACAAGCTTACCAACATTGTGTTCATGGGACAGGGCGAGCCGATGGACAATCTTGACAACGTGCTGCGGGCCACCGAGGTTCTGACCGCAGCATGGGGATATGCCTGGAGTCCGAAGCGCATCACGGTGAGCAGCGTTGGAATTAAAAGCAAGCTGAGACGTTTCATAGAGGAGAGCGAGTGCCATTTGGCCATCAGTCTGCATTCGCCGCTTCACGAGCAGCGCGCGATGCTGATGCTGGCCGAGAAAGCCATGCCGATAAGCGAAATCGTGGAGATGCTGCGCGGTTACGACTTCAGTCATCAGCGCCGTCTGTCGTTCGAGTATATCGTGTTTGGCGGCCTTAACGACTCGAAAGCCCATGCACGTGAGATTGTAAGGCTGCTGAAAGGGCTTGACTGCCGTATCAACCTGATACGTTTCCACCAAATACCAGATGTCGGTTTGCATGGTGCTGACGAGGAACGGATGACGGCTTTTCGTGATTATCTTACCGGACACGGCCTGTTTACAACAATCAGGGCGAGCCGTGGACAGGACATATACGCCGCCTGCGGCCTGTTGAGTACGGCGGAGAAGGAGGCTCGCGGCCAATGACGAGAGCCTTTGCCATGTTCCTTCTGGCTGTGTCGGCCACGCTGCTGTGTGCCTGTGACGGGCCGGCATCCATGCTTCCCAAGAGCGGCGGACGGCCTTACGAAGTTCTTGTGGTGTCTTCTGACAAGGCGGTGTCGCATCTTCTTGATAGTGTGCTGTCGCAAGACGCGGCGGGACTTCCGCAGTCAGAACCTATGTTTGACGTGTCGGAAGCTGACAGCCTGCATTTCAACCAGGCGGCAAAGCTGGCGCGCAATATAGTTATATTGACCGTAAATCCGGCTGTTTTCACGTCGGTGAAAATCAGATACGAGAAGAACGTATGGGCGAAGCCGCAGATGGTGGCTTATGTCAACGCGTCTTCTGCCGCAGCGATGATGAAGTCTGCACCGCAGATAGGCCGCCATTTGGCCGGTTTGTTCACACGTGCAGAGATGAATGTCGAAATCTCCCGGTTGGCCGAAAGCCATAATGCAAAGGCCGCTGCGGCGGTTGACTCAGTTCTCGGATGCGGCATTAAAATTCCGGCGGACATGAAATATAGCAAGAAAGGCGACGGTTTCTTGTGGTTTTCGGACAATTCGGCACGTGGGATGCAGAATATCTGTGTCTACGCATATCCCGGCGACAGCCTCGACCCTATGAAAGCTTTGGCCGCGAGAGACAGTGTGATGAGGCGCGCCATCCCCGGCGAGAGGCAAGGAATGTATATGCAGACCGTGCATGGCAGCGTAAGATATGCGTTGTCCACGGAGAAGGGGCGCACGCTGATGACCAGCCGCGGACTGTGGGAGATGTACGGCGACGCCATGGGCGGCCCGTTTGTTTCCCATTCTGTTGTAGACACGGCCAGGCGGCGGATAGTTGTGGCGGAGGCTTTCGTGTATGCCCCGGAAATGAAGAAGCGCAATCTGATAAGGCAAGCGGAAGCGGCACTTTATACGTTGAAAGTGAAGAGTGGAGAGTGAAAAAGTCGGATACCGGAGTGGTAATGTTCTTGACAAAATCCAGCTCTCATAAATTATATAAAAACAAAATATATGGAAAACGGAAAAATACGGGTTGCTATAACCCACGGAGACACTAACGGCATAGGTTATGAAGTGATATTCAAGGCATTCGCCGAACCTGCAATGCTCGAGCTGTGCACTCCAATTGTCTACGGTTCGCCAAAAATTGCGGCTTACCACCGCAACGCCTTGGGCATACAGGCAAACTTCACAATCATCAACTCTGCGGAAGACGCTCATAACGGCAAGCTGAACCTTCTGCCAGCGTTTGACGAAGAGGTAAAGGTTGAGCTTGGAAACCAGTCAAAAGAGGCCGGGGCGGCATCGCTCAAGGCTCTTGAACGCGCGATGGAAGATTACCAGAAAGGGCTTTTCGACGTACTTGTGACAGCTCCTATAAACAAGAACAACATACAGGGCGACGATTTCAAATTCTGCGGGCATACGGAATACCTTGAACAGCGTGTCGGCGAAGGAAAGAAAGCGCTGATGATACTGCTCAACGACATGATGCGCATAGCCCTTGTAACCACCCATCTGCCGGTGAAAGACATTGCTGCTGCCATAACAAAGGAGCGCATAGTAGAGAAGGCAACGATATTCAGCGACTCGCTGAAGCGTGATTTCCGCATCTCAAATCCGCGCATAGCTGTGCTTGCCCTCAACCCCCATGCCGGCGACGGCGGCCTGTTGGGTACGGAGGAACAGGAAATCATAGCGCCTGCGATAAGGGAATTGTCTGACAACGGTGTTTGTGCCTTTGGCCCGTATGCTGCCGACGGGTTCTTTGCACACGGCTCTTATGAGTCGTTTGACGGTGTGCTTGCCATGTACCATGACCAGGGCCTGGCTCCGTTCAAGGCTCTCGACCGCGGCGACGGTGTAAACTTCACAGCCGGACTGCCACTTGTGCGCACGTCGCCCGACCATGGCACGGCCTATGACATTGCCGGCAAGAACATGGCTGACGAAGGTTCGTTCCGCCAGGCGGTCTATACCGCTATCGACGTGTTCCGCAACAGAGCCGAATACGACGAGCCGCTTGCCCGTCCGCTCGGAAAGCTTTACCATGAGAAGCGTGACGACAGCGAGAAGACAAGGTTTAACATCCCCAAGAAAAACAGCTGAATAAGGAATTAAGGGTTAAGAATCAAGGGCTAAGAAAATTGTCATTCATAAATCGTCATTCGCATGTCTTCTTAGTTCTTGATTCTTGACTTTTAATTAAAAAGTTACCTTAATGAAAAAGAAATACCAGAACTTGTTTTTTGTTTTCGGCGTAGCCGTGCTTGCGGTCATGCTAACCCAGCTTGATTACCGCGAGGCGTGGAACGGGCTTACGAGCACCGGCTATTGGTTTTTCGCCGTTGTTGGCCTGTGGGGGCTGTTGTATTTGTTCAACACGGCCACGTGGTACATTATCATACGGAGCGGAAACGGCGGCAAGGCTGGTGTCAGCTTCCTCTGGCTTTACAAGATTACCGTGTCGGGCTTCGCCCTCAATTACACAACCCCTTGCGGCCTTATGGGCGGAGAGCCTTACCGCATCATGTCGCTGTCGCCTAAGATTGGCACCGAACGCGCGTCGTCGTCGGTCATCCTTTATGCCATGACCCATATCTTCAGCCATTTCATTTTCTGGCTTCTTTCCATCCTGATTTACCTGCTTACCGAGCGCATCAACTTCTTTGTCGGCATGCTGCTTGCGGCGGCAGGAGTTTTCAGCTCGCTTGGCGTGTGGTTTTTCCTGAAGGGCTATCGTAAAGGCATGGCTGTGAGGCTGATGAACATCGTGCGCCACATTCCCGGCCTGAAGAAGTGGGCGAGGGGGTTCATCGAAAAACACAAGGAGCAGCTTGACACCATAGACCGCCAGATAGCCGCGCTGCACAACCAGAACCCCAAGACATTCATTTCCGCCGTTTTGCTCGAGCTTGCGTGCCGCTTCTGTTCGGCATTCGAGATAATGTTCATCCTGTTCGTGCTTCCAGACGTTCATGCCACGTTCCTGCAAAGCGTGCTCATATTGGCGTTCACCAGCCTGTTTGCCAACCTCCTGTTTTTCCTTCCGTTGCAGCTCGGAGGCCGCGAGGGCGGCTTTGTCATGTCTACCGCCGGCCTTTCGCTGTCGGCTGGCGCAGGAATTTTCGTTGCATTGATAGTCCGCATACGCGAACTGATATGGACCGCCATAGGACTGCTGCTGATAAATCTTGAGAAGAAACGTGGCGGATAATGCAAGTGTAAACTAAATTTGCTTCCTTATGAATTTGCGGTTGGACAGTTTTGAACAGCAAATAGACCCGGTTATATTAAAGCGCGGACTTGATTATTTCAAGAAAGGGTGTGTGGTGGACATGGCCGACCTTGGAAACGGTGAGTATGAGTTCATCGTTGAAGGTACGGATGAATATGACGTAAGGCTGCGTGTATTGGACGGAGAAGTTACGGAGTATGACTGCAACTGCCCATACGACATGGGGTCGGTGTGCAAACATGTAGTTGCAGCCTTGTTTTATTTGCAGAAAGATTTGTTTGACGGCAGCCGTATGACAGCCGCCGGGAAAGGCGCGTCTACAGTGGAGAGGCGGATGTCGGAGTATCAACAGGCCAACCTGCTGCTTGATAAGTTGCCACATGAGGAGCTTAAAAAGTTTTTACACGATGCCTACTCCGTGAATAGGAAGTTGAGAAGTGCTTTTGTAGCCAAATATATTTCATATTTGGAGCCGGCTTCGAAGAAAATCTATGACATGGAGGTCAAGGCGTTGTTGAATGCACATTCAGACAAGTCCGGATTCATAGGATATTATGAGGCATCCGGCCTTGGGCGTGACATCAGCGATATGCTGACGGATGCCACAGCCTGCAAAGCCAAGGGGGACAAGCTGAAAGCGTTGTACATCGCCGAAGCCGTGGCCGAAGGCATGGTGCAGGCCATTGATTATGCCGATGACAGCACCGGCAGCATAGGCAGTTGCATTTACAGCGCGTTGGATTTAGTGGCCTCCCTTGCCGGTGCAGATGCCGACGGCTTTTTGCATACGGAAATGTTCGAGTGGCTGCTCGACAATATAGAGCGAAAAACGATGTATGGCTGGGATTGGCATTGGCTGTTGGTGAACGCCGCCATCGATGCGGCGGAAACAGACAGTGAAGTGGAACGGATTAAGTCGGCCATAGGAGAGGCGAAACCGAAAGGTGACGGCTGGGACATGGAATACTGTCACGTAACAGCTGCGACATCGCGCCTAATCACGAAGACAAAGGGCGAAAAGGCGGCTTTGGAGTATATGGAAAATAACTTGGAAAATTCGGATTTCAGGAAGCAGCTGATAGAAAAAGCGTTGGACACGAATGATTACAGCAAGGCGGAACGGCTTGCCAACGACGGGGTGGAGAAAGACAATGTACGTTCTCCTGGGTTGGCCGATGACTGGCGCCGTTACCTGTTAAAGATATATAAGGCGGAGAACAGGACGGAAGATGTGATAAGGTTGGCGCGGTATTTCTTGTTGGTCGGCAATAGGATTGACGGGCGGTGGGAAGACAGTTACAAGTTACTGAAATCGCAAATACCCGGAAGCCGATGGCGTGAATACGTTGACGGCCTTATGGCAAGCATAAGTGAAGACAATCATAATTCCACTGCCTATGAACGCATCGAGTTCTTGTGCGTAATGGATGAACGGTGGGAAGAACTGCTTGGTGTGCTTGCCCAAAACAAATCCTTCAGCCGCGTGGAGCGTGTCGAAAAATACCTGGCAAAGGAGTATGCTGCCGAACTCGCATCCATGTATGAGGAACTGATACTTGATTATTTGGAATACAATGTAGGGCGTGCCCATTACCAGTATGTGTGCAGGTACATACGCAGGATTATTAAGTTAGGCTGTCGCCCGAAAGCGACTGCGCTTGTTGACAGGCTCAAGAAAACATACTCGAAACGCAGGGCGTTATTGGAAGAGCTTGACATGGTGTGACACCTTCGGAGTTTTGCCTCATCCATTCCTGTTGTCAATCTTATTTGGTTTGAATGATTTTTTTAATTGAGAATTATGATTACTTAAAATCTGCTTGTAAACAAGGCAAATCATAATTGTCAATTTTCAACTTTCCATACTCAATTTAAAAGGCGGCAAATAGGAAGGCAAAAGGTCATGTTTTACTGTGTAAAAGACCGTCTTTTATAGCCTGAAATGCGGCAAATGGCGCAGACTCTATATAAAAGTGGAAAAATAAGATTGTAAATCATCCGTCATCTGTCATATAACGCTGTAACGCTTTGGTTTACAATGTGTTGCGCTGTGACAGATGATTCTTTCCATCCGTCACGCCAGTCTGTCGCTTGGAACGCCGTGGCGGGTGCGACGGATGAGGCTCCACCATCTGTCACAATACATTGTGCAGAACATCGATGCGTTACGCTGCGGTATAACAGGTGACGGATGAAATGCGGAATTTTCGCGTAAGCTTATACAGCTTTACGGTTATGCCTCCGTGTGGGTTTGCTGATTTTATTATTACATGGTTCACGGCCTTGCAAATAGGCAATGTTTAACATGGTATTGCCTTGCCGGGAAGGCGCAAAACGTTAAACATTGCAAAGTGAACTATTATGGACTTGTTTTTCTCCCCCCCCCCCCCTTAAATTTGCAAAAAAAGATATGAAAAAGTATATTGGGAACATCTTTTTTACGCTATGCTTATTTAAAAAGAAACTTAATACAACCTACTTGTTATCGTTAAATATTAGAATATATTGAATATGAAAAAAGCCGTTTTACTATTTGCTTCTTTATTGTGTGTTGTCGCATTTGCACAGAAGAAATCAACAATAATGATTCTTCCGAGTGACAACTGGTGTAACCAACGTTATTTCATGACACCATTCTCAAACCAAGGCACTACTGTGAAAGTACCTGATTACCAAAAGGCGTTTATGGAAGACACGGAACTTCCGCAAGTTATAAGCAAGGTCGGAGGCGTGCTGACAGAACTCGGATATAGCCTTAAAGATGCAGAGCAGGCCATAAAGGGAGTAAACGTAAGGACGGCAGAAGACAATGTTACTGCAAGCAAGACCTCTGGTGCTTCATTGTCAGAGACGCCTCTTGACGTGTTGACGCGTAGGGTTAAGGCTGATGTTGTAATACAGATATGGTGGAAACTCAACCGTGACGGCAGCAAACATTCGGCATCGTTCACCCTTGAGGCTTTTGACGCTTATACAAACAAGCGAATAGCAACGTCTACTGGTACAACAAAATCGTCAAACAGTCCAATACCCGTATTACTCGAAGAAGCCGTTAAGGATAATGTTAAGACGTTTGACAAACAGATGGACGCATGGTACGACGACCAGAATAAATACGGACGTGAGATAGTCTTGACTGTAAGATGTTGGGACAACTGGGAAAACGACTTGGAGACTGAATACAAGGGAAGTGAACTAACAGATTGCATTCAAGACTGGTTGCAGAAGAACACAGTGAATGGAGCCTTTAACTTAAGTGATGGTTCAGAGACGTTTGCACAGTTTGAGCAAGTGCGCATACCTTTATTCGGTAAAAACGGTAGGGCAATGGATGCCCGTGCGTTTGCCACAGAGTTAAGGAAATACTTGGAAAAATCACCATTCAACATAACGTCCAAGGTCATGGTGCGTGGCCTTGGTGAGGCAATAATTGTTTTAGGTGAGAAATAAACCTTTTATGATTATGTACAGATTGTTGTTTTTTGCCTATATGTTGCTTGCAATGCCGTGTGTGAGCCATGCCGTCACCGAAGAAGGGCGAATATCCATCAATGCCGTAGTTCCAGACGAAGGTATACCCACAGAGGCGTGCCGCAACTTGGAGAACAAACTCACGAGGGCGCTTGTAGCTAACGGTTACGCAGACAATGGCTATGCAGAACGTTTTGTGCTAACGGCAAAGGTTGACATAACGTCAAAAGACATAGTTCCTACCATACCAGCCCGTGTGTCTCAAAAGATGGACGTTACATTCATGGTGGGTGACATTGTAGAAAACAAAGTCTATTCCACTTGTACCATATCGCTTGCAGGTATAGGGACAAATGAGACAAAAGCTTTTATCGCAGCATTCTCGAAAGTTAATCCGCAACAGCCTGACTTGCAATATATGCTGGCCGAGGCAAAGGCGAAGATTGTAGAGTTTTACAAAAACAACAGTGACGGGATTTTCCGCAACGCACAAACTTTGGCGTCGATGCAAAAGTACGACGAGGCAATATTCCGCCTAATGTCCGTCCACAACGTATATGCCGAGGGCTACAAGAAGTGCCAAGACGCGGCTGTTGCTATCTACCAGCAAAAGATTGACAACGAAGCGGCGGCTCTTCTTGCCAAGGCTAAAAACATTTGGCTAAGCAGTCCTGACGCTTCAGGGGCGCAACAAGTAGCTTCCATTATAGGCAATATCAACCCGAAAGCAAGCAACTATGCCTCGGTTGAGGCTTTTCGCAAGCAAGTGGAAAGCAAACTGCAAGCCGGGGCTGAGCGAGAGTGGGCTTTCCAGATGAAACAATATGAGGACAATCAGGCCTTCAAACGCAGCATAGTTTCAGCCTGCCGTGACATCGGTGTGGCTTTTGGCAAGTGACAGCCTCGCACTATAGTGCGTAATATAGTTCGTGGCTGGTGGTAATCATGTTTGACTTTATAGAATAACTAATAAAAATACTAATTATGAAAACAATTAAAATCTTATTTTTGTGTTGTTGCCTTATTATGCCGGTACAGACAAATGCACAGTTGTTAAAGGGTATAATAACTGGCGTTACAGCTTATAAACAAGCCAAAAAAGCTAAGAAACAACAAAATGCTCCCCAAGGAATGGCTACTGGTTCTAAAACAGCTATGAACAATAACTCTTCAACAGAGGTCGTATTGACAGTGTCTGCTGACGGGTTAACGAAGGACGCAGCTGTTAAAACTGCTTTACGGAGTGCAATAGAACAAGCGTATGGGACATTTGTATCAGCAAACACAACTATCCTAAACGATGAGTTGGTAAGCGATGAAATCATTTCAGTAACATCTGGGAATATAAAAGATTATAATGAAATTGCAAGTAGCACTATGCCTGACGGCAGGTTTTTTGTTACATTACAAGCTACGGTGTCTGTATCTAAACTTATAAGTTATGCAAAAAGTAAAGGTGCAGAAACAGAGTTCGCAGGAAATGTTTTTGCCATGAATATGAAATTGCAAGAATTAAATAAACAAAATGAAATTAAGGCTTTAAATAATTTATTATTGCAAATTAAGGAAATGTATCCTTCTTGTTTCTCGTATGAGTTGGAACTATCAGAACCATCATTGTTAGAAAACAGAAATGATAGTTGCTTTTCCATGAGGTTGCCTACCGGCGGACATATTTTTGTGGAAAGGCCGTCAGCTATGGGATTGAAAGGTGCTCCATCTGAATATTGTTTTTTTGTCATGAATGTTAAAATAGTTCCCAATCAGTTAATGAACTCTTTAAAGAATTTTGTTATCAAGACACTTACCTCGTTGGCTTTAACAGAAGATGAATTTTCAACTTATAAAAAAAACGGATATGAATATTATTCGTATTATTCGCCATTAATAAATGAAAACTTATTTTTCCGCTCTGTGGTTCAATCTTATTTAATAAATTCATAGATTGCAAAGATTCTGCATGATTTTGAAATAGTTGATAACACTGGCACTATTTCAACACCAACTACTTGGAAAATAGACTTTATAGACAATAACAATCGAGGTCTTTTTATGATGTCCGGAACTGGTTTGTTAGATTTTTGTGGTAAATGGTCAAAACTTCAAATAGACAACCATGGGCAGTCTGGTTTTAGTCGTTTTAACGGGGTATTTTCACATTACCCAATAAATGGATATAAAGGAGATAATATTAATTTGGATTATATCTTCGGGCCTTATTTGGTCTCTTTTCCTGTTTTAATACGTAAAGATGAAATAGGTAAATATTCTAATTTTGAAATTAGAAAATCCACTAAAGACTAAAGATAATAATTAATTTACCATATCCGAATAAATACTTTTCAAGTATGATATATTTAAAAACATCTTATGCTTGTGACTTGTATAGCATAAAAGTAGATACTCTAAACCAGGAACATGAAGATATTTCTTTCCTTGTTTGTGGAGATTTTTCACAAGAAACTAAATTCAGAGAACTGGCAGATGATGTACATAAAAGTATGATAAAATACTGGAAAGAGCATCAATTCAGATATGTTGGCAAGGAAAAATATTGGTATGTAACATTGGGCAAAAGTTCTCAGTTCCGCAAAATTCATATCATTAAAAACAAAACATTAATTGAAAACGAGGAAAATACTTATACTTGTAGATATAATTACTTTTTAAACCGAACTGATGCGCAAGGTTTACTTCAACATATTAAAGATGTATTTTTACGTCACGGAATAGAATTATGAAGCATACGCTTATTTTAGTATTGTTTTTATTTGCGATACAGAATACATTTGCCCAAAGCTACAACAGCGACAAGGTGGCAGTTACTAACTTCTTAATACGTATGTACAACGACGCTCCGTTTGAGGGTGTGCGCGTAGTTGACGATTATGAACAAGCCTACCTTGTTTCCGTGTTGGCTTTAGACAAGGCAAAATACAAGACCGACGCCATACTCAACCGTGTGGCGTCGGTAAAGGCCATGGCACAGGCTTCGCGCTATTTCAACGGCTCTAATATCACGCAAGACCTGATAATACACACTTCGGAGAAAGCTGACGGAAGCAATGACACGGAAATCATTGAGAACATCCGCGAAAATTCAGTTGGCTACGTGAAGCAGTTGGAACAGCTTACAAACTTCACTCGTGAAGACGGGCTGCAAGTGTTCATCTTTATAAAAGAGCTGGAAAACCTGAAGAATGACTATGAATAATGGGTTGTTTGTTGCCATCTGTTGGTGTATGGCTAACTGTATATAGCAAATCCATTTTGAGACCTTTGCCTTATCTCTGTATTGAGCAATCGTCATATATTGCTTTGTCTTTTGTCTTTTAATATGTGAAAAAGTGCAATTTTACGCATTAAAGCTGAATTTTAAAAATAAAATGCGTAATTTTGTCAGCTAAATGAACACTACTGAACTGCAAAAGGTAAAGCAACGGTATGGCATAGTGGGCAACTGCCCCGGGCTGAACCGTGCAATCGACGTGGCCATGCAGGTTGCGCCGACAGACTTGTCGGTGCTCGTCGTGGGCGAGAGCGGTGTGGGCAAGGAGATTGTTCCGCGCATAATACACGACAATTCGCCGCGCCGTCGCGAGAAGTATTTTGCCGTCAACTGCGGTTCGATACCCGAGGGGACGATAGATAGCGAGCTGTTCGGTCACGAGAAGGGGTCGTTCACCGGCGCGATAGGGGAGAGTGAGGGCTACTTCGGCGTGGCCGACAAGGGTACCATCTTCCTCGACGAGGTGGGCGAGCTGCCTTTGGCTACGCAGGCACGCCTGCTGCGCGTGCTTGAGACGGGCGAGTATATCCGCGTCGGCGGACAGCGCATAATGAAGACCGACGTGCGCATTGTGGCCGCAACCAACGTGAACATGCGCCGCGCCATAAGCGAGGGGCGCTTCCGTGAGGACTTGTATTACCGTCTCAACACCATACCCATACAGATGCCTCCGCTGCGCGACCGCGGCGAAGACATAGTGTTGCTGTTCCGCCTGTTCGCCATGCAGATGGCTGAAAAGTACCATCTGCCCAAGATAACGCTTACCGACGAGGCCAAGGCCGTGCTGCTGAAATACAAGTGGCCGGGCAATGTGCGGCAGCTGAAGAACATAACAGAGCAGATGTCGGTGTTGAGCGAGAACCGTGTCATTGACGGCGAAACCATCCACAAGTTCATTCCTGAGGACGCCGAGAGCACCCAGCTGGCCACTATGGGCGCGGCCGGTGGCGCACACTCGTTTGAGAGCGAGCGCGAGATATTGTACAAAATACTGTACGAGCTGCGCGGAAACGTGAGCGACCTGCGCCGCGAGATGAACAGTCTGCGCAAGCAGATTGACGCTTCGAGGGGCGTTCAGAGTGCAGGCGTGCCGTCAAACCTGCCGTCGGTGATACCCGGTGTGGGCAGTGGTGTTGACACGGCCATGCGCCAGGAACAGGCCGTGCAGGATGCCGTGGCCGAGGAAATATCAGAGCCGGAAAGCCTGAATCTTGAAGACGTGGGCCGCCAGATGGTGGAAAAGGCTCTCGAACGCAACGGCGGCAACCGCAAGAAAGCCGCCCGCGAGCTTGGCATTTCAGACCGAACCCTTTACAGGAGGATAAAGCAATATGGACTCGACTGACAGGATTATGATGCGCGTGAAGACCGTCGTGGCGGCCTTGATGACGCTTGTGCTGGCATCGTGTACGGTGTCTTACAAGTTCAACGGCGCGAGCATCGACTATTCAAAGACAAAGACCATCGAGATAGCCGACTTCCCCATACGTTCAAGCTACGTGTGGGCGCCGATGGGAAGCATATTCAACAACCAGCTGAAGGACATCTTCGCCAACCATACGCGCCTGATACAGGTGAAGCGTAACGGCGACATGAAGATAGAAGGCGAGATAACACAATACTCGCAACGCAACAAGGCAGTGACGTCGGAAGGAACTTCCGCGCAGGCGGAGCTGTCTATGACGGTCAACGTAAGGTTCACCAACAACGCCAATCACAACGAAGACTTTGAACAACAGTTCACGGCTACAGCCTCGTTTGAAACCACACAGTCGTTCACATCCGTCCAGGAGGAACTTGTGACGCAGATGGTGGAAGACCTGACCGACCAGATATTCAATGCCACCGTGGCCAACTGGTAAACCGTGCAGACATGGATTTGGAGCAACTGATAAAACATCCGGAACTGATGGACAAGGAGACGCTGTACGACCTGCGCTCGCTCCTTGCCCTGTATCCTTATTTCCAGACGGCCCGGCTGCTGTTGCTGCAAAACCTCTACCTGCTGCATGACCCATCGTTTGACGAGGAACTCAGGCGCTCGGCGGTGTATGTGGCCGACAGGGAAGTAGTGTTCAACCTCGTTGAGGCTGCCCACTATAAGCTGCGCCAGTCGGAAAAACGGAAAGACGGCGTTAAACCGGAAGCGGCGGAAGGCGGCGATGCAAACCGCACAATCTCGCTTATCGACCGCTTCCTTGACTCCATACCGGCCGGCACTGACGGTGACACTCCGGCTAAAGACGGGAAGAAAAGGCGCAAGCCGACACCGGCCGACGCCGCGATTGACTATGTTGCTTATCTGCTCGAGACCGAAGGCGGACTTGACGAGGAAAGCCCGGCCATGAGGGGGCAAGACCTCATAGACAATTTCATCAACAATGACAAGGGCAAGATAGAGCTGAAAGACAAGCCCGAATATGTGCCCGAAATAGACGGAAACGAGAAAAAAGAGGGCGACGAGAATTATTTTACGGAGACGCTGGCGCAAATTTATATCAAGCAAGGACGATATTCAAAGGCGTTGGAAATTATTAAGCGATTAAATTTGAATTATCCAAAAAAAAATGCTTACTTTGCAGACCAAATCCGTTTCCTGGAAAAATTGATAATAAATAATAAATGTAAATAATAGAAATGTACACATTATTCGTAATCTTAATTGTGCTGGCGGCACTGCTTATGATAGGCATCGTGCTGATACAGGAATCTAAGGGCGGAGGACTTGCCTCCAATTTCTCATCTTCAAACCAGATAATGGGTGTCCGCAAGACTACCGACGTAATCGAGAAGACAACGTGGGGGCTTGCAGTGGCAATGGTAGTTCTCAGCGTAATTTGCGCATACGTGGCTCCGACGGCAGTCGGAGAAGGCAGCGTTATTGAAAAGGCGGCCACCGAGCAGCAGCAGACCAACCCGAACAACCTGCCAGGATTTGGTGCAAGCCAAACGAAGCAGGATGCTCCGGCACAGGCTGGCGATGCAGCGCAAAAGTCGGCTCCACAGGCACCGAAAACTCCTGCAAAATAAAGATAAGCGATAAAAAATACGGGATTTGTTTGGTAGTTTCAAATAAATCCCGTACCTTTGCACTCGCTTTGAAATACGAAGCAGTATTTCTAACACGGTGGATGTAGTTCAGTTGGTTAGAGCGTCAGATTGTGGTTCTGAATGTCGTGGGTTCGAGCCCCACCCTCCACCCTTCACAGAATAAGCGGAAATCCTTTGCAGACAAGGGTTTCCGCTTGCTTCATTTTAAGGGGAAAAGGCTGCAAGTGGACTAAAAAAGTCACAAATAAACGTAAAAACTTTACCCATAATTTACCCCAAAAATTTTAATACTATGGCTACATTCAAAGCATTAGTAAAAAAAGAGAAAATGCGTAAGGACAAAACGTGGAAAGTGCTAATACGTTTTACCCACGGCTTAAAAGTTGCTTATTTGCCTACAACCATGTATGCTAATAAGAAAGACCTAACATCCTCTTTCAAAATAAAAAATCAAGACATATTAGATAAGTGCGATGAACTGATAAAGGTATACAGGAAGAAATTGTCAGACCTGAATTTAGAAATAAACAATATGCCTTTTAATGAAGTCGTTGCATATTTGAAAGAAAAAAATACAAATACCGGGCTTAGTTTTACGGCCTATGCCGATAAATGGATTTCGGAAACGAAAATAAAAGGGTACAGGAATTACCAATCAGCCGTCAACGCATTAAAACATTTCCTTAAAAAAGACGACGTGTTATTTTCGGACATTACGGTAAACACGATGAAAGCCTTTGAGGACTATCTTGCCGGGAAAATGCGTGCGCAGTCATTATATACTAATTGCATTGTCAGATTATTCAATGACGCACGTGACTATTACAACGACGAGGACAATGATATAATAAGGATTAAGCATTCATTGAAAAAGTACACGTCACCAAAAAAGAACGTGGCAGAAAAACGTGCATTGACGCTTGACGAAATAATAAGCATAATAAAACTTCCTTATCAAAACAGCGTAACACGCAATGGCGACGTATGCCGCCGGGACATGGCAAAAGACTGCTTTGTGCTTTCGTTCTGTCTTATGGGCATGAACTCTGCCGACCTGTACAACGCGACGGAATATGACGGCGAAACGATAACATACGAAAGGACAAAGACGAAAGACCGTCGGTCGGACAATGCGCGAATATCAGTGCGCGTGCATCCGTTCGTCCATGTCCTCTTGGAAAAGTACAGGGGGCATTCGTCCGTGTTCAATTTCCGGCAACGGTATTCATCGGCGGCGGATTTCAATCGTGCTTTGAACCTTGGACTAAAAGACATAAGCCATGAAACAGGCATAAGCCACCTGCAATTTTATGCCGCCCGGCATTCCATGGCCACAATCGCCGTTAACAATGTCGGAATAAGCAAGTATGTAGTAAACGATATGCTCAACCATGTAGAACCCTCAATGAAAATTACCGACCTTTATATAAAAAAAGATTTTACGGCAATAAACGAAGCTAATTTCAAGTTGATAGATTATGTATTGAATGCGATGAATACGGACACATTGTAATCATGCGCCCGTATTCATATTAGGCAAATAAAAGACCTGGCCTAATCAAATGGATAGGGGGAAAACCGCTCCTATCTCTTGGTTAAATATTCCGCCGCATCCTCACCAGCCATACAACGATGAACGTCAGAACGACAACTGCGACGATAAGCACAGGGAATGCGTCCAGCCTCGTCCGCTCCCACCAGCCCAAGTCCTTTTCAATAGGGTAGGGCACTCGCACGCTGTCAGTCTTCACGACCGCCATCGTGTCATACCTCCACCTGTCCTTGTACTTATACTTCGTCACAACTTTGTCAACAAACACCGTGTCGCCTGCCATCCATCTGTTGACAAACACGCTGTCAAGCAAATAAACACTATCATGCTGCCAACGGTCAGCATATACACTGTCAACGCTCACAGACGGCACGGTCACGTACCTCGTCGTGGTGCAACCGACAAGTAACGATATTATTACCAGTATAGCCATCAAAAGCGCAATCAATACAACCAACACCTTTACAATCCAAATTTTCATATGATTATATGTCTTTGTATTCCGTAATAGCGTCAAAGCACGGGCACGCCTTGATGCGTTCCCACGGGTCTACAACGCCATTATGGTTCGTGTCGGGTGAAATGTCCCTGTGCCCTAATATTTGAGCTTTAGGATAACGGCCTTTCAACTCTTTCAGAAGCCGCGCAAGGCTTTGTTTTTGCTCGTCCGTGCGATTGTCCGTCGGCTCGCCTTTCGCGTCAATACCGCCAACGTAAGCCACGTTTACGGATGTGCTGTTATATCCTTTCACGCCGTTGCTGACAAACTGCTCGCCAAGCATTTGCGAAATTGTGCCGTCAGGCATGACGACGTAATGATAACCCGGATTTTTCCAGCCTTTTCTCTTAAACTCGGCTCGTAAGTCGTCAACGGTTTGCCGCTGGCTTCCTGCCGTGCAATGCACGAAAATTCTTTTAATCGTTCTCATTTTACCTCCTTATTTTATTGATTGTTATTCCTCTTTTTTATTATTCATAGCTTCTTCTATCGCTTCGCCCAAATCCTCATTTTTCTTTTTTGCAAAAGCTACGACAAAGGCCGAAATAAATCCCTTGACGCTTTTTTCCTCGACTTTCACGCCGTGCAACCAAAAGAAGTGGCCGCAAAATGACTTAGCCTCGCAAAATATGGCTATTGCCGTTGCAATGACGCCCCCAATCATGTAATCCACGCCGATTGGCTTAAATACGGCCATTCCGACACATACGCCCATGCTAACCCACATGACGTAATCCATAAGTTTGTTTACTGTTCGCCGCAATGCCCTTGACGTTCGCCACTTATATTGCGCCATAACGATTTTATCACCCTTTGCTTTTGCTTTGCTGTATCGCTTACTGCTTTCACCCCAGCCATACCTGAAGTCGGCCAATACACATATAAGTATGGCTATCAACAGCCAGCGCGCGTCGTATATAATGGCGACAAGCTCGTTGCCAATCGCGACAAAGGTAAACAGCCTCGCGCCGCTATTCATATTTACATCCTGCTCAAACATATTTGTCATAAAGTCTAAAATTCACATTTCCGCTTTCCTGCCATACCATTACGTTATACTTATCTTCTAATAAATGTAATAGCTCCATATCCAAGCGGTTTGCCTTAATCTCCAATGGTTCTTTGCCGTTGTCAATAATCGCCATCCCTAATTCTTTTTAATGTCCTCTTTCGCCTTTTATATTTGTTTTTCAAAGACAAACTTTCATAATGCCCTTTGACGTAAAAATATTCATACTTTTCGCTGGCTATCATGTTTATTATTTTCCGGCGCATACCATATTCGTTGCAATACCGTAAAAGCCCCAAATATGAATTTATGCTGTTAATGGCCCTGACTACACGGGGCAAATCGTCGGCGGCGTTCAAACGCTTAACCGCCCTCACAAAATTTGTTATTGTCCTGTTGCAGCAATATACACGGTACGGCTTGACGATTTCGCCCGTAAATTCTACGCCTTTCGTGTAATGCTGTATGTAAAATTTACGTTCGTTTAGCTGCAAACCGAGTTCTTTCAGCTTCGCCCTTATCAGCGGAACGCAAGCAAGCAAAAATGCCTTGTCCTGATGTATGCAATAAAAATCATCGACATATCTTCCGTGCAGGGTTATGCCGATTTCTTCAAGATACCAATCAAGCACATTGAGAAGGAAGTTTGCAAATATCTGTGCAAACAAATTGCCGATAGCCACGCCCAATCCCTCGCCGTTGGTAAAAAGCGACTTATTAGCCGGTAAGTAGTTCCAATATTCCGCCGGGCTGTGGCGTTCGCAATTCTTTTCAGGGCAATGCAAAATAACGGTATGGCAAAGATACCGTAAGTCTTCTATGTCTTCATCTTTGTAAAATTCCAAAATGAAACGGTCTATCATTTCAGCCAGCAACATCTTGTCAATACTCATAAAGAAACCCTTTAAGTCAAGTTTCATTATGTAGCAATCCTTAGTGTAGTCCTCACTGCACTTCCTGATGTCGTCTTTAAGCATATTTATGCCGTAAAGCTGCCCTTTTCCCTTACGGCAATTAAACGTGCGCGGACTAAAAATTTCCTCAAAAAGCGGCTCTAACCGTAAAGCGATGTAATGATGTACAATCCTGTCTTCAAAAGAGGCGGCAAACACTTCTCGATAGCGTGGACGTGTAACGACAAAACAAATGGATTTGCCCGGCTGGTATGTTCGCGCGTTTATCCGTCCGCATAAATTGATTATACGACTTTCATAGTCCATTTCATAGACTATTGCGCTTGCCGTTCTCCGCTTGCTTCTCCTGCAATCGAAGTACGCCTCTAACATATTTGCAACCGTTACCATTTATAATTATTGCATTTTGATTTCCATAATAGTGCTGAAACTGCGCGAACGTATCTCTGATTTGAAGCCTTAGTGTTGTTGTTGGCGTTGCCGTTGTTGAGGTTCAAGTTCCATGCGTTCGTCGCGCTGGCCTTAGACGGCTCGCAATCGGTGGCGTATTTTCTTATTCTTAACCGTGAATGACGGTATATGCCCCATTTATACGGAAATTTGCTCGCTCGGTCAGTCTTGACTTATCCGATACCGGCTACCCCTTAATCTTGGTTAAAGAGTTCTTCCATGCTGAACTTTGTTTGCCTATCGCGTCCATAAGCTCTACGATTTGTGCGTGCCGCCCTAATCCTTTAATCCATCTTCTTTCTCCTGCAATCCTAATCAATGTTTTCAGAGTTTCAAACAAGGTCTGAAATTCGGTTAAGTGCCTTAAACGTATATCACGGTCTTTATTCATGTACGCCGCTGCTATCTCTCGTAAAAGGCTAATTCCCAAATCCTGCATCTTTGCGCCGACACTGAATTTATACGCCCTCGGAAAATTCGGAGTAATGTCAAGAATTTCATCGAGCAACTTCCGTGCGTCTAAATATATGTGTGTATTAGATACTAATTTGACTTGTTTTGTTTGCTCTGTCATTTTTCAGATTTGCGTTATAATGGGCACGGCTTTCGCCGTGCCTTTAAGTCTTAAAATTAAAGATTGAAGTTTAACTTATAAATGCTGAAACTGCGCGAACGTATCTCTGATAGGAAGCCTTAGTGTTGCCGCCGGTGGCGTTGCCGCTGCTGAGGCCCAAGTTCCAAGCGTTAGTCGCGCTGGCCTCGGTCGAAGTCCAATAAGCGTCCTCGACAAGCTGCGTTGCACCGCTGATAAGCGAGAGCGCATAATTTACTTTAGTCATATTCGCGTAAATCATCATCATTTCGCCCAATGACGGCAACCACCACTTACCGGCGGTAAGCCCTTTGCCGTTGGCGTTTGAACGGCTGTACAAATTGCAGAAGCCGGGGGCGTAACTTGCCGTATTTGTTACTGCGTCCTCCTTTGAGGCTGCGATTTGCTTTTGCGTGTTCGTCTTGCCGTTCCAATCGTTTAAGGCCGTCACTCTGTCCCACGTCGTCGTACCGCCGCCGCTCACTTCTCCGCTGCTCCATGTCAACTTCATTGTCGCCTGTGTCGGCGCAACGACAAGGATTTTGCCGCCCTCAACGATGGCCACACCGTCGGCAATTTCGCCGTTGTTCTGCAAACTCGTCCATTTATGAGGCTTTACAATTAATGGATAATCATCACTTTTTCTGTGGTACATGATGAATACGCCGTCATATAAGCTGTTTAAGCTCATATTGCTTAACAGCGCATTTTTCAAGTTTGCCAAATTAACCAACGTTACTTTGCCGTTGCTGTCGGTCATAACAAAATATTGCTGCCCGTCGATAGTTGTCACTACGGTCTGACCGTTCAATTTTTTTGTCTTTTTTACTGCCATAATTTTTTATTTTGATTTAAGTATCAGTATTTACAATTTGCCATTTCGTCATCGCTGCATCGTAAATTCAACAATAACGTTATTCGCCGGTTAAAGCCCCGGACAGTACATACCAGTTGCCGTTCACGGCCAAAAGTCTTGTCAAAATGTTCGGAATTATCTTGAAGTTGTTATCACCCATTGGGAGGCTGTTTATCGTCATTACGACTGTCCCGTTTATAAGTGCCGTGCCGTTAGAGCAATATATACGTTGGGATTGGTTGTATGTTGACATGATGACTGAACCGAGTTCCATTGTCGATACTACATTTTGGTATATATTCAGTTCCAAACCCTCATAGGCATTTGCATCAGGAAGATAGACCCTACACGTACTGCCTGTGCTGACAAACAGCGTGTTGAACGCTTCCTTCTGTGGGTCTATAGTGTAAGATGACAAATTGACAATCCTCTTCACGGACGAGTAGGTAAGACTTGAATGGATAATACCGTTTACACTTACGTTCTCGAACGTGCCCGTCTTGCAGATCACTTTGCCGTCTTTTGCCTGAAAAAGAATATTGCCGTAGCTGTCTTTCATATCGATAACTTCGACGCCTAAATTCTTTATCAGGGCATAACTTGTGAGCAAAATATTGGTTGCTACAATTTCCCATTTATTGGTAACAGACCAATAGCCGTTATTGCTGTCATCCGTGCTGCCCGGATAATTCGTACTTGTCTTTGTGTGCCCCTTTATACAGCTTGCATAATTACCCTTGTAAACAACGACATCTTTCCACTCGTCGCCGTCCTTACCGGCTTGGAAAGAATATCCAACCGGCAATTTCTCCCAGTCTTGCGGCCCACGCAATGTCGGGCCGCGTTCACCTTTTTCTCCGTCGAAAACGGTGCTTATCCGTAGAGTTCTTGAATACGGCAAACCGATAGCTGTAATAGTAAAAGGAACTTCACCGTTTACTTCGACCTTATTTAATAGAAGTAGCCGATAACAAAATCTATATCCGCCATCGTCTGTCGTAAAACCCCAATACACATTGTTGTCCAACAAATAGTGTCCGCTTGATAATGTACTGCAAGAAAAACCATCCTTGCTCGTACCGTATTTTAACCGTTGGCCGCCTTTAAAAACCTCAACGTAAACATTCAATACTTGGTTGATTTTTGTAAACACGACATTCTCACCCGTTACGACAATACTTATACCGTCTTCGCCATCCTCTCCGTCATCGCCTTTTACTTTTCCTGCGTCTTTCCAAATTTTCTCCTCCGCGACCCACAAATGACCGTCGGTTAAATTTATGTAAGTATCACCAATTTCGGCTTTTTGGCAATACCATGTAAAATCCGGCGCATTTTGATATGTCATAACGGACGGAGCGGCAAATCCGGTTTTAGTCTCTCCGTCGTATGTTTCCGAATAATCCGAACTACTATCAACGATGAATTTATCGTATTCCGATTTCGACCCACTTATCGCCGAAAAATTTGCAAAGTGCGCCTTGCATTCTCCTTTTGGCGTTATACCCGTACCGTTTTCGCCGCTCATAATAAGCGATGTCGTGGTGGCGGTAACGCTTTTGTTTTCGGCATTGACTGCACCGACCGTTGCGTACAGACTGACACTGATATTTCCCCGGTCAGTGCATACTCCGTTTATAACAATGGTATCACCGACCTTGAATTTTGCAACATTGTTGATACTGCCCCATGTTTCCAAATGCCCAACCGTGCCGTATATCTGCCATTGTGCGTAAGTGTAGTGGCGAGAGGCGGTATCAGCCACTATAACGCTGTTACCGTTCTCGCCTTTCCTTATAAATTTCACTATCCGCGTAATGCTCGGTTTGTTGCTCATACTCCTAATCTTTTGCCGTTATATTTACCGATACATCGCCTCCAGCTTGTTGACAATGCTCCCTTGTCACACTGTAACTCGCTACTGCCGTTGTTCTGTCGCTCTCACTATTAAGGTAAACACCTGCCGCATCTTTTACCACGAAATAAAATGTAGTGTCTAATGCCTTGACATTCGTCCCTCTCTTAACAACAACAGGCGTGTATGTGACTTGTCCGTTGCCGCTTTCGTCCTCTGAAATAGTCTCATCTTCCGGGCTTGGGTGTGGGTCAATGTCGAACGGGTCAGAAGCATCCATCACACTTTGTATATCGCTGCCAATTTCGGCATTATCACGATAAACAGTACAACGATACTCACCGTGTGTGTTAATATCGGCGGCATGGACGGTCAGCGTTTGTGCTGTTTCACCAGATATTTCAGCCCAGCCGGATGCGCCCATTTTTTCCCATTTATACGTGAGGTTCTTAGTTATCGTTTCGCCACCTTGACTTGCCAAAGCCTTTAGTATGCAGCTACCTCCCTTTTCAGTAATGACAAAATTCTTATTATCGCCGGCGGTAATAGTCACCCGATAGCTTGTGCCTGTTGACTGCTGTATCGGTATGTTGTAGCTGGCTTGTATCTCGTCGCTCTGCGTGCCGTAACTGATAGTGGCTACCATTTTGACGACAGCCGGGGCAAATCCTGACAATTCAACGATGTTTTTAAGGATTTGCAAACCGTAATAAAGGTTGTCGCCGCTCGGTGTAATCTTTTTAAAATACCCAGCGAAAATCCCCGAACTTGTATCGCCGCTAAATTCAATCTTCGTGTCATTAAAGTAAAAATTTATTGCGTCGGGGGTTGCCACGCCCTCGGCAACACGGCTTGACGTACATACGAAATAAAGCAACGGCTTTACAACCTCGAAATTCGGATAAATATTCGTCACTTCATCTTGTGCGCCCTCCCATTCCTGATATAAATCACCTGTGGGCGACATTATCAAAGCCGTGTACGTACCTGCCTTGCTTAAAAACTTTATGGTTCTTGTTGTTGATGCGCTGCTCATTGCTTATCCCTCCATATTTTCATTTTCGGTCTGCCCGTCGTTTGCGTCTGCCTCTTCGGTTTCATTATCTGTTTCCGTCGGTGTTTCCGAATTTTCTTTGCTGTCTTCGCCGTTGTTGCTCTCGTTGCTGTCTTCGCCCGTAGCGTTATCACTATCCGCATCAGGAAGCGGCTCTTCTTCCGATACACCGCCGGTTAAATCTCCGCTTTGTGTCCCATTCTCCCTTACCGGCATAATGAAACGGCTATCCGTAGCCTGTGGCAACGGGCGTGTAACCGTGCCGTCCTGCTCTTCCCTTGCCTCGTGCGGCATAAGCGCGATACCGCCTATTTGCGTCAATATTTCGGTAAGCTGCGTAAGCGGCCCGAATTTCAGCATATCACTTTGCCATAAAAGATAATTGCCATCCTTAACGGCATTTCTATCACTTTCAAGCTGCAAATACTTTGCAACCAAAGGATTTACTTTAATGTACCTTGCCATAATCCTTAAAATTTAATTCCTTATTATTTTATTAAAATTACGTTTCCGTCGCTATCTTCAAACACTGCGCCGTCGCTATCTTCCCATGCACACGTCGGGCCTGCGTCTATCACTTCCAAACCGTACACACCTCCATACAATTCGCTCATCTTAGCTGTTGGCAATGTCGGGTTAAGACCTTGCCCAACCATTTCAAAACTTAATGCGCCACTTTGTTTATTAGTGGCTACTTTCCATATTATTAAAAGCTCCCTTTCGGGGTCTTCTATTTCGCCATTTGTATTCCAAATCTTAGCTTCCGGGGCAATAGCCAACAACCCCGACGGAATATTCGTCGGAACACCGAACATATCATATTCAAACTTCGGTATTCGCCTTACAAAAGCGATTATTGCTTGTGGTGAATTGTCGTTTAACTCCACACTTTCGGGGCTGCCGTTAATGTCATACTTTGCCCTGCATCGTAAATAAAGTTCCTGGCCCATAAGACTTCGGTCTACCGTGACACTCGCCCCGTCCTCTGATACTGTAACGTCGTAATCCAGCGTCGTGTCCGTCCCGACCTCTGTCCATGTGTTGTCGTCTCTAAACAATTCCCAAATAAAAACTCTGTTTTCCACCGGGCACTCGTCCTCGCCCAACCGCAAACTTGCGTGTACCGTTTGCTTATCTTGGTCGCCTAACGGGTTATATATTGTTTGGTCTGCCGCATCTAAAATAAGCTGCGGCATATACACGGTAGCATTTCGGCACATCACTTGGAATGTGCGCCAAATTGTAAATAGCTGCCCGGTGCGTGGGTCGGTATATTCGGCATAAAAAACAAGGTTTATAGGCAGTTGAGGCTGCGCGTTCTTCTTTACTTTCAACCGCCCGGCGTTACCGCCGCTTGTGACAATTTCAAAATTTTCATCAGTGGTGCTAATCTGTCTACGCTCACCGTCTACGACTTCATACCAACGAACGTTAGCTAAACTTTGATTTATCCGCCCTGCCGACACAATTTCGTCTTTGTCAAGCTGGCTTACCGCCGGTTGGATAATCAACGGTGTAATACTATAATCGGGCGTATAAGTGCCATCGTCGGCGTTGTAAGTCTGCACGTCCGGCACGCTACCCTCCACAGCCATGCAAACATTAAGTTGCAATGGTCTGAAATTGAAGTCAAATCTTTTTATTTTCATATAGAATGTTTTTATTAAAATTCATAGCTCACACTTTCCACAGCCGCCGCGTTACCCATGCCGTCGCGCAATGTAACGGTCGCCGTGAAACGTACAACTTTCGGCACATACCCGTTAAAGTCTATATCATCACGGGTAAGATGTATCGATTTGCCCGAATTGGCGCGTTTCAGCGCCCATGCATTGTCGGAGGCCACTCGCTCAACGCCCTTGTCGTCCTCACTGTACCGCGTCCACATAACATCTGCGTCCAATATGTCATCAGTAATAACGATATTATGGATTTTTGCAACGATGGTTAGCGTAGTATCGAAATTGTCAGGGTCGAATATGTTGTCGGCTTCTGCAAAGTCAACAATAAAATCGGGGTTGCCCTCAATCATCGCCCAATCGGTATTATTCCATGCTGGAGCGGTGTCTGTAAGGCTCTTACAACAACGATACTTGCAACCGTGATACCAAACATCGGATGTCTCGTAAATGCCGGTGTCAGGATTTAATGCCGCGCAATAATATTTAGCCATCGGGTCATATTCCCCACGGTCAACGTATGTTACTATTGGCTGCCCCGTCCAACGGTCAAGCCGGATAATATCCATTGTCACTATACCGGGCACATACATATAGTCCAATCCCTCGCGTATTGGCAAAGGGTTTCCGTCCGCGTCCGTTAATTCCTTGACAAAATCGGGCAAAGTGCCGAAAACCGCGCCGTAATTCGTCTTATCGATTATCGGTTTGGTTACACCTATAAGTTTTACGATGCGCCCCTCCGTACTGCTCAAATATAAGCAACTTTGCCTCTTTGTATCGGTTTGGTTACCCCAACGCGCAATTTTCATCATTTCGCATGGAGGGAAATTTTGCCCTGCCGGTACTTCGTCGTCAGGGTAAACCGTAACCTCTATATAATTATTGGCGGCGTTCACGCTGTTCACGCGCAACCAACTCGTATAATAAGTTCCGCTGCCTTGCGCCAATGTGTTTACTATCCCTTTCAATACATTGTTTTCTACTTGCGCCGTGAAATACCCCTCCCACTTGCTGCGCAAATGCAAACCGAAACAGTTATCGCCCAAATCGTCTACGCTCTCTATTGTGTCGCCCTCTGTAAGTAGCTGGTCGCCCTCAATGGCCGTAAGACGGTTAACGATAAACTCCATAGCCTCAAAGTAGCTGCGCACCCTGACGCTTTCAAACTCGGCGTTGCCGTTTTCGTCTATACCTGCGCCCTTACCTGCATACATCGACTTTATGAACTCGCCGAACTCCGCGCCGGTCTTGAAAACGGCAAGCCCAAGAGCGGTAAGCCCCTGATTAAACGTTATCTTGCCCTCGGCTACATCATCGGCAATGCGACTAAGAAAACGCTTTGCCGCCGGGCTGTCCTCGGCAAGGTCGTAGGCCAAATCAGCATATGCGGCTCTTTCAGCATATTCAGCATTAGCCGCCTTGTCCGCAAATGAGGCTTTGTCCGCCGTTGCGGCGTGTTTCGCCTCGTCAACAGTCCCCCTGACAACGCCGCCTGACACGACACCGCCTCCGCCCGATTTGGGCTTTGATATAATCTTTACGCCAATCATCCGCCTATCTCCTTTAATGTCAAATCAGCTCGTCCTTCAACAAGGTTGCGGCTTATCCCTTGTACAAAAAAATCCTTATTAAGCGCCTTATGCCTATAATGGTGGAACAACCCTACGGTGCCGCCGACATCCAACAGCTTTTGTTCCATTGTCACGCGCGGAACATGGTACTCGTTGTAGTAGCTGTCAACATAAAACTGTTCGGCCTTGGCCTGTTCCTGCCGCGCATGGTCGTATATGGAGAGCACACCGTTGTTTGTAGCCATATCAATGGGCGTTGACAACTTAACGTTTGTCGATACTCCTAACGTTTGGCATTCGGAAAGTGTCAGTGCGGAACTGATTTTGAACTCCAAATCGTCCTTCCGATTGACATACTGCTCGTCAGTGTCGCTCATGTATATTATGTCATTGCCTTGTGACACGTCGGCGGTCGAGGGCGTGTGCACTTTCACCTCGAGGTCTTTTATCACCACGCTTGTAACGTGCCGCATCACGTGTGTGGGCTTTGCGCCGGGGCCCCATGCGTCGCGTGTTTCACTTAATGTGCCTGCATAATACAGCAAGTCGGCAGGGCGCAGTATCTTGAACTCTATCTCGCCGCTCAGCGCGTCGGCCTTGGTTATGGGTATCGCCAAGCCCTCGGTGTCAAGCCCCATTGACAGGTCTACGTTGTTAAGGACATCGTGCTCCTCGTTGACGGCGTAACCGTCTTTGGCGGCCTTCGTCCTTATGTAGAAGCACTGCGCGTAATACTCGCCGTCATCGGCGCACTGCTCCCTGCGCTTGTACGTCCGCCACTCGTAGGCCACGCCCCGGCTGACTTCGCGCGGAAGTTCCACAAGACATTTGTTCCCTACAACCAGCATGCAGACAAGCACGGCCATGCCGTATGCCGACGTCCCCTCAATCTTATACTGCTTATCCAGCCCGGCCACGAATGGAGTATAACCAATATCGCTCGTGGCATAGTCCACAGCGTCGGGGTCGCGCTGCGGTGTTTGCGCAGAGTGGAAAGCCTGCGTGTAATATCTCTTGCCGTCGTCGCACGGCTGCGGCGCGAGGTCTCGCCCTTGACTGTCTTCATCAATGTATGAATAACGCTGCGATACGTTCACTACGGGAACGAGAATTACCTTGCCGGTGAAGACAATGTAATTCGCTTCACCTTCGTCCGATGGCGACAGCGAGCCTAACGGCACTCCACCGATATATTCGGCGAAAGGTCTGCAAGCGTCAAACATTGCGTTCATGCTCTCCACATTCGCCGCCTCTTCCTCTTCTGTAAAGTCAATCGAGCCGGTATCATACCAAAAGTTCGTAAGTACGAGGCTGTCGGTCATGGAGACCGTGGACACCGGCTCCGTCCTGTTCGCCCATGTATGCTCGACGCTGCCCAACGACAAAAGGCACGCGCCCGCGCCGCTTGCGCTTATCTGGTTGAGCGCGTTTTCCTGATGGCTGCCCGACGCGTAGATGTTTTCCATCGTGTCAAGCTGGCCGTTTACGCGGAACTTCCAGCCCTTGTGGTTTTTTATTTGCATGTACCAGTCCACGATTTTGGCCTTGCCGTTGTTCACCATGGTTTCGCCTGCGCCCTCAACTAATTTTATAAAATCAGCGATAATGTAACGGTCGGATATTACATTGCCGTCCGCGCCGGTAATCATAAATTCTGTCATGTACTTCTGCTTATACAAGAAGGGCGATGTCAATCCGTCTGCGTCCAGCGGACTTTCAATAACATTCTCGACACTTTCAATATTGCAAGTAAGCAAAAGTTGGTTGTACACCTCGCCAATGCTTATAGTCGTATCGCAATCGGCCACATTATCCATTGAAATGCTTACCGTGTCGCGTATCGTCGTAAACTCGCTGCCCGATACAATATCGCGCCACGTTATAGGGTCTAAGCCTTTGACCGTTTCCCATGAAAATATGTAAAACGTAAAGCCGTCTTGGATTATGTGCAAATTCAGGTATCGTAAAATCTCTTCCAGCACTTCGTCCTGCTGCCAAACGTCATCCTCCTCGTCGCCTAAAAACAACAATTCGGATATTGACATTTGGCTAAACACAGCGTAGCGATTGCCTTCGTCGCTGTCAATAGCCTTGCTGCCGTCGTAAAGGTATTGCAAGGTGTGGCCGCCGACAAGGTCAAGACCCGTAACGACTCCGCCCAAAACCTCTTTCATTATGTCAAGGAACGGCCTTTGCTCCGCCGCGCCTTTCACCTCGCCGTAGTCTACGTCCGCCGCGCCCACCTGCTTGTACTTTGAATATTGCAGGGCTGAAAGCGCGTCAATGCAATTAAGCTCTATTTCGTCGTACACCTCGTTATAAGGCTGCGAATACGTCTGCGGCTCTATAAATCCGGCAAAAACACAAACATCACCCTTGTAGATGTTCACAATGACATCACGGCACGACGTGCTGAAAAAGTCGGGTATGAAGTTCCGGGCCAACAGCCTTATGGTGGCAGACTGGCGCAAAAGGTGGTCGAAAGTGTCGTTCACTTCTGACACTATCTCCGCCGGGTCGTCTGTAAAGTATAAGCCCGAATTTTCCGAGCCTATCTCCAAAACTTCCGACCTGTCCGCGCCGGTCACGATATGCACCGTAACCGTGTCGCCTTGCTGGTTTACGAAACTTCCCGTTATATACATTTTATGCTATATTCTTATATTTGTTCTTTTACCTGATTTGCTGCTCACCCTTGTTTCATTTGCAAGCACACCGACGAGTTTTCGCCCGTCAATCTCAAAATGGACGTTGCCGCCTATTACCGTACCTTGCGGCTGGAGCATTGTGCGCAACTTATCAAGCGGCGCGATAACTTCAGGATTGTTGGACGCTCCGGCATACTCTCCGACAAGTGCCAACGTAGGGCCGCTAACAACTCCGCCGTCAGCAAAAGGTGTCGCGCCCATTGCAAGGACAAATGCTTTCGCCGCACTTGCAAAACCCGACGCGATGGCAAAGCCGGTAAATGGTATATAGGCATGGGCGGCGAAATACATTGCCGATGCAAGTTCCATATAGCTCGCGGTCACGAGCTTATTGGCAGCTATCAATCCCACCGCCGAGGCCGCCTGCGCCGTTTGCCCCGCCGTTACCGCCGTCATGGCCGTTGCCGACGCGGCTGTCGCGCCAGCCTTCGCGCCTTCCGATATAGTTTGCGCGTCGGTAGCTCCTGTCAGTAGCTCCACCAAACCAACGACCGACATTATACTTTGGAACATCTGTATAGCACCGTCAACAACCGACGTGATTTTTTGCCAAGCGTTTCCGTTGCCCTCCAGTGCATCGGTTATGCCCTGTATACTGTCCCCTATGCCCTTAATACCGCTCCAACCATCGCGCAGGGCGTTCTGCGTTTCGCGCATCTTCTCCTTTGCCCTGTCAAGGTCTTCTGTTTCGACATCGATATGCACGGGCTTCAAGTCCAGCTCGTCAAGTTTCGCGTTGATTTTGGCAAGGCCATCCAACGCCTCGTCCTTTCCGATTAAGCCTATTTCATAATCTTGTTGGATGCGGTCGGCTTTTTGCCGGGCATTGCTGTAACTCTGCCTTTTGTCTTCCGCGCTGCCCTGTGTAATGTAAGACGGCTCGACATCAGCCTCAATGGTAAGTTTGCCTTTCGTGGCTTCGTCTATATCGGCTTGTATGTCGTTTATCTTTGCCTGTGCTTCGACACGCGCCTCAATGGTAGTTGCGTTGTCAAAGTTCTTTTGCGCGTCGCTTAATTGCTCTTGTAATTTTTCAACGTATGTTTTCGCTTCTTTTTCTTCCGGCTCGTCAACACCGATTTTTATCTTAAAGTCCTTAAACTCCTTTTCAACGCTCTCGTACTCCGCTTGCAAGGTCTTCGCCCTTTCCGCGTTTCCCGTCGCCTCGATTTCCCTTTTTATGTCGGCCAGCCTTTTCTCGTACCAATCCATACTGCCTTTCTCGGCTGGCTTATCATCAGTTTTGTTAGTATGATTACCCGTATCTACGCCACCGTCACCTCCGTTGCCGCCTTTGCCTTTTCCGATTACCGTAGTCGGCGTATTTTTACGCATCTGTTCCTCTACATACGCAATCCTCTCGTCGGTCGCTTTCAACTGTTTATCCAAGTCGGCAATGTTTCCGTCGCCGCCATGCCGCAAATCCGCGCCTATTGCGGCAATGTTTCTTTCGCGTTGCTGGATTTGTGAGGCATACGGGTTGTCCTTGTTGGCAATGGAATTGTCGCCCATTTGTTTCAAGCGTGTTTCATACGAGGCTTTTTGCGTGGCGTTCTTTCTTTCCGTCAGCTTCAATTTCTCACCGTATAGCTCGGTCAGTTCTGCCGCGTATGCCGCTGCTTTCGCCCTGCGCGTAAAAGCCTCAACTATGGTATCTGTATTGCCGTTGAATATCGCCTCAGCGTCAGCCGCATTTTCTATTTTCAGCCCTAAGTCATTAAAGGCGTCGGCGTTCTTCCTTATCCAATCTGTTTTCTGCTGTTCCGTGGCAAGTGCTTTCCACTGGGCGCGCAAACCGTTAAACCTCGACATCAGGTCGCCGAATGTCGATTTTAGCGTGCTGTCGTATGATTGCTTTGCATTTTCAAAAGATTTGCTTACATCGTCCACGCCATCAGCAGCTTTCTTCGCCGCATCGTCCACGCCATTGAAAGAGTTTATAAGTTCGTTTATCGCCCACGTCAGGGCCATCAATGCCGCGCCTACTACGGTTGCCGCCATAAAGCCTCGCACGGCTACGGTTGCCGACGTTACGGCGGCTGCGTTGCTTCGCGCCGCAAGCGTCATCATGTTTGTTGCGACTGCGGCTTTTCTCGCATTACCGGCGCAAGCAAGGAAAGACAACACGTAATTCGCAAAAGTACGCGCCTTTGAGGCAATGTTAAGAGCCTTGACCGTACTGACAAGGTTAGATATGCCAACAACGGCAAAGCCTGCCTGCGACGCAACGTCAAGATACGGCTTCATGTCGGCATACACGCCCGAAAGGTCTATAATGCTCGACATGGCGTTCTTTATCTGCTCCTGCATCTTGATTTGCTTTTCCTGCTGCTCGGCCACGCCGTTTGTCGCCGCCTTGACTTCATCCATTGAAAGTTTGACGTCTGCAAGCGTCTTGATGTATTCCAACCCTGCGTCCTCGCCGGGGCCGCCGAATATGTCGGCTATCGCCGTGCCGACTTGCGACGAGCTGGCCGGCAACTCTTTCAATTTTGCCGCTACTTGCTGCATTACTTCAAATGTCGTAATGCTGCCGTCCCTCAACTGCTGTTGCACCAAATCAGCCGATATACCTATGCCGTTAAGGGCGTCAGCCGTGGCTTTCGTCATTTCGCGTATGCGGAGGTTGCCCTCTTTAATGACATCAACGCCCTTGTCGGAGAATACGCCCTGTTTGGCGGCATTGGCCGTAATAGCGACAAAATCTTCAGCCGATAATCCAGCTTCCTTAAAGTAGCGCGGATACTCGCGCAGAGTGTCGAGAAAATCACCTCCAACATCCGCGCCGCTGACCAAGCCGCTACGCACAAGCCTTAGAGCCTCATCCATCGACACGCCAAAACCGTTTGCCAATGAATTTACGGAACGCAATACCTCGTTAAAGTCCTTGCCGAAGTATTCGGCCACGGCTTGCACGCCGTTTCGCAAACGCTGCATTTCCTCACCTGTCTTGCCAGTAAGCGTCGTTACGTCGCGGCTCTGCCGCGCCGCGTCACGTAGGTTGCCGGAGAAATACGAAAAAGCGTCGGAAAGATTGCGCACAACCTCTATGCCCTGATTGAAATGGATAAAAGCCTCTGTGAAGCGTTGCGCGCGCGTCTTCGCCGCCTCGATAGCGTCGCGCAATTCCCGGACATCCACGGTGGCGGTTTGTAGCTGTTCTTTGCCGTCAACGGTCAAACGGACGTTGAATTTTATCTCTTTTGACATATTTCCTGCGTTTTATTTGGTTGTTTACGGCTTTTTCCGTATATTTGTGGTATATCATCAAATCATGCCTTATGCAAAACGACGAAAACAAACAAGAAACCTTTAGCGGCTGGGGGCTTTTGTTCATCCTTGCGAATGTCCTGCTGTTCTGTGGCCTTTGCGTGATTTACAGCGTTGCCGTAACCATTGCTGGGCTTGTATTGTTCGTTATTTCGGGTGTCGTTTTATTATGCCGCATAATCAATTTCAAGGTCGACAAAGGCAGTAACTTTCCGTGGTGGTGGGGCGGCCTTTAGCCCTTTTTCATCCTCGCTAACAGTCTTTCCAAACTCTCTTTGTCCTCCTGCAAAGACACGGCTTTACGCTTAGGGGCTTTCTCCCACGGGAACGGCAACAAGTCTTTCGGGGCGAGTTTCTTCTTCACATGGGGCTGCACTACGATTGTCGCCAACATACGCATACGCGCCCATTCGTCCTTATAGTCGGCTTCCCGCCGGTCTTGGTACGCCTTGCAAACGTGCCTGAACTCGTCAGGCGTGAGGCGGCAAAAGTCGTCGTATGCAAGGCCGATTTGACCCAACGCAAATCCTAAAAGCTCATAAATGCCTACCGGCTTTTTTTTTCGTCGCCGTCGGGTTCTTGCCCCTCATTCACCGCGTCCGTCCACGCTTTCATGTCTTCGGGCGAAATGCTGTCTGCAAAGTCGAGTAACGGCATATCGAACGGAATACCGTCAACTCTGCACGCTGACGCTACGCAACACCACAAATAAGTACACATATCGCTCAAACCGCCGTCGGTCGCCGTGATTTCCTTGCCCGTCTCCTGCTTGAAACGCAACATTGCGCCCATTGTTTGCCTGCATGGATACGCCTTGCCGTTTATTGTAATTTCGATTTTTTTCATGTTTGCCACTATTTTTAGACGGTAAAGTTTGTAGCCTCAAAATATGGGACACAAACCTTACCGCTACTTAAAACTATGTTATCCCTATTCGCCCGGAGGACTTGCCGTTTTGCCCGGATAAATTGCCGGTTCGCCGTCATTTTCGAGATTGATTGTGTAAGTGACATCATCTTGTGCCGGCGCGGTTTCCTCTATTGAGGTAATTACAAACTTGCCTTTCAAATAAGGAGTTTCGTCTTCACCGCGCTCGAACGCCTCAACATCCACAGACTGTCCCTTTCCCCAAAGTGCGGCAACTTCCTCGTAGCCGCTTTCGGTTTCCTCATAAAAACGCAAGCCCTCGGCACTAATTGATATGCTCAACGCCGTTATCCCCTTGCCTTTCCACAAACCCGACTGCTTTCCGAGCGACGCTTCGGGCTTCACCGCTCTTTCTTTTGTCTCACTGTTATAAGTCGTGGTGTGAGTGGTACAATGACCCACTGCACCTTCGCCGACTTTCAACAACAAATCACTACCGTTAATGTAACTCATAATTATTCTTTTTTAGGTTTTACGGTCTTACGGTTATAAGGCTTTATTTACAATAATACCCATAACCTTATATCTTCACATTAAAACTTAGGCACTGCACGAAAGCGTCGTCGGTAAAATCTTCTTCGCTGTCAACAAGCGTGCAACTTCGCATTACCAAACCGTCTTTTTCGCCCTGCGCGTAATCCAACGCCTTGCGCACGGCCTCGGCAAGCTCCACACCGTCGGCATAATTGGCAGTGTAACAAAACACTTCCATTGTCACGGTGTCCGCTCCGGGCAATCCTGCCTTCGTCGAGTTATGCTGCAACGCCGCCCGGCGATACAAGATGTATGGCAGTTCGGCTTTGTTAATCACAACGGGAAAAATCTTGGTTGTGCGCCGTTTTACGTCCTCGTCGCCCAGCAATATTTCACGGATTATCGCTCCTGCGCTTAATGATGTTTTCATTTTCATTACCATTACAACAGCCCTTTCTTTCTCGCTGTCTTTTCAAGATTGCCCTGAAAATCGTTAAACAGATTTTGCTCAACCCCCATAGCGGCCCCAGCCTCGGTCTTAGCTAAAAATGCGTACCGCCTCATGCGTCCCGTGCTGTGTCCGCTACGGTTGTAATAACGCACGCTCCTGCCCGTGTAACGGCTCTTGCCGAAAAACGACTTTGAACGTCTACCGACGCGGCGGTATCTCGTGCCGTCTTCTGCCCACATAAGGACGGGTTTCTTCATTCCCTGCCTGTTGGTATGAATACCCCTTTTGCTCCCATGCGGCTTAACTGACACCATGAAGCCCAGCCCGTACTTGTCAGGATAGACACGCGCGTAAATGCCTTTCGACAAATTTTGGCGTGTTCCGTCGCCTATCCCGGTAGCCCGTAAATTGGTCGCCGCCGTCTTGCGCAATCGGTTGGCCTCGCGCCTCATAGCCCCTCGCATTGCCTTGCGCTGGTCTTTCATGTCCAACGCCTCGTAAACATCCTTAAAAGGGTTTTTCAAATCCGTTATGACGCTTTCCATATAATTACTCGTTCACCCTCTCGCAAACCAATGTCTTATAACCTCTTTCCGTATTAGGTATTATGTTAGTCACGGTGTAAAGGTTGCCACCAAGCTGCTCTACGCGCCAAAGTTCCCCGACCTCATGTGCGGCGCGGATATTAAACCGCGCCCGATAATCGGGAAAAGGCTCACCGACCTCGTTACTTTGGCTTCCGTCAAACTTCACGCGCTCTGCCCACACTACAGCGGTCTGCTCGTATGTCGTTTTTTCCGCCCCGTAATCGTTGGTCGTGGCCGTCGGTCTCAACAACCTTAGCTTATATCTTAATCCACCAGCTCGCATAATATTTTAGGTTTTAAGGTTATTCGGTTTTACGGTCTTGCGGTTACGTGGATAACCGTATTACCGCATAACTTAATCCGCTAATTTCCTAAACGGCTTAATCAACGCCGTAGCTCCGTATGGCACTTCGTGATATTGCACCCCAGCCGTGTTTTCGGGCGTGGCATACCACGCCGCCGCAACCAGCAACACGGCTTGCGCGAGCATGGGTGGAAATACGCCGCCGCCCATTTCGACAAGCTCGTCTTCCGTCCTGTTCGTTGCCATGATAACTTGTTGTTCCGCCGCGTCGAGGTATTGCTGTAATTGCTCGTCGTCGGCGTTGAAGTCGTCGGCGCGGACGTGCTTCTTAAAAAGCTCCAAACTTACTAACGACATTGATTTTAGGTTATAGGGTTTTACGATTGTAGGCCGTGGGGCTTCCAAACCGCCCAGGCATTTAATCATTCCGGCTTTTCAGCCCCACGCCTTAAACAAACTGTTATCCACCGACACCGGCTGATTTCGTCAGCATGGCAAACGCCTCCTGACGGAGTACGCTTACGGCATAGTTGGCGTTAAGCACAAAGTCGATGGCGTTCTCGCGCGACTTCGAGTATGGGTCTACGATAAACGTCATGTCGCCGAACATACCCTGCGGCGCATACTTAAACGCTCCGAACTCGATAACGCCCTCCTCGGTATAGCTCGTAGTGAACACGGGCACACCGTTAATGCGTCCGTTGTCGTCTACGATTGCCACGTTTGCGCCGTCCCATTTCGGGGTTGCCTCCAAAAGTGCCTTAGTGGTCTCGGTCATCACGTAGCACATATTTTCGGGCATGATGTTTGCGGCCAAAACAAGGGCTTTAAGCTCCAGCAACTGCTTCAGCGTGGGCGCGTCGCCGTCGTACTCCTTTTTGTTCGCCGCCTTGCAGTTGACGTAAGGGCCTACAAGGTTTGTCGCGTTGGTGACTTTCTTCGTGCCGAACATGATTTTATTCATCAGCGCGGCCACGGCGGTAGGCATATACTCCGTGCATACGGTGCGCAAAAGGTCGTCGGTCTCGTTCAAAGCCTCGCGCGTAATGGGCACGGCCACGCCGATACGCTCCGGCTTTGCATAGAGCTTGCTGATGGGTATCTTCGTGTCGCCCAGCTTCGCGCCCTCGTTGAGTACGGTTGCGTCGAACGTCTCGACAACCGGCCACATATAGTTGCCTTTCAGCCCGGTAAGCAACGGCACGCCGATGGCCGAGAGTATGGTCTTGCCGTAAAGAGGCTTAACGATGTCGCCGATTGTCAGCCCTGCCGGGTTGGTTGTCGTTGCCGGGTCTGCATAGCCCGACGCATTGCCCTGAAATCCGCTGTCAACCGCGCGGCTCACCTTGATTTCAAAACGCTTGTTCTCCTTTACACACTCGCGCATTTGGCGGTTGATTTCGTCGCGGCTCTCGCGCATCTGTGAAAGATTAAAAGACGGTGTGTTCGCCTTGATTTTCATCTCAAGTATCGACATTTCGCGGTTAAGCTGCTTCACCTCGCCCTCCTCGGCCGGGGTCAACGCCTCACGCTCCTTGTCGTTTTCAAGACCTTGCGCTATCTCGGCAAGACGGGTCTTGATTTCGTCTACGCGCTCGAAAGCGGCGCGGAAATTAAATTTTTCTTTCGCCATAAATCCAAAGTTTTAAGTTAAATTATTGTCCTGTTTATTCTCTCCCTGATTTTGCGTATGGTTTCACGCTTCTTATTGAAGTCTATCGGCTTAGGCTCGTCCGCTTGCTTCCTTAAATCCACGCCGGCCTCCTCAACCTCGCGGCGGCTAACCGTCGTCTGCTCAAATGCCGGGTCGGTGGCAAGCGTGAAGTCATAAACGTTGTCAATACGCTTGACGTGGCGCAGCAATATGTCCTCGCCATTCTCGGTTTTTTCTTTCAAACGCTCATAGCTGACGGCGTTCTCGCTGTCGCCCTCGTCGGTTGAATAACAGAAGGAGCATCCGGCAATGTCGCCGCGCTGCACAAGTTCGAGTGCCTTGTCGCCGTCCACGGTGTGCGGCATTTCAGCCCAAAAGCGCACGCCTATTGCGTCAACCTCGTAGTTAAGCGTACCCGCGCCTCTGTTGCTCCGCGCAAGGATAAGCTGGCGGTCGTGAAACATGGTTAACTTTATGTCCTGACGGTCAAGCATTTCACGGGTGACGCAACCCGGCTCCAACTGCTCGTAATAGTAATCCCACCAGTCGCACAAGAGGCGAGAGCGGACACCGAATTTAAGCGCATATCCCTCTATAATGCGGCTTTCCTCGCCGCTGGCGGCTTCGCGTATATGCAAATCCGCCATAACTGCAATCGTTCTTTTCTTCAACATCATCCTGAAAACTTTAATCAATTAGTCAAACATTATTAGTGTCGTTGGCGGCGTTGCCGCTCTCGCTTCCTGATAGTTTCGCGCTGCCCAAAGGCGCAAGGTTGGTTGACATATAAACCGTGTCGCCGCCCTCCACTTCGGGCTGGTTCTCGATGCGCCGCCAATCGTTCACGGTATAAATACCGCTGGCGATGGTCTTCTGCTGGTAGTTGGCAAGCGTGGTAAGGTCTAACGAATAAATACCCTTACGGTCAAACAAGAACTTACGTTTACAATGCAGAGAAGGCGGTATCAACTTACGGGTAAACTCGGCCTCGATGCGCTTCAATATCGGATTAAGAGTGTTGGAAAGGTAAGCCACGTTGGCCATTTCCGCACTCTTGTAGTTGGTCGAGGTATCGTCGAAGACAAACGACGGATGCACGCCAAAGAAACGGCATATCTCACGGACGGTGAACTTTCGGCTCTCCAAAAACTGCATATCCGCCGACGACAGCGATATTTGGCTAAATTGCACTTGCCCCGGCAAGCTGACAATACGCTCGCCACGGCTGAAACGGTCGTCGATGTTCTCGGCTGTCTTTTCAAGTTCCTTGTCCTGATACTCGCCAAAGCCGGCCACACCATGTTCGTTGCTGACAATGCCGCGTACCGTGCCGCCGTTCTCAAAGCGGTTGGCCGTTTCCTCGTCCCCTGACGCCGCTATCGCCATTGTGCGCCGGGCGTGGCCCAGCACGCTTTCGCCGGTACGCCCGTCGGCTGAATGCAAGTAAAGATGTATTACCTCGCTTTCCTTGAAAGTGCCGTAAACGCCGTTGTATGCGTCGCAAATCGTATAAGTACCATTTAAAGCGTCGTGCCCCACGCTGCCACGGCTGCACAAAACAAGGTCGGTAAGCTCGCCCATGACGTAACGCGGAAAAATGTATGCGTCACCTTGCAAAAGGATATACTTTACCGCCATGCTCCAAAAATCGAAAATCGACATTTCGGGCTGTGGCTGCACCGTCAGAAGATAATGCAAAGACGAGTTGGTGTCTTCCTGATAACGTCCGTCTTTCAAGCGCATATATTGCAGGTGCAGACACGCTACGCTGTCGCTCAACACCTGAACGCAGCGGTAAACCGTGGCAATGCTCATCGCCGCCTGTGCCGACGGCGCGAAATAGTACACACCGCCGCCCGTCCGGGGCGTGGTGTGTACCTCCGTGGCTTCATCCGAGACCTCTTCACGGCTAAACAATCGTTTTATGCTGTTCCAAAAAGACATGATGCGCGCTCTTTTTGCTCAAAGTTACGCCGCCTTTTACAGACTTGCAAATGCCTTTTGGCGCAATATGGTACACGTCGGAACATCACGGCGCAATTTTTGGCTATTTACGAAATATTAAATTTTGTTTAATTATTACCGTAAAAAGCTGATATATTAAGCCTTATTAACTGCAAAAATTAGGATTTTCGGCTAAATTTTCGTATCTTTGTAACTATAAAATAATAGTTCACTTGAAACGTGAGACACACGGTAAAAACTGTATCATATTATGAAACCAGCAATTTTCAGCATTGAACATTGGTATGACAAAACTTTTGACGGGCGAAAGAAAATCTTTCGCGGAATAAGCCGTGACGACTTCAAAGCCGCCGTCAAAAAGCATTATGAACACAGGGCAACCGCCATTACCTGCCGCTCCGAATACGAGCGTCGCCGTGAAATAATCCGTTTTTTCGACACAATCCCGTACAAATACGAGGGCGACGGCTTGGACGATTACAATATGTTCCAACGCCCTGCGAACAACGGGCGCGGCTACGTGGCAATCTGTCCGGGCGAAAGTGCAAACAATTTCTACACCGACGAGCCGCTGGTGGTAGCCTATCTTACGAAAAAGTATAACAAGCATGGAAAGATTTAGCCTCGTTAAAAGTCAAAACCTGCCTGATTGGTGGGTTTTGACTGACACTAAAAACAACATCGTTGTCAGGTTTAAGGAAAAGTTTTACAACGAAACGCAAAAAGTGACAACGCTCGACGATGACAAAGACGCATTGGAGAAAATCGGCGGCGTTCAGGCACTCGCACGCGCCCTGCGTGAAATAGGAGAGTGGGTCGTTATGCACCACGGCGACATTGCTTTCAAACAGCCCTACGGCTGGAAGTACGCAAGCGAAAACGAACTTACATTGTACCGCAACAAATATCCGCGTTGGACGCTTAAACTAAACGAGCCAACCAACAACAAGGATTTGGCCACCAGCTTACGAAAAGCCGCCGAATACCTGACGAAAGTAAGAGGCAAGCAGGAATGAACCCTGCTTGCTTTTTCAATGGCTTACACGCCGTCCGTAGCGTCTTCGCCGTCAAGCTCCAGCCCCACGGCGTACTTTCCTGCCTCGGCGAACTTGGCCTCCTTGTAAAGGTCGGCGGCGCGGAAACGCTTGCCAAGGTAGAGGTTGAGGCGCACGCCCTCGATGTTGTTTACCGTAAAGTCGGCAAGCGTCTCGGCAGGTGACGTCTTCATACCAATACGGAAAATGCCGAGGTCGTCGATGCGCACGGCCTTGCCGTCAAGCAGAAGCTCGCGCAAGCAAACCTCCATTTCGATAAGTACGCCCTTGATTGTGGCCTCGGAAAATACGCAATGGTGGTTTGCCATGTGCTTGACGAACTCGTCAAACTCCACAAGCTCGTGTATGGCGCGGCCGTACCATTCACCTTGGTGATTGCTGTTGCGTCGGACGTCCTGATACTTCTTGTAACGTAACATGATTTTTGTTTTTTAAGTTATACAATCGGTTTACCGTCTGCAAATATACGCATACGCTTTTCGGCATTTCGGCTTTTTGCGCCTTGCTGTCAGTTATGGCGTGTTACATACGGTTGCCCTGTGCGCGGTTACGGCGTTTTTCATTACTTTTGCACGTCAAACACACGATATGCAGGAATTTAGGATAAAGGAATACGGGCGCATGGAGCTTGCCATGATGTACAGCCCCGGCATTGCGCCGGAGTCGGCTTGGCGCAAGCTGAAACGTTGGATGCAGCTAAGCCCCGGACTGCTCGCAAGTATGCGCGGCAAGGGCTACGACGGGCGCAGCCGCTCGTTCACACCGGCGCAAGTGCGCCTAATCGTCGAGGCTCTTGGCGAACCCTGACGGCGGACGCGGCAATTTAACGTTTTTTAGACGGCATCCGACGGCGGTAAATACGGCATTTGTCGGGCACGGATACCGTATCCGCAAACGTTAAATATTATGTATAAGTAAATATAAGTAAGTAACTTTTTCGCCCGAAAACTTGTTTTTGTCAAAATAAAGGCATATCTTTGCAGCAGAAAAAGAAAATCCGACGCCCATAGGTGGGCACAAAATCCGAAACGCCCGTAGGCGGGCACAAAATCCGAAACGCCCGTAGGCGGGCAAATAATACCCCATTCGGGTGAGACATACCGAAGTTTTTGCCCTCCTCCAGCGAGGGCTTTATTGTCTTAATCATTCAACTGCTTTTATTATGGAAACGAAGAACATTTACTACCAAATATCAGGCGGTGGCGAAGCTGTAATGTATTCGATTTCTGACGGAGAGCATACCGCTTTCGTCGGAATTTCCGATGAAAAAGCGTTCAACTACATTGTACGCATAGAAGACCCTGTGCAAAAAATGCTTATCAAAGCCGTAAACAACCGTACAAGGGAGCGCAACTATTTCCGCCTATATTCCGAAATGCTGGAAGAAAACATTACGGAAGACGAATTTGAAAAGGAACTGTCAGAGAACAGCGACGATTATGTATTGCCCGTAAGGGAGAACACCAACCCGACGGACGTGGAAGTTGCGACGTTGCTGTCAGACCATATTAAAGGTATCGATACGATGGATGACTTCCAATCACTGTTTTCAATAAACGACAAATCAATAAAAAACGCCCTACCTGCCAATGTCTAAGGAATATTATCAGCAAAACGATGCGATTGAGGGCGAAAAGGTCGAATTGTTCGCACGCAAAGTGGTGTCTAAAGCCCCAATGAAAGATGAACACATAGGTAAAATCGTAATAGCATACGACCTAACGAGAAACAGCAGTGCCGAAATTGCAAAAGCCGCTACGCTTACTGATGAGGAAAATGAAATCCGCAAAAAGGTTTGCGAAGAAAAAGGACTAAGCCTGCATTGCGACGTAGGCGACAAGCTGAGGGGCGATAGTATCACGGTTTACATCCAAGGCATAAAGAAATTGAAACAAAACGTATCGGAAGGCCACTCGCATACACACGGAGGCACGACAATGACTTCAGACCGACGGACGTTCGGAATAATAAGTTATCCGTTTAAGAATTTCAGGGACAAATACAACGCCCTTCCGCAAAAGGAAGTAAAACAGATAAAAGACAAGCAATAATTATGGAAGTACAAATATTGACATTGTGTGACAACGCCCAAGAATACAACGGGAAATTGGTTTTGGTCGGCGCATTTAACCAAATAAATGCGCCCTCGTATCCTACTAAAATCCCGGAAATGAGTATTGTGGCCCACTTGAGTTTCGCCGAAGAAGACAACGGAGAACATACGATAACATTCGGCTTGACAAATGAAGCAACAGGAATGGAAATAATAAAGACAGAACCATACAAGCCAAACATAGACATACAAAGTAAGAACCATACGGCAAATGTCAATTTGGTTGTAAAAGCCCCGAATTTCATTGTGCCTAACGAAGGCCGTTACATTCTTTATGTCGATGTTGACGGACACCGCATACAATCAACCGTCTATGCCGGAGTAATCAAGCCCAAACAACAGCAATAATAACAACAAAAACCGCCGGCTGCCCGATTGGACGGCCGGCGGTTTTTGTTGTTATGATTTTATACCCCCAACACACGGACTTTGCCATAATAAAACGTCCGTCCGTCTTCTGCACTATCTTTTGCGATATACCCATCAGCGGCGGCTGTGCCACCCATTAACATAATGGCTTTATGTAAATCTTTGTTGCCTCTTGGAAGATAACCAACCTTACGACTGCCAACATAAACACCTATCGCATAAGGGTCGTACTGATTTGACTTCAAAGCGCGGACATAGCCCTCAAAGTCTCCTAACATCGTATCGTCAATATCACGAAAGTTTATGCCTTTGATACTGTATTCATATTCTGTTTCAGAAAATGTGTCAGCAGATATAGGATGTGCATTTACTTGCACCATTTTCGACCTTTCATTAACATTGGATTTTATGGAGTACAGCAAAAACAATATAAATGCACCCCAGCATAAAGAAACATACCCCGGAAAATTATATTCATTCTTAACAAGAACTATGCCCACTATAATAAAAACTATTCCTATCAAGCAACTACACAAAAATATGATATAAGGTTTTTTATTTTTCATGTCCTTACGATGTATTTTCAGACAAAAGTAGCTATTTTTCGTATAAGTAAGTAACTTTTTCGGGAAAATCTTTGTTTTTACGACGATTTTTCGTATCTTTGCATTGTCTAAATATTCATCTTAGCGGTACAGATACCGCAGACTTTCAAAAGGTCTGCTGTTTTTGTATCCATACATACGAGAACGAAAAAGGTATTATTATACCGCGCCGTGTCGTGGAGTGGAAACACCCACGGGGTTTTTGCTAAGATGAAGCCCAGACAACACGTAGCGCGGTTTTTTATGTCTAAAAAATCTTAGTTATGGCTGAATTATTGCAAGTCAAAGACACAATGAGGTCGCTTGACATCGCGGAACTCACTGGTAAACGACACGCAGATGTTATGCGTGACATCCGCAATCTTTTAGAGCAAGGAGTAAACGAACGCAACTTTGCGTTGGTTGATTACGCTGACAAAAAGGGCGAAAAACGCCCTTGTTACAATCTCACCCCGAAAGGCGTGTTAATCCTCGCGTCGGGCTACGACGCCGTTCTCCGCGAGAAAATCATCAACAGGCTGGAGGAGCTGGAAACGGCGAGGCGTAATGCCGAACGCCCGGCACTGCCCGACAACAGGACGGAACGCACTATGGCGAGAATGAGGAACACGCGGCACTACACCAAAGCCGACGGCGACAGGGAAGTGGCCGAAGTGTGCAAACGTCTGTACGGCGACAAAACGCACCCGGCAAAAGGCAACAGGCACCGTGCCGACTACGAGCGTGCCAATGAAAACGTGGTGTTCCTGAAAAACGGCGTGGCCGTCACCTCTACGCTCGCCATTGCAAGGCTGCGCGGATGTGCGCATAGTAACGTGCTGGATACCGTCAGGCGCGTACAGCGAAGGATGCCCGAGCTTACGACGGAAGTATGGCCGTCGCATTACATGGCCCGCGCAACCTGTGGCGCAAGAGGACAAGGATGGGTAAAACAACCTATGTACATGCTGACGCGCAGGGCGTTCACCGCCTACGCCGCCGTTGTCCACAGTGTCAAGCAAGACACTTTCCGGCCAATCATCGACGCTTTCGACCGCGCCGAGGCCGAAATGGCGAAACGCCCGACAAGCGGCGCACAACCGCTGCCGCCAACACCAACACCGCCGACACCCACGCCGCCCGTGACGGCGGCTGCCACGCCCACGCAGGGCGACATGGCCGAGCGCATGATAGCGGCGATGGCCGTGCTGACGGGAGCGGACATAAAGAAAGTGCAGGACATAATGAGGAAAGGAGGCGCGCTATGAGTATCATCATGCGAAATTCGTTGTTAAGCGAGAAGCAGGAAAAGCAGCTTTACCGCCTGTGCCTGAAGTTCCAACCGTCTTTCGAGAACGACGAGGTTGTGTTCCTCAACGTGCTTGACGTGCTACGTCGGTATTGTGTCCACAAAGTGCCCAATGTCGGCTCTCCGGGCAAGCTGACAAGGGAACAGGCAAGCGAGGAACTCTCAAAGTTGAAAGACGCCTACTATTTCCTGCCGTGGCGGACGGTGGGCTACAAATGCCTTTTCCAAGCGTTACGGCGCAAGTTCGAGGCTTACGAGCCGCAGATATTAATACAAGCATTCCGTCGAGACATTTCCGAACGCGAAGCTATCCTTTTCATTCGCCTTGTGCGTGCCTGCCGTAAATACATGGCGGCGGAAATGAGCCTGGACGCCGAGGCGCAATTATTCGACGACATCGAGCCGGTACGCCGCGCGATGTTGGTCGGCTGACAACTCACCGGGGGACGGCAAGCAGGGAGAAACGCCCTGTTTGCCGTTTCTTTTGTCCGTGGCGGCTTTTCCCTCGGCTTGCCTACGCCGTTACGACCGTGTTCGTTTTAACGCGGCACACGTAAAAAACGCCCCACGGCTGGCGGCTGTGGGGCTGGGTCCGGCTCGGCGGTGTGTCAAAAGATAAGCGGAGACGGATTAGGTGCGCCCGTAGGCGGCGGGCGGCTTTTGTCTTAATAAGGGAGCGAACACCCTTCGCCTAAATGCTGTCGGCGGCGCGACGTATGCGGTCGGCAAGGTCGCAGAGCGCACCGCGCAGCTGCTCGGCCTCTTCGGGCGTAAAACCGCCCGTGCCGCCGTTGCCGTCGATACCGTCCATCTTGTGATAGAACCATGATGAGGAACGGTGGAAATAAGTGTTTGCAAAGTCGCGCCACGATACAGCCATCTGTATGTCCTTCACGCGCCGTTTCATGTCGGTTATCACCGTAGGCTTTTCCATCAATGCTTCCATGTCTTTACTTGTTTTTAGGTGTTAGGTAAAGCCCGCCGCCGTTTGCAGCGGACTTTCAAGCGTTAAAGGTAAGGCTGTCTTACCATGTTATCAAAAAGCTCTTGCGCCTCCCAGAGCAGTTGCGGGTAGCCGTCGGGGAAAGATTTGTTGTAATTCCTGATAGCTTCTATCAGTTCCCGCTCGGCTGCCGTCACCGCCATCGTTTCTTTCTTTTCTTCCATTGTTCGTTGTTTTATTAAGACACTGCAAAGATACTACAAATATTCGTATTATGCAAGTTCTTAGTATAAAAAATCATATTGGATTGCGAAAAAAAAACGTCTTTACCTTTCAAACGAATACAACGCGCCCAATGTCATTAACAAAGTAATCGTACCGTCGATTTTGCGATACTGCGAAATCTTTAACGGCTTCTTATTCTCCAGCCGGTCTTCGTCGATGACACAATTAGTAAGGCAATACGTGTTTATCGGGTTATTGTTAAGAGTGATGCGCGGCGGCGTGTCGTAGGCCAACATTTCAAAACTTTCTACGGGCAAATTGAATGAGCCGTAAGTCTGCGAATACGGCTGGAGTACCGACTTGCCGCCGACGGTGGCGAGGATGTTCACGAGTTCTTGGCTCTTATATTGGTCGTAAGCAATGCGTATGATATTGAGCGTGCGCGAACGGCGCAGGATGTCGTCGGCAATCATGCGCACGTCAATCTTGTTGCCCTTGCAAAACTTCAAATGCCCTGCGTCGTGCCACATACGGTAAAGCTCGGCGTTAGGGTGGCCCGGCAACGAGCCTTCAGGGAAATAGTAATCAGTGTGCGAGTAAAAACGCTTAGTGGCCGACGAATAAAGCGTATATGTAACCGCGCTGAAATCGTCATGCACCGACAAGTCAAACGCCACGGCGCAATCAGGACGGCCATTTACGCCGTCAATGTCGAACGCGCCGCAAAGCTCTTTCGCCTTTTCAAAAGTAAACCACGTTTTCGCCTCGTTCACCGTGAATACGTTAAGCAACTTGGTACGAAACGCCAGCATATTCTCGGCCGATATATGGGCGTTGGCCCACTCGTTCTCGTAATAGTCGGGTTGCACGGTAACGCCTAAATGCGGCTGTACTTTCGCCCACGTCCGTGGGTCGCCCTCTTCGTCGTCAACGTCGGGCATGAAAAGGTCGGCAAACACCGTATCATTTTCATACTCACCGCGCAACATCGCCTTCACACCCTCAATCTCGCCAAAACATGGCCCGTCTACAACATCGCTCGCCGTGGTGATAATCACCGTCAACGGCTCACGGCGCGGCCCCATTGAGGTGGTAAGCACGTTCTTTAAGTCCGCTCCGTTCTTGTTGGCAGTGTTCCGCGCCTGCGCGTATTCGTCGATTATGGCAAGCGAGGCGAAAAGGCCGTCTTTCGTCTTGCTGTTGGCCGTAAGGCATTGCACGAGGCTGTCACGCCCACGGTCGCGAAATGTCACGCTCTCACGGTTTATGCGAAAGTGGCGTTGCGCCGGGTCGAGGTCAAACATAATACTGCGAACTTCATTAAAACATTTCTTCGCTTGGTCGTAACAGTTCGCGCCGACGTATGCCTCGGCGTTGTTGTCGCCGAAAAGCAAATCATACACGGCCAACGCCGCCGCCGAGGTGGTCTTGCTGAACTTACGGGGCACAAAGATGTACGCCGTGCGGATGAGCCGCCGGCCGTCGGGCCGCGCCAAACCGAATATGTTGGCGAATTGGAAGCATTGCACCGGCGTCAGCTTGTAACGCCTACGCCCGGACGTGCCGCTGAAACGCAACATCTCGTAAAACTTTACAAACTTTTTCACACGCCGGGCGTTCCAATGCCAACGGTCGAGCATACTGAAAAAACGCCGGACTTTCAAAAGCTCGTAAAGGTTGTGCGCCTCCGGGTTGTCTATAACCGAAAACACATAACCGCCAATGCGCCCGTCGGTGTCAGCAAGCGCATAGCGGTATTTCTTTTCGTAATAATTCCTTTGTTCTTGCAGTCGGGCGGCGACATCGGCCTTGAGCTGCCGCAACTTGCTTTTTTCTTCTTCGGTCATTCGCTCTCCTCCTTAAATTCCTGCATGAAGTCACTAAAACTATCATTATCGGTCTTACGCTCTTTCGCGTCGGTATTCATTCCCAAAGCCTTTAACGCGCTTTGGCTTTGCTGCAAAAGTTCCATGTACAACTTTTCTTTCGGGCTAATACTTTCACGTTCATTGCCCTCGCGCGAAATCTCGACATTAACAACTTTGTGATTATTGTCAAAAATTTCATCTGCCAATATCTGCGTGCGTACCAGCAACTGCGCTGCGATGTCAACTTGCATTGAAAGTTCGGCGGTGTACTTGCCTTGCTTTTTCAGTATCTTTACGATGTAGTTCTTTTTATTTCTTATGCGTTTTGCCGTCGTAATCTTAGTGCCGTCATGCTCCGGGCCGGGCAATGCCTGTAAAGAAACATCGGGCTTTGCCTCAACCTTTGGCGGCACGGGTGGTATCTTCTCGCTATAACCACGGCTGCGGCCTTTTGTTTTGAGGTAAAAGATTATCGCCGTCGTGTCGCCGCCCTTAATGGCTGACAACAATTTGCTTTCCACAAAATCCACTTGCGCCTCCATGACTTCTTCCACTTGCTCCCTAAATTCCGCGTCGGCTTCTTTCCAACGGTAATAAGTGCTTCGGTTTATGCCCGTATTGGCACACGCCAAACAAATAATGCCCGACGTCGCTTTCAAATTCTCTATAAATCGTTGCTTCCTGTCTTCCATAATCCGCTACTTTTCAAATGATTTTATACCGTCGAAATAGTCTTTATAAAAATCATAGATGCCTTTGTCAACCGTTATACTTCCCTGCTCTGTTCGTGGGTTAGTATTTATATTTGCGCTTGTCTGAATACCGAAATAAAAATTTTCGGCCTCGTTGCATCCTGCGTAAATCTTACTGTGGTTTTTGAAAACTGCCACGCGCCCGACTTCGGGGTGTGATTGGTAAAAGCTCTTAACCATTTGCCATTCTACACGGTAACTGCCCGGAAATATCTCGCCTAAATACATATCAAAACGCTTGATGCGCCCTGCTTCATGCCATTGCTGTATTTGCAAAATATCCTCTGCCGACATACACCATGTAGACAATAAGACAAAATCTAAATCATGCTGGTTAAGCACGACTTTAAGATAAGTCAGGCTGTCAACATCCCCGGCGGTGATGAAATTGTACGTATGCCCCTGCCGTAACTTGACATATTTCATAGCCTCTAACATCCTAACCTCGCTGAACGCACGCCGGTATTCATACCGTTGCGACAATTCGGTACATACTTTCGTGCGCCTGTGCGCACGCTTTGCAACGGCTGAATTTTCGGCGACTTCATCATCCGCTACCGGGTGGTCTTCCGCTGGCTCGTTTTCACCGAAACCTACGAAATCATCAAAGCTGCCAAAATCCCCAAAACCCGAAAAATCATTATTCCCCATATCCTGTTTTTTATGTGTTTGTATTTGTCGCGCCGGTGGGGGCTATTTCCGACAATCCCCCACGGGTTCGGAAAACGCCTCGCGCATGGAGAAAGGTTTTGGCGAGGTTTAACGACACCATACCCCCTCTTAAAAAACCATACCCCCCGTGCTTACTTCATAAATTTGTCGATAAATCTTTGCAAATGTTCTTTTGCCCGTTTCCGTGCTTGTTTCTTGCCACTCCTGCCCATTTCGACGTGTGTCCTTACGTGGCAATCGTGACACAAGGCACGCAAGTTATGGTAATCAAACATAAGTCTTTCTTTTTCCCTAAACGTTAAGCCGTCTTCTACCGGCTTGACATGATGCACCTCTGTCGCCGCCGACGTTCGCCCCTCGTCACTACAACGCTCGCACAATGGCGTTGCCGTCAACTTCGCCCGGCGCAACTTCAACCAACGCTCGGTGTGTATCATTTTGATGTAATCCTTATCCTTTGCCATGATTTATTCGTTTTCTATTACAATACTCGCTTTATGTTTCTTAACAAGAAAGTTGAGGCTATCCAACAAACTTTGCTGAACGCCCTTTTTATTTCCAAGTGCTGCGTCCGCCCTTTCGTCAACAGTGTTTGCGCATATCAGCTTGTAAACCTGAACGGGGTACTTTTGCCCTTGACGGTGCAGCCGCGCGTTGGCCTGCTGGTATAACTCTAAATTCCAACCAACACCAAACCACACAATGTAATGGCCGCCCTGCTGCATATTCAGACCGAACGCCGTACTCGCCGGGTGTGCCAACAACACGTCTATCTTTCCGGCGTTCCATTCCTTAAACTCCGCTTCACCCTCGTATGCCTTAACCACGTAGCCTTTTAACTTCTTAATGATACGCGGCACGTCGTGCTTGAATTGATAGAATACTAAAACGCTGTTACCGTTGGCGGCCTCGACAATCTCGGCCAACTTGTCTAACTTTTCATCGTGTATGTGGTGAACGTTCCTCTCTTCGTCGTATATCGCGCCGTTGGCAAATTGGCTTAACTTGTTCATAAGTCCTGCCGCGCTGTTAGCCAAAATGTTTGCAGCCTCCCCGGTGTGTTCCTCCACGAACTCCAGCACTTTGTCTTTTTCAAACTTCGTATAAGCCGCCATTGTTGACGGCGACAATGCAATCTTAACCGTGTGTGTCAGCAAGTCGGGCAACTGCAAATAGTCCTTTGCTTGCATCGACAAACAAATATCCGCTATCCTGTTACGTATAATCGTGTCACATCCTTTTTTCACGTCACACCTGACTACGATGTTATTCCATTTGTGCGTCTCGAAGTATGTTTCCCGATACTTTGTCACAGACCGGCCAAGCCTCTCGCCCATGTCGATACAATACATTTGCGCCCAAAGGTCAATAAGTCCGTTTGGAGCCGGTGTGCCGGTCAGCCCTATAACTCTTTGCACCGTTGGCGTAGCCATTCGCATCGCCTTAAATCTGTTGCTCTTTGAACTTTTGAAGCTCGTCAGCTCGTCAATGACAAGCACGTCGAACGGTAAGTTGCCGCCATACTTGCCGACAAGCCAAACAAAACTATCGCGGCCGATAACGTAAACATCCGCCTTAGACGCTAATGCTAAATTACGTTGTTTTTCCGTGCCTGTGACTTTGACAACACGCAAGCCTTTCAGGTGTTCCCATTTCTCGGCCTCGCCTGTCCATGTCGTTTCGGCTACTTTTTTAGGTGCAACAACTAATGTACGGTCAATCTCGCAGTCGTCAATAAGTTGCTGGATAATAGTTAGCGTTATGACACTTTTCCCTAATCCCATATCAAGAAACAAGCCGCATCGTGGGTGTTCCAACCCCCATTTTATTGCCGCCTTTTGGTAATCGTATGGCCTGAATATCATTTTAACTCCTCCCAAATACTAATCAAATAATCCACTTTGCTTTTACTGTCAATCACGAAAACATCATGTCCCATGCCGGTAAGCTGCTTGTGCCTCAACGTCTGCAATCTCGTAGGCTTTTTGTTTTTGCTTTTAAGCTCTACCCAACGTATAAGCCCACCGGGTAATACTACAAGCCTGTCAGGATAGCCGTCCATGTTCGGGTTTGAATATTTTAAGCACACACCGCCAATGGTCTTTACTTTTTCAACAAGATATTTCTCGATAGCCTTTTCCGATACCTCGGAATGGTGCAATATATTTTCAATACTTTTTTTCATCGTTTTTAGATTTATTCCTCGCGCGCGACGCGCGTAATATTCTATGATATTATACTTATATATATTTACCTTTATATTTACTTCTCGTTATAGAATATTTTGTTTATATTGTTTATAAGGATATAAATATCTGATTTTCAAACATTTAGGTATAAACAAAATACCTAAACAAAAAATTGGGTTTTTGTTTTTGTTTATCAATGAATGTTAATAAATGTCATATTATTTAACATTGTTAATATTTTATACATTTTACAACAAAAATTGATAATCAAAAACGTTTTTCCGTTCTTTTGTTTATAAACTTTGTTTATGTCTAAATCTCGTCCTCGTCATCATCCTTTTTTCGCTTAAACGCTCTTTGTGTTCCATATAACCTTGAGGCGTGCATGGATGAACTTATACGCTCCCAGCCGCCTAAATTCTCAATAATCTTGTTTACTTTTCTTGCCAAATACTTATATTCCTTATCTGCCATATCACGCCCTAACATTTCGCAAATAAACTCGGCGGCGCAAACCTTGTCGCGTTCGTCTGTGGCTTCCTCGTCGAGTGGGTCGGGGTTCTTGATGTACGCACGCCGCCGGTTCAAATCCCATGTCGCCCAATCGGGAGGCAGCTTCATGTCTAAGAATGACTGCACCATGCTCTTTAACGGGTCGTCGTTATCGTCGTTATATTCCGCTTGCCTCTGCTTTGCCTCTGCCTCCATTTCAGGCGACAAGTAAAGCGGTTCGCCCTCTTTCCACCTTTCCACGGCTTCAGCCCATATTTGGTCGCGGTCTTCAATAAGAGCCTCGCGGTAATCTCCGTATTTTCTCAAATCGGCATTGACGGCTATAACCCAAAATCTACGGTTGCCGGTGTCGCCTTTGAGGAAATAACGCTCGTTGGTCGTTCCGCAAAATACGCATTGCCTCGGATGTTTTTCTACCACCGTGCCGTAAGCCTGACGGTAAATATCATCCTGACGGCTGATGAACGCCTTAACGCTTTCCACGTCACTTCTTTTTATACTCGTAAGCTCCGGCAATTCGATAACCCAACCGTTGCGCATCTGTTCCATTCCCTTTGTGCCCTCCATTGTCACGACACTATCGGAAAACCAACTACCGCCCAGCACGCTAAACAACGTACTTTTACCAATGCCCTCGGCCCCGGCTACAATAAGGCAATAGTCGTACTTGCAGCCGGGCGACATGACACGGGCAACCGCCGCCGTGAAATGCTTACGGGTCATGGCCCGGTTAAGTGGCGTGTCTTCCGCTCCTATATAATCGATGATAAGCCGGTCTAACCTTTCCACGCCGTCCCACTGCAAGCCGTTAAGATATTCGCGTATCGGGTGGAACTTGTGCCGGGTAAGCACCGCCGCCGTCGCGTCCTTAATCTTGTCTTTGCCTGACACTCCGTAATTTTCTTCCAAGTAAATACGTAAATTCGCATCGTCGCGGTTGCCCCATTGCGCGGCTTTCCTGTCCCACGGCAAGCCATTTTTCACCAAATCAAAGCCGCTAAACAAGTCATGCCATAAGTGCCCGGCCAGCATAGGGTCGTTTTCCAAAATGCAAATGATGTTCTTTGCCGTTGACTTGATAACGCCTTTACGGTCATAGTCCAAATCGGCCATCCAATCATTGTTTGTTTGCCCGTCTGCTTGCTTATCTTCCGTCCGCTCGTCTTCTTCGCTCAAATCAACGTCGGCAAAGTCGCCTTTGGCGTTTGCTTGCCTTTCCTTTGTGAGCAACACCCTTACGTTTTTATCCTTCGCCACAAAGTCCTGCATTTTCAGGTAAGACGGCAATCGTGTAACGTCGGTTATACGGCTGCCCTCGTCGTGTACCCCGAAAAGGTGGATGCGGCAAAGGTCAAAGGCGTTGCAAAGCTGCTTACTCACGGGGTCGGTCTCGTGGTTACTATAAGCGAATTTATGCTCGTAGCACACAAGCCCGGCGGCCACGCTGCCCAGCTTGTAAGTATATCTGCCCTCCGTGGCTGTCTTCTCGTAGACATCGGGCAAAAACTTTTCGATAGCGTCCTCGATAGTGTAAGCCCTGCAAAACGCGCCTATCAGTCCCGGCTTCTCTAAGGGGTCTCCAGCCTTTTTCATGGCATGGGTGATAATCTCGTTTTCCCTGCTTGACAACGGCCACGCCGAAACGTCCTTGTAATTGACATACTCGCCCAATATCGCGTCAACGTCGCACGCCGGGCCGTCCTGTATCTCAAAGACGAAATCGCCGTCCTTGCTCGTACTCGGCCAATAGAAAAGCCGGGGCAGTTGGTATGTCGTCACGTCGAACAAATCAATGCCCAACGCCTCCGCTATCTTCCTGCAAAGCGGCTCATACTCCGTTGGTTTCACCTGACGGTTGAAAGGGAATACGAGGCGCAATCGCGGCTTTTCGTTGCTGTGTTTGTGCGTGCTGTAAAGCAAGGCGGCAAAGTTATACTGCATCGTGAAGTCATCCCATACGTCAGGCGTGCCGTAATCAATATCAAGCGTTGCGACGCTGCGCCACATCACGTTGGCCGTCTTACGCACGCCGCCGCTTAGATAACCGCCGACAAAGCCGCCAACGTCCTTAACGCCCGACTGCTCGTCGCGTGTCATGCGTAGATATTCGGCGTAAGTTTCGTCGGTTCGCCTTGTTTCGCTGCATTTCAAGGCAAGCTCGCTCCACTTGACACGCTTGTTTTTCCACTTCTTAGACAACCGGCTGTGAGCCGTGGCAATGTCTATTGTGAAGTCATTTTTTAGTGGTATCATAATTCACCGTATTTAGCGAAAACCCATATATCGTCAAAATGCAAGTCAGGGCCGTTGTAGCGCAACACCGCCAGCCAATGCCCTTTTCTTTCCTTAACCTTGCTAACGTGTAAGTCAAACGGTTTGTCGGTCAAATCCAACGCGCCGTAAAGCCTACGTAATTCATCGGCGGTCATCGTGCCGCTTATTACCGACTTGAATTGTATTTCTTTCATTTTGTCTTATTCTTTTAAGGTATTTCCAATACTTGCGCGGAACAAACCGCCGTAATTTCGGCAACATCGTAGCAACAATGTAAATCCACGTTTCCCACCTTTGCCCCATGTGGTTGCGGCCCGGCTGCGAGCAAGACTGCCCGTAACAACTGCCGTTCTTGCCCTCCGCTTTGCATTTCAGGCAACAGCCGTCGCACTCGCTGCTTAAATGACACATTATACAGGCTTGCTCGCGCGTAACGCCATATTCAAAATTAAATCTGTTGTCGCTCATCGCAATTTGCATTTTCTATGGCAAAGGGTAAAAATGAAAGTATGTGTTTAATAACTTCTACCGTCCATCCGTTGCCTAACATCTTGTATTGCTGTGTTTCCGAAACATCCCATTTATACCAATCGGGCACGGTTTGAAGTTTCGCACATTCCGACGGGGTTAGCCGCCTAATTCGTGTGCCCTTAGTCAAAATGTTTATCGTTCTGCCGCCGTGTCCGTTCATCAACGCCGGGGCCTGGCCCTCGACGCTATAAACCCGGTTCTGCTGATAGGGTTGTTTGCCACCGCTTTCTTTGCTCCGGTTTAATTGCCTTATTTGCTTTTTCTGAACAACCATATTGTTATGTTGCCACGCATTGCTGGCCATGGTCGGCGATTTACGGGCAAATTCACCGCCTTTGTTATAGCCTCGCGGAAGCTGTATAATCAAATTGTCTTTGCCAACCGTCGTAAGGCAATTTGTCTTGCCATTCGCCGGGGCTGGCTCCAGCCTCTGCGGTAATCCCTTATACGCACGTCCTCGCTGTGCGGCGCATATTATTTCGTCGTCTTTCATTTTTCCACCTCCACTAAATCATACATTCCTTTTCCCTTTACTGTCACCGTGCCCATTTTCTCCCCCCCCCCCTATGAAATTTTGCGCCGAAATTGTTACCATTTTCTTTATTTCGCCGCCTGTGTTCTAATAATTTTCTTACCACTTCATCTTTGAGGTAATATCTTTCGGGAGCTTTGTCTTCCAATATGTCTTCAAGCAAAATTCCACGGTCTGCCGGTTGTGGAATTGCGCTTTCGGGTGGCCCGAACAAATCAGCCTGACGGGTTTTAATGTTAGTCCAATAAATTCGTTTTCTCACCTGTGCCGACACCAACGCACTATTTATATGAACACCCTTAACGCCTATCGCCTCGTTTATTACGTTTTCCCATTGCTTGCCCATTTCGACATTTTCAAGCAAGAAATAAACACCGGGGTTGTTAGACCTTATTTCGGTAAGTATTCTTACATATTCCCAAAACAAATAACTTTGCCCCTCAAATTCAAATCCCGTGTTTTTGAGTTCCAAATATCTTTGCAAAGTCGTAACACGCTCGTTTTGTGTTGTCTTCATTCCTGCACGTTTCCCGGCAAAGCTGAACGATTGGCAAGGACTACCACCCATAAGCAAGTCGATATGCCCCAGCTTTCTCGCGTCGATAGTCCTTACATCGCCTAATTGTATCGTGTCAGGAAAATTAACCATTGTGTTATGTATCGCGAATTTGTCAATTTCACTTGCATAATACTTGTCAATTTTTATTCCTAACTCGCGCAAAGCGATTTGGCCGCACGACATACCGTCAAATAAACTTAATACAATCATCTTTCGACCCTCTATTGTTACATCGGTAAGTAAAGCCGACATTTAGATTTGTCATTATCAGTATGAACTATAAGGTAAATCGGGTAATGCCCCAACTTATCGGCCTTTATATAACCACGGTATCTTTTGCACGTTTGCCTTAGCTTGCATCCGTAACCGTCGCACATATCAAAATCAAATGTCATTTCTTGTCCTCCTTTCCGTACCATTTTTGAAACTTCTCACTGACTTTATACCAAAACTTGTTTCCTTGCCGGGTACTGCTCCAAAGAAACGCAAAGGTGATGTAAAACGACCCGTTAAATTGCCTTGTATAAGTGTTTATATTTTTGCCGTCACGCTCTAAATAGCTCTTAAATAGGTCGTAAACCTTGTTGTCTTGTAGCCATTTATAAATTTGGTCGCAAGTCTTTATCGGTTTTTGCGTTCTATTATATCGTTCCATACTTCCTCCTCCTTGTTATAATCCTATCATTTTACAAGTTCAAAAAAAAGACTTTTATACCCTGCCGATTTACCGTTGTACAAAAGCATGGAACACTAAACGCCCACCTAACATTTGGAATGTACCTATATATTCGAGCCTGTCGCTGTCTTTGATTGTATGCCCTGTGCCGAATATGCGAATGGTGACAGCTTGGTCGTTTGGCATGGTCGGGTTCACCAAAGCCCAAATGTACGGGTTATCCATCTGTGATTGTATTGTCAATATCTTTGCCCCTGTCGGCAACAAGACAACTTGCTCGTCTTGTATCAAAATCGGATATTTGTAAATTTTCTTTATCATAAAAACCTCCTTAATCTGTTGAAAAATTTATATATTCGCGGAATTTTTGCGGAATTTCTGCGGAAAATCCGCTGAAAATTGTCTACATTCCCTTTTCAGAGCTTTGAGGAAAATTTCCGTAAATTTCCTCTATTTTCCGTTTCCTTTCTTTCGGGAATTAAATCTGACAAATAAGCGTATTCCAATACATTGGAAAGAGCATATACAAAACTTGATGTGCTTACAAATCCTATATATTCGTTGGAATATCCTACTATGCCGAATTTCCCGAAACGATAGCCCTTTTTGGTCTTGGCTATAACCTCAACGTCTCTTTTCAGTTCCTCTCCATAAGGTGACGGCTTGTGCCACACAGAATTGATGCGCCATTGTGCGCCAGCCATAAATCCGCTCTTTGCATCAGGATTATATGGGCATTCTCCAAATTCACCAGCACCAGCAAAAAGTAACGCCGCCTTTTCAATCTGTTCTTCTTTCATCTCCTTATCCAATTTTTAAGTTTGTTGATGTATGTCGGTGGAACGTAATAGTTGAATACTCCAAGTTCAAGTGCTCTTATAGCCTCTTGTAAATCTTGAATGACCTTATCCAATCTTTCACGGTGAAAGTGAAACAAATCATCCTGTACTGGCGTATTCTGCAATCTTTTCAACTTTGATTTCTTTGCCCGTAGTAGTGTCTTTGTCTTTTCCTCGATGTATTCCTGCCCCTGCTTCAACGTCTGTGCGCAGACTGTCAGCTCTACTTTCAGCCGTGGATTGCTAACCTTAACAAGGGCTGCTATGTAGTCGAAGTACCACCGCCATTGCTCAATAATCCACATCGGTAACTTATTGCGGTAATAAATAACCTCCCAATCGTTACAGTCTTTGCGAATGGTTATCTTCACGCATAATTGGTTATCCGCTCCCCACTTATTTTGCCTTGCCATAATTTTGGATTTGTTATTTATTTCTCATTTTTCCTTATGTCGTCCTATCAAACAATACCAACAATCCGCATTGCTCGGCCACGTTCTTTTCAAGTCGGCAACCGTCTGAATTTTCCCAACCGTGACACATCATTATCGCATTGCAGTCAAGCAACATACTAATGTCCGCTTTCATGTGCGCCGTCCGCGGCGCGTCGTCAGGTAAGAAGTTGTCAAACGGATTTACCGGCTCATGACCGCATACTGCTATTCGCAATGCTATATCCTGAGCGTATTTCTTTTGACTTTCGATGTCTTTGCCCTGTATCGGTAATGATATGTAAACTTTTAATTTCATGTCTAATTTTATTTAAGATTTGCAATAATCTGTTTTTCGCGCGGTGAAAGTTCAAAGACCTTTTGCCGACTGTCAACAACCTTTTCGGCCTCAACTGCCAACTTTGACTTAACCGCTTCATCGGATATAAGCAAGCCACTGCCGAATATCGTTTTGCTACCTTGCTGACAATCAAGTTTGTTTATCCTTGCGGCTTCATCGCGCTTGATGATGAAACTTTTGCCGTATGCGGCTATATACGTGCCTAACTCCGCTGACGTAACCACGTTTTCGGGGTATCTATAACGACTTAAATTCCTTTTCGGCCTTTGCCTGTTGGCTTCGGTAATGACGTTGTGAAGCTCGCCGTTTACATTCACCAATTGCTCTTTCGGGTATAAGTTGGTTACAAAACTTGTGTTCACGTTGGCGTTGTTCTCGTAAGTGATTTGCGTGTTACATATCACGAGCGTACACATCCGCGCTGAATACTGAAACAGCGTAAGGTGTGGGGCAAACAGCCAAAACTTTATATCGTAGGCGATGTAAAAGTCTAATATCTTTGACAAGATAGAAAACGGAGGGTTGTCAATAACAATGTCATTTTGCTTGTAATCGTAAGCCTTGTAATCCTTACCGGGATAAAAAGGCCGAACGATATTAAAGCCATTCAAACATTGTACATTTTCATTGATATATTTCACCAAAGCGGAATAAACCGGCACGGGCGTATAACAATCGTCCGTCGTCTTCTTCGGCTTAAACTTTTCGACAAAGCCGTCATAATCATTTATAACGTCTTCGCGTCTTCTGTGTTTAACCTCGTTTACTTCCTCACCGAATAAATCTAACTACTTGCTCATAAACCCTACGGCCTCCAAATTTTATAATATCTCCAATCCAAACAGCCCTCACCACACTCGCTGACACGGCAACCTGATACGGCGCAAATGCCAAAGCCGGGGTTTTCGTGGTCTGCCTGATAAGCTATACAGGTGCGACACAAAGCTACTTTCATAAGCGGATTGGATTTAAGGGCACGGCTTTCGCCGTGCCAAAGATTAACTACTAACAACTATTAAATAAATGCTGAAACTGCGCGAACGTACCTCTGATGTGAAGCCTTAGTGCCGCCGTTGGCGTAGCCGTCGCTGAGGTTCAAGCCCCATGCGGTCGCCGCGCTGGCCTCTGTCGAAGTCCAATACCAATCATCTTTAAGCGGACTTTTACCGGCGTACTCCAAAGCCTGATTTATTACTTTCAAATTCAGAAGTATAAAGTACATTTCGCGCAAACTCGGAATGTGCCAACCGCCTTCAATGTGAATACGGCTGTTAAGTCCTATTTCTTTAAGATGTTCCGTGTTTTGCTGTCCGTTCAGGTCTGAAAGAGCGTCAATGTATTTCGGATAATAAATGCCGTTTGTCGTGGTGTCTTTCGCCGACGTTAGGGTTATTTCCTCGCCGTCGGCTTCGTCTTCCGTGGCAACGACTAAACCCATACTACCCAATTTTATGCCGATACCGATACAATCGGCAACGGCTAATCTTGCAGGATTTTCTTTAGCGTGTATTTTCTTGTCTCCGTGCAATATGAAATAAATACCGTCGGACTGCTCGCTCGGTTGCTTGTCGGTTTCCTTGTAATTCATTACAAAGTCGTATGACGCTATTGCTTCATCAACCTTGCCGCACCATCTCAATAACTCATACTTAAACCTCTGTGAGGCTGTCAAATTAGCTGGCATAACCTCGTTTGCTTCGTTCTTAATCATAGCTTTAATATTTATTTTATTCTAATTGGTTTTGCTGTTAAAATCTTATACCACGTTTTGCCGTCTATCAATTTCGGCGATTTTGATATTAGGAAAGTCGCGCTTTGCTCGGCTTTTACCGAGTTTAGTATGTCGTTCACGGCTTCTTTGTTTTGCGTCCTCATGCTGTTTATCCTCCGTCCGCGATGCAAAAGACGGAGCTTCGTTCCTATTTCCAAATTTTCGCCGAATGTCAAATACCAATCGTTACGGCTGTCTTCATCCTTAGCAACGACAATACAAACGCCCGGCTTCAAACCAAAAAGTTCTACCGCTTTGACATTCAAAGAAAAATAGCCTCCTTTACGATTGACATTTATCATTTGAACGAGTGACGGTTGGGCGTGGACTTCTGACTTTCTACGCTCATATATTTTCAATTTCATACGCTCATCTTCTTTTTATAGGCGTTTGCAAACTTGTTGCAAATACGTGTGTTAATGTTGTTGTTTATTTCGCGGATTTCCCGGTATTTCAGCCCGGTAAAGCCTGATATGTCCGTTATCGACTGACGGTGTATGTTTTTGGCCTCCCATACGATTACGTCCATTGTGGCGTTGTTTCTTCTTACAAATTGCTTTATGTCGTAAATTAGCCATGCAAAACTCGGTTTCTCTTTAACGGGTTCAAAAGGCAACGGGGCATTATCCGGCAAAAGAGTAAAAAGAAGTTCGTCGGGTCTGACATAGACAAACCCCTCGCTGATATGTTTCTTACGGTATGCCTGATAAGCGTTAGTAATATGCTTGTCATAGCATAGTATTTGTTCACCTTTTCTTACCCTGCTTAATATCGACAAATAAGCGTCTTGATAGGCGTCCTCGTCAAAAAGTCCTTGCAGGGATAAACGCTCGCGCAATTTGTAATAATTCTTTTCGCACCAGCTTTCAAATGTCATCTTCATAATTTTTCAGTCTTTAAGGTAATACGGTGTCGTATATCCTGCGCCTTTCAGCGGCAAGTCCTTACACCAGCTAATCGGTTTGCTGAACAAAGCCTCAACGTCGGTAAGCGTCTGGCCGGGCGCGGCTTCCGCTATGATTTCATCGTGTATGTGGAACACGATGTTAAGTCCCTCGTGCCGGGCGCGCAATATTACCGTGCCCAATATGTCACGCGCGGTAGCCTGTACGATATTCTCCACCAGCTTGCCGCCGTATGTGCGCACTTTGCCCCACTTCTTCGTCGTTTGGTTCAAGCCCTCATACTCGATTATCTCGTGGTCGCCGCGCCAGCCGTCCTTATACTCCATTCCGACTGCCGCGCGTGGGTAACATATAGTGCGCCCACTTGGCAAGGTGACAAGCAACATACCCCAACGCTTCGTAATGGCAATGCCACGGTGTACGGTTATGGTCTGCCCGGTCTTTATGGCGGTCATGGCTGCTTTCTCGACAATGGCCCACATCTTGACAATGTTCGGGTTATTGTCGCGCCACTTATAAACAATGTCCTTTTCCTCGTCTTCGGTAAGGCCCAGCCGTGAGCCGCCCATCGCTTCCAAAGCCGACACGCCGCCGCCGTAACCCAACGCCAGCACCGCCACTTTGCCACGCTGCCTCAACCCGGCGTTTCGCCCGTGCTTCTCAACGGGAACTTTGAACATACGGCTGGCCGTCTCGCAATAAATGTCGCCGCCGTTACGGAACACGTCAAGCACCCAATTTTCACCAGCCAACCACGCAATGACACGCGCCTCTATCGCCGAAAAGTCGCAAACGTGGAACGTGTGGCCCGGTGCGGCCACAAACGCCGTGCGGATAAGCTCGCTCAACACTTGTGTAACGTTGGCGAAATTCATCTCGAACTCGTCCAAATCGCCTTGCTTGACAAGGTAACGCGCCGTGTCTAAGTCGGCCATGTGGTTTTGCGGCAAGTTCTGCACCTGCACCAATCGCCCAGCCCAGCGTCCCGTGCGCGCCGCGCCGCAAAACTGCAACAAGCCGTGTATGCGCCCGTCGGCGCAAACGCATTTTTGCATGGCCTCATACTTCTTGTTGCTTGTCTTTCCCATTTCGCGGCGCAAGCGCAACACTTTTTGTGCTTTCGGCCAATAAACCAGCTTGTCTTCCAAATCGTCCAAATTCTTCTTGTTAAGGCTCTCAACGGTAAAGCCTGTTACTTGACTTATGAACGCTTTGATTTGTGCCGGGCTGTTAGGGTTTTCAAGCCCGGTAAGTTGCTGCGCCTCGGTTAAAAGCTGCTCTTTATACTGCTCGTCAAAACGCGCGGCGTTGTCCACGAGCGTTCTGTCAATCATCACGCCACGGTCGTTAATCTCTTGGTCTGCCGTATAAAGTTCCTCGTCGAACATCGCCGGTTGTAAACGCCTTACTTTTCGTAAAATCTGCTGCTCAACCTCCACGTCGCGGATGTTGTAAGCCTTGAACGTGGCCCAGCGGTCGGGCGCGTCCGTCGGGTAATGCCTGACAAACCGTGTAACGCCGTCTTTCGTGGTTTTCGTCGGGACTGAAAAATATCTTATCAGGGCTTTGCCCTCTTGCATCTTGCCCTCTGCTAAATTCAACACCTCGCCGCATTGGGCCAACGACAAGGGCAACCCCATACGCGCCGCGCCTACCATTGTGCAACGCCAGCCAGCCGGGTCTAACGGCTTGTCGTAGCCGTAATACTTGCTTATGCAGATACGCTCGAACGCTGCGTTGAACGCCGTCTTTATAATGCCGTTGTCGGCAAGGGCGGCGCGTATATCGCCGGGCAGTTCTTCGCCGTTTGCAAAGTCAACGCACGCCACCGGGCCGCCGTCCACACAATAGCCGAAAAGCAATATCGTAAAGTCGGGGGCTTCCACGTACTTGTACACTCCGCATGATGCAAGGTCGTAGCTGCTGTAAGTTTCAATGTCAATGCCTATTTCTTTCATTGTAAATGGATTGCTTGTGTGAGGGTAAACCCCGGCGGCCCTACACTTTTAAATCATTACCGCCGGGGCGCGTCCTTATGGGCGCATTGCATGAAAAGAAAGAAACTTATAAATCGTCGTCATCGTCGAAGTTCACGTCGCCGAAGTCAGTCTCTGCCGAGGCTCGTCCGCCTAAATGCTCATCGTCCTTGAACTTCATAATGTTATTAAGTCCGCAAGCCACGCCACGGTTGCCGTTTTTGTCGTAACCGTAAAACGACACCGAAACAACAGCCCATACGCCGCTGTAAATCTCCTCCTCGTCAACAATGGGGGCTTTGTTCTTATCGACAATACCGGGGCGCGTGTTGCTCTTGGCATTCACATAATAGTGGTCGGAAAACGCATCATCGTCCTTGTCTATGTCCCCGTCGTGCAGGGGCATATCGAGCTTTTTCGGCTCTTTGCCTCCCCACTTTGAGACGATTGCCGCTTGTTTGGCCGTTTCAATGGCCGTTTGCAAAGCCTTGATGGTTTCTTTTTCCGACTTCGGGATAAGTACGTTTGTCATATACTTGCCGTTGCCGTCGTTTTCAGGGTCGTACTTGCTGAATACGTGAACGTAACTCAATCGACACGGGCCGAATACTACCTTCGTGTCCTTAACTTGTGGTGTAATCATAATGTTGAATTTTTAATGTTAGAAATTAAATGTTTATATTCTTGAAATCGTCGGTTGCCGAATTGAACGCCGGGCGTTTGTCATCATCGGGCACCAGCGTCGGCTTTCCCTGCGGCTTTGTTATGTATTCGGCGCAAAGCGATGCGAAACGCTTTTTACCGATAAGCCTTTCGAGGTCGGTAATGCTTCGTAGCTCCGTCGGTTTGACATACGCCTCTTTCGCGTAACCCTCTTTGTCGAGCAAAGACATTACGGCTTCTTGGTCGGTTATACGCCTAATGCTTCGGCCTTCTACAATCTTGTAACCGCTATATTCGACACCGCTTAACGCCTGTTCGAGGGCGTATTCCTCAACTCCGGCGAGCCACGTCTTGATTGTAGCCAACTTCGGCAAAATGACGCTTTCCATATCCTCTTTGCCTATAAGTTTAGGGTCGGGGTTGGCGGTTGTCGTGTCAACGCAAGTTTTCGCCAAAGCCTTGCAGCGGCTCTTCACCTTGCAGAACTGACACCATGCGCCGGGGCTTTGCTTGCCCTGTCCGCTAAACGCTTCTTCGGCTTTCGGCGTAAGCACTGTGCGTGCCCACCAAAGCAAATCGGATATGCTCGTTTCAAACTCGCTTAAATTGTCGATACGTGGCTGTACGATAGTCATCTTTACACGTGTGATGTTGTATTCAAAGCTAAAAGCCTCGTATGCGCCTAATGCGTATATCTTCATCTGTGGGTTGTCGTGTGCCGACACCTTTACGCCCTTACCATACTTGAAGTCTATCACTTCCATTAAGCCGTCGGCGATAATCACCGCGTCGGCTGTTCCGAAAGCGTCGGGCACGAACTTTGAGAAATTGAGTTTAACTTCGATTAGCAGTTGAGCGTCCGACGTTTTCACGCGTGCGGCGTTAAATTTTTCCAACACAATGGTTTTGTACGTGTCCGTGTACTCGTCCATTTCGCCCGTGTGATACTTATCCGCAAGCTCTGCAATCTCCTTGTCTTCGCCGCTGCTGTCATGCTTCAAAAAGTCCTTTATCTTCTTGGCACAATAAGCGTGCGCCAGCGTTCCCTCCTCGGCGTAAACGCTGCCCTTGTCTTCCACGTCCTTTTCAAGCAAGGGCGCGGCGGTACAATTCAGCCAGCGGTGGGCTGCACTGGGGCTTAGTAATGCGTGTTTCCTTTGCTCTGCCATAGCTCTTGATTAAAAAGGTAATTCGTTGCCGATTGTACCGTCGTTCAAAACTTTCAGCTTGGCACATTCATCGATGAACGCTTGCCGTTTGTCAGCCGGTAACAAGCTCGGTTTCTCCGCGCCTAAAAACGCCGCAATCTGCTTGAATTGGGTCGATAACTCTTTATGATACTTTTTGTAAAGCTCGCCCGACGTGTTTTCCTTGTAATCCTCGCCCTCAATACGTAAGCGTGTTTGGTGCATTGCCGCCCTTACGTCTTCCTCGGTTAAAGATTTGGTCTTATCCTCTGTTTTGTCTGCTTGTGGCTCGTCCGCTTGTGGCTTGTCTGCTTGTCTGCTTTCTTCGGCCTTGTCGGTCTGTGCTGCCCGGCTTTCTGTTTTCGGCTTTCTTGTTTGACTTGCCGGTTTTTCGTCTTCCGCTGGTGTTTCTTTGGCCTCAACTTGGTTGTTAGGCTTATCGTCAACTATCGGCGCACACCAGCCTTTTGGCTGTAAAATTGCCGTTACGAGCTGCACAACTTCGGGCGTTACACCTAAATTCACCTGTACGTTAATGCTAAAATCTGTTTTCATATTTTCCCCGTTATTTAAAGTTTGACTAATGAAAAATGTAAATCACTATTACCGCCTCGGCTATCGCCAAAGCTACGAGCGCAACATCTATCACCGTGTCGCATATCTCGTCTTTGTTTATCTTTATTCTCTTCATAGATACATCGCACTCCAGCATTTGATAATTTCCGCGCCCGTCGTCACTTTCTGCCGTCCAGCCTTACGGACACGGAACTTAATCAGACCGTTAGCCGCATACCGCGAGACGGTGTGCCGGTCAACGTGTAAAGCCTTTGCCGCCTGTGTCATGCTGTACAAGCCTTTAGGGTCAACTTCGGGTTTGGTGATTATCATGTTGTATTGTTGTAAAAGTTCTTGTTGCAGGTTAAGCAAATCGGTATTCAACGCCGTTAACAGCTTTGCGACCGCCATTACAGGCATGGCTTATCATTCTTGGTTGTCTGCTCCATAATCTTGGTTTGTTCGTTAGGTGTTTTCTTCGTTTTTGCAGTCGTTGATTATTTTTAGCGCGTTGACCGCCGAAAGTACGCGCTTGATTTCCTCTTTCGAGTAGTAAAGCGGCGAGTTCTTGGCCGTGCCCTGCCGCCTCGGCTTGATAGTGCCGTTCTTCACGAGCTTCCTGAACAAGTCTTTGTCGGCGTATGTCATCTTCAGCCACTTTTCGACCTCGGTCTGCCTAATCATGTCTTGCGCCGGTTCGTATGCTTTTACTGCACCCATGTAGCCAATTTGCACATAGTCGGAAAGTAGCCGGTTAAGCCTTGAAAATTCAATGATTATTTTCATGTTCATTTTCTTACTGATTTATGCCGTTAATGAATTTGTTGATAAAATATTCCTGCCCTTTGGTGGTGACTTTGGTCGTCACTGTCGTTATAACCGTATCATCGGGGCGTGTCACAACACCTTTTGTCACCTCGAACAGTCCCAGCTCCATGCTCCTTTGCGTCGGTTGGTTACGCTCCGAGCCTCCTTTCATCAGGTAGCCGTTTTCCCTCAACCATGCAAAAAGGCGTTTTTGCCCCGTATCGCATCCGTTCTGCTTGAGTATCTTCGCCAGCTCGCCAACAAGTATGCTTCTGTCCGACGCTTTCAGGGCGTTTGCGAAAAGCACCTTCGGCGCATCCGCCGCTATCTTGTCCGCCTTTTCCTTGTTCTCTACTTGTAGTTTGCTTATCCGTTCGCTCTGTCTTTTCATGGTGTCCTGTGCAATAATCAGGGCACGCGCCATAATTTCTTCGGGGGTGTCGTCAAGTTTTGCAGCTATGTATCCGCCCGTCTTGCGGATTGAAGGCAACACCTCTCCGCACACCCAGTCTTGAAACGGCTCGGCTTGTGGCTTGTCGGAGCGCATGATAACTTTGTAGAGGTTATGTTCGCTTATATAAATAAGGTGTTGAACTCCGCCATTGGTAGGGGTATCGGTTAAAACGATACCCTTTTTTATTAGTCGTGACTTGCAATCGCTTACGTTCTTTATTTCTAACACCCTGCACACGTCGGCAAGGCAGAACAACGGTTCCTCGCTTGTTCCGGCTGTCCTTATCTCGCCGAAACGTTCGTTTTTGAAAATCTTAATTTCATTCATGGCCTTGTCAATTTTCAATGTCAGTCACTTCGGCACACGGGTTATCGATAACATATTATTGGCGTAATCCGCTTCCGTCTTGAATTTGCAGCCCATGTAATTTCCCATTTGGGTCGCCGTTACCCTGCCGCTGTCAATGGCTCTTGCGTTTGGCAAGCTAAAGCGGCGCGTTTCGCCCATAGCCATTTCAGACAAGGCAATCCTCGTTACTCGTTCTTCTTTTCCGTCCATTTTACTACAATTTGTTAAATCCGTTTACTTAATTGCTTTAACTTTTTGCGGAAAAGAAAAACCGTCGTATATTTGCATTGTAGTAGTGCTTAGTTGGGCAAACAGTCCGACGGTCTTTCTTGTGTCCGTTCTTAGTTAGTTACTTAACACGGGTGCAAAGATATGTCGAAATATCGACAATTACAAATTTTATTGTTGATATTTCGACATAATAGGATTATTTGTAATCATTCTAAATAATAAAGCAATGGTAAACAGGGACATAAACGAGCGTTTTAGGCGAATTTACACCGAATTGTATAATGGGAACGCCACGGCTATGGCCAAAGCCACTTTTATTAGTAGAAGTACAATCAACAGTATTTTAGGCATTGGCAAAAAAGAAGTTCTACCTGGCTATGACGTTATAAGGAAAATTGCCGAAATATCGTCACCGAAAATAAATGTCGAATGGCTGATTACCGGCGAGGGTGAAATGCTTGATACCGGCGACAACGTTAAAGACACACGTCCGCGCGTGCCCTATACCGCAGCCGCTGGTACTTTGACAAATTCCGTTGACGGCATTTCCGAAAACCAATGTGAACGCATACCAAGAGTTAGGAATTTCCCTACATACGATTTTACCATTGTCATACGAGGTGACTCTATGGCGCCGGAATACCAAAGTGGCGACGAGGTGGCTTGCCGCAAGATTGACAGCACTTCGTTCATACAATGGGGCAAGACACACGTACTTGACACGTCGCAGGGCATTGTGATGAAAAGGATTTACGACGACGGCGACAAAATCCGTTGCGTGTCATACAATAAAGATTACCCCGATTTTTCCATTGCGAAAAACGAGATTTACTCAACAAATTTAGTCGTGGGGGTGCTTAGACTTGCTTAGTCCATAAAAACATAATGTAAAATAAAAAATTAGGTATATATGAAAAGGGTATTTTTAAGTTTATTGGTTTTTGTTTTTGCGTTTTCAGTCAAAGCACAAAATTACATTTGGCAACTTGATGAAATAGAAATGCAGGGAACATGGGAAGTTGTAAGTGTATCAGGGCAATTCAAAGGCTTTGATTATGAGTATCGCGACAAGATACCCGTATCATTTACATTTGCCGACGGTAATTATACATCAATAAATTATTCGGATAATACATGGTTTTTCAGTGGTTATATGATAACTACGGCATCAACAGGAAAATATTTTTTGCACATGACGGCAAGAGCTAATGGCAGTTCTGCAAACTTTTGGATATATGAATTTGATAATGGGAATATGACGTTAAAATCGTATGACAATATGGGCGAAATAAAATTAGTCAAGCAAAATTCTACAAATATAAATTCCGTGCAAACAGAACAAAACAGTAATAGCAAAATATATTCTGTAAATGGCATGGAATTAAGTGAGCCTGTAAAGGGCATAAACATACAGAACGGTAAGAAGTTTATAAAAAAATAAATATTGACCTATAATTTACCCCAAAAGTGCCAATACCCTTATAAATAAAGGATTTCAATTTATTTTGTGGTTCTGAATGTCGTGGGTTCGAGCCCCACCCTCCACCCAAGGAAAATAAACGCTAATTACTTGTATGTCAAGTGGTTGGCGTTTTTTCTTTTATTGAAATTCACATGCCTGAAGGCTGATGCTATGAGTTGTTCTGAAGTATGCAGCGCTATTGATGAAGGATGATTATATCTCAAAAGGATTGTAATTCGATTACATGAACGGAATTTCTTATAAGGCAAACGAAGTGGAAGTAAGTTTGAAATATTACAGGCTGCAGCCAAATGTTGTAGCGTTGTTATGACGGTGGTTGCAAAGATATGTTGCTCTGCCTATATTCCAAAAATGCAGAAGTTGTAGATGTGAAATATGATAAGTCCGAAATATGGAAGAAGCAAATAGATATATATACGGTGCCTACTTTAATATGGCCAGGGATAATTTTCTTAATACCATAAAACTGTTGGCCGATAAAATGAAGCTGGGGGCAATCTCTGGCTTTGGCAAAGACGGCAATGAAGTTAATGACATAAACAAATTGTTTGGCGATAAAAATACCTATGCCAACATCGAGAATGTTGTAGAGTTTTATTTTCCTTGGATTAAAGCGTTGGAAGGCCGTTTCAGCCTGGATAAAGGCGACAGAAACCTGAATGACATGAAAATGTTTTATAAGTCAGTCTTGACTGCATTTTTCACTGCTGTTGACAGCCTGCGGAACAAATATACGCATTACAGTCACAAAGATTTGAATATAAGGGAAATAAAAATTGAATGTACACTTGGTGGAAAAGATTACTGTATCGGACTACTAAATGCCCTTGACTGCATATACGACAGCGCGGTAAACCTTTTGAAACTGCGGTTTATGGTGGGCGAAGATGAAGTGGCACACTTACGCCGGTGCAAGGCTGTAAATAAAAAGGTCGTGGTAAGGACAGAGAAGGACGGCTTTTATTACAGACTGTCAGACAATGGCGGGGTCACGGAGAAGGGTGTGATTTTCATAGCGTCCATGTTTCTCAATCGCAAATACGGCTTTCTTTTCTTGAAGCAGTTAGAAGGTTTCAAGCGTAGTGATGAAAAACGTTATAGGCTGACATTGGAAGCATTCCTGGCTTTTTCAAACATCAAACCGGTTGACAGGTTGAAGAGTGACAAACTCGACAGAGCCTCCTTGGGACTTGATATGTTAAACGAACTGACGAAAATTCCGAAAGAGCTTAGCGAGACACTGTCTGTAGACTGTTTGTACAAATACCTTGCATCCGATGGCGAGGACGACTTGCGGTCGCGCATACGTTATCAGGACAGATTTGTCCCCTTGGCATTGGAGTTCATATCACAAAGCGACGAGTTCAAGGATTTCAGGTTTTACACTTACGTTGGCAATTATGTGTACAAAGGTTACATTAAGAGGCTAATTGACGGAACTGACAAGGAAAGATACCTGTCTGACAGGCTTTGCGGATTTTACAAGTCGGTAAATGACGCTTCTTCTGATGCCATTGCACAAAAGTATGGTGTGGAGATAAAAGACTCCAATGAGCCTGACTACATGCTGCCGGACTCTTTCCGACCGCATGTGTTGAGGGCAACGCCGCATTTTGTCATAAACAATAATAACATCGGCATAAAAATATGCGGCAATGACTGTCTTCCTATTGTCAACGGGAAAGGCGTAGAAAGCCCGGAGCCTGATTACTGGCTTAGCATATATGAACTGCCTGCAATGCTGTTTTACGCTTATCTCCGTGAAAAAAACGGAAAGCGTTTTAAAGACTATAAGAGCATCAGGGAGCTGATAGAAGGTGTCGAGAAAAAGGCCGATGAAAAGAATGATAGGGACAAAGGTGCATTGATGGCACGGCATATCGACAAGGAAATAATATGGACGCAGACAAAACTTGACGAGGTAAAGCGGCTTGAAGAGAAAAAGGTTGCGGCATACGGTAAGAAAGGACGTGTTGTGTTGAAGTCAGGCAGAATGGCCGACTTGCTTGCACACGACATGGTTCGCTTGCAACCGGCCACGAAGGGCAGTGACAAAATAACCGGGGTCAACTTCCAGGCTTTGCAAGTGTCGTTGGCTTACTTCAAACGTGATATTCTTGCCGACGTGTTTAGCCGGGCTATGTTGACAACGGGCAATCACCGTCACCCGTTCTTGTACAGAATAGATGTGAGCCATTGTAGCTCGTTGCGCGATTTTTATGTAGCTTATCTCGGTGAACGTAGAAAATACTTTGAGGACGTGGCTAAAAAGATAGCCAAGAATAAGCTGAACACTCCATGCCACATTCTCCGCCGCCTGCAAAGGGAAGGAAGCGGTGAAGAAGCAGGAAAAGACGTAAAGCCGAAGTTCTTGCCTCGTGGCATTTTCACGGACTCGATAAAAAACTGTCTGGAACAAAGCAAGTTGAATATTTATATCAGGAATGCCCGTAATGATGTCAAACCTGCGATAAATGCCGCCTATCTTATATTGATGTATTATAAGGAAATAGAAAAAGGCGAATTTCAAGGCTTTTATGGCGAAAAACGCCGATACGACATCTTGGAAGAGGGCAAACCTCTTGACTTGGCTGAAAGGAAAAAAGCCTTAGCCAGCATAAAGCCCGCGAAAATAGATGTCTCTGAAGCAAACATGCCGATGAGTAAGGAAGAACACTTGATGCGGAAGAGATACCATGCCGTTTGCAATAACGAGTCGGCCATCCGAATGTACCAGGTTCAGGACATATTGCTGTTATTGATGGCCAAAGACATTTTCAAGAAAGCATTGTCAGAGGGCGTCATGTCAAAGAAAATAGGACTTGAGAACTTGAACGGAATATTCGATGCTCCTGTAAATTTCGTCAAGAACTTTGATAATATAAAGTTAACGGCCACAGGTATAAAAATAAAGAATTACGGCAAGGTGTGCCGACTTGGAACCGACTTTAAGTTTAACAGCTTAATAAAGGCGTTTCATAAGGTTTACTCTAAAAGTGTGGAAATGGACTACTCTGATTATTTAAAAGAAGAGGAAGAATTTGAAAAATACAGGTTGAATATGGTGAAGTTGTGCCGTGAAGTAGAGCGGGGCATTACGGAGGACTTGCATTTGAGTTTGGACGGTAAAAGCCATCTGAGTTTTAATGACGATGTGATAAAACCATACAATGACAAGTACAATGTTTTCAACGGAGACGATTTGACTTTTTTCATAAATGCGCGCAATATGTTCATGCACGGTGACTATAAATATGAGTGCGTTAAATATGTTGTCAGCGAACATTTCAAAGGAAGTCTCAATGACGTCTCATTTGCCAAAGAGACATACGGGCATTTTTGTAACTTATTGGAAAGTATGAGGAAGAAAACTGGTTTAAGAATAGATATTTAAGAATTTGTAAATAGTAGGTTGTGAGAGCCTTTATTTTGTAAGGTATAAACAACTATGTTTTCATTCCTAAATACAAAGCTAAAGTTGTGAGAGCCTTTATTTTGTAAGGTATAAACAACTACAATATTACGATTGACCCAAACTAACCAGTTGTGAGAGCCTTTATTTTGTAAGGTATAAACAACGTCAAGCACACAGGCTACTTTACTGGCTTTGTTGTGAGAGCCTTTATTTTGTAAGGTATAAACAACGGATACTATAAGAAGCATTTTCTGTATTCTGTTGTGAGAGCCTTTATTTTGTAAGGTATAAACAACCGCTTTTAATGGCATAGAATAAAGCCTGCCAAGTATTAAAAGCAGCATTTCCCCAATGATGTGCCTGACGGCGAATGGTGTCAGACTGTTTTTTAGTCAACTGAATTCTAAAACAGGGTATGGCGGAAGGGATATTAAAAAGCGCATTCCGTAGCGTCGGTTTAGTCGGCGTTGCGGAATGCGCTTTGATTTTTTACAAGTTATCTGTTATGGAGTCTTATTTGTCCATTACATTCTTAATGTCCTGCAATGTCAGTTTTCCAGTGAGAACTATGGCGCTTGTCTCTTCGCTGTCAGTGTTAAGCAGTATGTACTGTTTCTTGCCGCCCGGAAATTCTTTCATGTATATGCCGGTGCTTTCGCCTTCACCGTTGACGTCCATCAGTTTTGTGTAATTTTCCTTGGCGATTATCTGCCGGCATTCTTTTTTCAGGGTGTTGGCGGCTGATTTTGTCTCGGAGTTGAGTATCTGGATGTTGTCCAACTTCGAGGCCACGGCCGAGAAGTCCATCCCGTTGCTTTTCATGTCGGGCATCATGCTGAGAAGTGCTTTCGAGACATAGACAGATGTTATGCCCTTTACGTTGCCGAATTTCTTGGTAAACGTTTCCTGTGCGGCAAGGTTTGCCGTGAAAAGTATGGCCGCGGCCAGTATTAATAATAACTTTTTCATTGTTCACCGTTTTTAGAGAGTTCCATACATTTGTTTATTTTTCTGTTCAGGTCTTCAGTTTTTTGCTGCGCGTATGCCATTTGGTCAAGACCTTTGTTAAGCGTGGCCGAGAACTTTACTATCGCCATTTGCGCCTGTGCCAGTGCGGCCTGTTCTTCAGGCGTTATGCTTGTGCGGTTGTGCAGGTATGCGCCGAACGAAGCCACAACGAGTATGCTGGCCGCTATTCCGCAGGCATGGCGCAGCTTCATCTTTATGCTCCGGGCGGTGTGCCGCCCTGTGCTGTCAGCTTTTTTGCTCCATGCGTCAATCTGCGCGTTGAGCTTACGGTCAAGCCGTTCGGCTGACGGTGTGGCCTTGCAGCCGTGCAAGGTCATGAAGAAGTCTTGTTCGACTTTCAGGCTGTCAGGTACGTCGCCATCCCTGAAGAACTCGGTTATGCGTGCCTCCTCGTCTTCAGATGTTTGGCCGTCGTAATAACGTTCCAAAAGTTTTTCAATATCCTTTGTCGCCATAATTCCTGATGTGGTTAAATTGTTCACGTAATGTCTTTCTTGCCCTGCTAAGCGTCACGCGGATGTTTGTCATGCTAAGCCCTGTGGCCTGTTCAATCTCGCCGTAGTCGAGGTTGTTTACGTCGCGCATGGTTATCAAGAGCCGTTGCTGTTCCGGCAGGCGGGCTATGCACCGGCGCATTATTTCGGCATGGTCTTTAGTCTCTACTTCTCTTTCCATGTCGGCGTGTGCGGCCTGCCGCATTGTCTCGGGGCGGTCAACGTCAAGCGTGGCGTGCCTGCTCCTCAGCCTGTCGTGGCAGATGTGCCTTGTCAGCGTTACGCAGTATGCTTCGGCGTTCTCCATGCTTGGCAGGCTGTCACGCCGTGTCCATAGCCTAAGGAATGCGTCCTGCACAGCATCTTCGGCCTCCTGCTCGTTGCACGTCAGGCTCAGAGCCACGGCATACAGCTTGCCGCTGTATGGCATGAACCGTTGTTTGAACTCTTCGCCTGTCATTGTTTGTGGGGTTATACGGTTTTACGGTTATGGGTTATGCGGTTGTGGGGGTGTGCGGGATATTGGGTTATCGGGTCATTATTTTATGGGCTAAAATGTTATATGAGTTTATATTGCTCGGCCTATGGCTTTCATATTACCGCACAACCTCACAACCATACAACCGTATAACCTCACAACCTCATAACCACATAACCGTAAACCCTTAAAAACTAATTGTCTTGTCGTTGATTAACTGACCTATTTTGTCTTTGGGTATGCTTCCAGTTAAGTGCACCATTACGCAGTCTTCACCATCTGTCACGGCCACAACAATTTCCTTTATCGTTTCACCTTCCATGTGTCCGAGCACCTTTACCCGGTCGTCGTTGTCGAATACGGTTGCTATTGACTCGTAAAAGGTGTCGTCAAGCTCTTCTGTCTTGCTATTGAATATGTCGGTCTTGGCTTTGTCTGTATTGTCTATTATCAACACGCTGCCGTTGTCGATAAGTTTCAGCATTTCGTCAACGTCTTTAATACCCGTTTTTTTCTCGCCCATCTGCATGGCAATCATCTCCTGGTTGAAGCGTATCACCTGTGCGCCGGTGGCCTTCTCTATTTCTTTGATTACTTCATCGGCGGTCTTCGCCGTACCCGTGAGGCAGAATGCCGCCATCACGATAAATGCCAAAATCTTTTTCATTGTCTTTGATTTTTTCGTTGTTTATAATGTGTTTTCAATCATTCTGCGCTATTATTTCCCGTATGTCCTCCTGCGTCAGCTTGCCCTTCAGCCGTATCAGGGCGCAGTCGTCATCGCTTGCCACTACCACGAGCACTTCCCTTATGTATCCTTTTTTCATCCTGCCAAATATCTGCACAGTTTCGCCGTCTTCATCGTTGACGCTTACAAAAGGCTGGTATTTGCATGTGTCAAGCTCGCTTACGCTTTCCATGAACGACCGCCTTGCCTTCTCGCCTCCGTCCTCAACCGTCACTATTGTGCCGCTGCTTATGTGCCCCATAGCCTCGCCGAATGCTTCGTCGTTCAGGCCGGGCAGCAGAGCCATCATCAGTTTGTTGAACCTGATGGTTAACGCCTTGTTGTTAGTCCGTATGTCGCGTATCACCTCGTTGCTCGTCTTGGCCGTGCCCGTTATGCAGAACGCAGCCGCAAACATGATGAGTGCAAATATCCTTTTCATCGCCATCACTTTTTACGTCTTTTTATTATGCAGACGTAACTCGCGACGATTTTGTTACATCAAAAACGCATTTTTTTCAAAAAAAGTGCGGAGCACCATTTCCGCGCTCCGCAACATGCTGTTATTCCCATACAAAATGATATACGAGTATTGGTGTTTCCCAGTCTTCGGGGTCATTGACAACGCACGATTCTGGATAGCCTTTATCGTCAAGCGTCCAATCCAAAGTTGTTGTGCCGATTTTGACTGGCAGATGTTTAGTTCCTTTCCCGAAAATACCGAAATAATAATAATCGATATAAAGCACATTCAAGTCAAGCATCTCCATTATCATTGCACCACCTTTGTTTTCTATTGGCTTGGTTATATTTGTGTTTGTGTACGAGAATTGGCGTGTCCCTTCATAAGGGTCTTCTGTGCTTGTTATATCGCCGTCAGCGTTGTAGCTTATTGTCATTTTGTAATTTTCATTTACTCCTTCTGGATCTTCATCGCAGTTGTAGGCTGTCAGTTGCCCGTCTTCATTATATGTAAGTGTGCTTGTATTTGTCACATCTTCAATGATTATTGCATAGCCTTGGCTGTTTAGCGTGATTTCTCGGTTATTAATGTACGCTTTGTTGCCGTCGGAATAGGTTATTGTGCTGCGCCCCTCTGTGCTTTCAAATGATAAGAGTTTGTCATTATCCCATGCCGGATTATCAAAATGCCACCACATGCCATCTTCATTATCGGTAGCATACATTGTTTTCAACTTTCGCTCGACGGTCGATGGCTTGTGTCCATCATCTTTGTCATCGTTGTGGTCTTTGCGGTCGTCATCATCACTGCACGCAACAAATATCATCATAGCAAGCACTACCAAACTAAAATACTTCAACTTTTTCATGTCTTTTGTTTAATTTTATGCCCCTTATTCCCAAATCAAGGCGATTGATTAATTAAGGTATAGGTATATATACGAAAATAGCGTGGGAACTTTGCCCGTCGCCCGTCCCACACTTTGAGGCCTTCGCATTGCCCTGTACCGTCGAACGGACAACGCAGAAGCCCACGCCGTGTATGTATATACGCATCAATAGCGTTATGCCCGGACGGCATACGCCAATGATGGCTGTATAAATATACACCCATGAGCATCTACTGTTGCCATGTTCTTGACGGTACGGAAAGTTGCGAAGTTTCAGAGTGTCAAGACCAAAGCGCCAAGTAAACGCTTATCTTATATATATGTTCCCCATGCCCTCCGCCTGTGCGGCTTCTGCAATAGGAACGTTGCAAATGTAAGAAAATTTAAGCTATGTAGCAAATATTATTAGCAAAAATCACCGTCCAATCTTTTGCTGCTTTTGGCGGCAACTAAGTTGAAGGCAGGGTAGGGCTGTAAGCAGTGGCTGTTTAGGCAAGGCTGCATGTGGCTTGTGTTTGGGTGAATTGCAAGACGTGGCCTTTTGCAGCCCGAAAGGCCATGTTTCGCGTGGTAAAAGGCCACGTTTTGACGCGCCATTTGCCGTCTTTTATATTGTGGCGTTTGCCGTGTTGGTGAAAAAAGAAACGGACTTGCCGCTGCGGCAAGTCCGTTTCTCTTGTTTATGCGCCGTTTGCGGCGTATTTATTTGCTTAGGTTCTCCATGATTTTCTGCACGTATGCATCGATTACGGCAACGGCTGTGATGTTGACAACATCGCGCACGGAGCACTCGAAGTCGGTGAAGTGGACGGGCTTGTTCAGTCCCATCTGGATGGGGCCGATTATTTCGGCGCCCGGGTTGAGTGCCTGTAGCAGCTTGTACGAGCTGTTCGCGCTCGACAGGTTGGGGAATACGAGCGTGTTGACGTCTTTGCCTTTCAGCCTTGTGAAGGGGTATTTTGCGTCGCGCAACCTGCTGTTCAGGGCGAAGTTCACCTGCATCTCGCCGTCTATGGCGAGGTCGGGGTAGCGCTGCTGCATCTCCTCTACGGCGGCGTGAACTTCAGCCGGGTTGCCAAATTCGTCGGTTCCGAAGTTGGAGTAGCTTATCATTGCGATGTGCGGTTCGTCGTTGAAGAAGCGCACTGTGTTGGCCGAGAGGCGCGCAATGTCAACGAGCACGTCTTTGTTTGGCAACCGGTTAATCAGCGTGTCGGCCAGATAGAGCACTCCCTTTTTCGAGTTTATTATGTGCATCGTGCCGAAGTGCTTGTATTCGGGCTGTATTCCGATTACCTCCTTCGCCACCTTTATGGTGTTTGAATATTTTGTGTAAAGGCCCGTTATGAACGCGTCGGCGTCGCCTGTCTCGACCATCATCATGCCGAAGTAGTTGCGCTCGAACATCTTGTCGTTGGCTTCCTGGAAGGTGTAGCCCTGGCGCTTGCGCTTTTCGGCCAGTATGCGTGCGTAGCGTTCGCGGCGGTCGTTCTCGCGGTCGTGGCGCAGGTTCACTATCTCTATGCCGTCAAGGCTTAGGTCGAGTTCCTTGGCGAGCTTTGCTATTCGTTCGTCGTTGCCCAGCAGGATGGGGTGGCAGATGCCTTCGTTCTTGGCCTGCACCGCCGCCTTGAGCATCGTGGGGTGTATTCCTTCGGCGAACACAACGCGCTGCGGATGCTTGCGTGCCGTGTCGTACAGCTTCTGGGTCAGCTTGGTTTCCTGTCCGAGCATTTCGCGCAGGCGGTTCTTGTATTCGTCCCAGTCGGTTATCGTGGTGCGCGCCACTCCGCTTTCGATGGCCGCCTTTGCAACGGCTGCCGACACTTCGGTGATGAGGCGCGGGTCTACCGGTTTCGGTATGAAGTATGACGGGCCGAAGGTGAGTTTGTTCACTTGGTACACGTCGTTCACTACATCGGGCACCGGCTGCTTTGCCAGGTCTGCGATGGCGTGTACGGCAGCCATTTTCATCTCCTCGTTTATGGCTGTGGCGTGTACGTCAAGCGCGCCGCGGAAGATGTAGGGGAAGCCAATGACGTTGTTGATTTGGTTTGGATAGTCGGAACGGCCGGTGCTCATAAGCACGTCGGGGCGGCTCTCCATAGCGTCCTCGTATGATATTTCGGGCACGGGGTTGGCCAGTGCGAACACGATTGGCTTGTCGGCCATCGAGCGTACCATGTCCTGTGTGAGCACGTTGCCCTTTGACAGGCCCACGAATACGTCGGCGCCTTTTACGGCTTCTTCCAGCGTGTGAATGTCGCGCCGGTCGGTGGCGAACATCTTTTTCTGTTCAGTCAGGTTCTCGCGGTCGCTGGTGATGACACCTTTCGAGTCGAGCATGACGATGTTCTCTTTATTCGCGCCGAGCGCGATGTACAGTTTTGTACACGAGATGGCCGCCGCTCCGGCTCCGTTTACAACGATTTTTACCTTCGATATGTCTTTTCCGGCCACTTCGAGGGCGTTTTTCAGTCCGGCGGCCGATATGATGGCCGTGCCGTGCTGGTCGTCGTGCATCACCGGTATGTCGAGTGTGCGCTTCAGCCTTTCCTCTATATAGAAGCATTCGGGCGCCTTGATGTCTTCAAGGTTGATGCCGCCGAATGTCGGTGCGATGCGTTCTACAGCCTCGCAAAACTTCTCAGGGTCTTTCTCGGCCACCTCGATGTCGAACACGTCTATGCCGCCGTAGATTTTGAACAGCAGGCCCTTGCCCTCCATGACGGGCTTTCCGCTCATCGCGCCGATGTCTCCGAGTCCCAGAACGGCTGTTCCGTTGCTTATTACGGCTACGAGGTTGCCCTTGTCCGTGTACTTGTACACATCGTCGGGAGTCTTTTGGATTTCAAGGCATGGAAACGCCACGCCCGGCGAGTAGGCGAGGCTCAGGTCGGTCTGCGTACTGTAGGGCTTTGTCGGTTTTACTTCTATTTTTCCGGGTTTGCCGCTGCTGTGGTATTCAAGTGCGGCTTCTTTTGTAATGTTTACCATGATTATGTTATTTGTTCTCGTTTTCAATACGCGTGAAGTCTGGTGCTTTGTACAGCCGTCTCTGTACAGCCTGGCACGATTTGTGCTTGTGGCGGAATTTTGCCCTACAATCTTTCATTTTCTTACTTGCGGGCACTTGCTTGATGTTGACTTCGTCTTTTTACCTTTCTTTTTATTACAACCATAATTGAAAAGTCTTTGCAAATGTAATGAAAAAAATAAATGGAGGCAAATAGTTTTCGGAAATAAATTATTAACTTTGCAAATAAAAACTAAAAGAATGCGTAAAACCGGCAGCACGACCGCTTACCGCGAAAGTCTGAGAAGGAAAATTCTTGACACCGCGATGCTACTTTTCAAGCAGAAAGGGATAAAAGCCGTGCGCATGGACGACATCGCGACTGAAATCGCAATTTCAAAGCGGACTCTGTATGAAATATACAGCAACAAGGAGGATTTGCTTTTTGAGTGTCTCAGGAATGAGAATGAACTGATGAACAAGCAGCTTTCCGACTATGCGATGACGGCGGAAAACGAGATGGCTGTCATTGCTTATTTCATAAAGTTGAGGCTGAAAGACCTTGGGGCAATCAATCCGCTGTTTTTTACTGAAATGAACAAGTACGAGCGGATAATGAGATTTTTCAGGCAGAACAAGGAGACGCAGTCCGCCCATTCGCAGGTGTTCATGAGGAAAGGCATCGAGCATGGTTTCTTCCGCAGCGACTTGAATTATGGCATAGTGAACAAGATTGGCGATGCGGCCATGGATTTTGTCATGCAGACACGGCTTTACGAGCAGTACAAACTTGACGAGATATTCCATACGTTCATAATCGTATTCTTGCGCGGTTGCTGCACGGAGAAGGGATTGGCCTATCTTGAAAAGTTCATTTCGGAGAACTGATAAAGGTGGATAGTGAAGAACGGAGAGTGAAGGAGCCGATAAATTAGAAGTCGTGGCTTCTTCACTCTCCGTTCTTTACTATTAAAGTCTGATGATTTGTTTTACTCCCTTGACGTTTCTCAGTTTCTTTATCAGCTGCTCGAGGCGCGGGGTGTCTTCTACGTTTACAACCAGGTTGCCGCTGAACAGACCGTCGTTGCTGTCGATGTTGATGCTGCGCATCATTATCTTCTCTTCCTTTGAGATGATGCTTGTAATGTTGTTCACAATGCCGATGTCGTCGTTGCCGATGATTTTCAGCGTTGTGGAGTATTGTGATGTGCCTTTGCCGCTCCATTTGGCCTTCACTATGCGGTAACCGAAGCGTTTGCGCAGTTCAGGTGCGTTGGGGCAGTCCTTGCGGTGGATTTTTATCCCCCCGTTTATGGTTACGAAGCCGAAAACGTCGTCGCCGTAAATGGGGTGGCAGCATTTTGCCAGAGTATAGTCAACGCCTTTCAGGTTCTTGTCTATCACAAGCACGTCGTCTCCCGAATGGGCAAGCTCCTCGTTCGGGTTCTCGTAGTTGAAGCCTTCCGCGCTGCGTGCAGGCTGCTGGGGCAGGGCGTTGTTGTCCCGTTGCAGGGTTTCCTGGTACTTTTCTATCACGTCGTTCACGTCAAGCGTGCCGTCGGCCATGTGCCGGTAGAAGTCGTTTGCCTCCTTGAACCCCATTTTCTTTATAAGGTGCGACACTGCGCTTTCGTCAAATTCGATTTTCCGGTTTTTCAGCCTTCGTTCGAACATTTCTTTGGCGTATGCTCCGTCTTTCACCATGAGGTCTTTAAGCGCCATGCGTATTTTCGCCTTGGCGCGGCTTGTCTTGACGATGTTGAGCCATTCCTGCTTGGGTTTTTGGTTGGCCGAGGTCATTATCTCGACCTGGTCGCCGTTTTTCATCACATGGCGGAACGTCACAACTTTGTTGTTTATTTTCGCTCCGGTGCAGTGGTCGCCGATGTTCGAGTGTATGCGGTATGCGAAGTCGAGCACCGTGGCGCCTTTGGGGAATTTCATCAGGTCTCCCTTCGGCGTGAATACGAACACCTCGTCGTCGTACAGGTCCATCTTGAACTGGTCGATTACCTGCAGGTCGTCCTTGTTTTCCAGTGCCGAGCGTATGCTGTTGAGCCAGTCGTCCAGGCCGTTTTCGCCCTTTACGCCCTTGTAACGCCAGTGTGCGGCCAGTCCTCGTTCGGCTATCTCGTCCATCCGCTCGGTTCGTATCTGCACCTCCACCCATTTGTTTTCAGGCCCCAGAACCGTTATGTGCAGGCTTTCGTAGCCGTTAGACTTGGGCACGCTCAGCCAGTCGCGCATGCGTTTCGGGTTGGGTTGGTACATGTCGGTGATGATGGCGAACACCTGCCAGCACTGCACTTTTTCCAGTTTTTGCGGCGAGTCGAGTATTATGCGTATGGCGAACAGGTCGTACACGCCCTCGAAATCGCACTGCTGTTTCTTCATCTTCTGCCAGATACTGTGTATGCTCTTGGTGCGTCCCTTCATGTGGAACTTGAATCCGGCCTCCTTCAGCTTCTTGTCTATCGGGGCGATGAAGCGTTCTATGTAAGCGTCGCGGCTCTTCTTGGTGGCGTTGAGCTTCTCCTTTATCATGTAGTAGGCGTCGTGCTCAAGGTATTTCAGGCTCAGGTCCTCAAGCTCGCTCTTCAGCTTGTACAGTCCGAGTTTGTGTGCGAGCGGGGCGTACAGGTAGCTGGCCTCCTCGCTCACTTCGGTTTTCGCCTCCACGTTTTCCGTGTCGCGGATTTGCCGCATCAGGTTTACGCGGTCGGCAATCATGATGAGTATCACGCGCATGTCTTCGGCGAACGACAGCAGCAGGTTGCGGAAATTCTCGCTTTCAATGACGGGGCTTTTCTTGTAAAGCTCCTGTATCTTGCCGAGTCCGTGTATTATGCGCGCCACGTTTTCGCCGAATGTCTGTTTTATCTCGTCATAGTCCTGTACGACAGGGTACAGCAGTATGGCCAGCACCCCGTCGCGCTTTAGTCCTATCTCCTCTACCGCGATTGCCGCCGTCTGCAGGCTGGACACTATGGGGTTCAGCCCGAATGCGTCCCTTTCCACGGCATTGCCGCTTATCGCCGCCTTGATGTGCCTTAACACGTTGCTACGGTCATTGCCGTTGATAAGCTCGCCTACGCTGCCGTCAAGCCTGCGGGCAAGCTCTATGGCGTTTTTTTTCTCGTCTATGGTGAATGTCAGTCCTTTCATTTCTTTCATGCCTTGTTCGGCCACGCTTTCAGATGGCATGATGCAAACTTACTCATTTTTCCCGAAATAGTCTTGTTTTGTGTTTCAGAAAATGCTTTTTGTAAGTTTTATTGCATAAAGTAATAACTTTTTAATGCCTTTTGATGCATGTTTTGATGAAAAAGAGTTATTTTTGCAATTAAATGAAGATATTGAGGAAGTTAAAGAAGTTATAGTAGTTAAAGAAGTTAAAGCCATTACCATATTATAGATATGGTGTGGTTGCACTGCAACACAGCAAGGCATTTGGCTATAACTTCTTTACCTTCTCTAAATTCTAAGAAAATAAAATACCTTAACCTAATAAAAAACAATATTTATGTTATCACAGGATGATTTAAAGCAGATTGCCGCCAAAGGCATAACCGAGGCTCAGGTTGAGACACAGCTTGAGGATTTCAAACAGGGCTTCCCGTTCTTGCGTCTTGAGGCCGCCGCCGCGATAGGCAACGGCATATCGGCCCCGTCAGACGACGAGCGCGCACGCTACATCGAGGCTTGGAACTCTTACAAGGCCGGTGGCAAGCGCATCGTAAAGTTCGTGCCGGCAAGCGGGGCGGCCAGCCGTATGTTCAAGGACATGTTTGCTTTCCTGAACGGCGACCATGACACACCCGAGACCGACTTTGAAAAGAAATACTTTGACAACATCGGGAAATTCGCCTTCTACGGCGAGCTTAACGAGGCTTGCATCAAGAATGAGGGCAAGGACATACCCACACTCATCGCCGAAGGCGGTTACAAGGCCGTTGTTGCAAACATGCTTGAGCCGAAAGGGCTTAACTACGGCCAGCTGCCGAAGGGCTTGCTGCTGTTCCACAAGTATGCCGAGGGACCGCGTACTCCGCTTGAAGAGCATCTTGTGGAGGGCGCACTTTACGCCGCATCGGGCGGAGAGGCTCACATCCACTTCACCGTAAGCCATGAGCACCGCGAGCTTTTCATGAAGAAAGTCGACGAGAAGTGTGCCGCATACGCTGGGAAATACGGCATAAAGTATGACGTGACTTTCTCCGAGCAGAAACCTTCGACCGACACAATAGCCGCAAATCCCGACAACACCCCGTTCCGCAACGAGGACGGTTCGCTGCTGTTCCGCCCGGGAGGACACGGTGCTCTGATACAGAACCTCAACGACATCGACGCCGACGTGGTGTTCATCAAGAACATTGACAACGTTGTGCCCGACCGCCTGAAGGGCGACACCGTTACCTACAAGCAGCTCATCGCAGGCATCCTCGTAACGCTGCAGGCCAAGGCCTTCGAGTATCTGCGCCTGCTCGACACCGGCGAGTACACCCACGAGCAGCTGGAGGAAATCATACGCTTCGTGCAGCGCGACCTATGCTGCCGCAAGGCTGACATCAAGCAGCTTGAAGACGCCGAGCTGGTAGTCTACCTGCACAAGAAGCTCGACCGCCCGATGCGCGTTTGCGGAGTGGTGAAGAACGTGGGCGAGCCCGGCGGAGGGCCGTTCCTTACATACAACCAGGACGGCACGGTGAGCCTGCAAATACTCGAAAGCAGCCAGATAGACAAGAGCAACGCCGAGTACATGCGTATGTTTACCGAAGGAACCCACTTCAACCCGGTAGACCTTGTATGCGCCGTAAAGGACTACAAAGGGCGTCACTTCAACCTTCCCGACTATGTTGACAAGTCAACCGGCTTCATAAGCAGCAAGAGCAAGAACGGCCGCGAGCTGAAGGCGCTCGAGCTGCCGGGACTTTGGAACGGTGCGATGAGCGACTGGAACACCATCTTCGTGGAAGTTCCATTGTCTACGTTCAACCCTGTAAAGACAGTTAACGACCTGCTCCGCGAGCAGCATCAGTAACTCGTTGGCAGCCAGCAGGTTGCCAACGGCATTTTAAAAGGCGGCATTTCGCGTTGCGAAATGCCGCCTTTTGTCTTGTCGTTTTGCCACACTTTCAAGGCAAAAACATGACAATGTGTCATTGCGGAAATGCCTGTATTTTGGTACGAAACAGATTTATATCCGCCAGTTTGCCGCTTACAGTTGCGTCATAAGCGGCCTTTTGCATGGCATCATACCGTCAATGACATTGCCAAACACCATCTTTCGCAATGCCTTATACCACCTTTTGCCGCCGCGGCAACCGTCTATGCCGCTTACATATACGGCCTTCGGCTGCAATAAACGCCGTTAAAAGAATGTTAAAAACGCCATCTCCACCTGCACGCTTTTACGCAAATCTCCACATGTCTTTGTACCTCAACGACTTGCGTCTGCACACGTTTTTTTTCGTTATTTTCGCCCATGGCGTCGTTATTACGCACCGTCGCCGTTTTCCGTGTTAAACGCGGATACATAATGCAAGCGTTTACCGCAAAATGATTGCATTTTGTAAAATATATGGAAATCATCCGAGAGCATATTTAAGGACATTCGGTGTGTACGCCAACAGCGTATATTGCCGACAACCAAAAGTTTACACACGAGGCAAACAAAGATAAAAAACGTTTTAATTAACATAAATTAATGCAATGGGGGTAAAATAAACATTTGTTTGTATATTTGCAAAGCACAAAAAATAAATACATTCTTACAACAGACTGTCGGGTTAATCCCATCACAGTACCATATCTGAAAAATTACTGATGTATTACTGACGAATTACTGATGTATTACTGACGAATTACTGACGAATTACTGATGTTTTAACAGCAATAAGACCGTTTTATTACATCTTTTATAAAAAAGATGCAGATAATTTCACACAGAAACAATAAAAACAAACAAATAACCTTGATGTATGATTAGAAACATACTGATTTCGGCTTTCTTGGTTTTTGCGACCGCCGTTACTGTGTCAACGCAGAACGTCGCGGTGAAAACCAATGCTCTTTACTGGGCTACCACTACGCCTAACATAGGAGTGGAAGCATCGGTAGGTAAGAAACACACCCTCCAGCTTTTTTACGGACTCAACCCGTGGAAGCAGTCTGGCGGAAAACAGCGCAGCCTGCGCCATTGGCTCTTGATGCCTGAATACCGTTACTGGTTCTGCGAGAGCTTCAACGGATGGTTTGTAGGTGCGCATCTCATGGGCGGACAATTCAACGTGAGCAACATCGACTTGCCGTTCGGCCTCATTCCCGAACTTGAGGACCACCGTTATGAAGGATGGTATGCCGGAGGTGGCATCACGGGCGGTTACCAGTGGGTGCTTTCCAAGCACTGGAACATCGAGGCTTCGCTCGGCCTTGGCTACGACTATATAAAGTTCGACAAGTTCAAGTGTGGAGAGTGCGGAGAAAAAATCAAGTCTGACCATAAAAACTACTTCGGCCCTACCAAGCTCGCCGTCAGTGTGCTGTATATATTTTAAAAGGTGAGAAAGTGAGAAGGTGAGAAAAGTAAAAGGGTGAAAAAGTGAAAAAGTAAAAGGGTAAAAAGGGCTGTGCAAAGTTTTTTTATAATCTGTAAAAACCGTAAGCATCCCGTCCTTCCCAGCTCTCCCATCCCTCCCAGTTCTCCCCTTAACCCCTAACCATAAAAACCATACAAAAAGATGAAACGTTACACATTATTATATATGTCGGCTCTGCTTGCCGCACCATGCGCCTTGCAGGCACAGACCGACAACCCGCGCCTTGCGGACAACTCAATCGTGGTTGAAAACAAGAAGGTTGAGCAGACAGACCACAACCTTGTGGTTGACCTTACGCTCAACATGGACTCGCTGCACCTGCGCTCCAACCAGAGGCTGGTGTTTACACCTATAGTTCGTTCTACCGGCGGCCAGGAACGCACCATGCCGCAAATCGTGGTGAACGGACGCAAGCAGGACATATCCTACAAACGCTACGCCCACAAGGACTTCCCCGACGACGCACAGGTGGTACGCCGCAAGAACGGCACGGCGCAAAGCTATGACTACAACGCCGTTGTGCCTTACGAGGAGTGGATGAAAAACGCCGACGTAGTAATCGCCGAAGACCTCTGCGGATGCGGCAACGTCGAAGAACAAGACCAGACGGTCATACAGCGTCTACGCACGCCTTACATGGCTTACCTGCGCCCGCAGGCCGAGGCGCAGAAGGCACGCACGGAGCAAGGCAGAGCGTTCATCGACTTCCCCGTTGACAAGACTACACTCTATCCCGACTACCGCAACAACCCGCGCGAGCTTGACAAAATCATAAACACCATCAACCTTGTAAAGGAAGACAAGAACGTATCCATCACCGGCGTTGAAATACACGGCTACGCTTCGCCCGAGGCTCCTTACAACTATAACGCACGCCTGGCGGAGGGACGCGCCAAGACATTGACCGACCACATGAAGCGTCTTGTCAACCTTAACGACGACATATTCAAGGTGACATCCACGCCCGAGGACTGGGAAGGACTGCGACAGGCCGTAGCCTTTGGCAACCTCGACCACAAGCAGCAAATCCTCGACATCATAGACGATACTGACCTCGACCCGGACGCACGCGAGTGGAAAATCAAGTCGACATATCCGCAGGAATACCGCTTCATGCTCGACACGTACTATCCGGCACTGCGCCACTCTGACTACGTTGTAAGCTATACCGTTAGGCCGTTCTCCGTGGAAGAGGCAAAGGAAATCCTGCGCACCAAGCCAAAGCAGCTCTCGCTCGAAGAGATGTACCTCGTGGCGCAGACCTACGAGCCGGGTTCTGACGAGTTCAACGAGGTGTTCCAGACGGCCGTCGTATTATACCCCGACGACCCGACGGCGAACCTCAACGCCGCCTGCGCCGAGATTGAGCGCGGCGACTACGCCGCCGCCTCGAAGTACCTCGCCAAGGCCGGTGACACTCCCTACGCGGCCCACGCCCGTGGCGTGATTGCCATGAGGAAGGGCGACAACACCGAGGCCCGCCGCCAATTCACGAAGGCCGCCCAGGGCGGAGTTAAGGAGGCGCAGCAGAACCTCGAGCTGCTGGGAGCAGAATGAAAAGGAATGTGAGACGGTGAGAAGGTGAGAGGGTGAGGAAGCCCCGCCCCATCACAACTCCCGCGGCGCATTAGGCCAATCCGGCCCATCGGGCTTATCCGGCTTATTAAGCTAATTGGGCCTATTCACCCCACAAAAAATAAAAATCCGGGGGCGGCTTGCCACCCCCCCCCCCCCCATAAAAGAAAATACCAAACAACCAAATTCTAACCAATTAAATTTTTAACAACATGAAAAAAACTAAATTATTCGCTCTCGCGTTTGCAGCGCTTGCGCTGGGAGCATGCTCGAACGACGACATCGTCGACCAGCAGGGTGGCGGTGCCCAGTGGAACGCCGAAGGTGAGGGCTATGTAAGCCTTTCCATCCAGCTGCCATCACAATTGGGTTCTCGTGGTGCCAACGACAAGTATGAGGACGGCACACCTGATGAATACGACGTTAAGGACGGAACGCTCATCCTCTTCGCCGATGACAAGATAAACAGCGCGTATGACCTGAAGGGTATCCACTTCTCTAACGAAGAGCCGGTAAACAACAACATCACTACTACGGCCAAGATAACCCAGAAGATCAACGACTTCAAGACCGTAGAGGGATTGGTTGTCCTTAACAAGAACGGCCTGTTCACCGTTAACGACGAAACGGGCGACCTGCAGGTAGCCGGCGCATCAATGGTAGGCAAGACTCTTGACGAGTTCAACGAAGCTGTAAACAAGACCGTTACGGCCGGCGACAGCTGGCATAACAACGGCTTCCTGATGTCTAACGCCGTTCTTGCTACAGCTCCCGGCGGCACCAACCAGCCTACTGCCGCTACCGCGTCAACCCTCGTGACCATCGACAAAAGCAAGATTTTCACTACTGCCGAGGAGGCAAGCCGCAAGCCCGCAGCTAACTTCTACGTAGAGAGGGCCGAGTCGAAGGTAACGCTCATCGCCGATGGCACAGGTAAAACTACGGAGGGAACCAAGTTTGATTACACCATCGACGGCTGGATGCTCGACAACACCAACAACTCAAGCAAGGTAGTCCGCACCGTCAACGGCTTTGACACTTGGAAGACCCTCGCCTCTAACGCAGCCGGCGTAACTGACCTGTATCGTTTCGTAGGCTCAGCAGTAGTCGGTAAGGACATCACAGGCACGGAAACTTATTACCGTACATACTGGGGCGACGACTACAACTACGCTGACGCTCCCGCAAACTCGTTTACAACCATCGGCGGCAAGACCATTTCAACCGGCGAAACCACCGGCTCTAACGTAAACGACGAAGTTCTCGTAACCGACCTCAGCGGAGAAACTCCCCAATACTGCTTCGAAAACACGTCTAACCTTGCCAACATGCTGGAGAAGAACATGACCCGCGCCGTCATCAAGACTACGTTCAACGACGGAAAAGACTTCTTCCTCCTTGAAAGCGACATGAACAAGATGTGGCAGGAAGCCGACGTTAAGCAGGAGGCTGCCGCACGCCTGATAAAGGAGCCGAGCTTCAACGCATGGGCCAAGCAGAACCTGCTCGACAAGAACACTACGCTCACCGAGGCAGACTTCAACGTAACGCTGACGACAGCAGCAGGCGCTTGCACGATTTCTGACATCACGCTGACCGAAGACGGCAAGAAGAAGTTCAAGGCCGGCGTAACACTTCCCTTGAATGTCGTGGCCACCGCAAACGGCGAGATTACCATCACACGCTACGTAGGCGGCGCTTCATACTATTCAGTATGGATCAACCACTTCGGCAAGGAAGGCACACCTTGGAACGAAGGTGAAACAGACGCTCCCGGCATCGGTACCGACGTAAGCTCGACTTACCACAACAGCGACGCCAACTATCTCGGCCGCTGGGGTATGCTGCGTAACAACTGGTATGAGGTTAACGTCGAGGCCATCAGGGGCATTGGCGACCCGACCGTAGCCGAGGTTACCGGCGAAACAATCGACAAGAAGGTTCCGTATATTTCTGTAACAATCAATATTCTGTCGTGGGCAAAACGGGTCCAGAACGTTCAGCTCTAAATCACTTTTTAAGTAAGATTCAGATTTATTGAATAGACTTAAAAACGCCTGGCGGCGTTGTGAAACGCCGCCAGGATTAATAAAAAAACATGCAAGCGCGGCTGACGCCGCAAGCAAAACAAGGCTTGTCCTCCGCCTGAATTGGAGGAGAAAAACGCAGGGGCTACAACAATAAAACCAGGCAGGCCCTATCTGAAAATGAGAAACAACTGCCGCAAGGCGACTACATATACATGAATTAACAATTAAGAATTAAAAATTAAGGAAGAGGAAAAGAAAAGGACACGGGACTAAGGCCGTCCGTCAACGGCGCATAAGGCTTGTAAGGCTCATTGGGCCAATCATGCTCATTAGGCTAACCCTAAAGTTCCAGGCTTTCCCATTCCTCAATTAATAAGAAAAACAACAAAAAAATATAGAGGTATGAAATACTCAGTAAAAAGACCTTTCAGATGGTTGTGCTGCGCATTGCTCGCGGCCACCGCATTCACTTCGTGTGACATGATGGAGGAAGACCTCAGCGACTGTGCTTACGGCCTGTATGTCACCTTCAAGTATGACTACAACCTTGAGCGCGCCGACATGTTCAACGACCATGTAGGCTCGGTGACGCTCTATGCGTTCGACGAAGACGGCAAACTCGTAATGACCCAGGAGGAGAGTAACGCTGGCGGGGTGGCTCCCTTGAAGGACAAGACCTACACTATGCACGTCACGACGCTCAATCCGGGCAAATACAAGTTCATAGCCCTTGCCGGCCAGCGCCCCTATGCCGACATGCTTGCCGACAGCCGCGCCCGCTTCGTGCGCACTGACATGGCCCCGGGCGATGACATGACCGAGCTGGGCATACAGCTCGACCGTACCCCTCGCGGCGGCACCGACACTTACGACATCATCAACAACGGCCTGCCGCTCGATACGCTGTGGCACGGCATGCTGATGGAGCCTGTCGAGGTGTTCTCGTACGAGTCTAACCGTCCCTCTTACGCCACAATACCGCTTGTGCGCGACACCAAGAAAATCAACGTCACGCTTTATCAGACGGACGACCCGTGGACTATGGACATCGCTAACTATGACATGACCATTACCGACCGCAACTCTACGCTGCTGTGGGACAACGCCGTTGACGAGTCGACGGGCACCGTAGTCTACACTCCGCACGCAACGTGGAACACCGAACACGAGAATACGGTAGACCAGAACCAAGACCCCGATCCGCTCGGACGTGTGGGACGCATAGGCCACGCCGACTTTATGACCTCACGCTTCGTTTACCACACAACGACTAACGGAAGAGGCGATGTCGTGGCCGACGCGTCGCAAAACGCCAGACTCTCAATCGTCAACCGCAAAACGGGCATTGAGGTGGTGGCTGTCGACCTGCCTGATCTTCTCAGCAAGTTGCGCACCAGCGAAGACCGCTACCGCTACACGGAGCAGGAGTTCCTCGACCGCGGTTACGACTACGACGTGAACATCTATCTTGTTGGCGACAAGCTTAATTTCATCCAAATAGGCATTGGCGTGCTTGGCTGGACTAAGCGCGTACAGGATGAAGAACTTGAATGAGAAGCTATAAAAGGTGAGAAAGTGAGAAGGTGAGAAACCGGAACTCCCAAAGCTACCAGCTCTCCCGGCCCTCACAACTCTCTCCCAAAAGAACAACAAAAAAAAGAATAGTCATGAAAAATATTAGATATAGATGGCGCGGTGCGGCTCTCTGCCTGACACTATCGTTGATGGCGGCGGGGTGCAGCATGAACGACGACCTTGAGTGCCCGCCCGAGCAGGGTAAGCCGATTGTCACAGGCTCGGCATACCTGCAGCTGAGCCTCAGCATGACGGGAAACAGCGGCACGCGCGCCGGTAACCCCACAGGCGGCGAGCATGGCGACGGCGACGAGCCGGGACAGACCTACGAGAACGACGTCAACAGCGTAGTGGCGTTCCTGTTCAAGCATAGCGACAAAGGGATTGAGGCCGACGGCAAAACAGACGTACACCATGTGGAATTTACTGATTTTAAATACGCAGAACCCAACACTAACAGCATAACAACAATGCCCGAGGCCGTAAAAGACATCGAGCTTAATACTGATTACGACGTAATAATAATGGCCAACCCCGGCGACGACGACTGGTGGCGCAGCGCGAGCAACCTGCACCAGGTGCGCGACCACATCCAGAAAAACGCCTGGAAGGAAGACGGCCAGGGAGGATATTCTGACTTCCTAATGTCGTCGGCAAAAGCAACAACACAACCTATACATATAACCAACACGTCTACATATACATCACCCGTCACGGCTTCGGTCGACATAGAACGCATGGCGGCGCGCGTCGACTATAACGCCAAAGGCAAATACACCTGCATCGGCACCGATTATCCAGGGGCTAAGGTAACCATCGAGGGCGCCGCCATCATCAACCGCTTCACGGCAGGATCATACCTGCTGAAGCGTGTCGCCGACGCCGTAAACGTTGACCCTGAAAACCCTGACGAGGTTGAGTATCTCGGCGATGAGACGCCGGTTGCAGGTGGCAAGGCTACAAACTACGTGCTCGACCCGTGGACGGCCCAGAAGACTGAAGTCAATCTCACGGACGAGCCTTTCGCGGTGGACGGTAAGACCGTAGGAGCCGACGGCCTGTACGCCGAGGGCACTTATTATCCCGAGCGCAACACCGACCCCGCATGGTGGGCAGACAAGATACAGTCATGCCCTACCGTCACAGACGTTAATGAGACCAACGGCGTAAAGACGTGGCAGCGCGTGGGCTACACCCTCGAGAACACCACGTCGGACACTGAAACGACAAAGGCTTACAACACCGGCGTAGCTTTCAAGGCGAAGTTCGAGCCTCAGGGTGTCGCCGGTTACAAGCCAGACCAGACCTTCTTCACCTACAACGGCACCATCTACTCCTCACTTACCGACATGATGGGGAAACTCAATGGTATCACAGACTTCGAACATTATGTCGAGTATGATATTAGTAAAGCTGATAATTGGGTGCAGATGAAATTAGATGCTGACAGCATGACAAACGACCCAACAGGCTACCGCGACTACCTGCTTGACTGCGCCGAAGGGAAAAATCAATATGAAGAAATCCCTGACTCGGAAAGGGAGAAGTTGACGTGGGGATATTACCTGTACAACGTTCTCGGCGTGGTTGAAGACTCGCAGAACGGGCCGCAGATAAACCAGAACAATATTAACACCCGCGATAAGCTTTACACCGTAAGCGACGAAAAGATATGCACCTACTATGAAAGCCGGTGCTACTACATCTGGTGGCTGCGCCACAGCAACAACGACGACGACAAGACGAACGGCTTGATGGAATACGCCATCGTGCGCAACAACATCTACAAAATAAACGTCACCGACATCTACACGCTTGGCAGCGACATACCCGAAAGCGATGAGATTAAGGCCAACGTATATGTCAACAAGTGGCGCATGCTCAAAGACGAAGAACTGCACATGTAACCTGTTAATACTGACGACATTATGAAAAAGACATACAGACACATACTGGCCCGTGCCTTGGCGGCAGTCCCCTTGGCATGCTCCGTCCTGCTGTCGTCGTGTTACACCGACGAATACGACGGTTGCCCTACTGACGGACAGCAGCCCGTGGCGGTGCGCTTGAACATCTCGGCAGGCGAGCCCGGCGACCTCAACGCCACCCGTGCCGAAGGCGACGAGATAGAGGGTGAGCAGCATGAGTTCATGCACACGCTCTACATTTACATCGTCGACCGTAGCGGCCGTCTGGTAAAGAAATTCGAGAATCCGTTAGAAGGAAGCGCACTTGCCTCGACAGGCGACGTAAAATCATGGCAGACAAGAAAGTTCACACTTGAACCAGGAACATACACCGTTTTCGCATTTGCCAACATAGAAGATTACAGCGGCGTGTTCGACAGCCCGACAAGCAACGGCACGCAGACGACAACGGGTGAAGAGATGTTGGAGAACACCTTTACCGAAAACTACGAGTTACGCGACGACAACCTCAACTCCTACCGCCTGACTAACCCAGCCGGTGCGATTGACCTCGCCAACGGCATGTTCATCCCGATGAGCGCGAAGGAAGAGATTACCATTACGGAAAACTACGACCTCAACAGCGTCAACACCATTGACATCGGCCTCGACCGCCTCGTAAGCAAGGTGAGAATCACCGTTCCTGAGGACAACCAATACATCGGCACGAACAGCACAATCCAGTTCTCAGGCTATGCGGAGAACGTGCCCCTGCTCGGCGCGGACGGCGGCTACGGCAGCGCGGAGCTTTACGGCGGACGCACGGCCACGACCAACGAGATGCCGTTCAACCAGGCGGGCCAGGAAGTATCGTTCTACGTCAACGAGACCCCCGGCGGCAATCCCTTCACCGTAACGCTCAGCACTGGCAACACTACCGGCGGCGTGTCAACCTACACCGCCACGACCGAGCGCACCGAGCTGCCCCGCAACTCGATATATCCGCTCACGCTGACGTTCAGCGACTTCGGCATAAGCATTACGCCGAGGGCATGGCTCGAAGTGTTAGGTATCGGGTACAAGGTTGAATATACTCCTGTAAAAGACAGTGTTTACCGTGTCAAGCTGGCCACAGGCTCTTACTTCGAGCTTACGCCAGAAGCAATAACCGCCGGCGACGACACAATCAGCGTCGTTACGTGGAAATGGACTCAAGACGGAAATCTGCCAAGGGGGTATGTCGTGAAAATTGACGACAATACCGATACCGTAACTGGAAACCTGCCTGCCGGCGGCAAGTCATATTACGGCAAGTTCACCTTGAAGCTCAACGGCAAGTGGACATACTACGGCGCCGATTACGACCGCACCTATACGTTCATCATCGACGTTTGCCACGACGAGGTTTGGGCCATGGACCGTCTCATTGATAATGGAGCCAACTCGCGCGCGGCCGAAATGCCCGCTCCCGCCTACAGGCTCGCCCCCGAATATCTCAACATGTTTAAGGTAAAGTAAATCAAGCTGAGGAGGACAAAATATGAAACCAAGACATATAATGATATTAGCCGTTGCCGCCGTTCTTACCTTCGGCGGAGGCGACGCCCTTGCGCAGAATACAGACGCTTACAACAAATCGTCGGTGGTTCACCGTGCCGGAAAGTGGTACAGTGCGGATTACCAGAAAGCCCACCCGCGCACCCAAGGCAGCGACTCTTTTTACAAGGCTGACGGAATGGTTGCCAATCCAATCCATCCCCAAGGTGAACCCATGCAAAGAGCTCACGAATACCGTGAGGACGTGTATATAAACCCCGGACATGAGAGAGAACTTCTGATACCGTCTATTCTTAATCTAACGACTACCGTGTATTTCAATTACCAAAGGTGGTATAATTTCCAAACTGACGGCGTTCCAGATCTTAACCTTATCTCATTCCCAATAAATGCTGATAAAGCCTATGTAATGGCTGACGGAGTTTATTGCGGCAAGTTTTTGAATAGCGATGTTACTGAAACAACATCTTTACATAAAGTAAAGGTAAAGGTTCCAAGTGATTTTAACAAGCCTTATTATTTGGCGTGCGACTTGTCCGACTATAACGACGTCACTAAGCCTGCAAACAATGGCGATAAGTTTGACGAGCCTACGCTCGGTCTGCGCGCCATCTACACCATACGCCCTGCTTCCGAAATAAAAAGCAAGATAAATCAGACCGATTATTACGAGAAGCACGACATCCACGTGCCCGCAAAACGAATCGGCACAAGAACCCACGAGCAAGTAGCTCTCAACATGTGCGCCGGCAACTACTTCGTTGAAGGTGAAGACGGCGACTGCGGAGCATTGTCGCTCAAAATCGATTTCACAGGCTCTAACATCGGCGACAGTTATCTTTCATTAGACAGTGCAACTATAAATGGTGATACACGTAAGATATCTTTCGACCAAAAGCAAGTGATTCCTGACGGTACCGTCGTTTACATCAACGTAACAAAGAACGACTACAAGATAGCCCAGTTCAAGCTGACATTCGACGCCAACACTGAAGGTAAGAAACTTAAAGAAGTGCAAGAAATTGAAAACGACAAAACAAATCCTTTTTATTTCAGGACGAATAAATACCTTGAAGAAAACTTCGGCGAACCGTTGACAAGCCTTGACTTTGATTTCGACGCCACGACTGTACCTAACAAACTGTCCAAACAGCCTAACATTAACTATTACCCATACCCCTTGAGCTGGGAAATTTCAAGTTATGGCTATTTCACCGGTGATGGTTTTGTGCATCAAAGTGGTGATATCACGCAGTGGGGCCAATACAGCATTACTTCCGGCGGTTACAACCTTACGGAGCCACATTTGCTCCCCGGCAGTAAATACCATGTTTACATTGACGCAAACCAGTTCCCGGGAACGATATGCGAGTTGCCTTTCTCTACTAAATTATGCCAGTCGTCAAGACTTTATTTCACGGCATGGATTAGCAGCCTTAATCCTGGTGATGTTGATGATGCGGCCGTACTTTTCATATTGAAAGGAATAAACGTTGACGGAGAAGGAAAAGAATCAGAAAGCGTAATTTACACCCATTCGTCAGGCCAGGTACGCGATACGGGCGATCAATCGTGGTACCAAGTGTATTTTGAGTTTGAAAGCCCCGGAGAATCATACGACCGATACGTGCTCGAAGTGTTCAACAACTGTGCAAGTACGGCAGGCGGTGACTTCTGTATTGACGACATCCGCATTTACATCAGCCCGATGGAAGTTGACGCCAACACGACTAAGCCGTTGTGTACAAGCGACAGCGAGGCCGAGGTGCAGGTTAACATCAACTATGAGCTGCTGCTCGACCGCCTTGGCTTGGTTGAGGTTGACAACCAGGCTGACGAAGAGATACAGAAAGGATATTACACTTTCATCAATAAGACGGCCTACGACCGCCTAATAAACTCGGGCGCCGACTATCACGAAGCCTTTGAGAAAGCCGTAGTACACGGCAACGGAGTCTACAAGAACAGCTCGAGCGACTATTTCGGTTCAATGGCTTATTCAACCTTCTTCGGTTCAACTAATAAAGACGTTACGGTTACCGGCACGGGCACAGGCTCAGGCCGAAAGATAAACTTCTTGGCGAGCGTAGCGGCCAACAACTCTTCACAGGGCTTCGTTACGCTTGTGGTGGGCGACGAATATTACATCGCCTTCACCAATATGGACATTAGTAACATTCAGGGCGATAAGGATGAAAGCCTTGCCTACAAGCTTGCCGAATCCTTTGAGATGGACGACCCCGACTGCGGCATACGCGGAACGTTCCGCGTTGAAGGCTCGCTGGTAATCAATGTAGACGGCGAGGTGTCTACCGACGCCGCCACCGTGTGCAAGGGCCAGCAGCCGCTGATTGACATACAGATGAAGGATCACCAGGGCCACATAGTTGAAGACGCCGTGTTCGACTGGTACTTCGGCAGCATACAGGACTTCAACGCCCATAAGACCAAGCCTATCGCCGAAGACGAGGGCGAGAGCCATGGCTTGGCCGACGCCTTGGCAAGGTTCCGCGCGTGGTATCCCGAAGTAACGTCGGTGACCGACACCATCGTGCCCCGTGAAAACCCTGACGACAAGGAGCGCACGCTCTACCAAGAGGACATCAACCTGATCGAGCAGCTAAGCACCGACTACAGTACCGGCGGACTGAACGCCAAGCTGACCCTCTCGGCCTCGAAGAACCTGGCGATAAGGCTTATGCAGGAAACCACCTACGTCGTGCTCGTGCCGATAGGCGAAGAGCCTACGCCGGCTGAAGGCGAAACCGCTCTGTCTATATGCTGGGAGCCCACGGAGATGAGGCTTTACGCCCAAGACGGCGCCCCGCTGCTCGACGTAGGCAGAAAGGATGTCAACTACAGCAAGGTAGGCAATTATGCCGTAAAGGTACGTTTAGGTAAGTTGCAGTATGACAACATGAACAACCTGACCGTGCCCGTAAGGAACCCGAGGCTCGGCAATGGCACGCCGGCAACGGTGAAATCGCTCGACAATAAGAATTTATACCTCACCTGGACCGACGATCCGCGATATGCCGAAGAGCTTGAGCAAGGCGGTTACGCGTTTGTGGTAGGACAACTGGTTGAAGGTTTCACCATCGATCAGGACACGCATATTAACGCGAGTAACGTGGTTATAAGGTTCAACAAGCCGTCGACCGAATTCACGCCGCGCGAGGGTTACCACTATTCCGTGGCGTTAGAATTCACCACAGATGACGTTGGCGACGTGCCCGGGTGTAACGGCCAGCTTGTGATACCATTAGTCATCGTTCCCGACTACGAGGTGTGGACGGGCGGCCCCGGCGACAACTGGAACGACGACTCAAAGTGGCGCAGAGCCGAGCCGGATGAGATTAAGAAGGCCGCAAGCTCCGGTTACATGACCAACGCCGACAACGGCACAAGCGCCGGCTACGTGCCGCTGAGCGCAACGAGGGTAGTCATTCCTACCGACAACGGCATCAAACTTTACACGGCAGGCCAATTGGCCGACGCGGGCGGCATACTCGACCTGTACGGCGGCAAGGGCGACCTGACCGACCCGACGGCGAACATTGAGTATGACCTCGCCGTGGCATATCAACAAAACGCTGCCGGAACCGACGGACGTTATATCGCCGGGCTGTATTACACCAACCGCTGCTACCGCATACACTTCAACGCCCGCGGCCAAATGCTCAACAGCCACCTGCTGACTTACGACCGCGCCTGGACCAACGTTGAGGTGCCCACAGGACGGTGGACAACCGTAGCCACGCCTCTGCAGGGCGTCTTCACGGGCGACTGGTATACCAAGACGACGGGCGAGGAAACAGCCGAATACTTTACCGACCTGTATTTCGACAGCGGCAACAACCGCCTGCAACCTTACGTGCTGCAGCGCAGCTGGAACGAGCACGCCGTCATTAATGATGGCGGCGACGGCGTAGACGACGGCAGCCACGTCGAAAGTGCGCATACGCCTGAAGTGACATGGAGCTCGACCTATAACGACATCGACATACAGACAAAGCCGGGCGAGGGCTTCTCTGTCCTCGTAGGCAAAGGCTCTGCGACACAGGACGGCGGCACGGTGGAGTTCCGCCTGCCGAAGGAAGACACTAAATTTGACGGCTTCGACGCCACATTCACACGCCGCCAGGTAAACACTGGCTTGCTGTTCTCTGACAACCTTAAGCAGGCTGATAAGGCTACGGTAAAGGTCAGCCCGTCGCACGACAGACATTACGCCTTGATAGGCAACCCGTTCACCTCGTCGCTCGACATGGATAAGTTCTTCGATGAGAATACTGGTTTTGACAAGGTTTACTGGACAGCTACCGACAGCGACCCCTACACGGGCGTTGAGGGCGGCGACGGCAACTGGCTGACATCCGGCGGAACGTCGGCAGCCGTTGTGCCTCCTTACACGGCGTTCTACGTTAGGCAGACCGTTCCGTCGTCTACACCGCTTGACATAGTATTCTCACGCGACATGGCCGTAATGCCCGCCGATGACGGAACCGGTACGCAGGCCCTGCAGGGCATGACGCTGCTGGCAGCCGGCGCAAAGGGCAACAGCACCGCCCTGTTGAGATATGACGCTGCGGCCGACAACGGCTACGCCAAGAGCGAGGACGTGCAGCTGATGAGGGAGTCCGCCGGCACCGCTGCGCCGCTGGTTTACACCGTGGCCGGCGACATGGCCGCCAACATCAACCAAGTGAAGGACCTGCAGCAGATACCGCTCGGCCTCTTCGCCGCCGACGGTGACGTGACGACGCTGACGTTCACTGGCACGGCCGACCTGCTGGAGCCGTCGCTCTACGACGCCGAGCTGAACACCGACACGCCGATAACCGAGGGCATGACGCTGAGCGTAAACGGCTCGTCGCACGGCCGCTACTTCATCCGCGCCAAGGGCGCAGGTTCGGGTTCTGACGGCTCTACGGGCGTAACCGATGTTACGGGCGGCGGCAACGACGTGAGCGTTTATTCGGTTGAGCCGTGCCAGGTAGTAGTGTCTTCGGGCGCGGAGCTTATGGAGGTAGGCGTTTATTCGGTTGGCGGCTCTCTGCTCAAGCGTGAGAGCGTAGGCGGCGGAAGCACGTCATGCAAGCTATACGGCGTTGACAGCGGCGTGGCTGTTGTGCGCGTTGTTACAGCCGACGGTACGTTTACCCGCAAGATAACTGTCAGGTAAAAAGATTGTATGGCGTCCGCCTGCGGCGCTTGGCCACGGCAAATTCCGTGGCAGGCGTCAGGCGCGGACGGTGCGGCCAACAGGCTGACAGCCAGGAAGTTGGCTGAGGTATGGCAAAAGGCGGCGTTTCGCATTGCGAAATGCCGCCTTTTATGTTGTGAAACGCGGCCTTTTGCGCTGCGTTTTGCCGTGTTTTGCTTTTCTTGCGTCAGCCGGCTTGCGGCTTGACGGCCGTATTCTCCGGCCAAGTCTTTTGCGCAGAGCCGGTGTGCGGATGCCATTTGCGTTGTTTTTTTGCCGTTAAAGGGCACAAAAAAGGTGTGTAGATGTGTGTAAATTCGTAATAAAAATGTAACTTTGCAGCCGAATTTCGAGTTTTTATCATAACCATGGGAAAGGAAACTTCGCAAAGGATACAGACTTCAATCCTCAACGCGGCGGAAAAGAAAGTGCTTGTATGGATGGCCGAAAGACTGCCGCAGTGGGTGACATCCGATATGCTGACATTCCTCGGAGTGGCCGGAGCGGTGATATGCGCCGTGGGCTTCGTCCTGGGCAATTATGACGTGGAATGGCTTTGGCTGTCGTCGCTGGGCCTTGTCGTAAACTGGTTTGGCGACAGCCTTGACGGCACGCTGGCGCGCGTGCGGAAAACGCAGCGCCCCGTGTACGGCTTCTTCATCGACCATACGCTTGACGCCGTGACGCTGTGCATAATGTGCATAGGAGCCGGATTGTCGCCGATGCTGAGGTTCGATGTGGCAATGCTGGTGCTGGCCGGTTATCTGTGCCTGTCGATATATACTTATATCGGCGCGATACTGAAAGGCGAGTTCCGCCTGACTTACAGCAGTTTCGGCCCTACGGAGTTCCGTCTCGTCGTGATTTTAATCAACACCCTTTACATGTACACGTCGTGGGCTGACGACCGTTATTCGCTCTATGGCTACGAGTTCGGCGTGTTCGATGCCGTGGGATTTGTCATAGCGGTGCTGCTTTTCGTGATGTACCTTATACAGTTCTTCAAGGACAAGAAGGAGCTTGCACTGAAAGACCCGTTGAAAATAATGAAAAATGAAAAATGAATAATGAAAGATGAAAAATGAAAAATTAGAAATGAAGAATGCGCAATTAATTCTTCAGTCTTAATTCTTCATTATTCATTATTCATTTTTCATTCTTCATTATTCATTTTTCATTCTTCATTCTTCATTCTTCATTATTCATTTTTCATTCTTCATTCTTCATTCTTCATTTTAATAAAAAATGCTTCGCTATATAGAGTTTGTGGTAAGTAGGTTGTTCGGCACCGGCGTTGACACGTTCGTGCTGTGGCTGTGTTCCACGTATGTGTTCGATACATACTGGGGCGATTATATCGTGTCGCCGGTAATATCGTTCGAGTTCGCGGTGTTGAGCAATTTCCTTTGCTCGTACTGCTGGATATGGAAGAGCCGCATAGAGAACCGCTGCGCAGCCGATTTCTGCCGCCGTTTCGTTGTGTTTAACATCTCGTCGGCGTTGGGCTTTTTGGTGAAAATGCTTTTCCTGCTGCTGTTCGAGCGCATTTTCGGCTGGACGGTGGTGTGGTGCAACCTTGCGGCGCTGCTTATTTCGGGACTTTTCAACTATTTCCTTGCCGAGACGGTTGTGTTCGGTAAGAAAGCGATATTCTCAAAGGTTAAGAATTAAGTTGTAGAAGTTAGAGAAGTTAAAGAAGTTAGAGAAGTTATAGAAGTTAAAGCCGAATGTCTTGCAAAATGTTTATAGCAAAGCATTTGGCTTTAACTTCCAACTCAGCGAAGCGGAGTGATAACTTCTCTAACTCCTTTAACTTCTTTACCAAATTATTTTGCATTTCGCTCGGCTTGCACTATCTTTGCAGAGTGAAGAAACATCATTGAAATGAGAGGAACTATAGACTGTTTTCTGCCATGCGGTGACTATGCCTCGGTGGAAAATTTGCTGCGGCAGCTGTGCGGCAGCCGCATGATAGGCCATATCAACCTGCTTGTTACGCGTGCTTTTGCAATGGCCAATGCCGTGCCCGAAGGTTGTTCGTTTATCGTCGTTGACGGCCTGCACTCGGCTTCGGCAATGCGTGCCATAGCCGAAAGCGTGACGGCCGACTATGCCATGCTGTTCTTGAAGGACGTTCCCGTCAGCCTTGGACAGTATGCCATTCTGCGCATGATGAGGGCCGCCGTAGATATGGACGCGGCCTTGGTGTATTCAGACCGTTGGACGGTGAGCGGCGGAGAGAAAGAACCCCATCCCGTGATTGACTGGCAGGAAGGCAGCCTGCGCAATGATTTCGACTTCGGCTCGGTTGTCATGGTTGACGCGCGACTGCTGCATTCGTTTGCAGGAAGTACAGAAGAGACTGATTACAGGTATGCCGGATGGTATGAACTCTGGCTCTATTTGAGCCGTCACGGACGGATGTTCCATGTCAACGAGCTGCTTTATACGGAGGAAGAACGCGACACAAGGGCGAGCGGCGTGAGGCAGTTTGACTATGTAAACCCTGCCAACCGCGACGTGCAGGTGGAAATGGAACAGGCCGTAACGGCACACCTGAAAGCTGTCGGGGCGTTGGTTGACACGTCTTATTATGCCGAACCAGATTTTGACGAACAGGATTTCGACGTCGAGGCTACTGTGGTAATTCCGGTGCGCAACCGCGAGAAGACAATCTGTGACGCCGTTGACAGCGCGCTGTCGCAGGAGACTTCGTTCAAGTTTAACGTGATTGTGGTTGACAACCACTCGACGGACAACACAACAAAGCTGCTCGACGGCTATGCGGACGAGCGGCTGATACATATCATCCCGGGGCGTACCGACCTCGGCATAGGCGGCTGCTGGAACGTGGCCGTTGACGATTCGCGTTGCGGACGTTTTGCCGTACAGCTCGACAGTGACGACCTTTATTCGTCGCCCAAAACGCTGCAAACCATCGTGGACGCATTCTATGAACAGCGCGCCGCAATGATAGTGGGCAGCTACAGGATGTGCGACTTCAACCTGAACACGCTGCCTCCCGGGCTTATAAGCCATGCGGAGTGGACTGACCGGAACGGATGCAACAACGCATTGCGCATCAACGGCCTTGGCGCGCCGCGTGCTTTTTTCACTCCTTTATTGCGTCAGGTGCGCTTCCCGAATACAAGTTACGGCGAGGATTATGCCATCGGATTGGCTTTCAGCCGGAGGTTCAGGCTCGGGCGCATCTTCACCGAGCTGTACCTTTGCCGCCGTTGGGACGGCAACAGCGACGCTGCCCTTAGCGTGGAGAAGGAAAACGCCAACAATTTATATAAGGACAGGCTGCGCACCATGGAGCTTATGGCGCGCAAGAAGATGAACGCCGGCGAGGAAATGGCTTTGGAGGACAACTCGCTGATGCGCTTTTTCAACCGCCAGTTAGAGACATGGGACATGGCGCGCCGCAACTTCCGCGACTTGCACGACGTGCAGGAACGCGGCCTTGCCGTAGGCGGAAACAACATCGTCTTGCAATTCAACCCTGCAAGGATGGTGTCTACCGGCGCTTCGGTTGACAAGGATACGATAAGCCGCAGGCCGTGTTTCCTGTGCGGCGTGAACAGACCCGGAGAGCAGATGGTGAAGCATCTGGACGACAAGTTCGAGATGCTTGTCAACCCGTTCCCCATAATGCCGGTACATTTCACTATACCGTTGCGCTCGCACCGGCCGCAATGCATATTGGATTATTACACGGAAATACACCGCATGCTTCAGCGTTTCCCGGACTTGACGGTGTTTTACAATGGCCCGGAATGCGGCGCTTCGGCTCCCGACCACATGCACTTCCAGGCATTTTTGCAGGGACACTTGCCCTTGCAGGCTGCATGGGGCAGGCTGCAACGTGAGCTTACGGTTGTTTATTCGCTTGACAACGGCGATGACATCTCGGTCGTCAACGGATGGGTTTGCCCCGCGATACTTGTCAGAAGCCGCAATATCGACAACAACATGGCCCTGTTCCGCCGTGTCTATGACGCTTTGCCACGGCATGACGGCTCGTCGGAGCCTATGATGAACGTCATCAGCCGCATTGTGGGCGGCGTGTGCCAGACGGTTGTGTTCCCGCGTGCAAAGCACCGTCCCGACTGCTATTATGGCCGGCAGGGCGACAAGTTCCTTGTCAGCCCCGGTGCGCTTGACATGGCTGGTCTTGTCATTACGCCGCGTAAGGAGGACTTTGAGCGCCTCACACCGCAACAGGTGGCCGGCATATTGTGTGAAGTTGCCGTTGACGAAACGTCGATGCTGGATGTCGTAGGCAAGATAAAGAGTTCGCAGCAGTCATTGATTGCTGATAAAAGTTTCCTCGGCAGGGGATGCGAGCCTCATGTCCAGGTAGGCATTTTGAGTTCGGAGAAGATACATTTCGTGCTCAACGGTGATTATGTGGCCAAAGGCGAGGTCATTACAGGTAGCCAGGAAGTAGAGTTTTCAGAAGGTGGAATATTGTGGAACGGCAGCCTTTACCGCGAGCTGACGTTCTCGCCGGACAGTCCGGGAGCGTCGTTCTCGCTCGACGGGGTCACCATCGGAGTGAACTTCCACTGGCAACGGCAGGAGACAGAGACTTTCCTGGGCACGCTGAAACTTGTTGTAGAGGCTGACAAGGTTTGCGTGATAAACTGTATTCCGGTTGAAGATTACTTGGTAAGCGTGATTTCAAGCGAGATGAAGGCAACCTCGTCGCTTGAATTTCTCAAGGCACATTCCGTCATATCGCGGAGCTGGCTGTTGGCGCAAATCAAGCGCAGGCACAGGCAGGATGCAGGCGGCAGCGGCTTTTTCTCGTTCGTCAAGAAAGACGATGAGCTTATACGCTGGTACGACCGCGACGACCATACCATCTTTGACGTGTGTGCCGACGACCACTGCCAGCGTTACCAAGGCATCACCAAGGCTGTCAATGCACATGTGGAGGAGGCTGTAAGGGAGACGCGCGGCCAAATCCTGATGTATGGCGACGATATTTGCGACGCACGTTTCAGCAAGTGTTGCGGCGGAATAACGGAGGAATTCCAGTATTGCTGGGAGGACAATCCGCAGCCGTATCTTGTCGCTCTGAAGGACAATGACGACCAGCAGTCAGCCTTGCCTGACCTTACCGACGAGGCGGAGGCCGAGCGCTGGATTCGCTCCTGCCCCGAAGCTTATTGCAATACGGACGACAAGCGCATTCTGTCGCAGGTGCTTAACGATTACGACCAAGAGACTTCGGACTTCTACCGCTGGCGTGTTGAATATACGCAAGAGCGGCTTTCCGCACTGGTTTATGACAAGCTGAAGATTGATTTCGGCAAAATCATCGACCTTGTGCCCGTTGAGCGTGGGCGCAGTGGACGTATATGGAAGTTGAAAATAATAGGAACGAAGCGCACGTTCACCATCGGCAAGGAGCTTGAAATACGCCGCGCGCTGAGCGATACCCACCTTTACAGCAGCGCATTCGTGGTTGACAAGCTCGGCGTTGACGGCGGAGTGCCCTCGCGTTTCGTCATCACCGGCGCAGGCTGGGGGCACGGAGTAGGGCTTTGCCAGATAGGAGCTGCCGTGATGGGCGAGCGCGGATGCAAGTACGATGAAATACTTTTGCACTATTACCGTGGTGCGGAGATAAGGAAAATATATGGTTAATTCATAATTCACAATTCATAATTCATAATTTGTCTGCGCACAGTTCTTGCCATGTAAAAGCGTACTTTGACGCGCAGCAAAATTATGAATTATGAATTATGGATTATGGATTGAATTAATTGTGAATTATGAAACAAAGTTCGGCGAAAGCCAATTGTGGATTAAAAAAGAGTCCTTGGAGCTGGGTTCCCTCGCTGTATTTTGCCGAGGGGCTGCCATACGTGGCGGTTATGACCATTTCGCTTGTGCTCTATAAGCAGCTGGGGCTTACCAATGCAGAAATCACTTTCTATACGTCATGGCTCTATCTGCCGTGGGTAATCAAGCCTTTGTGGAGTCCGTTCGTTGACATCATAAAGACGAAACGCTGGTGGATAATAACCATGCAGCTGCTTGTCGGCGCGGCATTCGGCGGCGTTGCCTTTACCATTCCGACCGATTTCTGGCTTCAGGGCACGCTTTGCTTCTTTTGGCTGATGGCTTTCAGCAGCGCGACCCACGACATAGCGGCCGACGGTTTCTACATGCTCGGTCTTGACGAGCACAAGCAGGCATGGTTTGTCGGCATCCGTAGCACGTTCTACCGTTTTGCCACCATCTTCGGACAAGGTTTCCTTGTCATGGTGGCAGGCAACCTGCAGGTAATCTTCCGTGGCAGCATACGTTATTCGTGGAGCCTGATGTTCTACGGCGTTACGGGACTGTTCATAGCCCTTTGGTTGTGGCACAGCTACGTATTGCCCTGCCCGTTGTCCGACCGTAAACGGCGCAATGCCAGTGCTGCGGAGATTTGGGGCGAGCTGTGGCATTCAATAAAGACGTTCTTCACGAAGTTTCCTGTACGTGAAACGGTGTGGGCTTTCCTCTTCATGCTGTGCTACCGTATGCCCGAAGGGCTGCTCGCCAAGGTGTCGTCGCTCTTCCTTATTGACAGCGGAAGCAACGGCGGACTTGGCCTTTCGCCGCAGGAATACGGCTTTGTGCAGGGCACTGTGGGCGTGGTAGGTCTTACTCTCGGCGGCATTCTCGGCGGCATGGCGGCAGGCAAGGACGGCCTAAAGCGGTGGCTTTGGCCCATGGTGTGCGCCATAACGCTGCCCGACCTCGTGTATGTCTATCTGAGTTACGTCATGCCTTCAAGTTTGTTTATCATCAATGCCTGCGTTTTTGTAGAGCAGTTCGGTTACGGTTTCGGCTTCACGGCTTACATGCTGTACCTTATTTATTACAGTCAGGGCGAGTATAAGACCTCGCACTATGCCCTCTGCACGGCTCTTATGGCACTTTCGATGATGCTTCCCGGCTTCGTGGCGGGCTGGTTGCAGGAACTTGTAGGCTATCTGTGGTTCTTCATCATCGTCGTGTTGCTCTGCGCCATGACTTTTGTCGTTGCGGCGTTTGTGAAGATTGACCCGGCATTCGGGAAAAAGGATGTATGAGAAGTTAAAGAATTTATAGATGCTATATAAGTTAAAGCCATAACCTTCATTGGAGAATAATATTGAAAGTCATTTGGCTTTAACTTCTATACCATCTTATAAATTCTTTAACTTAATGGCATAAATAATGAAAGTTATGGAAAATCGTGAACGCAGAATATACCGTGTTACGGTGCTTGGCAGCATAATAAACGTGTTGCTTGTGGCCTTGAAGTTCGCTTTCGGAGTGCTCGGCCGCTCGTCGGCGATGATAGCTGACGCAGTACATTCGCTCTCCGACCTCGTTACCGACGTGATAGTAATAGTTTTCGTCAAGCTAAGCAACAAGCCGCAAGACAGCGACCATGACTACGGCCACGGCAAATACGAGACGTTGGCCACGGCCTTTATCGGCCTCGCGCTGTTTGCCGTAGGCGTCGTCATACTTTATGGAGGAGCTGAAAAGATAGCCGTAGCGCTGCGTGGCGAGACTCTGCCTCAGCCCGGAATGATAGCTCTGTGGGCGGCGTTAATCAGCATCGTGTCCAAGGAATGGTGTTACCGCTTCACCGCGAGGGTAGGACGCGAGACGGAGTCGCAGGCCGTCGTTGCCAACGCATGGCATCACCGCAGCGACGCTTTTTCGTCAATCGGCACTGCGCTTGGCATAGGCGGCGCGATATTCCTCGGCGAACGCTGGGCCGTGCTCGACCCGATAGCCGCCGTGGTGGTGAGCGTCTTCATAATAAAAACCGCCCTTGCGCTGATGAAACAGGCGTCAGACGAGCTGTTGGAGAAGAGCCTCCCGGAGGACATTGAGCGCAAAATCAAGGAGATAGCCGAAGCCGAGACGGGCGTTAGCGGTATACACAACCTGCGCACACGCCGCATAGGCAACCGCATATCCATCGAGATGCACCTGCGGATGCCCGGCGACCTGACGCTATACGAGGCTCACCGCCGCGCCACCGACATAGAGCAGGAACTGCGTTGCCACTTCGGCGACGGCACGTACATCAACCTACACATAGAGCCTTTGAAGGTGAACGGCCGCTATGTGGAGCCGAAGGAAGTTAAGAATTAAGAGCGGAGAGTTAAGAAAACATGCATGTTTGACGAAAAGTGGACTTGCCGGTGTTGTCATTGCAACATCGACAAGTCCACTTTATAATAAGTAGGCGCGTCATCTTTTTTCTGTAAGAACATTGCCATATATATTGGGGCGTAAACTAATTTGCCGTCAATTTTCATGTTGTCGTTATTGAAAATTACGGCTCTTGGTATGCCATATTCGTCGCATTCCATTATGTTTGACAGGGCGCGATGTGTTTGGTAGTCTTTGCCAGACTTTACTTCTATTGGCAGAACATTGCCTCCCATTTCAACTATAAAGTCAAGTTCACCGCGTTTCTTATTGTTGTAATAATATGGATTTAAGCCGTGTGCCGTAAGTTCTTGCGCCACGGCGTTCTCATATATGGATCCGAAGTTGATGTCATTGTCATCGGTTATGATGCGTAACTGTATTCCGTCAGAATATTGTGCGGCAAGAAGCCCTATGTCGTTTTGGAAAAGTTTGAACAGGTTTCTCGACCTTGACAGCAGCAACGGCACTTTCGGTTCTTCCACATTGTAAACAGGTATGGCTACGCCTGCGTTTTTCAGCCAAAGGAAACTGTTGTGGTAACGCTCGAATTTTGCGTTTTCGTTCAGCCGTTTCATTATGAAACGTTTGTTTTTTGCGTTTAGTTCGGGCGGTATCAGGTCGAAAATGTCTTCGATATATAGTTTGTTTTCAGGGTCGTATTGGGCAATGTCACGCTTGTACAGGCGGATTATGTCTTGCTGTACGGTCATGACTTCTTGCAGGTTGTTGCTTTCGATGTATTTGTTGACGGCGGCCGGCATGCCCCCAATTACCAAATAGAGGCGGAACAGCTCCATGAGTTTTGAGTGAAGGAAGTTGTCCACTGTATTGAGGTTTTCCCATGCTTCGCGCAGCGAATTGATGATGTTTTCGTTTATGCCAATATTTGAGATAAATTCTTCGAAGTCAAGCGGAAACATCTCTTTTACCCCCATGTAACCTACTGGCTCTGAACGTAAGTCTTTCAGTTCGACACCAAGCAGCGAGCCGCTCATTATGTAACGGTATGAGCCTTCGTCTACAAGAAACTTTATCGCAGTTACTATGTCAGGGCATTTCTGTACTTCATCGAAAAACACAAGCGTTTCTCCCTTGACGAGTGGAGTCCTCGTAATGGCAGACAAGCGTAGCAGTATATCGTTGCTGTTTTTTGCTCCGGCGAATACGTTTACGGCCTCCGGCATATCGACAAAGTTAATCTCTACAAAGTTTTTGAACGTTTTTCCAAATTCCCTGATTGAGTAAGTTTTGCCGGTTTGTCGTGCTCCTGTAATAAGTAGGGCGTTGCGCGAATTGTTGTAAAACTCCCTGATATAACTGGCTATTTTTCTTTTTAACATTTGTTAGTCCGTTTTTCCAACGCAAATATAGTTGTTTTTTGCCGTTTTTCCAATTAAGAAATAGGGAATTTTGCCATTTTTCCAAAATTAGTGGAATATTGTTTGATATGTAAGATGGAGAGTGTTATGTTTTTGCTTGTAACTACCTGATAATCAGTAGAATAGCAAATGCGTTGCAAAAGGCCGTCTTTTAGCGTGCAAAACATGGCCTTTTGTCTTATAAAAGGCCATGTTTTACAATGCGGTTTGCCACCTTTTGCAGTTTACCGGCAGTTCTGGGGTATGGAGGCAGGTAAGGTATGGATTAGCGGATGCCCTCCTTTTTCTTGCTGTTGTTTACCTTAAAGAGTTTCGACTTCAGCCATTCGCGTACAGGAAGGTCGTACAGGCGGAAGGCGGCATACGCCGTGATTATGGCCAACAGGAATGTGCCCACGGCTACAAATATGTGTGTTGACACGGGGGCTGACTGATTTTTCTCCACCCATGCCATCTGCATGTACACCAAGGGGTAATGGGTTATGTATAGGGGATAGGATATGTCGCCGAGGAATTTGTTTACGGCCAAAGTCCGTTTGTCGGTAATTGCGCTGCCTGCTCCAATTGTTACGATTAAAGGGAACATTACGATGATGCAAAAAGCTTCATATACTCCGTTGGTCCAGCGGCCTTGCCCTGTCTCTGTCAGCCCCATCCACGGCATGCACATCAGTGCGGCTATCAATATCGAGCACCACCAGAAGCCGCCCCGAACCTTGACAAGCCTCCCTATGCGGCATATAAGCAGTCCGCAGAAAAACGGGTAAAGCAGTCGCGTTAGTCCGATTTGCAGCTGGTCGGGCGTAAGGCTCCAGCCGCCAACAACGGTGTATGCCGCATTGTTCCGCGCTTCAAGAAAGCCGAAAATGTCGATGTCCAGGCAGAGCATGACCGTGAACGCGGCGAACACCGCTGTGCAAACGGCCAGTAACGCCTTTGGCATGTGACGTATGAACAGGGCGTAGAGGATGTTGGCGAGATATTCCCATTGCAGCGACCAAGTAGGGCCGTTCAGCGGATTGGTTTCGCCCCAGCCGCGTATGTCCATCGAAGTGGGTACGGGCAGCATGGTGCAGGCCAGCAGCATGACCGGCAGCACCATCCACCATCGGGTGTCGCCGATAAGCGGAAACGCCTAGCAACTGCAGTAATAGAACAGTGCTGCGCCGAATAGCGAGCCGAAAATAACCATGGGATGAAGGCGGATGAGACGGCGCTTGAAGAACTGCCACGTAGTCATGCGGTCCCAGCGGTCGTCGTAGGCATAGCCTATGACGAATCCTGAAAGCACGAAAAAGAAGTCTACGGCCAGGTATCCGTGGTTGATTGGCTGTCCGGGTGAGCCGTGGTAATAGCTTTCAAACAGATGGTATGCCACTATAAGCATGGCCGCCACTCCGCGAAGGCCGTCAAGGATGTCGTAGTGTAGCTTTGACTCGAGGTAAGCGTTGTTGTTCATTGTGCGTTACGTTTCAATATGTATCATGCCGGCGGTTGTCGGTGCCGACGTGAACCGGCGTATGTTCCGTATGCAGATAACAGCTGCAAAGTTACTATTATATCCTGCCTTATGTTTGTTCTTTTGTTTGCTTTTATTGTCGTATATTTGCAGTTATGAACGAGACAGTACATTTCGACCATGTGTTTTTGAAGCCAGTCGAGCAGATTGGCATGCACAAACAGCCTACTTGGGAGTTGTCGTTTGTTGTAACGGGCAGCGGTGTGAGGACGATAGGCGGCGTGAGCGAGCCTTTCAGTGAAGGCGACATAGTGCTGTTGCCGCCCGAAGTGCCACATTGCTGGCAGTTCTCTGCCGCCTATGCGTCGATAGAAAATATTACCGTAATATTTTCAGACGACTTCATAAGGTCGGCTTCATCAGCATATCCGGAGTTTGACGGGGCTTTTTCGGCAATGAAAGGGTGGACGGAGGCCGTCAGGTTTACTGGAAAGACGCAGCAGCTCATGGCCGAAGGCTTGAGGCGGATGTCGTCGTGCTCGGCGGCGGGCAGGGTGGCATGCCTGTTGTCCCTGCTTGTAGTCATGGCAGAAAGCACTGAGCAGGAGGCTGTTGGCGGCATTGATAAGCAGTCAGGTGTGCAATACCGCCTGAAACGGATTGAAATATTCATTGACTGCATTTACAAACGCAACCTCTCGATAGCAGACATCGCGAACCACGTTGGTATGAACCGTTCGGCTCTTTGCGTGTTTTTCCGCCGCCATACAGGCAAGACATTGTTGGAGCGTGTCAACGAACGCCGCCTTGCCGTTGCCTGCCATCTTCTGCGCCGTTCATCGCTTACTGTCCAGCAGATATGTTTTGAGAGCGGATATAAGGACTATCCGCATTTCTGCCGTATGTTCAAACGGCAGATGGGGGTGACGCCTAAGATGTTCAGGAAAAAGGAAACGCCGCAGAAGGCAATTTCGGATGAATTTTAAAAGACGGCCTTTTGCATTGTAAAAGACCGCCTTTTAGCTTGCAAAATACGGCCTTTCACCATGCGGAAGGCCGTGTTTTGCAGCAAGGTTTGTTTTCGTTTGTATTTTTGCTTGTCGTTTGAAGTAGGTGACAGTCAATGCAGTTTTACTGTCACACAGCAACTTGTTGAGTATCAATGGGTAAGGAAGTGCGGTGACAGTGTGACAGTAATTTCGCAAAATAAAATCTTATTTCTTTTTGGTTTTGCGCCGTAGCGACGTTATGCTGGCTGCGATGTTCGCCACAGCGACAATGATTAACACGGCCTGAATAGCCGCTCCGTGTGCGTTTATGTAGGCAAGCAGGCAGGCGATGATGGCGAACGAGATTGAATAAGCAAGCAAAACCATGTCGGCGATGCGCCTTAAATCTTCGCCTTTTTGCCTGAGATAGGCGGCGAGGCAAAGGATTATGCCGAAAGTCAATGCCCATACGGGCGGCTTGGGTTGCCTGTATACGGCTATTACGGTGAGTATGATGAAAGCCGCGCCTTGTACCATCCACCATGCGGATATTGCTTTTTCTTTGTTTGTAATACTGTTCATTGGCAGTTGTTTTTACACGGGAAAGTCATCCTAAAACCACGTCCAATACCATCATCAGCGTGAAACCTATTGCAAAGCCGATAGTGCCGATGTTGCTGTGCTCGCCCTCCGACATTTCGGGGATTAGTTCTTCTACCACCACGTAGAGCATAGCTCCGGCGGCGAAGGCCAGCAGATATGGCAGGGCGGGCGTCATTACTGAGGCCAGCAACACAACAAGCAGTCCGCCTAAAGGCTCTACTATTCCGCTAAGCGCGCCCATGGTGAACGAGCGCAGGCGGCTGTTGCCCTCGGCGCGCATGGGCATCGAGATGATAGCTCCTTCGGGAATGTTCTGTATGGCAATGCCGAGCGCCATCGCCATTGCCGCCGCCGTGGTGATTTGCGTGCCGTCCTGCAACGCTCCTGCAATGACTACGCCCACTCCCATGCCTTCGGGCAGGTTGTGTATCGTCACCGCAAGCGATAGCATCGCCGTGCGCGAGAGGCGGCTGCGAGGCCCTTCGGGCTTGGCGTTGCCGATGTGCAGGTGGGGCGTTATGCGGTCGATTAGCAGCAGCAATGCCATTCCGGCGAGGAAGCCTGTTGCCGCAGGGACAACCGCCAGCTTACCCATGTCGGCGCATAAATCCATGCCCGGTATGAGCAGCGACCACACCGAGGCGGCCACCATAACGCCGGAGGCGAAGCCGAGGAGCGACTTCTGCACCTGCGTCGGCATCTTGTCTTTCATAAAGAAGACGAAGGCAGAGCCGACAACAGTGCCAAGGAAGGGGATAAGGAGGGTGAGGAGCATTTGTGTGAGGTTATAGGGTTATGAGGTTATACGGTTTTACGGAATTTTGAAATGCGGTTATTTGATGTAACCGTATAATCTTATAACCGCAAAACCGTATAACTGTAAATGGTTGTTAGTCGATAAACCGCTTGGTTATTTCCCCGTATTCGTCGATGCGGCGGTCGCGGAGGAACGGCCACCAGCGGCGCACCTGTTCGCCGCGGTGCATGTCGATGTCAACCACGGTGCGCTCTTCGTCAGTGGCGGAGGCGCGGTAGAGTATTTCTCCTTGCGGCCCGGCAACGAACGAACTGCCCCAGAACTGAATGCCGTTGGTCTGCCCTGACGGGTCAGGCTCGTGCCCTACGCGGTTCACTGCGACAACGGGCAGGCCGTTAGCCACGGCGTGTCCGCGCTGCACTGTAGTCCATGCTTCGCGCTGGCGCTGCTGTTCAGCTTCGGTGTCAGAGCTTTCATAGCCTATGGCCGTGGGGTAGATAAGCATCTCAGCGCCCTGAAGTGCCATGAGGCGTGCGGCCTCCGGATACCACTGGTCCCAGCAGACAAGCACTCCGAGGCGGCCTACCGATGTGTCGATGGGGTGGAAGCCCATGTCGCCCGGCGTGAAGTAGAACTTCTCGTAGTAAGCAGGGTCGTCGGGGATGTGCATCTTTCGGTATTTCCCTGCTATCGTTCCGTCGCGCTCGATGACTACCGCCGTGTTGTGGTAAAGCCCTGCTGCGCGCCGCTCGAACAGCGAAGTGACGAGCACAATGCCAAGTTCTTTTGCCAAAGAGCCGAAGAAACTGGTTGACGGACCCGGTATAGGCTCGGCCAAGTCGAAGTTGTCAACACTCTCAACCTGACAGAAATACAGCGAGTTATGCAGTTCCTGAAGTATTATAAGCTCTGCACCCTCGGCGGCCAAAGCCATTATGCCGTCGGTCAGGCGGCGCATGTTGTCATCGCAGTCGGCCGTGTTGTGTTGTTGGATTATGCCTATTTTCATGCTTGTATTATTTGAAACCCACCTCAGCCCTCCCCAAGGGAGGGAGTTTGAAATGCTTTTGCTGAAGATGACTCCTTTATTATAGGTAATCAAGCTCCCTCCCTTCGGGAGGGTTGGGGTGGGTGTTTATTGTTTATTATTTTGGTAACTGCATCGTGCAGCAGTGCAGCGAACCGTGCTGGCGTATAACTGTGCGGCTGTCGATGCCTATCAGTTCGCGGTCGGGAAACGCCTTGCCGATAATCCGTGCGGCCTCCGCGTCGTTGTCGGGTTGGGCGTATGTGGGGTAGATTACAGCCCCGTTTATTATTACGAAGTTTGCGTATGTGGCCGGCAGGCGGTCTTCCCCGTCATAGATTGGCCGCGGCATGGGCAGAGGCAGCAGGCGGTATGGTCGTCCGTCAGCCGTCCGCAGCGTCTTGAGCTGTTCCTCCATGAGGTGCAGGTCGGCGTAGTGGCTGTCCTGTTCGTCTGTGCAACGCACATATAATAATGTGTCATCAGGGGCTGTGCGCACAAGAGTGTCAATGTGGCTGTCGGTGTCGTCGCCGTCAAGATGCCCGTAGTCGAGCCACAATATGCGTTCAGCGCCGAGGTAGTCTTTCAGCCGTTGCTCTATTTCTTGGCGTGTAAGCGGCTGGTTGCGGTTAGGAGCGAGCAGGCATTGGCTGGTCGTCAGCACTGTGCCGTGTCCGTCGCTCTCGATTGAACCGCCTTCAAGCACGAAGTCGTTAAGGTCTACATATTCGCCCTCAACCACCTTATTTATATAAAGGCTGCGGTTTATGGCGTTGTCAAGGTCGGCCGGAAACTTGTCGCCCCAGCCGTTGAAGCGGAAGTCGAGCAGTCGTTTGGTCTTTCCGTCAGTCAGCGTTATGAAGCCATGGTCGCGTGCCCAAGTGTCGTTTGTGGGGCAACGGTGCAGCGTGACGTTTGCCAACTGACAGTCTGTCAGCTTCTTTTTCAGTTGTGCCATTACGCTTTCAGGCTCTGGCGTAACCACGAGCAGGCGTTCACGGCGCGTTATCGCATCGGCCATTTCTGCGTACACGGAGCAGATGTCGTCAAGATATTCATGCCAGTCTGTCGCCGCGTGCGGCCATGTAAGCTGTATTGCGCTTTGTTCCGCCCATTCGGGCGGCAGTGTGAATTTGTCCATTTATTATATGTATAAGGCTGCGTTATCTGTCGAAATGCCTTACAAAGATACTATAAGTAATGAGAATAAGCAAATAAAAGCCTCTTTTTCGGCATTAAAAAAGCCTGCGGCGTGCCGGCCGAAGGCTGTATTGCGGCAGATGCTGACTGTTTGTCATGAAAACAGCTTGACGTAAATCAACCTGTTTGACGCATGTCAAAATACATGCGCTTAAAGTCAAATTCAGGCGGACAAACGTTACAACATGCCGTGAACGGTATTATCTTTGCATCGTAAATGATAGAAAAAAGGATAACAGGATGTGAAGATGCATCCCACATGTGTAACTAAAAAAGAAAGGTAAAAAGATTATGAAAAGGATTGTTAACAGGATTTTAGACAGCAAGAAGTTCAACAGGTACTGTGTGAACGTTTTGAAAATGTACAATTACGGACGCGTAAACATGCCGGTATAAAGGCATAAGCGTAATATGAAGAAGTCGGGCTGACATTGCGGCTATAACCGCAATATCAGCCCGATTTTCTTGTTTGTACGCCGTAAAATTCTTATTTTCGCCGCCGTTATGGATAAAATAAGGATTTGTTTGTTGGCATTGTGCGCGGCGGTCACGCTCGGTTCGTGTGACTTCCTTGAGCGCAACAAGCCGCTTGTCAGGGAAATCGGCAAGGCGGTGGTAGATGAATTGGAAAGTGGAAAAACGTCAGGCGCAAGCTGCGGATCTATTGCCGCGGCGGTTGAAGGCGGCGACAGCCTGCTCAGGCAGGTGTCGCCCGGCGGACTGCCGGAGCAGATGCTGACGCGTACAGGCTACGTGGCGTCTTACAACAAGGCTACGAAGCTGCCCAATTGGGTGGCATGGCACTTGACCGACGACCGCACATCAGGCCCTGCCAAGCGCTCGGGCGTTGACTTCGAGGCCGATATGGACGTGCCTGAGCCGCGCGCCGAAGACTCCGATTATTACGGCTCTGGCTACGACCGTGGGCACATGTGCCCTGCGGCTGACAACAAATACAGCGTGGAAGCCATGCGCGAGTCGTTTCTATTCACAAACATGTGCCCACAGAACGGCAACCTTAACCGCGGCGACTGGAACGAGATGGAGATGGCCTGCCGCCGTTGGGCGAAGCAGTACGGAGGCGTTTACATAGTGTGCGGCCCCATTCTGTATAAAGGCAAGCATAAGACAATAGGCAAGAACAAGGTCACCGTGCCTGAGGCATTCTTCAAGGTGGTGCTGCGCACGGGTGAAAATCCGGCTGCTATCGGCTTTATATACAAGAACGCCGAAGGCAACCGCCCGAAAGGCGACTATGTGAACACCGTTGACGAGGTGGAGCGCATCACCGGCATCGACTTCTTCCCGTCGCTTCCCGACGATGTAGAAAACAAGGTTGAAGCCACTGCCGACATAGCCGATTGGTAACGTCGGGCAACAGCTTGATAATCAGCTTATTTCCAAAAGGCCGTCTTTTACCTTCCAAAAGACGGCCTTTTGCCGTGTAAAAGGTGGCCTTTTGTAATGCGAAAGGTCACCTTTTGTTTTCAGGTTGCTGTCGGGCGGTGTGGGCGCAGGTGATGTTCCGTTGTTTTGTAGTTAAAGAATGCAAATAAAATTGGCGGTGTTTTGGTTTGCCGCAGAAAATCATTAACTTTGCACATTATTAAAAGAAAGGCTGAAAAGCGTGAAAATAAGAGAAGTGGTTGACGCCCTTGAACGTTTCGCGCCCCTGCCCCTGCAAGAGAGCTTTGACAATGCCGGCTTGCAGGTAGGACTGACAGAGGCGGAAGTATCAGGGGCTTTGTTGTGTCTTGACGTGACGGAGGCTGTGGTGGACGAGGCAGTTGCCTTGGGCTGCAACCTCATTGTGAGCCATCATCCGCTGATTTTCCATGCGCTGAAGCACATCACTTATGATAACGACGTGCAGCGCGCAGTGGCCAAGGCGTTGAAGAATGACGTTACTGTGGTTTCCATGCACACAAACATGGACAACGCCTTCGGGGGCGTCAATTTCAGGATAGCGGAGAAAATGGGGCTTGAGGACTGCCGCTTTTTCGCCGGTAAGATGGTTGACGGCATCGAATGCGGCAGCGGAGTGATAGGCTGTCTGCCCGATGCGGTGGCAGGCGACGACTTTGTGCTCATGCTCAAGCGCACGTTCGATGTTGAGTGCGTGCAGTGCAACCAGTTGTTGCGCCGCCCTATAAAGACCGTTGCCGTGTGCGGCGGTGCCGGTTCGTTCCTTCTCGGCGACGCCATCGCCGAAGGGGCTGACGCTTTCGTTACCGGCGAGATGCACTACCACGAGTATTTCGGGCACGAGCAGGAAATACAAATCGCCGTCATAGGCCATTACCAGAGCGAGCAGTTCACCAACGAGATATTCAAGGAAATAATAGAGAAGAGGTGCAAGGGAGTGGCGGCATATCTTACTAAGACAAACACCAACCCCATCATTTATTTGTAACAGGAGGGTGGATGGTTGCAGGCGGGCTTGCCGGCAAGGGGCAGGCATGAAACGGATGCGCTTGTGTGAATGCGTTTCCGTGTTTTAACAAGATATTGAATAATAACTAAATATAACTAACAAGCTGGCGTGGCGGTCGGCGGCAAGGCTGAATTTCTTGTCCGCCTGTCTTCCCGTCACTTGTCAATTAAAAAAGAAAATATGGCTAAGAAAGACCTTACAGATTTGTCAGTAGAGGAGAGGCTGAAGGCTCTCTACCAGTTGCAGACCACATTGTCGGCCATCGACGAGGAGCGCGCGCTGCGCGGCGAACTGCCGCTAGAGGTGCAGGACCTTGAGGACGAAATCGCCGGACTTACCACACGCGTGGAGAAAATCAAGAACGACATCAAGGAATTCGAGGATGCCGTGAAGCAGAAGAAGGCCGAGATTGCCGAGGCGCAGGCAAGTGTGGAGCGGTATAAGACACAGCTCAACGACGTGAAGAATAACCGCGAGTATGACACTTTGAGCAAGGAAATAGAGTTCCAGACGCTCGAGATTGAGCTGTGCAACAAGAAGATACGCGAGGCCAACACCAAGGTTGAAGAGAAAACGGCCGACCTAAAGGCCACCGAAGAGCAGATTGCAGACAGGCGCCAGGCTTTGGAGGAGAAGAAAAGCGAGCTTGACGAGATTATGGACGAAACTCGCGCGGAGGAGGAAAGGCTGAAAGAGAAGGCCAAGGAGCTTGAGGTAAAGATTGAACCCAGACTGCTGGCAAGCTTCAAGCGCATACGTAAGAACGCGCGCAACGGCCTCGGCATTGTCTACGTTCAGCGCGACGCGTGCGGCGGATGCTTTAATAAAATCCCGCCACAGCGCCAGCTTGACATCAAGATGCACAAGAAAATCATTGTATGCGAGTACTGCGGACGCATACTCATCGACCCCGAACTGGCCGGCGTAAAGGCTGACAAGCCGGTGGAGGAAAAGCCCAAGCGCAAGCGCGCAATACGCAAGCGCGTGGTGAAAAAAGATGAGGGCGACGAAGGATTCGTACCTGAGGAGACATTGTCTTAACATCTTTAAAATATCAACAGACAATGAAACAAACTAACAAACAAAGTGGAAGCGTCGTTGCGATAATCGCGATGATGTTTCTTTATGCAATGATTTCATTTGTCACCAATCTTGCCGCGCCGATTGGTGTCATCTGGAAGAACCAGCCGGAGCTGATGGGCAGCAACACGCTCGGCATGATGGGTAACATGATGAACTTCCTTGCGTACATCTTCATGGGCATCCCGGCCGGTAAAATGCTCATCAAGATTGGTTACAAGAAAACTGCGCTCGCGGCCATCGCCGTTGGTTTCATAGGCGTGTTTGTGCAGTATCTGTCAGGCTTCCCCACGGGATTGACGGGCTTCTGGGTGTACCTGCTCGGAGCGTTCATAAGCGGTTTTTCCGTCTGCATGCTCAATACTGTGGTTAACCCGATGCTCAACCTGCTCGGCGGAGGCGGCAACCGCGGCAACCAGCTCAACCTGATTGGCGGCACGCTCAACTCGCTTTCTGGCACGCTTACGCCTATGCTGGTGGGCGCGCTGGTGGGAACGGTGACCAAGAGCACTACAATGAGCGACATCAACCTTGTGCTTTACATCGCCATGGCTGTGTTTGCCGTTGCGTTCATCGTGCTTTCGTTCATCCCCATTGCCGACCCGGAGATGGGCAAGGCAACGCAGAATACGGTGTTCGAGCACAGCCCCTGGGCGTTCCGTCACTTCTTGCTTGGTGTCATAGCCATCTTTGTTTATGTGGGGATTGAAATAGGAATACCCGGCACTCTCAATTTCTACATATCCGATACGTCGGACAAGGGAGCCGGAATGCTTGCCAACGCCGCTACAATCGGCGGTTTCGTGGCCGGAACTTACTGGCTGCTCATGCTCGTAGGACGTTTCATTGCCGGCTTCATCGCCGACAAGGTGTCGAGCCGCGTGATGATGATTGCGGTGTCAACCGTGGGCATGCTGCTCATACTTTTAGCCATGTTCTCGTCCAAGGATACAACAACGTCGATGCCTGTGTTCACCGGTTCGTCGTTTGAAATGGTTACGGTGCCCGTCAGCGCGCTGCTCCTGGTGCTCTGCGGACTGTGCACCTCGGTGATGTGGGCGAGCATATTCAATCTTGCCACCGAGGGACTTGGCAAGTACACGGCCATGGCGTCGGGCATATTCATGATGATGGTGGTAGGCGGCGGCGTGCTTCCGCTCGTGCAGAACTTCATCGCCGACAAGGCCGGCTACATGGTGTCATACATCGTTCCGCTCATAGCTTTGGCTTACCTGTTCATATATGCCGTATGGGGCAGCAAGAATGTGAACAAGGACATACCTGTTGACTGACAATAGGAGAGGGCGCATGGCGCGTCTTGCGCCATGCCCTTATCCTGTGCATGTTTACCCCTTGGGCTTTTGTCTCATATCAGGCAGGCCCAAGGGGCTTTCTGTTTCAATGGCGGTCTGTTTTTTCCGGCTTTGCAATATGCCGTCTTTTGCATTCCAAAAGACGGCCTTTTAGCGTGCAAAAGGTGGCCTTTTGGAAGGTAAAAGATGACCTTTTGCAATTCCGCCGGAAACAGGGTGGATGGCGGTTGATTTTAATGTGATTATTGTTTCGATATTACCCTGTTGCCGTTTTGTCCATGCGCAGTGTTAATATTGTATATAAATTGCTAAAATTTACCCCCCCCCAGGCCGGAAAAATCCGTATATTTGTACTTCTAAATATAAAGTTTGGCGATAAAATAAGTCTGATATGAAAAAATATCTTGTGCCATTTGTTGCGTTGGTAGTTTTCGTTGTGGCAGGTTGTAGCGCTGATGATGACGAAAAAGGAGACATCGTTAAGGTTATTTCAATGTCTGTCTCGGAAAAGACAGGCATAACTTATGATCTTTTCGACACCAATGCAAAGTATCCCATTGAGTGCATGCTGGTGAAGGAAGAGGGCGGAAACGGGCAGTGGCAAAATCTGATGTTCGGAGCAATCGAAGGCTTTACGTATGAAAAGGGGCATGCTTATGAGCTGAAAGTAAGGAAGACTATCCTCGCCAATCCGCCTGCCGACGGCTCGAATTGCAGGTATAAGCTGATAGAGATACTTGAAGACCGCACCGTTACGGAGCCGGAAACACCAGAAGAACCCATTGTGAACAGCGAGGAGGACATAGAGTATTATGACCTGTGTCCGTATGGGAAATATGCCATTGAGCCTGAAATAAAGGTGAACAGTGACGGCGGTGTGCTCGTGTCTGGCGGACTTACGGCATATCTGCAGTATGAACACAAGCGCATCTATCTTGAGACTGTCCTTCCGAAGGACGACCCTGACTGGATAAAGTTCAACAAAGTACCGTACATGGCGTATTATGCCTACGTAATATCGCCGCTTACCGACACGATAAGGCTTGTGTCCGCTTCAGGCGGCGGCCCTATGCTGAAAGACGTCATACCGCAAGACGAATTCGCCCGGGTAAGGGAACTCCTGGCCGAAGGCGAGGAGCTGAAGTATTCGCTGATACTTGCCAACATTTATAAATACGGTTTGCAGAAATTGGAATTTACCGTTTGCCGTGGCAGTGGTTTTTAATGCCCGCGCAAATAAAAAACGCTGAAAAGTTTTGCCGTTACATATTAAAGCACTATCTTTGCGGACGTGCTCAAAAGGTGGTGCCCGGCGGAGTTGTGTCCGTCTGTGGCTGAGATGATACACATTGCACCAGTACGGATAATGCCGACGCTGGGAGTTTTGACGACATTCATTCTTTTAAACCGCATAAGGGCAGCACGTCCGTGCATTCCGCCTTTCACAGTACAGATTTTTACGGTTTTACGGCCATTGGGTTATAAGGTTTCACGGTTTGTCCGCAGAGCTTTAGACCTTGCAAAGACCTTGAAAGTAGTATGACCGGATGACGGTATAACCTCAAAACCGCACAACCTCAAAACCCAATAACCGCACAACCGTATAACCTGATAACCGTACAACCGCATAACCGTAAAACCTAAAAAAACGCATCAACTGATGAAAAGATACGTAACGGCTTTGACTATCGCAGGCTCTGACCCGTCAGGCGGGGCGGGGCTTCAGGCCGACTTGAAGACCTTTTCGGCTTTGGGTGTGTATGGCGCGACGGCTATAACCGCCGTCACCGTGCAGAACACCGTAGGGGTGAAATATGTCCATGCACTGCCGCCGCAGGTGGTTTACGACCAGATAACCACTGTGATGGAAGACATTGATGTGGACGCGGCGAAAATCGGAATGGTTAACGATGCCGCCACGCTTGATGCCATAGTGCGCGCCCTGACGGTGCAAAGGCCGAAGTTCCTGGTGGTAGACCCCGTGATGGTTTCAACGAGCGGATGCTCTCTTATGCAGCCTGACGCACTGGCTATAATGAAAGAACGGCTGCTGCCAATGGCCGATTTGGTTACTCCAAACCTGCCCGAGGCTTGGACGCTGGCTGGTAACGACAGTTCGGTAGATGCTGCCGCTCAAGCCATATTGGGGCTTGGCGTAAAGGCGCTGCTCATAAAGGGCGGTCATGCCGAAGGCAAGATAAAGACCGACTACCTGTATATATATAAAGGTGGAAGCATCAGTCTCACGGAGTTTTCAGCCGAAACGGTAGACACGGAGAACACTCACGGCACTGGATGCACCCTGTCTGCCGCCATTGCGGCTTACCATGCGCGTGGCTGCGGCATGGAAGAGGCCGTGAAGCAGGCCAAGGCTTACCTTACCAAAGCCCTCGTGGCAGGTGCCGGTGTCACTGCATGGCACGGCCACGGGCCGGTCAACCATTTGTCAGACCCTTGCAAAATGATTGTAAAAGATGAAGCATAGGTTGCAGTTCATAACGCATTTCACTGAGCGTTATACTTATTTCGACTCGGCGATGATTGCTCTTGAGGGCGGTTGCCGGTGGATTCAGCTGCGCATGAAAGATGCCGGTGAGGATGAGATTGAGCGCGTGGCGAGGCAGATTTTGCCTGAATGCAGGCGCAGGGAGGCCGTGTTTGTCATTGACGACCACGTTGAACTGGCTCTCCGTGTGGGTGCCGACGGCGTGCATCTCGGCAAGAACGACATGCCCGTAGACGAGGCGCGGCGCTTGGCTGGTGACGGTTTCATCATCGGCGGCACGGCGAATACGTTTGAAGACGTGCAGAGGCTCGCTGCACAGGGTGCCGACTACATAGGCTGCGGCCCGTTCCGCTTTACCACGACGAAGAAAAACCTTGCCCCGATGCTCGGCATCGAGGGCTACAAGGACATTCTTTCACGGATGAAAGAGCATGGCATAGCGCTTCCTCTTGTCGCCATCGGCGGCATAACATGCGGCGACATACCGCAGCTTATGGCCGCAGGCGTGTCGGGTATAGCCCTCAGCGGCAGCGTGTTGCGTGCCGGACAGCCGGTTGAAGAAATGAAGAAAGTAGTAAACGAACTAAGAATTAAAAACATTTCTTATGGAGAATAACATAAAAATAACTTACCCAGGGTCGGAGAAGGTCTACATGAACGGCCGCCTTTTTCCTGACATCCGTGTCGGAATGCGTGTGGTTCACCAGATGCCGACAGTAACTGTTGAGAACGGAAAGAGGGTTGAACGCTCCAATCCCGACGTCTATGTTTACGACACTTCAGGGCCTTACAGCGACCCGAATGTCGCAATCGACGTAAAGAAAGGTCTGCCGCGGCTGCGCGAACCGTGGATTTTGAAACGTGGCGGAGTCGAGCGTTTGCCGGAGATTTCGTCAGAATATGGCCGCATGAGGCGCGACGACCGCTCGCTCGACCATCTGCGTTTCGAGCATATCACATTGCCTTTGAGGGCGAAGAAAGGCAGACAAGTCAGCCAGATGTACTACGCAAAGCAGGGCATTGTCACTCCTGAGATGGAGTATGTTGCCATCCGCGAGAACATGAACTGCGCCGAACTGGGCATAGAAACGCACATAACCCCTGAGTTTGTACGCGACGAAGTGGCCGCCGGACGTGCCGTAATACCTGCCAACATCAACCATCCCGAGGCCGAACCGATGATTATCGGGCGCAATTTCCTCGTCAAAATCAACACGAATATTGGCAACTCGGCCACTACTTCGGGCATTGACGAGGAGGTGGAGAAGGCCGTCTGGAGCTGCAAATGGGGCGGCGACACGCTTATGGACTTGTCAACGGGCGACAATATCCACGAAACCCGCGAGTGGATTATCCGCAACTGCCCCGTTCCTGTGGGCACAGTGCCTATGTATCAGGCCATGGAGAAGGTCAAGGGAAAGGCCGAAGACCTTACCTGGGAACTGTTCCGCGACACGTTGATAGAGCAGTGCGAGCAGGGCGTTGACTACTTCACAATCCATTGCGGCATACGTCTTCAGAACATACACTTGGCTGACAACCGCATGACCGGCATGGTTAGCCGCGGCGGAAGCATAATATCAAAGTGGTGTCAGATGCACCAGAAAGAGAGCTTCCTTTATGAACACTTCGACGATATCTGCGACATCTGCGCGCAATATGACGTCGCCTTGTCGCTCGGTGACGGTCTGCGCCCCGGCAGTGTGTATGATGCCAACGACCGTGCGCAGTTCGCCGAGCTTGACACTATGGGCGAACTCGTGGAGCGTGCGTGGGCTAAGAACGTGCAGGCGTTCATCGAAGGTCCCGGACATGTGCCCATGCACAAGATTCCGGAGAACATGCAGAGGCAGATAGAGAAGTGCCACAATGCGCCGTTCTACACCCTCGGGCCGCTCGTTACCGACATTGCGCCGGGCTACGACCACATCACCAGCGCCATAGGAGCTGCCCAGATAGGATGGCTCGGCACGGCGATGCTGTGTTATGTTACGCCGAAAGAACACCTTGCTTTGCCCGACCGCGACGATGTCCGCGTAGGAGTTGTGACATACAAGCTGGCCGCCCACGCTGCCGACCTTGCCAAGCAGCATCCTGGAGCGATGGTTCGTGACAACGCGTTGAGCAAGGCCCGCTATGAGTTCCGCTGGAAAGACCAGTTCAACTTGAGCCTTGACCCGGAGCGTGCGTTGGAGTATTACAAGACGGCTAACCACATAGGAGGCAAGTATTGCACCATGTGCGGCCCCAACTTCTGCGCGATGCGCATAAGCCAGACCATCAAGGAAGGGGAGTGTGATGTTTAATCATGGAAGTTGAAGAATTTAGAGAAGTTATGGAAGTTATAGCCAAATGCCTTGAAGGCTTATGCAACGCCGGGTAATGGCTTTAACTTCCATGCCCACGCTGTGGGTGATAACTTCTTTAACTCCTATAAATTCTAACATAAACCGATTAAAAACAAATAACAGAAAATGATTGAAAAGAAAGTTTCACAGGGTATCATCAGTACCTATTTCGAGAAGTTGGAAAGAAATCTCGACCTCGATGTCGCAATCGTTGGCGGCGGCCCGTCGGGCATTGTAGCGGCTTATTATCTTGCAAAGGCCGGCCTTAAGGTGGCGCAGTTTGACCGCAAGCTGTCTCCCGGCGGCGGAATGTGGGGCGGCGCGATGATGTTCAACCAGATTGTTGTTCAGGAAGAAGCCATCAACATAGTAAAAGATTTCGACATAAACTATAAGCCTTACGGTGACGGACTTTACGTTATGGACTCCGTAGAGAGCACGTCGGCACTGCTTTACAAGGCCGTTCACGCCGGAGCGACCATCTTCAACTGCTATTCAGTTGAGGACGTGGTGTTCAAGAACAACATTGTAAGCGGCGTTGTGGTTAACTGGACTCCCGTGCTTCGCGAGGGTCTGCATGTTGATCCGCTGAATATCATGGCTAAATGCGTAATCGACGGCACAGGCCACGACAGCGAGATGTGCAAGACTGTGGCGCGTAAGAACGGCATACGCCTGGCTACCGACACCGGCGACGTTATCGGAGAGCGTTCTCTCGACGTTGTTGCCGGCGAGGAGGAGGTTGTCAACGGCACGAAGGAAATATATCCCGGACTGTACGTCTGCGGCATGGCTGCGTCTGCAGTGAGCGGCACTCCACGCATGGGACCCATCTTCGGAGGCATGCTTATGTCAGGAAAGAAGGTGGCAGAGCTGATAATTGAGAGGCTTAAGTAGTGGCTTCGTGAAGTTAAAGAATGTAGAGAAGTTATAGAAGTTAAAGCCAAATGTCTTGCAGGCTATAATCCTTCAAAGGTAATGGCTTTAACTTCTATGCCTGCGTAGCGGGCGATAACTTCTCTAAATTCTTTAATTCTTAATAAAGAAAGATGCTTTGGCTTGTAATAACTTCCCCCGATTTTTTTGACGGCGAGGCGCAGTTTCTTCACCGTTTGTTCGCCTACGGCGTTGACATTGTTCATCTGCGCAAACCCGGAGCGACAGCAGAAGACTGCGCAAGGCTGCTCGACGGACTGTCGGCTGACGACCGCCGACGCATCGTAATACACGATTTCTTTGAGCTTGCACAGCCTTACGGTCTGCGCGGCATACACCTTAACGCGCGCCGCTGCACTGTTCCTGACGGTTGGCAGGGGCACGTCAGCCGTTCGTGCCACTCCCTGGAGGAAGTCAGGCGGTATAAAGATGCTTGCAGTTACGTGTTCCTAAGCCCGATATTCGACAGCGTTTCAAAGCAAGGTTACGCCTCCGCCTTTACGGACAATGTTTTGAAACAAGCCTCAAAAGACGGCATTATTGACAATAAAGTTGTGGCTCTCGGCGGTGTAACTCCCGACAAAATCAATTACTTACGGCAGTTGAACTTCGGCGGAGCGGCCATGCTCGGCTGCGTTAACCGCCTTGCCGCGTTGTCAGTAAGCGGACAAATCAATGCTTTGGAGGCTTTTAGGCGGAAGATAATAGGTTGATGACTTCACTTTGTTTTTACGGAAAAGTGATGTTATCTCATCAACAGCGTTATTAGGGGTAAGTATTGGCAACGAATCTTTAGGTATTTCCAAGTATGCTCTGGTGTCCTGATATTTCATTGTGTCGATAATACTGAAGCTAATGACAACCGTGTCTTTGTCACCATTGTCAAACCAAGTTGAATATCGTTTTATTTTGTTTTTGCCATTTTCAGATGATGAAACCGTGTTTTCGTAATTGCTTGCCAACTCTACTTTCCATCCATTTTCGGGCAAGACACATTCAAAATAATAATTTTTGAAGCTGCTTGTGCGCTTGAATTTGTCGGTTATCACCGCCTTGGTTTGCCGTATATTGCGTCTGTATTTTGTGGTGTCAGTTATTATGATGGTGCAGACTTCACCGTTTTTTTGTTCATTGGTTGTCGTGAAAATCAATGCACCCGTGTTTCCGTTTTCTGTCAATGAGTAACAAGCGTTGTCGTAGAATTCGGGGTCAAAAACACTATTTGAGGCCGTTGTGAACGGACGTTCCATAATCCAGTAGGTTTTTCTTATCTTGAAATAAGGATAGCTTGAGCTAAGCAATCCTTTTTCAATACACACCGTGTAATGTCCGCTTGTAGCGTAATATGTCTTGTAAAAAAACATGGCAAAGAATATTATCGGCAGAAAAAGTATTGCAAAAGCCAAGAATATGCGCAGATATAATTTTACACTCCGGGTTTTCTCTGTGCGTATTCCGACAAAGAATGCCACTATGCCCGTCAGCTCTGCCAGCAACATAGAGTTGCGCCCGATGTTCCACCGAAGTTGAAAGTCGGTGCTCCATTCAATTATTATGGAGACGATTGCCAACACTAAGACGGCCAGATTAACTTTTGTCAGCCACAGGCATACGTCAGAGCGTAGTGTCATGTTTTGCCGTCGATTGTAGCGCACGCCGCAGATTACCGCTGCGACAATGAGCAATAACATTATGAGAAAGTCCATGTTGTCCTCTCTTCCATTCTTTCTTTTATTTTTCCCCGTTGTCTATTTTCTTTATCACCCTGCACGGATTGCCCACGGCCACGCAGTTGTCGGGCACCGAACGGGTGACCACGCTGCCTGCGCCGATGACGCTGTTGCGTCCGATTGTCACTCCGGGCAGCACTACTACGCCGCCTCCGAGCCAAGCTCCGTCGCATATTTTCACGGGCTTTGCGTATGTAAGGCAGAACTCACAGTCGTCCGAACCGTCGTCGGGAATGATGCGTTCGGCGTATTTCGTTGAGTGTGTGGCGGTGTATATCTGCACGTTGGAGGCAATGAGCACGTCGTTGCCAATCTCGATGATGTTGTTGTCAACGAAGGTGCAGTTCATGTTGATGATTACGCGGTCGCCTATGAAGATGTTGCGGCCGTATTCGCAGTGGAAGTCTATGTCCAAATGCACGCGCCGTCCCACGCTTCCGAAGAGCTGTTGCATAATGCTCCGTTTCCTCTCCGTGTCCGTATAGTCGGTGTTGTTAAGCTCGCGCGTCAGGCGTTTGGCCCTTGCTGTTATTTCCACAAGTTCCCTGTCGCCGCCGCGGAACGGTTCTCCGGCCAGGCATTTTTCAAGTTCTGTCTTCATATTCGGGTGTTTTTGCTGTTGCAAAAATAGGAATTTATAAGTCTAATAGGGCTTATATAATGTTGATTTATGTTAATTTTCGGGGGGGGGTAAAAAGCAGATTGGTGTTTGTTTAGTCATGTTTTTACGTGGTATTTTCATACTTTTGCATGGCCAGATGGTGGCTGTCTGTGCGATGGATTATGGCTATAGTGTAAGCCGTTGATAATCAGCGGCTTGGCAAAAGGCCATGAATTGCATTGCAAAAGGTGACCTTTTAGCGTGTAAAAGACGGCCTTTTGGAAGGCAAAAGGTGGCATATTGAATTGAGAGTTGATAATTGAAAATTGATAATTATGATTTGTCTTGCCGGCTGACAGCCTTAAAGGTAATCATAATTCTCCATTATCCATTATAAATTCTCAATTAAAATGTCTGCTCTTTTCAGTCCTCCCGAAGGGAGGGAGCTTGATTACCATTGTTTGCTTGATGGTATTAGGTTTTTAATTAACTACAATCGAGGCACTCGGTAACTGTCATGCCGCACGCCGATGCGGCATCCAGAAAAGACAAAGAATGATAAATGGCGTTGGCTGTATGCACTGGATGCCGCATCGGAGTGCGGCATGACAATTACCGACAGCTTGGCTGACAGTAGTGTGTTTGCATTGTTGCTTTTCTAAAATAATTCAACCAAACTGCGGATAAACAGTATTTCGGGAAGCAGCTGGTGGCATGCCGTAATGCAGACGACTGTCTAATTATTTGTCACCGTTGTCTAATTATTGGACATCAAGGTAAAGACGATGAAACGGCGAACTGTCTGACAGTCAGTAAGTTGGCTGTGCTGGCACGGCAGTTGCAATAATATCAGTGTAAAAAACTGCCTCAATGCTGTAACAATTTTACAGGAAACTACGTCTAAAAGAAAGTAAGTAAAAAGTAAAAACTACAGGATGAAAACTAAAAAAAGATTATCCGCCTTGTGCTGCTGCGCCTTTCTGGCGCAGGCGGTGGCGGCCCAGACGGTGACAGGACGCGTCGTTGACGAGGGCGGCCAGCCCCTGCCTTACACCAATGTGGTGGCGCTCTCGCTGCCCGATTCGGCCTTCGTCGCCGGCGTTATGACGCTCGACGACGGCACGTTTACCCTCGACACCAAGGGTGCAGGCCGCCTTTTGCGCTTCTCTTCGCTCGGTTACAAGACGCTATTTGCCGACAGGAAAGAAGACATGGGCACGGTCAGGCTTGCCGCCGTGGCGCAGGTGCTGGGCGAAGTGGTGGTGAAAAGCGACCTTCCCAAGACGCGCCTGAAGGGCGAGGGAATGGTGACGGGCGTGAGCGGAACCATACTTGAGCACGCCGGAACAATAGAGCGGCTGCTTGACCGCATACCTAACGTATCTGCAAGACAGGGCAAAATAGAGGTGTTCGGGCGGGGAACGCCAGAGCTTTACATCAACGGCCGCAAGGTGAGGGACAACTCGGAGCTTGACCGTTTGAGCGCGGACAACATAAAAGATGTGGAGGTTATCACCAATCCCGGTGCTCGTTATGACGCCATCGTTACGTCGGTCATACGCATCACGACGAAAAAGGCTGTGGGCGAAGGCTTCAGCTTGGACAACCGTTTGTTTGGAGAAATCAACGATTACGGCTACCTCGTGGGCGAAGACAACCTCAACATGAACTACCGCACTGGCGGACTTGACATCGGAACGACGCTCCGCGCATCGAAATGGGCCAGTCCCGACCCGAAGACCATAGAGCAAGTCACCCACTTGGAAGACACCTGGCGGCAGCGCAGCGAGATTGACCAGGTGTATAAGAGCGAGAACCTGTATGCGCGCCTGGCCGTAAGCTACATGTTCAACGAAAACCATTCCATAGGCATAAGTGCCAGCTACCGCCGCACGCCATGGGACAAGTCGGGCGGCTACATGGAGTCAACGTTCACGCAGAACGGCACGCTGACCGAGCAGCTTCGCAGCGACTACACAGCCTCCGAGCAGGCCACTACGCTTCAGGGCAACGCCTATTACACGGGCAAGATAGGCCAATGGAGCATCGACTTCAACACAGACTGGATGTACACTAAGTCAAACTCGACGATGAACACCGTCGAGGACTACACCGAAGTGGGGCAGGAAACCGAGCATAACGACGTGACAACCAACACCGTTCCGCGCAGCAACCTCATCGCTTCGAAGCTTGTCTTTACCGCTCCGCTCTTCGGCGGCAGCCTGTCTTTCGGCGGAGAATACTCTTATTCAACGCGAAAGTCGGTCTATACCGTGCTGCCCAAGGGCATCATCGACGACGACCGTAGCCGCACGGAGGAAGGTCTGGCCACGGCATTTGTGGAGTATGCGCGGCAGTTCGGCCCGTTAAACGCGCAAGTGGGGCTGCGTTATGAGAACGTGGACTTTGACTATTACGAGGACGGCGTGCGCATGGCGGAGCAGAGCAGGGCGTATGGCGACTGGTTCCCGTCGGTCGCACTCTCGGCAATGTTCGGCAAAGTGGGTCTTCAGCTCGGTTATTCCGCCGACATACGCCGTCCCAGTTACAACCAGCTTCGCAGCAACATAAACTATGACAACCGCTATACCTATGAGGGCGGAAACCCCTTCCTTGTGTCCACGAAGAGCCATAACGTGAACTTTGCGGCCTCGTATAAGTGGCTGATGTTCAGCGCGGGATACTCTCATATAATAGACCCCATCATAGAACACAGCGAGACTTACAACGACGACCCTGCCGTAGCGTTGTTCCGTCAGGTAAACGGCGAGGCTTACGACAAGGTGTACGCCTCGCTCAACCTGCGTCCTACAATAGGCATCTGGCAGCCGGCTGTCATGCTCGGAGTGCAGAAACAGTGGTTCAACATGGCCGTTCACGGCCACAATCCGCTTGACAATCCGATGGCGACGTTCCGCTTCAACAACACGTTTGACGTAAAGCTGTTCGAGATTTCGCTGAACATGAGCTGCAATACGACCGGCTCTGACGAGAACAACTACCTGCGCAAGCCGTCGTTCCGCGCCGACTTGTCGCTCTATAAGTCGTTCCTGAAGGACAAACTGACGCTCTCGTTCTACGTCGCCGACCTGTTCAAGACCGACAAGAGCAGTGTAGTTACGTACTACGGAACGATGCGCGAGTCGATATACGAGCCGAAAGCGATGCGCAACATCAACCTTACCGTGCGCTATAAGTTCAACGTTGGCCGCAGCAAATACAAGGGAACGGGTGCCGGAGCAGGGCAGAAGAACCGCTTGTAAAGTGAAAAATAAACAATGAATAATGAGAAAATGAACAATGAATAATGAAAAATCACAGTTTTTTTTAGTGTAAACAGGCTTTTGATTTTTCATTATTCATTGTTCATTTTTCATTATTTTATTATCTTTGCAGAAAGCAAACGCATTTTGATTATGGACAACCCGTTTTCTTGTCAGTATGCCGTAAGGCAGGAAGAAGTGTGCGACCGCGAGGCCGTTGAGCGTGTCGTGGAGCTTGCTTTCAGGCATGTTGCCGAGAGTGACCACACCGAACACGAGCTTGTAGGCCGTCTGCGGCAGTCCCGTTCGTTTGTTCCGCAGCTGTCGCTTGTGGCCGTTGACGGTGCAGGCGGCGTTATAGGGCATGTTCTTATGACAGAAGTCAGCATCGTTTCTGTCGGCTGTCGGCATGTGTCTCTTGCCCTTGCGCCGGTCAGTGTGCTGCCGGAGTGGCAGCGGAAGGGCGTAGGCACGGCGTTGATACGCGAGGTTCACAGCCGCGCTTCGCGGCTTGGCTACGGCTCGGCGGTGGTTCTCGGCCACAAGGATTATTATCCCCGGTTCGGCTACAGGCCTGCAAGCAGCTTCGGAATAAGCTTCCCTTTCGATGCTCCCGACGACTGTTGCATGGCCGTAGAGCTGCTACCCGGCGGCCTGGACGGCATTCATGGCGTAGTGGAATATGACAAGGCGTTCACCGAAACGTAGCGAAATGTTGGTGCGTTGTTACCAATACGGCGTGTGAAAATCGTTTGAAATACAGTGCTTTTTCTTAATTCTTAACCCTTAATTCTTAATTATTCACTATCCTTGCAGGTAAGGATTGTATTATGAGAAGCAACAATGATAATATCGACAGGCAAAGTCTTGCAAAGGCGAAAGCCTTGTTTGAGACTGGTGAAATCAACAGTATTGAGGTAGGAACGACTGCCGGTTTGTGCCGGATACACCACTGTCTGTTTGGCGGTTTGTATGATTTTGCCGGCAAAATACGCACTTTGAATATCGCCAAAGGCGGCTTCCGCTTTGCCAACTGCATGTTTTTGGATGCCATATTGCCCATTATCGACAAGATGCCGGAACGCACTTTTGAGGACATTGTGGCAAAATATGTCGAGATGAACATCGCCCATCCGTTTATGGAAGGTAACGGACGGGCCACGCGGATATGGCTTGACATGATGCTGAAACGCAGCCTTGGCATGGTGGTTGATTGGCAAAAGGTGGACAAAGAGCTTTACCTTCAAGCCATGGAACGCAGTCCGATAAACGACCTTGAGTTGCGTGTGCTGTTGCAACCGGCCTTGACCGACCGTGTTGACGACCGTGAGATAATCTTTAAAGGCATAGAACAGTCTTATTATTATGAAGGCTATCGGGCTGACGAAGATTAGGTTTGTGCCTGCAAACGGCGGTGGTTTACAGCCGGAAAGGCATTTGGCTTTAACTTCTATAACTTCTTTAACTCCTATAACTTCCTGAAAATTATCCATGAAAATACAATCAAAGCTTGGCAATGAGGCGCTTTTGCAGCGCGAGAAAACGGCCTTTGTGTGCTCCCGGAAAACGCCTGACGGACTGGAATACCTCGTTGGCAAGTGGCTGCTCGGCCTTTCGCCGGAGCGTGACTGCGTGATGTGCGGCAACCAGTCGCCTATGGAACGCGCAGTGTTCACTACGCTTTTGCAGCGCGGAATACCTACAATACTCTGCCTGGCGGAGGCTATGCCCACGCTTTTCGGTGACGATGTGCGCACCGCTTTGAGTGAAGGCAGCCTGCTTATTGTGACCCATTGCGATGCGAGCGTACACAATGTGACGGCCCGTTCGGCGTTCGACAGGAACGTACTGATGCTTTCTTTGGCGCAGAAAACGGTCGTAGGATGCTGCACCAAGGGCGGAAAGCTTGAGCGTGCGCTGGCTGGTTTCGACAATGTTGAGTTTCTTGACAACGGCCAGCCGTGGCTGAAGACGCAGGCTGAAAGCACCGCCGAGCCAGTAAAAACCGAGCCGGAGCGCGGCAAGTCAACACGATGGAGCAGGGCGTTGAGGCTGAAATGCGGCACAATTTACATGGATTTTATTGACAGTGGGGCGGAAACATACCTGAAAATAACGCACAGCGTGCAGTCCGCAGGCGGCGGATATGACCGTGAAAAGCTGTTTTTCAGCCGTAATGAGCTTGCCGGATTTATTTCAGCTTTACGCTTTTTGGATGGCAAACTGCGTTCGGGAGAGTCTGTGCCGCAAGGACTTACGGTGGCATCGCTGAGCGGCGACGTGACGTTTGACGCTTCGCCATGCGACGGCGGCTTGCTGTTGGCCGTCACGCAGACAAAGGAATACGGCGCAGGACAGTTGCGCGTGCAGACCGTCAGGCTGCTTTCCGCAGAGTTGCCGCAGCTTATTGAGGGCGCGGAAGAGGCTTTGAAGATGTGGTAAAAGGCATGTATATACGGCCCGGAAACCGTCTCCAAATATCCAGACATTCACCTCCAAACTTCCCGAAACTCGCCCCAACCCTCCCAATGGAAGGGAGTTTGATATGCTTTATAGGGCTTATTTTCTGTTAATTTAAGGTAAAGCACGGTTAAAAACGCCATTGTTTGCGGCAATGGCGTTATTTTTGTATTGTATAATATAAAGTGTAACGGCAAATGGCGGCATGTCTCTTGTCAACTTGTCCCTCGTGACTTGTCTGCTTGTCTCTCATGGCTCGTCTGCCCGTTACTTGTCAACTCGTAACTAAAAAATATATGTCAGCAGGAAAATGGATAGGCGGCATACTCGGTTTCATGTCGGGTGGCGCATTGGGAGCACTGGCCGGAGTGGCCTTGGGAGCATTGTTTGATTACGGACTGAAGGCCGTCAACACCGGCGAAGACCGCCGCACGAGCGGCTTTATGGGCGGAGACGATGCCTGGGAGCAGGCCCGGCAGCGGCAGTATTACGAAGGGCAGCGCAACAGTTTCCTGTTCTCGCTGCTCGTCTTGGCGTCATACATCATCAGGGCGGACGGCAAGGTGATGCACTCGGAGATGGAGTTTGTGCGCCGTTTCCTGCGCATGAACTTCGGCGAAGCGGCCGTAGAGCAGGGCAACGGCATACTTCTGCGCCTCTTCGACGAGCAGAAACGCATGGACGCGAGCCGTCCCGGAGCGTTCAAGGAGACGATAAGGCAGAGCTGCGCGCAAATCGCAGCCAATCTGGATTATTCGCAGCGGCTGCAGCTGCTGAACTTCCTCGTGATGCTTGCGCAGGCCGATGGCAGCGTTCCCGGCAGCGAGGTTGACGCGCTTAGGGACGTGGCGCGCGGCATGGGCATGGCCGACAGCGACCTCGATTCAATGCTGAAGCTCTCAGGCGGCACGCTCGATGATGCCTACGCCGTGCTCGGCGTGTCGCCTGACGCCACCGACGACGAGGTGCGCCGCGCCTACCGCAAGCTCGCCTTGCAGCATCATCCCGACCGTGTGGCCGCTCTCGGCGACGACATACGCCGTGCGGCGGAAAAGAAATTTCAGGAAATCAACGAGGCCAAGGAGCGCATCTATAAGGCGCGCGGCATGTAGTTGCAGGCCAATGTGCATGCTCCGCCGTTTCGCCCGGTGGGCAGTTAAAATACGAAAGGCGGCAAATTGCAATGCAATTTGCCGCCTTTCGTATTCCAATATGCCGTTAATCCGCAGTTTTGCGTGTATTGTTTGTAAGGATATATAAGTATAATGTCTGTCACAATAGAGGCACTTGGTAACCGTCATGCCGCACGCCGATGCGGCATCCAGTGTATGCATCTTGTCTCATTTTGTAGTCTTTGTGTTTCCTGGATGCCGCATCGGCGTGCGGCATGACGGTTACCGAGCGCCTCGATTGCGGTTAAATAAAAACAGAAAATTTATTAAGTAGAAGCAGGTAATTAAGCTCCCTCCCTTCGGGAGGGTTGGGGTGGGTCTTCAATTTGCCGCCTTTTACCTTCCAAAAGGTCACCTTTTGGCGTGTAAAAGGTGGCCTTTTGCAAAGCAAAAAACCACCTTTTGCCAAGGCGTTGATAATCAGTTGTTTACATGCGGACGGCTTTTGGCTGTCAGATGGCTGTCAAAAAAGGTGATGAATAAGCGGCGGATGATGGATAGTGGCAGGCCGTCGGCTTGTTCATTACTATGGAGGCAAATGCCGGTAAAAGTGAAAATATTTTACAGTAAGAAAGCCTATACTCAAAATAATTACGTATTTTTGCAATTGGATAAGTGCCGTTCGGGTATTTGAAAACAAGTTTTCACCTCGCAGGTCTGCTTTATCCGCATATATAATTAATGTAATTGGAATATAAAACTGAAAGCCTATGGCATAAAACAAGGCATTAAAGAAATAGGGACATTTTACATAAAAGAGCGTTAGCTTTTATTCATTACTCACTGAAATCTGGAAAATTTCAAAAACAATGCATTAGAATAAAGTTAAACGTTCACGCTGCAAGGCGTGGACTAACTTTAGCATTGTTGGGTATTCCAGAACCTCAGTGAGCGTAAAGGACGGTTCCACGCCTTTTACGTTTTGTCTTATTAATCTGGAAACAACAAAATCTTACTATTAATTTGCATCGCACGGAACCGGCGGCGCGCATAGAAACAGAGTTCATATAGCGTATGAAGAAACTTTTGTTTATGGCCGTTTTCGCTATGGGAACATTAGTGGCGTCGGCTCAAAAGACAAGTAATTCACCCGTGTTTTTCTCAACAGAAAAGGCCGACCGCGGCGTTACGTTCGGCATCCGTGCAGGACTGAACTTCGTGCATGCATCAGCAAAGATGGGTCACAGAGAATATCCAATCAGCAGTCGCACGGCATTCCATGTAGGCGTGGTGTCAGACATACCAATAGTAAAGAGCCTTTACGTGCAGTCTGGACTCTATCTGCAAAGCAAAGGAGCAAGATACGAACACATAATATATAGCGGTTATTCTAAGGGCGGCTATGAAATTACGGGCAGCCCGTTGTACCTGCAAATCCCGGTACTGCTGTCTTACCGCTGCGATTTCGGTAACGTGGTGCAGTTGCAGGTAAATTTCGGCCCTTATTTCGCGTATGGAGTAGGCGGAAAATTCAAGATTGAAACTTGGGATGAGCTTAACACAGATAGATATTCGTATGACTTTTTCGGCGACGATTTGGAGGATATTAAGTTCAATCGGTTTGACTGCGGCTTGCAGGTTGGTGCAGGATTTACGTTCGCCAAGCACTATTACGTGGGCTTCGCGTATGAATTTGGCCTTACAAACAGCATAGAAGTAAGCCGTGAATACCGTGACCAGTTAAGAGACTTGTCGGTAAAGAATAGCAATTGGATGCTTGGTATCGGTTATAATTTCTGACAAATTCAATCGTTGTATGGCGATATACGCCATGCCTCACGGCATGGCCTGATGATACATCAAAGGCCCGGCTTTCACAAGTCGGGCCTTTGTAATTCCTGTCATTTTAATCTTCTTCACTTCGGGAGGGTTAAGCTGGTTTGCCATTCAAGATGTTGTTGTTTGTCAAAAGATGCCATATTGCATTCCAATATGCCGTCTTTTGCCGTCTGAAAGACCACTTTTTGCAAGGTAAAACATGACGTATTGCCAAGCTGCTGATTGTCAATGATTTGCATTCTTGCCATGTAATGCTTTTTTGTTGTACATGTAAAATGTACTTGTAAATAGTGAAATAAATTTTCGTATTTGTACTATTTTCGCTATATTTGCACCGATTCAGTTAGTCCGCAAGGGCTTGTGGGTCGACATTTACAGGTAAAGGACGTTTACGGACGTTGTCTTCTACGGTCAAATCTCGCAAATTGGACTATGTACGAGAAGATGCGGCACCGGGAGCGTCCACGTTGGGTGTATTATGCCTCTTCCTGCATGAATGGCAGGAAGATAAAGTATAATATCTCACGGCGTGGGCTAACTGCGGTTGCTTATCCTTGTGCATAGGCAATGCGAGAGCCTGGCCGTGGGATAAGCGAGAAGTAGAGACTCCCACGTCTTTTCGTTTTTAAATGTTTAATGGCCGAATCGGGGAGTTTATAGGCACATGAAATATATTCTAAGTGATGAAAAAGCTTTTGATGTTTTTCTGCATGGCGTTGTTGCCAGCGGTGTTGTTGACATCCTGTTCTGACGACGACGATGACAATTACGGCAGTTTGCTGAAGGGTGAAACCCTCTTTATGGATTATTACGAGGACTATCTTGACGGCGAAGTGGTAGCCAGTGGGTCTCTCGGGGTGCAGTTTTTTGACGACGGAGACATATACGGCGGCAATTCCGACTACGATTTTGACTGGGACGCGTGGCGCATGAACGGCAACACGATAGTCGTGGCGAATGCCGACGGCAGCATTGAGAAGTACTCCGTAATACGGTTTGACAAAGGGACAGGGGAGTTTGTTGCTCGCTGCAACTTCAACGAGGAAGGCGTTGTTGACTACCGCCTGATTTACGGCGAGGTAGACTCTGACAAGTACGACTGATAAGCCATTACGGCCAGGACACGTATTTTTAGTTTTTATGTCTATATTGAATTATGTCCGAAGGCTCAATCCTTCGGAATACATCAAAGCCCTGGCTTGTGAAAGCCGGGGCTTTGTGATTTATGCGTCAGCCTTCAAACGGACAACCTTTGGTTGCTTTTCTTGATTAGATACAGGATTGGTTCGACGGTTGCCATTGCTATGAAGCAGCCTATTGCGCTGTCTTTCGACGTAACGTCGAGGCTGTAAAGGGCGTAGCATATTGCCCCGTAAATGGGCATCAGGATGATGGTTGCAAGTATTCTTGCCTTTGTTTCCTTTTTCATGGCTTATAGTTCGTTATATTCAGGGATGTCACGCAGGAAGGTGTACGTGTGGTTTTCGTAGTCCATCCGGCAGCAGTAGTGCTGCAAGCCGTTGCTAACAATGAGGTAATCTACGTGCATAAGCATGTTGTAGGCCGTTATCTGGTCGAACACTTTTTGCGAGAGCGCCACCGTAGGAGCCTTGTATTCGATGAGCATCACGGGCTGCGCCGCCGTGTTGTACAGCACACTGTCGCACCGCAGGCGCTTGTCGCCGATGCGAAGCTCCACCTCGTTGGCAAGGAGTGACGGCGGATAGCCCTTGTGTCCGGTGAGGAAGTGGACGAAATGCTGGCGCACCCATTCCTCCGGCGTAAGACTTACGTACCGCCGCCGCAGCGTGTCGAGTATGAAAGATTTGCCCTGTTGCCGGGTTATTTTTATTTCGTATTGTGGTAGGTTTAATCGGTACATTTTATTAAATTTGCATTCTGAAAGCGCGTTTACCGTCGGCAAAGTTATTCAATAATACCGAAAAACCTTTGTTTTTGCTTGGTTTTTGCCGTCGGCGCGTGCTTAAACAGCATTGTTATGGCAGAAAAGAAGATTGCTACTTACGACAGCATAATGCGCGACTTGCGTGAAGGCAGGTACGCTCCGGTGTACATCCTGATGGGCGAGGAGTCTTATTATATAGACAAAATATCGTCGTTCATCGAGGACAACGCCCTCAAGCCGGAAGAGCGCGACTTCAACCAGTCGGTTGTTTTCGGCTCCGACGTGCAGGCAAACCAGATTGTCGACATGGCGCGCCGCTACCCGATGATGGCTGAAAGGCAGGTTGTCATCGTGAAAGAGGCGCAGAACATAAAGAACTGGGAACGCCTGGAACACTACGTGGAGAAGCCGATGCAGACCACAGTGCTCGTAATCTGTCACAAGAACGGCGCCATTGACGGCCGCAAGAAGATACTTGCAAAGGCGGCGGCCGTGGGCGTTGTATTTGAAAGCAAGAAGAAACGTGAGTATGAGCTGCCTGCATTCATCGAGAGTTACCTGAAGATTAACGGACGGGCGACCATCGACAACAAGGCCGCACAGATGATAGCAGACCACATCGGATCAGACCTTAGCCGGCTGACGGGCGAACTTGACAAGCTCATCCTTTCGATGACGGACAACGACCGGCGCGTAACGCCCGAAGTGGTGGAGGCGAGGATAGGGGTGAGCAAGGACTTCAACGCATTTGAACTGCGCTCGGCCATCGTGAACCGTGACGTCGCCAAGGCAAACAGAATACTCTATTACTTCAACGGCAATCCGAAAGCCGGCAACGCATACATGCTCGTGCCGATGCTGTTCTCTTATTTCCAGAACCTTCTCATCGCATATTATGCCCCGCGGCCTTACACCGACGACGGTGTTGCACGCTGGCTCGAGCTGCGCGGAGGGTGGGCGGCCAAGGACTATATCACCGGCATGAGAAACTACTCCGGCGTGAAGGTGATGCAGATTATATCGAAAATCAGGGAGACGGATGCCAAAAGCAAGGGCTTGGACAACCCGAATACGCCGGTAGGAGAGCTGTTAAGAGAGCTTATTTTTTTCATTTTACACTGAAAAGAGACCCAAAAACGGTCTCTTTTTTTCTATTTTGTTGGTTTTACTGTACATAAAAAATAAGGGTAAAATCGTTAAAAATCAGGCACTTTTATGATTTTTGACGCTCTGAGAATCGCGTATTTTCACGCAACTTTACCACTGTTTTGGAATATCGGAAAAAACGTAAATTTTGCCCTAAAAACGGCCTGCAAATTTAGCGTTAGCATTTATTAATATATAAATATCTGAACTTTAGAAAATTAAATCATTACGCATTATATGAAGATTTAATATTTTGAAACTGCAAATTTACAATTTCGCAAACGTTGTTTTATTGTAAAATGTAAATTTATATATCAAAAATTATAGATAAATAAATTGCAAGGAATATTCATGCAGCGTATATTTTAATAGTTAACTTATTGGTTTCCAGCGTGTAAAGTCCTTATTATGAAGTAATGACTTCCGTTTATCGCGCCTACGGCTTGGATTTTATTGCATAAACGCCCATATTCATTGATTTCTCGTTAAATAACGTCTGTTTAATGAGATACTTACGTAAAAACGCTGTATTTTGGCTTTATATGCCATTTACAAGTCGTAATTTACATTTGTATTTGTAAATATATAAATCTTAATTTTACGCCATTTAGTTTTATAAATATAAATACTCAAATCTAAAATTTACTTTTTATAATTTCCTTTAGATTTGTTGTGTATGTGAAATTTTTGATTTACCTTTGTAAAATCTTAGAAAAAACGTGATTTTAGAGGTGAACACACGATTATGACTGAAATGAAAGACAGGATAAGGCTGATAATGGAAGCCCAGCACATGAGCCAACAGACGTTTGCCAACTTTATCGGAATCAATGCCGCATCGCTTAGCAGCATCTTCAACGACCGTACCCGTCCTACCCTCAATACGGTTGAGGCCATAAAGAGCAAGATACCCAACCTGAATACAGACTGGCTGATGTTCGGCCACGGTCAGATGTTCAATGACGCGAAGGGCGACGGCGGTGATACGGGTAATGACGGCGGACAGGCGGACGGTGTGCCGCCTATCCATGGCGAGGGGCGCATGCCCGACTTGTTCGGCGGTGGCGGCGAGTCCGGCGTACAGCAGCCGCAGCAGCGCGGTTATGCCCCTACCGTGAAGCCGGAAATACGTATTGTGGAGCGTCCGCAGCGGCAGATTGCCGAGATACGGGTGTTCTTCGACGATGGTACTTATGAGAGCTTTGTGCCCAGGAAATGACCGGCGGCATGACGGCCGCTTTTTTACGGTTTTGCAAAAGGCCACCTTTTACAGTCTAAAAGGTGGCCTTTTAGCGTGTAATTGACGGCCTTTTGCAAGGTAAAAGGTGGCCTTTCGCAATGGCACGGGAGCGGAGGCAGTTTGCAACAAGGCATCGGACGGCACCGATACAGGCAGTTAATGTTCTGCATGTCAGCGTGTTATGGCATGAAATGACTGGCCGGACAGGCTTTTATAAACCTTGATTTTATTGGCGGAAATATGCCTTGCGGCATGCGTTTTGCCTGCCGGTAACGCTTAATGTCCGCCTTTTTTAGCTGTTTAGCCGCTTATCCTTTGGATTGCGCGTTCATATTTTGTACTTTTGCAGCAGGAAACGCACGTTTACATTAATATTAAAGAAAAACAGATACAGCATGAAGAAATACGTTTCTGACCTGCGTGTGGTGTCGGTAGAACATATCAACGAAAAGTATGTTCTCATAAAACTGACGCAGGCTGAAAGGCTGCCGGAGATGCTTCCGGGGCAGTTTGTAGAAGTGAGGGTTGACGGTTCGCCCTCCACTTTCCTGCGCAGACCCATATCGGTGAACTTTGTTGATTATGATGCTAACCAGCTGTGGCTGCTCGTTGCGGCCATAGGCGACGGCACGCGCCGCCTTGCCGGTCTGCATGAAGGCGACGTGTTGAATTGCATGTTCCCGTTGGGCAACGGCTTTACGATGCCTGCCGACAGTGCGGAAAAGGTGCTGTTGGTGGGTGGCGGCGTAGGTGTTGCGCCGTTGCTTTACTTCGGCAAACGCCTTAACGAGGCTGGTTGCAGGCCTGTTTTCCTGCTCGGGGCGCGCTCGAAGGGCGATTTGCTCATGCTCGACGAGTTCGGGAAATACGGTGATGTATGTGTAACCACCGAGGACGGGACGGCCGGCGAGCGCGGTTTCGTGACAAACCATTCAGTGTTGGACGCTGTGCGGTTCGACCGTATCGCCTCTTGCGGCCCTAAGCCGATGATGGTTGCCGTGGCCAGATACGCCAAGTCACGGGGCATAGAGTGTGAGGTTTCGCTTGAAAACATGATGGCCTGCGGCCTTGGTGCGTGCCTCTGCTGCGTCGAGAAGACCACGGAAGGCAACCTGTGTGTGTGCAAGGAAGGCCCTGTATTTAATATAAACAAGTTGTTATGGCAGATTTAAGCGTCGATATAAAAGGCTTGCGGCTGAAAAATCCGGTAATGACCGCATCGGGGACGTTCGGTTACGGCCCGGAGTTTGCTGATTTCGTGCCTCTTGAAGGGATTGGAGGCATAATTGTGAAGGGCACAACCCTGAAGCCCCGTCAGGGCAATGACTACCCCCGTATGGTTGAAACGGCGTCGGGGATGCTCAACTGCGTGGGGCTGCAAAACAAGGGGGTGGACTACTTCTGTGAGCATATTTATCCCGAAATAAAGGACGTTGACACCAGTTTCATTGTCAATGTGAGCGGCTCTTCGCCTGAAGACTATGCCGAATGTGCTGCCCGTATAGCGGAGCTTGAGCGCATTCCGGCCATTGAACTGAATATCTCCTGCCCCAATGTGAAGGACGGCGGCATGGCGTTCGGCGTTACCTGTGCCGGTGCTTCGAGCGTTGTCAAAGCCGTTAGGGCGAGGTATCATAAGACGTTGATTGTGAAACTGTCGCCCAATGTGACCGACATTGCCGAGATAGCGCGCGCCGTTGAGGCCGAGGGAGCTGACTCCGTGTCGCTCATCAACACGCTTATGGGCATGGCTGTTGACATCGAGAAGCGCCGCCCGATGCTGAGTATCGGCACGGGAGGGTTGAGCGGTCCGGCGGTGAAACCTGTCGCCCTGCGCATGGTTTGGCAGGTAGCCAAGGCGGTGAAGATACCCGTAATAGGTCTCGGAGGCATCTGCAACGCCCGTGACGCCATAGAGTTTATCATGGCCGGAGCGACAGCCGTAGAGATTGGTACGGCCAATTTCATCGACCCGCAGGTGACAATCAAGGTGCGCGACGGCATCAACGAGTGGCTCGACAGCCACGGATGCAAGTCTGTAAAGGAGATAATCGGAGCTTTGCTTTAAGCAGACAAGATACAAGTAGACGAGCAGACAAGGGCACATTTTAAGTCAACAAGGGACGAGTTTTAAGTAGACAAGGGACAAGCAGACGAGCAGACAAGGAAGTTTGCATTGCCAACTATTTACACTCCATTGGCAAAAGAAACCTCCTTGTCTGCTCGTCTGCTTGTCCCTTGTTGACTTAAAACTCGTCACTCGTTGACTGATAAAACCTTACTTGATGCCTTCAACGGTGTATCCGGCCTTTTTCAGCTGTGCCAGCAAGCCGCGTTCACCGGGCAGATGGCCGGCTCCTACGGCGAAGAAGGTGCCCTTCTGCTTCATTATTTCAGGCATCTGCTTCATCCAGTTGTCGTTGCGGCTGTATATGAGAGTCTCCTTTTCCTCGGGCGTTCCGTCGCAGGTGTTGTTCAGTTTTGCGTCCATCGCCTTCTCTATGCCGTCAAGGTCTTGTGTGAAAAACGCCTTCACAACGTTCTCCGTCTGCTCTTCGGTGAACTCAAGGTTGTCCGCCATGCAGAGCAACAGCTGTTTTTGGCGCTCCATTGTGGCGCTTTTATACAGCGTGTTGATTTGGAAGTCGAACGTTTCCAGTCCCCCTACGCCCTTTCCTTTAGCTGCGGCTTCCTTTTGGAAGTAGCTGTCAAAGCCCTCGTTGGGGTTGAATCCGGGGTGTTTCTTAAGGTAAATCAGCACTCCGAGTTGCACCTGCAAGGCATACGGTGTCAGCTTTCCGAGCTGCTGTGCCACCATTGGGTTGGTCATGTCAACGCCGAGTACGCTCTTCACCAGTGCATTGATGCGTGTCATCTCGTCAGCGGTGAACAGCTTGTCGAGCGTCTGTCCGTCGGGAAGCATCATCGCTGCCTGCGCCTTCTGTTGGTTTTCAGGCGATGTCAGGTCAGCCATTACAATCTCGCCGTAAACCTGTTCCGATGCGTCCAAGGCAGCTTTGAGGCCCTTTATGCTGTCAGTGAACGACACAGGGGCAAGGTGGTAGGTGCCGATGATGTACGATGGTTTCTGCAATCCGTTGCCGGATATTTTCCAAAGCAGCTGCGCCTGCATGGTGACTGCCGCCATCAAAAGCAGCAACATTGAGCAAATCTTTTTCATAAATTTGTTGGATTGATGTTAGTTTGGTAATGGTTTACTGTATGTTTTGCTGACAAAAGTACTAAAAATGTACAAAAGTGGAGAACAGGTTTAGTTTTTTTTCATAATGATACATCTTTTAACGCATCATGACTGTCAAACTGCAGCTTGCCGTTTTGCTGTTTTTATATGAATGAAAAGAGAGCGGCCAAACGACCGCTCTCAACCAACACAAAAACTAAACTAGACTTAAATTGACGAATTTAAGATTTTCACAAACCTCAAAATGTCTGTGCAAATATACAATAAAGATATAGTATGTGCAAATAAAAATGAGTTTTTTTACACTTTTAAGCGTAAAAAAATCATAAGTGTACAGTTTTGTTTAACAGATAATAGTCAAGAACTGTCATTGCGGCCATGGCTTCAACTATGGGCACTGCACGCGGCAGCACGCACGGGTCGTGTCTTCCGCGCGCTTTAAGCGTTGTCGGCTGGCCGCCGGGGGTCACCGTCTGCTGCTCTTGTAGCAGTGTTGCCACGGGCTTGAAGGCTATCCGGAAGTATATGTCCTGCCCGTTGCTGATGCCTCCCTGTATGCCTCCGCTGTGGTTGGTTGCGGTCGTTATCCGGCCGTCTTGTGGTGTAAATGCGTCGTTGGCCAGGCTTCCGCGCATTGCGGCGAGTGCGAAACCCGTGCCGAACTCAATGCCCTTGGCTGCGTTTATGCCGAGCATGGCGGCACCGAGCGCGGCGTTCAGCTTGCCGAATTCAGGCTCGCCAAGGCCCGCAGGGCATCCTTTTATCACGCAGGTTATGGTTCCGCCGATGGTGTCGCCTGCCGCTTTCACCTCTTTTATGAGGCTAATCATCTCGCCGGCCTTGGCCGCGTCGGGACATCTTGCGGCGTTGCTTTCGGTCAGCGACAGGTCATACAGCCTGTAGTCGTTGTCGAGCGCGATGTTTCCTACCTGTGAAGTGTACGCCTGCACGCTTATTCCGAGCTTGCGCAGGGCGAGCTTCGCCAGCGCCCCTCCAACGCATCTGCTTATCGTTATGCGTGCCGACGAGCGGCCTCCACCCCTATAGTCGCGTATGCCGTACTTGCTGTTGTAAGTGTAGTCGGCGTGCGACGGGCGCAGGGCGGTAATCATCTCGCTGTAGTCGGCCGACCGTTGGTTGGTGTTCCTTACGATGAAGCCGATGGGGCAACCCGTAGAGCGCCCTTCGAAGACGCCGCTAAGCAACTCTACGCGGTCGGCTTCGTCGCGCCCGGTGGTTATTGCGCTTTGCCCGGGGCGGCGGCGGTCAAGCTCGCTTTGGATGAAGCCTGTATCGATGTCGATGCCTGCCGGAAAGCCGTCAAGCACTCCGCCTATGGCCGCACCGTGGCTTTCGCCGAAGGTTGTCAGGCGCAGCAGGTTGCCGAAAGTGTTGCCCATTGAGAGTGAAGAGTTAAGAATTAAGAGTTAAGAAATGTGCCTGCGGAAAGCGCGTGGCGTGCAGCCGCGCGTCAGTCCTTGTGGCAGCATCCGCCGCCTTCATGCCCGTTGTGGCCGTGGTGGTGGCATCCGCCTTCGTGGTGTCCGTGGTTGTGGCCGCAGCATCCGCCCTCGTGGTCGTGGTGATGTCCGCAACATCCGTCGTCGCCGTGGCCTCCGCAGCAGCAGCCTTCACCGCTCATGCGGTTTACGAGGCCCTGTATCTCTTCGTTGGTGGCTTCGCGCGACTCCACGATGTGCCCCTTGAAGTTGAGCGTCTTGCCTGCAAGCGGATGGTTGAGGTCGATTTTCACCTTGTCGGTTCCCACTTCAAGCACGCGCCCGTAGAACCTGTTGCCGTCCTCGTTTTGCAGCGGCACTATGGCGTCTTTGTATATATTCTCGTGGTCGAAGTGGCCGTTGATAGAGAATATCGCCTTGTCCAGGTCGAGCACATGCTCCAGTTCGTAGTCGCCGTAAGCGTCGTCTTTCGTCAGTGTGAAGTCAAACTCCGCGCCGGTTTCCAGTCCTGCCACCTGCTTCTCGAACGCGTCGAGCGCCACGCCGTAGCCGCTTATGAACTGGAACGGCTCCTTGTCGGTAGCCTCTTCAACGAGTTCGCTCTCTCCGCCTTCGACGGTGTACAGCTTGTATGCCACCGCGATGTATTTGTTCAGATTACTTTCCATTTTCTTTCAGATGTTTATTTTGATGTGCAAAGATAATGCAAACCGAGCGTAATGCAAAAGAAAAGCGAGAGAAACGAACTTTTCTTTTCATTACCGAGGTGCCGCTTATCTTATTCAGAGATAATGCAAACCGAGCGTAATGCAAAAGAAAAGCGAGAGAAACGAACTTTTCTTTTCATTGCCGGGATGCCGCTTGTCTTGTCTGAAGATACGTCTGAAAATCCGATTTGCGGTCATGTGCGGCGTTTTATTTAGCCGCTGCTTTTCCAAAAGACGGCCTTTTGCCGTGTAAAAGGCCACCTTTTGCGTTATAAAAGACCGTCTTTTAGCGGCTAAAAGGCCACCTTTTGCAAGACCGGTGATAACATGTTGATAATCAACTGGTTACGTGTTGTGCTGTAAAAGGAGTTTTTCCGTTGCCTGCTTAACCTTTATATATGGCGTGTGTCATGCTAATCTGCCAGTGTGACAAAGCTGTTTCAAAATGTGACAAAATAACACCCTAATGCTGTAATACGTTTGCAATATTACAGTGTGAACTTTGATTTAGGTCAAAAAAGTAAGCTGTTAACGCAAACAGCATGATGTTTTTGCCCCAAGTAAACGAAAATGGCCGTATCTTTGCACCGTCGAAAGACAAAAGATGTAATAGGTTTAGGATAACGGGCAGAGGCGATTCGTGAGAAAAGTGCCGGCGCCCAAAGGTAAAAGTAAATTTTAAGGATTATGAAAAGATTGTTTTTAACCGTCGTAGCTGTGCTCAGCATGACTATGACATTTGCGGAGAACGAGAAGTTGAACAACGCTGAAAGCACCAGCGCCTACAACATGGAGGTGGACTACAGCAAGCTTTCCGAGTGCCTTGAGTTGTCAATCGACCAGGCGGAAGCCGTACAGGACATCCACACTTCATTCTGCGCCGACATGATGAACGCCGCAGGCGCCAATGCAGACGAGCGTGATGCTATGGTGAAGAAGGCTGTAGAGAAAGACCTCAAGTACATGCGTTCGGTACTCACCGAGGCACAGTACCGCAAGTATCTCAGCCTGCTCAACGCAACGTTTGTAAACCGTGGCTTGATGAAGTAAACCAGACTCTTATAGCAAAGGCCGCCCGGCAGCAATGCCGGGCGGCCTTTTTTTTGTTGCCCCTAATCATTTCTCGGTATTCGCAGAAACCCTATTTTTAGGTATTGCGCAGTATCGCCGTTAGACGTAAATTTGCAACCGTAAACATCAAACAAATTAAATTACATTGCAGATATGGAAAAAACATGTATAATCTATGGCTCTTCCACCGGCACATGCCAGGCCATAGCCGAAAAGATTGCAGGCAAGTTAGGCGTTGCCCAGGCCGATGTGTACGACGTGGCGAACATCTCCGCCGGTACTGTTGACGGCTATAAAAACCTCATACTCGGCACTTCCACATGGGGAGCGGGCGAGCTTCAGGACGACTGGTACGACGGGTTGGACAAGCTGAGGGGTGCAGACCTGTCGGGAAAGACCGTCGCCCTCTTCGGATGCGGCGACTGCGAGTCTTACTGCGACACGTTCTGCTCGGCCATGGCGGAGATTTACGCAGGCTTGAAGGACAGCGGAGCGAAGTTCGTGGGGCAAGTGTCTACCGACGGTTACACCTACGATGACTCCGCAGCCGTAATCGACGGACAGTTTATAGGGCTTGCGCTTGACGATGTGAACGAGGACGACAAGACCGACGGACGCATCGACGCGTGGGTAGAACAGATAAAAGACGCACTTTAAAACCTTTGCCTATGCAGACCGAGATACTTCCTCCCGACTTGAAGGTGCTTGCCAACCACATATACGAATACAAGAAAGGTGTGCGCCGGATGGTGCTGTTCACGTTCAACAAGAAGTACGAAGAACTTGCCACGGCGCGCCTGCGCCGCCAGAACATAGGCTACATCGTGCAGCCGGTGGGCAACGACCGCGTCAACTTGTTCTTCGGACGGAAGGAGTGTCTTGATGCAATCAGGCTCATGGTGACGCGCCCTTTGAACATGCTTTCGCCCGAAGAAGACTTCATTCTCGGCGCAATGCTGGGATATGACATCTGCGCCCAGTGCGAGAGATACTGCGAGCGGAAGTGCCGCAGTTGCAGGCAGGCGCAGTGACGGACCGGCAAATCCATAAATACTTCATAGTGATAAACAATTCTGGAAATCTTGTTCGCTAAATAAAATTCATAATGTTTTTGTATTATTGACCGATGGCCGGCTGTGAAGTCGGCCATTTGTCGTGTGTGAAAGGCTGCCATGCGGAGCTGCGGCCGTTACAAGACGGTTTCAGGAATGCGACATGAATGTTAATGAATGGCGACCCGTTTTTCTGTGTTTATTATAAATAAGTAATTCATCTTTTCATATTCCGCCGCCGGCTAACTTTGCAACCGCAACAAAACAGGATTACAGATGCTGATTATGCGATTGCTTAAGCCGCTGTGCATGGCCGCCATGCTGGCCGCGGCATGCGGCGCGGCGGCGGCCGACACGCTGCGCGTAAAGTTCCGTTCGCGCGCCCTTCTGGACGCTACGGCCACAGGTTACGGCAAGGAAGACGTGCAGGGATATTTCAGGTTGGAGGATTTCCGCGTCGGGTTCAAGGCCGTTTACGGCAAGTATGAGCTTAAGGCCGACGTGGGTCTTGGCGGAGGAAAGGTCGCCGTGAAGGATTTGCAGCTCAATTACCATTTCAAGAACAGCGTGCTTTCGCTCGGAAACGGCTACGAGCCGTTCTCGATGGACATGCTTATAAGCACCGCCGACCTGCGCTTCCACCAGTCGGCGGCGTCAGTCCTGGCGTTCACCGACAGCCGCAAGCTCGGCGTTACCTGGCATTTTTACAGCCGCAACTGGTACGCGGCGACGGGACTTTACACCAACAACGACATCAACAGCCTTGGCGACGACAAGAAAAACTCGCTCGTGTCAACGTCTCGCGTGGTGTGGCGCACGCACGACAGCCGCCGCGGCCGCATGTTCCACGTTGGCGGAGCGTTCTCGTTCAGGACGAAAGAGGCCAACAAAGACGCGCCGGTTGGCGAGGTGTCGAGCGACGGGGTTACGTCAATGCTGCCCTCGCCGCTGCTCGAAGCCGAGGTTAGCGGCATGGGCAGCGAGCTTAAAGGGCTTGTGGAGGTGCTTTATACGTCGCGCAAGACGCTTGTGCAAGGCGAGTATTTCATTGACCGCATCAACCGCACGGGCGAGCTGAAGGCGTACACCGCCCACGGCGGATACGTGCAGGGAAGCTGGCTGCTACGTGGAGAGGGCTTTGAGTATGACGCGATGTACGGCATACCGGGGCGCCCGTCGTCCGACAAGGCCGTGGAGCTTGTGGCGCGCTTTGACTATACCGACCTTAACGACAGCCGCAGCCGGATATACGGCGGATAAGAAAAAGACCTGTCTATTGGCGTGAACTGGTATCTTAACAAGTACCTCGGACTGAAGTTCGGCGGCAGTTACGTGTGGGTGGGCAAGCATTGCGGCGACCTGTACGACAAGGATTTCTTCCTTGTTCAGGCGCGCCTGCAGTACATCTTCTGACTATCGGTTTTCCAAAAGACGGTCTTTTGCCTTCCGAAAGGCCGTCTTTTGCACGCTAAAAGGCCACCTTTTACAACGTGAAACACGGCCTTTTGCAAAGCCCTTGATTATCAGTTATTTACACGATAGCCGCAAACGGCCTTGAAAAGAGCCGCGAAAGCGGCTGGCTTTGGCGGCCTAAACACCCGGTTTTAGCGGTTGAAACGCCCCGTAACGGCGGCTCTTCAATGCTTTGTATGCCGTCAGTGGTGTGGTTGTATGAAAATAAGTTCCTTATTTCTTGCCGAAACCGATAAAAATGTTTATCTTCGCGAAGACAACTGTATGCGGTTATCGGGTTCTGCGGTTGTAAGGTTATACGGTGTAATTCCGTAACCGCAAGGCTGTAAAATCCGGCATGGTAAAAGCTGTCAGACTGTGGAGAACCGTACAACCGCATAACCGTATAACCTTAAAACCGTAAATATGATAGATTACTTCGCAGCAAATCTTTGGCAGTTTTGGTCGTTGGTGGTCATCCTCTGCCTTATACTTGAGTTGACATCGGGCGACTTCTTCATCATGTGTTTCGCCATAGGCGCGGTCATAACGGCGGTTACGGCGGCCTTGGGGCTGGGCTTCTACGGCCAGCTGGCAGTGTTCGTGGTGGCCTCGGTGCTGTCAATCTTCTTCGTAAGGCCGAAGCTTGCCAAGCTGCTTCACGGCAAGCGGCGCGAGCGTTTGAGCAATGTCGACGCGCTGATGGGGCGCATCGGGCGAGTGAGCGAGGCCATAGAGCAGGGCGGTTACGGCCGCGTTGCCATCGACGGGGACGACTGGAAGGCCGTGTCGGCAGACGGTTCGTACATGCCTTTGGGGCAAAACGTGCGCGTGGTAGGCCGTGAAAGCATCATAATAACCGTTGAGAAAGCATAGTAAAAACCTTTAAACCTTATTTGAATATGGACACTATCGTTTACGTATTGATTGCGCTCGTAATCTGTGCAATCGTCCTTCTGAAGAAAAGTCTTGTCATAATACCGCAGTCGGAGACGAAAATCATCGAGCGTCTCGGCAAGTATTACGCAACGCTCAAGCCCGGAATAAACATCATAATACCGTTCATCGACCGCGCAAAGGAGATTGTAGCCGTGCGCCGGGGCAGGTATTTTTATACAAACTCAATCGACCTGCGCGAACAGGTGTATGATTTCGACAAGCAGAACGTCATCACAAAGGACAACGTTCAGACTCAAATAAACGCCCTGCTGTACTTCCAGATTGTCGACCCGTTCAAGGCCGTGTATGAAATAAACAACCTTCCGAACGCCATCGAGAAGCTGACGCAGACCACGCTGCGTAACATCATAGGCGAGCTTGAACTCGACCAGACGCTAACTTCGCGCGACACCATTAACACGAAGCTGCGCGCCGTGCTCGACGACGCTACCAACAAGTGGGGCATAAAGGTGAACCGCGTCGAGCTTCAGGACATCACTCCGCCAGAAAGCGTGCTGCAGGCGATGGAGAAACAGATGCAGGCCGAACGTAACAAGCGCGCCACCATATTGACAAGCGAAGGCGAGAAGGCCGCCGCCATACTGAAGTCGGAGGGCGAGAAGACCGCCATCATCAACAAGGCTGAGGCCGACAAGCAGATGGCTATACTTAATGCCGAGGGCGAAGCGCAGGCCCGCATACGCAAGGCGGAGGCCGAGGCGATAGCCATTGAGAAGATAACCGAGGCCGTAGGGAAGAGCACCAATCCGGCAAACTACCTGCTGGCGCAGAAGTATATACAGATGCTTGAAGAAGTGGCGACGGGCGACAAGACCAAGACCGTCTACCTGCCGTATGAAGCTACCAACCTTATGGGCAGCATAGGAGGCATCAAGGATTTGTTCAAGTCAGAATAAATGTAACAGTATTTATAGAAGTTAAAGAAGTTATCGTTCGCTGCGCTCACTGAGAAGTTAAAGCCATTACCATGTAAAAACAGTAATTGGATATTGTAGTTTTATGCTTACAACCATTCAGGTAATGGCTTTAACTTCTCAGTGAGCGCAGCGAACGATAACTTCTTTAACTTCTATAACTTCAAAAATAAAAAGAAATGCAGAATATATGTATCGTCGCAGGGGCGCGCCCTAACTTCATAAAGGTGGCTCCGTTGGTGCGTGCCGTCATCAAGGCAAAAGCCGACGGCAAGGCAGTTGATTACAGTTTGGTGTACACCGGAGCGTCTGGCGACCCCACGCTTGAGCCTTCGCTCTTCGCTGATTTGGCCATACCGGCGCCTGATGTGTATCTTGGCGTGGATTGTGTCAACCTCAACGAGCTTACAGGGCGCGTGATGTCGGAGTTCGACTCGTATCTTTCCGCCAGTCAGACAGATGTAGTGATTGTCGTTGACGACCTTGCTTCGACGATGGCTGTTGCCATAGTTGCGAAGAAACATGGGCTTACGCTGGCGCATCTTGTGGCCGGCACGCGCTCGTTTGACATCAGGATGCCCAAGGAAATCAACCGTCTTGTAATCGACGGACTGTCTGATTTGCTTTTCACGGCAGGCATTGGAAGCACCAGCATAGCAACCCGCGAGGGGGCGGAGCTTACGAAAGTCTACATGGTCGGCAACATCTTGATGGATACTTTGCGCTTCAACCGTACGCGGCTTGTTCGTCCGGCGGTGCTTGACATGTTGCAGGTGAAGGAGCGTGAGTATATCGTTTTCACGCTCAACCGCAAGGTCTTGCTGGCCGATACGCCAAACCTTAAGGCCATGTTGACGGCAATGTGCCGCGCGGCAGACGGCGTTAAGATACTTGCTCCGCTGCGTCCTACGGCTGCGGAGGCGGTAAGGCCGCTTGCAGAAGGCTTGGATAACTTCTGCATTGTTGAGCCTTTGTCTTATCTGGAGTTTGGCTATCTCACGGCCAACGCAAAGGGAATAGTGACCGATTCGGGAAATGTTGCCGAGGAAGCGACGTTCAACGGCGTGCCGTGCGCCACGCTTAACAGCTATACGGAGCACATCGAGACAGTCAAACTCGGTTCAAACGTATTGGTTGGAGAGAACGCTGACAGACTGGCCGACGCCGTTTCGGACATCGTGAAGGGGCAATGGAAAAAGTGTTCGCTGCCCGACCGGTGGGACGGACGTACTGCAGAGCGCATCTTGCAGATATTGATGGAATTAAGGAAGGAGTAGAGGAGTAAGGAGAAAAGGAGTAAGTAGATGTGTTTAAGGATTAAAGAAGCGAGTAGATAAGAAGCAAATTGATTTCTACTTACTCCTTCCATCCTTACTCCTTTACTACTTCAACATATCTACTTACTCCTTATCTCCTTACTCCTCTACTCCTTAAATATTACTCCTCTACTCCCAAATAATAAATAACACCATGCAAAGAAAGATAGCATTGATTACCGGCGCGACGAGCGGAATAGGCGAAGCGTGCGCCAGAAAGTTTGCCTCGGGAGGCTATGATCTCATCGTTACAGGGCGGAATGTAGACAAAATGAAGGCTGTCGAGACTGCGGCGAGAGAGCTTGGAGCAGACGTTCTGCCGCTTGTTTTCGACGTTCGCGACCGCAAGGCGGCAACGACGGCGGTCGAGTCGCTCACGGGCAAGTGGGCCACGGTTGACGTTCTGATTAACAACGCGGGGCTTGCCTTGGGCTTGGAGAAGGAATATGAAGGCGACCTGGACGATTGGGAGACTATGATTGACACCAATATCAAGGGGCTGCTGACGATGATCCGGCTGATAGTTCCAGGCATGGTAGAGCGCAACAAGGGACATGTAATCAACATTGGGTCGGTGGCCGGCGACGCGGCTTATGCCGGAGGAAACGTTTACTGCGCCACAAAGGCGGCGGTAAAGGCTATCACCGACGGCCTGCGCATTGACGTTGCGCACACAGCCGTGCGTGTAACGAATGTCAAGCCGGGGCTTGTGGAGACGAATTTCAGCGTCGTGCGTTTCCACGGAGACGGCGAGCGGGCCGACAATGTGTATAAGGGCATACAGCCGTTGACTGGCGACGACATTGCCGACGTTGCCCTTTACGCCGCCAATGCACCTGAGCATGTGCAGGTGGCGGAGGTTCTTGTGCTGGCAACCCATCAGGCCAACGGCACTGTTATTTGCAGGAAATGAAAAAGGAAAAGCCCCTCACAGGCATTCATATACGGAAAACTGTGAGGGGCTTTTCCTTATTTTACAACGTATTTCTTATCTCCAACGATGTAAATACCTTTGTCAAGGCCGTCAGTTGCCTTGTCTTTGCTTACGTTGGAACGCACTTTGACGCCTGTAATTGTGTACACGTCAACGTCTGAAATCTTTTTTGTCGGCACGATGATGGTTATTCCCGTTGAGTAGTTGTCATAGCTGAAGGCCACGTCCTGCTTATCACCCCACACGTATTGCTCCAGCTCCGGGTAGTCCACATACGGGTTGCGGTTGCCCTGCCATTCGTAAACGGCGTTGTTCCGGTCAATCTCTTTTTGGCTTACGGGGTCTTCCGCAGCCCAACGCAGCAGCATATTCAACGCCCATGTAGTAAAAGCCGGGTATTTGTTGCCAGACAACATGTCGCTGTGCCATGAAGAAATCCTGTCCTCATAGCACGTTACCATATAGAAATATATGCGCGCGAAGTCGCCTTTGTACTCGTCATTCGGCTCGAAAACTGTGCCTGAATAGCCGCTGACTGATGATGGGCCGAGCTTGCTGAAGTCGTCGTTAGACGTGTATGTTGGACGGTTTGTCTCGCCGAATGGATAGTTGCTACGGCGGCCGTTAACGTATCCGTCTGTTGGAACAATGTGCATCAGGTCTGAATACATTGGCGAGGCATCGTTAAACCAGCTCTTCGGCATGGAATGTTCGCGGTTATAACAGCTGCCTTCTGCTTGATAATTGCCACATTGTTCTTCGCCGAACTCAAAATTAGTAGTGCTTGAATACATATCCCAAATCTTGCCGTCAGACCGCAGGTCTGTATCGTAATACGCGTCCCACAATCTGTCATAACCTAATGTCTTGTGGTCAACAATAATATCACTCATCGCCGTTTTCAGTGCGCTTCCTTTCTTTCCGTCGGCGCTTTGATAGTAAGTGCCGGTGCCGTTAGGCCCTTGCGCCATCAGCTGCAACGCCAATAGTAGCAGCATGTTCAGCGCGGATGTTCTCTTAAATATGTTCATTTTTCAAGTATGTTTTAACAGTTGTTGTAATATCCTGATATTCAATGCTTTGCGAAAGGTCACCTTTTGCGTTGTAAAAGGTGGCCTTTTAGGAGGTAAAAGACGGTCTTTTGCAGGGTAAAAGGCCATGTATTTGAGACCCACCCCAACCCTCCCTAAGGGAGGGAGCTTGATATGCGTTGTTTGATTAGGGGCTGATTATGCTGAATATAGCCGTTCACCGCCTTGTTGGTTTGCCCTTTCCTGCCATTCAAGGATGCCACCTTTCAGGTTTATAACCTCGAAGCCGCGCTCGGTCAGCTGCTTGGCGGCGTCAAGGCTGCGGCGTCCGCTGCGGCAGTAGACGGCTACGGGCAGTCCCTTGTCAAGCTCCCGGTCGGCCTGTCCGGCAAAGTCGGGCTGCTTTACGTCTATGTTCTTAACTTTGTCTGACGCTATGTGCCCCTCGCGGAACTCGGCCTCCGTGCGCACGTCTACAAGCTGAACGTTGCCTTGCGAGATTGTTTTCTCGAACTCGTCGGCGTCCACCGTCCTTATGTTTTGCTGTCCGCAGCCGGTCAGGCAGCCTGCAAACAGCGTTATGACAGATAGTAACAGTTTGTTCATAGTTTGCATGAAAAGTAGAGTATTATGCTATATAATTCGGCACAAAGATAGTGCAAGTCGAGCGAAATGCAAAATAAAAACGAGTGAAACGAGGTTTTATTTTCATTTCCGAGGCGTAGCCTGTCTTATCGAAAGATACGTGTTTTGTGGTAAAGAAAGTGCCAATAGTGCGTAATTTCAGTGTTTTTATTCAAACACGAAGCGTGCGACGAGCGGCAGGTGGTCGCTGAAGCCCCGGCGGTAACGCCATGCGCGGTACGTGCGCAGGGGCTGCACGCCGCCGTACTTGTCGTCTTCCTCAAGCATAAACGGCTCGTCGCAGACTCTGCACGAGCGCAGCTTTTCCGCCATCCGGCGGCTTGCCATTATGTGGTCGATGCTTTCCCAGCGGCCTTTATACTTGTATGTGCCCTGTGCTCCGTGGCTGCCCGTAGCGTCGGCGGACACGTCAGCCATGCCCTTTGACTGCATCTGCACTGCCATGTGGCCGTTGCCGCCTTCGTTGAAGTCGCCCGTTATGATTATCATCGGGTCGTTGACGACGGCATGCAGGCTGTCGATGGCGGCCGAAAGGCGGTCGGCCACGAGCTTGCGGTGCGGTCTTGTGCGCCGCTCTCCGCCGTAACGGCTCGGGGCGTGGACGACGAATATGTGTACCGTGTCGCCTGTTATTATGCGCCCGGCGACGTACAGGATGTCGCGCGTTGGGCGCATCCCTTTCATCGGTTTGATGCGCAGCGGATAGTGTCTTACGGGCGCGAAGCTGCCCGGAGAGTAGAGCAGGGCCACGTCAATGCCGCGTTCGTCGGGCGAGGCGGTCATTATGTATTCATAATTTGCGCTCCTAAGCAGCGACCGCCGCGTAAGGTCGTGCATCACGCTGTCGTTCTCCACCTCGCACAACGCTACAAGGTCGGGCAGCCGCCAGTCGCCGTCCTCCGTGCCGCAGGATATTATTGCCTTGGCCGTATTGTCCAGCTTGTCCCAGTATTTGCTTGCGGTCCAGCGGCGGTCGCCCTCCGGCGTGAACTCGATGTCTTGCTTCAGACTGTCATGGCGGCAGTCAAACAGGTTCTCGCAGTTAAGCTGTACGAGCGTAAGCAGCGATGTAAGCAGCAGCGAAAGGCACATGGGGGAATGAAAAATTAATGATGAATAATGAAAAATCGGCCTGCCGGCGTAATTATGAATTATGCATTGTGAATTATGAATTGTCCCTGACGTTTTTCCTTATTTTCTCAAGATACGCTTTCATGGCCTGTTCGTCCTTGCGTCCGATGATGCCGAGCAGCTCCTTGAGTTCGGTGCGTATCTGCTCCACTTGTCCTGAAGTGTAGGGGTTGAAGAGGATTTCCTGTAGCAGATAGTCGTCCTCGCTGAGCACGCCTCGCGCTATTTTCATGTGCCGTTTGAACGTAGTGCCCGGCGCATCCTGGTGCTTCATTACCGCCGCGAATACGAAAGTGCTGACGAAGGGGATGCTCAGCGAGTAGGCGACGGTCTTGTCGTGCTCCTCGAAAGAGTATTCGTAAATGCTTAGTCCGAGGCGGCTGTACAGGTCTTTGAAGAAGATACGCCCCATGTAGTCGCCCTCGTTTATGATTATTGCGTTCTCGTGGCTAAGCTGGTTGAGGTTTGCAAAGGTCGGGCCGAACATCGGGTGGGTTGACACGTAGCGGTGTCCGCACTGGCTGTAAAAGTCTTTCAGCCCCGTCTTTACCGACGAGATGTCGCTTATTATGCAGTCTTCGGGAAGGTGGGGCATCACCTCCTCGAAGGCCGGAATGGTGTATTTCACGGTTACTGCGTTGATAACCAATTCGGGTTTGAACTCCTCCACCTCTTCCATCGACGTGAAGCGCAGCGTGTTGAAAGTAAAGCGCAGCCGCTCGTGATTCTTCTCATACACCGCCGTCTCATGCTCGAAACTAAGCAGGTCGAGGAAAAAACTGCCCATCTTGCCTGCGCCAAGGACTAAAATTCGCATGGTTGTTATAGGAATTTAGAGAATTTACAGAAGTTATAGAAGTTAAAGCCAAATGTCTTGCGGCTGTATCCGACTTTGGTAATGGCTATAACTTCTTTAACTTCTATAACTTCTTTAACTTCTAAAAAAATCATTTATTCACAATCTCTATCTGCTGCCTGACCGACTCTTCATGCACGGCCTCGAACACGGTCTTGACGAATGACGGGTCCATTCCGCACAGCGAGCCTTGCGCTCCGCGCTTGTCGAGTATCTCGTTGTAGCGCGATGCCTGTAACACTGTCATGTTGTGCTCCTTCTTGTACTGGCCTATTTCGCGGCAGACGCGCATCCTTTTGGCGAGGATTTCCATCAGCTGGTTGTCTATCTCGTCGATTTGCTTGCGCAGAGTGTTTATTCCTTCGGTGCTCATTGTCTGGTCTCTGATTACGATTAGTCCGAGTATGTAATCCAATACGTCGGGAGTTACCTGCTGCTTGGCGTCGCTCCACGCCTTGTCTGGGTCGCAATGCGACTCTATGATGAGGCCGTCAAAACCCAAGTCCATGGCCTGCTGGCACAGCGGAGCTATCAGTTCGCGCCGTCCCCCGATGTGGCTCGGGTCGCAGAATATGGGCAGTTCGGGTATGCGTCGGCGCAGTTCGATGGGTATTTGCCACATTGGCAGGTTGCGGTAGATTTTCTTGTCGTAGCTGGAAAAGCCGCGATGAATGGCCGCTATGCGCTTAATCCCGGCCTGGTTGATGCGTTCCATCGCTCCAATCCACAGCTCAAGGTCGGGGTTTACGGGGTTTTTCACCAATATGGGGATGTCCGTTCCCTTCAAGCTATCAGCCAAAGCCTGCATTGCGAAAGGGTTGGCTGATGTGCGTGCGCCTATCCATAATATGTCGATACCGTACTTCATGGCCAGCTCCACATGCTCCGGCGTTGCCACTTCAGTGGCCGTCATCATGCCCGTTTCTTCCTTTACACGTTGCAGCCAGGGCAGGGCGGCCTCGCCGTTGCCCTCGAAACCGCCCGGTTTTGTACGCGGTTTCCACACTCCGGCGCGGAATATGTGGCAGCCTTTTGATGCGAGTTGCCTCGCAGTTGTCATCACTTGTTCCTCCGTTTCGGCAGAACACGGGCCGGCGATAACCGTCAGCCGTTCGTTGTCGCTCGGCAAGTTGAGCGGTTGCAGTTCAAGTTCCATATCGTTGTTGTTTTGTTTTATTCGGTTGTTTTGCATTCTTTGATGCGCCTTAATGCTTCTTCCATCCTTTCGTCTTTGGCGCAAAGGGATATCCGTATGTATCTTTCGCCGTTGCTACCGAAGATAAATCCGGGGGTGATAAACACCCTTGCGTCATGCAATACCTTCTCGGTAAGCTCCTTGACGTTAGCGTATCGTGCCGGGATTTTGCCCCAAAGGAACATTCCCACCTGACCTTTGTCATACTCGCAGCACAGCTCTTGCATGATGGCTTCAGCCAAATGGCGCCGCCGACGGTAAGTTTCCACGTTCGCCTGATGGTGCCATACGTCGTCGTTGTTGTATGCTTCGGCTGCGGCGAGCTGTATTCCGCGGAACGTTCCAGAGTCGATGTTGCTCTTGATTTTCAGTATCCACTGTATGAATTGCCTGTTACCGACACACATTCCGACGCGCCAGCCGGGCATGTTGTGGCTTTTGCTCATCGAGTTAAGCTCTATGCAGCAGTCCTTTGCATCCTCGACTTGCAGCAAAGAGAGCGGTTTTTCGTTGAGAATGAGCGAATACGGGTTGTCGTTCACTATCAGGATGTTGTGCCGCCGGGCGAAACTTACGAGCCGTTTGTATGTCTCCATGCGTGCCGGAGCACCCGTAGGCATGTTCGGGTAGTTAGTCCACATTATGCGGACGCCGGTCAAATCCATGCTTTCAAGCTCGTTGAAGTCGGGTTGCCAGCCGTCATCCTCACGCAGGTTGTAGTTCACCACCTCGGCTCCGAGTATCTTGCTGAGCGATGTATAGGTAGGATAACCGGGGTTGGGCACGAGTACTTTGTCGCCGGGATTTACGAAAGCGAGCGTTATGTGGAGTATTCCTTCCTTCGAGCCGATGAGTGGTTGCACTTCGGTTTGTGGGTCGATGTCCACTCCGTACCAGCGTTTGTAGAACCCGGCCATGGCCTGCCGCAGTTCGGGAGTGCCCGAAGTGGGCTGGTAACCGTGCGCTCCGGCCTGTCGTGCCACCTCGCACAGTTTGTCGACAGTGGCCTGCGAGGGAGGCATGTCGGGGCTTCCGATAGCGAGACTGATGATGTCTTTGCCCTCGGCGTTTAGCCTTTCAATCTCTTTCAGCTTGCGGCTGAAGTAGTATTCTGTCACCTGCGACAGCCTGTCAGCCGGCTTTATGCTGTATGTCTGGTTGCTTTCCGTCATCTTTGTATTCTCCTATCACTTTGAGTTCTTTTGTCAACGGTATGATGGCATCTATGCTCTGGCGGTACCGTATGAGGTCGCTGAACGTCACATCCACGTAGAACATGTACTCCCATTCGTGGCCAATGATGGGCAGCGACTGTATCTTTGTGAGGTTGATTTTATAGAAATAAAGGATGCTCAACACCTGCGACAGGCTGCCTTCTTCATGCGGAAGGGCGAACACGAGGCTGGCTTTGTTTGTCTTGTCGAGCGGCCGAAGGAAGTCGGCTTTGCGCGGGTCACTCACTACGAGGAAGCGTGTGAAGTTATGCTTGTTGTCCTCTATCGACTCCTTCAGCACCTTCATGCCGTACAGCCGGGCGGCGGAGGCGTTGCAGATGGCCGCCCATCCGCGGCAGTTCTGTTCCGAAATGAGCTTTGCCGCGCCTGCGGTGTCGGTGGCTTCGACGGCTTTCAGCTCCGGGTGGTCTGCCAGGAAGCCGCGGCACTGCATAAGGGCTACGGGGTGGGAGTGTACCTCGCGTATCGTCTCCCACGAGTCTTCGGGTAGGCAGCAGATGCTGTGCTCTATGTGGAGCTTGTGCTCTCCCACGATTGTTGTGCCCGAGTTGCGCAGCAGTTCGTAGTTATGCAGCAGCGAACCGGCAATGGTGTTCTCTATGGCGAGCATCCCGATGACCGTAGGGTCGCGCTTGATGTTCTCGAACACCTGTTCGAACGTATGGCAGCAGATAAGCTGTATCTGCTCGTCTTTGAAGTATTGGTGGGCCGCTATGTCGTGAAACGAACCAACAGAGCCTTGTATTGCTATTCTCTTCATATATCCTTTCTTGTTGTTTTTATTAAAACCGAAAGTCCCGCCTCAACGTTGTGAAGCGGGACTTTACTGTATCTTCTTGTAAGATATGTCTGTCTTAAGTTGAAATTTACACGCAACTTCCCGCTTCACAGTGCCCTGCAAAGTAAAAATAAAAGTAAAAGAAAGATGCGTTTTGGTTGTACATTGTCGTTTATTTTATCATTTCGCTGCAAATATATAGCTTTTGGCTGAATTATGCAAGAAAAAAGATTGAAAATTTAAGACCCATCCCAAACCCCTCCCGAAGTGAGGGGCTTAAAATGCTTTTGTTGTCAAGTACAATTAGAATAATGTGGCTGTATCTGTGGAAATGTCATAAGGATGTGTTTGGATAAAGGTATAAAGCCATTCAAAGCCCCTCACTTCGGGAGGGGTTTGGGGTGGGTCTTATATCCCCAACGGGTTCACATTCTTGTACGCTTCGTTCACTTTCTTCTCCACGTTTTCGCCGTCGTCGGTTCCGTTCTGCTGTACCGTCAGCTCGTCAGCTTGCCTGACGTCGTCCTGTCCGCCGCTTTCGTCGCCTGTGTCGATGCGCAGTTGTCCGCGCTCGCGGTACGCTTCGGCATTGAACGGATTGGCGTCTATCACCTTGCCGTAGTACACTATGGCCTCCGCAGGTTGCCCCTTAGCCTGTTCTATTCGCGCTTTCAGCATCAGCACGTCTTCGTTTTCAGGATTGTCTTTTAGCAGTTGCGTGGAGTCTTCGTCGGCTTCCGCCGTCTCACCGGCTTTCAGCAGCGTCTCTCCACGTAGCAGTCGTGCCTCGGCAAAGTCATCTTTCAGCCCTATGGCCTTTGTCAGCAAGGCTACGGCGTTTGTCGTGTCGCCGTGGCCTATGCACGCCTTGGCGTAGAGGAACGTGGCCTCCGCGTTTCCGCTGTCAAGCACAATGGCCTTCTCGCAGGCGTCGGCCATGGCCGTGTAGTCCTCCATCATGTATGCCACGTGCGCCATCCTTACGAATACCTGCACATTGTCCGCCTGCGCCTCGGCAATCTTCAGCAGTTGTTCGTAAGCCTCAGGCAGCCTGTCGGCTCGCAGCAGCGCCTGCGACATGTAGTCGCGTATCTCCAAGTCCTCCTTCATGCCCAGCGCGTGGGTGAAGCATCGTATTGCGTAATCGTGCTGCCCGGAGCGCAGGGCGCGCACGCCGTCGTATTTCAACACGTCGAAGTCTCTCTCTTCCTCCGTCCGTTTCCTGTCTTCCGGCTTCTCTTCCTTTCCGCCGAACAGTGCCTTAAAGAAATTCATAATATGGTATTTTTACTCTTGTGAGTGAAAAGTTTTTACAAAGTTAGCCATTTCCGTTCAAACCGCCAAGCGTTGCCGTGAATTTCTTTCCTGACCGCCTGGCATGTCGTTTGCCGCCGCTTTCATTCAGCCTTGCAACCGTGGGTTTTGCAAAAGATGCCTTTTTGCCTTCCAAAAGGCGGCAAACCGCACGCTAAAAGGCCACCTTTTGGCGTGTAAAAGGCGGCCTTTTGCAATGGCGTTTGTAACATGCTGATTTTCAGACAGATGGCAAACAACTTTCAATTTGTCGCATTTCCGCCTGTTTTCTTGGAATTGCAACCTGGTTGCATTACCTTTGCACTACTTTTGTATCAGCCTTACGGCATTATGTGCGGTCTGCGTGCTGTGTGCCTGTAACGGCTTAATAAATAAAAGGTAAACAAATACATACGATGGAAAAGAAAACAATAGCAGTTATAGGAATGGCCTGCGCCGGGTGCGCGGCCAACGTGGAGAGGCGCTTGGGGCAGATAGACGGCGTGGCGAAGGCCAGCGTCAACTTTGCCGCACGCACCGCCTTGGTGGAGTATGACCCGCAGAAAACGTCGCCAAAGGTGATGAAAGACGAGGTTCAGAAGGCCGGTTACGACCTTGTTATTGACGAAGACGAGTCATTGGAGGCTATCGAACGCACTGCGATGAGCCGCCTGAAGCGGCAGACTTTGGTGTCGTGGGCATTGGCGGTGCTCGTGATGTGCATATCCATGGGCTGGCTGAAGGTGGGCAGCGAGGGCGTTGCCAACCAGACGATGATGCTGCTTGCCGCCTTCAACCTTGTCTACTGCGGCCGCCGTTTCTATTCAAGTGCGTGGCGGCAGCTTGTGCACGGCTCGGCAAATATGGACACATTAGTGGCCATGAGCACGGGTGTGTCGTTCGTGTTCAGCGTGTTCAACACCTTTTGGGGCGACGAGTTTTGGAGTGCAAGGGGGCTTGCAAACCATACATATTATGACGCTTCGGTGATGATTATAACGTTCGTGCTGACCGGACGAGTGCTTGAAGAGCGCGCAAAACACGGCATGGCGGCGGCCATACGCTCGCTGATGGGCTTGCAGCCGAAGACGGCCCGGCTGGTTTCGGGCGGCGAAACGACCGACGTTCCCATATCGACCCTTGAGAAAGGAGACGTGATAGAGGTGCGCCCGGGCGACAAGATGCCTGTTGACGGATGCGTAAAGGAGGGCGAGGCGTATATCGACGAGAGCATGATAACGGGCGAGCCGGTGCCAGTGAGGAAGGCCGCCGGCGACAAGGTGTTTGCCGGAACGGTGGTGAAAAGCGGCACGATGCGATTCCGGGCGGCTGAAGTGGGCGCCGGAACGATGCTCGCACGCATTATAAAGACTGTGCAGGAGGCGCAGGGAAGCAAAGCTCCAGTGCAGCGCATAGTCGACAAGATAGCCCTTGTTTTTGTGCCTGTGGTGCTCGGATTGTCGCTGCTCACGTTTGTGTTGTGGTACGCCATAGGCGGCAGCAGCCAGCTGCCGCACGCCGTAATGTCGGCTGTGTCGGTGTTGGTAATCGCCTGTCCGTGCGCACTCGGACTGGCTACGCCCACCGCTTTGATGGTAGGCATAGGCAAGGCGGCACGCAACAACATTCTTATCAAGGACGCGACGGCGCTTGAAAACATGCGGCGCGTTGACGCGTTGGTTATCGACAAGACGGGAACGTTGACCATTCCCAACAAGGATGTTGACTTTACGAAGGCCGACTCGCTGTCGCTTGAGGAGCGTGAGACGCTGAAACCTAACGCGCGTGAGGCCATGTTGGCCTTGCAGGAGGAAGGAGTAGAGGTGTACATGATGAGCGGCGACAAGGACGAAGCCGCCCGATACTGGGCAGAGAAGGCCGGTATAAAGCATTACAAGAGCAAGGTTATGCCGCAGGATAAGGAGGACTTGGTGCGCCGGTTGCAGTCGGAAGGCCGTCATGTTGCCATGGTTGGCGACGGCATCAATGACACTCAGGCTTTAGCTGCTGCCGATGTGAGCATCGCAATGGGCAAAGGCACGGACGTGGCGATGGACGTTGCACAGGTAACTCTTATGGGAACAGACCTCCGGCGCATACCGGAGTCCTTCAGGTTGTCACGCGCTACGGTGGGAATGGTGAAGCAAAACCTCTTTTGGGCGTTCATTTACAACGTTGTCTGCATACCGCTTGCCGCCGGACTGCCTTACGCCTTCGGCCTCGACTGGCAGATTTCGCCCATGCTGGCGAGCGCGCTCATGGCCTTTTCAAGCGTCAGCGTGGTGACGAACAGTTTAAGACTGTACTGGAAATAATCAACGACCCACCCCAAACCCCTCCCGAAGTGAGGGGCTTTAGATACTCTTGCCTGTTTTAATATATGATGGGCATAAAGATGGTATGCCGTATGGTAAATGACAGATTGCAAGAGTATTCAAAGCCCCTAACTTCGGGAGGGGTTTGGGGTGGGTCTCTATTATCTTCTTTTCTCCGCCGAAACGCTTACCTGAATGCTGAAACTCGGGTTGAAGTTATACTTTATCGCCGCCCCGATACGGTCGCCGATGTTGCCTATGTCGTAAAGGGGTAGGGGCATACGGGTGTTGACGAGCGACTTCTGTCCGAAGATATAGCCCTCCCAATGCTCGTCGAACTTATAGCCGAGCACGGCGTTCAGGCCGGCGTCATGGTATGTGTCGCGCGCCCAGAACAGGTTGTTGATATATCCGCCGACGGCGAGCGACAGTTTGTCGGTTAGCGGTACGGCGTACATTGCGGCCATGCTTTGCGTGAAGCCTACGCCTTTCCAATAGCTGTCACCGAACGAGGCGAACACCGATGCGCCGAGGTTGAGGTTCAAGCCTTTGTGCAACTGCCAGTTGAACATGCCGTACCAGCTGTAAGGATACATGTTGATGTATGTACGTCCGAAGCCGTCGAGCACGGGCAGATGGAGCGAATCGTTGGCTGCGAGAGGTTCGCCGCGGTAGCCGTCGTAGGTGTATATGTGGGTAGGGGCATCGGCTCCGCCGATTATCTCCTGTTCGGGAGCTGCGCCGGTTATGGCCGCGCTGTCAGTGGACACGGTGTTGTCGCGCACTTCCTGGGCTGTGGCTACGCAGCACAATGCAGCCGTCAATAATATGGAAAGAAACCTTTTCATCAACTGCAAATATACCTTTTAGGCATGTAACGGCAAAGTACAGGACACTGTTTTTTGCTATAATTATCCTTTCCGGCGGCTGATTTTTGATAAATTCACAACGTGCTATGTGTCAGGAGGTTACGTGAGGCGTGCTAAAAGGCCATGTTTTACGCTGCAAAAGACTGTCTTTTAGCACGCAAAAGGCCACCTTTTAGCGTGTAAAAGGTGGCCTTTTGGAAAATGGATGGACGGGAGTTAAAAGGAGTTAGGCGCAATTGCGCCTAACTCCTTTTAACTACTAATGCGAAAAATCAATTGTTTTCAGGCCGCAGCTGGCGAACCGTTGCGCCGGCTCTCCACATCTCGCTTTCGCGCATCTGGCGCAGTTCCTCGTTCAGTTTCTCGCGGTAGTCGGGCTTTGAGTTGCTGTCGATGGATATCTGCGCTTCGTTTCCGCTCTTTACCGAGAGGTAAAGCCACTCCATGACGGGCTTTATAGCGTCGCGGAAACGCGGTGCCCAGTCGAGCGCGCCGCGCTGTGCCGTGGTGGAACAGTTGGCGTACATCCAGTCCATCCCTTTCTCGCCGAACAGCGGGCCAAGGCTTTGCGTAAGCTCCTCTACGGTCTCGTTGAATGCCTCCGAGGGTGAATGGCCATGCTCGCGGAGCACCTGATACTGCGCTTCAAGCAGTCCTTCGATGGCTCCCATGAGAGAACCGCGCTCGCCGGTAAGGTCGCTTGTGGCCTCACGTTCAAACGTAGTCTTGAACAGGTAGCCTGCCCCGATGCCGATGCCGAAGGCTATCGTGCGCTCCTCGGCGCGTCCTGTGGCGTCCTGATAAACGGCGTATGAGCAGTTGAGTCCGCGCCCCTCGCGGAACATTGTGCGCAGGGACGTGCCCGAACCCTTGGGCGCAACCATGATAACATCAACGTCTTCGGGCGGCACTACGCCAGTGCGGCTGTTCCAGTTGATGGCGAAACCGTGCGAGTAATACAGCGCCTTGCCCTTTGTGAGGTATGGTTTCACCTTCGGCCAGACGGATATCTGGCCTGCGTCTGAAAGCAACATGCACACTATCGTGCCCTTTTCGGCCGCCTCTTCGATTGAGAACAGCGTCTTGCCGGGCACCCATCCGTCGGCCACGGCCTTGTCGTATGTCTTGCCTTCGCGCTGGCCTACGATTACGTTGAAGCCGTTGTCGCGCAGGTTGCACGCCTGTCCGGGGCCTTGTATGCCGTATCCTAATACTGCGATAGTCTCGTTCTTAAGCACTTCGCGCGCCTTTTCCAATGAAAACTCCTTGCTGGTGACTACAGTCTCGATGACGCCACCGAAATTCATTTCTGCCATGTCGTTAATGTTTTTTATTGAAGCCGCACGGTGATGCGCGGCGTTCAGGTTGTTAATATGTTGTCGCTTGGTGGGTGTACGGCTGCCGCAGGCCGCCTTTCATTGCTTTTTCACGAATGTAACCTTGCTGCGGCAGACCTCAGTCTCGCCGTCGGCAGCCGGTGTTTTTTTCGTTATCCGCACGCAGAAACAGCCCTCGCCGGCCTCTTCCATGTAGAAGTTCAGCTTGTCGCCGTAATGGCTTTCGGCCACGTAAGCTATGTCGAAGCGGCGTATGCAGTGCCCGCTGTACCAGTCGGTGCCGAACAGGTCGAGCACGTGTTCTATGTACTTTACGCTGTTTATGTGTCCGTTCACGTCAACATCGCTGTAATGCGTGTCGATTGTGGCGGCAAGTCGTGCGCCGCTTCCCATCTTTACGCGCGACAGCCCGTCAATGGGGCACTCCTTGTCGGCGTTGATGTATTTTGCAATCTCGCCGCCGTTAACTTCAAGGATGTTCTGCGGCTGTCGTGTGTCTGTGTCAATCAGCGCCCAGATGCTTCGTCCGTAACCGTATGTCTTGCTGTCGTCGGCAGCGTCGGCAATGCGGAAATTGCGGTTCGTAAAATACTTCATGACGCCTTCTATCCATGTTTCCACACTGAATTTGGCGTATTCCGCAGGCATTGTTTCCATCTCGATGGCAAGCCGCGAGAGCACCCACGTCTTGTGTTCTGGGTTCAGTTGCGTCATGCCGAAGCCGTGGTGGTCGGCGTGGAAGTCAGCTGCGTTGAGCAGATGGTTGCCCAAATGGCCCATGAAGAGCCTTTTGGAGAAGTCGCAGTGAAACGGCTCCGCCATAAATTCGTATCGTCCTGTCTTGTCAAACATTTTTATTTTTGTTTTGTTCTTGCATTTCCAAAAAGTCGCTTACTTCTTCAACGGTGTTCCGTGTGATGGCAATGCGGCCGCTTCGGGTGTATTGCAGCACGCAGTTGAACTTGGCAAGGGAGAAGTACAAGCCCTTGATGTCTTCGGTGACACCGCTCATCATCACGCTGCAAAACGTCGGGTTAACCTCCACAATGCGTGCGTTGGCCTTGCGGATGGTGCGCGATATGTCAGGGTTTTCAAGCACTTCGGGGGTCGAGAGCTTGTAAAGGCCCACTTCGCGGATGAACAGTTGGTCGTCAGTATAATAGTCGGCCTTGATTACGTCAATCTTTTTCTCAATCTGCTTGGTTATTTTTATTATCTGGTCTTCTTCGCTCCAGGCGGTTATCGTGTACTTATGTACGCCGTCGATGCTCGACGCCGACACGTTCAGGCTTTCGATGTTGACCTGCCGGCGCGTGAATACCGCAGTAATCTGGTTGAGTATTCCGGCCAGGTTTTCAGAGTAAACCAGCAGCGTGTAAAACTTTCTCGTGGTTGTTCCCATTGTCTTGTCTTTGTTTATAGCTCCAAAAGCATGTCGCAGATTGACTTTCCCGGTGGAATCATCGGCAGCACGTTCTCTTCTTCCTTCACTGCACATTCCAGTATGTACGGCCCTTCTGTGGCGAGCATCTTTTCCACTTCGGCCTTCAACTTGTCACGGCTTGTCACCAGGGAGTACGCTATCCCGTAGGCGGAGCTTATCTTCCCGTAGTCAGGATTTTGCATTTGGGTGAACGAACGGCGGCCTTCGTAGAACATGTCCTGCCACTGTCTTACGTTGCCGAGATAGTTGTTGTTCATCAGGATGACCTTTACCGGGATGCGGTTCTCCATGATTGTGCCTAACTCATGTATGCTCATTTGCAGGCATCCGTCACCTGTGAACATGCAGACGGTGCGTCCCGGCGAGCCGAACGTCGCCCCGATGGCGGCCGGAAGACCGTAACCCATAGTGCCGAGGCCGCCGCTGCTCGCAATGGAACGCTTCCTGTTAATCTTGAAATAGCGGCAGGAGAACATCTGGTTGAGGCCGACATCGTTGACAAGTATGGCCTCGCCGCCGGTAGCTTCTGACACAGTGTTCACCACTTCGCCCATAAGCAGGGGACCGTCGGCAGGATGTATGGCCGGGCTTATTACCTTTTCATATTCTGTTTCGTAAAGAGGCTTGAAGCTTTCAATCCACTCCTTATGGCTGTTTTTATGCAAAAGGCGCGTTATTGCAGGCAGAGATACCTTGCAGTCGGCTACCACCGCCACGTCGGTTTTAACGTTCTTGTCAATCTCCGACTTGTCTATGTCAAGGTGGATGATTTTCGCCTGCTTGGCGTATGTTGACAGTTCGCCCGTTACCCTTTCGCTGAAACGCATACCAATGGCGATGAGTACGTCGCATTCAAGCGTCTTCATGTTAGGCGCATAGTTGCCGTGCATGCCCAGCATGCCTACGTTCAGCGGATGGTTTGACGGCAACGCCGACAAGCCGAGCAGTGTCCGGGCGGCCGGGATGTCGGCTTTTTCAAGAAATCCGGCAAGCTCTTCCTGTGCGTTTCCAAGCTCAACACCTTGTCCTACGAGTGCCATCGGCCTCTTGGCGGCGTTAATCAGTTCGGCGGCTTGCCTCACAGAGTCCTCGTTCAGGGCGGGATATGCCACGTAACTCCTGACAAAATCTACATGGCAAGGTTTGTATTCGGTGGTGCTTGTCTGTGCGTTTCTTGGAAAATCGAGCACTACCGGGCCGGGTCTTCCTGACCTTGCGATGTAGAAAGCACGGCTGACCGCCCATGCGATGTCTTCCGCACGGCGTATCTGGTAGCTCCATTTGCTTATTGGCTGGGCAACTCCAACGAGGTCAACTTCCTGAAATGCGTCCGTGCCCAATGCCGAAATGCTTACCTGGCCGGCAATAACCACGATTGGAGTAGAGTCCATCATGGCGTCGGCGATGCCCGTCAGCGTGTTGGTTACGCCCGGACCGCTCGTCACGAGGCACACTCCAACCTTGCCGCTTACCCTCGCATAGCCTTCGGCTGCATGTGCGGCAGACTGTTCGTGGCGTACAAGTATATGCTTGAAATCCTTGTTTTCGCCGCGTGTATGGTTGTAGAGAGCGTCGAATACCGGCATGATGGCTCCTCCGGGATAACCGAATATGGTTTCAACCCCTTCGGCTTTCAACGCCTTCATGAGTACTTCCGCTCCCGTCATCGTTTCTTTTGGCATTACCACTTGCTGTTACTTGTATCTTATTCGATTATCCTCACTCCGCCCTTGTCTGCCGAGCTTACGCTTTGTGCGTATGCCCGAAGCGCCTTGCTTACCGTGCGTTGCCGCGTAAGCGGACGTTGCCTGCGTGCCGCCAGCTCGCTTTCAGACAGGCATACGTTGATTGAACGGTTGGGAATGTCTATCTCTATGATGTCTCCGTCGATTATTTTGCCGATGTTTCCGCCTGCCGCCGCTTCGGGTGAGACGTGCCCTATGCTAAGCCCCGACGTCCCTCCGCTGAAGCGTCCGTCGGTGATTAGGGCACATTCCGTGCCGAGGTGCATGCTCTTAATATAAGAAGTGGGGTATAGCATCTCCTGCATTCCGGGGCCGCCTTTAGGCCCTTCGTGGGTTATTACCACGCAGTCGCCGCTCTTCACCTTGCCGCCGAGTATGCCTTCGCAGGCGTCTTCCTGCGAGTCGAACACCTTGGCGGGGCCTCGGAACTTCCATATTGACGGGTCAACGCCGGCTGTTTTCACCACGCATCCGTCCTGGGCGATGTTTCCGTAGAGCACTGCCAGGCCGCCGTCCTTGGTGTATGCGTGGGCTATGTCGCGTATGCAGCCGCCTGTGCGGTCGGTGTCAAGCGTGCCCCAACGCTCGTTCTGCGAACCCATTTGCGTGGAGAACCTGCGTCCCGGAGCGCTTTTGTATATGCGGTCGGCCTCCGGGTCGATGGCGTTTACGGTTATGTCGTATTTCTTCAGCTGCTCGCCGAGGGTCTTGCCGTCAACCCGTTTCACGCCGGTATCAATGAGACCGCCCTTTGCCAGCTCGTTCATTATTCCGAGTATGCCGCCTGCACGGTTGCACTCCTGCACGCTGTACTTCTGCGTGTTGGGTGCGAGCTTGCAGAGGCAGGGCACATGGCGGCTAAGCGTGTCGATGTCTTTCATCGTGAAGTCGGCGCCGGCTTCCTGCGCTACGGCCAGCAGGTGCAGCACGGTGTTGGTGCTTCCGCCCATCGCAATGTCAAGAGCCATCGCGTTGAGGAAGGCCGCGCGCGTGGCGATGTTGCGCGGCAATACGCTTTCGTCGCCGTATTCATAATACCTGAAGGCGTTTTCAACCACCTGCCGTGCCGCGTCCTTGAACAGCCTTATGCGGTTTTCGTGCGTGGCAAGTATGGTTCCGTTGCCGGGCAGAGTCAGTCCGACGGCCTCTGTCAGCGAGTTCATCGAGTTGGCGGTGAACATCCCCGAGCAGCAGCCGCAGCCCGGACAGGCGCACTGTTCTATCTCCTTAATATCGTCGTCGCTTACACTTGGGTCGGCACCCTTCACCATCGCCGTGATGAGGTCGGCGTTCTCGCCGCGCCACTGTCCGGCTTCCATAGGTCCGCCGCTGCAGAACACGGTGGGGATGTTGAGCCTCATGGCAGCCATCAGCATTCCGGGCGTCACCTTGTCGCAGTTGGATATGCAAATCATCGCGTCCGCCTTGTGGGCGTTCACCATGTATTCAACCGAGTCGGCGATGATGTCGCGCGACGGCAGCGAGTACAACATGCCGTCGTGTCCCATTGCTATGCCGTCGTCTATGGCTATCGTGTTGAACTCCGCAGCGTAGCATCCCATGCGCTCTATTTCGGCTTTCACTATTTGTCCGATGTCGTGCAGGTGCGTATGTCCCGGCACAAACTGCGTGAAAGAATTGACTATTGCTATGATGGGCTTGCCGAATTGTTCACGTTTCATTCCCGAAGCCACCCACAACGCCCTTGCACCAGCCATGCGGCGGCCGTCTGTGCATACCGAACTCCTTAACTGATGCTTCATTTGAAAACCTCCCGTTAAAGTATTTTTATTGCTTGTTCGTGCAAAGGTACATCATTTTCATTGAACGGACAACATGTTTTTCAATAAATGTGACAATTTTGTCAATAATTGAAATTAAAACCGATTAAAAAGTAACGGTTTGGTATTAAAATGCACGTTTTACGCATAAATGTGCAATGTTTGCCGTTTTTTGCCGCCCGGCTTGCGGCCGTTTGGCGCTTCAAATGCCGCCGGTGCCGGGTTGTTTTAACCGTCATTGCAATGTGTTTGGCCAGCTTTTCCTACCTGTTTTGCGGCGTTCATGTAACTTGTTGATAATCAAGCTATTGGCAAAATGCCGTCTTTTATCCTGCAAAACATGGCCTTTTACATGCTGAAAGGTGGCCTTTTGGACGGTAAAAGGCCACCTCTTAAATTGAGAATGGAGGATTGTGAATGGAGAATTATGATTACCTTTAATGTTGCCTGTTGACAAAGCTAATTATAATTCTACATCTTCAATTCTCCGTTCTCAATTAAAAAAAGAAAAAAGGCGCGCCCGGTTGCCGGGTGCGCCTTGGTTATATAGGCTTGTTCTGATATTACTTTGTATTGTCGTTGAATGTTGCCACGCGGTTGAACTCAACCTGCTCGAACAGCTGGTCGGTAGCTCCGCAGCCCTTGGTGGTGAGGCGGTCGGCTGAAATCTTGTACTTGTTGACAAGTATTTTCTTTACAGCCTCGGCGCGGGCCTCTGACAGTTTCTGGTTAAGTTCGGCCGAGCCTTCGGGTGAAGCGTAGCCTTTAATCTCGACTTTGGCCTCGGGATGGTTCTTCATGTACTGTGCAATCAGTTCAATCGGAGCGTACTGTGCCGGGTCAACAACCGACTTGCCTTGGCGGAAGAGCACCGTAGGCTGGAGGTTTGTGACAGTAGCTGGCTTCTCGTAAACGGGCACCGGCTTGTTGTTGCATTCGTCAAGAGCCTTCTGCAGGTCGGCTATCTGGCGGTCCTTGGCGGCCAGCTGTCCGTCCTTGTCGTTGAGGTCGCTGCGCAGGTCGTTGATTTTCGCGTTGAGGGCGTCGATTTCCGACTGGTCACGCAGCTCCGCAATCTTGAAGTTGTGGGTGCCGTTTGAGTTCTTGAACTTGTAGATGAAACCAACGTTGAGCTGGAATCCAGACTCGTTGAGGTCATACTGCACCTCGTTGTCGCGCACTGCGTTGTTGCCTGCGAGCGTCCATATCATGGCCGGTTCGATGTAAATCTGCCAAGCCTTGGCCTTTCCGAGGTTGAAGGCAAAGTCAATTCCGGCCTTTGATGTGAGCATGTTGTCGTGAGTGTATTCAGACGGATGTCCGAACACGTGTCCCCAGCCCAAGCCATAGAGTCCGTAAACCTCGAATACTCTCGGCTCGCCTTTGTAGCCGCCGAACCAGTTGGTGAAGTTCACTGTACCAAGCAGTGACGTGTTCATCGAGCGTACAAACGTCTTGATTGAAGGGTATGGCTTGTTGGAAAGATACACGTTGCTCTCGACGGCGAGGCCGAACACAGGGGTGAAATAGCGTCCGATGCGTACTCCGAGGTTCGGGTTGAGGTTGTTGAATCAGCCGTGTGCGGTTGACTTTGTTGCAAATCCGCCGTTTATACCGATGTAAACGTTGTCAAGCGTCTTGCTTTCCTCGACGGTCTGCGCCGATACTGTAGCCGTAAGGGCTATAGCTGAAAGCATTAAAATAAACTTCTTCATGTTGTGATAATTTAAATTCTACAATGTTGAAAACTTCTCTTTTTTATAACTATATACCTATATGAACTTTTACAAAGATAGTGATAAGAATTAAGTTTGCAAAACTATTTCATTAAAATCGTATCATAAACTCTTGAAAAGATTAAATTTAGCGAATAATAGGACAATATCGTAAGGCTTTTGGTATATGTTTGTGTTACAGGTGGTTACAAATTGAAAATAAGTCTGTTTTTGGCTTGCGTAGATGTCGAAAATCAGGACTTGTTAATGGGCGTCATGCCTGTGGTTTTGCGAAAGGTGGCCTTTCGGGATGCAAAAGGCCACCTTTTGGCGTGTAAAAGGCCATCTTTTGCAACGTAAAAGATGGCATATTGGAAATCGGTTGAAAATCAGGCGGTTAGCAACGGCGCGCTTTCCGCCTTATTGAAAACACCCGGAAAGGCATTCGGCTTTAACTTCTAACGGAGCGAAGCGACGTGATAACTTCTTTAACTCCTTTAACTTCTATGAATATCCGCCTTGCGGATATTCGTCAATTTATTTTGCATTGCGCTCGGTTTGCATTATCTTTACATAAGATAAGCTGCGCCTCGGCAATGAAAATAAAAGTCCGTTTCACGTCCTTTTTATTTTGCATTGCGCTCGGTTTGCATTATCTTTGTAGGCAGATTGGCGGCATCCGCCTGTGCGGATGCAATCACTTAACCTTGAAAATGAAAAAGATTATACTTGTTACCGGCGGCCAGCGTTCTGGCAAAAGCGTATGTGCCGAGAGGCTTGCGCTCGCCCTTTCGCCGTCGCCAGTGTACATAGCTACGGCTCATGTGTGGGACGATGAGTTCGCACTTCGTGTTGAACGTCATAAGCAACGGCGCGGCCCGCAGTGGCAGAACATAGAGGAAGAGAAGTATCTGAGCCGGCATGACATACACGGAAAGGTGGCTGTGATAGACTGTGTGACGCTGTGGTGCACCAACTTCTTCTTCGACCGTGACGCAGGCGAGCGCCAGCCGACGGTTGACGAGGCTCTTGCCGAAATGAAAGAGGAGTTTGACAGGTTCACCGACCAGGACGCAACGTTCATCTTTGTGACTAATGAAATAGGCTGCGGAGAGGTGAGCGGCAACGCCGTGCAGCGTCGTTTCACCGACTTGCAGGGGTGGATGAACCAGTATGTGGCGTCAAAGGCCGACGAGGTGGTGCTCATGGTGTGCGGCATTCCGTTGCCGGTCAAGGGCGGTGACATCGTAAGGCGGATTGTTTCTGGGATTTAATTGAAATACGATAATGAGGCTTTTTGATATAAAACCGGTAGGCGACGGCATAAGGCAGGCCGTGCAGGACAAGATTGACAACCTTAACAAACCCAAAGGTTCGCTTGGAAGGCTTGAGACACTGGCCATGCAGATATGCCTTGTACAGCAGACTCTGACCCCACGGTTGGAGCATCCGTGCCATCTGCTCTTTGCCGCCGACCACGGCATTGAGCGCGAAGGGGTGAGCGTGTCGCCGCGCGACATAACGTGGCAGCAGATGCTCAACTTTGCAAACGGCGGCGGAGGGGTGAACATGTTTTGCCGGCAGCACGGCTTCAAGCTGTTTCTTGTCGACGTGGGCGTGGACTATGACCTGTCGTCTTGCAGCGGAATAATCGACAGGAAGATAGCGCGCGGCACGCGCGACTTCCTCTACGGCCCGGCCATGAGCGCGGAAGAGTATGCCAAGGCCATTGACATCGGGGCGGAGTTTGTAGACAGATGCCATGCCGAAGGGTGTAACATAATAAGCATCGGGGAGATGGGCATAGCCAACACGTCGCCTTCAAGCGTGTGGATGAGCCTGCTTGGCGGCGTGCCTCTTGCCGAGTGCGTTGGTGCCGGGGCAGGACTTGACGACAAGGGGGTGAACCATAAGTTCGAGGTTTTGGCCGAGGCGGTGGAGCATTTCATTGAAATCACGCCCGATTGCGATGACTTTGACACCATAATACGTTACTTCGGAGGCTTCGAGATGGTGGCCGCCGTCGGTGCGATGCTGCGCGCCGCCGAGTTGAGAATGGTTGTGTTGGTTGACGGGTTCATAATGTCGGCCTGTGCGTTGGCCGCCGTAATGAAGTATCCTGAAGCCATAGACTACATGGTTTTCGGTCATGTCGGCGACGAAAGCGGCCACCGCAAGCTGCTCGAAATGCTTGGTGCCGAGCCGCTGTTGAGCCTCGGCCTGCGGCTCGGAGAGGGCACGGGCGCGCTTTGCTCGTACCCGATTATCGACAGTTCGGTGAGGATGTTGAACGAAATGAACAACTTTCAGAATGCGCATATCACTAAATACTTCTAAATGGTACGACCCCGTTTGGGCGGCGTTCATTTTCTTTACGCGCCTGCCTTTGTGGCGTCTGCACGAGCCTCCGCGCGAGAGTTACCGCGCGGTGGTTGGGTTCTGGCCGCTTACGGGCTGGCTTACCGGGGCGGTGACGGCCGCCGTTATTTACTTCGGCAGCTTCGTTTTTCCCTACGCAATAGCCGTTATTATGGCGTTGGCGGCGAGGGTTCTGCTTACGGGAGCACTGCATGAGGACGGTCTGGCAGACTTTTTTGACGGCTTCGGGGGCGGCGGAGGCAGCCGCGAACGCACGCTTTCGATAATGAAAGACTCGCGTATCGGCACTTACGGGGTCATAGGATTGGGTCTGTACGGCCTGCTGCTGTTCTTCGCACTGTCGTCAATGCCTGCGCCGCTGGCCGCTTTGGCCGTGCTGGCTGGCGACCCTTTCTGCAAGATGGTGTCGTCGCAGGTGGTGTCGATGATGCCGTATGCCAGGACGGAAAGCGAGGCTAAGTCGGGCGTTGTGTACCGTAAGATAACGCTGAAGGCCGGCCTGCTGCTGTTCGTTCAGGGCATGTTGCCGCTCGTATTGCTGCTTTTCATGACCGACGGACTGCTCCGCTGGGACGTACTCATATTCGCTCCGTGCCTTGTCATGTACTTCATGTACCTTTATATATGGCACAGGCTAAGGGGATATACGGGCGATTGCTGCGGAGCCATGTTCCTCCTGACCGAGCTTTCGTTTTATCTTAGCATGTCATACCTATATTTCAACAACAAAGCATTATGGACATTGTTTTAGTAAGGCATACGAGTGTGGGGGTGCCCAAGGGCACGTGTTACGGCTGGAGCGACGTTTCTGTGGCGGAAACGTTTGAGACCGAGGCCGCCGAAACGAAGAAAAACCTTGGTGACAGGGAGTTTGACGCTGTGTTCTCGTCGCCCCTTACGAGGGCAAGAAAGCTCGCGGTGTATTGCGGATGGCCGTCGCCCATAGTTGACGACAGGCTGAAGGAGATGAACATGGGCGACTGGGAGATGAAGCTTTTTGACGAGATTGAGGACGAAAACCTGCAACGTTGGTATGACGACTACATGCACCTGGCCGCTACAGGGGGCGAAAGTTTCCCTGATTTGTACGCCCGTGTATCGTCGTTTCTCGACGAACTGAAAACCAAGTCCTACCGCCGCGTGGCCATATTCGCCCATGGCGGTGTGCTGATTTGCGCCGGCATTTACGGCGGATTGTTCCCGGAAGAAGACTGTTTCAGGCACCTTGTGCCCTTCGGAGGAATAGAAACAATAAAAATATAGTTAAGGATTAAGAGTGAAGAATTAAGAAAATATGCAGTTAAAACAGTTTGCAAGGCATATTATCCTAATTCTTCACTCTTAATCCTTAACTTAAAAACTCCAGTTTTTTATGACAGACAGTGATATTTTGGACTTGTCCGGGCGCAACCAACAGCGCGCCTGGGGCATCATACGGCGGCTTGACATTATGAAAATATGGGCAGATGCCGGGGCGGAAGCACATGTGGTAGGCTCGCTTGCGATGGGTTTGATGATGACACACCGCGACATCGACATCCACGTATATTCTTCGCCGCTGACCGTAGAGGGCAGTTTCGCCGCCATGGCGAAGCTCGCCGTGAATGCGGCCATAAAGAAAATAGAATGCCGCAACCTGCTTGATACCGACGAGGCCTGCATCGAATGGCACGCATGGTATGACGACGGGGACGGCGAGCCGTGGCAGATTGACATCATCCACATACTCAAAGGCTCGCGGTATGACGGCTTTTTCGAGCGCATGGCGGAGCGTATCAAGGCGGCGCTGACCGACGAAACGCGCCTCGCCATACTCCGCCTGAAGGCTGAAACGCCTGAAGATGTACACATAATGGGCGTGGAATATTATCAGGCTGTGCTGCGCGGTGGGGTCAGGACGATGGCCGACTTCATTCGTTGGAGGCAGGAGCATCCTGTTACCGGCATCGTGGAATGGATGCCGTGACGGCTTTATTGAAAGTAATGTATAACTAAACAAACAATGACTATATGAAAATCGACCATATTGCAATGTTCGTGAAAGACCTTGAAAAGGCCAAGGCGTTCTTCACAAAGTATTTCGGGGCGGAGTCGAATGCCATGTACCACAACCCAAGAACAGGTCTGAAGACATATTTCCTGTCGTTCGGCGACGGCTCGAGGCTTGAGATTATGTCGCGTCCCGACACCGTTGAGCGTCCTCAAAGCGCACTGCTCACAGGCTATATACACATCTCGTTCAGTGTGGGCGGCCGTGAGGCGGTTGACCGTCTGACGGCAACGCTGGCGCGTGACGGCTATGAAACCGTGAGCGGGCCGCGCGTGACAGGTGACGGATATTATGAAAGCTGTGTGTCGGGGCCGGAAGGTTGCCTGCTCGAAATAACGGAGTGACAGGCCGTTGCACGGCCTTGCGTAATGCAGGTTGTCACCGGTTGATTTGTAAAAGACGGCCTTTGGCATTGTAAAAGGCCACATTTCAGAGCCTGAAAGGCGGTCTTTTGCAGCCCCAAAGGCGACCTTTTGCAAGCCCGTATGTAAGGCTTTGATTGCCAATGTATTACGATTCGTAAAAAGAAACGCCTCCGCCGGCAATGCCGGTGGAGGCATTTTGTATGCCTTTAGGCCTGTTGAAGGCGCGCGGTTATTGTTTCTCGATGATGTCGCGTCCGGCCTTGATGGCTTCCATGTTCAGCGGAATAAGTCCGTGGTGGCGTTCGGGCAAAGTCTTGTAAAGTGCTTTTTCAACACCGTTGTCGCTCACTACGGGGCATACGTTGAGCAGTCCGCCCAGCACAATCATGTTGAACACCTTTGAGTTTTTCAGCTCTGCGGCCTTGTCCATGGCGTCGATGCGGTAAACGGTGATGTCGTCACGCGTCGGCGGATTTATTATTCCGTAGCCGTCATATATGAGTATGCCGCCCTTCTTTACCTTCGGTTCGAACTTGTCGAGCGACGGTTGGTTGAGCACAATGGCTATGTCGTATTTGCTGAGGATAGGCGATGATATGCGCTCGTCGCTGACAATTACCGTCACATTGGCCGTTCCGCCGCGCTGTTCGGGTCCGTAAGCCGGCATCCAGGTGACTTCCTTGCCTTCCATCAGTCCCGAGTAAGCCAGGATTTTGCCCATTGAGAGCACGCCCTGGCCGCCGAAGCCTGCTATTATTATTTCTGTTTTCATGTGTATTCTTTTTTTATGGGAGAACTGGGAGACGTGTGAGAACAGTGAGTCTCAGCCCGGCCGCCCCAATTCTTCATTCTTAATTCTTCACTCTTCACTCTCCAGTGGTGTCCTTGAGGTCGCCTTTCGGATAGAACTTGAACATGTTTTCCTCCATCCACTTGTTTGCTTTTACAGGCGAGAGTTTCCATCCGCTGTTGCATGTGCTGACGATTTCAACAAGGCTTGAGCCTTTGCCTGCCATCGACGCTTCGAAAGCCTTGCGCAGGGCCTTCTTTGCCGACCGTATGGCGGCCACGGTCTCAACGCTCTGGCGCGTCACATAGCAAGTGCCTTCGAGCATTGCCGCCATCTCGGTGATTTTCAGCGGATATCCGTGCAAGTGCGGGTCGCGTCCGTAAGGACATGTTGACGTCTTTTGTCCGATGAGCGTCGTGGGCGCCATCTGGCCTCCAGTCATGCCGTATATCGCGTTGTTGATGAATATGATGACAATGTTCTCGCCACGGTTGAGGGCGTGGATGCTCTCGCAAGTACCGATGCAAGCCAAGTCGCCGTCGCCCTGATAGGTGAATACCAGACGGTCGGGCCAGCAGCGCTTGATGGCCGTTGCTACGGCTGGAGCGCGTCCGTGGGCAGCCTCCTGCCAGTCGATGTCAAGGTAACGGTAGGCGAACACCGCGCATCCTACGGGCGAAACGCCCACTGCCTTGTCTTCCATGCCCATTTCCTCGATGACTTCCGCCACAAGCTTGTGTACCACACCATGCGAGCATCCGGGGCAATAGTGCATCTGAACGTCGTTCATCAGTTCCGGTTTCTTGTAAACCAAGTTCTCCGGAGATATTATTTCTGTGTTCATTTCATTGACGATTTAAGTGCGTTTCAAAACTTTTCCTTCAATGCCTTTACTATTTCGTCAGGCTCGGGCACAATGCCTCCAAGGCGTCCGAAGTGTTCTACGGGCACACGTCCGTTTACGGCCAGGCGGATGTCCTCCACCATCTGTCCCGCGTTAATCTCAACAGAGAGCACGCCTTTCTTTCCTTCTGCCATTGCGGCAACCTCCTTCGAGGGGAACGGCCACAATGTGATGGGGCGCAGCAGACCCACCTTGATGCCTTCCTTGCGCGCCATTTCGATGGCTTTCTCGGATATGCGCGCCGCGCTTCCGAACGCTACTATCAGGTAGTCGGCGTCCTCGCAGTGCATTGTTTCATACCTTACCTCGTTCTCGCGGATGGTCTTGTACTTCTCTTGCAGGTGCAGGTTGCGTTTCTCCATCTCCTCGGGCTGCAGCTCAAGTGATGTCAATATGTTAGGCTTGCGGTCTTTCGTACGTCCGAAAGTAGCCCAGGGGCATTCCTTCTTTATTTCCTCTTCAGTGCGGCGGGGCTTGTATGGAGGCAGCACTACGCGCTCCATCATCTGTCCTATGACGCCGTCGCTCAAGAGCATGGCTGGTATGCGGTATTTGAATGCGAGTTCGAAAGCCAGATCCATGAAGTCGGCCATCTCCTGTACGGATGCCGGTGCCAGCACTATTACATAATAGTCGCCGTTGCCGCCGCCGCGTGTCGCCTGGAAATAGTCACTCTGTGACGGCTGGATGGTACCCAGGCCAGGGCCTCCGCGCTGCACGTTGACAATAACGCCAGGCAGCTCTGCACCAGCCATGTAGGCTATTCCTTCCTGCATCAGGGCGATACCCGGACTTGAAGACGAGGTGAACACTTTTTTACCAGCTCCAGCTCCGCCATACAGCATGTTGATGGATGCCACTTCACTTTCAGCCTGCAGCACTACCATTCCTGTGGTTTCCCATGGTTTCAGCAGTGAAAGCGTCTCGATGATTTCGCTCTGGGGCGTGATAGGATAACCGAAAAACGCGTCGGCTCCGCAGCGGATGGCGGCGTGGGCAATAGCCTCGTTACCCTTCAATAAAGTCACTTCTTGTTCTGCCATAACTCTTAGTCCTCCATTCGTTTTTTGTAAACAGTGATACATCCGTCAGGGCATACGATGGCGCATGAGGCGCATCCGATGCAGTCTTCCGGGTTTACGGCTTCCACATAGGGATAACCGTGGACATTAACTTTCTTTGCCAGTGCGATAACTGTCTTTGGACACGCCTCCACGCACAAGGCGCATCCCTTGCAGCGGTCGGTGTTTACCACAATGGCTCCTCTGATTTTACCCATAGCTTATATGTTTTAGGTTAACATGACGGCCTTAGGCCAAAGGCCGGGCCAATCCATTTATTGATGGTTTCTAAGGATTGTAAATGTCTTTGCAGTAGTATGCAAGGATGTCGTCGAGCATTTTCTTTGCTTCAACCGCAGGGCTGTCAGGGTCAAGCTCTATGGCCTTGACATAATTGTTTATGGCTTCCTGCCAGTTGCCTTCCTTGCGGTAGCGGTTGCCTTGCCTGTAAAAATCTTCTGCAGTCATTATCTGTAATATTCTTTTTTGCCTGCGGCAAGTGTGTTTTTCATAAGCGAGCATATTGTCATAGGCCCTACACCGCCGGGTACCGGGGTTATGAACGAACACTTGGATGCCACTTCATCGAACTTTACATCGCCGTTGAGACGGAAGCCGCTCTTTTTAGTCGCGTCGGGAACACGTGTCGTGCCGACATCGATTATCACTGCTCCGTCCTTCACCATGTCGGCCGTAACGAAGTCGGGGCGGCCTATCGCGGCTATGATTATGTCAGCTTCGCGGCATTCCTGTTTGAGGGTCGCAGAGTGGCTGTGGCACACTGTTACGGTGGCATCGCCGTACTGCTTCTGCATCATGAGCTGTGCCATTGGCTTGCCTACGATGTTGCTGCGGCCGAGGATTACGCACTTCTTGCCTGAAGTCTCGATGCCGTAGCGGCGCAGCAGTGTGAGTATGCCCAGCGGTGTGGCCGAGATGAAGCAGGGCAGGCCGATGGCCATGCGTCCAACGTTGACAGGATGGAAGCCGTCAACGTCCTTACGGTAATCTATGGCCATGATGATTTTCTGCTCGTCGATGTGTTTCGGCAGCGGAAGCTGTACGATGTAGCCGTCGATGTCGGGGTCTTCGTTCAGTTCCTTCACCTTTGCGAGGAGTTCGTTTTCCGTCACGTCATCTTCAAAACGGATAAGAGTGCTCTTGAATCCGCATGCCTCACAGGCTATAACCTTGTTCTTAACGTATGTCTCACTGCCGCCGTCGTGGCCTACGAGTACCGCTGCAAGGTGGGGGCGTTTGCCGCCGTCCGCGACAATGCGGTTAACCTCTTCGGCTATTTCTTCTTTTATTTTGGCTGCCGTGGTCTTGCCGTCTATCAATTCATAATTCATAATGTACAATTCATAATCACAATAAAAGCCCTTTTGCAAATCATTCCAGCTCCCTTACCTTTGGAAGGGGTGGGGCGGGTTGTAGTGTCAGGGCCATGTTTATCTCATGCCTTTCATTCCCCTCATTGCGCCCATCATCTGGCTCATCTTCGACCCTGTAACCATTTTCATCATTTTTCTGGTCTGGTCGAATTGCTTTAGCAGGCGGTTCACTTCCTGTATGTTGGTGCCGGAACCTTTCGCAATGCGTGTCTTGCGGCTGATGTTGAGTATTTCGGGATTTGTGCGTTCCTTGGGCGTCATGCTCAGAATGATTGCTTCGATGCCCTTGAATGCGTTGTCGTCGATGTCTATGTCCTTGATGGCTTTGCCCACGCCGGGTATCATCGAGGCCAAATCCTTTATGTTGCCCATTTTCTTTATCTGCTGGATTTGGTTGAGGAAGTCGTTGAAGTCGAACTTGTTTTTCTGAATCTTCTTCTGAAGCCGGCGCGCTTCCTCCTCGTCAAACTGCTCCTGTGCGCGTTCTACAAGGCTCACGATGTCGCCCATGCCGAGTATTCGGTCGGCCATGCGCGAGGGGTGGAACACGTCGATGGCCTCCATCTTCTCGCCCGTACCTATGAATTTGATGGGCTTCGTCACCACGGTGCGTATGCTTATGGCCGCACCGCCGCGCGTGTCGCCGTCGAGCTTGGTGAGCACTACGCCGTCGAAGTCAAGTCGGTCGTTGAACTCCTTGGCAGTGTTTACTGCGTCCTGTCCGGTCATCGAGTCGACAACAAACAGCGTCTCGTCGGGGTTGACGGCGTTCTTCAGCGTCTCGATTTCGGCCATCATCTCCTCGTCAACGGCCAGTCGGCCCGCCGTGTCGATTATCACCACGTCGTTGCCTTTGGCTTTTGCCTCCTTGATGGCGTTCTGGGCGATGGCTACTACGTCCTTGCTTTCAGGCTCGGAGTATACAGGTACGCCTATTTGCGAAGCGACAACCTTGAGCTGTTCTACGGCCGCCGGGCGGTAAACGTCACACGCCACGAGCATCGGGTTCTTGCGTTGCTTGTTCTTTAGCATGTTAGCCAGCTTGCCGCTGAAGGTGGTCTTACCCGAACCTTGCAGACCCGACATTAATATAATAGCCGGCTTTCCTTCGAGCTTCAGCCCTACGCTTTCGCCTCCCATCAGCTCGGCCAGCTCGTCGTGTACGAGCTTCACCATCATCTGTCCCGGCTTCACAGCCGTCAGCACGTTCATTCCGAGGGCTTTCTGCTTCACCTTGTCGGTAAACGTCTTCGCCACTTTGTAGTTGACGTCGGCGTCGAGCAGGGCGCGCCTGACGTCCTTCAGCGTCTCGGCAACGTTTATTTCGGTTATCTTACCTTCGCCCTTGAGTATTTTGAAAGAGCGTTCAAGCCTGTCGCTTAGATTTTCAAACATATATAATTAGGTATATTAAACAAAATGTAAGCAGAACACTTGCAATTTGACATTTACCTGTCCTTATCCTGCCTTATTATCTCTGCAAATATAGTCATTAAATGACAAAAAAGGTTGTAACAGTCTTTCTATTTAAAATATTTTAAAACTGTTGCGCCCAAAAATGCGCACACTGCGCCGAAGTGTGCATTTTCACTGTTGCGTTGCATGAAAACAGGCAGGCATACAGCACTGATACCTAATTATTTATATGGTTGCCGTATGTCTGCCTTGTCGGTTTTTGCGTCCGATTTGTTGTATGTCGACGGTCTTTGTGGTGTTAAGCGGAGGCACACTTCGAAAAAATACGAGCTTTAAATAGACGCTTGCGTCAATTCAGTTTCACTTTGAAAGATTGTTTTCCTATTTTTACAATTACAATACCTCGTTCATTTCCTGTATTGAGGCTTACTGTTCCAGCGCAGGCTGTGCCTTCTGCCAGCGATACTCCTTGTGGGTTATACAAGTAGACTTTTTCGTTGTCGTTAAGTCCGCTTATTGAAATATATCCTCCGTCGGTCGATATGAGCACTCCGCGTTGTTTTTCTATTTGTAGAACATCAGTGGTGTTTTCCAAGCCTGCGTTTATAAAATACAGTGTTGCCGTTGCCCTGTCGCTGTTTTTGTAACCGTCGGCAGAAGCGTAAACGCTGATTTTATATGATGCAGACAAATCGATGATGCCGTCTTCAGAGTAAGCCTCTGTTTTCACGTCGTCATCGGTTATGGTGTAATGATACTTCGCGCCTTCGGTTGGGCTTGTAAATGTAAGTTTCTTATCCGAGTAACTTATTGTCGGTGTCTGGCATTTTTCCGCATCTTCTGTTATGTCGTTTTCTTCAATGATATATTTGAAGTTACTCCACGGTTCTTTTGCTTTGTATATTGCCGTTGTACCTTTGGGTATGTAAAGTCTTGCTTCGGAGAATATACTTGAAAATGCGTCAGATGCAGCTTTAACATTGTCAAGATTTTCCCATTGACAGGTTACCGTTATGAGGTTGGAACATTTATGAAAGCAGTCGGTTTTCAACGACGTAATGCCTTTTGGTAGTATAATTGATGTTAAGCTTGTGCAACCTTGAAAACAAGATATCCCTAACGATGTTATTCCTTCATGTAATGTGATTTTTGAAAGTTTTTTACAATATTCAAAGCAAAGTTCAGGTAGGTTTGTAATATTTGTTGGCAGTGTGATTGTTTCAATATTTTCACAACCAAAAAAACATCCTTCTTCTAATGTAGTTATACTATTTGGAAGTATTAAAGAGGTTAAATAGCAATGACTAAAACAATATTTACCCAATGACGTCAGTGTGTCAGGAAGCTTGATGGAAGATAATTTTCTGCAATTTGAAAATGTATTGTCTCCCAATGACGTAATATTGTTAGGCAGTTTTACAGATATTAAGTTAGTACAGTGTATGTATTTACAACCGATTATTACTCAATATTTTATAGATAATAAGTCAGAAATATGGTTGTTATTTTTAATTGCACATTCTAAAAGGTGAAGATTTAACGCTTTTATTGATTATTAACTCAAAAAGGAC